>Ga0208645_1000111_pt1 | contig 129799 bp, 118 predicted proteins | sample VirMetDEL_Sep_01_FD_184519 | JGI IMG/M metagenome (GOLD analysis project Ga0208645, IMG submission 184519) | Aqueous microbial communities from the Delaware River and Bay under freshwater to marine salinity gradient to study organic matter... | ecosystem: Environmental > Aquatic > Marine >...
CAGACCGTGCGGCTCAGCGATGTTCAGGGGCGCTGCGCTCTGACGCTGGCGGATGCTGCGCCGCTGGCTCTGGACATGCAGTGGCCCTGCCGCTTCAGTGAAACACCCCAGCAGCAGTTGCGGGTCGAGTACTTCCGCCAGACACCGATCATCATGGTCGAGCGCAGCGAGCCGCAGCCAGCGCCGAGCCGTAGTTGCCTGACCGATCTGCAAGCGTTGCGCCTGCACCATGACCAGTTGGAGGCTGCTCCGGTCAGCCGCATCGCCGCCTGCGGCCCGAGCCAATGGGATCAGAAAGCCTTCGTCGGGATGTTCGATTGGTAACCATGACCCCGCGCGAGCGCTTGCAGCCATCGCTGCTTGACCGCCTGACCGATGACGACCCGAGCAATCCGCAGGAAAGCGCGGACCGCCGCGTGCTCTCGCTGAACCAGCTCAAGGCCTCGGTGCTGCGCGATCTGACCTGGCTGTTCAACACCATCGCCCTGCTCGACGCCGACACCACACGGCACACGCCAGCGGGTACCTCGGTGATCAACTACGGCCTGCCGGCACTGGCCGGCAGCAGCGTTTCCGGCATCGATATCGCCGCCCTGGAGAGCCTGATCCAGCGCGCCATCATCACCTTCGAGCCGCGTATTCTGGCTCACAGCGTGCGGGTGAGGGCGCATGTCGGCCATGAGCAGATGAACCACAACGCGCTGAGTTTCGAGATTCAGGGCGACCTCTGGGGGCAGCCGGCGCCCCTGCCCTTGCTACTGCGCACCGAGTTGGACCTGGAGTCCGGCCATGTGCAGGTGCTGCCTGCCGAGCAGCGGAGACGCTCATGAACCCCCGTTTGCTGGAGTTGTACAACCAGGAGCTGCAACACATTCGCGACGGTGCGGCCGAGTTCGCTCGCGAGTATCCGAAGATCGCCAGCCGCCTGAGCCTGTCCGGCCTGGAATGCACCGACCCCTATGTCGAGCGGCTGCTGGAAGGCTTCGCCTGGTTGACCGCACGTGTGCAGCTCAAGCTCGACGCCGAGTATCCGGTGTTCACCCACAACCTGCTGGAAATTGCCTACCCGCATTACCTGGCGCCGACGCCTTCGATGACGGTCGTGCAGCTGCACACCGACGCCAATGACGGCGCGCTCAACGGCAGCTTCAACCTGCCGCGCGACAGCGTGTTGCGCGCCACTCTCGGCAAGGACAGCCAGACCCCCTGCGAGTACCGCACGGCTCATCCGGTGACCCTGTGGCCGCTGCAGGTGGCCGACGCCGAGTACATCAGCAACCCCGCCGCAGCGCTCGGCCGTCTCGCCGCCAGCGAGCCGCGCGCCAAGGCCGCACTGCGCATCACCTTGCGTAGCGGCGCCGAAATCCCCTTCGCCAGTCTGGATCTGGATAACCTGCCGCTGTACCTCAACGGCCTCGACGAACTGCCGTTTCGCCTTTATGAGCAGCTGCTGGGCAACCGCCTTACCGTGTTCGCCCGCCAGCCGGGGCGCGACTGGGTCGAACGGTTACCGGCCGACGCCCTTCGTCCGTGCGGCTTCGATGATGCCGAGGCAGCCCTGCCGGTAGTGCCGCAGGCCTTCCAGGGCTATCGCCTGTTGCAGGAATATTTCGCCCTGCCGCAGCGTTTTCTGTTCGTCGACTTCTGTGGCCTGCGCCGCGCCGTACGCCAGTGCAGCGGCAACGAGCTGGAGCTGATCGTGCTGTTCGACCGTCTCGACAGCCATCTGCAGAACCAGGTCGATGCCAGCCAGTTCCTGCCGTTCTGCACCCCGGCGATCAACCTGTTCCCGCGGCGCCTGGATCGCATCCACCTGAGCGACAAGGTGCACGAGCACCATGCCATCGCCGACCGTACGCGCCCGATGGACTTCGAGATCCATTCGCTGCGCGGCGTCACCGGCCATGGCAGTGGCCCGGAGCAGACCTTCCTGCCTTTCTATGCCGTGCGCGACCCCGCGCGTTATGGGCGCGATCAGGCGTACTACATCGTGCGTCGCGAGCCACGCGTGCTCTCGGCCGGGCAGCGCCGCAACGGCACGCGCTCCAGCTACGTGGGCAGCGAAACCTTCATCAGCCTGGTCGACAGCCAGCAGGCGCCGTATCGCCATGACCTGCGCCAGCTGGGCCTCAGCGCCCTGTGTACCAACCGCGACCTGCCGTTGTTCATGACGGTCGGCAGCGGCAAGAGCGACTTCACCCTGGCCGACAGTGCCCCGGTGCAGAGCGTGCGCTGCGTCGCCGGGCCGAGTCGGCCGCGTGCCAGCGCGGCACACGACAACCAGGCCTGGCGGCTGATCAGCCAGCTGTCGCTGAATTATCTGTCACTGGCCGAGCAAGGCCAGGGCGCCGCCGCGCTGCGCGAAATGCTGCGGCTGTATGGCGATGTGCAGAATCCGGCCCTGCAGCTGCAGATCGAAGGCCTGCGCGAGGTCAGCGCCAAACCCTGTACGCGGCGCCTGCCGATGCCGGGCCCGATCGTTTTCGGCCGTGGCTTGGAAATCACCCTGGAGTTCGACGAGAACGCCTTTCGCGGTACCGGGGTGTTTCTCCTCGGCGCTGTGTTCGAGCGTTTCCTGGCGCGCTACGTATCCCTCAACAGCTTTACCGAGACGGTGCTGCGCAGCACCGAGCGCGGCGAGATCATGCGATGGAAAGCCCGGCCCGGCCGTCGTCCGAACCTCTAGATACGCTTGCACAGATGCAGGCGCAGCCCTGGGAGTATGACTTCTTCCAGGCCCTGCGACGTATCGAGAACGAGCATCCGCACCTGCCGCGCCTGGGTCGTTCCCGGCGCCTGGCTGACGATCCGCTGCGCCTCGGGCAACGTCAGGAAGGCACCTTCGCCCCGGCCACACTGGCTGCCGTGACGCCCATCGGCGATGAGCGTCCGGCACGCCTGGAGCAATACTTCTTCGGCCTTGGCGGGCCCAACGGGCCGCTGCCGCTGCATCTGACCGAGTATGTGCGCGAGCGTCAGCGCAACCACGCCGACAGCACCAGCAAGCACTTCCTCGACCTGTTCCATCATCGTCTGCTGAGCCTGTTCTATCGTGCCTGGGCCGAAGCCCGGCCGACCGTCAGCCATGACCGCCCGGATGACGACTACTGGTCGGCGCGCCTCGCGGCCTTCAGCGGTCGTGGTATGCCCAGCCTGCGCCAGCAGGGCTTGCTGGACGATACGGCGAAGCTGCACTTCAGCGGTCATCTGGCTGCACAGACCCGTTACCCCGATGGTTTGAAGGCCATCCTCTCTGACTATTTCGGCGTGCCGGTGCAGATCGAAGAGTACGCCGGCAGCTGGTTGAGCCTGCCCGAGCGCACACGCCTGGGCGTCGAGTCCAGTCAGCTGGGTGTGGACTTCTGCCTGGGCAGCCAGGTCTGGGACCGCCAGCACAGCTTCCGCATCTGCTTCGGCCCGCTGACGCTCGAGCAGTACAACGCCATGCTGCCCGAAGGCGAGTCCTTCGCCGCGCTGGTGGCCTGGGTCGCTGAATACATGGGCGATGAACTCGACTGGCAACTGAATCTGATCCTGCAGCGCGAGGAAGTCCCCGCGCTGCGCCTCAACGGCCAGGCTCGCCTGGGCTACACCACCTGGCTTGGCCAGCCACAGCACGACGCCAGGGATCTGGTGCTGGCCCGCCATCACGCCGTAGCGACTTCGCCGGCGGATCAATCAAGGAGAACTCCACATGGGTGAAATCAGCCGTACCGCGTTATTCGGCAAGCTCAACAGCGTTGGTTACAAGGCCATCGAGGCCGCCACCGTATTCTGCAAGCTGCGCGGCAACCCCTACGTCGAACTGGCGCACTGGTTCCATCAGCTCCTGCAGCTGCAGGACTCCGACCTGCATCGCATCATCCGTCAGTTCAGCCTCGAGCCGGCGCGTCTGGCGCGTGACCTGACCGACGCCCTCGACCGCCTGCCGCGCGGCTCGACCTCGATCACCGACCTGTCCTCGCATGTCGAAGAAGCGGTGGAGCGCGGTTGGGTTTACGGCAGCCTGATGTTCGGCGAGCACCAGGTGCGCACCGGCTACCTGGTTATCGGCATCCTCAAGACGCCGAGTCTGCGTCAGGTGTTGCTGGGCCTGTCGAGCGAGTTCGACAAGATCAAGGTGGAGACCCTCAGCGAGCGTTTCGATGAGTACGTCGGCGATTCGCCGGAGAACAACCTGGCTGCCAGCGACGGTTTCGCCGCTGCCGCACCGGGCGAGGCCAGTGGCGCCATGGCGCCGGCGGCGATGGGCAAGCAGGAGGCGCTAAAGCGCTTCACCATCGACCTCACCGAGCAGGCGCGCAAGGGGGAGCTCGACCCCATCGTCGGCCGCGACGAGGAAATCCGTCAGCTGGTCGACATCCTCATGCGTCGCCGGCAGAACAACCCAATCCTCACCGGCGAGGCGGGCGTCGGCAAGACGGCGGTAGTCGAGGGCTTCGCCCTGCGCATCGCCGCCGGTGATGTGCCGCCGTCGCTCAAGGATGTGGAGCTGCGCAGCCTGGATGTCGGCCTGCTGCAGGCCGGTGCCAGCATGAAGGGCGAGTTCGAGCAGCGTCTGCGCCAGGTCATCGAAGACGTGCAGGCGTCGCCCAAGCCGATCATTCTGTTCATCGACGAAGCCCACACTCTGGTTGGCGCCGGTGGCGCGGCCGGCACCGGCGACGCAGCCAACCTGCTCAAGCCGGCGCTGGCGCGCGGCAGCTTGCGCACCGTGGCCGCCACCACCTGGGCCGAGTACAAGAAGCACATCGAGAAGGACCCGGCGCTGACCCGTCGTTTCCAGGTGGTGCAGGTGCCCGAGCCCTCCGAGGACAAGGCGCTGCTGATGATGCGCGGCGTGGCTTCGACTATGGAGAAGCACCATCAGGTGCAGATTCTCGACGAAGCCCTGGACGCTGCGGTCAAGCTGTCGCACCGCTACATCCCGGCGCGCCAGCTGCCGGACAAGTCGGTCAGCCTGCTCGACACCGCCTGCGCCCGCGTGGCCATCAGCCTGCATGCCGTGCCGGCCGAGGTGGATGACAGCCGCCGGCGCATCGAGGCCCTGGAAACCGAGTTGCAGATCATCGCCCGCGAGCACGCCATCGGCATCGACGTCAGCCTGCGCCAGGCCAACAGCGAGGGCCTGCTGGCCGCCGAGCGCGAGCGCCTGGCCGAGCTGGAAAGTCGCTGGGCTGAAGAGAAGCAACTGGTCGACGAACTGCTGGCCACCCGCGCCAACCTGCGCGACAGCGCGGGCGTGGTCGATCAGGACAGCGGCACCGACCACCAGGCCTTGCGTGCCCAACTGGTCGAACTGCAGCAGCGCCTGAGCCAGCTGCAGGGCGAAGCCCCGCTGATTCTGCCGACAGTCGATTACCAGGCGGTGGCCTCGGTGGTGGCTGACTGGACCGGCATTCCGGTCGGGCGCATGGCGCGCAACGAGGTCGAGACCGTGCTCAACCTCGACAGCCTGCTGGCCAAGCGCATCATCGGCCAGGACCACGCGCTGAAGATGATCGCCAAGCGCATCCAGACCTCCCGCGCCGGCCTCGACAATCCCAACAAGCCGATTGGCGTGTTCATGCTCGCCGGCACCTCCGGGGTCGGCAAGACCGAGACCGCGCTGGCGCTGGCCGAGGCGCTGTATGGCGGTGAGCAGAACCTGATCACCATTAACATGAGCGAATTCCAGGAAGCGCACACCGTCTCCACCCTCAAGGGTGCGCCGCCCGGCTACGTCGGCTACGGCGAAGGCGGCGTGCTGACCGAGGCCGTGCGTCGCCGGCCGTATAGCGTGGTGCTGCTCGACGAAGTGGAAAAGGCCCACCCGGACGTGCACGAGATCTTCTTCCAGGTATTCGACAAGGGTGTGATGGAAGACGGCGAAGGGCGCCTGATCGACTTCAAGAACACCCTGATCCTGCTCACCACCAACGCCGGCACCGAGCGCGTGGCACAGCTCTGCCAAGACCCGGACAGCCTGCCCGAGCCGGAAAGCATCGCCCGCGACCTGCGCCAGCCGCTGCTGGAAATCTTCCCGCCAGCGCTGCTCGGCCGCCTGGTGACCATCCCCTACTACCCGCTCAGCGACGCCATGCTCAAGGCCATTACCCGCCTGCAGCTGGGGCGCATCAAGACGCGCATCGAGAGCACCCACAAGGTGCCGTTCGATTACGACGAAACGGTGGTCGACCTGGTGGTCTCGCGCTGCACCGAGAGCGAGAGTGGCGGCCGGCAGATCGACGCCATCCTCACCAACGGCATGCTGCCGGACATGAGCCGTGAGTTCCTCACCCGCATGATGGAAGGCAAACCGCTGGCCGGCGTGCGTATCAGCGTGGCCGACAACGACCTGAACTACAGCTTCGCCGACAACGCCTGAGCCAGAGCGCGGGTCGGCTATTGCCGGCCCACGCCATGGCAGGCCGGAACCCCGACCTATGCTATTCGCCCAATCCTCTCGCTTTGCCCGCATCACCAGCCCGCTCGGGCCGGACGTTCTGCTGTTGCGCTCGATGCACGGCAGCGACGAGCTGGGCCGTCTGTTCGAGTACGAGCTGCAGTTGGTTTCTCACGATGCCAACCTCGATCTCAACCAGTTGCTCGGTAAGCCGCTGTCGCTCTCCGTACAGCAGCATGGCGGCGGTGAACGACATTTTCATGGCATCGTCGCCGCTTGCGGGCAGAGCGTCGACCGTGGCCAGTTCGCGGCTTATCGGGTCACCCTGCGGCCCTGGTTGTGGCTGCTCAGCCGCACCTCTGACTGCCGCATCTTTCAGCACATGAGCGTGCCGCAGATCATCAAGCAGGTGTTCCGTGACCTGGGCTTCTCCGATTTCGAAGACGCACTAAGCCGTCCCTACCGCGAGTGGGAGTACTGCGTGCAGTACCGCGAAACCAGCCTCGACTTCGTCAGCCGGCTGATGGAGAAGGAGGGCATCTACTACTTCTTCCGCCACGAGGCCGATCGCCACGTGCTGGTACTGGCCGATGCCTACGGCGCCCATATGCCGGCCCCCGGTTACGCCAGCGTGCCCTACTACCCGCCGGACGGGCAGCACCGCGAGCGCGACCACATCAACGACTGGCAGTTGGCCCAGCACGTGCAGCCGGGCTCGATGGAGCTCAACGACTACGACTTCCAGCGCCCCAGCGCGCGCATCGACGTGCGTTCGGTGATGCCGCGTCCGCACAGCGCCGGCGACTATCCGCTGTACGACTATCCCGGTACCTACGTGCAGAGCAGCGACGGCGAGCAGTACGCGCGCAATCGTATCGAGGCGCTGCAGAGCCTGCACGAGCGCGTCGAAGTTGGCGGCAGCGTGCGCGGCATCGCCTCGGGCAACCTGTTCAGCCTCACCGGTTTCGGCCGCGCCGACCAGAACCGCGAGTACCTGGTGGTATGCGCGCGTTATCACGTCGCTCAGGAATCCCTGGAAAGCGGCAGTGGTGGCGGTGGCCAGTTCGAGTGCCAGCTCACCTGCACCGACGCGCAGCAGACCTTCCGCCCGCTGTGCGGCACACCCAAACCCATGGTGCAGGGGCCGCAGACTGCCGTGGTGGTCGGCCCCGCTGGAGAGGAGATCTGGACCGACCAGTACGGCCGGGTCAAGGTGCACTTCCACTGGGACCGTCACGACCAGTCCAACGAAAACAGCTCCTGCTGGATTCGCGTCTCGCAGTCCTGGGCCGGCAAGAACTGGGGTCACGTGCAGATTCCGCGCATCGGCCAGGAGGTCATCGTCAGCTTCCTCGAAGGTGACCCCGACCAGCCGATCATCACTGGTCGCGTTTACAACGCCGAGCAGACCGTGCCCTACGACTTGCCCGCCAACGCCACCCAGAGCGGCATCAAGAGCCGCTCCAGCAAGGGCGGCTCGCCGGCCAACTTCAACGAAATCCGTATGGAGGACAAGAAGGGCGCCGAACAGTTGTACATCCACGCCGAGCGCAACCAGGACATCGTCGTCGAGGTGAATGAAACCCACTCGGTGGGCAGCAACCGGGTCAAGAGCATCGGCATGAACGAGACCGTGACCATCGGCAACAACCGCCTGCGTGCGGTGAAGCTCGACGACGTGCTGCTGGTGGGCTCGACCAAGACCGACAGCATCAGCCAGAGCTACCTCATCGAGGTCGGGCAGAACCTGCGCCTGGTCTGTGGCAAGAGCACTCTCGAACTCAACGCCAGCGGCCAGATCAACCTCAGTGGCGTGGCGATCAACTTCCACGCCAGCGGCGACGCGGAATTCAACACAGGCGGTGTGCTCAACCTGAATATCGGCGGCGGCCCTGGCGCCACCCCCGATGGCCAGGGTGACCAGGGCAGCATAGACGCCGCCGTCAAATCCATGTTCGGGCAAGAGAAAGGAAACTCATGATGAGCTACACCACCCAGGAACTGAGCTTGCAACTGCCCGGCAAGGATCTGCAGGACAGCAGCATCAACATCCTGCGCCTCACCGATCTCGGCACCTCGCTGGTGATCACCCGCGGCGCCCTCGGCGACGGCGAAACCTTGCGCAGCCACTTCGAGGCCCAGGTCGCCAAGCTGGCGAAACAGGTCAAGGACCTGCGCTGCAGCGCCCTGCAGGAGGTCCAGGTCGGTCCGACCCAGGCCATCGTCGGTGTCGAGCTGCGCAGCCAGTTCAGCAAGGGGCCGGAGCAGGTCTACCAGTTCCAGCTTGGCGTGTTGCTGGCCGATGGTCGTCGCCTGCTTGCACTCAGCTATGTCAAGCCGACGCCGCTCGATGATGCCGACGCCGCGCACTGGGCGCAGATCAAGCACAGCCTCAGCCTCAACGGATGACCTGCGATGTCTGATGCGCTCTGGGCCGCCCGGCTCGGCGATGACCTGCTGCACACCACATTGCTCGCCGACATTGTTGGCGGCGTGCTGGAGGTGGCTGCCTACGCTGCCATCACTGCGGTGGCCTGCGCCGCCATCGTTGCCGCCACCGGCCTGACCGTCCTCACTGGCGGTCTCGGTGGATTTGCCCTCGCTGCCGTAGTAGGTATCGCCGTGGGGGTCGGCATGAACAAAACCGGCTGGGACAAGGGTCTCACGACCCTCTGCGAAGGCCTGGGCAACGCCATCTCCCCGCCCACTGTCCAGGCCAAGATCATCACCGGCGCCACCAAGACCAAAACCAACAACCTGCCTGCCGCGCGCGCTGCGGGCAAGTTGGGCAGCGCCGCTGCGCCATCCGGCACCGAGCTTGAGCAGGCACCGCCCGCCGAGGAGCCAGAGCCGGGCTTCCTCGACATGGCCAAGAGCTTCTTCAGCGAGATGTGGCAGCCGACGGTTGCCCAGCCGGCGCCGGGTGTCATCCCTTGCCCGCTGGATGCCATCGAGTGCAAGAAGCACCCGCCGATGCCGGTGCAACTGCTAGCCGAAGGCTCGATCAAGGTCAGCATCGAAGGCCAGCCGGCGGTGCGCAGTGGTGATCGCAGCATGTGCGAAGCCACGGTGGTGGAAAGCGGCAACATCTCGCCGAACGTGCGCATCGGTGGCGACGCCGTGGTGGTGCAGCCGATCCGCAGCGGCAAGACCCCCGGCATCGGCCTGGCCCTGGCCGTGCTCATGGCATTGCGCGGTAACCCGCGCAAGCTGTGCAGCAAGCTGCCCTGCCTGGCCGCTGGTTTCGCCGGCAACATGGCCATGGGCGGTGCCACCGCCTATGCCACCAACGCCATCGCCAACGCCCTCGGCTCGGCCAGCAGCGGTGCACCCAACCCGGTGCACGCCAGCACCGGCGCCAAAGTGCTCGGTGAGGACGACGACCTCGACTTCGTCCTGCCAGGGTTGATGCCCATCGAGTGGCAGCGCTTCTACAGCAGCTGTGACGAACGCCGTGATGGCCTGCTGGGTACTGGCTGGAGCCTGCCGTTCGAGATCGCCGTGAAGGTGTATGCCCACCCGGAGGGTGGCGAAGCACTGACCTATATCGACGAGCAGGGCCGCCCCATCGAAATCGGCAGTCTGCCGCCGGGCGATGCTTGCTACAGCCCCGGCGAAGGCCTGAACTTTCGCCGCGATGAAAGCGGCGCGCTGCTGATCGAAAGCGTCGACGGCCTCTACCGCCTGTTCGAACCGCTGCCTGAAGCGCCGCAGCGGCTGCGCCTGAGCAAGCTGGGCGACCGCAACGACAACCGCCTGCTGCTCGACTACGACTCCAGCGGCCGGCTGCGTGCCGTGCGCGATGGGCACAACCAGCTGTGCATCGAACTGATTGCCGACACCTGGCACCCGCAGCGCCTGGGCCGGGTCGAGCGGCTGTTCGCTGATGAGCGACGCGAAGTGCTGGTCGCCTACGCCTATGACGCCCAGGGCGATCTCAGCGAAGTCCGCGACGACAAGGGGCAACTGCTGCGCCGCTTCGTCTACGACAGCGGCCGCCGTCTGATCGAACATCAGCGTCCCACAGGCCTGCGCTGCTTCTATGAGTGGGGCGAGTTTCAGGGAGCCGATGGCTGCGAATGGCGGGTGACAAGGCACTGGACCGACGATGGCGACGAATACCATCTGCATTACGATCTGGATGCGGGCATCACCCGGGTCACTGATGGCCTTGGCCGCACCAGCGAACGCCACTGGAACAGCCAGTACCAGATCACTCGCTATCGCGACGCCCTCGGCCAGCTCTGGCTGTTCGAATGGAACGACGAACGCCAGCTGCTGGCCGCCGTTGCTCCCGACGGCGCGCGTTGGCAATTCGCCTATGACGAGTCCGGCAACCTCTGCGAAACCCTCGACCCAATCGGGCGTCGCGACTTCACACAATGGCTCGGCCACTGGTCGCTGCCGCAAGCCGAGACCGACGCCGCCGGCAATGCCTGGCAGTACCGTTACGACAAGCGCGGCAACTGCATCGCAGAGATCGACCCGCTTGGCCATGTCACCCGCTACCGCTACGACACCAGCGGCCTGCCAATAGAGATCATCGACGCCAGCGGCAAGCGCAAGACCCTGCGCTGGAACGCCCTCGGCCAGCTCACCGAGCAGGTCGATTGTTCCGGCTACCCCACGCGCTTTGCGTACGACGAGCGCGGTAACCTGGTGCAGATCACCGATGCCCTCGGCGAGATCACGCGCTACCACTACGACAGCCAGGGACGCCTGCTGCAGACGCAACTGGCCGATGGCCGCCGCGAGGAATTTCAGCGCGACGCCATCGGCCAGCTGAACACCTACCTCGATCCCGCCGGCAAGCCGGTCAGCTACCGTTACGACCGCCGTGGCCAGGTGCGCCAGCGCACCGATGCCCTGGGGCGAGGTGTGGGTTTCGAGTACGACGCCTATGGCCGTCTGCTCGCTCTGAGCAACGAGAACGACGAGCGCTACCGCTTCAGCTGGGACGTGCTCGACCGCCTCAGCGCCCAGCACGACCTCGACGACAGCACCCGCCATTACCGCTATGACCCGCAGGGCAACCTCATCGCTCTGGCCTACACCCCGGCGCCGCACGGCACCGGCCTGGGCAGTGTGCCCGAGACGCCGCCGGCGCCGATCATCCACAGCTTCGAGCGTGATGCCGTGGGCCGACTGATCGCCAAGCTCACTGATGATGGCCGCACCGAGTACGCCTACGACCCGCTCGATCGCCTGACCGGTATCGACTTCACCGCCGTCGATGGCCAGGTGCAGTCACTGGCCTTTGCCTACGATGCGCTTGGCCAACTGCTCAGCGAACAGAGCGCCGCCGGCGCCCTGCAGCATGCCTACGACGAGCTCGGCAACCTGCTGGAAACGCAACTGCCTGATCAGCGCCGTATTCGCCGCCTGTACTACGGCAGCGGTCACCTGCAGCTGCTCAACCTGGATGATCAACTGGTCAGCCGCTTCGAACGCGACCGCCTGCACCGCGAGGTGCTGCGCACCCAGGGGCAGCTCGTCACCCGCAGCCAGTACGACCGCACCGGCCGCCTCACCGCGCGCCTGCGTCGACGCCTGGAACAGCCCGTGCAACTGCCGGCCGAAGCCGAGCGGCGTTACGCCTACGACCCCAGCGACAACCTGATCGGCCGCCTCGACCGTGACCCGGCCAGCCAGCGCGAACAGAAGCAGCAACTGCACTACGACGCCAGCGGCCGCATCATCGCCAGCCAGGACCTGATACGCGGCAACCTGGAAACCTACAGCTACGACGCCGCCGCCAACCTGCTACACCCAGTTGGTGGCGACGCCGCCAGCAGCGGCTGGGTACGCCACAACAAACTGCTCACCTATCAGGACAAACGCTACCGCTACGACGCCTTCGGCCGCCTGGTGGAAAAGCGCAGCGGTCGTTACCAGGTGCAGCGGCTGAGCTACGACGCTGAGCATCGCGTGCGTGAAGTCATCAACCATGACGGCAGCCGTGTGGTCATGCACTACGACCCGCTCGGCCGGCGTATCGGCAAAAGCCATTACGATGCTCGCGGCCTACTGCTCGGCCAGACCGACTTCACCTGGGACGGACTGCGCCTGCTCAGCGAGACCCGCAACGGCCGGCACAGCCTCTACCTCTACGACGAAGGCAGCTACGACCCGCTGGCGCGCGTCGACGGCCAGGGCGAACACGCCCGCCTGCGCTACTACCACAACGATCCCAACGGCTTACCGCAGCAACTCACCGAAGACGACGGCCGCTGCATCTGGCAGGCGCGCTACCAGGTGTGGGGCAACACCCTGGCCGAAACGCAGGAAAGCTTCTTCGTCGAAGAGCAGAACCTGCGCTTCCAGGGCCAGTACCTGGACCGCGAAACCGGGCTGCACTACAACACCTTCAGGTTCTACGATCCGGATATCGGTAGATTTATAAGCCCGGACCCGATTGGGTTGGGCGGCGGCATAAACCTCTATCAATACGCTCCCAACCCTATTGCCTGGGTCGACCCTTTAGGCCTCAAATGCAGCAACTCTTGGAATAGCTTCCAAGCGCGTTCCAAGGGAGTATTTTCCTCGAGGGGGCAAGCAGCCAAGGCTTATTCGCTTTGGAAGAAGAGAGATTGGAAAGCTCTTGAGGCATTCATGGGGCCTGGTGCCTGGCCACCCAATAGGGGCTTCGTCAAGGTCAAACCGGTAGTCCTTCAACCCGGTACGAAGATTGACCGTTATGGCGGCTGGATGGATAACGGAAAGTTTAGGGATTCGGGTACTTTCGCATCTCCCGCTGGGGCCTCGTTTGGCAGCCGGGCATTGCCTCAGAACACCCTGAATAAACCGCTAAATACTTATGAGGTGGTTAAGCCGGTCAAGGCCGACGCTGGCCCTGCTATACCCTGGTTCGGGCAGCCCGGTAAAGGCACCCAATATGAGTTATCAAAATCTATCGACGAGCTGCTGAAACAAGGTGCGATCAAAAAAATTTAGTTAAATGGAATCATGAAGAATCTTGTTAAAAAGAAAAAACGACTATTCGATGGGACTGAAAGCGATTTCTATGTGTTCAGCTCAATGTTGGATACGACAGATTTCGGACCAGTGCTCTTCGACAACCGGCAGGTCCAGTATTTATGGGAACTGGGTGAACGGCAGGCAGATGCGCTGGTATGCCTGATTCCTGGCGCAAGAAAGCATCTGGATTTTCCAGGCGATACGCCCGCGTATAAGCAAGGAAATCTTGCGCTGTACGTGCAGCGCGTTACGGGTCGAGACGCCAATCATTCGGTGTTCATCGTCGTAGCTGCAGGCGAAGCGCAACCTGCGCGCTTCGTGATCGATCTGTGTGGCGTGTTTGTGGACGAGTAAAGCTGCCATCTGATTAGCGTCAGGCTTCAAGTCATGGTCTTTTGCGATTGCCCCTATGGCAAAAGGCTCACACGTCGAAGCGCAACGGGCCTCTCCCGCCGCGTTCATTGACTGGTTAATCTACACACACCTACCGGGAACTGGATGTCCCGAGTCATGGAAGACAGACCGCGCCAGGACGGCAAACGACAGGATGTCGGAAGGTCTTAAAAAACCCGCTTCGGCGGGTTTTTTGTTGCCTGAAAAAAGTCAGGCGCCGCTGAGCGTTGGTAGCCAAGCATGATTCAGGTCGCCAGAAGAAAGCTGTTGGCCTTCCAGAGATCACCAGTAAATCCGAGCCCGTTCCCTCAGTCCGCCGTGGCCAGAACCTGCGTATTACGCCCGGCATGCTTGGCGCAATAGAGCGCGGTGTCGGCCTTGAGCAGCATGCCGGTGATGTCCTCGGCGACGGGGCTGGTGCTGCCGTAAACACCGGCGCTGAAGCTCAAGGTGATGGTCTTGTCGTCGACCTGCGCCGGTTGCTGGGTCAGGGATTGGCGAAGCTGATCGACCAGCTCCAGCGCGCCGTTGGCGTCGGTGCCGGGCAGGATCAGCAGAAATTCCTCACCACCATAACGGCCGATGCTGTCGTTACGCCGCAGGCGCTGCTGAAGATGGTCGGCGCAGTGCCTGAGCACGTCATCGCCGACCAGATGGCCGTGGCTGTCGTTGATCAGCTTGAAGTGATCCAGATCGAGCATGGCGATGGACAGCGGGGTGTGTTGGCGGCGAGCGCGCTCCAGCTCGTCGGTGAGTCGTTCGAGTATCGCCAGGCGATTGGGCAGCCTGGTAAGCGTGTCGCGCAGGGCGGTCTGGCGCAGCTCCGATTCGATGCGTTCGCGCGACAGCAATACCAGGCCAAAGGAGAACATGATGATGGTGGCGGCGCCGAGGGCGACCGATACCGTCTGCTTGAGGTTGCTGACGTCGTAGTGCATCTCCGCCGGGGCACCGCTGAGGATGACCGCCACGCGAATGCCCAGGCCGAACAGGCTGATGCCTGCACCTATCATCAGGATGCGATGGGCGCGCCCACCCTGCACGGCATGGAGACGGCTCAAACGCAGGATCACCAGGCATTGAGTGAACAGCAGCAGGCAGGCCACCAATTGGCGGGGTTCTTCGGTGGCGATCAGCAGGCTGAGCAACGCGCCTAGCAGCAGCGGGAAGGCAAAGGCCAGCCGCCAGGGCGGACGGCGGCCGTGGATCAGCGGCAGGCTGACCGTATAGAACGCCAGCGCGGTGGACAGCAAGGTGTTGGCCAGCACGTAGGTCAGCCACATCGAGGCCTGCCCGAACAGGGTGAAGCCGATGTAGGCCAGTGCATGGGAGAGCATGCCCAGCCCGGTGGTGAGCATGCCGTCGCGATGACGAAGCTGGCCGACCAGGATCAGACAGCTGCCCATGATCACGGCGACCAGCGCGACGGCTCCGAACAGTGTCTGGGTGTGGGCGACCATATCGGCCTTCTGGTTCTTGGGGGTTGCTTAACTCTAGTGCAATCCCCTGCCCCATTGCTTGTATTAGATCAGGCCCACCAGTAGCGCACCATGTGGAAGAACACCGGGGCGGCGAAGCACACGGAGTCCAGGCGGTCGAGCATGCCGCCGTGGCCTTCGATCATGTGGCCCCAATCCTTCACCCCGCGGTCGCGTTTGATCGCCGACATCACCAGGCCGCCGGCGAAGCCGAGGATGCACACCAGCAGGGCGAACAGCGCGGCCTGCCAGAAGGCGAACGGCGTGATCCAGCACAGCATGGCGCCGATCAACGTGGCCAGGGCTACGCCACCGACAAAGCCTTCCACGGTTTTCGAGGGCGAGAGATTCGGTGCGATCTTGTGCTTGCCGGCCAGCTTGCCGCAGACGTACTGCAGCACGTCGGAGAGCTGCACGACGATGATCAGCCAGGCGATCAGCAGCAGGTTGCGCCCCTCGTAGCCGGGGATGTCCAGGGTCAGCAGCGCCGGTACCGAAGAGATGCAGTACACGGCGATCATCAACCCCCACTGCACCTTGGCCGCGCGCTCCAGATAGCGCGTGGTGTCGCCGCCCAGCGAGGCGAGGATTGGCAGCAGCAGGAACAGGTAGACCGGGATGAAGATAGCGAACAGGCCATACCAGCCCAGGGCGATCAGCAGGTATTGCATCGGCAGGGCGAAGTAGAAGGCGGCTACCAGTGCCGGGTAGTCGCTGCGCCGGGTCGGCGTCAGCGTCATGAACTCGCGCAGCGCATAGAACGACACGAAGTAGAACAGCACGACGACGCCGACGTTGCCGAACAGGAAGGCGATGCCGATTACCAGCACCATCACCCACCAGGCGTTGATCCGCGCGTTGAGGTTGTCGATCACCGGGTTGGGCTGATCGCCACTGCGCCGCTTGAGGACGAAGCCGACCAGGCTGGCCAGCAACAGCAGAGCACCGATACCGGCGAACAGCAGCAAAGTGTTGTTATCCATCTCAGGCCTCCTCGGGTGCCAGTGCCAGCAGGGCGTTACGCGCGCGTTCCAGGAAGGCATCTTTGCCCTCCCCCTCGATGGGCTCCAGTGCCGCACCGAAGCTCAGGGTGCACAGCAGCGGCAGCGGCAGCGCCCTGCCCTTGGGCATCACCCGGTTGAGGTTGGCGATCCACACTGGCACCAGCTCCACGTCCGGCCGCGCCTGAGCCAGGTGATAAAGGCCGCTCTTGAACGGCAGCAACGGCTCATCGCCGAGGTTGCGCGTGCCCTCGGGGAAGATGATCAGCGAGTCACCGCCGTCCAGCGCATCGAGCATCGCCTGCAGCGGGTTGACCCCTTCCTCCTTGCGCTCGCGGTCAACCAGCACACCGTTGAACACCTTGTTGATCAGAAAGCTGCGCACCCCTGGCTTCTGCCAGTAGTCGGCGCCGGCTACCGGCCGGGTGCGCTTGCGCAGCTCCGGTGGCAGCGACGCCCAGAGCAGGACGAAATCGCCATGACTGCTGTGGTTGGCGTAGTACAGCCGTTGTGTCGCCTGCGCGGTGCTGCCGAGCCACAGGGCTCGGGCACCGGTCAGCAGGCGAGCTGCCGAGGTGATGGCGAAAGCGGTCAATGCAGCGAGCATGGCGACTCCTTAAGCGAAAACGATGAAGAACCCGAGTACGACGATGACGATCTGTAGCAGCAGACACAGCGCCTGTTTGCGTAGCAGGCCGAGTGCGCCCTGAGAGCGAAGGCTCCAGGCGCGGCCAGCCTGCTGCGCATTTTGCAGGCCCAGATTCTGTAGCGCCTGATCCAGCGCATGAGTCTGGCTGTCGAGTTGGTCGCCAGCCTCGGCCAGGCGCTGGAACAGTTCGGCATCCAGGGCCACACGTAGCGCCCAGTATTTTTCGGCCAGGCCAGCGCTCAGCAGCGCGGCGCAGATCAGCGCCAGGATCAGGCTCGCGGCGGCGCCAAGCCATGGCGCCAGGCCGAAGACCACGGCGACCAGGCTCAGCGCGCTGGAGCAATGATCGAGGCTGCGACCACGTCGTAACAGCGCCGCGACCAGCAGCAGATCAGCCTGCATGAGCGACCTCCAGCCCCGCTTGCGCATCGATCATGGATTGCAGCGCGACCAGATGCTGCGGGCCGAGCACGACCTGCGGCCGCGCTTGGCGGATCAGTTCTACGGCGGACTCGACGTTGTGGCAGCGGCCACTGTGCAGCAGCCAGGCCGCCACGGCAGTGGCACTGCGCGAATAACCCAGGGCACAGCACACCAGCAGCGGGCCGTGATGACGCAGGTGTTCGATGGCCTCGGCGGCGCGTAGACAGGTCAGCGCATCCGGCGCCACCAGGTCCAGCGATGGCAGGCTGCAATAGTGGGGTGGCGTGCGCTGCAGCGGCAGTTCGGCGCACAGGTCGACTAGGGCTGCGTAGCCATCGAGATCGCCCGTGCCCGGCAGGCGGCCGAGGTAAATGCCCTCTACCACCTGGCTGGGCGACGGCTGGCGAAACGTCCACAACCGCGAATTGATCCAGGCGCCGAGCAGATAGGGTGCGAGCAAGACCGTAGCGGCCGGACTGAGGCGACCGTCGGCTTGCTTCTGGAAGCCGCCAGCACCGAACAGCAGGTAGTTGAGCGCGACCATCGTCAGGGCAACGGCCGGCCAGAACAGCCACAGCCAGGCACCACCCAGGTTGACGGCCAGCGCCGTGCACGCCAGTGCACCGAGGCTGTAGCGCAGCGCCAGGCGCCAACGCCGTGGATCGCTGCTCAGGCGCATTTGATTCAGCGGCGTATCGCCCTGCAGCGGCAGCAGCCACAGGCAGAAGAAGCCGGCCAGCGCCCCGGTGGGCACGTCGATGAAATGGTGCTGCCAGGTGGTCAGCACGGACATGCCGATCAGCGCCATCCAAAGATGCAGCAGGCCACGCCAGAACAGCCCGCGGGTGTGATTGGCGAACATCGCCCAGATGATCACCAGCAGGGTGATATGCAGCGACGGCGCCTGGTTGAAGGGTTTGTCGAAGCCCATCAGCACGTCGAACATCAGGCCGAAGGTGCCATCCAGTGGCGGTCGCTCGAAGGTGAAGCGCAGTGGCCAGAGCAGGAAGCAGGCGACGCAGATCAGCTGCGCGGCAAGCAGGCGCAGGGCGTGGCGATCCATCTCACGGCGGCAGGCCGGCAACAGGAAGGACAGGCCATAGAGCAGGTCGATCGACCAGTACGGCACGATGGTCCAGGGCCACAGCGGTATCTGCGGCTCCCAGGCGAAGACCAGGCTGCCGACGTCATCGCGCTGCCCGGTGAACCAGTTGGCGAAGCCGTAGCTGGCGAAGAACAGCGGGCCGAGCAGCAGCAGCCAGAGTACGCCGCGCTTCCACAATCCTTGTTCGCGGGCGTGCTCCATCACTTCACCCGTTGCGCCAGGGACACGCTGAAGATACCCCACTGGTCGATGCGCTGCGCCACCTTGCGAAAGCCTGCGGCCTCGACCAACTGGTCCATTTCCGCCTGGCTGCGCCGGCGCATGACCCAGGCCTGACCGTCACGGTGGCTGGTCAGGGCGCGGGCGATCAGCTCCAGTTGCGGGTGCCAGGGCTGGCCGGTGTAGACCAGGTAACCGCCCTCCTCGACCGCAGCCGCCAGGCCAGCCAGCGAGTCGCCGACCATCTGGTTGCTGCCGAACAGTTCATACAGGCCGGAGACCACTGCCAGGGTCGGTTTAGGGTCGAGCGTGGCGAGATCCTCGCGGTCGAAGGCATCGCCTTTAACGAAGCTGGCGATGTCGCCCAGGCCCTTGTGCTGGATCAAGGCATTGCCGTCGCGCACGTTGATGTCGCTGTAGTCGCGCAGCAGGATCGCGTCGGGGCGCTGCTCCTGGCCTTCCAGTGATTCGAGGATGTAGCGGCCATGGCCGGCGGCGATATCGACGATGCGCACCGACCTGTTCGCTTCACGCAGTTTGCTCATGGCCAGGCGCAGCAGCTCTTCGGCATGCAGTTTGCGCTGACGAATGCCGCGCCAGCCGATGGAGTCCAGGTAGTTCTGGTCGATCAGGCGGCCCAGCGCGCCCTTGCCGGTCGGCTGGTTGCGGTAGACGTAATCGAGGGTGCTGCCGGAGTCGAAGCCGGTATCGAAGCCCAGCTTGACCCCGGCCGACAGGCTACTGCCCAGGCGCATGCTGGCACGGGTGGCTCGCCAGTAGAGGTCGCGCAGCGAGTTCCTGGGCAGCGGCGCGGCCAATTCCTCGGCTTCGGCGCAGGTGGCGCCCAGGCGGTCGGCATCGAGCAGCGAGGGACGCGTCACCGGCTCTTCGAAGTTGCGCAGGATGAAGCGTCGCGCGCGGCTCAGGGCATGGGCGCGGTCACGCTCGCCAAGGGTGTCGTGGAAGAAGCCGGGCAGCAGGTGCTTTTCCTTGCGCAGGCTGCCGAGGCGTTCGAAGAAGTCTTCCTGCGGTTTGCGATGGACGACGAAGTCGGCACCGGAGATCAGCAATTGCGTCGGCACCTGGATCGCCTGGGCGTCGGCGACGACACGGTCGGCCGCTTCGTACAGGCCGAGCAGCATGGTCACCGAAATCGGCCGGGCGATCAGCGAGTCGTTCTCGAACGAGGCGATACGCTCGGGATCGTGGCTGAGGAAGCGCGCCTTGACGTAACTGTTGACGAAGAAATTGCCGCGCCAGGCGTGCAGCAGCTTCAAGCCGGGGCGGGCGAAGGGCACGTAGAGCTTGACCTTGAACGCCGGCGAGGCGAGCACCAGGCAGCGCACCTTGGGCGCGTAGTCGTGGGCCCAGGTGGAGATGATCACCGCACCGACGCTTTGCGCCACCACCGCCAGGTTCTCCTCGGCGATGGCGTGCTGGCTGCCGATGTGCTCGATAAAGGTCTGCACATCGCGCACGCTGGTGGCGAAGCTCGGGCTGTCGCCACGCGCACCGGGCGACAGGCCATGGCCACGGGCGTCCCAGGCGAAGAAGTCGCAATGCGGCAGGTCCAGCTCATCCACCAGGTGGGCCATGCGTCCGCCATGCTCGTGGCCGCGATGAAACAGCAGCAAAGCCTGGCGTGGGCCATCGGTAGGCGCCGTCGCCGGCCAGTGGCGGTAGCTCAGCTCGACGCCGTCATGGGTGCTGAAGGTGTGCAGTTGTACGGGGCGCATGGAATCTCCTTATTCCGTAGGACAGGTCAGGCCACTTCGGCCAGGCCATGGCGAACGCGGTTATAGAGGGTGTAGAGCAACAGGGCGAGGATCAGGCTCAGCAGCAGATTGATCCACAAGGCAGGCAGCAGGCCTGTGGCGACGCCTGCGCCGATCACGCCGAAGCAGAAGGCGCGGTCGCTCTTGCCCATGGGCCCGTCATAGCGCCGTGAGGCGCCGACCATGGGCCCGAGCACGCCGGCGTATTCGCTGATCACCGCCAGCAGCACCACGACGATCACCAGCAGTGGCGAGACGCCTGCCAGCAGGGCGAAAGGCAGATACAGGGCGCTGTCGGCGATCACGTCGCAGAGTTCGTTGAGGTAGGCGCCAAGTTTCGACTGCTGGCCGAATTCACGGGCGAGCATGCCGTCGACGGCATTCAAGGCCATGCGCAGCAGCATCCACACAGGGATCAGGGCGAACAACCAGGTGATGTGGCTGAACGCCGCGAGCAGGGCGCCGAGCAGCACGGAGACCACGGCCGCGGCCAGGGTCACCTGGTTGGCGGTGACGCCACGGGCATGCAGGCGTTCGACGCCGGGGCGCAGCAGGTTCTGGAAGGCCGGTTTGAGCTGGTAGATCGACGGCATGGCAGCGAATTCCCTTTCTTGTCCCATCTTCGGCCAATGCCGCGGGCGAGACTGTGAACCCGTCGTGGTCGAAGCGGATTTATCGGCGGCGACTGGCAGCCGCAAGGCCAATGGCAGTTACGCGTGAGCCACAACTTATACCCTGTTACGGGATTTTCCTAGCGCAGTGGATTCGCCAGGAAAATCAGTCAGATGCGAGCAATGATGGCGCTTTGCTTGCATTTGACGCACGGCTTATCCACAGATCAGGCGGTTTCGCCCAGTCGGCTCAGCTGCGGCTCTTCGCCGCGCAGTTCGGTCTGTTGCTGGCGTACCCACTGAAAAGCACGTTCGTTGAGCTCGGCGATGGCGCGCGGGCCTTCGCCCTCGGCGTACATCGGTGCGCCGATGATCACCTGAACCGTTCCCGAGCGCTTCGACCAACCGACCTTGGGCCAGAACTCGCCGGCGTTGTGCGCGATGGGCAGCACCGGCAAGCCGGCGTTCACTGCCAGGGCGGTGCCGCCGCGGGAGAACTTGCCGATCTGCCCCGGCGGAATTCGCGTGCCTTCGGGGAATACCAATACCCAGGCGCCCTGCTTGAGGCGCTCATCGCCCTGTTTGGCCAGCTGCTTGAGCGCTGCCTTGGGGTTGCTGCGGTCGATGGCGATGGGCTTGAGCAACGCCATGCCCCAGCCGAAGAACGGCACGCGCAGCAGCTCGCGCTTGACCACCTGCGACAGTGGCTCGAAGAAGCCGCAGAGGAAGAAGGTTTCCCAGGTGCTCTGGTGGTTGGAGAGGATCACGCAGGGGCGCTCGGGGATGTTCTCCACACCGTGCACTTCATAGCGGATACCGACGATCACCTTGGCCAGCCACACCCCGCAGTTGCACCAGGCCTGGACGACGAAACGGTAGCGCTGGCGGAACGGCAGCAGCGGTGCGACCACCAGGCTGATCAGGCACCAGAAGAACGAGCTGGACGACAGCAGCAGGTAGAAAAGCGTGACTCTGAATGCCTGCACTAGCGCCATGAACCTTCACACCTTATGAGAGCAGTTGATCGGCGACAGCCGCCAGATCATCGAATACCAGGGTTCCTGGCGGCAGAGGCTTGGCCAGGGTTCGCTCGCCCTTGCCGGTTTTCACCAGCACAGGCTGACAATCGACGGCCAGCGCCGCCTGCAGGTCACCGCCGGTATCGCCAACGAACCAGATTCCTGCCAGTTCCGTGGCGTAGTGCGCGGCGATCTGTTTGAGCATGCCCGGTTTCGGTTTGCGGCAGTCGCAGCCGTCGTCCGGCCCGTGCGGACAATGCACGATCAAGCCGACCTCACCACCCTGCTCTGCCACCAGCTCGCGCAGGCGTGCGTGCATCGACTCCAGGGTCGCCAGGTCGTAATAACCACGGGCGATGCCGGACTGGTTGGTGGCCACGGCCACTGTCCAGCCGGCCTTCGACAGGCGTGCGATAGCAGCGATCGACGAGGGGATTGGCAGCCACTCGTCGAGCGTCTTGATATAGGCGTCGGAGTCATGGTTGATGACACCGTCGCGGTCGAGAATCAGCAATTTCATAGCTGCAAGCTCCAAACCGCAAGCTACAAGTCAGCAGCGGCCTGTGTGCCGCATGAAGCCTGTAGCTTGCCGCCGCTGGGCGTTAGCCCAGCAACGAGATATCCGCCACGCCGAGGAACAGCCCGCGCAAGCGGGCCAGCAGGGCGTAACGGTTGGCGCGCACACGGGCGTCCTCGGCATTGACCAGCACCGCCTCGAAGAAGGCATCCACCGGCTCGCGCAGGCTGGCCAGCTTGGCCAGGGCCTCGCTGTACTGCCGGGCAGCGGCCAGCGGCTGCACGGCCTGGTCGGCCTGCTGGATGGCGGCGTGCAGGGCGAACTCGCTGGGGTTGTCGAAGTAGTGCGCTTCGACCTGGGCGGCGACGCCGCCTTCGGCCTTGCTCAGCAGGTTCGACACGCGCTTGTTAGCTGCGGCCAGGGCAGCGGCCTGCGGCAGCTTGCGGAAGGTCTGCACGGCCTGCACGCGCTGGTCGAAGTCCAGCGGCGAGGTCGGGTTGACTGCGCGCACGGCCTGGTAAACGGCCACTTCGATGCCTTCGTCCTCGTAGCGCGCGCGCAGGCGGTCGAAGATGAATTCCAGCACCTGGGCAGCCAGGCCATCGGTCTTGATCTTGCCGGCGTACTGGGCGACGGCGAAGTCGACCGCAGCGGCCAGGTCCAGATCCAGGCCCTTCTCGATCAGGATGCGCAGCACGCCGAGGGCAGCGCGACGCAGGGCATAGGGGTCTTTCGAGCCGGTCGGCAGCATGCCGATACCGAAGATGCCGACCAGGGTGTCGAGCTTGTCGGCCACGGCCACGGCGGCACCGGTCAGGGTGCTCGGCAGTTCGGCACCGGCACCGCGTGGCATGTACTGCTCGTTCAGGGCCAGGGCGACGTCCTGCGGCTCACCGTCGTTGAGCGCGTAGTAGTAGCCGGCGATGCCTTGCATCTCGGGGAACTCGCCGACCATCTCGGTGGCCAGGTCGCACTTGCTCAGCAGGCCGGCACGGGCGGCGCGCTGGGCGTCGCCACCGACTGCGCGGGCGATGAAACCGGCGAGCGCCGATACCCGTTGGGCCTTGTCGAATACCGAACCCAGCTGGGCCTGGAACACCACGTTGGCCAGGCGCTGGTTGAAGCCTTCGAGCTTCTGCTTCTTGTCTTGCTTGAAGAAGAACTCGGCGTCGGTCAGGCGCGGGCGCACCACCTTCTCGTTGCCCGAGACGATCTGTGCCGGGTCCTTGGACTCGACGTTGGCCACGGTGATGAAGCGCGGCAGCAGCTTGCCGTTCGCATCGAGCAGGCAGAAGTACTTCTGGTTGTCCTGCATGGTGCTGATCAGCGCCTCCTGCGGCACCTCGAGGAAGCGTTCCTCGAAGGAGCAGACCAGCGGCACCGGCCATTCGACCAGGGCGGTGACTTCGTCCATCAGCGCCGGCGGCACGATGGCGCTGCCCTGCTCGGCAGCGGCCAGCTCGTCGACGCGACGGGCGATGAGCTCGCGGCGTTCGGCGAAATCGGCCAGCACGAAGGCGCTGCGCAGGTCTTCGGCGTAGCTCGCCGGGCTGCTGATGCGCACGTCACGGTTGGCGTGGAAGCGGTGGCCACGGGATACGCGACCGGCCTTCTGCGCGAGGATCTCGCAGTCGACCACGGCGTCGCCGAAGAGCATCACCAGCCACTGGGTCGGGCGCACGAACTCGTCGCGACGGGCGGCCCAGCGCATGCGTTTGGGGATCGGCAGGTCGTTCAGCGAGTCCTGCACGATGGTCGGCAGCAGATTCACCGCCGGCTGGCCGGGGATGTGCTGGGCGAAACGCAGTTTTGCGCCGCTGCGGTCGATATCGGCGATGTTCACACCGCACTTGCGGGCGAAGCCGAGGGCGGCCTGGGTCGCATTGCCGTCGGCGTCGAAGGCGGCCTGAATGGGCGGGCCGTCGAGGTTCATGCTGCGGTCGGCCTGCTGCTCTTCGAGCTGCTCGACCAGCACCGCGAGGCGGCGCGGCGCGGCATACACGCGGCTGGCGGTGTAGCCCAGGCCGGCGCTCTTGAGGCCTTTCTCGATACCGGCGAGGAAGGCGTCACCGAGGCTTTTCAGGGCTTTCGGTGGCAGCTCTTCGGTGCCCAGTTCGACCAGGAAATCGTGTGCACTCATGCTTGCGCCTCCAGCTTGGCCAGTACTTCGTCACGCAGTTCGGGGGTGGCCATGGGGAAGCCGAGCTTGGCGCGCGCCTGCAGGTAGCTCTGCGCCACGGCGCGGGCCAGGGTGCGCACGCGCAGGATGTACTGCTGACGCGCGGTTACCGAGATGGCGCGGCGGGCGTCGAGCAGGTTGAAGGTGTGCGAGGCCTTGAGCACCATCTCGTAGGTCGGCAGCGGCAACTGAAGCTCGATCAGGCGGTTGGCTTCGCTCTCGTAGAAATCGAACAGCTCGAACAGCTTCTCGACGTTGGCATGCTCGAAGTTGTAGGTGGACTGCTCTACCTCGTTCTGGTGAAACACGTCGCCGTAGGTCACGGTGCCGAATGGGCCATCGGTCCAGATCAGGTCGTAGACCGAGTCGACGCCCTGCAGGTACATGGCCAGGCGCTCCAGGCCGTAGGTGATCTCGCCGGTCACCGGGTAGCACTCGATGCCACCGACCTGCTGGAAGTAGGTGAACTGGGTGACTTCCATGCCGTTGAGCCAGATTTCCCAGCCCAGGCCCCAGGCGCCGAGGGTCGGCGATTCCCAGTTGTCTTCGACGAAGCGGATGTCATGCACTTCCGGGTCGAGGCCGATGGCCTTCAGCGAACCCAGGTACAGCTCCTGGAAGTTCTCCGGGTTGGGCTTCAAGACCACCTGGAACTGGTAGTAGTGCTGCAGGCGGTTGGGGTTTTCGCCGTAGCGGCCGTCGGTCGGGCGACGCGAAGGCTGCACGTAGGCGGCGTTCCAGGTCTCCGGGCCGATGGCGCGCAGGAAGGTGGCGGTGTGGAAGGTGCCGGCGCCTACTTCCATGTCGTAGGGTTGCAGCACCACGCAGCCCTGCTCGGCCCAGTAGTTCTGCAGGGCCAGGATCAGGTCCTGGAAGGTGCGCACGGCAGGCTTGGTCTGGCTCACGAAAAAATCACCTGTGGAGGCTTGCGAGGGAAAGCCGGGGAGTATATCGAAACTCGACGCAGGCCGCAGGCTACGGCACATCGGCATCATTCATGACGCATAAGGCTGTATTTATATCCAGTTATTTTGCCGCTATAGTCGTCGCTTCGACCCTTACTGAGGCCTGCCGCCATGCCCCGTTGCTTCTGGTGTACCGACGATCCGCTCTACCAGGCCTATCACGACGAGGAATGGGGCGTACCTCAGCGCGATGCCCGGCATCTGTTCGAGATGCTGCTGCTCGAAGGCGCCCAGGCCGGGCTGTCGTGGATCACCGTGCTGAAGAAGCGCGAGCGTTATCGCCAGGTGCTGCATGGCTTCGATGCCGAGCGTTTGGCGCGCTTGAGCGACGAAGAGATCGAGGTGCTGATGCAGGACCCCGGGATCATCCGCAACCGCCTCAAGCTCAAGGCCGTGCGGCAGAACGCCCAGGCCTGGCTGAAGCTTGAGGACCCGGTAACCTGGCTCTGGTCGTTCGTCGGCGGTGTACCGAAGATCAACCATTTCAGTGACCGCAGCCAGATGCTGGCAGTGACGCCTGAAGCCGAGGCGATGAGCAAGGCGCTGAAGAAGGCGGGCTTCAACTTCGTCGGGCCGACCATCTGCTATGCCTTCATGCAGGCCACGGGTATGGTGATGGACCACACCACCGACTGCGACCGCTATGCGCAACTGAAGGGCTCATGACTACCATCACTACCCTCGACGAACTGCAGGCCATTTACGGCGACAGCCACGAGCGCTCGCGGCGCAAGGAGTTGCCGCGACTGATCGAACCCTACCGCGCACTGATCCAGGCCTCGCCCTTTGTGGTACTGGCCAGCGTTGGCCCGGATGGCCTGGATTGCTCACCGCGGGGCGATGCGCCGGGTTTCGTGCAGATTCTCGATGACCAAACCTTGCTACTGCCGGATCGCCCCGGCAACAACCGCATCGACAGCCTGCGCAACATCGTGCACAACCCGCAGATAGCGCTGCTGTTCCTGATTCCGGGCGTCGGTGAGAGCCTGCGGGTCAATGGCCGCGCCGAAATCTCCCTCGACCCCGGGCTGCTCGAACTGGGCCGTGCGCAGGGCAAGCTGCCGCGCAGCGTGCTGCGCATTCATATCGACAGTTGCTACTTCCAGTGCTCCAAGGCGGTGGTGCGTTCGGGTCTGTGGGATGCCTCGCGTCAGGTCGAACGCGCCAGCCTGCCGAGCGCCGGCGATATCTTCCGCTGCATCTATGAGGAGTTCGATATCGAGGCCTACGAACGCGATCTGCAGCAGAGGCTTAGGACGAGCCTTTACTGACTGCGCGGTCCCTGGCCGCTACAATTGGCGCTTTGCTGAGCGGTTGGAGTCTGTCGTGGAAAAACTCAAGGGCGCCCTGGTGGTGGGTTTCCTGCGCCTGTTCGCACTGCTGCCCTGGCGCGCCGTGCAGGCCGTGGGCAATGCCATCGGCTGGCTGATGTGGAAGCTGCCGAACGGCTCGCGTGACGTGGTGCGCATCAACCTGGCCAAGTGCTTCCCCGAGCTCAGCGAGGCCGAGCGTGAGCGCTTGGTCGGGCAGAGCCTCAAGGACATCGGCAAGACTCTGACCGAAAGCGCCTGCGCCTGGATCTGGCCGGCGCAGAAATCGCTCAAGCTGGTGCGCGAAGTCGAAGGCCTGGACGTGCTGCAGCAGGCGCTGGCCTCGGGCAAGGGCGTGGTCGGCATCACCAGTCACCTGGGCAACTGGGAAGTGCTCAACCACTTCTACTGCAACCAGTGCAAACCGATTATTTTCTACCGCCCGCCCAAGCTCAAGGCAGTCGACGACCTGCTGCGCGAGCAGCGCGTGCAGATGGGTAACCGAGTCGCGCCCTCGACCAAGGAAGGTATCCTCAGCGTCATCAAGGAGGTGCGCAAAGGTGGCGCCGTGGGCATTCCTGCCGACCCGGAACCGAGCCGTTCGTCGGGCGTGTTCGTGCCCTTCCTCGGCACCACTGCGCTGACCAGCAAGTTCGTTCCCGGCATGCTCACCGGCGGCAAGGCGGTCGGTGTGTTCCTGCACGCACTACGCCTGCCAGATGGCAGTGGCTACAAGGTTATCCTCGAAGCGGCGCCGGAAGGCATGTACAGCGAGAGCGTGGAAGAAGGCGTGGCGGCGATGAGCGAGGTGGTGTCGCGCTACGTGCGCAACTATCCGAGCCAGTACATGTGGAGCATGAAGCGCTTCAAGAAACGCCCAGAAGGCGAGGCCAAGTGGTACTGATGTACTGTCAGCGAACACGATGACGAACGAAGGCGCCTTGATGGCGCCTTTTTTCCGCCACATGCTGGGCGCCTGCGCGCTAATGCGCTATTAAAGGCGACATCGCTCGTCCATTTTGGAGCCGTCATGCCGAACCAGCGTCAGCAGGTGCGTACCCCGATGAAGTGCCGGATCAAGATCAGCCACCCCAGTTTCGGTGAGCTGCTGGCACAGACCCGTGACCTGTCCGATAGCGGCGTCTACGTGAAGCACCCGGACATCACCGGCCTCTCGGTCGGCACCGAAGTGACTGGCCAAGTGCAGGATCTGCCTTTCCCTGCGCCGGTACTGAAGATGGAAGTGATGCGTGTGGATGCCGAAGGGGCGGGCCTGCGTTTCCTCGGCGAGGCCTAAGCGGCTGCGGCCAGCCTGAATATTCGCGACGAATGTTTCGGATAAATGGAACATTTTGTTACATCTACACTCTGATCAAAACCTCACTCCGAGGCTGCGTCCATCAGAGGCGTTTTCGACATGAGTCGAGCGGTACCCGAACTTCCCGCCCAGGGCGCTGATGCGCCTGATCTTCTTCCCTCTTCACAACCCGGCTGGCTGCAACGCAACCGTCACTTGATCGGCCTCGGTCTGTCGCTGCTGTTGTTCGGCCTGGCGCTGGTCGCCTGCTGGCACCTGGTACGCGAGATCAATCCGGATCAGGTGCGTGAATCGCTGGCCGCGGTACCGCCGCAGGCCCTGCTCGGGGCCCTGTTGGCCACCGTGCTGGGTTTTCTGGTGATGCTCGCCTACGAGTGGTCGGCTAGCCGCTATGCCAACGTCGACCTGCCGCCGCCGACCCTGGCACTCGGCGGTTTCTGCGCCTTCGCCATTGGCAATGCTGTGGGCCTGTCGGCGTTGTCCGGCGGTTCGGTGCGTTATCGCTTGTATGGGCGCAACGGTCTTGGCGCGGGCGATGTGGCGCGCATGAGCCTGTTCGCCAGCCTGTCGCTCGGCGTCAGCTTGCCGATTCTTGCGGCGCTGGCGGCCCTGTTCGATCTGCAAGATGCCTCGGCCGCGCTGCGCTTGTCCGAGCCTGTGCTGGCGGTAGTGGCCGTTGCCGTGCTGGTCGGCGCCACGGCGGTGGCGCTGCTGGTCAGCCGCAAACGCCTGGCCGAGCGCCCTGCTCCCGGTTGCTGGCAGGTCGACCTGGGCCGTTTCAGCCTGCGTCTGCCGGGCCTGCGTATGAGCCTGACGCAGCTGTTGATCAGCAGCCTCGACGTGCTGATCGCCGCCAGCGTGCTGTACCTGCTGTTGCCCGAGGCGCCGCCTTTCTCTTCCTTCGTACTGATCTACATGCTGGCGCTGGCAGCCGGTGTGCTCAGCCATGTGCCGGGCGGCGTCGGGGTGTTCGAGGCGGTGCTGCTGGCGGCCTTTTCCTCACGCATCGATCCGGCCGGGCTGGTTGCGGCGATGCTGCTCTATCGCCTGCTTTACGTGATCCTGCCATTGGTCGCCGCAGGCCTGCTGCTGCTGGCTGCCGAGGCGCGTCGTCTGTGGTTCCCACGGCAAATGGCGCGCATGGCCAGCGGCATGGCAGCGCCACTGCTGGCGCTGCTGGTGTTCTGCGCCGGCGCGGTGCTGCTGTTCTCCGGGGTGACGCCGACCATGGACGAACGCCTGGAGGCGCTGGGTTTCCTCATGCCGCCGCAACTGGTGGCGGCCTCGCACCTGGCGGCCAGCCTGGTCGGCACGCTCTGCCTGCTGCTGGCGCAAGGGCTGCGCAGGCGCCTGTCAGCGGCTTGGGCACTGACCCTGGTGCTGCTTTGCCTGGGCGTGGTGCTGTCGCTGCTCAAGGGCTTTGACTGGCCGGAGGCCCTGGCCCTGGCTGCCATCGCTGGCCTGCTGGCGCTGTTTCGCCGCGAGTTCTACCGGCGTAGCCGGCTGATGGATGTACCGGCATCCGGCCTGGTCCTGGCGGCCACCGCCGGAGTGATCGCGGCCTCGGTGTGGCTGCTGTTGTTCGCCTATCAGGACGTCGCATACAGCCATCAGCTGTGGTGGCAGTTCGAGCTGGATGCCAATGCCCCGCGCGGTCTGCGGGCGGCACTGGGCAGTGCCCTGGTGCTGCTGGCGGTCGGCCTGACCTGGTTGCTGCGCGCCACGCCGCCGAGTATCAGCTTGCCCGACAAGGAGACGCTGCTGCGTGCGCGCGCCATCGTCCAGGCCTCGCGCCAGCCGGAGGGTAGCCTGGCGCTGAGCGGCGACAAAGCCCTGCTGTTCCACCCCGACGGCGATGCTTTCCTCATGTACGCCCTGCGTGGGCGCAGCCTGGTGGCGCTGTTCGACCCTATTGGCCCGCCAGCGGCGCGTGCCGAGCTGATCTGGCAGTTCCGCGACCTGTGCGACCGCCACCATGCCCGGCCGGTGTTCTATCAGGTGCGCGCGGAAAACCTGCCCGGTTACATCGACATCGGCCTGACCGCGCTGAAGCTCGGCGAAGAAGCGCTGGTGGACCTGAAGACTTTCGACCTGGCCAGCAACGGCAAGGAGATGAAGGCCCTGCGCTACACCTGGAACCGCGGCCAGCGCGATGGTCTGAGTCTGGAATTCCATGCGCCTGGCCAGGTGCCGATGGACGAGCTGCATGCCATTTCCGATGCCTGGCTGCAGGGCAAGAGCGTGCGCGAGAAGGGCTTCTCCCTGGGCCGTTTCAGTCCTGAATATCTGGCGCATTTTCGCGTCGTGGTGGTGCGTTTCGAGGGGCGTGCGGTGGCCTTCGCCAACCTGCTGGAATGCGAGACGCGCGCGGTTGCCAGCCTCGACCTCATGCGTGTGCTGCCGGATGCGCCGAAGTCGACCATGGAGTTCCTCATGCTCGGCCTGATTCAGCAGTTCCAGAGCGAGGGCTATGCCCGTTTCAGCCTCGGCATGGTGCCGCTGGCCGGCCTGCAGACACGCAAGGGCGCGCCACTGCCGCTGCGCCTCGGTGCCCTGGTGTTCGACCGTGGCGAGAGTTTCTACAACTTCCAGGGCCTGCGCCGCTTCAAGGACAAGTTCCTGCCGCAGTGGGAGCCGCGCTACCTGGCCGTACCGGCCGGGCTCGACCCCTGGGTGGCATTGGCCGACACCGCGACGTTGATCGCGGGCGGCCTGGGTGGATTGGTGAGGCGTTGAAATGAGCAGGACGACAAGGACGCTGGGTGGATTGTTACTGGTTACCGCCCTGGCTGCAGGCGCGGTGGGTTGGTGGTGGTCGATGCATGCGGTAGCGCATCTGCAGACAGTGCAGATACAGGGCGCCTCGGCGCAACTGCTGAGCCAGGGTGAGGCGCGTCAGCGTGTGCTACTGCTTGCACCGGCTGACCAGGCGCTGGACGAAAGCACGCTACGGCGCTTTGCCGAAGTGGGTGATCTGCGCCTGCTGCAATTGCCCTTCGTCGCGGGCGACTGCAAGGCGCAGCAGCAGATGCTCAGCCAGGCCAGCGAGCGCCTCGGCGGCGCGCCGACCCTGGTGGCCGGTATCGGCCCGGCAGCGGCCTCGGCCTGGCGCTGGCTGGCGGCGCAGCGCGATGATCAGGCCCAGGCGCTGTCGGTCGGCTTCGACCTGGCCAAGCCCGATTGCGCCGAGCCCTTGCCGAACAAGGCCGAGCACGGCCATTGGATCGCCCTGTGGAACGACAATCCAGGTGATGACAACGCGCGCTTCCTGCGCGAGCAGGGCAACGGTGAGCCGCGTATTGGCGCGCTGGGCACGCCGCTGCCGACGCTGCTGGCCGAGCAGCTGCAGCACCTGCTCGCCGGCCAAGGCGCGGCGATGCCGGTGATCGAGCACCCTTCGGCGCAAGCGGCCGAAACCCTGACCCTGTTCTATTCCGGTGATGGCGGCTGGCGCGATCTGGATCGCGCCTCGGCCGAACACATGGCCGCTGCCGGTTATCCGGTGGTGGGCATCGACACCTTGCGCTACTACTGGCAGCACAAGAGCCCGGAGCAGAGCGCCGCCGACCTGTCGCGGCTGATGCAGCAGTACCGCGACAAGTGGCATGTGCAGCGCTTCGTGCTGGCTGGCTATTCCTTCGGTGCCGATGTGCTGCCGGCGATCTACAACCGCCTGCCGGCCAGTGATCAGCAGCAGGTCGATGCCATGCTGCTGCTGGCCTTCGCCCGCAGCAGCAGTTTCGAGATCGCCGTCAGTGGCTGGCTCGGCAAGGATGGCGCGGAAGCACCGACTGGGCCGGAATTGCGCAAGGTGCCGGCGGCCAAGGTGTACTGCATCTACGGTAGCGAGGAAGCCCCCGAGAGTGGCTGCACCGAAGCCGGTGCTCCGGGCGAGCACCTGATGATCAAGGGTGGGCACCACTTCGATGGTGATTACGCCGCGCTGGCGCAGAAGATGCTGGCGGCGATCAAGGCGCGGCAGCAGCGATAGTCTCGCTAGCGCATGCCAATGGATTGCCCTGATTCTGTAGGAGCGGATTCATCCGCGAAAAATCGCGGCTAAAGCCGCTCCTACGGAAACGGCGGAGCGCTTTGTTAGCCGCGACAGCCTTGCTACCCCGTCGCCGCTGAAGCGCCTCCCACAGTGCGCCTCAGCTCGCCTCGTTTACCGCGCTCAGAAAGGCCTTGGTTCGCTCCTGCTGCGGGTTGCCGAACAGCTGGTCCGGCGAACCCTGTTCATGGATGCAGCCCTGATGGAAGAAGCACACGCGGTCGGCGAATTCTCGGGCGAAGCCCATCTGGTGGGTGACCATCAGCATGGTCAGGTTGTGTTCACTGCCGAGACGGCGGATGACGTTGAGCACTTCGCCGCACAGCTCCGGGTCGAGTGCCGAGGTCACCTCGTCGAACAGCATCACCTTGGGTCGCATCGCCAACGCACGGGCGATGGCCACGCGTTGCTGCTGGCCGCCGGAGAGCTGCGAGGGGAAATGGCGCAGCTTCTCGCCCAGGCCGACCATCGCCAGCAGGTCTTCAGCGCGTTCTGTCGCTTCTTTCCTGCCCATGCCGAGCACCTGCATCGGCGCCTCGATCACGTTCTGCAGCGCGCACATGTGCGGGAACAGGTTGAAGCTCTGGAACACCATGCCGATCTTGCCGCGCACCTTGCGCTGGTGGCTGGCGCTGGCCGGCACCAGGCGTCCGTCGCGGGCGGGCATGTGGGTCAGTGGCTCGTCATCGACGGCGATCACTCCTTCATCGATGCTCTCCAGGGTCATCAGCGCGCGCAACAGGGTCGACTTGCCCGAGCCGCTGGGGCCGATGATCGCCACCTTCTCGCCTGGAGCGACTTCCAGGTTGAGCTTGTTAAGTACGGTGAGGTTGCCGTAACGCTTGGTCACGTCGGTGAAGCGGACGATGGGCTGGGTCATGGAGGAACTCCCTGCGGCGTCTGTAGAGTTTAGAAAAGCAGTCATCGGGCAGTGACCTCCAAGCGATCTTCCACGCGCCGCACGCACCAGGCCAGGGCCAGGCTGAGCAGCAGGAAGAAAAGACCAACCATGGTGATGGGCTCGAGGTAGCGGAAGCTCTCCGAGCCGATGTTCTTGGCTTGTTGCATGATTTCCACCACGGTGATCGCCGACAGCACCGGGGTGTCCTTGAGCATGGCCACCAGGTAGTTGCCCAGTGCCGGCAGGATCGGCCGCAACGCCTGCGGCAGGATGATCTGCCGGTAGGCCGACAGCGGTGACATGTTCAGTGCCGTCACCGCCTCCCACTGGCCACGCGGCACCGCGTCCAGGCCGGCGCGATACACCTCGGCGGTGTAGCAGGCGTAGTGCAGGGCGATGCCGAGAATGCCTGCCTGCAGCGCGGTGAGATTGAGCCCGTAGTTGGGGAACACGTAGAACAGGAAGTACACCTGGATCAGCAACGGTGTGCTGCGGATGAACTCGATCAGCCCGGCCACCGGCCAGGACAGCCACAGGTGTTTGCTACGGCGGGCGATGGCCAGCAGCAGGCCGAGCACGATGGCGATGGCAAAACCGGCGAAGGTGATCAGCAGGGTATTGAGCGAGGCCTTGAGCAGATCCGGGAGGATGCTCAGGGCGAAATCCCAGTCGAAGAAATTCATTGCAGGCCTCCGCGCATGCGGCCACGACTCAGGCGTTTTTCCAGCAGGCGCATGCCGAGGTTGATCACCTGGGCCATGAGGAAATACAGCAGCAGCGCCAGGGCGAAGATCTCCAGGGTCATGAAGGTCGCCTGATCCAGCTGGCGAGCACGGAAGGCCAGGTCGGACAGGGTGATCAGCGACACCAGCGAGGTGTTCTTCAGCAACTCGATCAGCAGGTTGGTGCCCGGTGGGATCGCCGCCAGCAGCGCCTGCGGCAGGATGATGCGCAGGAAGCGTTTCGAGGGCCGCATGTTCAGCGCGGTGCAGGCCTCGTATTGACCCTTGGCCACCGAGCGGATGGCGCCGCGCATCACTTCCGCGCCATAGGCGCCGATATGCAGGCCAAGTCCGACGATTGCCACGGTGAAGGCGCTCATCTCGACGTTGAACGGCGGCATCGGTAGCACGAAATACAGCCAGAACAGCTGCACCAGCAGCGAGGTGCCGCGGAAGATCTCGATGTAGGTGATCGCCAGCCAGCGTAGCGGGCCGATGGGCGACAGCCGGCCCAGGGCGGCGATTACTGCCGAGACGATGGCCAGCAGCGAGCCCCAGAAGGTGACTTGCACGGTGACCCAGGCGCCTTGCAGCAGCAGGGGAAGAAGATCGGTCATGAATGTCTACCGCTCTATGCTCGAAAACGCGCCACGCACCTGAGTGCGCGGCGTGATTCGCTCATTACTGGCCGCAGAGTTCGGCGGCGGTCTTGTCGGTGATGTTGGACTGGTCGAAACCGAAGGGCTTGACCGTGGCCAGGTGCTCTTCGCTGCCGATCCATTCCTTCAATTGGGCATTCACCGCATCGCGCAGGTCCTTGTCTTCCGGGCGGAAGGCCAGGGCGCCGTAGCCGGTGTGGGCCGGGTCGTCCTTGAATTCGGCGATGGCTTCGACGCTGTCGCCACCCTTGTCGGCCAGGCCCTTCATGGTCAGCTGGGTACCGACGGCGGCATCGGCGCGACCGGCGCGCACGGCTTGCAGCTGTGCGGTGGTATCCGGCACCTGGAGGATCTGGTCATCGGTGATGCCGGCGCTGCGGGCATAGCCCAGGTTCACCGTGCCGGACATGATCGCCACCTTGGCGCCGCTCTTGGCGATGTCCTCGTAGCTGTGCAGGGCCTTCGGGTTACCGGTTTTCACCAGCAGGGTATCGGGCAGCTGGTAGTGCGGGTCGGTGAACAGCACCTGCTTGCAGCGCTCGGGGGTGATGTACATGCCGGCGGCGATCAGGTCGAAGCGGCTGGCGCGCAGGCCGGGGATCAGCGAACCCCATTCGGTGAGCACCGGGTTGATCTTCTCGACGCCCATGCGCTCGAAGATCTTCTTGACGATCTCTGGCGACTCGCCGGTGACGCTGCCATCGAGGGCGGTATAGGCGAACGGCGTTTCATTGGCGTAGCCGATACGCACGCTGCTGCTGTCCTTGACCTTGTCCAGGGTCGAGGCCTGGGCACCGGCAGCGAGACCGGTGAGCAGGGCGCAGGCCAGTGCGAGGCGGCCGAAGCGGGAGGGGATAACGCTACTCATCTTGGTGTTCTCCTGTTTCTTGTAGTCCGCCAGCGGCGGCGTGCTGTGTTAGGAGGCAGGTAAATCAAGAGCGTTGGTGGCGCTGTTCGCGCCAGGTGGTAATTCTTCTGAGGTGCCAAGGCACTGTTTTCCACCCTTGGCCCGAGCATACAAAGGCTTTTTTCGCTGCGGCATTGCACTAGGACAATTGAATCGTAACGCCTCGCGCGGGATGCTTGAGCGCAATCCGCCAGAGGAGCCATCGATGCACGACTGGAAGAAGGCCCTGGCCAACGCTCGCCCGGGCGAGTCGAAGTACAAGCTGCTGGTCCAGGCGGTCGCCGCCGATATCGAACAGGGTAGCCTGATCGACGGCCAGCGACTGCCACCGCAACGCCAGGTGTCCGATGCACTCGGCATCAGCGTGCAGACCGTGACCAACGCCTACAAGGAACTGGAGCGCCAGGGCCGCGTGCGCTGCGAGGTGGGTCGTGGCAGCTTTGTCTCACGGCGCACCAGCGAGCGCGTGGCCACCAGCATGCTCGATCGCAGCGAGCAGGCGCTGATGGACTTTTCCAATGCGCGCATCCTGCACACCGATGCCCACGACCGCCTGTGGCGACAGACCTGCCTGGAGCTGACGCAGGAGCCGCACCAGCCCTGGATTCACGCCTTTCGTCCTATTGCCGGCATGCAGCACCAGCGCGAGTCGGCAGTGCGCTGGCTGGCGCGTCTGGGCATGGACGTGGGTATCGAGGACGTGCTGCTGACCAGCGGCGCTGCCCACGGCATTTTCCTCGCCCTGGCCACCCTGGCCGGCCCGGACGACGTGGTGCTCTGCGAAGGCCTGACCGATCACGGTGCCATTGGCAGCTCGCAGGTGCTCGGCTTTACCCTCAAGGGGCTGGAGATGGATCGCTACGGGCTGAACCCCGAGCACTTCGAGGACATGTGCGGCAACGAGCGCATCACCGCGCTGGTCTGCACGCCCAACCTGAACAACCCCACCAGCGCGCTGATGCCCGACGAGCGCCGCCGCGAGATCGCCGAGATCGCCCGCCGCTATGGCGTGTACATCATCGAGGACGATGTCTACGGCCCGCTGCTGGCCGGCCAGCAGAGCACGCGGCCGCTCAGCCATTACGCGCCGGAACTGTCGTTTTACTGCACCAGCATGACCAAGTCGGTGCTCACCGGTCTGCGCATCGGCTACCTGGTGATGCCCAAGCGCCTGGCCCTGCGTACCGAGAGCATCTTGCGGGTCAACAGCTGGATGGCGCCGTCGCTGCTCGGTGAGATTGCCACGCGCTGGATCGACTCCGGCGAGGCCGAGGACCTGGTGCAGCTGCAGCGGCAATTGCTGGCCAACCGGCAGGCTTTGGTGGAGCAGGAACTGGGCGAGCACCTGATCGGCGCTCATCCCTATTCGCTCAACAGTTGGTTGCGGGTGCCCGACGGCTGGGAGATCGACGGCCTGTTACGCGAGTTGCGTCGGCGCAACGTGGCGTTGACTTTGCCCGACCCATTCGTCCCGCCGGGCATGCCGAGGCCGCGTGCGGTGCGCCTGTGCGTCGGCGCCGAATGCAGCGAAGCGAAGATGCGCCAGGGCGTGCAGATCGTGCGTGATGTCTTCGAGCAGTACCCGAAGGTGCATGATTTTTGAGGGGCGTAGGGTGGACGTCGCTTTTCACGTCCACCGCAGCGGTGGATCGATGGTCCGGTGGATCGATAAAGCGTGATCCATCCTACGGACTGTTGAAGAGCTTCGCGGCTGAAGCCGCTCCTACAACATCTCCGACGGTACAAGGATTCAGCCCCCTCTCCCGCTTGCGGGAGAGGGTTGGGGAGAGGGGCTTTGTAGCCCGGATGAAATCCGGGGGCGGTTTGCAGCGATGCGTCCCGGGTTTCATCCAGGCTACCAGCCGGTGCGCACGGCGCACCCTACGGCGGCGTGTCAGTAGGTGCGCCGTGCGCACCGATTTCCACACGGTACAAACGCCCAGATAAAAAATCGTCCTAGTACATTCAGCCACTCAATTTCCCGCTCATACACTCGGCCGCACACCTTTACGGAACGTGCGCCATGTCTTCCACCATTGCCTTCGATGATCTGCTCCAGGCCCGCCAGCGTATCGCCGGCCTGGTGCGCCAGACGCCGCTGGAGCATTCGCCCAGCCTGAGTCGCCTGGCCGGTGTGCCGGTGTGGCTGAAGCTGGAATCGCAGCAGGCTACCGGCAGCTTCAAACTGCGCGGTGCAAGCAATGCGGTGGCGCAGCTGGATGCCGAGCAGAAGCGTCTCGGCGTGGTCACCGCCTCCACCGGCAATCATGGCCGCGCCCTGGCCTTCGCTGCCTCGCAGCAGGGCGTGAAGGCCATCGTCTGCCTCTCCGAGCTGGTGCCGCAGAACAAGGTGCGCGCCATTCGTGAGCTGGGCGCCGAGGTGGTGATCAGTGGCCGCAGCCAGGACGATGCCCAGCTCGGAGCCCTGCGCATCGCCCGCGAGCAGGGCGCCGCGTTCATCCCACCCTTCGATCACCCGCATGTGATCGCCGGCCAGGGCAGCCTGGGCCTGGAGATTCTCGAACAGTGCCCGGACGTCTGCGAAGTGCTGGTGCCGCTGTCCGGCGGCGGCTTGTTCGCCGGCGTGGCGCTGGCGATCAAGGCGGCCAGCCCGGCTATTCGGGCCCACGGCATCAGCATGCAGCTGGGCGCGGCCATGCACGACAGCCTCAAGGCCGGCGAGCCGGTCGAGGTGGAGGAACTGCCAACCCTGGCCGACTCGCTCGGCGGCGGTATCGGCCTGGACAACCGCTTCACCTATTCCATCACTCGCGAGCTGTGCGACCAGGTTCACCTGCTCGACGAAGCCGCCATCGCCCGCGGCATTCGCCACGCCTATCGCGAGGAGCGACTGGTAATCGAGGGCGCCGCAGCGGTCGGTATTGCCGCCCTGCTCGATGGCCTGATCGAACCCCGTGGCCCGGTGGTGGTAGTCATCAGCGGCCGCAATATCGACATCGACCAGCACCTGCGCGTGCTCAACGGCGCCGACGCCTGAGGAGTCCCCATGGCCAAGACCCTGATTCTCAACCAGGCCGACCTGCGCGACTGCGTCGGCCTCGACACTGACAGCCTTGAGGTGGTGGAGAACGCCTTCCGTCTGCTCGCCACCGCTGCCGTGGCGATGCCGCCGATCCTGCGTCTGGACGTGCCCGAGCACAACGGCGAGGTGGATGTGAAGACGGCCTACCTGCCCGGCGTGGCGCACTTCGCGATCAAGGTCAGCCCCGGCTTCTTCGACAATCCCAAGCTTGGTCTACCCAGCCTCAATGGGTTGATGATGCTGTTCTCGGCGCAGACCGGCCTGGCCGACGCTCTGCTGCTGGACAACGGCTACCTCACCGCCGTGCGTACTGCTGCCGCTGGCGCCATCGCCGCCAAATGGCTGGCCCGTGAAGACGCCAAGGTGGTCGCCATCCTCGGTGCTGGCGAGCAGGCGCGCTTGCAACTGCAGGCCCTGCGCCTGGTGCGTGAGGTGCGCGAGGTGCGTATCTGGGCGCGTGATCCCGCCAAGGCCCAGGCCATGGCTGCCGGGCTGGACGATGCGCGCACCGTGGACAGCGTCGACGCGGCGCTCGATGGCGCCGATATCGCCATCACCACCACGCCCAGTCGCGAACCGCTGATCCAGCTGCAGCACCTGCGCCCTGGCCTGCACATCACCGCCATGGGTTCGGATGCCGAGCACAAGAACGAGATCGCCCCAGCCGTGCTGGCGCAGGTCGATGCCTACGTGGCCGACCGACTGAGTCAGACCCGTGTACTCGGTGAGCTCAATCACGCCATCGCCGCCGGCCTGGTGGCTGCTGACGCCGATTTCGCCGAGCTCGGCCAGGTCATCGCCGGCCAGCGTCCCGGTCGCACCGCGCCCGAGCAGATCACCCTGTGCGACCTCACTGGCACCGGGGCACAAGATACCGCCATCGCCAGCCTTGCCTATCAGCGCGCCGTCGCGGCCGGCAAAGGCCTCAGTTTCGATTCCTGAAACCTGCGGGCGCGGCACGCCGCGCCTGAATAACCGTTCCATCACGAGGGCAACGCAATGTCCGAAATCGTCGTCAACCTCCCCTTCAGCCGGGAGGAATATGCCCAGCGCCTGGCCAAGGCCCGCACGGCCATGCAGGCCAAGGGCATCGAGCTGCTGATCGTCACCGATCCGTCCAACATGGCCTGGCTCACCGGCTATGACGGCTGGTCGTTCTACGTGCACCAGTGTGTGCTGCTGGCGCTCGATGGTGAGCCGGTGTGGTATGGCCGTGGCCAGGATGCCAACGGCGCTAAGCGCACGGTGTTCATGCAGCAGAGCAACATCGTCGGCTACCCCGATCATTACGTGCAGTCCACCGAGCGCCACCCGATGGACTACCTGTCCAAGGAGGTCATCGCCGCGCGTGGCTGGGCCAACCTGACCATCGGCGTCGAGCTGGACAACTACTACTTCAGCGCCGCCGCCTATGGCTCGCTGCAGCGCAACCTGCCCAATGCGCGCTTCGTCGATGCCACCGCGTTGGTCAACTGGCAGCGGGCAATCAAGTCGCCCACCGAGATCGGCTACATGCGCATCGCGGCGAAGATCGTCGAGCAGATGCACGCGGCGATCTTCGACAAGATCGAGCCAGGTCTGCGCAAGAACGAGCTGGCCGCCGAGATCTACCGCACCGGCATCCTCGGTGCCGACGGCCATGGCGGCGACTACCCGGCCATCGTGCCGCTGCTGCCCACCGGTGCTGACGCCAGCGCGCCGCACCTGACCTGGGACGACTCACCAATGGTCAGTGGTGCCGGCACCTTCTTCGAGATCGCCGGCTGCTACAAACGCTACCACTGCCCGCTGTCGCGCACTATTTACCTGGGCAAGCCGCCGCAGCATTTCCTCGACGGAGAGAAGGCCGTGGTCGAAGGCATCGCCGCCGGTCTGGAGGCTGCAAAACCGGGCAATACCACCGGCGATATCGCCCGCGCCTTCTTCAAGGTGCTGGAGAAGTTTGGCATCCACAAGGACAGCCGCTGCGGCTATCCCATCGGTATCAGTTATCCGCCGGACTGGGGCGAGCGCACCATGAGCCTGCGCCCAAGCGACGAAAGCGTGCTGCAACCGGGCATGACCTTTCACTTCATGCCCGGCCTGTGGCTGGACGACTGGGGCCTGGAAATCACCGAGTCGATCCTGATCACCGACCACGGCGTGGAAACCCTCTGCGACGTGCCGCGCAAGCTGTTCGTGAAGGATTGATGCTGCGGCTGCCGCTCCACCCGTAGGAGCGGCCGGGCGGCGATCCGCTTTAGCCGCGAAGTTTTCCAGTCGCGGCTAAAGCCCCTCCCACAATGAGTTTCATATTAAAGGCGCGAGCATGACCCAACTGCGCGACAACCCCATCAGCCCCACGGTCGATTTCGACCGTGACGGCGTGCAACACGGTTTTCTCAAGCTGCCCTATTCCCGTGACGATTCGGCCTGGGGCGCGGTGATGATCCCGGTTACCGTGGTGAAGAACGGCAGCGGCCCCACCGCGCTGCTTACCGGCGGCAACCATGGCGACGAGTACGAAGGCCCGTTGGCGCTCACCAAGCTGGCGCAGGGCCTGACGGCGGACGACGTGCAGGGCCGGGTGATCATCGTGCCGTTCATGAACACCCCGGCTGTGCAGGCTGGCACTCGCACCTCGCCGATCGACAAGGGCAATCTCAACCGCAGCTTTCCCGGCAAGCCGGACGGCACGGTGACGCAGAAGATCGCCGACTATTTCCAGCGCACGCTGTTGCCGCTGGCCGACGTGGTGCTGGACATTCACTCCGGTGGCAAGACCCTGGATTTCCTGCCCTTCGCCGCCTGCCACATGCTGCCGGACAAAGCCCAGGACGCCGCCTGCGCCGCCGGCATGCGGGCTTTCGCCGCGCCCTACTGTATGCGCATGCTGGAGCTGGACGCGGTGGGCATGTACGACACCGCGGCCGAGGAGCTGGGCAAGGTGTTCGTCACCACCGAGCTGGGTGGCGGTGGCAGCAGCACGGCGCAAAGTCTGGCCATCGCCGAGCGTGGCGTACGCAACCTGCTGATTCATTTCGGCCTGCTGCAGGGTGAGATCGAAGCGAGCGAGTCGGTGATGCTCGATATGCCCAACGGCGATTGCTTCGTCGCCAGCGAAGACGATGGCCTTCTGGAGATGTGCCGTGACCTCGGCGATACGGTGGAGAAAGGCGAGGTGATCGCCCGTGTACACAGCGCCCGCCGCACCGGCGCGCCAGCTGCCGAGTACCGCGCCAAACGCAGTGGCCTGCTCGCTGCGCGACATTTTCCGGGGCTGGTGAAAAGTGGTGATACCCTCGCGGTCATTGCCGAGGTGGTGGGTTAAAAGGGTTCGCCATCCGGCCACATCGTTGTAGGAGCGACTGGGCGGCATTCCGCTTCAGCCGCGAAGTTGCCGCCTGCCAGCACCGTAACCAATCAACCGAGGCCCTGATGCACAAGCTCGACCGCTATGACCTGAAGATCCTGCGCATCCTCTCCGAGGATGGACGGATCACCAAGTCGGCCCTGGCCGAGGCGATCAACCTCTCGGTGACGCCGGCCTGGGAGCGCGTGCGCAAGCTCGAGAGCGCGGGGCTGATCAAGGGCTACCGTGCGCAGATCGACTGGGCAGCGCTGTTTCGCAGCCAGCAGGTGCTGGTAGAAATCACCCTGGCCCGCCACACCGCGCAGGACATGCGCCGCTTCGAGCAGCGCCTTAGCGAGGCCCCGGAGGTCGGTTTCTGCTACGCCACCGGCGGCGGCATCGACTACATCGCGATGATCCGCGCCCGCGACATCGACCACTACCAGCGTTTCATCGACCAGCTGCTGCTCGAAGACCTGGGTATCGAGCGCTACTTCACTTACATCGTCACCAAGACCATCAAGGCGGACACGTCGGGCGCGCCCGCTGAGTTGGACGACTAACGCACGCCTGTCACCAGATGTCGGACGTCCGTAGGGTGGGTTAGCCGCCGCCGGAGTATTCGAACGTTTCGTCTAGTTGGCTGCGGCGTAACCCACCATCGGAGCAGCACGTTTCATTGCCGGGTGGGTTACGCGACGCGCCACGATAGTGGGCATCATCGATTTGCGTTCAGCGTCGCTAATCCACCCTACGGGAAGTGGTTCGACCGGCACCGACACGGTTCTGTGATGCGGTATTAGAGCTTGGCCTTCACCGCCGCCAGGCCAGCGCCGCCATCACGGGTAGTCACACCCTCCAGCCAGCCATCGAGCACCTCGGGGTTGGCCTTGATCCAGTTCTTGATCGCCGTGGCATTGGCCACCTTGCGGTTGAGCACATCGTCCATGATGGTGTTTTCCATCTCCTGGGTGAATTTCAGGTTGGTCAGCAGCTTGCCCACGTTCGGGCATTCGGCCACATAGCCCTTGCGCGCCAGGGTGTTCACCGAGCCGGTGCTGCCGAAGAATTTCTCGCCGCCCTTGAGGTACTGCATGTCGAACTGCACGTTCATCGGATGCGGCGTCCAGCCGAGGAACGCCACGAACTCGTCGCGCTTCACCGCACGGCCGACCTGCACCAGCATGGCCTGCTCGCTGGATTCCACCAGTTGCCAGTCACCCAGGTCGAACTCGTTGCCCTCGATCATCTGGCGCAGGTAATCGTTGGCTGGCGAGCCCGAGCCGATGCCATAGATCTTCTTGCCGAATTTGTCGGCGAATTTGCTGAGGTCGGCGAAGTCCTTCACCCCGGCCTCATGCACGTAGGTCGGCACAGCCAGGGTGTATTCGGTGCCGCCGAGGTTCTCCACCACCTTGTCGATCTGCCCGCTGGCCACGTAGCGGTCATAGTCGTGCTGACCGGCCGGCATCCAGTTGCCGAGAAACACGTCGACCTGGCCTTTCTGCAATCCGGCGAAGATGATCGGCACGGCCAGGGTGCGTGTCTGCGGCTTGTAGCCCAGGCCATCGAGCAGCAGGCTGGCGATGCCGTTGGTCACGGCGATATCGCTCCAGCCGGGATCGGCGAGGCTGACAGTGGCACAGCTGGCGCTGTCGGTCTGCGCCTGGGCGCCATGGGCAAGTGCCAGCAGTGAGGCGCCGAGCAGGATGGCTTTGAAGGTCATCAGTGAATCCTTTCCGGTTATGGGTCGCCCCGTGACCTTAACGACCGGGGGCGTACGACTCAACTGCAGGGGCGTAATTGGAGGCGATTGGTCGGGAATAGGAAGGCATCAGCGGTAAACCGTTCGTCGACTCGTCTCGCTTGGAAATGAACCAAAGGCTTTTCCAGGCAGTCCGTCTCCGGGATGGGCAGGAAGCTCGTTTCCGATGCAATGCCTTGATTCGGAAGGGCTTCCGCGCAAAGGCCAATCACCATGGTCACTGGGTTTGAATAAGTTCTTCACATCACTTTGCCTGGGAGGCGCTCTTTTACTGGGAATTTGTACCCAAGCCTCCGCCACCTTTCGCATTCACAGCATTCCTGCCACTGCGCCAGCGGCCGCACCCAAGCCCGCCAGCGAAGTGATTGACCGCGCCCTCGGTGCGTTGGGTACGCCGTACCGCTGGGGCGGCACCAGCATACGCCACGGCTTCGATTGCAGCGGCCTGGTGCAATACGCCTTCAAGACCCAGGACGACCTCGACCTGCCGCGTACTTCGCGCGCGCTGTCGCGGGTGGATGCGCCTTCGGTGAAACGTAGTGATCTGCAGCCGGGCGATCTGTTGTTCTTCCGCATTCGCAGCCGCTCCGTGGATCACGTGGCCATCTACATCGGCGAGGGCCGCTTCGTCCACGCGCCGCGCCGCGGCGCTAACGTGCGCATCGACTTCCTCAACAATTCGTACTGGCAGCGCCATTTCCAGCTGGCCAAGCGGGTGGTGCCGGAGGCGTGAGCAGGTAAACGTCATTCCCGCGAAGACGGGAATCCATAGGATGTCATGACGTTGTGAATTGGAGTGGCGGCGGCGGTTCTGAATAAAATCAATCGTCGACTCGCAACCTTTCATCCGAGCGGCCTGGCCGCCTGTGGGAAAACCTATCCTGCGGGTCAACAACGCGCTAGAATGCGCGCCGCTCGCGGCCATGTCGGCTGCGGCAGTGGGTTCCCTCACCCCACTCCATGAAAAAGGACATCGAAATGACCCTGATTCCTGCGTCGGTCAGTCGGCCTGTGCTGGCCGGCCTGATCGCCTTTCACATCCTCATCATCATCGCCAGTAACTACCTGGTGCAGCTGCCGATCACCTTGTTCGGCTGGCATACCACCTGGGGTGCGTTCAGCTTCCCGTTCATCTTCCTGGCCACCGATCTGACCGTGCGCCTGATCGGCAAGCATTCCGCGCGGGTGGTGATTGCCCGCGTGATGCTGCCGGCATTGGTCGCTTCTTACGTGGTGTCGGTGCTGTTCCATGAAGGCGCCTTCGGCGGGCTGGCGGCGCTGGGTGAATTCAACCTGTTCGTCTTCCGTATCGCCGTGGCCAGCTTCCTGGCCTACGCCTTCGGCCAGTTGCTCGATATTCAGGTGTTCGACCGCCTGCGCAGGATGCGCCAGTGGTGGGTCGCGCCGACCGCCTCGACCATCTTCGGCAACCTGCTCGATACCTTCCTGTTCTTCTCGGTGGCTTTCTGGCACAGCGACGATCCGTTCATGGCGGCCAACTGGGTGGAGATCGCCACGGTGGACTACGTGATCAAGCTGGCTATCAGCCTGATCCTCTTCGTGCCGCTGTACGGCATGTTGCTCAGCGCCATCGTGCGGGCCTTGCCGCAACGTACCGCTACCGCCTGAGTCCGCAGCCCGGATGTAATCCGGGAGGGTTATGCGACCTGTTCCCGGATTTCATCCGGGCTACAGAGGCCTCAGAAATCCCCTGTTCAGGCTGATCCTTCAGAAAAAACTGCGGTAGCACCTGCCCGGCTTGGAAAAAACGCCAAGCCGCCCTTCCCTAGCATGTCTTCCATGCCCATCGGCCCGGAGACATGCCATGCCCCTCGACCATCCCCTGCTGTTCAAATCGCTGTGCTATGTCGACGGTCACTGGCTGCACAGTGACGATGGCGCCAGCGTCGCCGTGCACAACCCGGCCGACCAGAGCGTGATCGGCCATGTGCCGATGCTCGGCCAGGGGCAGATCACCGCTGCGGTGGACGCCGCCCAGCGCGCCTTCGCCGACTGGCGTGAGCAGAGCTTGGAAAACCGCGCGAGCCTGCTGCGTCGCTGGGCCGAGCTGATCCTGCAGCATCAGGAAGACCTGGCGCGCATCCTCAGCCTTGAACAGGGCAAGCCGTTGGCCGAAGCCCGTGGTGAGATTCGTTATGCCGCCAGCTTCATTCCTTGGTTCGCCGAAGAGGCGCGCCGCCTCTACGGCCAGACCATTCCTAGCCATATCTCCGGTGCCCAGCTCGGTACGGTGAAGGAGCCGGTTGGCGTCTGTGCCCTGCTCACCCCCTGGAATTTCCCCTGCGCGATGATCACCCGCAAGGCCGCCGCCGCCCTGGCTGCTGGCTGCACCGTGGTGGTCAAGCCGGCGCACGAGACGCCCTATTCCGCTTTCGCTCTGGCTCAGTTAGCCGAGGAAGCCGGCTTCCCGGCTGGCGTATTCAACGTGGTGTTGGGCGAGCCGCAGATGGCCATGGAAACCCTGGTCAAGGATGTGCGGGTACGCTCGGTGAGCTTCACCGGCTCGACGCGCGTCGGCAAGCTGGTGCTGCAGGCGGCTGCCGAGGATGTGAAGAAGGTGGCGTTGGAGCTGGGTGGCAACGCGCCGCTAATCATCTGCGCCGATGCCGATCTCGACCACGCGGTGCACGTGGCGCTGGACGCCAAGTTCCAGACCTCTGGCCAGGACTGCTGCGCCGCCAACCGCATCCTGGTCGAGCGCCCCATCTATGAAGAATTCCTGCAGCGCTTCGCCAAGGCCGTGCGTGGCCTGCGTGTTGGCCCTGGGCATGACGAGCGCAACCAGATCGGCCCGCTGATGCACCAGGCTGCATTGGATGGAACGGCCGCCCGGGTCGCCGATGCCATCGAACAGGGCGCGCGCCTGCTGGTCGGCGGCGAGCCGCACGCGCTGGGCGGCTGGTTCTGGCAGCCGACGCTGCTGGCCGATGTCACCGACAGCATGCGCATCTACCTCGAGGAGAACTTCGCCCCCATCGCCGGTGTGCGCGCTTTCGACACGCTGGACGAAGCCGTGAGCATGGCCAACGACACCGAGTACGGCCTGGCCGCCTACATTTGTTCCAACCGAGTGGACGTCGTCCACCCGCTGATCCGCCGCCTCGACCACGCCATGGTCGCGGTCAACGGCACCAAGTTCACCGGCCACCCGATCCCCTTCGGTGGCATGAAAGCCTCCGGCCTCGGTCGTGAGGGCGGCACGGAAGGCTTCGAGCCCTTCGTCGAAACCAAGTACTTCTGCATTCATCATCAGGGCCAGCGTTACTGAGCCCCTTCGGAGGATTACCCATGAGCCATTACGACGAGCTGTTCGCCCAGGACCGTGCCCACTTCATGCACCCGTCCACTCACGCCCATGACCATGCCAGCGGCGCGCTCAAGGGTCGCATCATCACCGGCGCCTCGGGCATTCGTATCAAGGATCACGAAGGCCGCGAGCTGCTCGACGCCTTCGCCGGGCTGTACTGCGTGAACATCGGCTATGGCCGTACCGAGGTCGCCGAGGCCATCTACAAGCAGGCCAAGGAACTGGCCTACTACCACACCTACGTCGGTCACTCGACCGAGGCCATCATCGAGTTGTCGGCGCGCATCATCGACTGGGCGCCCAAGGGCATGAAGAAGGTTTACTACGGCCTGTCCGGCTCGGACGCCAACGAGACCCAGATCAAGCTGGTGCGTTACTACAACAATGTGCTCGGCCGCCCGATGAAGAAGAAGATCATCTCCCGTCAGCGCGGCTACCACGGCTCGGGCATCATGACCGGCAGCCTTACCGGCCTGGCCAGCTTCCACCAGCACTTCGACCTGCCTCACGCGGACATCAAGCATGCCGCCTGTCCGCACTTCTACAAGGCGCCGGCCGGCATGGACGAAGCGGCATTCGTGCGTCACTGCGCCGAGGATCTGGAGCGTCTGATCCTGGCTGAAGGCCCGGATACCGTGGCCGCCTTCATCGGTGAGCCGGTGATGGGCACCGGCGGCATCATCGTGCCGCCCACCGGTTACTGGCAGGCGATTCAGGCCGTGCTGGCCAAGTACGACATCTTGCTGATCGCCGACGAAGTGGTCTGCGCCTTCGGTCGTTTGGGCACGCCGATGGGCAGCCAGATGTTTGGCATGCAGCCGGATCTGATCACCACCGCCAAGGGTCTGACCAGCGCCTATGCGCCACTATCGGCAGTGATCGTCGGTGAGAAGGTGTGGAATGTGATCGAGGAAGCCTCGAGCCGCGATGGCGCCATGGGCCACGGCTGGACCTACTCCGGCCACCCGATCTGCGCCGCCGCCGCGCTGGCCAACCTGAACATCCTGGAGAAGGAAAACATCGCCGCCAACGCCGCCGATGTTGGCGCCTACCTCAACCAGCAACTGCGCCAGACCTTCGAAGGTCATCCGCTGGTGGGTGAAGTGCGCGGTGTCGGCATGCTCGCGGCACTGGAGTTCATGGCTGACAAGGAGGCGCGCACGCCTTTCGATGCGTCGCTCAAGGTCGGCCCGCGTGTTTCCGCTGCCTGTCTGGAGCGCGGCATGATCGCCCGCGCTATGCCGCACGGCGACATCCTCGGCTTCGCCCCGCCGCTGGTGTTGACCCGCGCCGAGGCGGACGAGGTGGTGGGCATCGCCAAGGCCGCGGTAGATGCGGTGGCCAGCGAGGTGCTCTAAGGCTGGCTGGGCGCTAGTTATCGGATAGCGGCGTAGGGTGCGCTGTGCACACCGCGGCTGGCTCGGTGCTTCGGCCATCCATTTGCAGAGTCGCAGAGGAAAGTGTGGGAGGGACTTCAGCCGAGACAGCCTGAGTCCCTGAGAACAGACGGTGATGGTTTCGGTGCGCATGGCGCACCCTACGACTGCGGTGCGCAGCTCCAGCTCAACGTGCCTTGTCCAGCTTGCGCAGGAATACCGTCATTTCCTTCTCGGCCTGCTTGTCGCCTTTGGCCTGTGCCGCGGCAATGCCCTGCTGCCAGGCCTGACGCGCGCCGTCGTGGTCGCCGCCTGCCTGCAGCGCCTTGCCCAGCAGTTTCCACGCGGCGGAATAGCTCGGGTCGAATGCCACGCAGCGTTGCAGGTGCTCGGCCGCCTGCGCTGCGTTGCCGCCATCGAGATGGGCCTTGCCCAGGCCGAAGCGCAGCAGGGCGTTGTCCATGCCCTTGGCCAGCATTTTTTCCAGTGCTTCACTGCTCATGGGAGGGCCTCCTTCGTCGGCCAGGCTCGTGTCGATTGTAGGAGCGAGCTCTGCTCGCGAATCTCAGGCGCTCGAAAAGCTTCGCGAGCAGAGCTCGCTCCTACGAGATTTGTCTTCTCTAGCGTCAGAAGAACGTTAACCCCGCCTGGAACAGGCGCTCGACGTCGCGGATGTATTTCTTGTCGACCAGGAACAGGATCACGTGGTCGCCAGATTCGATCACCGTGTTGTCGTGGGCGATCAGCACTTCCTCGTCGCGGATGATGGCGCCGATGGTGGTGCTCGGCGGCAGGGCGATGTCTTCAATGGCGCGGCCGATGACCTTGCTCGACTTGGCGTCGCCATGGGCGATCACTTCCAGCGCTTCGGCGGCGCCACGACGCAGGCTGTGCACGCTCTCGATATCGCCGCGGCGTACGTGGGTCAGCAGGGTGCCGATGGTGGCCAACTGCGGGCTTATGGCGATGTCGATCTCGCCGCCCTGCACCAGGTCGACGTAGGCCGGGTTGTTGATGATGGTCATCACCTTGCGTGCGCCCAGGCGCTTGGCCAGCAGCGAGGACATGATGTTGGCCTCGTCGTCGTTAGTCAGCGCCAGGAAGATGTCGGCGTCGTTGATGTTCTCTTCTACCAGCAGGTCGCGATCCGAGGCGCTGCCTTGCAGCACGATGGTGCTGTCGAGGTTCTCCGAGAGGTAGCGGCAGCGCGCCGGGTTCATCTCGATGATCTTCACCTGGTAGCGGCTTTCGATGGCTTCGGCCAGGCGTTCGCCGATATTGCCGCCACCGGCGATCACCACGCGCTTGTAGCTGTCCTCGAGGCGGCGCATCTCGCTCATCACCGCGCGGATGTGCGCCTTGGCGGCGATGAAGAACACCTCGTCATCGGCCTCGATCACGGTGTCGCCCTTGGGCATGATCGGCCGATTGCGGCGGAAGATCGCAGCGACGCGCGTATCGACGTTGGGCATGTGCTGGCGCAGCTGGCGCAGTTGCTGGCCGACCAGAGGCCCGCCGTAGTAGGCCTTGACTGCCACCAGCTGGGCCTTGCCTTCGGCGAAGTCGATCACCTGCAGAGCGCCGGGGTATTCGATCAGGCGCTTGATGTAGTTGGTCACCACCTGTTCGGGGCTGATCAGCACGTCGACTGGGATCGCTTCGTTGTCAAACAGCGCCTCGCGGGTCAGGTAAGCGGCCTCGCGCACACGGGCGATCTTGGTCGGCGTGTGGAACAGGGTGTAGGCCACCTGGCAGGCGATCATGTTGACTTCATCGCTGTTGGTCACCGCCACCAGCATGTCGGCGTCGTCGGCACCGGCCTGACGCAGCACGGTGGGGAAGGAGCCCTTGCCCTGTACGGTGCGGATGTCGAGGCGGTCGCCAAGGTCGCGCAGGCGGTCGCCATCGGTGTCGACCACGGTGATGTCGTTGGCCTCGCTGGCGAGGTGTTCCGCCAGGGTGCCGCCCACTTGGCCGGCGCCGAGAATGATGATTTTCACCGATACGCTCCGTTGGAAATATTGGCAACCGTCACTCCCGCGAAGGCGGGAGCCCAGGTGCTTCGGTTTTCTGGGTTCCCGCCTTCGCGGGACAGCGCTTGCGCTGAACGCACTTTAGTGCGGCCCGAATAGGGCGAGCGCAGCGAGTAATGACGACTATTTCAGAGTACCTCTGGCCTTTTGAACAGCTTGGCATAGTAGAAGCCGTCATGGCCGTCCAGTTGCGGCAGCAGTTGGCGGCCATGAGCTGGCTGCAAGCCGAACTCGCCGGCGATGGCGACTTCCTGCGCATCGCTGGTGCGGGCGAGGAAGGCGGCGATGGTCTCGCTGTTTTCCGTCGGCAGCACCGAGCAGGTGGCATAGAGCAGGATGCCGCCGGGCGCGAGGGTCGGCCACAGCGCATCGAGCAGTTCGCCCTGCAGTTGGGCCAGGGCGGGAATGTCTTCTGGTTTGCGGGTCAGCTTGATGTCCGGGTGACGGCGGATTACGCCGGTGGCCGAACAGGGGGCGTCGAGCAGGATGCGCTGGAACGGCCGACCATCCCACCAGGCGCCGGTATCACGACCGTCGGCGGCGATCAGGGTGGCGTCGAGGCGCAGACGCTCCAGGTTCTCGCGAACGCGCACCAGGCGCTTGGCCTCCAGGTCGACGGCGACCACTTCGCCCAGCGCTGGCTCGACTTCCAGCAGGTGGCAGGTCTTGCCACCGGGTGCCGCGCAGGCATCCAGCACGCGTTGGCCGGGCGCCAGCTCAAGCAGGTCGGCGGCCAGTTGCGCGGCTTCGTCCTGGACGCTGACGCGGCCCTCCTTGAAGCCCGGCAAGGTGGTCACGTCGCAGGGCTGCAACAGGCGCACGCCGTCGCGGCTGAAGGTGCAGGGTTCGGCAGCAAGGCCCGCATTGCGTAGCTCTTCGAGATAGGCGTCGCGGCTGCCGTGACGGCGATTGACCCGCAGGATCAGCGGTGGATGCGCGTTGTTGGCGGCGCAGATGGCCTGCCAGTGCTCGGGCCAGAAGGCCTTGAGCTGTTTTTGCAGCCAGCGCGGGTGCGCGGTATGCAGCACCGGGTCACGCTCCAGTTCGGCGTACAGCGTCTCGTGCTCGCGCTGGGCGCGGCGCAGCACGGCGTTGAGCAGGCTCTTGGCCCAGGGTTTCTTCAGCGCAGCGGCGCAGCCGACCGTTTCGCCGATGGCGGCATGTTCCGGGATGCGGCTGTGCAGCAGTTGGTAGAGACCGATCAGCAGCAGTGCTTCAACGTCCTTGTCGGCAGCCTTGAAGGGCTTTTCCAGCAGCTTCTCGGCCAGCAGTTGCAGGCGCGGCTGCCAACGCGCGGCGCCGAACGCCAGATCCTGCGCCAGGGCGCGGTCGTGGTGCTCGACCTTGTCCAGCTGCGGCGGCAGGCTGCTGCCCAGCGAAGCCTTGCCGGACAGTACGGCGGTCAGAGCGCGGGCGGCGGCCAGGCGCGGATTCATTGACCGAGCACCAGGCCGGGCGCGAACTGCTCACGGCGGCTGTTGTACAGATCACCGAAGGCCAGCGGTTTGCCGCCAGGCAACTGCAGGCGAGTCAGGCGCAGCGCGCCTTCGCCGCAGGCCACAGTCAGGCCGTGCTTGTCGGCGGCAAGAATGCTGCCCGGAGCGCCCTTGCCCTCTCCGATCTCGGCGGCATGCACTTTCAAAGCATCGCCAGCCAGCGTGGTGTGGCAGATCGGCCAGGGATGGAAGGCGCGAACCAGGCGTTCCAGCTCGACGGCTGGGCGGCTGAAGTCCAGAAGCGCTTCGTCCTTGTTGAGCTTGTGTGCGTAGTTGGCCAGGGCATCGTCTTGTACTTCACCTTTCAGCGTACCCGCGGCCAGGCCGTCGATAGCCTGCAGCACCGCCTGTGGGCCGAGCTGAGCGAGGCGATCATGCAGCGAGCCGCCGGTGTCGCTGGCGCTGATCGGGGTGCTGACCTTGAGCAGCATCGGTCCGGTATCGAGCCCGGCTTCCATCTGCATCACGGTGACGCCACTCTCGGCATCACCGGCCTGCACCGCACGCTGGATCGGCGCGGCGCCGCGCCAGCGCGGCAGCAGCGAGGCGTGGCTGTTGATGCAGCCCAGGCGCGGGGTATCGAGTACCACTTGCGGCAGGATCAGGCCGTAGGCGACCACCACCATCAGATCAGGCTGCAGCGCGGCCAGCTCGGCCTGCGCGTCTTCATTGCGCAGACTGGCCGGCTGGTAGACCGGGATGCCGTGCTCCAAGGCAAGCTGCTTGACCGGGCTGGGCATCAGCTTCTGGCCGCGACCGGCCGGGCGATCCGGCTGGGTGTAGACGGCAATGATGTCGTGCGGGCTGGCCAGCAGGGTCTTGAGGTGTTCGGCGGCGAATTCCGGGGTGCCGGCAAAGACGATACGCAATGAGTCAGGCATGGAGGCTCGCTAAAAGAAAAGGCTTGCCGTAGCAAGCCTTCTGGATGGGGCGTCAGGCGCGTTGGCGATGCTGTTTTTCCAGCTTCTTCTTGATGCGGTCGCGCTTGAGGTTGGACAGATAGTCGACGAACAGCTTGCCGTTGAGGTGGTCGCACTCGTGCTGGATGCACACGGCGAGCAGGCCTTCGGCGATCAGCTCATAGGGCTGGCCATCGCGATCCAGCGCCTTGATCTTGACATTCTGCGGACGGTCGACGTTCTCGTAGAAGCCGGGCACCGACAGGCAGCCTTCCTGATACTGGTCCATCTCGTCGGTCAGTGACTCGAACTCGGGGTTGATGAATACCCGTGGCTCGGACTTGTCCTCGGACAGGTCCATCACCACCACGCGCAGGTGCACGTTGACCTGCGTCGCGGCCAGGCCGATACCGGGAGCGTCATACATGGTCTCGAACATGTCGTCGACCAGTTGACGGATGGAGTCGTCCACGACGTCCACCGGTTTGGCGATGGTACGCAGGCGTGGATCAGGAAACTCGAGGATATTCAGGATCGCCATATGCGTTTGTGATGCACTTGTGGAATAAAGTCAAAATCCGCTGCTAAGATGATGAACAGCATTGAAAAACGGCTTCACGCCGCGTAAACAGCGGGTTTGGCACGCGGCGCTAGGGCGCTTCACGTGAAGACACATAATAAAGGGATTCACCGCATGAGGAAATCACTACTCGCCCTGCTCCTGGCAGCCGGCGGATTGGTCCTGACCTGCATGGCTCAGGCCGCAGTGCAACTCAAGGACGGTCATCCGGACCGTTATACCGTGGTCAAGGGCGATACCCTCTGGGATATCTCCGGTAAATTCCTCAGTCAGCCGTGGAAGTGGCCGGAGATCTGGCACGCCAACCCGCAGGTTGCCAACCCGCACCTGATCTACCCAGGTGACACCCTCAACCTGGTCTACGTCGATGGTCAGCCGCGCCTGATGCTCAACCGCGGCGAGTCGCGTGGCACCATCAAGTTGTCGCCACAGGTTCGCAGCACGCCGATGGCCGAGGCGATCCCGACCATCCCGCTGGAGGCGATCAACAGCTTTCTGCTGAGCAACCGCATCGTCGACACTCCGGAAGAGTTCAGCGGCAAGCCCTATATCGTTGCCGGCAATGCCGAGCGCGTGGTCAGTGGTGCCGGTGATCGTGTCTACGCTCGCGGCAAATTTGACGAGCAGCATCCGATCTACGGCATTTTCCGTCAGGGCAAGACCTATACAGATCCGGATACCAAGGACTTCCTCGGTATCAACGCCGACGACATTGGCACTGGCGAGATCGTTGCCGAGGAAGGCGATGTCGGCACCCTGGTTCTGAGCCGTTCGACTCAGGAAGTGCGTCTCGGTGATCGTCTGTTCCCCACCGAAGAACGTGCGATCAACTCCACCTTCATGCCCAGCGAACCGACCAGCGAGATCAATGGCCTGATCCTCGATGTTCCGCGTGGCGTTACCCAGATCGGTCAGTTCGACGTCGTCACCTTGAACAAGGGCGCTCGTGATGGCCTGGAAATCGGTAATGTACTGGCGATCTACAAGACCGGCGAAACCGTGCGTGACCGTGTCACCGGCGAGAGCGTGAAAATCCCGGATGAGCGCTCCGGTCTGCTGATGGTGTTCCGCACCTACGACAAGCTCAGCTACGGCTTGGTTTTGCAGGCCAGCCGCCAGCTCTCGGTGATGGACAAGGTCCGTAACCCGTAATATCCAACGAGCCCCGCAAATGCGGGGCTCGTGCTTTCTGGCCGCCAGGATGGCGGCGCGACTGATCAGGGAAGAATCGTCATGTCTACATCCTCCTCGTTTTTCCCCGCTGTTTCTCCCGCCGAGCTTGAAGCCCGCCTGCGTCTGCATCTGTTGCCGGAGCTTGGGCCGCGACGTTTTCGCAAACTCCTGAGTGCCTTCGACAGCGCCTCGGCCGCGCTCAGCGCCCCAACCAGTGCCTGGCGCGCCCTGGGGCTGCCGGCCGCCTGTGCCGAGCCCCGGCGCAGCGCGGAAATCCGCGAGCGGGCACGGGCCACGCTGCAGTGGCTGGAAACACCTGGGCAGCATGTGCTGATGTGGGACGATCCTGTCTACCCGGCGCTGCTCGCCGAATTGGCGGATGCGCCGCCACTGCTGTTCGTGGCCGGTGAGCCGCGCCTACTGGAATCGCCGCAACTGGCCATGGTCGGCAGTCGACGCGCCTCGCAGCCTGGCCTGGATAACGCGCGTGCCTTTGCCCGCAGCTTGGCTGCCGGTGGCTTCGTCATCACCAGCGGGCTGGCGCTGGGCATCGATGGCGCCGCGCATCAGGGCGCGTTGCAGGGGCGCGGTAAAACGGTCGCCGTTCTGGGCACGGGCTTGCAGTGTCTGTACCCGCGACGCCATTTGGGGCTGGCGGCGCAGATCATCGAGCAAGGCGGTGCACTGGTCTCCGAGCTGCCACTGGACTGTCCGCCGCAGGCGAGCAACTTCCCGCGGCGTAACAGGATCATCAGCGGTCTGTCGCTCGGTGTGCTGGTGGTCGAGGCCAGCCCTTCGAGTGGCTCGCTGATTACCGCACGCCTGGCCGCCGAACAGGGGCGTGAGGTCTATGCGATTCCCGGTTCGATCCATCATCCCGGCGCACGGGGTTGCCATCAGCTGATTCGAGAGGGCGCCACGCTGGTGGAAAGCATCGAGCATATCCTCGAAGCCCTGCGTGGATGGCAGACGCCGGTCGTTGAACCCATATCGGCACCAATCGATAGCGTCGAGCATCCATTGCTGGCCTTGCTGCATGCCGCGCCGCACAGCACCGAGGCCTTGGTGCAGAGCAGCGGTTGGCCACTGGCGGAGGTTCTGGCCGCGTTGACCGAGCTGGAACTCGATGGCCTGGTGTGCAACGAGGCTGGGCGCTGGTTGGCGCGCAGCCGTTAACAGGCCGTTGAAAAACGTAGGCGAGGCAGCCAGTGCAATACCGATGGCGGCCCCACAAAAACAGGCGAAAAAGCGCAGTTTACGAGTTGTAAATGGGCATTTTGATCGGACTCGCGCACGAGCCTGTTTTTAACGCAGCAATGGCAACGCAGGTAGTTTTTCAACAGCCTGTTAAGGGCCGTGGCAGGTCTCGATGGGCTTGGATAGACTGCCGCCCATCGATTCAGTGGGAGACAGGCGATGGCCAGCAACTGGCAGATACAGCAAACGGCGCGGGTGGTGCGTGAGGGCGGTGTGATCGCTTATCCGACTGAGGCGGTCTGGGGGCTGGGTTGCGACCCGTGGAACGAAGCCGCGGTGGATCGCCTGCTGGCGCTCAAGGAGCGCCCGATGCACAAGGGACTGATCGTGGTGGCCGATGACATCGAGCAGTTCGACTTCCTGCTCGATGATCTGCCAGATATCTGGCAGGAGCGCCTGGCCGGCAGTTGGCCGGGGCCGAATACCTGGCTGGTGCCGCACCAGAATCGCCTGCCCGAGTGGGTCACCGGCGAGCACGACAGCGTGGCCCTGCGCGTCAGTGATCATCCGCTGGTTCGCGCGTTATGTCGCTACACTGGCCCGCTGATCTCAACCTCGGCCAACCCGGCGGGGCGTCCTTCGGCACGTTCGCGTCTGCGCGTTGAGCAATACTTTCCAGGCGAGTTGGACAAGGTGCTTGGCGGTGCTCTGGGCGGGCGCAAGAACCCCAGCCTGATTCGTGATCTACGCACGGGCGATGTGATTCGCCCTTCCTGATCCTGCGCTGCGCAGGGTGATTCACCTGCCGTAGGGTGCGCCGCGCGCACCACGAAAACTACACAGGCCTCAGGACGGTCGGTGCGCAGGTTTATTACGGAAGCAGGATGGTCGAGCCAGTGGTTTGCCGCGAGCTCAGTGCGTCCTGGGCGGCGGCAGCGTCCTTCAGTGCGTAGCGGTTGCTGATTTCCACCTGCAGTTTGCCGCTGGCGATCATGCCAAACAGATCGTCGGCCATGGTCTGCAGGCGCTGTGCGCTGGTGGCGTAGCCGGCCAGGGTCGGGCGGGTGACGTACAGCGAGCCCTTTTGTGCCAGGATGCCCAGGTTGACCCCGGAGACCGCGCCCGAGGCATTGCCGAAGCTGACCAGCAGGCCGCGTGGCGCTACGCAGTCCAGCGAGGTTTCCCAGGTGTCCTTGCCGACGCCGTCGTAGACCACCGGGCACTTGGCGCCGTCGGTCAACTCCAGCACGCGCTGCACGACGTTCTCATGGCTGTAGTCGATGGTTGCCCAGGCGCCCTGCTCCTTGGCTCGCGCCGCTTTCTCGGCCGAGCTGACGGTGCCGATCAGGTTCACGCCCAGCGCTTTGGCCCATTGGCAGGCGAAGGAGCCGACGCCACCGGCCGCGGCGTGGAACAGGATGGTCTCGCCGCCTTTGAGCTCATAGGTCTGGCGCAGCAGATACTGCACGGTCAGGCCCTTGAGCATCATCGCGGCGGCCTGCTCGAAGCTGATGCTGTCCGGCAGTCTCACCAGCTTGTCGGCGGGCAGTACGTGCAGTTCGCTGTAGGCGCCGAGCGGGCCGGTGGCGTAGGCGACGCGATCACCGACGGCAAAGCCTTCGACCTCGCTGCCGACGGCTTCGACCACGCCGGCACCTTCGGTGCCCAGGCTCGACGGCAGCGCCGGTGGTTGGTACAGGCCGCTGCGGAAATAGGTGTCGATGAAGTTCAGACCGATGGCCTGGTTGGCGACCCGTACCTCGCGCGGGCCTGGCGCTGCCGGCTGGTAGTCGCGGTATTGCAGCACGTCGCTGCCGCCGTGCTGGCTGAATTCAATACGCTTGGCCATCTCGGATTCCTTGTCTGACTTGGGCCGCCGCAGGCGGCGAAAGGGTCTATCCAATCCTCTCGATTGACCGACGTCAACTGCGGATGTGCCTGGGTGAATGCTATGCTGCCCGCCGATTTCGACCTGCTCTCTGTTCAAGGTGCCGCCGTGACTGACCGTACCGAGGCCGTGAAGGCCTACCTGCTCGACCTGCAAGACCGCATCTGCTCTGCCCTGCAAACCGAAGACGGCCAGGCCGTGTTCGCCGAGGACGCCTGGCAGCGCCCGGCCGGCGGTGGTGGGCGCACGCGGGTGATCGAGAACGGCGCGCTGATCGAAAAAGGTGGGGTGAACTTCTCCCATGTGTTCGGCGACAGCCTGCCGCCCTCGGCCAGCGCCCATCGCCCCGAGCTTGCCGGCCGCGGCTTCCAGGCCCTCGGCGTGTCGCTGGTGATCCATCCGGAAAACCCCTACGTGCCGACCTCGCATGCCAACGTGCGCTTCTTCAGCGCCGAGAAGGAAGGCGAAGAACCGGTGTGGTGGTTCGGTGGCGGTTTCGACCTCACGCCCTACTACGCCAATGAAGAAGATTGCGTGCACTGGCACCAGGTCGCACATGACGCCTGCGCGCCGTTCGGCGCCGAGGTCTATCCCAAGTTCAAGGCCTGGTGCGATCGTTACTTCCACCTCAAGCACCGCGGCGAGCCGCGCGGCATCGGTGGGCTGTTCTTCGACGACCTCAACGAATGGGACTTCGACACCAGCTTCGCCTTCATACGTGCCATTGGCGACGCCTATATCCAGGCCTACCTGCCCATCGTCCAGCGCCGCAAGCTGACGCCTTTCGGCGAGCGCGAGCGCGAATTCCAGGCTTTCCGTCGTGGTCGTTACGTGGAGTTCAACCTGGTGTTCGACCGTGGCACCCTGTTCGGCCTGCAGTCGGGTGGGCGCACCGAGTCGATCCTCATGTCGCTGCCACCGCACGTGCGCTGGGGCTACGACTGGAAACCGGAGCCGGGCAGCGAGGAAGCGCGTCTGACCGAGTATTTCCTCACCGATCGCGAGTGGCTTTCGGCCACGCCATGATTCTGTAGTCTGGATGCAATCCGGGGTAATTTAGCGACCGCTCCCGGACGGGCTACGAATTGGCGCCATTTCCCTGTAGGAGCCCGCTTGCGGGCGATCTGGCCGCAGAGCGAATCGCCAGCAAGCTGGCGCATACACAAACAGGACTTTCCATGGATCGTTACTGCGTCTTCGGCAACCCCATCGGCCATAGCAAATCGCCGCTGATCCATCGCCTGTTCGCCGAGCAGACCGGCCAGGCGTTGACCTATGACGCGCGTTTGGCGCCGCTGGATGATTTCGTCGGCGATGCCCGCGCCTTCTTCGCCGAAGGCCAAGGTGGCAACGTCACCGTACCGTTCAAGGAAGAGGCCTTCCGCCTGGCCGATGAACTGACCGAGCGTGCCCGCCGCGCCGGTGCGGTGAACACCCTGAAGAAACTCGAGGATGGTCGCCTGCTCGGCGACAACACCGATGGCGCCGGGCTGACCCGCGACCTGCAGGACAACGCCGGCTTCAGCCTGGCCGGCAAACGCATCCTCGTGCTCGGTGCTGGCGGCGCCGTGCGCGGCGTGCTCGAACCCTTCCTGGCGCAGAAACCGGCCGTGCTGGTGATCGCCAACCGTACCGTGGCCAAGGCCGAACAACTGGTGCGCGAATTCGCCGATCTCGGTCCGTTGGTTGCCGCCGGCTTCGACTGGATCGATGCGTCGGTGGACCTGATCGTCAACGGCACCTCCGCCAGTCTCGGTGGTGAGCTGCCAGCCATTGCCCCCAGCTTGATCCAGCCCGGCCACACGGTTTGCTACGACATGATGTACGCCAAGGAGCCGACCGCCTTCAACCGCTGGGCTGCCGAGCAGGGCGCAGCGCGTTGCTTGGATGGCCTGGGCATGTTGGTCGAGCAGGCGGCCGAGGCGTTCGAGTTGTGGCGTGGCGTACGCCCGGATACCGCGCCGGTGCTGGCCGAGTTGCGCCGCCAGCTGGCAGTCTGAGTGAGCATGGACGAGCAAGCGCTGCCGAGGATCAGGGGCTACCACGCCCACGTCTATTTCGACGCCAGCACCCTCGACCAGGCCCGTGCGCTGTGCGAAGACGCCGCACGGCGTTTCCCGCTGAAGATGGGGCGGATGCACGAGCGTCCGGTCGGGCCGCATCCGGATTGGAGCTGTCAGCTGGCTTTTCGTCCTGACCTGTTCGGTGAACTGGTGCCCTGGCTGATGCAGCACCGCAATGGCCTCAACGTGCTGGTGCACCCGATCACTGACAACGAGCTGCGCGACCACCGTGACTGGTCGCTGTGGCTCGGTCAGGTGCGTCCTCTGGATCTGAGCGCACTCGCGGACGAATGAGTGGCGGGGCAGACCGCCTCGCTCAATCCTCGAACTGCACCGGGCAGTTTTCCGCACCCTCCAGCTTGAGAAGCTCTTCCACTACTTGCGGTCGTGCCTGGCGTAGCACCAGGCTGCGTTGCAACGCCTGCAGGCGGCGCGCTTCCTGGTGCAGCATCTCCACCCCGGCATAGTCGATGAAGTTGATGTGCCGCGCGTCGATTATCAGGCGTTGGCCGCGGCTACGCTGCAGCAGTTGCTGGATGTACTGGCAGGCGCCAAAGAAGATCGAGCCGTCGATGCGTAGCACCTCGTCGTCGCCGTCGTGCCACAGGCGCACACGTGGCTGCGAGGTGCGCTTGAGGTAGAAGAACAGCGAGGCCAGCACGCCGGCGTAGATCGCCGTCTGTAGCTCCAGCAGCAGGGTGGCGGCGAAGGTCAGCAGCATCACCATGAACTCGGCACGGCTGACTCGGCGTAACGCGCGGATAGCCGGCAGATCCACCAGACCCCAGCAGATCAGCAGGATACCGGCCGCCATCACTGGCAGCGGGATATGCGTCAGCAGCGCCGCACCGAACACGGCGAACAGCGCCACCAGCAGTGCCGAAAACACCCCAGCCAGCGGTGTACGTGCGCCGGCCTGCAGGTTCAGCGCCGAGCGGGTGAAAGAGCCGGCCGACAACGAGGCGGAGAACCACGGCCCGAGCATGTTCGACAGGCCCTGGGCGCGAACTTCCTGGTTGGCATCGAGGAACTGGTGCGACTTCACCGCCAGTGCGCGGGCGATGGACAGGCTGGTGACCAGCCCGAGCATGCCGCAGGCCACTGCGGCCGGCAGCAGGCGCAGCACGTCATCGAGGTCGAAACTCAGCGCAGTCAGAGATGGCAGGCCGCCGGTGAAGGGCGCCACCAGGGCGATGTCAGCGGTGAAGCGTGTTGGCAGCAGCCAGGCCAGCAGGCTGCCAGCGACCAGGCCAATCAGCAGCGCTGGCAACTTCGGCCAAAGCTGCCGCACGACCAGGCTGAGCAGCAGGGTGAAGGCCGCCAGCGCCACGCTGGGCCAGTGCGCCTGTGGCAGGTGCTGGCCGATCTGCAGCAGGCTGGTCAGCGCCGTGGGTTGGCTGGCGACTTCGACGCCGAGCAGATTAGGCATCTGCCCGATGGCAATCACCAGTGCCGCGCCGAGGGTGAAGCCGAGCACCACTGACTGCGAGACGAAGTTCACCAGCGCGCCGAAGCGCAGCAGGCCGAGCAGCCACTGGAACAGCCCGGCGAGAAAGGTCAGCAGCAGGATCAGGGCGATGAATTCGTCGCTGCCGATGCGTGTCATGGGGCTGACGCTGGTGAACAGGACGATGGAGATGGCGGCGGTCGGCCCGCAGATCAGGTGCCAGGACGAACCCCACAGGCAGGCGATGATCACCGGTACGATGGCCGCGTACAGGCCGTATTCGGCGGGCAGGCCGGCAATCAGTGCGTAGGCCAGCGATTGCGGCAGGGCCAGGATGGCGCCGGTCAGGCCCACCAGCAGGTCGTTGCCGAGGGTCTTGCGGCTGGTGCCGGGCAACCAGCGTAGAAACGGCAGCAGGGTCTGTCGGTCAGGTAGGCGCATGGTTCGGTTCGAGGGTGGGCCACAGGCGACTCCACCCTACTCACTTGCAGCGGTTAATTCAAAGCTGCGCCTTCACGGCAGCCAGACCGTCGCCACCGTCGCGGGTGGTCACGCCCTGCAGCCAGCCATCGAGCACCTGCGGATTGGCCTTGAGCCAGGCCTTGATCGCTGCGTCGTTGCTGGCCTGCTTGCTCAGCACCTGATCCATGATGCTGTTCTCCATGTCCTGGGTGAACGTGAGGTTACTCAGCAGCTTGCCGACGTTGGGGCACTGTGCGGCGTAGCCTTTGCGCGCCAGGGTGTTGACCTGGCCGCTGTCGCCGAAATACTTCTCGCCGCCCTTCAGGTACTGCATGTCGTACTGCACGTTCATCGGGTGCGGCGTCCAGCCGAGGAAGACCACGAACTGATCGCGTTTCACTGCGCGGCCGACCTGCACCAGCATCGCTTGTTCGCTGGACTCCACCAGCTTCCAGTCACCCAGGCCGAACTCGTCGGCGGCGATCATCTGCTTGATCGACTCGTTGGCCGGCGAGCCGGAGGCGATGCCGTAGAGCTTCTTGCCGAACTTGTCGGCATGCTTGTCGAGGTCGGCGAAGGTTTTTACCCCGGCTTCATAGGCATAGGTCGGTACCGCCAGGGTGTACTCGGTGCCCTTGAGGTTCTGTGCCAGCTTGTCCACCTCGCCGCTGGTGACGAACTTGTCGTAGTTGCTCTGCTGCGCCGGCATCCAGTTGCCGAGGAAGACGTCGACCTGGCCCTTCTGCAGGCCGGCGAAGATGATCGGTACGGCCAGGGTCTGGGTTTGTGCCTTGTAGCCCAGGCCGTCGAGCAGGAAGCTGGCGATGCCGTTGGTCACGGCGATGTCGCTCCAGCCCGGGTCACCCAGCTTGACCGTGGCACAGGCTGCGTCCTCGGCCCAGGCGTTACCGGCACTGGTGAGCGCTGCGGTGAGTAGTAGCACGCTGAATCGGTTCATGGCGTCTCTCCTTTTTTCTTCTGTTTTGGGTAGCGGCAGCTTCAAGGCTCAGGCTTGTGGCGCGGAGCAAAGGTTCAACCGACTGCCGGAAACCGCGCACGGCGTTCCAGATCGTCGAGGTCGATATGGTTGCGCATGTACTGTTGGCTGGCGTCGACCCAGGGCTGGTGATCCCAGCTGGTCAGCGTGCCCTGGCTCAGGGCCTCGGCCACCAGGCGGCGACGGCGTTGGCTGGCCAGGGTGGCGGCGTGAATGGCCGGGATATCCCAGCGCTCGCGGGCCTCGGCGACGAAGCCGGCGAGGATGCCGCGGTGTTCGCTGGACTCAGCGAGGTTCTGGCGCTCCTGCGGGTCGCTGTCGAGGTTGAACAGCAGCAGTGGGTCCTGCTCGGAATAGACAAACTTCCACGGGCCACGGCGAATCATCATCAGCGGGCTGACGCTACCTTCGGCCATGTATTCGCCGAGTACTTCGTCATGGCCGCCCTTGCCCTGCAGGTGCGGCAGCAGCGAGTGCCCCTCCAGCTCCAGGCTGTGATCGACCTGGCCGCCGGCCAGCTCGACCAGCGTCGGCAGCAGGTCCAGGGTCGAGACCGACTGATTGACGCGATGCGCGGCAAACCGCTTGGGCGCATGCACCAGCAGCGGTACGCGGGAGGACATCTCGAACCAGTGCATCTTGTACCAGAGGCCACGCTCGCCCAGCATGTCGCCGTGGTCGCCGGAGAAGACGATCAGTGTGTCGTCAGCCAGGCCGCATTCTTCCAGGGTCTTCAGCAGTTTGCCGATGTTGTCGTCGATATAGCTGCAGGCGCCGAAATAGGCACGGCGGGCGTCGCGAATCTTGTCCTCGGGCAGTGGCTTGTCCCACAGGTCGATGACCTTGAGTATGCGCTGCGAATGTGGGTCCTGCTCGGTCTGGTCGATGTGCTGGCGCGGCAGGGGAATGTCCACGCCCTCGTAGCGATCCCAGTACTCGCGCGGGATGGTGTAGGGGTCGTGTGGGTGGGTCATCGACACGGTCAGGCAGAACGGCTGCTCCGGGGTCATGCGCACATGGTCGTAGAGGTACTGGCGGGCCTTGAACACCACCTCCTCGTCGAAATCCAGCTGGTTGCTGCGCACGCAGGGCCCGGCCTGCAGCACCGAGGACATGTTGTGGTACCAGCTGGCGCGCACGTCCGGCTCGTCCCAGTTCACTGCCCAGCCGTAGTCGGCCGGGTAGATGTCACTGGTCAGACGCTCTTCGTAGCCGTGTAGCTGGTCCGGGCCGCAGAAGTGCATCTTGCCCGACAGGGCGGTGCGGTAGCCGAGACGCCGCAGGTAATGGGCATAGGTCGGCACGTCGGCTGGGAAGTCGGCAGCATTGTCGTAGGCGCCGATTTTCGAAGGCAGCCGCCCGCTGACCAGAGTGAAGCGCGACGGCGCACAGAGCGGGCTGTTGCAGTAGGCCGAGTCGAACACCACGGCCTGCTCGGCCAGTTCCATCAGATTGGGCATCTGCACCGGCGAGGTGGCATCGTGCAGCGGCAGGATCGGTGCGGCCATCTGATCGGCCATGATGAAGAGGATGTTCGGGCGCTTCATGGTGGCGGGTATTCCATACTGTTGGTTTATGCGACAGTGCCGGCACCATGATTCCGGTAGAACGGCAGCAGGGTAAACCCGGCTGGAGAACATGCCTCGGATAAGCAGTGCTTATGTTTAAAACCATCGATGGGTTGTCGCTCGACGCATTGCGGGTGTTCGAGTCGGCCGCGCGCCAGCTCAGCTTCACCGCCGCCGCCAGCGAGCTGGGTAGCAGCCAGCCGGCGATCAGTCAGCAGATCAAGCGTCTGGAGCAGCAATTGGCCACGCGCCTGTTCGATCGTGTCTACCGCGGCATCGTCCTGACCGAGGCGGGCGAGTTGCTGCTGGCCCATGTGCAGGAGGGACTGGCCAGCCTCGATGCTGGGCTCGTCGCCGTCACTGCGCGGCAGCAGCACGAGGTGCTGCAGGTGGCCACCGATTTCGCCTTCGCCGCCTATTGGCTGATGCCGCGCCTGCAGCGCTTCAATCGGCTGTACCCGGAGGTCGACGTCAGCCTGATCACCAGCGAGCGCGACCCGGCCACGGTGCCCAGCGATATCGACGTGGCCATTCGTTTCGGCGATGGCCGCTTCAAGCATGGCGAAGCGCACCTGCTGTTTCGCGAGGAGGTGTTCCCGGTGTGCAGCCCGCGCCTGCTCGGCGAGCGTCTGTTGCCGCTGCCGGTCACGGCGCTGGTCGAACTACCACTGTTGCACCTGCGCCCCGAGCATCGCTCGCGCTGGTTCGACTGGGATGGCCTGTTCCGCGCCCTGGGTATCGCCAGTCTGCCGACCCCCGGTGCGCTGCGCTTCGACAACTACACCCTGCTGATCCAGGCCGCGATTGCCGGGCAAGGTGTGGCTATCGGCTGGCGCCACCTGGTGGATGAACTTCTGGCGCAGGGGCTGCTCTGTCGTCTGGGGGATGCCGAGGCGCATTCCGCACGTGGCTATTACCTGGTGCTCCCCGAGCGCAAGCGCCGTCAGCGCCTGACCGCGCGTTTCGTCGACTGGCTGCAGGCCGAACTGGATTCGCCAGCAGCAACCGTTTGATCGGGCCATACTGCAATAGCCAAGCGCGAACCCTATACTGAGCGCTGCCGCCGCTGCGGCAGCTTCCCCACTCAAACCGGTGAGCTTAACCGTGAAACTCCGTCATTCGATTTTGGGCTTGCTGCTGTGCGGCAGCCTTGTTGTTTCGAACCTCCAGGCCGCGCCGGCCCAGCCCAAGCAGGAGCTGGCCGCCGGTAGCGCCTTGCTGATCGACCTGAAGACCGGCAAGGAGCTGTATTCCAGTAACCCGGATCTGCGCCTGCCGATCGCCTCGGTCACCAAGCTGATGACCGCCATGGTGGTGCTCGATGCCAAGCTGCCGCTGGATGAGGTGCTGCCAGTCAATATCCGCGACACCAAGGAAATGCAGGGTGTGTTCTCCCGCGTACGTATCGGCAGCGAGATCACCCGCCGCGAGATGCTGCACCTGGCGCTGATGTCCTCGGAGAACCGCGCTGCCGCCAGCCTCGCGCATCACTATCCGGGCGGCCACGCGGCCTTCATCGCGGCGATGAATGCCAAGGCCAAGGCACTGGGTATGCGCAACAGCCATTTCGTCGAGCCCACCGGCTTGTCCGAACTGAACGTCGCCACTGCGCGCGACCTGGCACTGATGGTCAAGGCCGCCAACCAGTACCCGCTGATCCACCAGTTCAGCACCGACTCCGAAGCCACCGTGGCCTTCCGCAAGCCCAACTACACCCTGGGCTTTCGCAACACCAACGCCCTGGTGCGCAAGGCGGACTGGAACATCAACCTGAGCAAGACCGGCTTCACCAATGCCGCCGGTCGTTGCCTGGTGATGGCCACCACCATCGCCAATCGTCCGGTGGCGTTCGTGGTGCTCGGCGCCTTTGGCAAGTACACCCACATGGCCGACGCCAATCGCCTCAAGCGCTGGATGGAGACCGGCAAGGTCACCCCGGTGCCGGCGGCGGCGCTCAGCTACAAGCAGCAGAAGCTGGCCGAGTGGAGTTTGCAGGCGGCGCAGTGACTTCAGGCTGATGATGCAAAAAGGGCGACTCGACGAGTCGCCCTTTTTCGTTATGCCTGCGCTGCGTAGCCCGGATGCAATCCGGGGAAGCAGTGACTCAGGCCCCGGATTGCATCCGGGCTACGGTCGATCTTCCTCAGTCCTGGTGCGTCAGCTTGGGCAGCCCAGCCGCTCGCTTAGGTAGTCGAGAAAGCAGGCAATACGCGAAGCCAATGCGGTGTTGCGGTAGTACACCGCGTTGATCGGCTGGCGCACCTCCACGCGCTGCTCGGCCAGTACCTCGACCAGCACGCCGCTGGCGCGGGCGGCATCGGTCATGAAATCTGACAGGCACACCAGGCCCTGACCGGCCAGCGCCAGCTCGAGCAGGGTGTCGCCGCTGGAGGCGCGCAGGCTCGGGGTGATGCGCCAGCGCTCGCCAAGGGCATGGCGCAGCGGCCATTCGTTGAGGCTGTCTGGTTCGGTGAAGCCGATCAGGCTGTGCCCGGCCAGGTCTTCGGTGCGTGCCGGGTTGCCGTGTTGGCGCAGGTAGTCCGGGCTGGCCAGCACCCGGCGGCGACTGTGGCACAGAGGCCGTGCATGCAGGCTGGAATCGGGCAGGGTGCCGATACGGATGGCCAGGTCGGTGCGTCGCTCCAGCAGGTCGATGATGCGGTCGTCGCTGTTCAGCTCCAGCTCGATCTGTGGATAACGCGCACGGAAATCGCCGATCAGCGGGACGATCACATGCAGCATGAAGGGCGAGGCGGTGTTGATCCGCAGGCGTCCGGCCGGCGCCTGGCGGCGCAGAGTCATCTGCTCCTCGGCTTCCTCGACGCTGGCGAGGATGCGCCGCGCCTGGGCCAGAAACACCTCGCCCTCCTCGGTCAGCTCCAAACGCCGCGTGGTACGGCGCAACAGGGTGACGGCGAGCTTGTCCTCCAGGCGGCTGAGGGCGCGGCTGACGCCGGACGCGGTTTGCTCAAGCTGTTCGGCGGCGGCACTGATCGAACCGCAGTCGACCACGCTGACGAAGGCGAGCATTTCTTCCAGGCTGGTCTTCATTGTTGATCTTCAGTCAAAGGTGTTTGCTTGCTTGTTGGGTTTTTCCGCATGAGTCTGGCGCGGATACTGCGCAGCATCAAGCCTGCTCGCTGGGTGAGCTAGAGGGGCAAGGGCCTGTGGGCCTGCAACTTTTACCCACTGAGTCAGGCCGAACGATTCAGCCCCTGCGCCGGTCTGCTGATCGGTCATCTATCCAGAATCTGTGAGGAGACTCGCCATGACATGCATTCCCCCCTTCGGTCTCGGCACCTTCCGCCTCAAGGATCAGGTCGCCATCGATTCTGTAAGCACCGGCCTGGAGCTGGGCTACCGGCATATCGACACGGCGCAGATCTACGGCAACGAAACGGAGGTTGGCCAGGCCATCGCTGCCAGCGGCGTGGCGCGCGACGAGTTGTTCGTCACCACCAAGATCTGGACCGAAAACCTCGGCAGCGGCCGGGTGATCGCCAGCTTGCAAGAGAGCCTGCAGCGCCTGGGGCTGGAGCGAGTCGACCTGACGCTGATCCACTGGCCGTCGCCGAACGACGAGATACCCGTGGCGCAGTACCTGACCGAATTGCTGGATGCCAAGCACCAGGGTCTGACCACCGCCATTGGCGTATCCAACTTCACCATCGCCCATTTGCGCCAGGCCATCGAGGCCGTGGGAGTGGACCAGATCGCCACCAACCAGGTGGAAATCCATCCGTTGCTGCAGAACCGCAAACTGGTGGACTTCGCCCGGCAGCAAGGCATCCATCTCACCGCCTACATGCCGCTCGCCTATGGCAAGGTGCTGGCCGAGCCGGTGATCCAGCGCATCGCCGCTGCCCATGGCGCCAGCCCGGCGCAGGTCGCCTTGGCCTGGTCGCTGCAGCAGGGCTATGCGGTGATTCCATCGTCGACCAAGCGCGAGAACCTGGCGGCCAATCTGGCTGCTGCCGAACTGCACCTGAGCGACGAGGACATGGCCGCCATCGCTACCCTGGAGCGTGGCGAGCGGGTCGCCAATCCGGGCTTCGCACCGCGCTGGGATTGAGCCATGAACGACATCGCAACCACGCAACAGGTTTGGGCCTGGCAACGTCAGGGTGAACTGGCTTGGCAGGAAAAGCCGGTGACGGCGCCAGGCCCCGGTGAGGTGCTGGTGGCCAATCGGCTGATTGGCCTCAATCCGGTGGACTGGAAGATCATCGATTGGGGGCATGCCGACTGGCAGCAGGGGCATGTACCCGGCGTCGATGGCGTTGGTCTGATCGTCGCCTGTGGTGAAGGGGTCAACCTGCCGTTGGGCGCACGCGTCGCTTATCACCAGGCGCTGAGCCGAGACGGCAGCTTCGCTGCCTACACTCGGCTTGCCGCCGCTGCCGTGCTGCTGGTGCCGGAGGGGCTGAGCGATGAGCTGGCCGCTGCTGCGCCATGTCCCGGACTGACCGCCTGGGAGGCACTGAACAAGGTTCCACTGGAGGCTGATCGCGATGTACTGGTGACGGGGGCTGGTGGTGCCGTTGGCCTGTTGTTGGCGCAGATGGCGGTAGCAGCAGGTTGGCGCGTGTGGGTGACGGCTTCATCACGTCATCGCGAACGATTGCTGGCTTTGGGTATCAGCGGTGTCTTCGATTATCGCGATGAAAACTGGCGTGATGTGCTGCAGCAGGCGCTTGGCCCTCGCCGGTTGCACGCGGCGTTCGATACGGTCAGCGGCGAGCACGCACGCAGTCTGGCGCCACTGCTCGGCTACAACGGCCATCTGGTATGTATTCAGGACCGTCTGGAGCAACAGCCGCTGCCCGCATTCAGCAGTGCCATCTCGCTGCACGAGGTAGCACTCAACAGCATCCATGTTCACGGTACTGAGCGTGACTGGAGGTTGTGGCGCGAGGTCGGGATAGCGTTGCTGGAGCAACTGCGTGTCGGCAGCCTGCAGACGCCGGCTCTGCATCAGGTGGATTTCGCCGAGCTGCCCGAGGCCCTGGCGCAGGTCAAGGCCGGCAAGGGCGGCAAATGGCTGGCGCGGGTCTGAGCGCTGCGGCTAGCGCCCGCCGGCAATATCGATCAGCGCGCCGGTGGTGTAGCTGGCCTTGTCATCGAGTAGCCAGACGATGGCTTCGGCGACTTCCTCGGCACGCCCGGCGCGGCCCAGCGGAGTCGCCTTGCCCAGGCGTTCGGCACGATCCGGCTGGCCGCCGCTGGCATGGATATCGGTATCGATCAGCCCCGACCGTCCAGCCCTGAGCCGCAGCCAGCAGGGCAGTGGCGCGACCGATGCCACGGCTGGCGCCAGTGATCAGCAGGTTCTTGCTCATGGGGCGGGCTCCTCGTCAGGTTTCCGCTCAGGTTACCCGTTCGTCACATCCAGCCCAACCAGCGCCACCAGGTCAGGGCAAACACCAACATCAGCCCGTAGCCAATCAGCGTCAGCCAGATACCGGTACGCAGGAACTGCCGGGCGTCGAAGGTTTCGGTGCCGATGCAGACCATGTTCTGCGGTGCGTTGATTGGCAACAGGAAGCCGAAGCTGACCACGTAGCCGAGCAGCATGCTCATGCCCAGCGGATTGATGTCGCCGCCAAGCTGCAGTAGCAGGGCAATCATGATCGGCAGCATGGCAGAGGTCAGCGCCGTGGCGCTGGCGAAACCGAGGTGAATGACGATCAGAAAGGCACCGAGCACGGCGAACACCCAGAACGGTGACAGCCCCTCCATGCCAAGATTCGCCACCAGCAGCTTGGCCAGCCAGGTGCCTGCACCGGTAGCCAGCACCGCGCCGCCGAGGCTGATACCAACGCCGAAGACGATCACCGTACCCCATGGAATGCGCGGCTGCGCCTGTTTCCAGCTCATCACACCAAGCCCGGGCATCAGCAAGGCCGCCAGGCCGACCAGGGTGGTGGAGGCGGTGTCGAAGGCGTGCAACTTGCCCTCGGTGGCCCAGAAGCCGAGCAGGGTCAGCACGATTGCCAGTAGCTTGCGCTCGTTGCCGGTCATTGGCCCGAGCTCGCTGAGCGCCTTGCGCACTGCCTCCTTGCCGCCCTCGATGCGCTCGGTTTCCGGTGGCATCACGCGCAGGATCACCCAGTACAGCACAGCCGACATCAGCACGCTCCAGGGCGCGCCGGCAATCAGCCAGTCGGTCCAGGTCACCGACTGGCCGAGCAATTTCTGCATGAAACCGGCGGTGAGCAGGTTCTGCGCCGCCGAGGTCTGGATGCCGACGTTCCAGATGCTGGTGGCCTGGGCCACGAGGATCATGATGCCGCCGGCGAAGGCCGAGCGCTTGTCGACGCCGAAGGCGGCGATCACCCCCATCATGATCGGCACCACGCAGGCTACTCGCGCGGTGGCGCTGGGCACGATGAAGCTGAGCAGGATGGTCACCACGATGGCGCCAAACAGCACACGATGAGTGCTGGCACCTACCTTCGACAGCGTCAGCAGGGCGATGCGCTTATCCAGCCCGGTCTGGGTCATCGCAGCGGCGATGAACAACGCCGCCGCCACCAGCGCCAGCGCCGAGTTGGCGAAACCGCCGAGTGCGATGCTCAGCGCATCCTTGGTGCCGATCAGCTTGTCTGGGTCCGCCAGGCTTGGCGCATTGCCAAGCAGGAAGGCCATCAACGCCAGGATCATGATGGCGCTGACCTCGTAACTCACCGCCTCGCTGATCCACACGATCACCGCGAAGGCGAGGATCGCCAGCATGCGCTGACCGGCAATCGGGAGCCCGGCCTGTTCTGGCAGGAGGATGATCGCCAGCCCAGCAAGCAGCGCTAGCAACAGGCCCCAGGGGAGGGTGAGAGGCTGGGGTTTCGCTGCGATTTCCTTCATGGCGACGGTGCTCCGACGAATGGCATGCCAGGACGATAGGCCTCTGTGGCGGGCGCTTCATTGCGTCGGATCAGTGTTGTGCAGGTCCAGACAGGATTATGAAAGCTTACGAAAGGAATATGGTGATATAAGAACCCCCTCTTATTCTCTTGTGGAATATTGAATCATCCATTCGCGCATCTAGCGCTTGGCCATGAATACGTGCAATAGGAGGTGCGATGGAGCACAACATATCTCTCATCACCATGTTGGCCGGTGGCTTCGGTCTGGCTCTGATCTTCGGTTTTATCGCGGAGAAGCTGAAGCTGCCGGCGTTGGTAGGTTATCTGTTGGCGGGTATCGCACTCGGCCCGGCGACCCCCGGTATGGTCGCGGACATGGAGCTGGCCCCGCAGCTGCTGGAAATCGGCGTGATGCTGCTGATGTTCGGTGTCGGTCTGCACTTTTCCCTGAAAGACCTGCTGGCGGTGAAGAAGATCGCCCTGCCCGGCGCCGTGGTGCAGATGAGCATGGCCACCGTGCTCGGCCTCGGCGTGGCCAGCTGGTGGGGTTGGACCTTTGGCGAGAGCCTGCTGCTCGGGCTGTCGCTGTCCTGCGCCAGTACCGTGGTGCTGCTCAAGGCGCTGGATACGCGCGGCATCACCGATTCAATGAACGGTCGGATCGCCGTGGGCTGGCTGGTAGTGGAAGACCTGGCCACCGTATTGGTGCTGGTGCTGCTGCCACCTCTGGCTGGCATGCTCGGCGGCAAGGTGGTGGGTGTCGATGCCGGCACGCCGCTGTGGCAGGTGCTGGGCGTGACCCTGTTGCAGGTAGCCGTTTTCATCGCGCTGATGCTGGTGGTCGGGCGCCGTGTGCTGCCCTGGCTGCTGCTGCAGATCGCCAAGACCGGCTCGCGCGAGCTGTTCACGCTTTCCGTCGTTGCCGCTGCCATTGGTATCGCCTACGGCGCAGCGGTGCTGTTCCATGTGTCGTTCGCCCTTGGCGCGTTCTTCGCCGGTACGGTGATGCGCGAGTCGGACCTTTCGCACCGCGCAGCCGAAGAGTCGCTGCCGCTGCGTGATGCGTTCTCGGTACTGTTCTTCGTCTCGGTGGGCATGCTGTTCGAACCGGCCGTGCTGGTCGAAGAGCCGTTGCGTGTTCTGGCCGTGGTGGCCATCATCATCGTCGGCAAGGGCCTGGCAGCGGCGCTGCTGGTTCTGGCCTTCCGTTATCCCCTGAGCACGGCACTGACCGTGGCGGCCAGTCTGGCGCAGATCGGCGAGTTCTCTTTCATCCTCGCCGGCCTGGGCAAGGACCTCGGCCTGCTGTCGGCCGAGGGCATGAGCCTGGTGCTGGCCGGTGCGCTGATTTCCATCGCGCTCAATCCGCTGGTATTCGCCTGTATCAAGCCGATCAAGGAGCTGGCGCTACGACGCTCGGCGCTGGCTCGCCGTCTTGAGTTTCATGAGGACCCACTGGCAGTGCTGCCGGCTACCACTGAACGTAAGTACCTCGAGGGGCAAGTGGTCGTGGTTGGCTACGGTCGTGTGGGTCGCCGCATCGCCAGTGCTTTGCTGGAGCGCGGCATTCCCTTCGTCGTGGTCGAGCAGAATCGCGAACGAGTCGAGCAGATTCGTGGCCAGGGTATTGCTGCGGTCAGCGGTGATTCGGCCGAGCCGGGTACGCTGATCCAGGCGCATATCGCCAAGGCATCGATGCTGGTGATCGCCACGCCCGATCCGCTGAATGTGCAGCGTATGGTCGAAACCGCGCGAGCGCTGAACCCGCAGGTGGAAGTCGTTATCCGCACGCACAGCGCCGATGCGATGGAGATCTTCCGCCGTGAAGGGCTCGGCGACGTGTTCTACGACGAAGAAGAGCTGGCGCGCGGAATGAAGGACCATGTCCTCTCCAAGTTCGCCCCGGCTCAACCGCATGCGCAGCAGAGTCCGGCGCACGGCCATTGAGGGTGCTTGGAACGAGCCGCTGCTGGAGTGATCCAGCAGCGGCTTTTTCATGCCCGTAGGTAGGGCAACGATCGTCTGAATAGTCAGCGTCGGGCATGACGGACGAGCGCTCGGGCGCTACCATGCGCGCCCCTTTTTGTTCCGCCGCCATCGCCCGGCCAAGCCGGTTTGCCGAGACGCCATGAAACCCGCATCCCTACGCGCCGACCTGCTGGCCGGCCTGACCTCGTCCTTCGCCCTGGTGCCCGAGTGCATCGCTTTCGCCCTGGTGGCTCAGGTCAATCCACTGATGGGCCTCTACGGTGCATTCATCATCTGCACCCTCACTGCGCTGTTCGGTGGCCGGCCGGGGATGATTTCCGGCGCAGCAGGTTCGATGGCGGTGGTGATCGTCGCGCTGGTGGTGCAACACGGCGTGCAGTACCTGCTGGCCACGGTGTTGCTCGGTGGCCTTATCATGCTGGCGTTCGGCCTGCTGCGCCTGGGCAAGCTGATCCGCATGGTGCCGCACCCGGTGATGCTGGGCTTCGTCAACGGCCTGGCGATCATCATCGCCCTGGCGCAGTTCGAGCACTTTCAGCACGACGGCCAGTGGCTGCAGGGCAAGGCGCTGTACCTGATGCTCGGCCTGGTGGCGCTGACCATGGGCATCGTCTACCTGCTGCCGCGCCTGACTCGTGCAGTGCCGCCGGCACTGGTGGCGATCCTCGGCATCGGCGCGCTGGTCTACCTGCTGGATCTGCCGACCCACACCCTCGGCGACATGGCGCAGATTGCCGGTGGCCTGCCGGCCCTGATGTTGCCTGATATTCCCTGGAACCTGGAAACCCTGGCCATCATCGCCCCCTACGCCATCTTGATGGCGCTGGTCGGCCTGCTGGAAACCCTGCTGACGCTGAACCTGACCGACGAGATCACCGCTACGCGCGGCCACTCGGATCGCGAGTGCGTGGCGCTCGGCGTGGCCAACATGACCTCCGGCCTGTTCGGCGGTATGGGTGGCTGCGCGATGATCGGCCAGACCGTGATCAACCTCAGCTCCGGCGGGCGCGGGCGGCTGTCTGGGGTGGTCGCCGGGGTGATGATCCTGCTCTTCGTGCTGTTCCTCTCGCCACTGATCGAGCGTATCCCGCTGGCGGCGCTGGTGGGCGTGATGTTCGTGGTGGCGCAGCAGACCTTCGCCTGGGGCTCGCTGCGCGTGGCTGGCGAGGTGCCGGCCAACGACGTGCTGGTGATCGTCGCGGTGACCGCCATCACCGTGGCCACCGACCTGGCCACTGCCGTGCTCTGCGGCATCGTCATCGCCGCGCTCAACTTCGCCTGGCAGCACGCCCGCGAGCTTTACGCCGACAGCGACCTGCAGGCCGATGGCAGCAAGCTCTACCGCGCGCACGGCACCTTGTTCTTCGCTTCCTGCGCCACCTTCCTGGCACAGTTCGACCCGGCCGATGACCCGCAACAGGTAACTCTGGACTGCCGCCACCTGAGCTTCGTCGACTACTCCGCCATCGCCGCGCTGAAGACCCTGCGCGAGCGCTACGAGCGCGCCGGCAAGCACCTGCGCGTGGTGCACCTGTCCGAGCGTTGCAAGCAGTTGCTCAAGCGGGCGGGGTCAGACCAGTGAGGAGCATGGGCTGGAAAACCAGCCCGGCGCTCTGCCCTACTTCTCCCGTGCAGACGAAGCCGTAGTGCTCATAGGCATTTACCGACGTCAGTGATGCCTTCACCGTGAGGGTGTCGGCGCGCACATGTGCCAGGGCTGCCTGCAGCAACTGGCGGCCGATGCCCTGGCGCTGCTGTGACGGCTCGACGAACAGCATAGCCAGGTGTTGTCCCTGTTTCAGCTCGATATAGCCGAACGGGCAGCCCTCGTGTGCGGCGAGCAGCATCAGATTGTCGTCCTGCAGGCGCTCGGCAAGACTTGTCGGTGCTGCGATTTGGGTGAAGCTCGCCACCCCTTCTGCCGACAGCGACGGCGCCACGGTCGTCATGAACGAGCGCATGCACAGCTCGCTGACGGCTTGCAAATCCTCTGCCTGCACGGCCCGAATGAGCATATCGCGTCTCCCTTTGCGAAAATCCGCGAGCCTAGTGCCTGTCCGATGGCTGGGCAACAGCCGTACAGGCAGGCTTGCGCCGATCACGCTGGGCTCGGCCCAAGTACCGGCCATGCTCAAAACAAAAAACCGCTGACAGCTCGCGCCATCAGCGGTTCTTGTGTTGCCGCAGGGCTTGGCTCAGCGGCGCGCGCCGCGTACCCCTTCGGCCAGTTCACGGCACAGGCCGAGCACGCCGTCGATGGCTTGCTGCGGGCTTTGTGCCTCGGCGATCCTGTCGATCAGCGCCGAGCCGACCACCGCGCCCTCGGCGCGCTTGGCCACTTCGGCGGCGTGTTCCGGGGTGCGGATGCCGAAGCCGATGCACACGGGCAGGTCGGTGTGGCGACGCAGACGCGCCACGGCTTCCTCGACGTGATCCATGGTCGCCGCACCGGCGCCGGTGACGCCCGCCACCGACACGTAGTAGACGAAGCCGGAGCTGCCGGCCAGTACGGTGGGCAGGCGGTCGTCGTCGGTGGTCGGGGTGGTCAGGCGGATGAAGTCGATGCCTACGCTCTGCGCCGGCTCGCACAGTTCGTCGTTGTGCTCCGGCGGCAGGTCGACCACGATCAGGCCATCGACGCCGGCCTCTTTGGCGTCACTGATGAAACGCTCGACGCCGTAGACGAAGATCGGGTTGTAGTAGCCCATCAGCACCAGCGGTGTGCTCTGGTTGCCTTCGCGAAATTCGCGAACCATCTGCAGCGTCTGCCGCATGCCCTGCTTGCCGGCCAGTGCGCGGATGTTGGCGAGCTGGATTGCCGGGCCGTCGGCCATCGGGTCGGTGAAGGGCATGCCCAGCTCGATCACGTCGGCGCCAGCGTCCGGCAGGCCCTTGAGGATGCTCAGCGAGGTGGCGTAGTCGGGGTCACCGGCGGTGATGAAGGTGACCAGCGCGGCGCGGTTTTCCGCTTTCAGTTCGGCGAAACGGTTCTGCAGGCGGCTCATGCGTGTTTCTCCTGTTCGCCCATGTGATGCATCACGGTTTGCATGTCCTTGTCGCCACGACCGGACAGGTTGATCACCATCAGGTGATCCTTGGGCAGCTTGGGTGCGCGCTTGAAGGCTTCGGCCAGCGCGTGGGCGCTTTCCAGGGCCGGGATGATGCCCTCCAGGCGGCAGCAGTGGTGGAAGGCTTCCAGCGCTTCGTCATCGCTGATCGGCACGTATTCGACGCGCTTGATCTCGTGCAACCAGGCGTGCTCGGGGCCGACGCCGGGGTAGTCGAGGCCAGCAGAAATCGAGTGGGCATCGGTGATCTGGCCGTCCTCGTCCTGCAGCAGGAAGGTGCGGTTGCCGTGCAGTACGCCCGGTGCGCCGCCGGCCATGCTGGCTGCATGCTTGCCGGTGTCGACGCCGTGACCGGCTGCCTCGACGCCGACGATCTGCACGCCTTCATCATCGAGGAAGGGGTGGAACAGGCCGATGGCGTTGGAGCCGCCGCCGATGCAGGCCACCAGTGAGTCGGGCAGGCGCCCTTCCTTCTCCAGGATCTGCTCACGGACTTCGTTGCCGATCACCGACTGGAAGTCGCGCACCATGGCCGGGTACGGATGCGGGCCGGCAGCGGTGCCGATCAGGTAGAAGGTGTTGTGAACGTTGGTCACCCAGTCGCGCAGGGCTTCGTTCATGGCGTCCTTGAGGGTGCCGGTGCCAGCGGTGACCGGGATCACCTCGGCGCCGAGCAGCTTCATGCGGAAGACGTTGGCCTGCTGGCGGTCGATATCGGTGGTGCCCATGTACACCACGCACTGCATGCCGAAGCGCGCGGCCACGGTGGCGGTGGCCACGCCGTGCATGCCGGCGCCAGTCTCGGCGATGATGCGCTGCTTGCCCATGCGCTTGGCCAGCAGGATCTGGCCGATGCAGTTGTTGATCTTGTGCGCGCCGGTGTGGTTCAGGTCTTCGCGCTTGAGGTAGATCTTCGCCCCGCCGAAGTGCTCGGAGAGTCGCTCGGCGTAGTACAGCGGGCTGGCGCGGCCAATGTAGTCGCGCTGGAAGTAGGCCAGCTCTTCGAGGAAGGCCGGGTCGCTCTTGGCCTTCTCGTATTCGGCGGCCAGCGAGTTGATCAGCGGCATCAGGGTTTCGGCGACGAACTGACCACCGAAGCGGCCAAACAGGCCGCGAGCGTCGGGGCCGGTGCGAAATGAGGTCATGGCGTGCTCCTTGTCGACAGCGCTTGGCTGGCAGGGCGAGTGAGTGATGGGGCTCATTCTATCCCCATGAGGCGCGGCGAAAAGCGATTTGATTGAGCTGATATGTCAGAAAATCTCACAGGCCATGTCTGTGCACCACGCCTCATTTCCATACTCGCCGTCGGGCGGTACAGAACTCGGTCGCGCCTGATCAGTCCCAGCAGCTGCGGCCAGGGGGCCGTTCTTCCAGGGAGAAAGTGAAGGCATAAGGTACTGGCGGTGGGCGGCATGGTGGCGGCGTGTCTGGGTGCGGCCCAGGCGCAAACACTGGATCTGCATGGCATCGGCGTATCGCGCGATGTGCCGTGCAAGGGGCTCGACGTGATCGTCACCGGCCACGGCAATCAGTTTCGCCTCACCGGTGGCTGTGGCCAGGTCGAGGTCAATGGCTCCGAGCAGCAGGTAAGTTTCGGCAAGGCCGCCGGCCTGGTGGTGACCGGCGTGAAGAACCGTATCGAGGGCGAGCATGTCACCGGCCTCGAAGTCAGTGGCAGTGAGCACCAGATTGAAACCGAGGTGCGCGGCGACGACCAGCAACCGGCGCAGATCGCCATTTACGGTGAGTGCAACGTGCTCAAGCTCGATCTCGATGGCCCGACGCAGATTGACGTCAACGGCCTCAACCAGCAATTGACCTGGCGTGGTGATGACCCGCAGATCGAGACCACCGGCGTCGAACACCGTATCAAACAGGACTGATCGGCGCGGCAGGTTGGCGCTCGCTGGGGAACGTGATTAGATGCCGCCTGACCCGTCAGGAAAAGTCACCTCTCCCATGAGCCGCGACCTGCCCCCACTCAATGCTCTGCGCGCCTTCGAGGCGGCAGCGCGCCTGCAAAGCGTCAGCCGCGCCGCCGAGGAACTGCACGTGACCCACGGTGCCGTCAGTCGGCAGATTCGTGCGCTCGAAGAGCAGCTTGGCCTCGGCTTGTTCGACAAGGACGGCCGTGGCATCAAGCTCACCGCAGCCGGTGTGCGTCTGCGTGATGCTGCTTCGGAAGCCTTCGAGCGTCTGCGCGACACCTGCGCCACGCTGCGCCGTGAAACCGAAGAACGTCCCTTCGTCCTCGGCTGCCCCGGCAGTCTGCTGGCGCGCTGGTTCATTCCACGCCTCGATCGCCTGCAACGCGAATTGCCGGAGTTGCGCCTGCAGCTCTCGGCTAGCCAAGGCGAGCTGGATCCGCGCGGCGCCGAGGTGGACGCCACCCTGCTGTTCGCCGACCCGCCGTGGCCGGCCGACATGCAGGTCTTCGAGCTGGCGCCCGAACGCATCGGTCCGGTGCTCAGCCCGCGCTATGTCAATCACGCGCAACTGAGCGCCGTCAGTGCCGACGCGTTGTATGCCGAGCCGCTGCTGCACACCACTTCGCGGCCACAGGCCTGGCCGCAGTGGGCGCATGCGCAGGGGCTGGCGTCCGAGCGGCTGCAACAAGGGCAGGGCTTCGAGCACCTCTACTATCTGCTGGAGGCGGCCGCGGCCGGGCTGGGCGTGGCCATCGCCCCGCAAACGCTGGTGGCGGATGACCTGCGTGCCGGTCGCCTGGTGGCGCCCTGGGGCTTTGTCGAAACCACGGGTTGCCTGGCGCTATGGACGCGTCGCGCCGATCCGCGCAGCGAACGTCTGGCGCAGTGGCTGAGGAGCGAGCTGGCGTAGCGTCGGCGATGTTGCCAAGTTGGTAGGGTACGGATGACAATGCAATTCATTGTCATTTGATACGAAATCGCGCTATGCCCGCCGACGCCCAGGTGCTGCACACTCTCTACCGTGACCATCACAACTGGCTGCAAGGTTGGTTGCGCCGGCGCCTGGGCAACGGCTGCGATGCTGCTGATCTGGCGCAGGACACCTTCGTGCGCCTGTTGCGCGCCGGCAACGCGGCGAGCATTCGCGAGCCACGTGACTACCTGGCCACCGTGGCGCGTGGGCTGATGGTCGACTTCCTGCGTCGACGTTCTCTGGAGCAGGCCTACCTCGATGTGTTGGCCAGCCAGCCGCAGGCCGAACAGCCCAGTGCCGAGCAGCAGGCGCTGCTGTTGGAAGCACTGATGGAGGTCGATCGCATGCTCGTCGGCCTTGGCCGTACAGTGCGCGAGGTGTTCATCCTGTCTCAGCTCGACGGCCTCACCTACGCGCAGATCGCCGCCCGCCTGGGCATTTCCCTGCGCAGCGTGAACACCTACATGGCTCGCGCCGTGGAGCATTGCTGCCTGCTGCAGGCGGGCTGGCAATCGTGAACGAGGCGCAGCGCGCCGCACTCAAGGCGGCCAGTGGTTGGTACGCGCGGCTGTGCTCCGGCGACAGCGATACCCATGAGCAGCAGGCCTGGCAGCACTGGTACGACGCTAACGCGCAGCATCGTCAGGCCTGGCAACAGATCGAGAAGCTGCGAGAACAAATGGGCCTGCTGCCCGGCCCCATTGCGTCGTCGACCCTGCGTGGCGTCGACCATGGCCGGCGCCGCCTGCTCGGCAGCCTGGCCCTGGTTGGTCTGGCATTGCCGCTGGGCTGGTTCGCCTGGCACAGCGATACGCGGCGCTACTGGCTGGCCGACTACCGCAGCGGTGTAGGTGAGCGCCGCCAATGGCAGTTGAGCGATGGCAGCCAGCTGATGCTCGGCACCGCCAGCGCCGCGCAATGGCATGTCGACGGACAGCGTCGCCTGCTGCGTCTGGTCAGTGGCGAGGCGCTGATCCAAAGTCCGGACGAGGCCCGACCACTGCTGGTGGAAATGCGTCATGGCCTGGTGCGCAGCGAGGGCGCGCGTTTCTGCGTGCGCAGCGATGAGCAGGGCTGTCGCGTTGCGGTGCTGGAGCACCGCGTAGAGGTTGCGCCGCTGCGGCATCTGCAGGCCATGCAGCCACTGGCTGCCGGGCAGCAATTGCGTTTCGATGCCGAACGACTCGGGCCGCCGCGGGCCAACGATGCCGCCACGACGGCCTGGACGCAGGGCAGCCTGATCGCACTGGATCAGCCGCTGGGCGAGGTGATCGCCGAGCTGGCGCGCTACCGCCATGGCGTGCTGCGCCTCGACCCGGCCCTGGCCGGATTGAAGGTGTCCGGCAGCTTCCCGTTGGCCGATACCGATCGTGCCCTGGCCGCGCTGGAGCACAGCTTCCCGCTGCGTGTGGTGAGGCGCAGCGATTACTGGGTGACGCTGGTGCCAAAGGTTTAATTGGCAAAAATATTCATTGTCGTTTGCACTTTTTTCTCGACTGGATCGGCCCTTCTGACATCTCGGCTACAGGCCTTTCGTTCCCAGGGGAAATCCATGCGTCAACCTCGCTGCAAACTGCATTCGCTAACCCTCGCTGTGCAAACCGCCCTGCTCTGTTCCGGCCTGGCGCTGGCAGTGCCGCTGGCCAGCGCTGCACCCGCCGAGTCTGCCGTGCAGGCACAGGTTTTCGACATCGCTGCCGGCCCGCTGGCCGAGGTGCTCAACCGTTATGCCAGTGCTGCCGGCGTGGCGTTGTCGTTCGATGCCAGCGCGCTGCAGGGTCAAAGCAGCCCAGGCCTGCAAGGCACTTATCAGGTCGAGGACGGCTTCAGCCGCCTGCTGCAGGGCAGCGGCTTGCGTGCGGTGCGCCAGGCTGAGGGGGTCTACGGCCTCGATGCGCTGGCGCCGCAGCGTTCGCCGGGCAGCGATGTGCTGCAACTGGACGCAATGACCGTCAGCACCCTGCGCAGTGACAGTGCCGTGGGCGAGACCAGTCAGCGCGTCACCGTCATCGACCGCCAGCAGATCGAACAGCAGCTGGCCCTGAGCAGCGATCCGGGTCAGGTATTGAGCAACCTGATTCCGTCCTACTCACCGAGTCGGCAGAAGATGTCCAACGCCGGTGAAACGCTGCGTGGTCGCACCCCACAATTCCTCGTCGACGGTGTGCCGCAGGCCAGTTCGATTCGTAACGATGGGCGCAGCAGTTACACCATCGACTTGGCGCAGATCGAACGCATCGAAGTGATTCACGGCGCCTCGGCCGAGCATGGCGGCGGCGCTACAGGCGGTATCGTCAACTTCATCAGCCGCCGGCCCGAAGGTAGCGGTGTCAGCCAGCATGCCGGGGTCAGCCTGGAGAGCGACGATCGTTTCAGCAAGGACGGCCTGAGCTACAAGATGAACTACCGGCTCAGCGCCCAGCAGGGCGACTGGGAGACGCTGTTCGGTGCCACCTGGCAGGAGCGCGGTGCGTTCTACGATGCCAACGATGAGCTGATCGGCGTCGCCTACCCTGGCGAGATCCAGGACACCCGCGACCACGACCTGATGTTCAAGCTCGGCTATTGGATCGACGACGTGCAGCACCTGCAATTCAGTGCCAACCATTACGAGCTCAAGGGCAACAACGACTATGTACCGGTGCTCGGTGACCGCGCTGCAGGCATTCCCACCACCGCGCGCAAGGGTGATCCGCAGGGTGATCCGGCATTCAACGAGAACCGCCAGTACACCTTCAGCTACAGCAACCAGGATCTGTACGGCAACGTGCTCGATGTGCAGCTCTATCACCAGCGCTACCGCGGCCAATTCGGTGCGCTGCTCTCGGGCTCGTTCCAGGATCCGAATATCGCCCCGATCGGCACCCTCTGGGAGCAAAGCCGCAGCGACTCGGAAAAATGGGGCGGCAAACTGACCCTGCGTCGCAAAGGCTTGTTCGACGGTCTGCTCGACCTGACCGGGGGCGTCGACCTGATGCGCGACAAGGGTGAGCAGGTGCTGGTGCAGACCAATCGTAGCTACGTGCCGCCGTCCACCTACGACAACCAGGCCGGCTTCCTTCAGGGCGACCTGCACCTGACCGACAAGTTGACCTTGATGGCCGGCGTGCGCCGCGAGCACTCCGAGTTGGACGTGGATGACTTCCGAACAGTGTGGGGCACCAACAACGCCGGCGGGGTGAGCGTCACCGGTGGCAAGGTGTCGTTCGGCAAAACCCTGAGCAACTACGGCTTCACCTACCAGGCCACCGACTGGGCGCAGCTCTACGGCGGCTACTCCGAAGGCTTCGGCATGCCCGATATCGGCCGCGTGCTGCGTGGCCTCGACGAGCCGGGGCTGGAGGTGGAGAGCCTGCTGGAGCTGGAGCCGATCGTCACCCGTTCGCGTGAGGTGGGCCTGCGTCTGAACTTCGACCGCGTGGACATGGAGCTGAGCTACTACGAGTCTTTCTCCAACGTTGGCGAGCGTCTCTCGGTCAACAGCGACGGCAACTACATCGCCAACCGCGAGCGGGTGGAGATCCAGGGTTATGAGCTGACCGGCAACTGGCATATCGATGACCGTCATAGCCTGCGCGGTAGCTACGCTCACAGCCAGGGCAAGTCCGACACCGATGACGATGGCAAGGTGGACACGCGTCTGACCGGCCTGAACATCTCGCCGGATCAGTACAGCCTGGGTTGGCAGGCCAACTGGAACGACGACTGGTCGAGCTACCTGCAATACAACTACTACGTCAGCCGCAGCTTCGACGACCCGCGCCTGGAGTTCAACGGCTACGCCCTGCTCTCGGCCAGCGTCAGCCGTCGTCTGCCGGTGGGCAGCCTGTCGCTGGGCATCGACAACCTGCTCGACGAGGACTATTTCACCTACTACTCGCAGTCGGCGCGCATCGCTGATGACTACAACTTCAAGGGTCGCGGACGCACCTTCACCCTGGGCTATCAGGTGGAGTTCTGAGGTGAGGGTGTCCGAACGTTAGGGTATGGGGATGTGCAGTGCCCTGACAGGCGTTCCCACGCAGCAGCGTGGGAACGTTCGATAAAGGCAGTCCAGCCAGCCGTTTGGGATAAGGTTCAGAGGTTCGGCGTGTACTTCACACTGAGCATGAAGTTGCGGGGATCACCGTACATGTTGTTGCCACCGGGATCGGAGTAAGTCGGGATGTAGTAGCGCTTGTCGAACAGGTTATTGATATTCAGCGCTATCCCTACTTCACTGCTCAACTGATAGGCCAGTCGTGTATTCCAAACAGTGAAACCGGGGATGCTGTAATCACGGTAATAGCCCAACGTATGGCTCTGCGAATTGAAGCCAGCCCCCACGCTCAGTCGACTCAGCTCGCCCGGTAGCTGGTAGTTACCCCAGACGCGCAGCATGTGTTTGGGCGTCCACTGGCTGAATACCTTACCCTTGTTGTCCGGGTCTTCGAGGAATTTGGTGGTGTTGAATGTGTAGCCCGCGGACAGCTGCAGTCCGTCGATGATCTCACCGCTGGCCTCGGCCTCGAAGCCCTGGCTGCGCACCTTGCCCGATGCTTGCGAGCAGTACCAGCCGTCGCATGCGAAGCCGCTGTCGTAATCGGTCACCGCGCGGTTTTCGTGGTCATAGCGGAATACCGCGAACGAGGTGTTCAGGCGCCCGTCATACAGCTCGCCTTTCAGGCCGATTTCGTAGTTGGTTCCGATGATCGGTTCGAGTACCGAGCCGTTGACCGTGCGCTCGCTCTGCGGCTCGAAGACATCGGTATAGCTGGCATAGACCGACCATTGCTCGGTCAGCGCGTAGACCAGGCCGAAGTACGGCGTGACCTCGCCGGTCGCGGTGTTCGTGGTCTTCGAAGTGCCGTTATAGATGTAGTTGTACCAGCTCACCCGCGAGCCGAGCACGGCGGTCAGGTCATCGGTAAGCTTCACCCGCCAGCTGCCATAGATGCCTTTCTGGCGCACGTCGTAGTCCATGTACGACGCCGCGCCGCCAGCGGCCAGGATGCTGCCGAGCGTCGGTTCCGGGCGATGGTGGTCGATGTCGAAGATGTTGCCCGCGCTGGGGGTGAACAGGCGGGCATACATGTCGTCGGATGTGTACTTGGAGTAATTCGCACCGAGAACCACCTCGTGCTCCAGCGACAGGGCGTCGAAGTTGCCGCTGACGAACATGTCCGTTCCCAGCTTGGTGGCATCGAAGTCGGTGATCCAGTCGGCGAACATCAGGCCGCTGCCGTCGGGGGCGACATCGCCATGCATGCGCTGGTGCTTGGAGCGGTTCTGCTCGGTCATGCGCAGCGCCGAGACCTTGAATTTCCAATTGTCGTCGAAGCGGTGCTCCAGGTCGGCGTAGAGCGTGGTCTGCTCGATTTGCGAGCGGTTCCAGGTTGCGCCGGTATACACCGAGCGCGGCAGGCCGATATCGCCGCCGTCCGGGTAGCGCGGGAGGCCGCGCACCATCGGACGCGCCTCGTTATCGGTATTGCTGATGCCTACGCCGATGGTGGTGTCGGGGCTGAGGTCGAAATCCAGCGCGCCGTACAGCGACGTGGTATTGCTCCAGGCGTAGTCGGTGAACGAGTGGGTGCGGTCTTCATCGACCACCACGCGCCCACGCAGCGTGCCTTGAGCATTGAGTGGGCCGCCGGCATCCAGCTGCAACCCATAGTGATCCCAGGAGCCGGCCTTGCCAGTCAGGCTCACGGTCGGCGCCTGTTGGCCGCGTTTGCGCACCAGGTTAACCGCACCGCCGGGCGCACCGGTGCCCTGCAGCAGACCGGAAGCACCACGCAACACCTCCAGGCGGTCAAAGAAAACCAACCCTTCGGTAGCCCAATTGCCCAGGGCGTACATGTTGCGTGGGATCGGTACGCCATCGTATTGCCAGGCATCGATCTGAAAGCCCCGTGAAGACAGCACCATCCCCTGGCCTACCCCTTTTACCCCCACTACGCCGGTGATCTGGTTTGCTGCATCCCGCAGATCTGTGAGGTTCTGGTCGTCCATCTGCTGCCGCGTCAGGACTGTGACTGACTGAGGAATGTCTTTGAGCTTCTGTTCGCTTTTGCCCAGGCTCACTGCACGTGCGGCATAAGAGCCGCTGCCCTCGGTCGTGGCCCCCAGTTGTGTACCAGTCACCGTGGTAGACCCCAGTTCGAGCGTATCTGCACTATCGTGTGCCGCGACCACAGTGAAACTTCCGCTCCCGGTCACCACCAGGCGCAAGCCACTGCCGCTCAGTGCCTGGTGCATCGCCTCCTGAGCCGTCATCGTGCCGTGAATCGCCGGCGCCTGCTTGCCGCTTACCAGTTGCGGGTCGAGGGAAACCACCTGGCTACTCTGGCGAGCGATGGCGTTGAGGGTGGCGCCCAGGCTGGCGGATGGCAGATCAAAAGTGAGCAGCTGCTGTTGTACGGTGGGTTCAGCATGAACGACGGCAAGCGGCAAGCCGGAAGCGAGCGCGACTGCCAGGGCGAGTGGCCAGGGTTTGAGCACAGGGAATCTCCTGAATGTGTGTGTCGTCAGGAGAGAGGTGCGCCGGAATATGAAAACCGGACACGGATGAGAAGAATTTTCATTAATTTCTTTGCCCGTTTCAGCCGCGTGGCACGATCAGGGTCAGCCAGGGGCCGTAGTGCTCGATCTTCACTGGCAGGGTTTCGGCCAGGGCATTGAACGTGCGCTCGCTGTCATCCAGCGGGAATACGCCTTGCACGCGCAGGCCGCGAACCTCCGGGGCCACACGCAGCAGGCCTCGGTGGTAAGGGCGCAGGGCATCGATGACCGTCTGCAGCGGTTCGTCGAGTACGCTGAGCCGGCCCTGCTGCCAGTCGGCGCGATAGCGCTGGTCGCCGTCGAGGCGCTCGATATGCGTTCGGTGCAGATAAGCGGACTGCCCTTCCTGCAGATCCAGCTGCTCGCCGGTGGCCAGTGACACACGCACGGCATGCTCCAGTACCACCACGCGGGTCGAGTCATTGTGCCGCTCGACCAGAAAGCGCGTGCCCAACGCCCGCGCGTCGCCCTGAGCAGTGCGCACGACCAAGGGCCGTGTGGCATCGGCGGCTACCTGTATCACCAGTGAGCCCTGATGCAGGTACAGCAGACGCTGGCCGGGCGAGAAATCGAGATTCACGGCGCTACCGGCGTTCAGGCTCAGACGGCTGCCATCGGCGAGGGTCAGTTCGCGCCGTTCGGCGGTACCGGTGCGCAGGTCCGCGAGTAGGGCCTGACCGTGATCGCTGCGCGACGCCAGCCACAACCCGCCGCCGAACAGACCGAGGCCAACCAGCCCGCGCAGTACGTCGCGGCGCCCGTGGGTGCGCAGCAGCAGGGGTTCTCGCAGGGTGTCCGGCGCGCTGCGCACAAGGTCATAGGGCGCGCCAAGGCGGCGCTGCAGCTCCTGCCAGGTTTGCGCGTGGTCGGGGGCGGCATCCAGCCAGTCATGGAAGGCCACCTTGGTTGCCGTGTCGGTGCGCCCCGAACGCAGGCGCACCATCCACTCGATGGCCTGCTCGACCACCGGCTGCAGTGCTTCGTCCGTCACGGCTGCAGTTCGCTCAGCCAGCACTGACGTAGCGCCTGGGTCATGTAACGGCTCACGGTGCGCTCGGAAACGTCCAGGCGCCGGGCGATTTCGACATAGCTGAGGCCGTCGAGCTGGCTGTAGAGAAAGGCCTGCTTCACCACCTGCGGCAGGTCGGACAGCGCGCGGTCGATGTGGGTGAGCGCTTCGAGCAACAGCAGCCGGTCCTCGGGGGATGGCGCGACCTCTTCCGGCAGCAGCGCCAGACGCTCCAGGTAGGCTTGTTCCAGACGCTGGCGGCGATAGCGGTCATAGATCAGCCGGCGGGCGACGGTGGAAAGGAAGGCGCGCGGGCGCTCGAGGTTGGCCGGGTCGACCCGCGCCGTGAGCAACTGGCAGAAAGTCTCCGCCGCGGTGTCTTCGGCGTCGGCACGGTTACGCAACTGACGCCGTATGTGCAGCAGCAGCCAGCGGTGATGGTCGCTGAAGAAGAAACCGAGTTTGGAAGTGGTGGACACGCTGGCGTCTCATAGTGAATGAGAATTTATCGCATCTTAGCGATATGGCACCTTGCCTGTAAATGAAACCTCTGCACGTGCGACTAGTCTTGAAGAGGAACCCTTCAATTTCAGGAGCTGAACATGTCTACCCATCACACCTACAAGAAGATCGAGATCGTCGGCTCGTCGCGCACCAGCATCGAGGAGGCCATCGAAAATGCCCTGACCGAATGCGCCAAGAGCGTGCGCAACATGGACTGGTTCGAGGTGATCGACACCCGTGGCCATATCGAGAATGGCAAGGTGGGTCACTATCAGGTCACGCTCAAGGTTGGCTTTCGCCTGAGCGGTAGCTGACAGGCGTTGATGCGCTGAGCGAGGCTGCCAAGCAGCAGGCTGGTCACGTCCACAGGCGCAAGGCTGTGGCACCGCGCACAGCGACGAGGACCGTCGCTGGCGAGGTGTGTCCGGTTCGGGCAAGCTGCGCGGGCCAATTCAGGGAGGAATGCCATGTTCAGACTTGTGCTGCTGATCGGCCTGCTAGCGCTTGCGGGCTGTGTCGACAATGAAGCCCCGCTCGCCGAAGAGCGCAGCCTGCTGCTCAGTGGTGAGGATTTCGCCGCCTATGAGGCCCCCGAGGACGGCCGTTACCAGAAGCTGGTGACCTACGCGACGCGCACCATCGACCTCAGTTTCGAGAGCGACGGCAGCGACTGGTTCTACCTCTACAGCGGTGTCTCGCTCTACCCGCGCGCCGGCGATGCATTGATGACCAGCTACGCCGAGACCTTCGGCGCCTCGTTCGGCCTGCGTGAAAGCGGGCTGGTGCAGCAGGACCTGCCGCTGGAGACCGAGCTGGCCAGCCGCGCCAGTCTCAAATTGTTGACCCAGGACGGCGAGCCGGTGGGCAACCTGTTCTATGCCACGGTCGGCAACAAGTCGATGTTCACCATCTTCACCGGGGTGTACTTCGAGCAGGCCAAGGACTTCGAAGCGTTCATCGCGCCCAAGCTGCTGCAGATGCGTGAATACCGGCACCGCGATCCGTTGCTGAGCTGGGCGGGTGACAAGCTGGGGTTGGGCACGGACTGAGCCGCCCCAGCTCGAGGGCTATCAGCCGAAGAACCAGTAGGTGACGGTGATCGCTGCGATCACCCCGGCCAGCTCAGCCAGCAGCGCGCAGCCGACGGCGTGGCGAGCACGCTGGATACCCACTGCACCGAAGTACACCGCCAGCACATAGAAGGTGGTTTCCGTACTGCCCTGGACGGTCGCCGCGGCCAGCGCCGGGAAGCTGTCCACGCCATGGGTTTGCATGGTTTCGATCAGCATGGCGCGCGCCGCACTGCCGGAGAACGGCTTGACCAGGGCGGTGGGCAGAGCGTCGACGAAGCGCGTGTCCCAGCCGAAGGTTTCCACCATCCAGCGGATACCATCGAGGCCAAACTCCAGAGCCCCGGACGCGCGCAGCACACCGATGGCACAGAGCATCGCCACCAGGTATGGCAGCAGGCTCTTGGCGATGTCGAAGCCTTCGCGCGCGCCTTCAATGAACTGCTCGTAGACCTTGACCTTGCGCAGCGCGCCGACCACCAGAAAGGCCAGAATCACGCCGAACAGGGTGAGGTTGCCGAGCAGCGAGGACAGCGCCGACAGAGCGGTGGCGCTAAGGCCGGCGAGCAGGGCCATGAAACCACCGAGCAGCAGCGCTCCTGGGATCAGGTAGGCCAGTACCACCGGGTCCCACAGGCGCAGACGCTGCATCAGCGCCACGGAAAGCAGGCCGACCAGGGTCGAGGCGCTGGTCGCCAGCAGGATCGGCAGGAATACCAGGGTCGGGTCGGTGGCACCCTGCTGGACGCGATACATGAAGATGGAGACTGGCAGTAGCGTCAGCGACGAGGCGTTGAGCACCAGAAATAGAATCTGCGCGTTGCTCGCGACCAGCTTGTCCGGGTTCAGCTCCTGCAAGCTGCGCATGGCCTTGAGGCCAATGGGCGTGGCGGCATTGTCCAGGCCCAGGCCGTTGGCGGCGAAGTTCATGGTGATCAGCCCGAGCGCCGGATGGCCACGCGGCACCTCCGGCATCAGTCGCGCGAACAGTGGGCCCAGCACGCGTGCGAGTGCATCCACCAGACCGGCTTGCTCGGCGATACGCAGCAGGCCGAGCCACAGGGTCATGGTACCGAACAGCAGCACCATCACTTCCACTGACAGCTTGGCCATGGCGAACAGGCTCTCGACCATGGCACCGAACACCGCCGGGTCATCGCCGATCAGCCAGCGGGAGAAACCCGCGACCGCTGCCACCAGGAAAAAACTCAGCCACAGGCCATTGAGCATGCCGCACCCCCTCGTCGTTCTGGCGGGGGATGATAACGCGTCGCCCCTTTCCATGGGACGTCCGGCAAACTGCCGCTATGTGGCGCTGCGGCTTGCAGGTCGCTTCCCTGCTTCAATCAGGTGGCACAATCCCTAGTACCAGTTCGGATCGCTACGCAGCTGTTCCATCAGCATTTGCTGGACTTCCTCGTCCGGGTCGCCCAGCCAGCGCAGGCTGGCGTGTTCACTGGGCGAGCGATCCTCAGGCAGGCCATCCGGCACCTGCACGTACAGCGCGTAGGCTTCATCGTCTTCCCATTCGAAGGCGACATAAGCGCGCTGGCCGAAACATCTGTGCGCTTCGCATACCTGGCCAACCAGGTAGCGATCACTGTCGGCTTCCACTGCCTGCATGGGGGTAGACAGACCGCTGAGATTGATCAGCCAGTCCGGCAGGCGTTCTTCATCCTTTACCAGGTCCTGCCAGGCTTCGCGGTACTCGGCGTTGCTGGTCAGCAACTCGCCTGGATGGAAACTGGCGTCGCGGTCGGCGGCCTGAGCCGCCAGGGCGCCGCCCATCAGCAGGGCGGCGGCAATGGCGTGAATCGACTGCATCTATGTCTCCCTACAGGCGCGGGCGGCGGCCCATGATGAACGACACGATGAAGAGCACCAGGAACACCACGAATAGAATCTTGGCGATACCTGCAGCGGTGCCGGCGATACCACCGAAGCCCAGTACAGCGGCGATGATGGCGATGATCAGGAAAGTGACTGCCCAACTAAGCATGGTGTTTCTCCTTGATGGATCAGTGGGTAATGGCCCAGGCAGGCCAGGGGTCTTGCGCGTTGCTCGGGTCCGCAGGCTGGGGTGCGCTGCCCGTGGGCGGCTCCAGCTCGGCGGTGTGGCGGCTTGCGCACAGGGTCTGGCCAATCGACATGACGCTGGTGAGCGTCAGGCTGAGCAGAAGCAGCAAGGTGGCGAGCACCAGAGCGACTATCCACATGGCGGTTCTCCTGTTGCGCGTAAGACGGATAACTCGGGTTCGTGGCATATCCGTCTGTTCCTTTTCTTGCATCGCAACCGGCGCATGGTCGGTTGCCTACTAAGAACATTGCAGCGCCCGTGCCAGACTTTTACTTTATGTAAAGTCTTTTAAAATCATTGACTTATGTTTTGGTGATGGTGGTTAGAGGCAGGCATACTGCCCGAGTGGGGCTTGCCTGGTCGTGCGTTTTGCCCGACAGGGCCGGTACCGCGGGGCTTTGCGGCCTGCCAGAGTGGTCGCCCGTCGACTGCACAGTCGGTATACTCGCTGCGCCCGTGTGCCATGCGGGTTCCGCGCCCAGAACAACAACCGCGCCGCGAGTCTTGAATCCATGAACGACTACGAACAGGAAGACCCGATTCCCCAAGGTGATCTCGCCCTGCAGATCACTGCGTTGCCGCGCGAGACCAATGGTTTCGGTGATATCTACGGCGGCTGGCTGGTCTCGCAGATGGACCTCGCCGGGACGGCGATGGCGAGCAAGGTCGCGGGTGGGCGTGTGGCGACCGTAGCCATCGATCGCATGGCCTTCCTGGTGCCGGTGGCGGTGGGTGCGCAGCTCTCGTTCTACACCCAGGCGCTGGAGATCGGCCGCAGTTCGATTCAGATGATGGTCGAGGTGTGGAGCGACGATCCGCTGTCCAACGAGTGGCGCAAGGTCACCGAAGCGGTGTTCGTGTTCGTTGCCATCGATGGCAGTGGCCGTACCCGTCCGGTCCCGCCGCGTCGCGGCTGACGCGCCGCCTGAATTGCAGTAACGAAAACGCCGGCTAGAAGCCGGCGTTTCGTTTTTGCCCTGAGCGATCAGCCGCGGATGTTGTAGATGTCCTTCTCGTTGCTTTCCGCGTATTCGTACAGGCGCTTGAGATAGGCCTTCTGGTGTTCCCAGACCTTGCTCGCAGCCGGATCAGCCGCTGCGCTGGCATCGACCACCTCGGCAGCCACTTCCTTCAGGCGCGCCAGGACTTCGTCCGGCAGGCGGCGGACTTCCACGCCGTCGGCCTTGAGCTGCTCCATGGCTTCCATGTTCTTGGCGTTGTAATCGTCGAGCATGTCGCCGTTGACGTCGCGAGCTGCGGCGCGAACGATAGCTTGCAGGTCTGGCGGCAGGGTTTCCCAGGCCTTGATGTTGACGTCCAGCTCGAACAGAACGCTCGGCTCCTGCCAGCCCGGGGTGTAGTAGTACTTGGCTGCCTTGTGCAGGCCGAGAGCCAGATCGTTGTATGGGCCGATCCACTCGGTGGCGTCGATGGCGCCGGTCTGCATGGCGGTGAAGATTTCACCGGCCGGCATGTTGACCACGGTACCGCCCATCTTGGTCAGCACTTCGCCGCCCAGGCCAGGAGTACGCATCTTCAGACCTTTGAAGTCCTCGACCGAGTTCATTTCCTTGTTGAACCAGCCGGCAGTCTGTACGCCGGTGTTACCACAGGCCATCGGCAGTACGCCGAACGGCTTGTAGACTTCTTCCCAGAGCTGCTGACCACCGCCACGGTGCAGCCAGGCGTTCATTTCCTGGGCATTCGGGCCGAACGGCGAGGCGCAGAAGAACTGTGCCGCCGGGACCTTGCCTTTCCAGTAGTACGGCGCACCGTGACCCATCTCGGCGGTGCCGCGAGAGACTGCATCGAATACTTCCAGTGCCGGTACCAGTTCACCGGCTGCGTACACCTTGACCTTCAGGCGGCCGTTACTCATTTCGTCGACCAGCTTGGCGAAGCGCTCGGCCCCCACGCCGACGCCCGGGAAGTTTTTCGGCCAGGAGGTGACCATCTTCCAGTTGAAGGTCTGAGAACTCGAACCCTCTTGAGGTGCTGCGGCGCTCTTGGCCTCTTCTTTACAGCCAGCCAGTGCGGTTGCTGCAAGGCCTACGCCCGCTGCGGCGAGTATGTCGCGACGTTTCATGCAATGCTCCTTCTTGTTGTATTGGTCTTACCACGGGATCGCCGAAGGTAGACCGGGCGTGAATAACATAGGGGGTCGTGACCTACAAGCCTAGCTACTACGACTAAAGTTGTACGGGCATTGCTGCATTACCGGTAGCCTGCCTAGAATCGCCGGCCTGCGGCCCACAAGGACGCGGGCGGCGTGACATGCAGCCAACCGGCTTGCTGTCCTGTCTCCTACTCATAACGATAAAGGACTCACTATGTCCGACAAGCCTTCATTTCCCCTCGCTCTTGCATATCTGATCGATGCGCTGAACAGCTGGTTCGGCAAGGCCTGCGCCTGGCTGACGGTATTCCTGGTGATCGGTACTGCCATCGTCGTGGTACTGCGTTACGGTTTCGGTATCGGCGCAACCGCCCTGCAGGAAGCGGTGCTTTACGCTCATGCGCTGGTCTTCATGGGTGCTGCAGCCTGGGTACTGCAACGCAACGGCCATGTACGCGTGGACATCTTCTACCAGAAGTTCAGCGGCCGCCGTCAGGCGCTGGTGGAGATCTTCGGTAATCTGCTGTTCCTGCTGCCGGTGACACTGTTCCTCGGCTGGGCCAGCTGGGACTATGTCAGCAACGCCTGGGCGACGTTCGAAGCGTCCAGCGAATCTGGCGGCCTCAAGTTCGTCTACCTGCAGAAAAGCATCATCCTGGTACTGGTCGTCAGCCTGGTACTGCAAGGTATTTCCAATCTGATCAAGGCGCTCTACATCTTCAGCGGTCGCCTGCCGGCTCCGGAGGTGAAACATGGCTGAGTTGATGGCGATTCTGCTGTTCGTCAGTATTTGCGTGGCCTTGATGGCCGGCTTCCCGGTAGCGTTCACCCTGGCCGGCGTTTCCCTGCTGTTCGCCGGTATCGGCGTGCTCACTGGCACCTTCGACCCCGGTTACCTCAGTGCCCTGCCGAATCGTCTGTTCGGCATCATGAACAACCAGACCATGCTCGCCGTGCCGCTGTTCGTGTTCATGGGGGTGATGCTGGAGCGTTCACGGGTTGCCGAAGACCTGCTCGAATCGATGTCGCGTCTGTTCGGCACCCTGCGTGGCGGTCTGGCGATTTCCGTGTGCGTGGTCGGCGCCCTGCTGGCCGCCTCCACCGGTATCGTCGGTGCCACCGTGGTGACCATGGGCTTGCTGGCGCTGCCGACCATGCTGCGTCGCGGCTATGACCCGGCCATTTCCACCGGCACTCTCGCCGCCACCGGTACACTGGGGCAGATCATTCCACCTTCGATCGTGCTGGTGCTGCTGGGTGACGTGATGTCCAGCGCCTATCAGCAGGCGCAGTTGAAGATGGGCATCTTCTCGCCGAAGACCGTTTCGGTCGGCGACCTGTTCGTCGGCGCTCTGCTGCCCGGCCTGTTGCTGGTTGGTCTGTACATTGCCTATATCATCGCCGTCGCGATCTTCCAGCCGAAGAAGCTGCCGGCGCTGCCGCAGGAAGAGCTGGGGCCGATCGAATGGGGCAAGCTGGGCAAGGCACTGATTCCACCGTTGATCCTGATCGGCGCCGTGCTGGGCTCGATCCTTGCCGGCTACGCTACGCCGACCGAGGCCGCCGCGTTGGGTGCTGTGGGCGCCATGCTGCTGGCTTTCAGCAAAGGCAAGCTGAACTTCGGTCAGCTCAAGGAAGTGGCGTACGGCACCACCGAAATCAGCGCCATGGTTTTCATGATCCTGATCGGTGCTTCGCTGTTCTCCCTGGTGTTCCGCGGCTTCGGTGGTGAGGTTCTGATCGAGGACGTGTTCGCGCAACTGCCAGGTGGTGTGCTCGGCGCGTTCTTCCTGGTGATGGTGGTTATCTTCCTGCTCGGCTTCATCCTCGACTTCATCGAGATCACCTTCGTGGTGGTACCGATCGTAGGTCCGGTGCTGCTGGCAATGGGGCTCGACCCGATCTGGCTGGGCGTGATGATCGCGCTGAATCTGCAGACGTCCTTCCTTACTCCGCCATTTGGTTTCGCGCTGTTCTACCTGCGCGGCGTGACGCCGGCGAGTATTCCCACCAGCACCATCTACAAGGGTGTGGTGCCGTTCATCCTGATCCAGATTCTGCTGCTGGTGATCGCCTATATCTTCCCTGGCCTGATCACCTGGTTGCCGGAGCAGGTCTACGGCAAATAAGGAAACTCTGAAAAAGCCCCACACCGTCACTCCCGCGAAGGCGGAAGTGACGGTGTGGGGGGCCCGCCTGCGCGGGAATGACGACTATTTCAGACCATCCCTGAGTGTCGTTGGCCCGGTTTGGCAAAACGCCCGTCCTCGTGATGGGCGTTTTGCTTTTTGCGTTGTCACACTATTGGTCATCTATCTCAACGAGAGGTCGTCATGAGCACCGCCCAAGTCGAACGCGTGGAACTGGATCAACTGACTTGCTGGCGCATCCGCGCTGCTGGCAGCGAACTGCTGGTGGCTCAGCAGGGCGCGCAGATTCTCAGTTACCAGCAGGGCGAACAGCCGCCGCTGATCTGGCTGAGCCCGCAGGCTACCTACCAACGTGGGCAGAGCGTACGCGGCGGTGTGCCGCTGTGCTGGCCCTGGTTCGGTGACCTGCGCCGCAATCCGCAGGCGGTGCAGGCGCACTATCACCTCGAGCAGGCGCCGGCCCATGGCCTTGTGCGTGCGTTGGACTGGGAGCTGCTGGGCATCGACGAAGAGGACGACGCCGTCACTCTGCGTTTTGCCTACGACACGCGTAATCAGCCGCTGGAGGGCTGGCCCAGGGATGTCGGCCTGACCTTCGTGGTGCGCCTGGCGGACGACCTCGGCATGAGCCTGGAAACCCACAATCGCGGCATGGAGCCGCTGACCCAGAGTCAGGCGCTGCACAGCTATTTCGCCGTCAGCGACGTACACCAGGTCAGCGTTGAGGGGCTACAGGCCTGCCGCTACATCGACACCCTGCAGGACTGGCAAGAGCTGCGTCAGCAGGACACGCTGGGGTTCAGTGCCGAGACCGATCGCATCTACTTCGATACTCCGGCGCGACTGAGTATCGTCGATCCGGGCTGGGGCCGGCGCATCCACCTGGATGCCCGTGGTTCACGCTCGGCGGTGCTGTGGAATCCCTGGATCGACAAGGCCAAGCGCCTCTCGCAATTTCCTGACGACGCCTGGCAGAACATGCTCTGTATCGAGACGGCCAACGTGCTGGAGGACGTCGTGCAGCTGAAAACCGACGAACGGCATCGTTTGGAGCTGCGTATTTCGAGTGAGCCAACGGGCTAACAGTCATGCGCCGCTACACCGAACCTGTGGCAGTGGCGCCCCGCCCGCGAATAGGGGCGCACTTGAGACGCTTCGCCCCGGGGCGGGGCTTCTACGAAAGGCTGTGAACGGCCCGCCAGTTCTTCATTGGCTGTCGGTGCTTGCCAGCGCTTCCAGGGCTTGCCGCAGGTCGTCTGTGTTGGTGAGGGCCTGTTGCGAGACGACCTGCAGGCCATCGAGCTGCAGCAATAGCACCTCACCCTCGCCAGCCGGATAACGCGGGGCGATGCGGGCGTCGCGGTCGAGGAGGATGCGGTAGTTGTAGTCGCGCATCTTCGGCAGGGCGAAGAGGGTGGCGATGATTCGGGGCATACGGCTGACGTCGGCGAGGAAGATCGCCTGGCGCTGTTCCAGATAGCCCTTGGGCTTGCCTTCCAGAGCGGCGTTGACCAGTTTGGCGCCGTCCATGTCGCGGGCGACCAGCAGTACGCGGGTCTGCTCGCTGAGGGTGTAGGGCACGTCATGCTGATCCAGCAGTGTCCAGGGCGCCAGGCGTTCGCCGGGCTCCAGGGCCAGTGCAGCGGTGGACAGCAGGCACAGTAACATCAGGGCAGCAGCTTTCATGCTGGAACTCCTAGCAGGGGATGGCAGGCGGTTAGAGGTCTTCGTCGGTCACCAGGCGCACTTCGCCAGCTTCCATGGCATAGGCGGCGTCGGCCAGGTCGTTGCTGACCTGCTCCACCTTCAGCTCGCCACTGACCCACAGCGGGGCGTAGATGTCGTCGAGCGGGATGCCCTTCGGATAGCGCACCAGTACCAGCTGGTTCGGTGGCGGTGGTGGGACGTGGATGCAGGCGCCCGGATAGGGCACCAGGAAGAACAGCGTGCTGTTGCCTTTCTCGTCGTTCTCCAGCGGTACCGGGTAGCCGCCCAGGCGGATGGCCTTGCCGTCAAGTGCGGCGACGGTCTTGGCGGAGTACATCACCGCAGGCAGATCTTTGTCCTGCTGACGCAGGCCGCCTTCGCCGTAGAAGGTGCTGTCACCTTCAGGGCTGTCGTGGCTGATCTCAGGCATTTCCTCGAGGGCTTTGCGGTCTTCCGGAGGCATCAGGTCGAGCCAGTCGGTTTCCGGCAGTTCGGCGTGGGCCAGGCCGGTACAGAAGAGCAGGGCGAGCAGCAGGTGGCGCATGGGGTATGGCATCTCGTGGCAGCGTGAACGAGGAGCCGACAAGTCGGCTCCTGAGCAGGGCCTGTCAGCCCTTCTTGATTGCGCCGTAGATTACCAGCAGAACGATGGCGCCGATCACCGCGCCGATAAAACCGGCAGCCTGCCCGGCCTGGTAGATGCCCAACGCCTGGCCGCCGTAGGTGGCTGCGATGGAGCCGCCGATGCCGAGCAGGATGGTCATGATCCAGCCCATGCTGTCATCCCCAGGTTTGAGAAAGCGTGCGATCAGACCGACGATCAGGCCGATGAAAATGGTGCCGATAATGCCCATTGGCGTGTCTCCTTGATGAGTGCCGCGTATGCGGCAGGCCCTGCTTGAGACCGGCAGACAGGGGCTTCAGTTCGCCACGTCCGGTGGTTGAACCTCATAGCGCTGGTAGATCAGGACGATCTCGCCCGCGACGCGCATGCGTTCGAGCTCAGCGCCCAGGCGGTCATAGAGGTCACGACGATCACGCTGGTAGCGCTTGAGCGATGCGCCGAAGTGATTGCCCAGTAGCTGCTGGTGGTCGTAGTGCGCGTAGCTGTAGTCGCGAAACTCCATTGCCTTGAACTGCGCCTCCATCGGCACGACGTCGAGAACCGCGATGGTATCGAGGCGCCCGGCGCGGAACATTGCCGCCAGCTGCGCATCGTCGCTGGCATAGACCCGGCCCAGCATGTCATCGCTATCGAACTGCTCGAAATAGGCCGTGCCGCGCTTCACGCCGAGTGAGAGTGCATATAGGTCGTCGTAACGGCTCAGTCTTGCCTCTTCGCCTGGACGGACGATGAAGCGCACGTTCAGCTGTTGATTGCCGATACTGGGTAGGAAGTGAATGTATTCGCGGCGTTGCTCGGTGATCAGTACGCGCGGCAGCAGGTCGATTCGACCTGAGCGCAGGTCGTCAAGGCTGCGCAGGAACGGTGCTTCGCGCCAGTGCAGGTCTATCCCGACGCGGTGTGCGGCCGTCTCCAGCACGCTGATCAGCGGGCCGCTGGGCAAGCCATCGACCGCGCGCATCTCCGGTGGCCGTTCGCGGAAATCGACACGCAACACGTCGTCGTCGCCGACGCAGGTCAGCGCGAACAGCAAAGGCAGTAAGGAAAGTAGACGCTTCATGGAGGGGCTCTTGAACGACCACCGTCGTTCAAGAGCTTAGCCGTGAATCGCTTTATCAGCCCTTGGCGATCAGCGCCTGAACGGCCGCGATACCGGTATCCAGGCTGGCGCGATCAGCACTGCGCAGGGTGGCATGGCCGACCTTGCGCCCGGCCTTGAAGGCCTTGCCGTAGTGGTGCAGGTGGCAATCGGCGACGCTGATCACCTTGTCCACTGGCGGCACTTCACTGATGAAGTTGAGCATGGCGCTCTCGCCCAACTTGGCAGTCGAGCCCAGTGGCAGACCGGCGACAGCGCGCAGGTGGTTCTCGAACTGGCTGCACTCGGCGCCTTCGATGGTCCAGTGCCCGGAGTTGTGCACGCGCGGGGCGATCTCGTTGGCCTTGAGGCCGCCGTCCACCTCGAAGAATTCGAAGGCCAGCACGCCGACGTAATCGAGCTTGTCCAGCACGCGGCCGACGTAGTCCTCGGCCAGCGCCTGCAGTGGATGATCGGTGCTGGCAACGGACAGGGCGAGGATGCCGCTGTCGTGGGTGTTGTGCACCAGCGGGTAGAAGCGCGTTTCGCCGTCACGTGCACGGACGGCGATCAGCGACACCTCGCCGGTGAAGGGCACGAAACCCTCGAGGATGCACGGCACGCTGCCCAGTTCGGCGAAGGCGCCGGTGACGTCTTCCGGCTTGCGCAGGACTTTCTGGCCCTTGCCGTCGTAGCCTAGGGTGCGGGTCTTCATCACCGCCGGCAGGCCAATGCTGGCGACCGCGGCGTCGAGGTCGGCCTGCGACTGGATGTCGGCAAACTCGGGGGTGGGAATGCCCAGCTCGCGGAACATGGACTTCTCGAACCAGCGATCACGGGCAATACGCAGGGCTTCCGCGCCCGGATAGACCGGCACGAACTGCGAGAGGAAGGCCACGGTTTCCGCCGGCACACTCTCGAATTCGAAGGTGACCAGGTCGACCTCGTCGGCCAGCTGGCGCAGGTGGTCCTGATCGCCGTAGTCGGCGCGGATGTGCTCGCCGAGCGCCTGGGCGCAGGCGTCCGGCGCCGGGTCGAGAAACGCGAAGTTCATGCCCAGCGGGGTGCCCGCCAGGGCCATCATGCGGCCCAGTTGGCCGCCACCGATCACACCGATTTTCATAACAAAGCCCCTTTTCAGCAGGTGGCGAGACCAAGCAGTTGAACGCTGCGCGCAGCGCAGGAAGCGGAGTTTACGCCGGTGAATGAGCATTCCGAGCAGCGGACAGCGTTCGAATGCGCCGTGTCGCCGCCCCTGATGGAATGGGCTTCAGGCCTCGCGCGGGTCCGGGTTGCTCAGCACGGTATCGGTCTGTTCCTGACGGAACTGCTTCAGCGCCGCGTGGAACTGCGGGTGCTGGTGACCGAGGATGCTGGCGGCGAGCAGGGCGGCGTTGACTGCGCCAGCCTTGCCGATGGCCAGGGTGGCGACCGGAATACCGGCCGGCATCTGCACGATCGACAGCAACGAGTCGACGCCCGAGAGCATGGACGACTGCACCGGCACGCCGAGCACCGGCAGGTGGGTCTTGGCCGCGCACATGCCCGGCAGGTGGGCAGCGCCACCGGCACCGGCGATGATCACCTGGATGCCGCGTGCTTCAGCTTCTTCGGCGTACTGGAACAGCAGGTCCGGAGTGCGGTGGGCAGAAACCACCTTGACCTCGTGGGGGATGCCCAGCTTGTCCAGCATCTCGGCGGTGTGGCTAAGGGTGGACCAATCGGACTTGGAGCCCATGATCACGCCAACCAGTGCGCTCATCAAAGTGCCTCTTCTCTCGGGCGCCTCGCGGCGCGTCAAAAACCAACAAGCCACGCGGGCGGGCCAGCGTGGCTTGTCATGATTCGTTGGCCGGGTGCTGCCGGCCGAAGGCCGCGCAGTATAACGCAAAGCCAGCGGTGTCGGGCAGTGGCGATGACCGTTTGTCATACAAGGTGTGGCCGTGGCGGAAAACTGCCCAAACCTTGCTCTGGAGCAATGCCGGCGAGGGCTGCGCGCGCACACTGGTGTTCCACTCGCATGGAAGAGGAACAGCGCATGAACCAGACCATGAAAGCCGCAGTTGTCCACGCCTTCGGCGAACCCCTGCGTATCGAGGAGGTGAAGACGCCGCTGCCCGGCCCCGGGCAGATCCTGGTGAAGATCGAGGCCTCGGGCGTCTGCCATACCGACCTGCACGCCGCCGAAGGCGACTGGCCGGTGAAACCGAGCCTGCCGTTCATTCCGGGCCACGAAGGGGTCGGCTATGTCGCGGCGGTTGGCAGCGGTGTGACGCGCGTGAGGGAGGGCGACCGTGTCGGCGTGCCCTGGCTGTACACCGCCTGCGGCTGCTGCGAGCACTGTTTGACCGGCTGGGAGACGCTCTGCGAGAGCCAGCAGAACACCGGCTATTCGATCAACGGCGGCTACGCCGAATATGTACTGGCTGACCCGAATTACGTCGGCATCCTCCCGAAAAATGTCGGCTTCCTCGAGATCGCGCCGATCCTTTGCGCCGGCGTGACGGTATACAAGGGCCTCAAGGAGACCAAGGCGCGTCCCGGCCAGTGGGTGGCGATCTCCGGTATTGGTGGCCTCGGCCACGTTGCGGTGCAGTATGCCCGCGCCATGGGCCTGCACGTGATTGCGGTGGATGTCGACGACGCCAAGCTGGAGCTGGCGCGCAAGCTCGGTGCCAGCCTGACCATCAATGCGCGCAAGGAAAACCCGGCCGAGGTGGTGCAGCGCGATATCGGCGGCGCCCATGGCGTCCTGGTCACCGCAGTGTCCAACGCCGCCTTCGGCCAGGCCATTGGCATGGCGCGCCGGCATGGCACGGTGGCGTTGGTCGGCTTGCCGCCGGGCGATTTCCCCACGCCGATCTTCGATGTGGTGCTCAAGGCCATCACGATCACCGGTTCTATCGTCGGTACTCGCGCCGACCTGCAGGAAGCGCTGGATTTTGCCGGTGAAGGCCTGGTCAAGGCCACGGTGCACAGCGACAAACTCGACAACATCAACGGCATCTTCGAACAGATGCGTGGTGGGCAGATCGAGGGACGCGTAGTGCTGCAGTTCTGATTCGGGCAAGGCCACGGACGAGCAACTTTCCTACAGAGCGGACGCGCACGGGCGCACAGATCGACGCCAGATGGCTGGCTATACTGGGCGCCCTTTATCCGTACAAGGACGTGTCGTCATGAAACAGTACGTTTCGCTGGTTGCCCTCTCCCTACTCTCCTTTCAAGCCGCTGCGCTGGATCTGGCCAAGCATCCGCAGGTCTTCGATGCCGGCCAGGGCGTCAGCCTGGCGCTTGCCCCTTCTGCCGACGGCAAGCAGGCGCTGGTACAGGTGCGCGGTATCAATCATCCGCTCGACGAAGTGGTGTTCCTCACCGATGTCCGCGAGCTGGGCAACGAGCAGCGCGACTACGGCATCCGCCTCGACGGGCGCGACTACAATCTGCTGAACAAGCGTCGTGCCTGGGGCGGCGAGAGCTACCAGCTCAACCTGCCCAATACCCAGGGCTTCGAGCTCAGTTACAGCGATGACAAGACCAAGGCACTCAAGCCGGCTGAGTTGCTCGCAATCTACCAGAAGCAAGAGAAGGACGGCCTGCAGGCACGCCTGGCTGCCTTCGACCGCAAGCAACGCGTAGCGGACTACAATGCTCGCTTGCAGGAAATGGACGGCGAAGCCACCAAGGCCTGCGGCACCCCGCTGGCGACCAAGGTGGACTGGAGCGCTATCAGTGACGAACAGCTGATCGGCCTCAGCGTGCCGAGCTTCTGTGGCGAGGTGGTCAACCAGATGGCTTACCTGTGCGGCAAGGACGATCGCTACAAGGCCGAAGCCAAGACCCTCAAAGGTGTCGACTGCCGCTTCGGCGAGGCGATGAAGCTGCGCGAGCAGGGCGGCCAGCTGCAATTCACCACCCACCCGGATGAAGCCAATCAGGGCGACTTCATCAACGCCATTCTGCGTAACCGCTGATCGAATCGGGCGGGCGCCGGCCCGTCCTCCGCGGCATATTTCTTGCGTTCTTTTGCCCATCTGTACCCAAGGAACGCATCATGCTGCACGCCTCGCTGACCACCCTGCATGTGGTGTCCCTGATCCTGCAACGCTTTGCGGACCAACCCGAGCTGCACCCGCAATTGTTGGCCGGGAGCGGTATCGGTGCGGCGGATCTGGACAATGCCGATGCGCGCATCACCCGGGTGCAGGAGCTGCAGGTGTGTGCCAATGCCCTGGCCCTGCGCGCCGACATGGGCCTCGAGTTGGGGCGCAGCCTGCATGTTTCCTCCTATGGGCTGCTGGGTTACGCCGCACTGTCGGCTGCCACCTTTGGTGACGCCTGGCGGCTGCTGTTGCAGTACCCGGCATTGCTTGGCACCTATTTTCGCCTCGATATGCAGGTGGAAGGCGAGCTGGCCTGGATCTGCGCCAGTGGTTATCGCGATGCCGAGGCGCTGGAAGTGTTCAACGTGGAGATGTGCCTGGCCTCGTTGAAACTGATCGGTGACGAACTGTTGCGTCAGCCGCTGCCGCTGGAGGGTGCCGAGTTCACCTATGCCCAGCCGCGCTACATGAAGCGCTATACAACGAGTTTTCCCTGCCCGCTGCGCTTCGAGGCGCAGCGCAATGCTTTTGCCTTTCCCGCCGCACTGCTGGAGCGCCGCCTGCCACTGGCCGATAGCGTTACCCACGGCGACATGGTGGAGCGTTGCCGCCGTCTGAATACCGAGTTCAGCAGTCGCCAAGCCTGGCTGGAACGGGTGCGCCAGTTGCTGGCTGCGCAACTGGCCGAGCCGCCGGGGCTGGAAAACCTGGCGCAGCAGATGCACTGCTCGCCGCGTACCCTGCGCCGCCACCTGCAGGAGCTGGGCACCAGCTATCAGTGCTTGCTCGATGAGTTGCGTTTCGAGCGCGCCAAGACGCTGCTCAGCGAGGAGCAATGGCCGGTGTATCGCATCGCCGAGGTGCTCGGCTTCAGTGAGACGGCCAGCTTTCGTCATGCCTTCCAGCGTTGGAGCGGTGTACCGCCGAGTCGCTTTCGCGCGTAGCCAATGCCGGCGACCTTTCCCGGATTGCATCCGGGCTACCGGTGATTACCGTGGGAGCGGCTTCAGCCGCGATAAAAGCTTGTCGCTGAAGCGCCTCCCACAGGTGACGCTCATTCCTCCGCTTGCACGTTGCGGTACATCTGCAAGCGCGCGGCCTCGTGCAGGCCGCGGCTCAGCGCCAGCAGGCGCTGGAATTCTTGCGGATGCTGCTCGGCGACGTTGTCGCGCGGTGTCGGCGAGTGCAGGTCATGCAGAGTCGGCGAGCTGCCGTCGTGCTGCATCTGCACGAGAAAATCGCGCGTCACCGCGCCGATCACCGGGAAGGTGCCTTCCTGCAGCACCAGCGGTACCACACGTTCGCCTTCCGGCGTGGGGCGCTGCAGGTCGCGGCCCAGGCCGCCGTTGTCGAAGGGCACACCGACCAGCCCGGCCACAGTCGGCAGCAGGTCGGCCAGGCCCACGGCCGCGTCGAACTCGCGCGGCGCCAGCCATTTCGGCGCGTGGATCAGCAACGGCACGTTGTTGCTCTCCAGCCCCAGTTGCTCGAAGGCTGGCGCCATGTGCGGGATCTGGCTGATGCGGGTGTTATGGTCACCGAAGAAGACGAAAATGGTGTCGTCGTAGAAGCCCTGCTCCTTGGCCAGTTCCATCAGGCGGCCGATGTTGAAATCCAGCAGGCGCACCGCGTTGTACTGCTCGACGCTGCGCGAGCCGGCCTGTTGCACCTGTTCCAGCGGCAGGTCGAGCGGCTCGAAGCCGTCGTTGTCCTTGGGGATGGTGAAGGGCCGGTGGTTGCCGGAGGTCTGCAGGTAGGCGAAGAACGGTTTGTCCTTGGGCAGGGCGCCGAGGATGCGCGTGCTTTCCTTAAAGAAATCCAGGTCGGATATGCCCCACACGTCCACCTGCGGCGATTGCCAGTGGCGTTCCTCGTAGAGCTGCACGCCGTCGATGCTCTGGCGGATCAGCGCGTTGATGTTGGCCCAGCCGGCGTTGCCGCCGATCATGTAGAACTTCTCATAGCCTGGCAGGGCATTGATCAGCGTGCGTTGACGGGCGATCAGCGGGTTGCGCGTCGCCGTCTCCTGGCGTGACACGTCGGGGATGCCGGTGATGCTCGCCCACACGGTCTTGGCGGTGCCGGTGACCGGCACGTAGAAGTGGCGGAAGAACCAGCTTTCCCTGGCCAGGCGGTCGAGGTTCGGTGTCGGATTCAGCGGGTTGCCGTAGGCACCCACGGCGCTGGTGCCGAGGGATTCGAGCATGACGAAAACCACATTCGGCTGGCGCTCGGTCTGGATGCGATGCGCCTGCAGCGGCTGCTGGCGGAAGAAGTTCAGCCCCTGCGCATCGCGCTCGCTGACGCCCAGGTAATCGGCGACGACCTCGTAGTGCTCGCGCGTGGCCGTCTCGTCGAAGGCGCTGGGTTCGAGCTTGAGGGTGTCGAAGAGAAATAGCGCCGGGTTGATCCCGAGCGCGCCGATCTGGCTGTTACCGCTGTAAAAGGCATCGCTCCAACGCAGCGGCACCGGGTTCTCCAGGTTCAGCGCGCTGGCGCGTCCGAGCAGACCGAAGAACACCAGCACACCCACCACCGCGGCACCGCCGAGTGCCGGTAATACGCCGACCCGTTGTGCTTGCGGTCGATCCAGGGTGACGCGCTCCAGGCGCAGCAGCGCCCAGGCCCACAGCGTTACGCCCGCCAGCCAGGCCAGGGTTATCCACAGCACCGGGTAGGTCTGCCAGAGCATGCCGGCGGAAATCTGCGCGTCGTCGGCAAAGCGCAGCACGGTGGCGTTGAGGCGCACACCCAGGTAGGCGTAGTGGCCGAAATCGATGATGTAGAGCAGGCCCAGCGCGGCCACGGCCAGCAGCAGATAGCCGCGCAGCAGCCAGCGCACCGCGCGAAAACGCGCCAGGCGCACCCTGGGTAGCGCCAGCAGGATACCCACCGGCAACATCAGCAGCAGGGCCAGGCGCAGGTCGAAGCGCAGTCCGATGCCGAGGGTGCGCAGCACATCCGGGTCGCTGATGCTGACGACGGTGGAAAAACCCAGCAAGAACAGCCCGCGCAAGGCGGCGAAGAGTACGAACAGCAGCGCCGTGAGGCCGGCCAGGTAATGCAGGCGGCGTGATTTCAACCAGCTCATGCGAGGTTCCTTGTTCGAGTCGAGAGTCGAATCAGCAGCCAGCGTCCGCCTGCGATCAGCAGGGCGCCGAGGCTATAGAGGGCCAGGTAGGGATCGATCAGGTAATCCCAGTAGTTTTCCGAGGCGCCCAGGCGCAGGGCGAAGGCCAGGGTCGCCAGTACCAGCGCCAGGGCGCCGAGCCAGCTGCGCTGGACGATCAGCACCGCGCACAACAGGCCCAGTACCAGCAGCGTGGGCCGTGGTTCGAAGCCCAGCTGGTAGGGGTCGGCGTAACTCAGGCCCAGCGCCGCCGGGTAGAGCAGCACGGCCAGGCTGGCGAACAGGGCCAGGCTGGCCAGGCGATCTCGGGCGTCGGCAGGCGGCGTGCCGAAACGGCTCAGGGTCGCCCAGCCGAGCAGTGCCAGGCTGGCCACTGACAGGTCGCCGATATAGGTGCGCAGGTGTAGCGCCAGGCTGATGCCCTGCACCGGCACCAGGCTGAGTAGCAGGCAGATGCACAGCTTGAGCGCCTGCAACGGACGGTGGCGGCCAATGGGCGCCAGCAGCAGGAAGGCGAGCAGGGTGAAGGCCAGGTGCGGCAGCCAGAAGTCATTCATGCGGGCGGCGCTCCGACAGCCAGGCCTCGTTGAAGGCCATGTGTTTGATGAACATGTCGTTCCACGAATAGACGAGGTGGTAGGTGCCCTCGCGGTCGCGGGTGAAGTAGGGGTACTCGTAGTCGAAGGTGCAGCCCTCGGCGCTGCACATGCGCGCGGTCACCCGTTCGAGCACGCGCGCCTGCTGCTCGGGCTTGCCGCCACTGGCGTGGAATTTCTCCGTGACCACGGCGGGAAAGTCCCCGTGCGGGATCGGCTCGCCCCAGGGGTTGGGGCTTTCGTCGAGCTCGCCGAGGGTGCGCCAATTGCCCAGGTTGGCGTCGGTGGCATAAAGGGTTAGGCGAAAGCGCCCGTCCTCCAGGTCATTCATCGCCACCAGTAGGCTGCCGTCGGGGCGACCGACCGCGGCCAGGGACGAGTTGGGGTTGCTCGGCTCGACCGGCTCTGGCCGGCTCCAACTGCGCCCGGCGTCGTCGCTGTAGCTGGCCAACACGCGGTGATGCTCCTCGCCGGCATAGCGCAGCAGCGCCACGGCGCGGCGTTCGTCCAGCGCCACCACGGTCGGTTGCAGCGAATAGCGGCCCTTGCCGATGCGGTACTTGCCGAGCACTTCGCCGTTCGCGCTCAGGTGCAGGTACTCGGGAAACTTGCCGAGGAACTCGTGATACACCGGCAGGCCGATGCTGCCGTCGGCGTGGAACACCGGCGCGGCACGCACCAGGGTGCTGATGTTGAGGAACGGGCTGGTGACCAACTGACGGGGTGCCGACCAGGTTTCGCCGAGGTCGTCGGAGACCATGGCGTTGACCGCGCTACCGGCCCAGCCGCCCAGCGACACCGAGACGTAGAACAGCCACAGGCGATTGTCCGGCGCCAGGCTGATCACCGGGTTGCCCAGCTTGCGGATGTGCTTGCCGACCGCGCGCTGGGTCGACTCGCGTGTGGCCAGCACGCGCTCGGCGCTCCACTGGCCGCTGGCGGCATCGAAACGCGCGGCGCGGATCTGCACATCGGCGGCGCCTTCGCGGCTACCGGCGAACCAGGCGGCCATCAGGTCGCCGCCGGGCAGGCCGGTGATCGATGCGGAGTGGACGAAATCCTCCAGGTCGGAGGAGGCGAAGTGCGCAGCCAGAGCGGGCGTGGCGTTGGCTGCAGACGCTGCCGGCTGAGCGGCGAAGGGCGCCAGCGTATGGGGTACGGCGCCGAGCCAGGCACAGGCGAACACCGTGGCCGCGCCCAGCAGCAGGGCGCAGGTCTTGAAGGTCGAGGTCATGGTTGCGGGTTCAGGGATGTCGTGGCGATGCCAGATGCGAGCTGGCGACTTCTTCTACCGGGCGGGCGTCGACCGGGTCGTAGTAGACCTCCAGCTTGCGACCGGCGGCGTCGAAGCCGTAGATCTCGTAGCAGTGGCCGGGAGTGATACGAAACTTGGTGATCTGCACGCCCTGGTGCTTCATCTGCTCACGGAACTGCGACTCGGGCATCCAGGTGCTGCGGTCGGGGCGGGCACAATCGGTGTCGGCCAGCAGCGGCGCGGCGCCAAGCATCAGCAAGCTGCCCAGAGTGGTTCGGGCTAAAAGGGGCATGGCGGGGCTCTCGTGACGGGGCACCGACCGCCAGGGCCGGCGCCGGGCTGTGCTCAGTCTTCGATCTCGGTCTTCACGGCTTTGCCGCTGACTGGGTCGTGGTAGATCTCGACCTTGCGGCCGTCCTTGTCGAAGCCGTAGATCTCGTAGCAGTTGCCTTCGGTGACCTTGAATTTGTTGATCTTGTAGCCATCGGCCGCGAGCTTGGCCTGGAACTGGTCGGGGTCTTGCCAGGTGGAGCGGTCGGCGGTGGTGCATTCGGTCTTGGCGAAGGCCGGCGCAGTGCAGACCAGCAAGGCGGGAACGAGCAGTAGACGACGCATGGTAGGACTCCAGATGGGGTTGGAGCTGCCACCTTCGACGCGCAGGCTTAACGAAAACTTAAGGCTCACACCCCGTTACATCTTGCCCGCGAGCATCCGGCTGGCAGAGCAATTTGGCCATTTCGATCCCCTTTTGGCCGTTGTCAGCGTTCTCGATTCAGGTTGCGCAGGCGAACAATGCAGGCACAACAACGAGCCTGGAGCGCTTTGCATGCTCACCTACTACAGCGATGACCACCACCTGCATCACGGCAAATGTGAGCTGATCGACGGGCAATTGATGCCCTGCTTCGAGAAGCCGCAACGCGCCGACCATATCTTGGCCCGTGTGAACAATCGCCAGCTCGGCGATGTCCGTGCGCCGAAGGATTTCGGCCTGGCGCCCATCGAACGCATCCACAGCAAGGCCTATCTGGAGTTCTTCCAGGGCGCCTGGGCGCGCTGGCAGGAACAGGGCGGCCAGGGCGACCTGCTGCCGTTCACCTGGCCGGCGCGCACCCTGCGGCGGATGATCCCCAACGACCTGCACGGCCAGCTCGGCTACTACAGCTTCGACGGTGGCGCACCGATCACCGCCGGCACCTGGCAGGCGGCCTACAGCGCCGCCCAGGTAGCGCTGAGTGCCCAGCAGGAGATCGCCAATGGCGCGCACAGCGCGTTCGCCCTGTGCCGTCCGCCAGGCCACCACGCCGCCGGCGATGTGATGGGCGGCTACTGCTACCTGAACAACGCTGCCATCGCCGCCCAGGCCTTCCTCGACCAGGGCCGCAGGAAAGTCGCCATCCTCGATGTCGACTACCACCACGGCAATGGCACCCAGGACATCTTCTACCAGCGCAGCGACGTGCTGTTCGCCTCGATCCACGGCGACCCGGCCGAGGAATTCCCGTTCTTCCTCGGCTATGCCGATGAACTGGGCGAGGGTGCCGGCGAGGGCTACAACTTCAACTACCCGTTGCCCATGGGCAGCTCCTGGGACGCCTGGAGTTCCGCACTGGAGCAGGCCTGCCAGCGCATCGCCGAATACGGCGCCGAGGTGCTGGTGGTGTCGCTGGGCGTGGACACCTACATGGAAGACCCGATCTCGCAGTTCAAACTCGACAGCCCGGACTACCTGACCATGGGCCGGCGTATAGCCGCGCTGGGCTTGCCGACGCTGTTCATCATGGAAGGCGGCTACGCGGTGGAGGCCATCGGCGTCAACGCGGTCAACGTACTGGAAGGGTTCGAGGGCGCCTGAGAGGCGCCTCTTCAGCAATCAGAAATCTGCCAAACAAGAGCAATATTTCAGGGGTGCTAGAACGATGAAAGCCATAAAACAGATGCTCGGCGCCGCCCTGTGCGGCGCCACCCTGCTCAGTGGTGCGGTGCAGGCCAAGGAACTGCGCGTCTACAACTGGGCGGACTACATCCTGCCGTCCGTGCCCAAGGACTTCCAGAAGGAGTCCGGCATCCAGATCACCTGGGACACCTTCGAGACCAACGAGGCACTGGAGGCCAAGCTGCTCACCGGCAACTCCGGCTATGACCTGGTGATCCCGTCCAACCAGTTCCTCGAAACCCAGATCAAGGCCGGCGTGTTCGCCCCGCTGGACAAGTCGAAAATCCCCAACTGGAAGAACCTCGACCCGGCGCTGCTCAAGCTGCTGGAGAAGAACGACCCGGGCAACCAGTACGGCGTGCCCTACATGTACGGCACCGTGCTGATCGGCTACAACCCGGACAAGGTCAAGGCCGCGCTCGGCGAAGATGCGCCGGTCAACAGCTGGGATCTGGTGTTCAAGCCCGAGTACATGGAAAAGCTGAAATCCTGCGGCGTGGCCATGCTCGATTCGCCCAGCGAGATCATCCCCATCGCCTTGCACTACCTGAGCCTCGACCCCAACAGCAGCAATCCGGCCGACTACGAAAAGGTCACCGAACTGCTGCTGAAAGTGCGTCCGTACGTGGCCTACTTCCATTCGGCCAAGTACATGACCGATATCGCCAACGGCGACATCTGCGTGGCCATCGGTTATTCCGGCAGCTTCTACCAGTTCGCCAACCGCGCCAAGGAAGCCGGTAACGGCGTGAAGATCAGCTGGCGTCTACCCAAGGAAGGCGCGCCGATCTGGTTCGACACCTGGGCCATTCCCAAGAGCGCCAAGAATTCGGACGAAGCCCACGCCTTCATCAACCACCTGCTCGAACCCAAGGTGATCGCGCCGATCAGCGACTTCCTCGGCTACCCCAACCCGAACGTGCCGGGCATGCAGCTGGTGAGTAAGGAAATCGCCGCCGACCAGGACCTGACGCCGACCCCGGAAATGCAGAAGTCGCTGTACGTGGTGCAGCCACTGCCGCAGAAGATCGAGCGCGTGCGTACGCGGGCGTGGACGTCGATCAAGTCGGGCAAGTGATTTGTCACTAACGGCTCGCGGCTGAAGCGCAATGCCGCCCAGCCGCTCCTACAGCCCCAGCACGAACATACCGATGGTGCCCTCGTTCTACGTGGGTGCCTTCGAAAAAAGCACTCGGCCGAAGCGGAGCGCGCACCTGCAGGTGCGCGTTTTTCGTTGTGCTCACCCTCTGGCTTTGCACTGTGCTCCTGCTGCCAGCCGATGAATGGCCATGCAAAAATAAGTCGAGCATCACACCAGGCACTGGACGAGTCGCATCCGACTGGTAAAAACTCTCGCCCCGTAACACCCCTGTGCAATGGACGCCCTTGAATGCCGAACAGGCTTCGAGACAAGGACACGATATGGAAGATCTCTACCCCGCCGGGCCCAGCGATGTGCCCGCAACGCTTACCCGCCCCAGTTCCGTCTACAAACGCCAAGCTTGGCTCGCCGTCGGCAGTCTGGCCTTGTTCGTCGCGCTGTATTTCGCTTTGGCAGGCTGGTTCGGCTGGACTGCCTGGCGCCTGATCAGCAGCGGCCTGGCCGGCAGCGAAGACGCGATCGTGCATTTTCTGGTTGGCGGCTGCTCCGCCTTTCTCTGTGTGTTCATGCTCAAGGCCTTGTTCTTCGTGGAGCGCGGTGGTGCGTCGAATCACGTCGAACTGCGCCCTGAAGAGCAGCCACAGCTCTTCGCCTTTCTCTACCGGCTGGCTGACGAGGCCGGTGCACCGCGGCCGCATCGCGTGTATCTATCGGCGCGGGTCAATGCGGCTGTGTTCTATGACCTGTCGATCCTCAACCTCCTGTTTCCCTCGCGCAAGAACCTGGAAATTGGCCTGCCCCTGGTCAACATCCTCACCTTGAGCGAGTTCAAAGCGGTGCTGGCCCACGAGTTTGGTCACTTCGCTCAGCGCTCCATGGCCATCGGCAGTTGGGTCTACATCGCCCAGCAGATCGCGTCGCACATCATCGCCAAGCGTGACGCGCTGGATAAGCTGCTGCGCGTGCTGTCGAAGTTCGACCTGCGTGTTGCCTGGATCGGCTGGCTGCTGTCGTTGATCGTCTGGTCGATTCGCTCGCTGCTCGATACCGTGTTCCGCCTGGTGGTGCTGGCGCAACGCGCCTTGTCGCGGCAGATGGAGTTCCAGGCCGACCTGGTCGCGGTTTCCCTGACCGGCAGCGACGAACTGGTGCATGCCCTGCATAAGCTGCAAGCCGCCGACGAGGCCTGGGATCGCACCCTGGCATTCGCCAACAGCGAATACCAGCAAGGGCGTTCGGTGGCGGACCTGTTCAGCATCCAGACCCAGGTTCTTGAGCGGGTTACGCAGATTCTCAATGACCCCTGCTATGGCAAGGTGCCGCCTCGTTCCTGCCCTTCCCCTGAACAGCACCGCGTCTTCGTTTCTGGCTTTGCCCAGCCACCGCAGATGTGGTCGACTCACCCGGCCAACAGCGACCGCGAAGAAAATGCCAAGCGCCTGTATCTGCCCGCTCCTCACGACGCGCGCAGCGCTTGGGTGTTGTTCGACGAGCCGGCAGCGCTACGCCAGCGACTGACCAGTGACTTTTTCCACGGCGCGCAGCTTGAGCCCGTTGCCCTGGAGCAATCGCTGCGCAACCTGGCCGATCGCTATGACATGCTGCAATACGCCCCCAACTACCAGGGAGCCTACCTGGGTCGCAGCCTGACGCGGCATGCCGAGCACGCGGTCGAGCTCCATCAGAACGCGTCCCTGGCTACCGACCTGCACGCTGCGCTGCAGGCACTCTATCCGCCCAGTCTCAGCCAGCAGCTCAACCAGCTGCGCGCCCTGGAGGAAGAGCGCGGCATGCTGCAGGCGCTGCGGGACAAGGTCTACAAGGCCTCTGGTGGCACCATCGTGTTCCGTGGCAGTAGCGTTTCACGCCGCGATTTGCCGAACCTTATCGAACAGGTCAGCGACGAGGCCGAAGCGCTGCAGCAGGAGATTCTCGGCCATGACCGACGCTGCCGAGCCACCCACCTGGCCATCGCCGAACAGTTCGGCAATGGCTGGCCGGCCTACCTGATCGGCTTGATCGAAGTGCTGCACTACGCAGAGCACAGCCTGGCCGACCTGCGTGATGCGCAAGGTTTGCTCGCCAATGTGACCTCGGTGGTGCTGGCCGACGGCAAGGTCAGCTCCCGTGAGCTCAAGCGCCTGCTACAGACGGCCAACGAGCTGCATCGGGTGATGTCCGCCATTCACCAGGACAAACAGCTCGTGCTGCTCGATCAGCCCCTGCTGGCGCGCCTGGGTATCGAATCCTGGGCGGCCTCGCTGGAAGACTTCACCCTGCCGCAAGCGACCACCGACAACGTCAATGAGTGGATGCAGGTGGTCGATGGCTGGGGCAACAGCCTCGCCGGCCAGCTGTCAGGCCTGTGCAGCGCCACCCTGGAGCAGTTGCTGCACAGTGAAGCGGAGCTGGCGCGCTACCTGCGTCAGCACAGCCAGCCTGAGGCAGCTTCGGCACCCGCCTCTATCCCGCAGCACTATCCAGTGCTCTTGCCCGGCAAGGAACGCAAGCGCCAGGTGAAGCTGGATTGGTGGGATCGCTTCCAGATTGCCGATGGTGCTCTGGCGACCGGCATGCGTCTGCTGGTGGCGGGTCTTATCGTGGGTGCCGTGCTGGGTTTTGGCAGCTTGACGGGTGTGGACACCAGGGTTGCGGTCTATAACGGCCTGGGTACGACCGTGCTGGTGCAGATCGGCAACCAGTCGTCGGTTGTCGCCCCCTACTCCTCTGCTTCGATCAGCGCCGAGTTCGCCAGCAACACCGAGGTGAGCGCCCGCACTGTGACAGGCGACTTGATCGAAACCTTCAAGCCCAACCTGAGCAACCCCGGCCTGCATTACGTCTACAACGTCGCGGGCGCGAGCCCTCTGGTGGTCTGGACGGCGTCATACGGCAATGCAGCCGAGGAAGAACCGCGCTTTCTCGGGGCGCCGCGCTGGCTCGACGCGCGAGCCGATTTCTTCTTCACTGACCCGCCTGACTCCATCAGCACCAAGAGCGGTGGCGCCAAGCGCCATATCCTCAGCGGCATGGGTGACAGCGCGCCCGAGGAGGTCCTCAAGCTGGCCGGCAATGCAGAACAGGCGCAGCAGATCATCCAGGCACACGTTCGCTGGGATGAACCCAATACGGCGAATGCCGAGCTGTGGAAAACCCATACTCAAGCGCTGGATGCGCCTGACCAGACGCCTTGAGCATGGATGCAAAAACAGGCGCCTGAGGGCTGATGCTGATCAGAGAGTTTGTTTACCACCCCCTCTTACTTGCAGTTGGGGGCGGTTTTTCTAGGAGCCAGCTTGCTGGCGATGCTTTTTATGGCGGATCGCCGGCAAGCCGGCTCCTACAAAGATCGAGGGCAACGGCTTAACTGATGGGCATCAGCCTGAGGGCGGCTGTTTTATTTCGTGCCGAAGTGGCTAATCAGACAGCGATTGGCCAAGCCCTGTGGCTCGCCAGCAGGCAACATTCAGCCGCCCACTTCCCCCGTCTCCAACTTGCGCCACAGCAATCTCACAGCGGCCTTGCGCACCAGGGCGCAGCGGTACAGGCGGATTTCCAGCGGGATCTGCCAGTGTTCGCCGCCGCAGATGGCCAGTTCGCCACGGGCCAGTTCGGCGGTGACGGACAGGCGTGGCACCCAGGCCACGCCCATGCCCTGCAGGGCCATGCTCTTCAGGCTGTCGGCCATGGCGGTTTCGTACACCGTGGTCGAGCGCAGCGCGCGCTGGCGCAGCAGCAGGTTGACCGAGCGACCAAGAAAGGCGCCGGCGCTGTAGGCCAGCAGCGGTACGCTCTGGCCATTGTCGAGGTCGTACAGCGGCGCGCCGGACTCGTTCACCGCGCACACCGGCAGCATCGAGGTTGCCCCCAGGTGCAGCGAGGGGAAGATCGCCGGGTCCATCTGCAGCGCGGCATCGGGATCGTAGTAGGCGAGGATCAGGTCGCATGCGCCTTCACGTAGCGAGTGCACCGCCTCGCCGACGTTGGTCGCCACCAGTCGTGTGGTCAGCGGCAGGCCTTCGCGGCGCAGGCGGGCGATCCACTCGGGGAAGAAGCCCAGGGTCAGCGAGTGAGCGGCGGCAATCGACAGCATTTCGCCCTGCTGGCCGTCCAGGTTGTGCAGGTGGCGCACCACTTCGCCAAGCTGTTCGACCAGGCTGCGCGCGGTGACCAGAAACAGCCGGCCGGCCTCGGTGAGTTCGACGGGCGTGCAGGAGCGGTCGACCAGGGTCAGGCCGAGCATGCCCTCCAGGCTGCGGATGCGCCGGCTGAACGCCGGCTGGGTGACGAAGCGCTTTTCCGCAGCCTGGGAAAAGCTGCGGGTGCCGGCCAGGGCGACGAAGTCTTCCAGCCATTTGGTTTCCAGGTTCATTGCAGGCTCCCGAGGCTTGCACGAGGCTTAGGGTGGGTTAGCGACGCTGAACTCGGTTCGGCAGACGCAGCTGTCGTGGTGCGTCGCGTAACCCACCAGGTTATGGATCATCGTTGCGCCGATGGTGGGTTATGCCGCGTCTCGAACGACGTGATATTCGGCAATGGCAGCATGCGGCTAACCCACCCTACGTTTGCCGCTATCTCGCAGTCACATCCACATTATGCCGATCATGCATAGGGCAGCAAGCAACGGCATTGGTAGCGAGACGATTGGAGCCCCTATTCTATGGGCATCGCGGCACTCGCCGTACTTCCCAAGAGCCATCGCTATCATGTCCTCTGCTGCATCTGTTCGCGTCGAAAAAGACCTGCTCGGCACCCTCGAAGTCCCCGCTGATGCCTACTACGGCATCCAGACCCTGCGCGCCGTGCAGAACTTCCGCCTGTCCGGCGTGCCGCTGTCGCACTACCCGAAGCTGGTGATCGGCCTGGCCATGGTCAAGCAGGCCTCGGCTGACGCCAACCGCGAGCTGGGCCACCTGTCCGCCGCCAAGCACACGGCGATCAGCACGGCCTGCGCACGCATCATCCAGGGCGAGTTCCACGACCAGTTCGTGGTCGACATGATTCAGGGCGGCGCCGGCACCTCGACCAACATGAACGCCAACGAGGTGATCGCCAACATCGCCTTGGAGGCCATGGGTCATGAGAAGGGCCAGTACCAGCACCTGCATCCGAACAACGACGTGAACATGGCGCAGTCGACCAACGACGCCTACCCGACCGCCATTCGTCTCGGTCTGCTGCTCGGTCACGAGAGCCTGCTGAACGCGCTGCATAAGCTGATTCAGTCGTTCGCGGCCAAGGGCCTGGAGTTCGGCCACGTGCTGAAGATGGGCCGCACCCAGCTGCAGGACGCCGTGCCGATGACCCTCGGCCAGGAGTTCCGCGCCTTCGCCACCACCCTTGGCGAAGACTTGCAGCACCTGAAACTGCTGGCGCCGACCCTGCTCACCGAAGTCAACCTGGGCGGCACCGCCATCGGCACCGGCATCAACGCCGATCCGAAATACCAGGCCCTGGCGGTCAAGCGTCTGGCCATCATCAGCGGTCACCCGCTGACCCCGGCTGCCGACCTGATCGAGGCCACCAGTGACATGGGCGCCTTCGTGCTGTTCTCCGGCATGCTCAAGCGCACCGCGGTCAAACTGTCGAAGATCTGCAACGACCTGCGCCTGCTCTCCAGCGGCCCGCGTACCGGCATCAACGAGATCAACCTGCCGGCGCGTCAGCCGGGCAGCTCGATCATGCCAGGCAAGGTCAACCCGGTGATCCCAGAGGCGGTCAATCAGGTGGCCTTCGAAGTGATCGGCAACGACCTGGCGCTGACCATGGCAGCCGAAGGCGGCCAACTGCAGCTGAACGTGATGGAGCCGCTGATCGCCTACAAGATCTTCGACTCGATCCGCCTGCTGACCCGCGCCATGGATATGCTGCGCGAGCTGTGCATCGACGGCATCACGGCCAACGAAGAGCGCTGCCGTGAACTGATGGAAAACTCCATCGGTCTGATCACCGCGCTCAACCCCTACATCGGTTATGAGAACGCCACCCGCATCGCCAAGGTCGCTCTGGAAAGTGGGCGCGGCGTGCTGGAGCTGGTACGCGAGGAGCAGCTACTGGATGAGGCCACCCTGGCCGACATCCTGCGCCCCGAGAACATGATCGCCCCGCGCCTGGTTCCACTGCAGGGCTGATCCAACTGGCAAAACCCGCGCCGCCCTCATCCGAGTGCGGCGCGTTTATTTCCGCCCTAGCCTGCCGGGTGGTACCGCTCAAGGCCGCGCAGACGGCCCCACAAAAATGACAATTCGGGTGATAACCACATGAGTCAGAGCAACACCGCTTCTCTTTCTTTCCTTGCGCGCGTGCCGTTGTGGCAGCAGATTCTCGTCGGCCTGGTGCTCGGCGTGGTCGTCGGCATGCTGTTCAAGAGCGTCGCCCTGGCGCTGGCGCCGATCGGCGCGCTGTTTCTCAATGCGATCAAGATGCTTATCGTGCCGCTGGTGTTCGTGTCCCTGGTGGCCGGTATCACCGCCATGAGCGACAGCGCCAAGCTTGGCCGCATCAGCGTCAAGACCATCGCCATCTACCTGATCACCACCGCCTTTGCAGTGAGCATCGGCCTGGCGTTCGGCACCCTGTTCAGCCCTGGTGAAGGCATGAACATGGTCGCCAGCGGCAGCGAAGAGGCCAAGCAGGCGCCCTCGCTGGTGCAGATTCTGGTGGGCCTGGTGCCGACCAATCCGGTGACCGCCTTCGCCGAAGGCAACATCCTGCAGATCATCGTCTTCGCCATTGCCCTGGGCGTGAGCATGAATCTGGTGGGCGAAAAGGCCGCGCCTGTAGTGCGTCTCTTCGACAGCATGGCCGAGGTGTTCTACAAGCTCACCGACCTGGTGATGCGCTTCGCCCCCATCGGCGTGTTCGCGCTGATCGCCGGCGTGGTGGCCTCCCATGGCATCGAGGTGCTGCTGCCGCTGGCCGGTGTGATCGGCGTGATCTACCTGGCCAGCATCGCCCACATGTTGCTGATCTACGGTGGCCTGATCGGCGGCCTGGCGCGCCTCAGCCCGCTGCGTTTCTTCCGCGGCATCGCGCCGGCGCTGGCGGTGGCTTTCAGTACCTCGAGCAGCTCCGGCACCTTGCCGGTTTCCATCGAGTGCGCGCGCAAGAACCTTGGCGTGTCGCAGGGTGTGGCCGGCTTCGTGCTGCCGGTGGGCGCGACCATCAACATGGACGGCACCGCGATCTATCAGGGCGTGCTGGCGCTGTTCATCGCCCAGGCCTTCGGCATCGACCTGAATGCTGGCCAGTACCTGATGATCATCCTCACCGCGACCCTGGCCTCGGTCGGCACCGCCGGCGTGCCCGGCGCCGGCCTGATCATGCTCGGCCTGGTGCTGACTTCGGTTGGCCTGCCGCTGGAAGGCGTGGCGCTGATCGCCGGTATCGACCGCATCCTCGACATGGCGCGCACCACCGTGAACGTCGCCGGCGACCTGATGACCACCACCCTGGTGGGCAGCAGTGAGAAGGAACTGGATCGCGAGATCTACAACAGCGACAACGCTGCCTGAGTGCCGCGCGCTGGGTTATCCAGAGCCTGGCGCATTCGTTTTCATAGGAGGCCTCACCAGCCTCACCCTTCAGGGATGGCCTCGGCCATCCCTTTTTTTGTGGCCTGCCATCCCTGGCGGCGACCCTTCGGGTCGTCGTAAGCGACGTCAAAAACTGCTCCCGGCAGTTTTTTGCCTGCCATTCAAAGGCGTCTGCCGTAGGGTGCGCCGTGCGCACCGCCGGTTGGCCCGCATCAAAGCTTCCACGCTCGGCGCAGCGTCTGCACGGCCTCGACGATCTGCGCCTCGGGCACTGCAGCAAAACCCAGCACCAGCCCGGCGTGGGCGTCCTCGGCCGTCTCGCTGCCTGGCAACCAGTAATCGCTCAGGGGATTCATCTCGATGCCGGCGGCACGTGCGGCGCCGATAAGCTCGCGTTCCCGCGCAAGACTCTCGACCTTGATGCTCAGGTGTAGGCCGGCTTCCACGGCCGGTAACGGCGAGCAGCCGGGAATCGCCGCTGGCCAGGCCGCGAGCAAGGCGTCGCGCCGGCTGCGTGCTGCTTGACGCATGCGCCGCACATGGCGCTGGAAGTGCCCGGCGGCGATGAACTCGGCCATCACTGCCTGGGTGCCGACCTCCGAATGACGCATCTCCAGTGCCTGGCGCCGGGCGAAGCTCTCCGCCAGCGCGGGTGGCAGCAGCAGGTAGCCCAGGCGCAAGGCAGGAAAGGCGAGCTTGCCGAAGGTGCCGATGTAGATCACCCGCTGCTGCTCATCCAGCGCCGCCAGAGGCGCGAGCGGCGTGCCGCTGTAGCGGTACTCGCCGTCGTAGTCGTCCTCGATGATCCAGCCGTTCACGCGTTTGGCCCACTCCAGCAATGCCAGGCGCCGTTGCAGCGACAGGGTCACCCCGCTGGGGTACTGGTGTGCGGGCGTGACATAGGCCAACCGGCAATCGTTCAGGCGTTGCAGGGCGGCGACATCCAGGCCTTCGCCGTCCACCGCGATGCCGCACAGCTGCGCGCCGGCCACCGCGAAGGCATGGCCCGCCGCGCGGTAGCCGGGGTTTTCCAGCGCCACCCGCGCGCCGGGCTGCACCAGCAATTGAGCGCAAAGGCTGATGGCCTGCTGCGAGCCGCAGGTGATCAGCACCTGCGTCGCCTCGCAGGTCAGGCCGCGGCTGCTGCGCAGGTAAGCAGCGATCAGCTCGCGCAGTTGTATGTCACCAGCGGGGTCGCCATAACCCAGCCGGGCCGGCGAGGGTTTGCGCCAGAAGCGCGCCTGCAGGCGCGCCCAGGTCTCGAAGGGGAACAGATCGAAGGCCGGAACACCGATGCGAAAAGCGCGCGGTGCACCTTTGGCGGGCATGGCCAGATGGTGATTCTGCAACAGCTGCAGGGATGGGCTGGCCGCTGCTGGAGTGACCGCAGTGGCAGCGGCAGGCCGGCTACGCGGCAGTTCGGCGATGTAGGTGCCATCGCCGACCCGCCCGGCTACGTAGCCCTCGGCGTACAGCTGATCCAGCGCGCGGGTCACAGTATTGCGCGAGATGCCCAGCAGCGCGGCCAGCTCGCGGCTGGCCGGCAGACGTGTGCCGCCCGCCAGGCGGCCGTCGAGGATGCGTTCGCGAAAGGCTTGGTAGAGCTGGCGTGCCAGGCCCTGGCCGGGCTGCAGGCGAATGCCGGAAAGGTCGAATGGCAAGGCAGGCGCGCGATTCATGATCGGAGATTGGCTCTATGAAAGTCGTCGGGAATGGATCTTACGTCAGGCCAATATCCTGCCTAGCATGACCCCATCACGCTAGGAGAAACGCTCATGTACTGCCCCGCTGCCTTTCGTCAGGACGACCTGCCCACTCTGCACGCGCAGATTCAGGCCAGCGGCCTGGCCATCGTGACCAGCAGCGGCGCGCAGGGCCTGCAGGCCAGTCATCTGCCGCTGCTGCTGGTGCCGGACGAGGGCGAATTCGGCACCCTGTACGGCCACTTCGCCCGGGCCAACCCGCACTGGCGCGATCTGGCCAGCGGCGCCGAGGTCCTAGTGGTGTTCAGCGGCGCGGACGCCTATGTGCATCCCGGCTGGTACCCGGCCAAGGCCGAGCACGGCAAGGTGGTGCCGACCTGGAACTACATCGCCGTGCATGCCTGGGGGCAGGCCGAAGTGTTCGACGAGCCCGAGCGTCTGCTGCAACTGGTCAGCCGCCTCAGCGACCGCCATGAGCAGGGCCGTGCGCAGCCCTGGGCCGTCGACGATGCGCCGCGTGACTACATCGAGTCCATGCTGCGCGCCATCGTCGGTTTCGCCCTGCCGATTCGCCGACTCGAAGGCAAATGGAAGCTCAGCCAGAACCGCTCGACCCGCGACCAGGCCGGTGTTCGCGCCGGCCTGGCGACGTCCGCCAACCCGCGCGACCACGAGCTGGCGGCGCAGATGAACCCCACCGACTGACCACCAAAGGAAGGCCATCATGCTCGATATCCGCCCCATCACCGCTGCCGATCATGCTGTCTGGCTGCCGCTCTGGCAGGGTTACCAGCGCTTCTACCAGGCCGAGATCCCGGCCGAGACCAGCGCCCTCACCTGGCAGCGTTTTCTCGACCCAGCCGAGCCCATGCAGGCGGCGCTGGCCTGGCAGGATGGCGAGGCGGTCGGTTTGGTGCACTTCATCTATCACCGCAGTTGCTGGACGAGCGGCGACTACTGCTACCTGCAGGACCTGTTCGTCGCCGAGCACATTCGCGGTGGTGGCATCGGTCGCGCGCTGATCGAGCATGTTTACGCCGAGGCGCGCGCCGCCGGCGCCAGTCGCGTGCATTGGCTGACTCAGGAAACCAATTACCAGGGGCGTATGCTCTACGACCGCATCGGCGACCGCTCCGGTTTCATCCAGTACAGGAAGCTCTTCTGATGACCCGTGATCTCACTCACTGGCAAGCCCGACCCACACCAGACCAGCGCACGCTGCAAGGCCGTTTCGTGCGTCTCGAGGCACTCGATGTCGGGCGCCATGGCGATGATCTGTGGCGCGCGTTGCAGGGGCCGGACCCGGCGCTTTGGGACTATCTGCCCTACGGCCCCTTCACCGAGCGCGGCGCCTTCGATGCCTGGCTGGCCGCCAATGCGCAGAGCCGCGACCCGCTGTTCTATGCGGTGGTCGACCTGGCCAGCGGCCTCGCCCTGGGGCTGTTCAGCTACCTGCGTATCACCGCGCAGGACGGCAGCATCGAGATCGGCCACGTCGCCTTCGGCGCGCCGATGCAGCGCACGCCAGGTGCGACCGAGGCCATTTATCTGTTGGCGCAGCATGCCTTCGACGACCTCGGCTACCGGCGCCTGGAGTGGAAGTGCGACGCGGCCAATGCCCGCTCGCTGCGCGCCGCCGAGCGCTTTGGCTTCAGCCAGGAAGGGCTGTTCCGTCAGCACATGGTGCGCAAGGGGCGTAACCGCGATACCGCCTGGTTCGCCATCATCGACGGGGAATGGCCGGCCCGCCGCGATGCCTTCGAACGCTGGCTGGTGGTGGATAACTTCGATGAGGATGGGCGGCAGAAGCAGTGTCTGGAGGCGCTGCGCGAATAGCCCCTCACTCCATCTCGAACAACCCATCACGCAGCTGTGCGCCACCCAGGCGCTGGCGGATGTCGTCGTCGATGCGCGGGTCGTCGGGGGCGTAGAGCATCAACTGGCGATAGGCGTTGACCCGGTTGATCTCATTGCCCAGGTACTGCCAGACAACGCGGGTGCAGGCCGGCGTGCGGCGGTCGCCGCTTGAGACGCCGGTCTTGATGCCGTTGAGGCGGATGATGCGGCTCTTGAAGCTGGGGATCAGGATGGTCTGGCTCATCTCGTTGCCGGTGAGCGACTCGTAGTCCACCAGGAACAGGCGGTCCTGCAGGAACAACGCGGTGCCCAGGTAGCGGCAGCGCACCCAGTCCTCGCTGCCGCCACGTGCGGGCTCCTGGCGCTCCTGACGTTCCTGGCGCTCGAACAGGTAATTGCCGCGCTCCTCACGCAGGTGCACCAGCGACAGCAGCACGTGCCCCGGCACTGACATGCAGTTGGAGTATTCGAAGTAGTAGCCGCAGTAGCGCTCCATCGGGCTGGCCTGGCGGCGTAGCGGGGCGAACAGCTCCAGCAGCGGATCGTTACCACTGTGCTGTTGCGCATCGCCGCTGCGCGCGCCGATCAGGCGGGCGAACTGCTCGGCCGGCATGGCCAGTTCGAAGGGTTCGACGCCGAAGAAATCGCAAATGCGCTTGAGGTTGTGCGTGGTCGGTCGGCTCTGTCCGGCCAGGTAGCGGTTGAACTGCGCGCGGTTGATCGACAGCTTGCGGCATACCTCGGCAATCGAACGGTAATGGTTGCAGAGCAGTTTCAGATTGGTGCCGAGGGAATCGGACATATGGCTGGTCCAGCTGATGCGAATGACGCGATTCTAGCATCAACTCGCGTCAGCTCGCCGCGACCTGCGAAATTGTTCCACGCAGAGCCTTGACCAAAGATTGCGCCATCCGCTCGGCGCGGCGCATTCCCATTCAAAACAACAAGAGAGAAAGCCTCCATGCTCGATCTTCTCAATGACCTCATCTGGAGCAAGCTGCTGATCGTGATGCTGATCGGTCTCGGCCTGTACTTCACCATCGCCTCACGCTTCGTGCAGTTCCGCTACTTCGGCAGCATGTTCCGCATCTTCAGCGAAGCCTTTCAGCGTCAGCCGGGCCAGCTCAGTTCGTTCCAGGCCCTGATGCTGTCGGTGGCCGGCCGCGTCGGCGCCGGCAACATCGCCGGTGTGTCTGTGGCGATCATGCTCGGTGGCCCGGGCGCCATCTTCTGGATGTGGGTCGTGGCCCTGGTCGGCATGGCCACCAGCTATTTCGAGTGCTCGCTGGCCCAGCTGTACAAGCGTCGCGAGGCCGATGGCGGCTACCGTGGCGGCCCGGCGTTCTACATCCAGCACGGTCTTGGCCAGCGCTGGCTGGGCATCGTCGTGTCGATCCTGCTGCTGGTGACCTTCGGCTTCGGCTTCAACGCCGTGCAGTCCTTCACCGTCGCCAGCTCGCTGCATGACACCTTCGGTATCCCGACCCTGGCCAGCGGCATTGCCCTGACCGTGTTGATCGGCCTGATCATCTTCGGTGGCATCAAGCGCATCGCCAAGTTCGCCGACGTGCTGGTGCCGGTGATGGCGTTCTCTTACCTGGGCATGGCGCTGCTGGTGATCGGCATGAACATCAGCGAAGTGCCGGCTACCTTCGCCCTGATCTTCAAGAGCGCCTTCGGCCTCGAGCCGGCCTTTGCCGGCGGTATCGGCGCGGCCATCATCATGGGCGTCAAACGCGGTCTGTTCTCCAACGAGGCCGGTCTGGGCAGCGCGCCGAACGTGGCCGCAGTGGCCGAGGTCAAGCACCCGGCCGCGCAGGGCATCGTGCAGTCGCTCAGCGTGTTCATCGACACCCTGATCCTGTGCAGCTGCACGGCGATGATCATCCTGCTCTCCGGCGTCTATCAGCCGGGCATGGAGCAAGCCGGTGTGGTGCTGACCCAGAGCGCCGTCGCGGCCGTGGTCGGCGAGTGGGGCCGCGTCTTCATCAGCCTGGCGCTGCTGCTGTTCGTCTTCACTACCTTGATCTACAACTACTACCTCGGCGAGAACGCCCTGGGTTTCTTCAGCCAGAAGCGTGGCCCGGTGATGATCTACCGCGTGCTGGTAGTCGTTTTGGTGCTGTGGGGCTCAGTGCAGGACCTGGGTACCGTATTCGCCTTCGCTGACGTGACCATGGGCCTGCTGGCGATCTGCAACCTGATTGCCCTGGCCCTGCTGTTCAAGGTAGGCGTGCGCCTGATGCGCGACTACGATAGCCAGATCAAGGCAGGTGTTGAGTCGCCGGTACTCGATGCCAAGCAGTTCGCTGATCTGGACCTCGACCCTGCCGTGTGGGGTAGTCAGCCAGTTGAAACCGCCGACCAGGCGGAAATCGGTGATCGCGTCTACCAGCGTTGATCTGACTCAGATGGGAAGAGGGGGCGCTGCCCCCTTTTTCTTGGCCTGCCATCCCTGGCGGCCATCCTTCGGGCAGTGGTAAGCGACGTTGCAATCGTCCCTTTTGCCCGTGATATGCGAGGAGAGCCCATGGCGACCCCAGAAAAACTCCTGGTGCTGTACACAGGCGGCACCATCGGCATGCAGATGAGCGCAGACGGCCTGGCGCCAGCCTCGGGCTTCGAGGCGCGCATGCGCACTCAGCAGGCCAGCGAGAACGCCAGTGAGTTGCCGCAGTGGTGCTTTCGCGAGCTGCTGCCGCTGATAGACAGCGCCAACATGAACCCCGGCCACTGGCTGGCGCTACGTGACGAGATCGTCACTGCAGTGCAGACAGGCGGCCACGACGCCGTGCTGGTGCTGCATGGCACCGATACCCTGGCCTACAGTGCTGCGGCGCTGAGTTTTCTGCTGTTGGGCCTTGACGTGCCTGTGGTGCTGAGCGGCGCCATGCAACCGGCTGGCGTCGCTGGCGGTGATGCCTGGCCCAATCTGTTCGGCGCCATGCGTGCGCTGCATCGCGGCGTGAAGCCAGGTGTGCACCTGTACTTCAACGGGCAACTGCTGCACGGCGCGCGCTGCTCGAAGTTGCGCAGCGATGCTTTCGACGCCTTCCAGGTGTTGCCACGTCAGCGTCAGGCAGAGCGTGCAACGCTCGATGCCCGTATCGACTTCCGCCAACCGCGTCAGACGGTCAATCTCGCCGTGTTGCCGCTGCATCCGGCCGTGCAGGCCGGGCATCTGCAAGCCCTGCTGGCCAGCGGCGTGCAGGGCTTGCTGTTGGAATGCTACGGCAGCGGCACCGGCCCGGCCGGTGATGAACAGCTGATGAGCGTGCTGCGTGAGGCGCACCAGCGTGGTGTGGTGCTGGCGGCGATCAGCCAGTGCGCGCAGGGCCACGTGCAGTTCGGCGTCTATGCGGCCGGTAGCCGCCTGGCCGAGGTCGGCCTGGTGTCCTGCGGCGGCATGACCCGCGAGGCTGCCCTGGGCAAGCTGTTCGCCTTGCTCGGCGCCGGTTTGCCGCAAGCGGAGGTCGAGCACTGGCTGGCGCGCGATCTCTGTGGTGAGATGAGCGACTGATCCACCTGCCCAAACAGAGGAAGGACGATGAGCATCGAGATTCGCCCTGTAGTCGCTGCCGATTACGAAGCCTGGTTGCCGCTATGGCAGGGCTACCAGCGCTTCTACATGACCGAGATTCCAGCCGACACCAGTGACGTCACCTGGCAGCGCTTTCTCGATCCTGCCGAGCCCATGGGCGCTGCTCTGGCCTGGCACGGTGATCGGGCCATCGCCCTGGTGCACTGGGTCATTCATCGCTCGACCTGGACCACCGGCGATTACTGCTACCTGCAGGATCTGTTCGTGGCCAAGGGCGAGCGCAGTGGCGGCGTTGGGCGCAAGTTGATCCAGCATGTTGTTGAGCAGGCGCGCGCCGCCGGCTGCTCGCGGGTGCATTGGCTGACCCATGAAACCAACAGCCAGGCCAAGCTGCTGTACGAGCGCATCGGCGAGCGTTCGGGCTTCGTGCAGTACCGCAAGCTGCTGTAGCTATTCCTGGTTACGGCCGGCGCGCGATAAAGTCGATTTCCACCAGGGCATGGCGCGCCAGCCCGGTGGTGCCGATGCAGGTGCGCGCCGGGCGTTTGCCTTCGGGGAAGTAGCTGGCGTACACCGCGTTGAAGCGCGCGTAATCGCCATAGAAATCGGTGAGAAACGCCCGCGCCGACACCACGTTTTCCAAGTCCAAACCCAGGCCTTTCAAGACCACCAAAAGATTGTCGAAAGTCTTGTGGGTTTGCGCCTCGATGCCCTCGGGCAGGGGCGCGGTCTCATTGCCCGGATCGATGGGCAACTGACCGGTGATGAACACCCAGCCGTCGGCTTCGCAGGCGTGGGAAAAGGGCGCAACCGGCGCCGGGGCGCCGGCGAACATGTGGTATTCAGGCAACGACATAAGCACTCCAGGGCTGATCAACGGGCACCGACGCAGCACTGCATCGGCCCCTGTGACCATACCTCAGAATACCGACCAGCCGATGCGTTCGCTGAGCAATTCCAGCGCCTTGATGCCGGCCAGGGAGTTGCCCGCTGCGTTTAACTCCGGCGACCAGACGCAGACGCTGAACTGCCCCGGCACCACCGCGATGATCCCGCCGCCCACGCCGCTCTTACCCGGCAGGCCGACGCGATAGGCGAAGTTGCCGGCTTCGTCGTACAGCCCGCTGGTGGCCATGATGGCGTTGACCTGCTTGCTCTGCCGCGCGCTGAGAATCTGCTGGCCGCTGTGCTTGCAGAAGCCGTCGTTGGCCAGAAAGCAGAACGCCCGCGCCAGATCTGCGCAGCTCATGCGCAGCGCGCAGTAACTGAAGTAACTGCGCAGCACCGCTTCCACGTCGTTATGGAAATTGCCGAACGACTGCATCAGGTAGGCCGCTGCCGCATTGCGCGCCCGGTGCTGGTACTCCGACTCGGCAACGTGGTTGTCCACCGTCACTTCGGGGTTGCCCGACAGGCGTCGAACGAAGTCGCGCATCGACAGCACCGGCGCGGCAAAGCGCGACTGGTTGATGTCGCAGATCACCAAGGCCCCGGCGTTGATGAATGGATTGCGCGGCTTGCCCCGTTCGAATTCGAGCTGTACTAGCGAGTTGAACGGCTGACCGGAAGGTTCGTGCCCCAAGCGTTGCCAGATGTCTTCCCCGGAATGTTCGATAGCCTGCACCAGGCTGAACACCTTGGAGATGCTCTGCACGGAGAACGGCGTGTGCGCATCGCCGGCGCAGTACAACTCGCCGTCGTTGCTGTACACCGCAATACCTAGCTGGTTGGCTGGCACGTCGGCTAACGCCGGGATGTAATCTGCCACCTTGCCCTGACCGATCAGCGGGCGGACTTCATCGAGAATTTCGTTCAACAGCGCTTGCATGCTCTGGCTCGCGGCAGCGCCGGGCTTGCCCGGCATGTCACTGCTAGACGCCAGCGGGCGCCAGCGAATCACAGCCCATGACTTGCCCTGAGCGGCTGGCACCCCTAGGCTCGGTCCTCCCCTGTCGTTGGCGTGGTTCGATGTCCACCGTTCTCAATGTGCTGCTGCCGATCTTCGGCCTGATCCTGGTTGGCTTCATTTGTCGGCGAACCAATCGCCTGGGCGCGACCGCGGCATCGGAGATGAACCGCTTCGTGGTCTGGCTCGGCCTGCCAGCCTTGCTGCTCAGCCTGACGGCCAAGGCCGACTGGGCGCAGATCTGGCAGCCCGGCTTCCTGCTCGCCTTTACCGGCGGCATGCTCGCGGTGTTTCTGGTCACGCTGGTGTATCGCTGGAAAACCACTGGCAGCCTGGTCGACGCCAGCATCGATGGCCTCAGCGCCGGTTATGCCAATACCGGCTATATCGGCATTCCGCTGTGCGTGCTGGTGCTGGGCGAGGACGGTATGGCGCCGGCACTGATTGCCTCGCTGATGGTGGTTTGCGTGCTGTTCGGCCTGGCGGTGGTGTGCATCGAGGTGGGCTTGCAGAGCAAGAAGGGCCTGGGCGGCGCCATCGTTCAGGTGGTCATGGCGCTTTTGAAAAACCCGCTGGTGGTTGCGCCGCTGCTCGGTGCTGCGTGGGCGTTTGGCGGCGTACAGATGCCCGCGGCGCTGGACGAATTTCTGCGCTTGCTTGGCGCCGCCACGGTGCCCTGCGCACTGGTGTCGCTGGGGTTGTTCCTGGCGCAGCGCCAAAGCGGACCAAGCGAGGGTGCCTGGCCGTTAGTGGCGCTCAAGCTGGTGCTGCAACCACTGGTGACCTGGTTCATTGCCTTTGTGCTGCTCGACCTGCCGCCGTTCTGGGCGCACGCCGCGCTGCTGCTCAGCGCCCTGCCAACGGGCACCGGGCCGTTCATGCTGGCCGAGTACTACCAGCGCCAGGCGGCGCTGGTGTCGCGGGCGATCCTGTTCTCTACCCTTGGCTCGCTGCTGACCTTGACCCTGATCCTGCTGCTGATCACGCCTTGAACTGCAGCTCCACGCCCAGCTGTTGCGATAGGCAGGGCCAGCGCCGCCAGGCTGTCACGGTATCCGGCGCTGCCAGGCGCTCGCGGTAGGCCTGTACCGAGGGCTGGTCGAAACTGGCGTCATCGAGCATGCCGTCCAGCGCATGATGGACCGCCTCGTCGAGCTGGTTGGCGAAGGGTTCACCGATCAACTGATGGGCGATCAGGTTGGCGCGCGTGGTGTCCAGCGGGATCAGCGTCTGGCCGAGGTGGGCGATATAGCGGTCGTTGACCTCCTCCACCAGGCGATGCGCCAGATAGGCTTCATCGAGCAAGCCTTCGAGGCCTTCGTGGCCCTCCATCAGGGCCGGTGGTTGCAGGAAGAAATGCTCGGCGATCTTCAGCACGGGTTTCACCGCATCCTCGATTCCGGCTTCGCGCGCCACGTCGGCAGCGGCGTCGAGTACGTCCGGCACTTCTTCGATATAGGCGACGACGAAGGCGGTCAGCGCACCTGACGCGTCGTCCTCGGGCAGGCGGATGGACGGGTGCAGGCGATCCAGCTGAGCCTGCAGAAATCGAGCAAGTGCCTGGCTGCCACGTTCCTGCTGGCGAGCCTGGGCGATCAGTTGACGAAGGGCGACGGTGTTCATGACTGCTCCTACATATCAGGACATGGACGTGAACCTTAGCCGGCCGTTTCGGTTGGCTAAGACGCGATTGTCATAACTTTTTCATACTTATGCGAGTCCGCTATATGCACCTGTATCAAAATGGCTACACCCCGCGTCACGCGGGTGTGTGGCACCGCTGTCGAACTGGCCTGGTTGCGGTTGTGCTCACATTGCGGGCTTAAAGTCGCCGTCTATACTCGATTTCGAAAGGCAGTACCTGATGGAACCGGACGAGCTTTGGCACGGAAAGGTTCGACATGTAGTCGCCAGTAGTCAGGAGTGGGTGTTCAGGCAGCGTGCGCCAGCGCCCAACTCCGTGAGGCAGTCGATCCCTTAGCCGCAGGCTTAGCCGGCGGGATAACAAGAACAATCAAGGGGAACCCGCAATGATGCGACATCCACGAGTCTGGATGGGCCTCCTGCTGTGGCTGGCATTGGGCTCGGCGCATGCCCAGTGGACGGTCAACATGGCGCCCGGTGTAACCGACGTCAGCCGCTCCGTCTTCGACCTGCACATGACCATTTTCTGGATCTGTGTGGTGATCGGCATCCTGGTCTTCGGCGCCATGTTCTGGTCGATGCTCATGCACCGCCGCTCCACTGGCCAGAAACCCGCGCACTTTCACGAAAGTACCACCGTCGAGATTCTCTGGACCGTGGTGCCACTGGCGATTTTGGTGGTGATGGCGATCCCGGCGACCAAGACGCTGATCGAGATCTACGACACCACTGAGTCCGAGCTGGATATCCAGGTCACCGGCTACCAGTGGAAGTGGCACTACAAGTACTTGGGTCAGGACGTCGAGTTCTTCAGCAACCTGACCACGCCGCGTTCGCAGATCAACAACCGCGAAGCCAAGGGCGAACATTACCTGCTGGAAGTGGATGAGCCGCTGGTGGTGCCGGTAGGCACTAAGGTGCGCTTCCTGATCACCGCGGCCGACGTGATCCACTCCTGGTGGGTGCCGGCGCTGGCGGTGAAGAAGGATGCCATCCCCGGTTTCATCAACGAGTCCTGGACCCGCATCGAGGAGCCTGGCATCTACCGCGGCCAGTGCACCGAGTTGTGCGGCAAGGATCACGGCTTCATGCCGGTGGTGGTCGAGGCCAAGTCCAAGGAAGACTTCGCTGCCTGGCTGGCCGAACGCAAGCAGGCGGCTGCCGCCGAGCGTGAGCTGACCAGCAAGGAATGGACCATGGAGGAGCTGATGGCGCGCGGCGAGAAGGCCTACAACACTACCTGCGCCGCCTGCCACCAGCCTACCGGTGAAGGCCTGCCGCCGATGTTCCCGGCGCTCAAGGGCTCGTCCATCGCCACCGGCCCGGCCGAGGGTCATATCGACATCGTCTACCACGGCAAGCCGGGCACCTCCATGGCCGCCTTCGGCAAGCAACTGTCGCCGGTCGACCTGGCCGCCATCATCACCTACGAGCGCAACGCCTGGGGCAACAATGTCGGTGACATGGTCACGCCCAAGGACATTCTCGATTTCTCCAAGGCGCAGGAGTAAGGACATGAGTGCAGTGATCGACCACGGTCATACTGACCACCACCATGGCCCGGCCAAGGGCCTGATGCG
>Ga0208645_1000113_pt1 | contig 126809 bp, 133 predicted proteins | sample VirMetDEL_Sep_01_FD_184519 | JGI IMG/M metagenome (GOLD analysis project Ga0208645, IMG submission 184519) | Aqueous microbial communities from the Delaware River and Bay under freshwater to marine salinity gradient to study organic matter... | ecosystem: Environmental > Aquatic > Marine >...
TGCCAGGTGTCCAGGCATAACCCTGTCCTCGGGGTTCGATCTGTGTGCCCTCGGTCACCATGAAGCCAGCACCGCTGCGCTGACGGTAATATGTGGCCATTAGGTCGTTCGCAATATTGCCGGGTTGAGAGCTGCGTGAACGCGTCAGTGGCGGCAGAACGATACGGTTCTTGAGGGTGTATGGGCCCAGCTGAGTGGTTTTAAAAAGTTCTGAGTGTGTCATTTTGCTTACCTGCATATCTAAGATATTCGATGTTATAAGTCAAAAAAATATGGTTCAAGGAGGTCAGAAGAGCCCGAGCGGTGCTTCGTTGAGGCTGACGTAGATGTTCTTCTTCTGGCTGTAGGCTTCCAGCATTGACTTGTGAGTTTCCCGTCCTAGGCCAGATTTCTTATAGCCACCAAAGGGGGCATGGGCAGGGATCTCATGGTAGGTATTTACCCACATACGTCCGGTTTCCACCGCGCGTGCCACACGTAACGCCCGGTTGATGTCTTGGGTCCAGACTGCACCGGCTAGGCCGTACTCGGAGTCGTTGGCCATGGCGATGACCTCCGCTTCATCCTTGAAAGGAATGACGCACAGAACAGGGCCGAAAATTTCCTCGTAGGCGACGCGCATATCGTTGCGAACACCGACCAGAATCGTTGGCTGGATGAAGAAGCCGGCATCGTAATTGGCACCTGTGAGACGACCGCCGCCGATCAGTACCTCAGCGCCTTCCTGTTTGGCGATATCGACGTAGCCGAGGATCCGTTCCATCTGGGACTTGCTGACCTGTGCACCCATCATGGTGTCCGGGTTCAGTGGGTCACCCACACGTACAGCTTCGAACTTATGCTTGAGCTCAGCTAGGAATCGTTCGTAGATGGATTCGTGAACGAACAGCCGTGCGCCGGATTCGCAGACTTGGCCTTGGTTCCACAGGATGGCGAGGACTGCGCCTTCCACGGCCTTGTCCCAGTTCGCATCGGGGAAAACGATGTTGGCCGACTTGCCGCCCAGTTCAAGGGTGGCGGGAATGATTTTCTTCGCTGCCGCATTGGCGACGAGTTCGCCGACACGCGTCGAGCCGGTAAAGGCAAGCTTGCGCAGGTCCGGATGATCCAGTAACGCCTGCCCAACTGTGGTGCCTAAGCCTGTGACGATGTTGACCACGCCGGCTGGAAGTACCTTAGCGAAGATCTTCGCCAGTTCGAGGATGGTTACCGGGGTCAGCTCGGAAGGTTTGATGACTACGGTGTTACCCGCTGCGATGGCCGGAGCGATCTTCCAGGCGGCCATAAGCAGCGGGAAGTTCCACGGAATCACTTGGCCCACAACTCCGAGGGGTTCACTGAGAGCGATGCTGAGTGTTTGCTCATCCAGCATGACCGCCTCATCCGATTGGCTGCGGATTACGCCGGCGAAGTAGCGGAAGTGATCAATTGCCAGCGGGATGTCGACGGAGCGACTTTCACGAATGGGTTTACCTACATCAAGGGTTTCCAGAACGGCGAACCGATCGGCATCGGCTTCCAGCAGGTCGGCGATCTTCAACAACGCATTGGCGCGTTCCGCAGGTGAGGTGGTACGCCAGGTCATGAAGGCGCGCTGTGCGGCCTGCACCGCGCGGTCGACGTCGGCAGCTGTGGCGTTTGGGATGTTGGTGAGAATTTTTCCGTTGGCGGGGTTGATAATGTCGAGGGTTTCACCGTATTCGTCCGAAACCCACTGGTTGTCAATAAACAGGCCGTAGCTGCTGTCGGGAAGGTGATTCGGATGGGTATCGCTGGAATCTTTCATGGGGGGTGCCTCCTGAGGTTTCTAGCGCGGGTTACGAGTCCAGGCTATTCGCAATATTGATATATGTCAATATAGCGCTATTGGTTCCGGCACGTGTGCATATTTCCACGCCCTTGCAGCTCACTTCTGGATCAGCTGGGAACGCGCCGTGCTTCGCGCCAGGGTTGCCTATGCAGCCAGCTCCCTTGAGCTTTTCATCATGGAGGCTGGCTGCATCAGGTATTGATGTTTGCGTTGATGTGCAGATGAAGTTAGAACGGCGCGTCAATATCGATGACGCTAATCAGCTTGTGATTGACGAATTCCTTGATGCCCAAGCCGATTAGCTCGCGCCCGTAGCCGGAGCGTTTGATTGCGGATTCCACGCTGACTCGGACACCCATTCCACGCACATCCGGACAGTGATTCCACGCTGACCCGGACACTCATTCCACGAGCATCCGGACACCGATTCCACGGCCATCCGGACACTTTTCAGGCAGGCAGACGGCTTGTATGGTCATTAGACATCCCGTTACGACAGGGTATCGAAGGCTGGCGCATTCAACCGACGTGCTTGATTGGCCCCGAATACTTCGCTATAGCATGATTATTGGTTACTAGGATGAAGCCTTCCGAAGCGGCTTGTCCGATGAGCATCCGATCAAATGGGCGCTGTGAAGGAGAGGCGAGGCCGCAGCCGTAATGGCGTGTCGGCTGGTCATGGACAGCTCCTTGTAGTCGCCGTCCAGAAGAGACCTTCTTAGTACTCCTGTATCGAACTGAAAGCTGGCTTTGCCCATCGCGTTTTGGCCGATTTCCCAGATGCTAGCGGCGCTGATGAACAGCTCATTGGCGCGATCCTCGATCATCTCCACAGCCCCGAGTTAGCTAACCTACTTAGTCTATCCCCTCGTTGGAGGGGCAGCTGTCATGGTCAATTGCAGGCTGTAAATAATTGCGGTTTTTCCGTGACGCTGCGGTTATATGGAATTATGGCTCAGCCATAATTATTGCTGAGCCATAATTTCCATCATTTTGTGGCCCCGCCGTACAGCTCGACGCGTGACGCGCTTCGTGCGTGCACTAGATAGGCAGCTAGATGTTAGTGAGCAGATCTCAGCGTACGCAGACTTTCTCGAACCTGCCCCTCGCTACAAATTACTCAGGTCATCCGCTTTCGTTTGCAATTTAAGCAGTCGCGAGGAGTCGCGGTACCCTTCCGCGTCACAGACGCGCCTCGCTTGTGGTGATTACCAACGGTGCGAAATTTCAAAATTCGAAAAGACGACTCCGAGCCGGTTGGATCAGCCTCGCATCGTCCGTGGAGATATGTCTTGATCTCAAATAGTCATTGGCCGCGCCTAGGGTAAGTCCGATAAGGATTATCTTTCTTGCTCTTCTGGTGCGTGAGTTCTGGCAATCCTTGTCAATATATACGTATTACAAATACCGATGGTCAGTGGTTGGCTTTTTCTTTTCTAAAAGTGCTTGACGAGCAGTGGTTGGAGCTGGATTATTTTATTGCATTGGTTTCAGGTTGCTGTTTTTTGTCCAATACTGAGCGTAGTGGGGCGATGCCATAGGCTTGCATCGATGAATAAGGTACTTAGTTTAATAATGGAGGTTGATGGGGTTGCGCTGCTCGCCTTTTAGACTCAGGCCATATATTAATAGTCAGAACTGACGCTCATTGGGAAACAAGCTTTTCATACTTGGTAGGTTTGTCAAGGTAGGGACGTTTTGCCCAGATTCTGCCTCTAGACATCTATGGCTCAGATAGAGAGATGGTATGGACGATTTAAAGAAAGTATCTCATTTGTTATACGCCCCGGGTGAGGTAATGCCTGGTATCGAGATGTCGTTAGCAGAGGCGTGCGCGCGTGGTTCAGCGGCTGCGTTGCTTGACGAGGTGCCTTTCTGTGTTGTGCGTGACTGGATCTGGATCGATCTCATCGTGCCTGACGCGATACGAGAAACGTTACAGGCGGCCGGGCAACAGCCCGCGATGGTGTATGCCGGCCGCGTGTTGTACGACAGTGCCAACCGTTTCCAAGAGGGTGACTGGGTGCGTACAACACAACTGATTGAGTTTGCCGATGGGTGCATTTTCAGAACGCGCAATACGCGATATGTGCTTGCTGGCCCAGGGGCTCGCAAAAGCGCCGAGCTCACTACTGTGTTGAAGATTTTTTGATGCGTCGTCAGATATTGGCGGGCATGGACGTACCAGACAACCGACACCCCGATGTGCCTTGCGACGTCTGTGGTACCTCCATGCGAGTGCCTGGGTACGGCGAACAGTTCGGTGTGCTGCAAGCGCACTGGGGATACGGCGCGCGACATGACGGTGAGCGTTATCGCGTACGGATGTGTGAAACCTGCTTCTTCATGACCTTGGCGTACCTGCGACAGGAGCGACGCATACATCATTTGTTTGGCGACGCCCCGCAGCATGAAGACTACAAGTTTGGGCGTATTGCTCGAGACGATTATTGGTTGGACAGCTAGCCGTTAGTGGGGGGGGCAACGAGTTTTGATCCAAATTTGGGTGCTGACGTGATGAGTTCAACTAAACGAAGTATCGACCAAACACGTGATGTATCTGACGCGTTGTCGCGAGCAATGGATATGTGTTTTGGTAGGGAAGTTACGGCGTATCTCACGGACGCTTATTTAATCGCAGGCTGTTGTATCGGCGTGGTTCATCGTCACGTGCGGGCGGATGTGTATGGAAGGTTCCAGGACGGTCACCGGGTTCGGACCTCAGATGTACTGAAAGCTCATGAGCAAGGCGGTTTTTGGGCGCTGTTTACCGCCACGGGCAGCTTTTACGTTATTGTGACTTTCAAAGAAGACGGGCGCCTGTCACTGGATTGGCTGTTGGCACAGAGGGCAAAAGGCATACACGCAACCCCGGTAACGATTCAGTGATCCGTTTCTCGTGTCACTACTATAAAACTGAGCCCACGGTCCGTGCTGATGCTCGTAAGTTTATATCCTCTGAGGAAAAGAAGGGCGGGGTGTCATGCAGGTAAAGCGTTGGGGGCAGCTTGATGCGCTTCGTCAACAAATTGGAGAAAGTCGCTGGTTACTTTGCGTGGATCTGGAAGCGACTTGCGATGAATACCCTGCCGGCCTAAACGAGGCGGCCCGGAACGCTCACGTATTGAAGGTCCAGCGCGACGAGATGGAGACGATCGAAATTGGCATCGCGCTGTTGGATGTTCAGTTGGAGTACAGGATTGTCGATCATTTCGGACAGTTTGTCTGACCGCTACTTCGCCCCACGCTAACTGAGTTTTGCACGGGGCTGACCGGCATATCTCAATCTGACGTCGATACTGCAAAGCGTTTCGCGGAGGTACAAGATCAGCTTGGTGACTGGCTGAGGCCGCGAAATACAGAAGGCTGGCGCTGGTGCTCTTGGGGCGATTACGACCGAAACCAGCTGAAGGAGGACGCTTTCAGAGCAGGGGTAGATGTATTGCTGGATCCGGCGCGTCATATCAATCTAAAGAAGTGCTTTTGGAAGATTTTCGCTTGCCGTGCGCTAGGGCTGAAGTGTGCAGTGGAAAACATAGGCCTTTCCTGGGAGGGTGAGCATCACAGGGCCATCGACGATGCGCGTAATCTGGCACGGTTAGCGCAGTTACTGCTCAGCGCGAGGCAACCGACGTAGTAGGGCGGACGGCGCTGTGCCTGCTCATCAATTCTACCCCGTGGCCGCCCGGCTCGCATCGAGCCGCCATCTCACCAGTGCATACGGAACACATCTGGATAACATCATAAAGAGATTCAACATGTAGCTTGGCGTGAGGTATTGGCTGATGCACCCGAATTGCCGATACTGCTAAATGGCCAGCATGCTTGTATAGGGAGTCGAAGCGATGGCAGGGAAGCGTAAGCGCAGCAGCAAGTCTGGCGTATCTGGAGCGATGGTTCTGTGTGCCCTAGTGATTGGGGGGCTAGCTTCCGTTCCCAAGGGTGTTTGGGTTTTCTTGGGCGGAGCACTCATTGTCGGCATAGGCGGGTGGCTAGTAATAAAGGCCTTCAGCAAACCGTCAGTCATGTCTTCGGCAACAACTATGCGGCCACCTCAAGGGGGAACTCGTTCAAGTTCCTCGGACCTCGGCATAAGCACCGGCCTGACGTTTTCATTGGATGAGGTCTCGCCACTAAATGAGCCCTCTGCTCCTGCGCAAGTCTCGGCGTCGCCCCGGCAGGTTTCGGCAAAGCGAGACGACTCTGGCTTTTTTACCGTAACTTTGGAGGCCACTGAGCGGTCTTCCCACCGAATTCCGAGCGCGCCGGCGAACCTGAATAGTGCCAACGTGCGGTGGCTTTCTGCTGGCGAAAGCATCGAAGTGGCGGGCGAAAATATCCCAATTGGTCTGATCTACGTCGGCGAAGATAAAAACAGGCGCAATGGACCTTCGGAACCGTCACTGATCAACCCGAAACTGAAGGTCGCACGGGGCATCGTCGATATATCTGAGCGTCTCACCTCTTACTGGCCCAGTTACGACAGCATCTCTCCTGAGGCCCGCCGCGCATATTTGCAATGGCTATCCAGTGGTCGTAAGGCTCCGCATGCCAACATCGGCTACGTGTTCCTATTCTTCTACGGTCTTGAGCGTAGGGTTTTTGTCGACGCCAAGACGGATCAGGCTGCGGCGGGCGACATACCTATCATAATTGCCGAGGTAGAGCGGCTGCTCTCGATCTATGGCAAGAATAACTCCTTCAATAACTACGCCAGTCGCTTCGTAGACTTCCTCCGCCAAGGCCAAATACTCGCCAGGCGCTATCAAAAGGCGCCGCCGGCACCATTACCTTACGGCTACGAAATGCCTGTAGAGCTGCGTATTGGCCTGGGTCAGTTGGCGGCTGACAAGCAACCAATGCCGGCTGACTGGGCGTTGGCCTGGGTGCTGTCTGATCACAACGTCGGGAAGCGAACACCCGTAACCCGTTGTAAAGAAGCGTTCGCCCAGTTGTTCTGCATGCGCTACGAGGAACGTTATGGCGCCGGTATGGTGCTCCCTCAGAACAAGACCCGTCTGAGACTCCAATACAACACCGCTTCTGCGGGTCTACCACCCCAAGAACTGGATGGCCTATCCGGTATTCCTGACGTCACGGCGACTAGCGCAGCTCGGAAGAAGCTGCAGCAGTTGGTTGACGAATGCACGGTGCAGTTGGAGCCCTACAGTCGTTATCTCGGCCGCAACCCCGACACTCCTGATGCACTAGAAGGGCTGTTACAGCTGCCTGTAAACCTGTGGCCGCCAACAGCTCGAACAGCGCTCGCCGAGCTAAAGCAACGCATCGGCGACGGCATGGTGGTCATGAGCTTCGGTGAGCTGGCAGGACGACTGCAGAGTGCAGGTAGCCTGTCGCGAGAAAAGGTTCTGACGCTCGCCCGCGCGCTGGAGTCTTTACACATCGGTATCGAGCCGGATGTGCTGACAGGCAGCCGAACACCCAAGTCTGAGGACAATGTGGCGCTCTTTGCGACCCAGGCTGACGATGGTGATCTGCGGTCTTCGCCGGCTTATAGCGCCGCCTCTGTTACGTTGGACCTTGCTTGTGCTGTGGCTGCGGCCGATGGTGACACGTCGCCGCAGGAAATTATGCTGCTATCCCAGCATATAGACTCTTGGAGTCACCTGAGCGGTGCTCATCGGAAGCGCCTGAAGGCCCACCTGCGCCTGCAGCTTAACCAGCCACCAACCCTGCAGAGCCTGAAGAAGAAACTGGAGCCCCTGGCCGAGCCGGCGAAGAGGGTTGTGGCGGCTTTTCTCGCTCACTTGGCGCAGGTCGACGGCGAGGTTAGTCCCGCAGAGGTGAAGTTGCTGGAGCGCGTCTACAAGACCCTGCAGCTGGATCCGCAATCGCTGTACAGCGACCTTCATGTGGCCTCCAGTGGCAGCTCCGTTGGCTCATCGCAGACAACGCCTTCCATACCCGGAGCAAGTCCGTCCAAGCCCGTTGGCGGATTTGCTCTGGACCAGGAGCGCATCGCTCAGCTGCAGCGTGAAACGGAACAGGTATCTGCGCTGCTGGCTCAGGTTTTCGTTGACGACAAGCCTGCTGAGCCAGATGACGTAGTTGTGGAAGAGACTGTTGAGGATACTTCCTCCATTTGTGGCTTAGACGCCGATCACTCAGCCTTCCTGCGTGTACTCGTATCCCGTACCGAGTGGTCTCATGACGAGTTGGAGGCCGTTGCAAGCGATATGGAGCTCATGCTCGACGGAGCATTGGAGCAGATCAACGACATGGCATTTGAGCATTTCGATATGCCAGTCACCGAGGGGGAAGACCCCTTCGAAGTCAACCCTGACATTATGGACAAATTACCGCTATGAGCAGCATCAGAGCCAAGGACCGCGATGCGGTCATCCAGTCCCTGCGCGCCGGCGTCGTTCCCCGTGCAGGCCAGCACCTGATTCAAGTGGGGCGTGTCGGGGAGCTGGAAGCACTCATCCGTGATGTGGAGCGCCTCGCGGAAAGCGGTTCCGCGTTCCGCGTAGTGATCGGTGAGTATGGTGCAGGCAAGACATTCTTCCTCAACCTGGTTCGTTCTATCGCGATGGAGCGCAAGCTCGTCACCATGCATGCCGATCTGAACCCAGATCGTCGTCTCCATGCTACTGGTGGCCAGGCTCGCTCGCTGTATGCCGAATTGGCCAAGAATATGTCCACCCGAACTAAGCCTGATGGCGGCGCTCTGCAAGGAATAGTCGAGAAATTCGTGGCACAGGCCAAGACGGAAGCCAAAGCGTCCGGCAAAGACAGTGAGGCTGTGATTCGCGAGCATCTAGACCAACTGACAGAGATGGTCAACGGCTATGACTTTGCTGATGTAATCGCGGCCTATTGCAAAGGCTTCGAAGAGGGTAACGAGCAGCTCAAGGCCGATGCTATCCGCTGGTTGCGTGGCGAGTTCACTACCAAGACAGATGCCCGCACCGCACTGGGGGTGCGAACCATCGTCGACGATGCGTCGGTCTACGATCAGCTCAAGCTGCTTGCTCGATTTGTTCGGTTGGCCGGCTTTAGCGGGTTGATGGTATGTCTCGATGAGCTGGTGAACCTGTACAAACTTTCCAACACCCAAGCTCGTAACGCTAACTACGAGCAGATTCTTCGTATCCTCAATGACTCCCTGCAGGGCTCTGCTGAGGGGCTTGGTTTTGTGTTGGGCGGTACACCCGAATTTCTCATGGATACTCGCCGCGGCCTCTACAGCTATCCGGCGCTGCAGTCGCGTCTGGCTGAAAATAACTTCGCCAAGTCCGGGCTGGTAGATCTGTCCGGCCCTGTCATACGCCTCACTAGTCTGACACCTGAGGATTTCTACGTGCTGCTGCAGAAACTGCGTCATGTATACGCGGCAGGCGTGAACGAGCGCTATTTGCTACCCGACGAAGCATTGCCGCTGTTTATGGCCCACTGCAACCAGCGGATGGGTGAGGCCTACTTCCGTACCCCGCGGACGACCATTACCGCATTCATCAGCCTGCTAGCGGTGTTGGAGCAGAATCCTGACGCTGATTGGCGGACCCTGTTGGGTGCCGTGGAGATTGCACCGGATCGAGGCGGTGAGGCCGATATCCAAGTGGATGCGGACGATGAGCTTGCCACCTTCCAGCTCTGAATCGGTTGGCTTCGAACTCCTTGAACCGCGAATCCAGCGCTGGATATGGACCGAGGGCTGGACCTCCCTACGCGATGCCCAGGAGCGTGCTATCCCTGCGCTCTTGGGGGCCGACCAGGATGTCATCATCGCGGCGGCTACAGCTGCAGGCAAAACCGAAGCCGCGTTTCTGCCCATCCTTACCAATCTCCTGCAGGACACGGAAAAGCCTGGGGCGGTGCTTTACATCAGCCCGCTGAAGGCTCTCATCAATGACCAGTGGGATCGTTTGGCGAGGCTTTGCGATGAGCTTGAGCTTCCTGTCATTGCTTGGCATGGGGATATCTCAGCGAGCCGCAAACATCGCTTCCTCAAGTCCCCGGAAGGCATTCTGTTGATCACGCCGGAGTCGCTCGAAGCTCTGTTCGTGAACAAGGGAACCAGCCTAGCGGGATTGTTTGCCAACCTGCGGTACCTGGTGGTGGATGAGCTCCATGCCTTTATCGGCAGTGAGCGAGGCAAGCAGCTGCAGTCACTCATGCATCGTGTTGAAACAATCATTGATCGCCCCCTGCCCAGGGTTGGTCTTTCCGCCACGTTGGGCGACATGACGCTGGCTGCTGCCTTCTTGCGTCCCAATGCCCCTCATCATGTGTCGGTGATCGAATCCAAGGGTAGCGGCCAGATACTTAAGGCTCAGATCAGAGGGTATGTGGAGTCCAAGAAAGCGCTCCCGGTACAGCCTGAAGGTGACGATGTTTTTTCTCCGGACCATGCCATCGCAGAGCATCTCTTTCAGGTCCTACGCGGCAGCAATAACCTGATCTTCCCCAACAGTCGAACTCAGGTTGAGTGGTTCGCTGACAATCTGCGGCGCCGTTGCGAGCAGAATGGTGTACCGAACGAGTTCTGGCCGCATCACGGCAGTTTGGCGAAGGACATTCGAGAGGAAACCGAGAAAGCGCTGAAAGCCGGTGACCGGCCTGCCACCGCAGTCTGCACTACCACGCTGGAGCTTGGGGTCGATATCGGCAGCATCAAGACGGTAGTGCAGATCGGGGCTCCGCCATCGGTAGCTAGCTTGCGTCAACGCTTGGGGCGATCCGGACGCCGTCCGGGAGAGGCAGCCATTCTCCGAAGTTACTGTAAGGAGCGTCAGCTAGACGATGGCTCGCCCCTGTCGGATCGACTTCGCCAGGGTTTGCTGCAAAGCATCGCGATGATCCGGTTGTTGATGCAGGGCTGGTTCGAGCCTCCTCGTGTTCATGGTCTTCATTTATCGACGCTGGTACAGCAGTGCCTCTCGGTGATAGCCCAGCGGGGTGGAGCTACAGCTGCAGAGCTGTGGAGCACCTTGATACGCAGTGGTCCGTTCACTGGGGTGGAGCAGGGCAGCTTCCTCAGTTTGCTTCGTGCCCTCGGTGAGCGCGATTTGATAACCCAGGAAACATCGGGGCTCCTGCTGCCCGGCGTAGTGGGGGAACGCCTGATCAACCACTACGACTTCTACAGTGCATTTGTCAGTAATGAAGAGTTCCGCCTGGTATGCGATGGGAAACCACTTGGCGCATTGCCCGTCTCCAGGCCATTGACCGTCGATCAGCGAATCATCTTTGCTGGGCGCCGCTGGCGGGTGACGAGCGTGGACACTGAGGCCAAGGTCGTTGTCGTGAGATCCGATCCCGGTGGTGCTCCCCCGTCCTTTGACGGGCTTGGAGCCCGTGTACATGATCGGGTTCGGCAAGAGATGAGGAGCGTCTTGTTGGAGGCGGACGTCTACCCCTATCTTGATACTACGGCACAAGAGCTACTAGCTCAGGCACGTAGCGCTTTTTCGGACCTTGGACTGGCACATTCGAGCATGACCGAAAGCGGAGGTAAGACTTACCTTTTCAGCTGGCGAGGCGATTGGACAAACGATGCCCTAGCCATCTTGTTGACGCACACCGGACTAGCCAGTGAGAACAGCGGGTTTGTCATCGAGGTTGAGGGAGATCGGACGTCGCTTGAAAGCAAGCTGCGTGAGATCGCCGAGTGGGACGGTATTGATGAATCCGCTGTTCTGGCGGACGTACAGAACATGGCTCAAGAAAAATGGGATTGGGTGCTTCCGCCAGCATTACTCATGCAGTCTTACGCCACGATGCATTTGGACTTGGGTGGAGCAAAGGCCTTGGCATTGGCTCTAGTGAGCCAGCCTGCGGAGACGGCCTGAATCTAGCTTATTTGTGTGGTGCCTGCTTTGTTGAAAGCCGACTTTGGTTCATCTGCTGTAGATGAACCATAATCCATGCGCTTTTGTTGGTGCAATCTTTAAGCGTGCGTCGGTTGTCGGGCATTAGTAAATGAAAGGCTACCGAGACAGTAAAGATTTGAAGTGAGCAGCCTTCAAGTTAATCAGGCGATCTACAATAAAGCCAACGTCTAACCGAGTCGCATTGAAGCCAATTTAGTCAATAAACGTCTTTATCTATAGCGCGCCTCGGTTGCATGCGGCTTTTGATTAGGAATGCAATGGCGGGACATTAGCGCTTGCACGCTTACCGTGGCGCATTGAAATCCAAAATATCCAGTTGCTCGGTCAGCCAGCGATATGCCTGATATGTGCTATTAAATTTACGAACTAGGGTGCGTACACCTTTATCTATGTTACAGTCGCGGAGCGTGAGGCCAAGACCTTCTTCGTCGATTTCGTAGGTCTTTGCTTTCATATCGCCGAGCTGCATCGCAAGCAGCCTAACGTCATCGAGTGAGTGAATGGGGGCGATGCTGTGCTTGCGCACGTAGGAGCGTACCTTCTCTGAAAGCTCATTGAAGTCATCTGCATTAATGCGGTGGACTATATCATCTGAATCTGGGATTTGCTCCGGATAGTCATCATCAAGTGATACGCAGTGTTCCACACCGTGAATGCTTGCTACTAGGTATTGACCGCCGACTTCGTCGCGCTCGCGGTTAAGAATTAGGATAGACATGTTTTTTCCTCAGGTTGTTGTTCTGTTCATTATTCTAAGTTGCTCCGCTTAAAAAAGGCAATAGGCTATACTGTATTTTTATACAGCCCATGGTTAACGCCCCGGAGGCCGTTCGGCTGGCTATCTAGTGAGTGTCCGGCCCAAAACCCATAATTTAAAAGTGGCATAAGCAGTATGTCGTGGGCAGTGGTGTCTCGGTAAGCGATTGCGCCAGTCCGTCGCCGCCCCAGGCTGTGAGCGCAATTTAAAATTACTCTACTTGGTTCTCGCATTTTAAAATGTGAATCGGCTGAAAGAGTGGAAGCACCTGCTCATACCCAGCGCTGTTCAGTCGGTCTATGTGCTGCTCCCGGCGGGTCGTCTTGTGGGGTCAGGTAACATGGTGCGTCCTTGGCCAACGAACCAAAGTCCGGAATGCGATATAGAAATGATAGAATTTTTTCGCCTTTGCAATACTTGGCTTTTGGGTTATATAAAAATAATGTTTTGGCTGTTGTTTTTTTGTTTTCGTATTTGCGATAATTGATTGTGTGGCATGTGTCACCAAATAATAAGAAGAATATTATGAATGCAGAGACTCAAAGCGCCTACATCAGTTTGGCCAGTAACTTCTATGCGACTCGAATGCAGGGCGTTGAGCTTGATGAGCTCAATATTATTGGTGCTTTGCTTCGGGCGGCTCCTGATTACCGCCCGGACTATTATCGGCGCTTACGTAACGCTTTGGCGTTTGATCAAAAGCGTCGAGGCAATTTCTGGGCTGCCCAAGAAATCAATCGGACGCTCAATCCGGTCACTGTGTTAAATCTGCCGCGAAAGAAAAAACAGCGACGTCCGCAGAAGCTTTCTTCCGCTGATTTCGAGACGTGGCTACGGTGTCTGGCTGAACGAGATATGCCTGTCGAAGCGGGAGCGTTAATGGTGATATCTCTTACCGGAGCGCGACCATGCGAGCTTAACGGAATTTCCATTGATGGCCGGCGCATCCATATATCTGGTGCGAAGCTTAGCCACAAAGGTTTACGCGGCGCTAGCCGAACGCTTGAGGCTGATGGAGACGTCTGCAATATCTTGAGAAACGCTCTCGCTGCTTTTAAATGTCAGCCGCGCAGTATGGATTCTATACGCATTGCGCTTCACCAAGTCGCTACTGAGCTATTCGGTAGGAGGAAGGTGCCGAGTATGTACACACTTCGTCACCAGTTCGGCTCAAATCTGAAAGCCTCAGGCATGTCCGCAATAGAAATGGCATACGTCATGGGGCACCAGGCTACCGATTCGATTAGCCGCTATGGCGATAAAAGATTTGGACATGCAGAAGCGGTTAAGGTTAAGCCTGCAAGCGATGCTGACTTTTCAAAGGTGAGAGATACAGTGCCTGCTCGAATGCGTGCGGACGTCGTGGCCCTTAATGATCAGCGAGACTTGGATCGTAGGTCTGAGGTCGCTGACCGCTGAGGTGATGTGGTCATTTCAGCGGACAATCATGAATTCCTTAGGGAAACTCTGAAGAAGACTTCCTGATTTTGGCAAAATGTCCGGACTCCACCCGCCGAGTTTTCCGATGAAGCAGATGACCTTCGCCGACGCCGAGTACGCCGGCAAGCGCAAACAGACCCGCAAAGAGCTGTTCCTGATCGAGATGGATCAGGTAGTGCCGTGGAAAGGTTTGGTCGCTCTGATCGACCCGCGCTACCCCAAAGGCGAGGGTGGTCGTCCGGCGTACCCGTTGATGGCGATGCTGCGCATACATCTGATGCAGAACTGGTTTGGCTACAGCGACCCTGCGATGGAGGAAGCGCTGTACGAGACCACCATCCTGCGCCAGTTTGCCGGACTGAGCCTGGAGCGCATTCCGGATGAAACCACCATCCTCAACTTCCGCCGCCTGCTGGAGAAACACGAACTGGCTGCCGGCATCCTGGCTGTGATCAATGGCTACCTAGGTGACCGAGGTTTGTCGTTGCGCCAAGGCACTATCGTCGATGCAACGCTGATCAATGCGCCAAGTTCGACCAAGAACAAGGACGGCAAGCGTGACCCGGAAATGCACCAGACCAAGAAGGGAAACCAGTATTACTTCGGCATGAAGGCGCATATCGGCGTTGATGACGAGTCCGGCCTGGTGCACAGCGTGGTGGGGACGGCAGCCAACGTTGCAGACGTTACCCAGGTCGACAAACTGCTGCACGGTGAGGAAAACATGGTCGGTGCCGACGCGGGCTACACCGGCGTAGAGAAGCGCCCGGAACATGAAGGCCGTGAGGTGATCTGGCAGATCGCGGCCCGTCGTAGTACGTACAAGAAGCTGAGTAAGCGCAGCGCGCTGTACAAAGCCAAGCGCAAGATCGAGAAAGCCAAGGCCCAGGTGCGTGCCAAGGTCGAGCATCCGTTCCGGGTGATCAAGCGCCAGTTCGGCTATGTGAAAACACGCTTCCGTGGCCTGGCGAAGAACACGGCACAGCTGGTGACACTGTTCGCGCTGTCGAACCTGTGGATGGTGCGCCGGCATTTGCTGACGAATGCGGGAGAGGTGCGCCTGTAATGTGGGAAATGGCCGCTGCGAGGTTATCGCGGCGGCCGAAACACTGAAATGAGCGGGTGATCTGATCGTTTTTGATTGGTTTGCCGCTTTCAAAATCGGCGACGGCTGAAGTCGACTGAAAATACAGGACTACTTCAGACCATCCCTAGGCGCTTACTTGGCTGGCCTAGCTGCCCAGTCACAAGCGTTCATCAACATGTCGCTCCGCCGTAATGATGGGTAGTCCAGCCCCCTGTGTAATCCTCGATGTATGCACGGTCCTATGTGGGTGCTCTCCCTAGTTCCTTCCGTCTCGCCCGATACCAGCTTTCGACCCCTAGGGCCATTGCTCTTGGCAACACAACTGTAAAGAGCGCTACAAGTATAAGAGAACATCCGGCGAGCCATAGATAGCGCCCATTTATCAATCCTGAACCGCCTACCAAATATGAACCGTCAATAGCGCCAAGCAACATCAGCGGAACCATTGCCAACAATGCATAACCGAATAATGGGAGCCACCTCCAAACTAAGAACGAGGCGAGGAAGGACACGCGCATAGCCAGCGGCATTTTCTCCCAGTCCCGCGCAATCCGCCGCTTCCAAGCGTCGCCGTCTGCCTCAGACGAAGGTAGCGTTGATAGCCTTTCAAGGCTTGCTCGATTACTCATAGGTTTATCGTCCCCCTATGGGTTAACTACTTGACCACCCTTCAAAAATGACGACCACCATTGCTGATATTCGTCCGCATCGAACGTATGGTTAACAGTCGAACCATCAGCGAGCTTTAGACGAAACTCTCTTTGGCCATAAAGCATACCTTTATTTTCTACTTCCTCTGCCTCTAGGACCGCCAAATATTGATAGTGAGGAGAGTGGGACAGATGTTTTTTCCAGAGCATATTGAAGTCCTTAATCGCATATTGTTGTACGCGTGGCGCCAATCCGCACAACCGTTATCAGCACCGGAGCGCTGGGGAAACGGCTATCCGATACCTAATGCTCATCCTGACTCTCACAAAGTTTGAGGTTGGGGTTATCCAGCATCTCAGTTGTGAATACGTCGCCGGGTTTTTTGAGCATATAACCCTTCAATGTTTTCGTTTTCCGAGGTCCAAAGACCTCGCACGTCCAGATGTTATGTCCGTTGTTCTTCTTAACGTGAAGCTTCAGCTTTTCAAACGACTTTTGAACCTGCAGCCATGGCTGTCCTTCACCAGCCCTCGCGGAGAAGAGCGTCGGATGCTCCTGGGCATACCTTCTGAATATTTCAGGTGTCACTAGAAAAGCCGTGCCGTTAACGGTGTGAACCTTGGCTTTTGCATCATTGATAATGATCTTGTGGGTTCCTACACCCACTTTTAGCCAGTGCATGAAAAGGTGACCTAGCGTGTCGCCGATCGGGCCAGCGATGGTAGCGGTCGCGGCAGTGTCTGACTGAGCTTCGACCTCGGACGCCGCCGGCATCGCCGGGGCGGGTACCGAATTGGTCGGCGCGTCACGCATATCCATCAGATCCAGAAGGTAGTCTGTATCATCTACCTCATCGGGTTGCGGTCCATGGTCACTTGCGGGTTCGTCCCCTTGAGGCTCTGCCGCAACGGCATCGCCGCCCCCGGCAGTAAGGCTGGGCTTTTCCTCCTGCGCTTCGGAAGCTGCGGCAGGGGCTGCTTCTTCGTTGAGGACTTGCACCGAGCCGCCAAAAGGCTCCGGGCGGTCTTCGCCAGCTGCCCATATGAGTGAAGGTGAAACTCTCAAGAACGTGAATGCGTTCTTCCATCCCGTAGGGCTCAGGATTTCGGCATCCCAAATAGCTTTGCCAGCAGGATTCGCAACAATCAGGCCGTTATCCTGAAAGACATTGAAGAGAGTGGAGTTGCGGTCCGGAACACCCTCAATCCCTTGGCTGAGGAGGTGAGCACGCAGCCGATCCGAAACGGTCTTGCTGACCAGCCAGATCGCATCGGCCGTGATCCAGCCATCGGAAGCGTCTGGCTGATTCAACTTGAGCTCGTTCTTCACCAGGTAGCGCAGCCCATCGAGGAGCTGACGCTGAAGAGTGTTACGCGGTGCTGCCACAGCTCTGTCTGGATTGCCGCCAAGCTCATGGGCGACCGACGCCTGGTCAGACCTTACAACGATGTCCCCAAGAACCCCAGCGTGCTCAAACTGGCCAGCCAGTACGTACAGCAAAGCACCCCAGAGCTCTGGATACTGCGACAACCAATTCATCACCTCGGAAGGAATCACCCGCGTATACAACAGTCCTGCAGCAGCCCCATGCAGGTTGTACTGCCGCCCTTTCACATACTGAAACCGGTAATCCTCCTTCATCGGCCCGTCCCATGCGCGCCAGATCTCTCCGCTGCGAAGTTGGACTTTGACGTCGACCGCTACCTTGCCGATGTCGTGCAGGAGCGCTGCGAACACAACCGCCGCGGACCAAGCCTCGGACTGGGCCGACTGAACTTCTGGGGTGCTTCCGACCGGCAAGACGAAGGACTGACGCAGTTTTAGGGCATACGCGATGATTTCCAGGCCATGGTCGATCATGCCTCCCAAGTAGGCATGGTGATGATTCTCGGAAGCCGGCAACTGCTGGACGATTTCCGCGTACCGCTTGATAGGGTCGAGGTAGAGTTTGTTGAATTGCTCCCGGTTCACCGACGTACGGTGCCAAATGTTTTCGAGCAACAGCTGCCGACGCGGCGTGGCCAGAAGCTCATCCGCAGACTTGTAAGGGACGAAGCCATCAGCGCTTTTATGTACATTTTCGGCCGGGGCCGAGCGAATGAAGGGGATCCACGCCAGCATTCGACTACGCATAGCTGCGCTCCCAGCAGATAACGCTGTCCAGACTGATACTGCATAGACGGCACTGCCGAAGGCACGCTGCCGCCCCTTTGCCCTTTGGCCCTTTCACGAGTTATCTATCCCCTGAGGCAATTTCCAGAGCGGGTCGTTGTAACCCTTTCAGGGTAGGGCTTTTACCTTTGAAGCCCCATTCCATTAACCCCTTACCCTTTACGCTATTCCAACCTTTTACCTTTTCGCATAGTCGATCAACGGAAAAGATGATCTGGCCGACCACCCTATTTCTGAGCGCTTGAAATGGTGCAGCAGCGACCACCGTCAACGCATAAAAACGGCCCATACGAAAAAGCCCGCGTCGTGCGGGCTTCTTTCCTTTGGGATGTTCAGTGCTACTTAGCCGATTCGGGCGCCATCCTTGTAGAGGCCGAACCCTTCATTGCCTTCAAACAGCTCTGCTTCCGAGGAACTTGGCTGTGACACCAGATCCGCGACCGTCTCACCGGCCCCGATCTTGGAGATCACTCCTATTGCACACAGCATGAGCAAGGTTGGGACAAACAGGAAGTAGAGCAGCGTTGCTGCAACTGCTGCTCTAATGACGACTCGAATCGTGAGGGCGATCGATCTTGGCAGGTGACCCAGGAGACGCCCCTCGGCAGTGCCAAAACCCTGATAGGCGCGGCCAACAAACCCACCGATTCGCATCGCCGCTGACTGCTGTTTACCGGCCATAACTCCACCCTCACGTCAAGCTTTTTTCGCTAATGGTTTCAGAGTAGCGCTCTTGGCACTCAGTGGCAATTAATTAACGATAAAATACGTTATCGTTATATTTGAAGAGCGCCGGCGCCGATGAATTTGCGTCGGGAAGTGTCGTGATCGCAAATGACCAGGGGAACCCATCAAGAGGACGTTCCCCATGTTCTACGACGACGACACTTGTCCGCTCTGCGGCCTTCCCTATCAAGCTGTTGAGTGGTACGCCGGTCTGAGCGGCATCGGCGATGAGTTGCCCAACCTGGTGGCCATCCAGGACGACGATGAGCTATGCCGCTGCGCGGCTGAGGATGACGATGACTGATCTGATCACGAAGCCAGCCGGGAACCTGCAGGTCCCCGGCGAGCGCCGGCTCACCGCTGCCGAGTTCCAGAGCCTGGCTGAGGTGCCGGCCGCGGCTGAGTGGTTTGCGAACCTAGACAACCCGCGTACGCGCCGTGCCTACCAGGGCGATATCGAGGACTTCAACAGTTTCATTGGTATCAGCAGCCCAGACCAGTTCCGAGCTGTAACCCGGGCGCATGTCCTCGCCTGGCGCCGCCAGCTCGAACAGCGCGGCCTCGCCGGGGCGACCATTCGGCGCAAGCTGGCGGCGCTGGCCAGCCTGTTCGATCATCTGCTCGATGCAAACGCTGTAGCGGGCGGCAACCCCGTGCATGGCGTGAAGCGGCCGAGGATCGAAACTAGCGAGGGCAAGACGCCGGCACTAGGCGATCACCAGGCGAAGGCCCTGCTGGAGGCACCGGCCGCGTCGACCACGAAGGGCCTACGTGATCGGGCGATTCTCGCGGTACTGCTGTACCACGGCCTGCGTCGGGAGGAAGCGGCGCGCCTGACGGTCCAAGACATCTTGGAGCGGCGGGGCATCAAGCACCTGCGCGTGCATGGTAAGGGCGGAAAGCTGCGCTATCTGCCGCTGCATCCGGTCGCCCTGCAGAGAATCCATTCCTACCTGGAGGCCACTGGGCATCACCAGGAACAGGCCGATGCCCCGTTGTTCGTGCCGCTGCGAGGCCGGAAAACAGGGGCGGGGGTTTCAGCTGAGGGTATTTATGCCCTGGTGGGCAATTACGCCCGGGCTGCCGGCATCGAGGTCGCCGGCCTGGGGGTGCATGGATTGCGGGCCACTGCTGCGACCAACGCCCTGGAACACGAGGCCGATATCGCTAAGGTTCAGCAGTGGCTGGGCCACGCCAACATCAGCACCACGCGCATCTATGATCGGCGAGCATCTAGACCTGAAGACTCGCCCACCTTCAAAGTGCGTTACTGATTCTGATATAGCGCCCCATCTCCTGGTCAGATCGAGCTGGAGACGGGGCGTCGTGGATCGGCCTGCTGCTGAACAAAGAAGTGAATACTCCAAGCCTCCAGTTGGTCGATGGGGACACTGGTTCTAACCAATTAATATGCTCATTCTGGCCGCAGCGAACGCAGCCGCCTGAGTGCAATCAGCCTTGATTTGTAACCAATTGGTTTAGGCTAGACAGCTGACTGGTTCCATCTCGGAGCATGAAAATCTTGTCGGGCTCGCTCATGAACCAGGCAAACGCCCCCCAGGCCAAACCGGTAACGGTCTTCTTGAAACCCGCCGACTGCCGATCCGCATACGCAGTAACAAAAGCCACTTGCGAGCGGCTGAATCCCCCCTTATCCGTTAGCTCGAACAATGCTTCTTGCCTGCGCGCGGTGATCGCTCCATCGGTGGCCACCACCTCGATAAAGACAATCAGGGGGTCCTTTGGCCCGAGGTCTACAAGGATCAAGTCGGGAAGGTTCTTCTGCGCTTCGATGTCGAGGCCAATGCTCGATGCCATGCGCAGGTCTTTGATGGCGACCTTGTTGCTCGACTCGCTGAGCCAGAGAACCGCTGGCTTCTCTAGGAACAGCTTGGAGAAAACCTCAACCACTGCCCGTGAAATCTGCGAGCTCGGACCATGAGCTAACGTGCGGGTTTCACCGTTCGGAAAGTGAACCAACACGCCTTCCTTGTCAGCGGCTCCCATACGCATCAACGAAATTCGGGCCAGGGCACCTTTGTTCAGGTGCTCCTCTTGCCACTTGAGGATGGCAGCCTCCAAGGGCCCGCCTTGGAGTGCAGGATCGAACAGAGCCGCTAGGTCAGTCTTGAGCGCGTATCGTGGAACACCAGCTGTGGTAGCAACTTCTTTGTCTTCCAAGACAGCGCCTACGGCTATCAAGCCTTCGCGGAGGGTCTCATCGCGAATCGGCTCGCGGGTGTTGTCTGCATACCAGCGTTCACCAGGGATCTTGAACTTTCGCTTTCGCAGGTTCGTCCTGTAGCTGACTCGTGCCTCGTCGCTGCCATCCGCTGCTTGCAGGTCGGTCATGCGATAGACATGCACCGGCCCTAGTCGGACCGTGGATTGCTCGACGGCGCCGATATACAGCATGGTGAACACTGTGCTGGCCGACAACTCGCGAATGCAGTACGTCCGATTTGGAGTTCCTTCCGGGAAGATCAGCGGGAGCCTTTCAGCGACCAGTTCCCTTGGTACGTAAGGTGGCAGCACTACATATCCCCTTCAAACAATCTACTGCATGCAGTCTCGATGGCTTCTCGGTTGGCACCGGCATTGACCAGCCGTGTCAGCTCCACGAGATCCTCGGGTGCTGGCAGCGGCAGCGATTCCAGTTCGTAGGCCGAGACCGCAACCGAGCCGCTGACGCAGCGGAACGCGCGATCCGCGGCCGCGCTGTTGATGAATGCCCCAAGCACCTCAGCGCTAACTTGTGGAGCTTCGGTGATCGGACGAATCATGTTGATGTGGTTCTCGACGACGACGCCGCCATGCTTCTCCAGAAACTCGACGGGGAGTGCGGCGGCAATCAGGCGGCGACTCTGTTCCTTGGCCGTGGTCCGTTGTAGCAGGACGCAGGGCTTGGTGGTCACAAGCCAGTTATCTCCGGCTTTCAGCTCGAAGTAGGGAGCGTGATTCTTCTTGTCCGCGCGGAACACGAAACGGCCATCGGCTGTGATTGCCTCGGCCCAGATCAAGGGCAGGCGCTTGCTGCTTGGACGTTGCGCGAGCTGGCTCTTGAAGCGGTTCCATACCAGCGGGCCAGTGCTCACTCCATAGCCCCAGTCGGCCAGACGGTGAGGCATGTGGGTAAGGCATTCGACTAAGACGCTTTGCTCAGTCGTACGCGGCAAGAGCCAGGGTTGCGATGGGTCAGCGGGGAGGGCGATCTCGCCCGTCTGCTGGACCTCAAGCCCGTCCTTGGTAGGAGTAATCTCGGCAACAACGACCGGGGCGCTATCCGCGCCTCGACGATAGGTCGTCAAAGCGGTTTCCTGCAGCACGTCATCAAAAACGCCCTTGCGTGCGGTGACAAAATCGATGGTCAGCGGCGGCGCTGAGCGCCCCAGTAAGGCCCGTAGATTCTTGAAGTAGACGCCGGCCAGAAAGGAGGTCGGCGTCACGTAGGCAATCAAGCCCCCCAGCTTGGTATGGCGCAGCGCCAGATCGGTGAACAGCCCATATAGGTTGGCATGACCATACAGCGAGCGTTTGTAGCGTTCGCGTGTCTCTACATCGAGCTTGGCCCGTCCATATGGAGGATTGCCAATCACCAAGTCGAAACGGTCCTTCGGGGGGCTGCGACGCAGCGAGTCGCAAACTGTCACCATGACGGGCAACTTGCGCCCGGCCAGGCGGCTGATCGGCAGTGCCACGGCATCCAGGGTGACCTGGCTGAGCCAGGCCCCGAATGGATCGATCTCGTAGCCCCGCAAGCGGTTGCCGATGCTCTGCAACAGCAGTTTCGGGCTGCAATCCTTCTGCTCGTCCATGATCCGTTGGGCGATGGGTGCTAGGAAGGCCCCCCCGCCACAGGCTGGATCAAGCACGCGGCACTTCACCCAGTCGACATTGGCGGCCGTTACTTGGTCAATCAGGCGGGCTGTCAGAACGGGCGGAGTGTAAAAAATGCCGTACTCCCCACGATGCTCGGCCGGGAGCATGCCGGTGTAGGTCAGGCCGATTTGATAGGCGGCTGTCTCGGCATCAAAGTTCGAAGCAGTTCGGCCAATTGTTTCCGCAATTGCGGCGGCGGCCTCTGGGAGCGGCTCGGTAGGGAACGGCTGGAGCGGCGAGCGCAGTTCCTGGGGAACGATATCAACGCTGGTCAGGCCACGCCACCAAGCTTCGATCAGGCGAACACCGAACGCACGCGCCAGGCCCAGCTGGTGATCGGCTGGGAAAGTAGTAGCCAAGGCGCGGGCCATGACTCTGGCGGAGGCCAGTACTTGGCTCGGGGATTCCGCAGCCGTTTGGTCTGCCTGCCGTGCCTGTTTTGCCTGTGCCGTGTGAGTCATATTCCCCCCTTTTTTCGCGGGCCGGGATTCTACAGGATTCGGCATCCACGCCGACCGCTATTGCGCAATACTGCGTGATAAAGTGATACCCAACAATCGTAGGAGCGGCAGTTATGCAACCGAATTACCCTCAATTCGAGCCGGGCCAGGTAGTACGCAGCGTTTTCGGCGAGCATTTGGTGGTCGCATCGCAACGTGGATGCCAAGTCTTTATGCAGGGCAGGCTCGACTGGTTCCATCCGACGAAGCTGATTCCAGTGAGCCCAACCAACTAGACGAACCGCAATCAACTACTCAGCTTGCATCTTCACGTGCGGCCTCGCGCTCGGCCTGTTGTTTCTCGGCCTTAGTCAGCTCGTTCTGAAAAGCCTCATCCAATAGGCTTATCCGCTTCTTCCACGGCTTGCGCTCAGGCTCAGGTTGCGCTGCGTAGACCGTAACCTCACCGCCGTACACCTCCTGATAGCGCCGCGCCTGGCGTTCAAGCTCGGCCCGTAATTCGTCCTTCGTCACCTATCCTCCCGCTCGCCCCAAAGGTACTTGTATAAATATACAGCACGTGCAGTCGTCTTAGCACAGCAGCATACGCGCCCCGGCCGAGACCGTTTTTTTGGGAAAAGCCAGGGTTAGCCTTTAGCGCCTTTCATGAGCATGCCGCCTCCTTTGCCCCCAGCATCCTTCACGCCACTTGTTCCCATCTGCAGCCCTTGCAGTGCACCACCAGCTGCGAACCCGGCCCAGCTCAGCGCGCCGATCCAGAACAGGGGAAGGAAAATGAAGACCGCGGCCATTACATAGTTCAACACCATATCCCCCGTCGCGTTGTTCAAACCCATTAGGGGGTTGAGAGTGGAATGTGGGGCGCCGCTGCCGTACATCGTGTCGATGATCGTCGAATCCAGCCATCTAGCCAGCTGCAGCCAGAACTCAACGAAGAAAATGCCGAAGTAGATCATCGATACGGTAGTAAGGGTCTTCAGGCTGTACGTCCCCATGACCAGGACAAACGGAATGCAGACGACCATGCCCAGCTTGATGAACGAGAGCACCATCGGTAGAGCCTGTCGGACCTTATCCATCGCCGGAAAGTAGGCCAACGCTCCTGCAGCTGCGCCGATGTCGCTGGCCACCCGCGCCGTTGCGTTAGGCAATGTGTGCCCGACCTGCCCACCGTAATCTGCATAGACCTGGCCTAATGTCATCGATTGCTGAGCCGGCGCGACCACGGCCCGAATAAGCGAGTCGCTAATCTCTTCCTGGCTTCGATCGGCGAGCCAATTGCTAAAGCGCTCGAGGAGTGTTGGCTCGACCTGGCCTAGCAAACGGCTACGGAGACCGATGTTCTCATCGGCCCACCATTCCCTGCAGGTTGGGTAACCACCGCCACTGCCAACGCGTGCTAGCCCTTCATCTCGGGACTCACTGTACGGCCAATCTGCCCTGGGCTTGGTTGAATTGAACGTACCGTAATAGTCCCCACTCTCCAGAAATGTCTTGGAGCCTGGCCACGAGACATCATAGAGCTGCTCCTCAGATAGCTCCGGGCGATCTTGAAACATCTTCGCACGCGATGGCGCATAGCAGTCCCGGGTGAAATCAGCGACCTCTTGCGCAAGAAGCGGATCGTTGACGCGCGTGGTGTCGACCTCCATACGCATCTGCCTCAAGTCGAAGCCACAGGGTATGGCTGCGATACTGGAGCTTGTCACCGCCCGCGATACAGCATGCATCATGAACCACCACACAGGGGTCTTAGCGCTCTGGCCGTTGAGGGTTGAGAATGACGCGCCGTAGGCAGTGTCCTCTGGCTGTTTCGTCGCCTCTCCGGCAGGTACGAATGCCTGGCATTGCATGCTTCGCTCGGTATTGAACTCGATTGTCGAGAAATCCACAGGCATGAGGGGCACCGCTGCAAAGAACAAAACTACTAAGGCAACCCAGACCCGCGTCTCAATGCGGTAGGCAGATAACATGCCCTTGTTGCCCTCGTCAGCACCTTCAGCGCGAGCTCGCAGCCACTCCTGCAAAACGATAACGAAGAAAGGAACAGCGAAGAGTCCCGTCTCCGCAAGCGTCGCCCATATGCCATTGCTGACGATCCAAGACACCAGCGTTAGAAAATATTCAAGGTAATCCGTGGTGTAGAGAGTCATAGGTTCGTTCCTAGATAACGCCAGCGTTGACCAGCTCGAACACGACGACCATTAGGCCAACCGCGATTTCAACGCGAAGCAGCCGCTTGCGGGCATCTGCGGAAGGATCACGCTCTAGCACCCTGCGTTTAAGCCATAGCCAACAGCAAACCATGGCCGCATAAACAAGGCATCGCCAGACAAAAAGGAGAGGGGCTGCATCGTCGAGCATGCGCTCCCACGCATCGACGCTCCCAAGCATGGAAACACCCCAAGACATGGCGGTAAGGCTGACGACAAACAGCGCTATGGTTGAGGCGACACCCAACCAGAGGCCTTTTGATCGAAGGATTTTGGTGATGGCCATCTAGGTCGCCTCTCTATCGATCGATCTGCTGCAGACGATTTGGTAAGGGATCACCTTGGAACACGCCGCGAGAGTTCTCACGCTTCTCCAGGTTGCGATCAATGATCGTTTTGGCTGCGTTCCCGCTAAGGGAGCGACGGAGTTCCAGCTCAGTTTTGAGGTTATCCAAGTCCTGCTGCAGGCTGCGGTTCTGCTTGTCGACAGCAGCAAGCGCGAGATCATTGGAGGCAACATTCGGCTCGCGTGTACCGGCGAACAGGATTCGAACCAACAACAGTGCTTTCTCAACGACGCTCGACAGCGCGATTTCAGAGGCTAGACGTCGAGTCAGCAGATCCTGGTCCTCCTCTTGCCGCAAAGCCTCAATCAGCCGCCGGGTGACGGGAACGGACGCTGTGCTCGCTTCTTTTAGGTTCTCCAGGGTTGTGCCGGTGTTTCCGGCGACCAGGTTTTCCAGCGCAGTCAGCTTTCGCTCGTACTCCTCTTGAATCAGCGGGGTAAGCCCCACCCCCGGAATGGTCGAAGTCTTGGTGCAGCCCTCGCAGGTCTGTTGCTCCTCTTCACCTAGTACCCGAACAGCAAAGGCTGCTGCAGCTTCAGGACTCTCCCAGGCATCACAAACTAGCCCGTCGTTACAATCCTCTTCACTGATCGAGGAGGTCTCCATGACAGCTCTTTCGTTGAGGAGGTTGTATCCGGCTTTGGCGATATCGCTGACTATCCGAATCGGCTCTTGGCCATCTCCTCCCGCGTTCTGGCCACCGACCCAAGGTACACCGTAACGGCCGCGGCTCTCCTCTGCCTCGGTCACGGAGGAAACCGCATCCTGATCCGAGGAAAGAATGGCTTCTCTCATCGCCTGCCCCTCCGCGATCTGCCCCCAACCCATTTGCTGACCGGCTGCGTCGGCCATCCGCTCGGCCATTGCCCGACACGTCATTTTGCTGCGATCGAAGTCAACCCGAGCCTGGAGGATGCCGTTGGTGAGGAGGTTGTACAGCGCGGGGTTTGCGCGCTGAATGATAAGAGCAGGTAGCGATGCGACTGCGCTGGTAGCGTTCTGAATGACGCTACTCATGATGTTCTGGAAACCCTGTGTGGCACCGTTCAATTGGTTCTGGAGGGTAGTGCTTAGACTCATATTCCCGCAGACCAAGCTGCTATTCCAGCCGACGCCAACGCCGAGACTGCGCATGTTTCCCGCCCGTCCCATCCCGACCGCGCTACCGCCACCGACGCTATACAGCACGTCATCTGCGATGACGTTGCCTGAAGCTTCGTACCCGTACTCTGCCGCGGAGGCATGGCTTGCCCCCATCGCCAGGATGGCGACCGCTAGCGAAGCAGCCAGCAGAGAGGAGCGCAGGGGAGGGGGGCAAGAACCTATCATCGAAAACCTCACTGTTCCAAAGTCCGTTGTCCGGGGCATCACTTTCGTCACTGCGCGAAATCGACACTGCCGAGGAAGGTTTGGCCCTTCCTTTCACAGCAGCTGTAAGGGCGCCATAGAGCCCATGCATAACCACCGTCTATTGCTTGATCGCGCGTCATGTCATGGGGAAACACCGCACAGGTATCTCGCAGCGTTGGCACGAGCTCTTGCCATTTGTGGTTCGTGATATCGCCTTCTACGACCGGCTCAGGTGGCCAGTACCCATCCTTCTCATTCGCAGTGATTGGCAAGTACACATGTGGCTGCCAAGTACGGGTAACGATATCGCCGGCACGCTGAGCCATGACCGCAGATGCCTTGTGGTCGTCAACCTGGTGCAGAAAGCCTTCACGTGGATAGACGTTGCCCCAGGTGTTGCCTTCTAGAAGTCCCCCGACCTCTCGCATGCCTGGGATAAGGGCTTGGGGGTAGGCCATTTCCGGTATGCCGAATCGCCACGCAACCGTGTCGAGCACACTCAGGAAGTAAGGAACGTAAGGGGTAGTCGCGCTATCGCAGATGTACCCCGTCGACTGCGCGAACTCATTAAGAAGCGTGCCTGGATGGCCGATGACATCGACATTCTTGAAGATGCTCATCTCGTTTTCGCGTTTGTGGTTGGTAGTACTGTTGCCGCCGTCCTGTGCAGCCCCGGTCGGACTGCTATAGGAGGCAACTTCGGTCCACGGGTTTTGACCGGTTACCGAGTAGCTGGACACCACCGTCTCCGGGATAAAGTGCCGCACCTTGACCGACGTTTCGACGTCGCAGCCAAAGCTGGTACACCGCAACCAAAAGCAAATGCCCACGACCTGGAACTCGATGCAATCCTCGCTTAGTGCGGATTGAACAAGGGTGGAGGTCTCGATCGCCAAGGCCGGAGAGCTGACCGCCAGCGCACCAAGCATTAACGAACGACGCAATCGATGCAGTCGGATGAGCGCCATGGTTAGTGCTCCCCCTGCAAGTAAGCGTCGATTAGGCCTGTTGCCTCCGCTACATCAGCGAGTCCGTAGACCACATAGGTCCTGTCTACGATCACTGCGGGCACTTTCTGGACCTTCAGGCCTTTGGCGTCTGCGACATCCTGATAGGCGCGCCGGAGCTCTGCCGTTAGGCGGCGACCCTCTTCGCTGGAGAGCCTCTCCTTGGCAGCAGACGCCGCGCGCTGCGGATCGGCTGGTAATCCTTGCGACAGGGCGTAGGAGAGCTGTGCCGGCCTGTCCAGCTCAATGATTCTGGCATTGCCCGAATTTATGACAGGGTGCTGGCTGTCCGTAACGACAATCGTCTCGGCCATGGCCGCGCCGCACCACATGCAAAGTGTGGCCCCAAGGCTGACATATAGAGATCGAGCGGTTCGGCGTGTAACCATCGGACTGCACCTTGCGGTTCATGTGTGGGCAGTCAAACGCAATCCTGTCCGCCTTTCCGCAAACAATGCGAATCTCGTGTATCACTATTTTCCGACCGAATCCTTGAGCAAAAAAAAAGGGGCCAGAGGCCCCTTAAATCAGTGGTTCCTACCGACAAACAGGTGCCCCATCCGGCAAGCGGATTTCGGGGAGTTTCAGAGTGGCCCGGATTGAAAGAAGCTCATGTGAGGCATCATCAGGCTGGGGGTATCGGGCAAGCCAGTCATTCAGTTTCTCAACAAGTGAAGCGCTGATTTCACGGCGATCAACAGCGAAACTCCGCACGGTCTGTAGCGAGTCAATCAGCGCGGGGGCACCAACTTGCAGCGATTGCAACGCTGCGGCCGGATGCTCGCGAAGTAGCGCAGTCAAGGTGTCGATCAGCTCTTGCGTTACGGTGTCCATGGCCCGACTACTCATACTGATCCCCCGCATTTTCCCGCTTGATGATCTCAAGGCCTCGCGCCTTATCAATACGCTCCGCCATGATGATTGCCGCGTCCACCTCGTCGCAGCCATGCTCATTCATGATCCGATAACGCTCGTTCTTTTCATCCGGCTCCGTCATCGCAAGAGCCAGATACAGGCTCGGTGGAACTGTACGGAACAGCAGCTCCATTGACTTACTCAGCACAACGCCCTCCGCGTATTTGTGCTTTTCCTTGCGGGCCGAGAGCATCAACGCTTTCTGTGATTCGTTCAGCTCACGGAAGCGGGCGATTTTGGCTACCTCATCTGGCGGCATGCTCAGGCAGATCCACCACTCGATCATGTTCAACATCGGCGCCGCTTCGGGGGGCAAGTCGTCGACATTCTGGGTTGCCAGCCAGAACCATGCGCCCAGTTTCCGCCACATCTTCGTGATCTTGACGACATAGGGCGAGAGGAGAGGGTTCTTGGTGATGATATGCCCCTCGTCCGTTACGTTGATAATCGGACGCCCAAGGTACTGATCGCGCTCGGCTATGTTGTTCACGGTGTTGATGAGAGAGATATACGCAATGGAGAGCTGAGCGCCATAGCCCTCCCGGGCGTACGTGGCAAGGTCCACAATCGTGATATCTGCTTCCGGCCAAGGTGTGCCTTCCCTGTTGAACATGGAGCCATCTGCGCCTTGGCAGAACATGTCCATCGCATCGCCCATTTCAAGCATTCGATGCCGTCTTGCATCGGGCAGGCTCTCATCTCGGCTCGCTGCGTGAAGCGCATCTCGAACATCCTGAGTCAGAACGGTCCGACCCTCCCGCTGGCAGCGTTCAGCTGCCTTCAAAATACACTGGCGGATCGCACTTCGATCAGCTCGGGACATGCGTGCATCTTCTTTGGCTTCGCCCCCGGTGATCATTAGCCGGGCTGTGATTTCCAGCTCGCCCAAGATGTCTCGCTCGTCATCATCATCCGCACTTTGAGCCGGGGTGTTTTTGCCACGGCTTTGGAGATCGTCCTCCAGATCCTCTTCCTCTACGTTGAGCCGGTCTTGCTGTTCGGGCGAAAGCAGCTTCGTAGCGTCTGCAAACGGAGCCAAGCTGACTCCAGATCCAGGGGCAAGCTTTACTCGGTTCACGGTGAGGCCCATCCGGGCGGCATAGTCGCCTGTCAGACCAAAGGAGTTACCAGCTTCGACGATAAAGATTCGTGGTCGATAGATCGCAAGCACCTGGTGAATCAAAGAATTGAGCGTCGCTGATTTACCAGCCCCCGTCGGGCCGAACAGGAACAGGTGAGCATTCATCTGCCGATCAAGGGGGTTGAGCGGATCGAATGTGACCGGTCCGCCGCCACGATTGAACACGGTAAAGCCTGGATGCCCAGTGCCCTCACTCCTCCCCCAGATGGGACAGAGATTGGCGACGTGCTGGACGAACATGAGGCGCGTGTACCACTCGGCATTTTTTACCGATGGGTCAAAACAGGCAGGTAGCCACCGAAGATAGCTGTTAAGGGGGGCCACCTCATCATGCTCACGCACAGGCAGTAGGCCGTTGTTCAGTAGCACGTTGTGAAGCTGCAGCGTTCGGTCGTCCAGTTGCTGGAGGTCATCGCCCCGGATGTAGAAGCCGATGCTGCATTGGTAGAGCTTGTGGGAGCTACCGAGAATCGATCGGGCACGATCGATGTCTTCCCGGGCCTGAGAAGACGCGAGGGTGTCACCTACGGACTTTTTGCCCAGGTAATTGAGCTTGTCCTCAAGGATGTCTTGCGGGGTCACAACCATAGTGATGCACAGGGTGGTGTCCTCAGGCATCTGGTCGAAGAGGGCATTGATCGCGTCTCCGCCTTTCTTGGTCTCCCCTGTGAGATGCCCTATTTTTGGTGCGTTGCGGAGCCTGTCGACCATCACGACACGATGCGGCATGTCGTCGAAGTACCAAACCCCATTCTCGACGTCTGAGATGGGCTGATTGAAGAACAGTCGATCAGAGAAGTCCCGGCCTGTTGCCAGCTCAAGCTCTCCAGGTTCTGCAGTCTCAGGGTATGCGGTCAGACGATAAAACTCGTCCTTGTCATCCATCAGCTTGGGGTTAGGGTTGAACCAACGCAGCAGCCAGTCGTGAATCTTCGCTTCGTTCATGCGAGTGGCGCGTACGTTGGAGTTGGCCAGTCCGCCTACCAGCCGATCGCAGATAGTGTTGAGCTCGTCTTCAGGTGACTGGCCACGTCGCGCGGTACTACCGTTCGCTCGGCGGTATATCACCATCCGCACTTCGCGCATCTGCCCGCGCCACGGTAGGCGGGAGACGGCCGTGTCCTCAAACAACCCGCCCGGTCGTGAAACACCCTTAAGATGGTGCGAGAAGTCACGCAAGTAACTCTCGGTGAACTTGGTCCCCCGCGCACGGGGTTGGATGTAGTTCGCAAGGCGCTCCGTAAAGGGGTCCCAGTTCGTATCCTCGCGTGCATAGAACTGGCATACCCAATTCTGGTCATCGTGCTCGTCGAAGCTGTCTTGCAAGGCATTCTCGAGTCCGTCCCGCACTGCTCGGAGCCAATCGGGCTCCCGCCCCTCTGTACCAACTGCAGAGAGCTCAAAGAACGCTGCTACCGATACAGCATCTTCCAGAAGCATGCACTCGCCGTCAGGCAAGTACTCAGCCCATGGGAGCATGCGAACGAACGAAGGTGGCACCTCGTATGCTCGGCGATAGTCAGCCTCAGATGCGGCCCTCTGATCGCTTGCAACCGCTTCGCCTGGCTCTGGAATCCCACGTTCACGCAGCTTGGCGACATGGTCCTCCCAAGCATCCGGCTGCTCAGCTCCCCGTTTGGCGCGACTCTGCCCCAGTGCAAACAGCTTACCCAGCGAAAATTTGGCTTGGCTCGTCATCGTCAGTAGTCCTCGGTCCGCTCACCTGGCATTGCGTATTGAACCCGCTGATACAACGGGAACACCGTGCTGTAGCCGGGGATCGGAGCAGGATCGGTACCCGCCAGATGCGGATACACGTACATAACAAGGTCGGGGTTAGGCAGGCGCTTGAACTGGCTATAGATCTCATTCTGAGCCGTTCGCGTGTATCTGGAGTTCTCCTCTAACACCGAATCGGATGACGCAATCGGCCTGCGTAGATCCTGTCTCGCATCGATCAGCTTTCGTTCGCCTATCCCCCCCGCGCCTCCGCCCGTGCTCTGCAGCCAGACATCCATCATCGTCTCGTCACCATGAGGCAGCATCTCGTCCTTGGTCGTCGTGCAGCCTTGAATGGCAGCAGCTGACACAGCGATCACCGCTGCAATCTCAATCGAGCGTCGAAGCATGAGTAGCCCCCATTGCGTACCGGACCTTGCGGCCCTTGATTTCATAATCGATCTGCAATTCTTGATCGATGTGGATTGCGACCTTCGCGTTGGGCTGCACATAGATGGCTGCGAAGGCTTCTCCATAGAGCTTGTTCACCCAGTCCGAGATATCGCTCACGCCGCTGCTGAGGATCTGCTGCATCGCCTGGTTACCGGTTACGGTGGACGAAGCGAACTGGCCTGAACCGGAGCTTCCGAAGACTGCCGTTCCACTTCTGCTTTTGTCCTGGTTACCCAGAAGGGTAGCGACGCCGGCTCCTGCCGCAGTCACGAGGCTCTGGGTACCGATGTACTGTTTGGCGTTGCTTTTGCGCTCCCCAGCGATGCATGGGATGCCGTATGGGTCACTGATCCAGCCCAGCCCGCCCTGGATCTGATCCAGCTGCCGGCCTTTACTCTGGTTTGATCCGCTCTTGGCCTGCGCTGCATCCTCAGGGGTAGGGAGGGTGCGAACCGTTCCGTCGTTGAAGACAAAGGTGATGCTGCGGACCTGCCCACGAACGCACGACAAGGTCCAATCACCAGTTGCTGTACCGCTGACAACCGCGCCGGCGACCTCGGGCAGATCAATGCCATTGGCTGTTAGGTTGTCTGCCCCGACAATGACTTTGAACGGGTATGGATCATTCACTGTTCCATCGATCGGGACTCTCCCAATCAGAGCGGTCATGGCCGTGGAGCCCATCAGGGTGGAGTTCTGAGGCACGGTGTATACCGGCTTGACCTCCTTCTTCTTCGAGCCGCCTGGGGTCCTCGCCACTCCGGTGTTCAGCTTCGCTTGAGTGCTATCGACGGCATCGCCAAAGCTCGTAGGGAAGCTGTAACCTTCGCCCTTCGCTGTGGAAGATCCGTTCGCCTTCGGGTCTGCCTGGCGCTGGTCTGACGGATCGATCCAAACCATACTGTCGCCGCCACTGGCGAAGTTCGATCCTTCTCCCTCCTTCAACCCAAAGCCCACAGGAAGCTCTTTGTCGTCCTTGCTGCCGGGCATACGGTTCTCATACGCGCTCCGGAACTTATCGAGCAGGCTACGAGCTTCTTTCTTGGCTCTTTCTACCTCTTCACGGTCATCCTTGATCTTGGCGCGCTCTCCAGCCAGGCCGCTTGCGATGCGAGAATCGATTTCGCGCTCACGAGCCCGAAGTCGCTTGTTCTCTTTCAGCAGCTCTTCATTGGCCGCCTGAGCTGTTTTCATCTCAGTTCGCATGGCCTTGACCTGGCCCACCAGCGTGGCGACCGTGTCCTGGGGCGTATCCCCTTGGATGCCCAACAGATCCATTTCTTCCTGGGAAAGAACTGGAGCCTCAACAACCTCTTGGGTCTTTTTCTCGACCTTGCCGTTGTTGACTACCTTAACGATGGCCAACACCAACACCACCGCGATGCCAGCGGCGAGCCACTTAAGAAGTCCGGTTGACTTATTGATCGCCATGCTTAGACCCCCCCTGATTACTGGCCGAGTCCACCTGACTCAGGGAAGGCAGGACGGATTTGGAGAGATCGCGACCGCGAGTGACCAGGTACACCACCGTCGTATCGCTCGGATCTCCTCGACGCCCCAAGTAAGAGTGCTGGAACGTAGCCGTTTGCAGATCACCCTGCAGAGCCCGCGGATCCAGATCGAGAGGATGCGCGGAGAGGTTGGTGAGTTTCACCGCAGTGACCCAAAAATCACTCAGTCGCCATGCTGCCAAGGCCCGCGCTCGAACAGGTAATGAAGGTGCAAGGGTAGATAGATCGAGACTGGGATGTATGTTGGCCTGGGCAATCCCATCGACCGGCTCCACCGTCCGCAGAGGCGCGTACAACGACTGGGCGGCATAGCGGGTCAGCACTACAGGAACCGGAGTTTCTCGCGGCTGCTCGGTAAGCTCCGCTGGACCTGCTTCGTCCTCTTGCGCTTCATCCCTGCTGTCAGAAGCTCTGCCATAGCGCTCTGGTGGAGTATCGCCACGTACGATCTTCACTGGCTCGAGCTCTGGGGCCCCGTCTTCGACCGTAGTCGCTGCAATGTCGACAAGGATCAGCTCCCCAGTGGTAGCCGACTGAAGCTGTATCCGGGTCGGTTCGATTGGCTTGGATGCAAGCAGGTAGATAGCACCGCTAGCGCTCTGCACGCGGATGTCATCCTTGATGGAAGACGGGATGCCGACACGAACATTTTGATCGACAAAGATAATTCGCTCCTGTCCGACCTGCAGCGGTACGGCCAGAGGTAAACGTTCCCAACGCATTATTTCCACTGCATTAGCGGAGCCGCTGACGATCACCGCCAGACCAGCCAGCAACCGCCACGCCCGCGAGCGCAATTGTGTCCGAGCCATCACTTGACCTCCGCGGTTGTTGCAGCTTTTTCATCAGGAGTTGCGATGCGCATCGGCGCGCTTGCGTAGCAGTCCAGAGCAAGTCCCCACGGATTCTTCTCCGCGTCCTTGTCCAGTCGAACAACCCGAATCGGGTAGCGAACGAACGTCCGCTTCACTGGCTCGGAGGAGTAGTACTCGTCTGTTGCCAAGTCGAGATTGACGACCCAGTCGTTGATCGACTGCTGCTGCACGCGCAGGGCTTTGTTATCTGCGTAGCCCCGACCCGGCAACTCATAAACGCCCCGAACCCGCCCTTTGAGCTCGTTGTTCTTGTTGCGGAACTCGTAGTCACCTTCAAAGAAGACTTTGCAGGCCGGGGTGAGGTAATTCTGTAAGGCGTGGATCTTCCGCTTGTAGTCCTTGGCCCCATCGGCCGGCCAGCTATTGAGCTGCTGGAAGATGTAGCTGGTAAACGCATAGACGTTTTCTGGCGGAACATCCCACCACATACGCGAGCTACCTGAGCGAAGATCCGGCGGAACATGAATATTCAAGCTGTCCGGCGCAGTCTTCATGCCATAGATGCCATAGGCAGCAAGCACGCTTACCAGGAACAACGCAATTCTCAGCGATGTAACGTGCCCCTCGAGGCGGCGCACCTCGTTTCTGACTCTGCTCACTATTTTTCCCCTCGCCGGTGATACCAGACCCCTGAGCGCTTGATCAGGTCCTGTCCCCCAGTCCATGCCATCAGCAGAGGAAAGCGGTTTGCGATCCGCCACTGCAGGTTCCGGTAGAACCAATCGTCCGGCCGGCCACGCTTCACCCTCCGCAGCACTCGACCGCCTAAACCAATGCCCAAAAACACCGCAAAGAGCACTACGGTCGGGACCATGGCAAAGGCCGAGAAGACAAAGGCGAAAGGGATGCCGATAACCACGCCTGCAATCGCCGAGGACAGCCCAACAAAAAACAGCTCGTTAGCCGTCAGGCCCAGCACAACAATGGGCTGCCTATTAAGGCGGTTCGGCAAGAAATTCACCGTGCCCTCTGATGTGAAGCTGATCGGGTCATTGCCGTCTGTCATGGGATCTGTCCTCGGGAGCAGGGACTGGCGTCAAAGGATCTCGGAGGCTTTGGTGAGCATCCAAATGATCAGTACGATCAAACCGCCGCCAACGGCGACTGTCGCCCCGAATTGACCCCATGTCGCTTTACGGGCCTGGACCTCGCCGTACACGTTGTAGGAGTGATAGGCCACACCCAGGAACGCGACGCTGCAGACAATCAGGCCCAGCAGCACGATGATGTCGTAGCTGTAGTTTTGCCAAAGCTCGAGGATTCCATTGCCGCCACGGGATGGTTGCTCCACCTCTGGCAAATCGGCGCGTGCAGATGTCATCGCGCCCATTGCGATCGAGGCAAGCAGCAGCCCCTGATTCTTCTTCGAGCTAACCCAGTCGCTTACACGGGTCATTGATGAGATACGAGCGTTTGCTTTCATGAGATGCCTCCTTGGGCATTGGTTGGGTGACACAGCTAAAGAACTTCGGGTTTAAGAAACCAGTACCGCGAGCAGGACTAGGTAGATCATCGCGAACCGCGCAATTAGTGACGCTAGCGCCGACTTTTCTACCTGCCCTCTTGCCCACCCCTTGTATGCCGTCGTGATCGCCCATGCGCCCCAGACCAACAGCACAGCCAGGACGATCCCAACGACCAGATCCGAAAACTTGCCAGCAGCAAAGCCGCTTGTTGCCTTAAAGGCAGCGCTCTGCGCCGCTGTCATCGCGCTCACGGCTTGTCAGACCCGGTGCGGGTGTAATGGCCCGAAAGTTGGCCGGGATCACGAGGCTGAGCGCGAGTAGGAGAGAGGTAGCCTTGGATGCCCGTCCGTACTTGGCCGAGGTCCTCAAGTAACCGCTGGTAGTCGAAGTGGTAACGCCCGCCCTCAGGGGCGGGCCGGTCGACGCTTTTCTGCGCAACCTTCTCGATCATGCTCAGCTGACGAAGGATGAGTTCGAGATTCGCCTGCTCGTCTGCCGTTGCAGCGGCGGAGCAAAGAGGGGAAAGCAGAAGTGCCGAAGCGACGAGCAATGGCGCTGCAAGCTTTCTTGAGAGGGGCTCGTTGATCGTCATCATCTGAATCCTGGCGTGACATTGAGTGTCAGGTTGCCAAGCCTCTGCGGCTTTATCCGCAGGAAATGCGATCTACGTTGTTCACCTATTTATTGACGGATAAAAAAGGGTTGACCGGTTTGTTGACGCGCTTACCCCTGGATCAGGGGAGCTGCTTTTTGAAGAAAAATAGATAGCCGTCGACGATGCTATGCCCGTTACCCGGTTGATCTGTTTGATTGTTTCCAGCCAGTCCTACCGCTTTCCAGACAGGCTCGGTAGAGACCAGCTCCCAGCCGTCTTCGCCAAAAGCGGATAGAACCTGCTGCTCACTTCGCAAAGCGAATTCAGCAGCTTGGGGCGCCCCGAAGTTCTCTCTGGACTGCTTGAACATCAGCCGCCCGATGGTTTCCTGTTGATAGGCCAGTGGTTCGAAATGCGCGCGATATTCATATCGGGTCATGGATTGCTCGACTCCTCGTTATGTTGCGGGCCGCAACACCTATCACAGGTACTTCTTGAAGCTGCCAACCGTGACGCTCACAGCTAGGGCGAGTAGGGCGGCGCAAGGCAAAAGAATCAGAAGGGGGCTTATGCTGACTGGCATCGAGAGGTAGATCAGCCACGGTGCTACGGCTAAGGGCTTTATGGTTGCTCGGGCTCTGTGATGGACGAAACCAGACTCGAGCCCGGCGCCGAACCGGCGGATGTCCCGTCTGACCAGACCATCTACCAAGCCGACCGCGATAGCCATCAGGAACAATGGCGTGGTGAGGGTTAGCACAATCAACCGAACGAGAAAGGTAAGAACGGAAAACACAGCAGCCAGCGCATAGTCCTCGATTAGCACCATGGCCGAGCCGATCGCTTGGTCGAAGCTTCCGTCGCCCCGCAGGCTCTCACGATGGTAGGCCTCGGATTGGCCATGGAAGAACTCAACGATGCCGGTATCTTCAAAGCCTGTCTTGTATGCAGCCTCAATCAGTTGGCTTGCTGTCAGCCCTGGCTCCTCGATGATAAAGCTGTTTGTGAAGTCTTCCGAAATCCAATCCAGCTCAAGGAACATCATGTCGCGGGCGTGGTGCCATCCCTGATCACTCCAAAAGAAGTAGAGGCCGATCCATTCGAAAATGACGCTGAGAAATAGAGATAGCAGCATCACCCCGATGAAGCGGAAGGGGAGAGAGATCGTCTTCCCTAACCAGCCTTGTTCTCTGATCTGTTGTTGCTGGGCAGTGTTTGCCAGGTCAGCCATGGCGGGGTCCTAATGTAATGTGACGACAGCCGTTTCGCAGCGTAGAACCACTTGGCCGGCAACGGGATCGACCAAGCGGATTGCCGGCGAGAGGTTTCGCCTGACCCATTCCGGGGCCATACCCTGGCGATTCAGCTGATCGAACAACGTCTGCCCATCCAGCCAACCCAGACGCGCTAAACCAACGAGGCGAACCAGCGCGAAAGACAACGGAGCATTCGCTTCGGCCGCCAGTTCAACAAGTCGGATCTCAGAACGGGTAGGGGTTTGGGGATGCATCATCATGCGCTCGGCTCCTGCTGCGACTGCTCAGGCATCGCCACTGACTGCGCGACATCTGCCTGGTCCAACTCAAGGTCATCAGGCAACGTGTTAGCGATCGGTGAGGCGAATCCAGACCCGTTCCACCAGTCGCCACCGTCCAGGTAGTTTTTCCTCATATACCCTGCCAAAGCCTGCAAGTCCTTCGGCATATCCTCATCCGGATCGGACGCTGGGAGAGGCATACGGACCTTCCAGAGGTTGCCCCCCTCGATCAAGGCAAACGCTTGGCCTTTCGGCAGGCTCACTACGTTTGAGGGTTCGATGAGCGGGACCGTAACCGTGCTTACGCGGTCCTGAGTTTGAGAGGTAAACGCGGTGTTACCGGTGGGATCTGACGTATCGGTGGCACCACTGACCTGCGTGGTGGTGTAGACATCAACCTTGCTTAGCTGGCTTGTCAGCAGCTCTGCGGTGGCGGTTTCGCGGACGCGAAGCATGAAGAGGTTGTTGAAGTTACCGATCACTTGGCCAGCTTTGGCTTTGTTGCCGATCTTCGCCTCGATATCGCTCATTGTCTGGGTATAAGCGGTGACTTGGATTCCAGCCCCGCCACCCTTGTTGATCATGGGAATGAACTCATTGCCCATGAGTTCGTTGAACTCGTCCGCGTGGAGGTTGATCGGCGTTTTAGATCCGCCATCTGCCCCTGGCAGACCGTCGTCGACGCCGTACTTGTAGATGTGGCCCGCAACCGAAACCAAGTCCGAAAACATGGAGTTGCCGACCGCTGCTGCTACCTCCGGGTCTGATAGCGCATCCAGCCCGATGTAAACGACTCCGCGCTTACGGACAATCTGCATCCAGTCAAAGATCGGTCGCGGATCGTTCAAATCGTTGTAGTCCGGCGATATGAGCTCAGCCATGCGCCCAGTAGTTAATTTCTCCAGCAAGGGGAGCAGGGATGCGACGATCTTGTCGAAATAGGTCTTGTCGTAGCGGACGGCGCTCCGCAACCCATCCATTACCGGATCCTCGACCCGCGTCTGGGACAGGTACTGATCGATCGCAACAACCCGGATCGGCTTGCCCTTCATGTTGAACGGGATGTTCTTTTCGTTGAGCTTCCCCTCGATCGCCACAATCTTTTCCCAGGCCTTCGGGTCTCGGCTGTCGAAATACTTCTGGCTGTATTCCAGGAACAACCCCTCGATGTTGATGACGTGTCGCTGGATCTTCGTGTAGTCAGGCCGCTGACCCAGCTCGTTTAGGGCCCTCGCAATGATGTTCACGAACCGCCAAGAGAACTCCTTGAAAGCAGCGCTGTTGCCTTCGCTCGGCAGCTGACCGGCGATCCTGCTTGCCACTTCGGAGATTCGTCCGAAGCGGCCAACTGCGTTGTACCTGGCAGAGTGGTCAGGCCATCCAAGGTGAAAGACGTAGAATTCGCCGAGCCTGCCGGCTCGCTTGGCCTCGATGTACATCCGCTTGAGCAGATCCGCATCGCCTTTCGGATCAAACACGATGGTCACTTCACCTCGGCGTATATCCTGAGTGACGAACACCTCCGCCAGGCGGGTCTTGCCGACGCGAGTCGTGCCGAGTACCAGGGTATGGCCAACCCGCTCGCCAAGTGGAAGCGAAACCTCAACCTCGTCTGGCTCTATGCCGTGGAGGCGTGGACTCCCTCCGACAGGCGGGAGGGGGCGTACGGGATTGCACCAAACATCCCAGCTCGTCAACTTCGGCAACAGACTCATGGGGAAAGGCGCCCGCTCGAGCTTTTCCTCCAGCCGTCTTGCGAACAGGTATGAGCTGCGAGGCTCGACGTAGTTGCGGTACTCAGGTCGGAAGGTCTGGATCAACCGTTGGGTGTGCTTCTGCTCCCACCGAAACCCACGGCCAATGAAAAGACGCTTGTTACTGACCGGAACCTGCTTACTTGTCATAACGTAGCGGGGGAGGCGACGTATGTTGCGTTGGTACCGAAGCACAGTCAGCCCCTGCCTCAGTCGGACGCCCCCAAACGCAAGGAAGAAAACCGCAGTGACGTAACCGAACTCCGGTGACAAAGCGAGCGCCCATGGAGAGTAGATGCTCAGGAAGGCGCCACAGAAACAGACGAACACCGTATAAAGCTCAACGGGAGGCCTCAGTAGCGCCTCGATCGCGTGTTGTTTGACTGGCATGTTATTGCTCTACGCTTTGGGCAGTAATCAGGACGGGGTAATGGTCGAGCCCCAAACGCTCGGCAACGTCATCTCCCGCGGCCGGCACCATTCTCAAGTCAGGGGCGAGCGCCCTTAATTGAGCGAGTCGCCCAGCTGTTTCCACATTCACGACCATGCCCACTGCTCCCATGGCGCTCAACGCCTCGCCTCGCTCAACGAGCCACTGTCTCGACAGGTCATCATCGCCAACCATGAAGAAGGGCCGCAGACCCGGGGCATTTATCTCTCTTCTCTGGACCCGACCTGGGGTGACGCGCTGAGCCCGAACCGGGAGCATGTTCGCCTCAGAAACTTGTCGCAGAGGATGCCCCTGTGCCCTGGATGCGGCCTTGCCGCCTAGCGCTTCGTAATAGCGGGAAGCATCCTGGCCTCCACGGTCCTCGATCACTTTCAGATCCGCAGTAGCAAACCCGCATGCCAGTGCCAGCGCTCCGCCAATGCATAGCGACATGCGAGCACGACGCGTAGGGAGGCCCCGCCGAGAATGAGTCGCCGTTTTCATGGGTTCGTCACCACTAGAGTCGTCAGCTTGTCTCCTGCGACGCGCTGAAGCTGTTTACCGAACGCTAGGCGGTAACGTGCGGCGGCCTCGCCGCCTGCAGGACGATGGTATTTACCAGCAGCGGCAGTCCAGTCACCTGTTTCGTCGTACCAGCCCCGCAAGATTTGCGCGCTGACCAGCAGGTTTTGATAAGGGTCCAGTGCATCGCACGGAGACTTGAAATGATGGCCGTTCCAGCCGATGTTCACCTGGCCTATCCCTGCGTCGACTCGCTTGGCGCCGACTTCCTGGATACCGATAAGCAGAGCCGTGCAGGCAGCACTGCGAGTGGCGAACCGGAACGGCTCCCCAGCTATATTCAACGTCCACGGCCAAGGAATGTACCGCCCGTTAAGCCTCGTCCCTGATTCCTGCAGGGCGAGTGAGAACAACACTGTTGACGGCACACCAACCGATTGCGCGGCCAGCTGGTAGGCCGGGGGAGGGGTTTCCGCAGCAAAGATCGCCGGAGCCAGCAATCCCGTAAGCGCGAGGCTCGCAAATGTCTTCATTGGAGCACCCACTTCCCATTGGCGAATCTCAGGGCCAACGGCAAGTCTGTGCCGAGATTTGCGTCCGAACTCTCTTGTAGTTCCGCCCAGCGCCCTTCGTCGTGGTTCAGAGTGATTTGCCGGCTACGGACCTTCTCCGGCTCGATCCCTGCACTCCGCGCCCAGCTGCGAACCTTAGAGTCGTCACCTTCGCTTCCTACCACGTAAATATCAAAAGGGGTGTTCGACTGCTGCAGAGCGTTAGCCTTCTGAACGCATGGAGCACAATCACTGGCCACGAAGAGAGCAAGCCGGCCACTCCCACCAGACGCGGGAAGCCTTGCTTCTGAGCTACTGAACATTGGCTTTTCAGGCTTGAGGTTTACCACCTGCTGCCCCTGCACAATGACGCCTACGGCTTCGTCGTATGCACGTTGATACAGAAGCTCCTTCTGCATCCGCTGCGTCTCCATCTGTGCCTGAATCCGCGCGTAATGCATGCGCTCCTCGTCAGTGCGCGCTTCGATACCTAGTACGGAGACCGGATCGAGACCTGGCGAATAGATTCCCCTCGGCCCGTCCATCAACTCCTGGTATCGCTTCCAATCCTCGGCAGTCAGGCCCCACTCGGCAGCTTTCTCTTCTGCGGTGCGTGCGAGCTCAGTGTTGCGGATTTGACTGTCCACCATCGCCGAGGAAGAACCATCAGCGTGTACCGTTGAAGCCAGCGCAAGCAGCAGGGGGAGGATACGAACGAAGCGCATGTGAGCTCCTACCTATCGAAGAAAGACGACTTGTTCGGTCCCGCGCACATCAAACTCAGCGGTGCTTGAGCCGATCCGCTCAAGCCGCCAGGACTGCCTGACGTCCCCGGGGCGAATCAGCGAGATCTGGTCAAGCCTGGTGCTACCGATCGGAGCGATTGAGAGAAATCGTTCACCGCCGCGCACCTCAATCCCCACCACGTCGAAAGGGGGAGTCAGGACAACGGGCTTCGGGGCCGGCTTCTTCTGGGATGGACGTGAGACAGGCTGGGTTTGGGCTGGTGGTTTGGGCACTGAGAGGGCTGCGACGCGTTTGCCCAACGCATCCATGCCCGTCTGCAAGGTCTCAATCTGCGCTGTCAGGGCCAGCAGATCGCGGGCAGTACTGTCGTCACTGCGGAGCGATTCGACCTGTTTCTTGAGCGTTTCGAACTGCCGGGTCAATGCGGCATGTGCCGATTCAAAATCACTCCGCTGCAACACCTGATTCTGGCGATCGACAATGCCAATCAGCTCTTCGTCAACCAGGGCCAGATGCTCATTAACTCCTTTGATCTGCAGCTCAAGTCGTTTGTCCTGTTGCGCGCTTGATAGCCGCCCGATCTGCCATTGCTGAACACCACCCCAAACAGCTAGCAGGACGAACGCCGCCCCGAACGCTATTGGCAAAGCGGGCGACTTCTTCGGTTGAGCACGACGATCAGCAACGCGGCGCTCCTCAGGCGCCATTGGGGGAGTCACCGGGCACCCCCTTCCACTTGGGTGGCTGAAGCGTTCACCAACGGAGCAGGTGTGGCTATACGCTCATATCCTGGACGCTTCTCGAAGCAGATGTTGCGCGAGACCTCGTCGACGATGACCTGCCATGCTGGTCCAGCAAGGACCTGAACAGTGTTCCGCAGCGTCATAGGCCCAAGTTGGTATTGCGAAGCCGGCAAGGGCAGTCCGTAAAGCACCTTGATCTCATCAGTCGCGGGGCAAAGACGGTATCCAGAGCGTTGCAGCACATAGCGCATTGCATCGTGAACGCTAGGGTTCATCGACTGCGGAACGGTGACATCGATGATCTGACTTAGCAGATCTCGCTGCTCAGCCCTGGGGGAGGTACTGACCAAGGTGTACCTTCCATACCGCACTACCGGCTCCGGTACCGGCGCAGCCCCGTTGGGATAGAGATCAGGCCGCACTTGCTCAGGGACGCGGCTGGCGTTGGCGGTCCCTGCTGATGCTCCAGACTCAGACCTATGTGTCGATTGGGCGCAGCCCGCAAGGGCAATCGCAAATAGCAGAGCGCCGGCCTGGATGCAGCTCCGGGCAGCTGCGGCCGAATGTCTGGGATCAACCATGTGTAAGCCCTCATTCCGAGATGGCTTGCACGATGACTTCGTTGTACCTCCTATCGCAGCAAACAATGCGAAACGCGCCGCTTCCTATTTTTCGCTGTGCGGATATAGGTGTGTTGCAGCCCAGCCCATTTAGGATGAGCGTGGTTCCATTTGCCGCAGTAGAGCCAAGCTTGAGGTGGGACTACGCATTTCACCAGACTGGACTAGCGATCTCTATGCTAGGCTAGTGAAAATCGCTAGCTCTGCTAATTTTTAGCTATCAAACGAGGTCATTATGGATCCGTACCGCAATCCTTTTGCCCCTGGCGCGGGATTTCCACCGCCAGAGCTTGCCGGCCGAGACCCTATCTTGGAGTTGGCTCGAATTTCTTGCGGACGTGCGATGAGAGGAAAGCCGGCTCGATCGCTGATGCTCCTGGGTCTACGTGGAGTGGGCAAAACTGTCCTACTAAACGAAATCGGGAGGGTCGCTAGGGAGGAGGGGATGCTTGTTTCTCAGCTTGAGGCGCCTGAGAAAAACACGCTCTCCAATCTTCTTTTCCCTGAGCTTCGACGGGTGATGCGTTCTCTATCGGGTTTCGAAGCAGCTAAGCAGATTGCCAGTCGAGGCATGGGCGCCCTTCGTAATTTTGCCTCCATGTTCAAGGTCGACATTGGCGGAGTTGAAGTTGGTGTTGAAGCCGCGGAGCCAGGGCTCGCTGATAGCGGCGATCTGCAGCACGACGTTCCGGACCTATTCGCTGTAATTGGTGAGGGTGCAAAGGCTGCTGGTAAGGGTTGGGTTCTGCTCATCGATGAAGTTCAGTACCTCTCCGAAGAGGATTTGTCTGCGCTGATTGTTTCGATGCATCGAATGGCTCAGCGCGGGCTGCCTGTTGTGATGGTTGGGGCTGGACTTCCTCAAGTCGCTAAATTGGCTGGTGAGGCTAAGTCCTATGCGGAGCGACTGTTCCAATACCCAGCTGTCGGCGCACTTGATGAAGAAGCTGCAAAAGTTGCTATACGCAAACCTGTCGAGGAAGAAGGGGAGGCGATAGAGGAGGCGGCTCTCGATTCCATTTTTGCTCGAACGAAAGGTTATCCCTTCTTCTTGCAAGAGTGGGGGTCTACTTCATGGGATGTTGCGCCCGGCCCTGGAATCACGCTTGCTGATGTTGAGCGAGCCTACCCTGAAACCCTCGCCCGCCTTGATGAAGGGTTCTTCAAGGTTCGGTATGACCGGCTTACCAAGGCTGAGATCCAGTTTGTGCAGGCAATGGCGGCGCTTGGTGATGGTCCTTATCCCATGGCAGCTATTGCTAAGGAGATGGGACGCGACCAGTCATCGCTAGGTCCGGCTCGGGCTAACATCATTTCCAAGGGCATGATCTACAGCTCAGACCATGGTTACCTTGATTTCTCGGTTCCTCTTTTCGCTGAATACCTACGTCGTCGTGGCGATTGAGAGCGAAGGGCGGGCCGCTGGTTTAGGAAAGTATTCATGATTTTCCGTGCGATGGTCGGGGCATACCCCAAGGGCCTCCCTGAGCGTTGCCAGGACGAGCGGGTAGTGTTTATCGAAGCAGCCAATCGAGATGATGCTCGCGCCCGGTTGCCGGTGCTTGCGTCGACAGCGTGGCGTGTTCCTGTCGAGTCGTTGGAAATTTGCAACCTTGAGCCGGAATTTGAGCTGATAACCAGTCCGTTGGCTGAAGGTTTGCCACGTGAGCACGCAATGTTTGTGATCGGCTGGGGAGACGGTAAGCCAACGTTCGTTAACGGCCAGAGCCCATGCGGTCATGCCATGTTTTTCTTGGCCAGAGAAATTGATCGGGTGATGAATGCTTACATGTCGTTGCCGCGCGAAGCCGCGGCTGACATGTAAAAAAGCCCCCTTACGGGGGCTAGCTATTACGATGACTTAACAAGCTACGAGCTGCCTGGCCAACGCCATCTCAACCGAATCACCATCCTGGTTCAGCGAATCGAGCCCAGACTCAGGCACGTCACCAGACGTGGATTGCGATACTGCGATCTTCTTGGCCATCAGCTCCAGGCAAGCGATCTGCGATGTTTTGGCGTAGCCCAGAAACACCACCCGTACCGCCTGCTTTTGTCCGATCCGCCAAGACCGGCGCGCAGCCTGCTGTAGCGTGTAGACGTTCCAGCCCGTCTGCATGAAGCAGATGGTTGGAAAGTCCAGAAGATCCAAACCCGTCTTTACTAGCTCGGGGTTTGTGATCAACACGTCAACGCCCTTATCCACCTGATCGAGGATCCAGTCTTCACGGCGAGCCGTGTCTACCGATGCGCGCAACACCGCGACCTTCAAGCCGCCCTGTTCGAGGATGGCCTTCAATCGCGAGGTCGTGTCACGCGTCCCCGTGTATACCGAGTAGGCCAGTACCCTGCGCCCCTTGGCTTTTTCCTCCCGGCAGAGTTCAAGCAGCTTTCGCTCCTTGGGCATCAGCTCTGTATCAGGAAAGATCGTTGGCACAAATGCCAACAGCGCCTTGGAGCGAGGATGCTTCACTGTTTCGGCCCGGAAACAACAGTCGGGCCATGCCAATAGGACGTTCAACACAACCCCTAGAAGCGTTGTGTCCCTACGAGCCAGTGCCTGTCTCAGTTCAGCTGTCAGGGTTGCAGCCAACCGGGCGTAAGCCGCGGCTTGCTCATCAGCCATATCCACCTCTACGAACTCCTCATCGTAGGGTGGCAGCACGTTTCCACCGATGTCCTTGAGCTTCAGAAAAACGGTGAATGGCAGCACGTACCTCAAAATCCCTTTCGGCCCAAACCCTGGCGCTTTTACAGACCTCACACTCACAGCTTTCCCTCGAGCAGTTTTGTGCGACCGCGAGTCCTTCTCGGTGTAGATGTCCTTCAGCACACCATGCTCTCGCATAAACGCCATCGCCGCCGGCGCCAGACTTCCCCGCTCATTGGGCCGATACCCGTCCTCAATCATTCGCCTCGAAAGGATCCTGAACAGCAGGTAGAACAGATCATCGGCATAGCCTCCCATCAGGGTGCCCGTCAGCAGCAACGTCTTGCGCGCTTTAGCTGCCAGGACACCCATCGCTTGGCCTTGTGCGGTGCCAGCATTTTTGTACTCATGGCCCTCATCCACGATCAACAGATCAAACGTGTGGTCCGGCAGATACCGCTTGATGAACTCGGTCGGTTGGTAACCGCCCTCGCCCAGGCCGAACTCGATGTTTGCCATTGCCCGCTCCATGCGCTTCGCCTGCTTGTCGCTGAAGACGAAGTTGCCGTCACGGTCCATCAGGTTGATGAACTCATGAACGTTGTCGGCCAGCATCGAGGCGAGAAACTCCTCCCCGAACTGGCCTACCAGCTGCTCAGCCTTCACAGGGCCGATCGTTGGTATGCGACACATGGACTTGAGAATCACGGAACGCCGACTGCTGCCTTCCGGCTTGCCTGGACGCATCAGCGTCCACAGCCGCTCGCCGCAGTGACGACAGTTCTGCCGGCGCTCATCGAGCTGGATCTGCTCGACGGTCCGATAGTTGCCCTCGTCATCCGTGAGCTTGGTGAAACAGCGAGGACATTGCGCGACTGCCAGGCCTTTTACCTTTTTCGCAAGACAGACGGGTTTCCAGTGGAAGCCCATACGCATACGAACCCGGCCGAGGATGAAAAACTCCTGTCTTCCATCATCAGCGCAGCCCAGCTGCTCGCGCAGCTTCAACAGCTTGGTGAGAGTATCGGGGCCGTTCAGAACCCAGACACGGGCATCAGGGACGGTTTCAAGGATCTCCCGACGCCATTTGTAGACCAGGTGCGGAGGCGAGACGATTAGGGACCGGCGATAGCCTTCCCGGTAAAGCACTGCGGCTACCGCGATGGCCATCATCGTCTTACCCGTTCCCATTTCTGCGTTGATCACGCCTGCTTGCTCTCCACGATCCAGCAACAAAGCGGCAATGGCTTGCACCACGTCCGCTTGTGCCGGAAATGCCTGCCGTTTGAGGGAGGCCATCACAGCCGCCCGTTTGTGATCCGTGACGCCTGCATAAACCGGCGGGTTGGATCGGTTGAGTGAATCGAGCAACTCTTCGCCAAACTCCCCCACGAAATCGTTGAGGTCGATCGAAAGCGCTGCGCTGGTAAGGTCGTTCATCGTGTTCTCCCTCAGACGATCAGGTGGCCAGACGCGGCAGTTGCTAGGTTTTCGTCCTCGCGCACCAACAGCACGGTGCCAAAGTTCAGGCTCACCACGAGCTCATCGAGAGCCTCATCATCGAGCGATGACAAAACCTCGCCACCATTGGTGGCGAGCTCATGCATGCAGTCAGAGCGGTTCACTGGGTCGCACATCCCCTGCTGCTGCCAGTAGCGCAGCGCAGCAATGATGGTGTGCAGATCGGCGTCACCGGAGCGCGCGCCGTTGGAGCAATTGTCTTTACGCATGACTATCTCCTCAGTAAATGGGCATGCGCGTCCCCTACGGGCTTTGCAGAGGCCCATAGGGGTGGTTTGCAGCGATTGCTAGGTGGGTTAGTACTCGGACGGGAACAACAGCGTGGTGACGCTCCTGTCCGCCTCTGTGATGATCCAAAGCCGCGTTTCAGAGCCGGCGTCGATGTCATAGGAGGAGAACAAGCGATCTCCGTTGTGCAATGCAGTCTCGTTCATGCGACGGTCTGATTCGTCCAGCTCCCCCCAGTCACCGGCGAAATGCCGGCGTATGTAGGTAGCAGGATTGAACAGCCCATCAGCAACAGCTGCCTGAACACCGCAGGTGAACACCAGATGCCCGGTGGGGAACCTGGCGGACTCTGCTGCGAGCCTCAGAGCCTGAACCTCGTCCGCAGGACTCGATTCCGGCGCTTGTGGATCCGCCTCTACTGCAGGCGATGAACTGATCCGCATGATCTTGCCCAGGTGGTCTGATCCAGGAGTGAGATCCCAAGCCAGAATCACCGGTACAAAGCGGTCAGTCAGAATCCGAACCTCGCTGAGAGAGCCATCTTCGTTCTCGGTAAACTCAGTTTTCCGCGTTTTCTCCTTGTGGGTGTTTCCCTTCAAGACCAGCACTTTGCCGGTCTTAGAGGTGACGACTCCAGAGATAGCCCCCGCAGCCAAGGCCAAAGCCAAGTGCCAGGAAGACAACGCTCGAACTGGGGGGCGCGGCTGCGTCCCTACGTGATGAAAATGCAACCCGAAGTCGGACCAGAGACCAGATAGCCGCTTGGTCTCCTCGAGGAACTGCTCAGGCTCCAGAGTCACTCGATAGAAGTGCTCTACCTCTCCAGTTGCTGCTGGCACTGTGTACGGCTCCAGTGTCCATTCAAGAGGCAACTCATCTGGCTGTTTCTCTCCGGTTCCGATCGCAAGAAAGTGGTCCTTCAGCTCCCCATGGGGAACGGTCCGGTCCTGATCCTTGCGTTTGGTGCGGATGCCGAAAATGACAACCTGACGAAACTGCTGCTCCGGAGCTTTGTAGATCCGCAACTCGGAGAAGTGATTGCACAACCATCCTGAAAACTCCTGATCAAGACAGCTGTTCGGGACTATGCAAACCATCACACCACCGTACTGCAGGTAGTGGATGCACCGCTGGTAAAACGCTTTCTCCAGCCGGCGACGGCCCTTGCCCTGGTACTGTGAGGAACCGCTGTGATCGGTTACAAGGTCACCATAAGGTGGGTTGAACCAGAGCAAGCCGAACGACTGCCTGGAGATGAGTGTGTCGAAGAGATCGCTCTGCAGTGCATGGTCCACCAAGGATCTGGTGTGTTCTGCCCGCTCACGGTCATATTCGACTGCATAGACCTGAACGTCTTCCCGGCCTAGCGCGTGTGCAGCCTCTGCTATAGCAACACCCTCCCCTGCGCACGGATCGATGATCCTCATCGTTCCTGCAGAGGGAGCGAGCGCGCTTATGGCACGCTCCAAGGTAGCTTCGTCAGTTGGGTAGTACCCGTTCTTGGCAAAGTTGCGCGCCAGACGTGGAAACATGAGTCCCATGTGAGCCTCCTGATTTGGGTATAGGAAAGCGCAGCGGGCTATGCCCGCTGTGCGCTAGTGGTGAGGATTCCGTTACGGATAAGGTCGCCGAGAGCGGCTTCCAGAAGGTCAAGCTTGAGATTCAACCGCCATGCTTTGACTGGCCCGAGGGCCGCCGGCAAGGGCACGAGCATTTGCTGTTCCATCAGCAGATCGAGCACAGGGCGTTGCCAATGCTCAAGCAGTGGCAACGGGCATGTCTCACGAACCAGTGTCCAAACCACGTTCTCACTCATGGCTTCGCCAGGAGGAAGAAGTGCGATGGCCGAGTGGTTCGCCAGATCAGGCTGCGCCGCTCGTTTGTCGAAAATCCAGAGGTGAACAAGGCTCCCGAAAAGGGTTCGCCGGTAGGTGCGAGTAGTCCGCTTCTCAAGCATGTCCACGTTGCCAACGAACACCGGTATAGACCGGTGGTCTTGGGCCACATGAAAATGCTCAATACCGCCTTCTGCAGCTCCCAACGTCAGTCTGGCCAGGAACTCCTGCACGGCGGTATCGCGCCCCCATGCAGACATGAACACCAAGCCACGTTGCTCGTCGCAGACACACGCATCGAGGTAGAGGTCCGGACATTCGTCCAGTGTGAAGAGGTTGGGCATGATCCTTCCTGTGAAACGAAAGGGCGCCCTCCCACGTGGGCGGTCGCCCATGTGGGTTGAGTTAAAGCCCTGGAACGGGCTATGCGTCTATGCGGTGAGGAATGCAGCCTGCAGCTTGTTGGCTAAGTGGCATTTCAAGACCGCTTTCCTCCACGAGGGAGATAACTCGTCGGCCATATCCAAGAAGCGCAACGGACAGCTGTAGTAATACGGCCCCATAGCTTCATCGAGGCGTTTCACGCCCCAGGTTGAGCCTGACCGATCAAGAAGATCGCAGCAGATGAGCTTGAGTACCTGACCAGTCTTGAGCCCCGCTGTGCTGTCGTCTTTGGCTGTAACTTCTGCCACTGACCACAACACTAACTGGTCTCCTTCCTGGACCAGAAACGAGTCCAATGACCGCCGCTTCAGCTTCTCGCTTTCGCAATCATCCAGAAGATCCTGGATCAATGCCTCTTTGCTTGGTGCGTAATAGAGCCAGCCCATAGGTAAATCCTCATTTACGGGCCGAGTCCTCCCCCCTGCCGGGCGTCGAACCCGGCAAGGGAGTGAACCGCGCTAGCGCGGCTGTGTGATTTTCATCATGCGTTGGTACGTTCTGAACGCAGCTTCCTTCGCATAAACGCATTCATCGGAGTTGGCAGCCTTGATCCGCTGTTCCAAGGCCTGAACAGCACCTAGCAACAGATCTCTGTCGAACAGCGAGTCGCGGAACTTGTCCGCCTCGTGATCGAGGCCTACCTCACGAAGAACACCAGTGGCCATCAGGATTTCTGCGGTTGGGATCTGCGTATTGATTTGCCTACTCATACGGTTTGCCCAGCCTCCGCGTCTTCCTTCAACGACCATTGCTGCGATCGGAAATCAAGCTCATAGCCCAGCTCACCCAACCGTTTGCTTTGATCCCGGATCAGCTGGCGGCCAACGGTGGGATCGATCTTTACTACTGGACCCAAAGGCCAAAGCGTCCCGAACAGCACCTCATCGGCAGAGGCAGATGGAGTGTCGGCGGGTGTTTCGACTGCTTTTTCCATCCCGAACGGAGTCATATCGTCTTGGACGGTGGGTTTGGGTTTGGTGACAGGAGTGCTGGCTGGCTTCGACGCTGTTTGCTGGACATCTTCTTCAATCGGATCGCGCTCCCGGTCATCGAGTGCATCGGTGTCCTCTTGTGTCAGCGTGTCCAGATCATCCAGTGTCATGCATCCCAGATGCGCACGGACTTCCATCACGAAGCGCCCCCTGTGGGAGTAGCTCGAGGGTTTGATTTCCGTAACGACGAATTGCCCGTCGTACTTCCCCTCTTGGTATTGATCGAGCTGTGGGTCCTTGACGACGAACTCACCGATCGATGTGGTCAACCTTCCGACGTTGAAATCGCCGTTGCGGCCAACAATGGTGCGAATGGCCAGCTGGCCGGGGATGGTGATCATTGAGAGCCTCCTACGCATGGAGACCCCCAGCGTGGGAAGTCTCCACGCAGTGGTTAGTAGCTTGGGAAAGGTTTAGCGGTTCGTTCCCTCGGTATCCTCGAACTTCAAGGAAATAACGAGATTCCAGCTATCGCTCTCAGGTAGACGCTTACGTTCGGCTTTCAGGGCCAGGAACCTCTTGTGACTTCGATCGCCACTCGGAGGAAACCGGTTGATACCGAACTCAGCTCTCTCAGCAACAGGGTCATCCATGAGGGCATGCCAGGCGGCTTTGAGTGTGTAAGCGAGACGTTGCGCAACCTCGGTGAGGCTCTTCGGCTGTTCGATATGAACGGCCTCGCGCCATGCCTTTTCGGTTAGAACAACAGGAAGAGTCAGGACATGAGCCTGCTCGGAGGTGAAGTATTTACGAGACATAGGATCTCCGAGATCGAGGAGACACCATGCCCGTGATCGGGAGGGGTATCCCCCGATCGGGTTGGTTAGACGAACATGCACCCATCACATCGTGTGACTGTGCGCGCTTCCGGATGCTTGGCGCACTCTGGGTGACCATCACTTTCGTGACGTAGCCTTGAAGGTCATGGCTACCTGGGCAGGTGCTGTCAACGACAGCAGGCCTAGTGCGTTTGTAGTCCACCGCCTTGGAGGAGTCAACCTCCCCGGCGTGGTCCTGATGGATAATCCCCACGTTCCCTTCCCTCAACAAACCGTCAAACTCCCTGTTTGACCCGGTGCACACCTTATCGCTTTCGAAGGGTTTTCGAAGCTCCCACTCGCTACCATGGAGCCCACTTCACAGCCATAGAAAGACTCAAGATGAAAAAACTGATTACCGCTGCGCTCGTTTGCTTCGTTCTGGTTGGCTGCAAGGAGCAAGGAAGCGATTTTGTCGGCCAGTGGCGAAGCACTGACGAAACCATCACGGTCGAGAAGGCCGGTGATGGGTTCCGCGTAACCGCCGAACTCGAAAATCCCGACATGCCTTTTGGCTCGTTGGAGGCAATGCTCGACGCTGAGTCCGAGACCCTCCTGGTTCGGAAAGGCTCGCAGAAGAAGGCTCTAGAGTTGTCAGGCGATGGCAGCATGATCAGCCACTTGCGCAACAAAGCACGGACCTTTTCGAAAGTCGATTGAGAGATTCGCGGGGCGAAACGCCACAGCATGAAAAAGGGGCCAGATGGCCCCTTGGTTTATGCAGCGATTTGACCCTCGACGTCTATCGATCTGACCAGTAAGCGTCCAACAGCCGCAGCCAGTGCCTCGAACGCAGTAAAGATCACGGACTGCCCCAATATTTCATGAGCGACTGTCTCAGAAACCCCTGCGACCACTTCCTCCGGTATCGTTTTAACCCTTGCGTGCTCGCGAGCCGTGAGCAACCGGCTGAGGCCGGGTTTCGTGGGATGAAGAATGAATGGTTCCGTGCTTCGCCCCTTGGCATACCCCCTTCCGATACATCCACAGGTGGCCGCTGATGAGGGGAGCAACTGACGCTGAAAATTCTTTCCAGCTGCCAGATCTCGCGTTTCCTTGTCATGCAGGTAGTCGAAACTTCTCCACCGCGCATCATCTGGTGAAATAGGCTCCAGGATGGCTTCCAAGGTCGCCTCCTTGCTCCTCAAAGGGCGAACATCTTCCGCTGTCAGGTTCGTTAGAGCACCTTCCGTATAAGCAACCACAGCCATCCTTGACCGGTCCTCTAACGCTCCATATTTCGCACCATCCAAAATGCACTCGAAAACGCTGTACCCAAATGAAGCAAGAGCAGAACGAATGACCAACATCGAGGTACTGTTCAGGTAGTCGGGCACGTTCTCTATGATCGCAATCGCCGGGTTTGCGAAACGCACAAACTCCAGAAAGTCCATGAACAAAGCTCCTGCTGACGGATGGTCCTCAGTAGCCACCAGCTTGTTCTTGGCCTTACCTGACCGGGACGCTCCTGTGCATGGAATACCAGCGACCACCAGGTCGCACTGCGGGATATCCGGACCTCGTTTCACATCCCGAATATCCGAGCAGATGGCAATCGACTCATCAGTCCACAGCATCGGATTGTTTCGCAGGCTGGAGTCCAGGTACTGCCCTTCCAGCTCTACCCCAATCTGAACGAACGAGCCGACACCAGACCGCAACAGGCCGCTGTGTACCGACCTATCAAGGACTCCTCCGCCATGAAAGAGACTGCAAACGGCTAACGGCTCTGATCGCCTTACCTTCTGCTGAAGCCGGAGCAAGCGTTCCGCAACCTTGCGATCCTTATCGATCTCGGTGATCAGGATTCGGCCTAGGCGAATCACAACACGGACCCTATCGGCCGCTGAGAATAGCTCCCGAAGCACTGGCGAGCGGAACTCCAGCAGGGGCACTACGACGCCATTGCGCTCACGGCGTGAGACGGTGAACGCCCTTTCTGCTTCCTTTCCACCACATGGGAGCAGCTCAAGTCGCCTGGTTGATCGACACGCTCGGACTTCATACCGGGCGCCAACCATAACCCCTGCTCTCAGGAGCTTTTGCCCTTCAAGCCAAAGGCGGGCCACACCACGTGATTCGCCGATTTTAGATGTGATGAGTGAGGTGAAATTGGTCATGGTGCTCTCCAAGAAATGGAAAACACCCCCAATGGGATGTTTCCCATTGGGTGAGGTGTTAGAGGTTTGGTGTGTTGGCCTACTGGCTCGGAGAAGAACTCAAAAGTTGGTCATGAACCAAACCAGTTCATCCAAAGCAGCCCTTCGGACAGGTCCAGAAGTCCAGCCCGTGTGAACAGATACCGTCAACGCTGGCTTCAGCATCTTCAGCCGCTATCTCCTCAGGCGTGAGATAACCATACTCCCCGATGGCGTACTGAAATGCTTGAGCGCCTTCGGTGCTCTGCGGACCAGGAAATGCTTGCAGCATTGATTCACAGAACGCCCGATGCGCAACGGTCTCGTAGGTCGGGAACCTAGCCATAGCGGCTTCGTAGATCTCATCGATTTTGCTCGCAACAGACGCCTGAGCTACAGCTATTGTGATTTCAGTATTCATTTGTGTTCTCCAGTGATGGAAAACACCCCAATGGGATGTTTCCCATTGGGTAGCTGTGAGTGAGGATGCAGCTCGGTGTTGAGCCGATACCTGCTTAGTCGAGGTGTTGTTCCCAGTCGCCGGCACGCATCGCGTCATAAGCTGCTTGGGGAGTTTTGTAGTAGCCAGACTCCCGCGAAACAGGCCCGTCATGATTGATAGTGCCGATGTACCAGCCAGCTTTGCTTTGAAGGATGTCCAGCTTGAGGATCTGGCCAGTGGTTTTGTATGCGTTCAGACCATACGTGACGTCCATAGGACCTCCTGATTTGATCGGGAACGCACTCCCGATGGGAGCGTGCTCCCAGTCGGGCAAGTGTTGCGGGCCGCAACACCTGATTTGGATTATTGCTCTGCCAGAAGAGCGTCGTAGACAACCTCTAACAGCAGTTTGTGGGGTAGAACGTCTTCATCCTGATCGAGCTGATCGTAGCCGGTCAGCGTATCGAACCAGGCGAAGAACTCCTCGAAATCCGTAAAGCCTGTCACCGGCTGCTCCGGATCATCAGCTAGGTCGCGGACCAACTTGATGAGTTGCTCGAAGCTTGGTGGTTCGCCTGGTACGGCTTCAGCGATTTCTTCGTACAGGTTGGAAAAGTGGTTCATGGATGGGATCCATAAAGCCTCCCTCACCACAGAGAACTCACGTTCTCCGCGGATGGGGTTAGGCGTTGGTTTACGCTACTGAGCTGAGGGGCGAGGCGGTCTCCCCGTTACCATCAGATTGTTCAGCTTCATCCGAAGAGGCGTTACGCTCAGGTGCGCGGTAGACCTCATCACCATCAACAGAGATTCTGCCAATGAAGAGAAGGCGCCCCTTCAACTGAGCACCTGGTTGACCCTTCTTGTCGCCATTCTGGTAGATGAAAGGGTCCGTCCAGATGTCGCCAATCTTGAAGCTAACCAAGACTTTCTTCCCAGCATCGACGGCCTCTTTGCAGCGACGTACGAGCTTTTGAGCCTCAGCGCCTGCAACTTTGCAGTCGATGTAGGAATACTCAACGTCGTCGGCTGATCCGTGCAGAGCGGCCACGGTACATGCGAGGAAAGCCGGGCCTTTGCGGACAGTGACTTCGCGAATGCGATTCAGATATCCGATGCCGGTGGTGTGCAAATCGAAAAACTTGGATTCGTTGGATTGAGTCATGATGCATCTCCGTGACATGAGTACGGGAGAGATCACGACCCGGGCGGGAAGTGATTCCCCGCTGGGTAGATGAGTAAGCATTCGTCACCGAAGATCGGTGACTGTTCGCTCTTCCGAATGCTGCGCGAACTTTGGTGATCATCACCAGACGGTGACGTAGCCTTGAAGATCTTGGCTACCTGGGCATGTTGCCGACAACATCGGCAGGACACATGGACAGATTTATCATTCAGCGCTGAATTGTCAAGATGCGCCTGGCCTTTGGTCAGTCCGCTCCCAACATCTCCGCAAGCGCTCGAATGTCATCGTTGAGTTCTAGATCGTGACGCCCATCCATAGCTTGCAGAAGCGCGGCTATAGAACGCTCAGGGCCCGATACGCCTAGCGGCCCCTCCAGCAGTTGCGACAAGAACAACTTGTCAGGTTCCTCGGGGGGAAGCTGTGTCGCTTCCAGAACTCTTCTGAGGGCTGAACCTACGGGAGCAAGAAATCGAATTTGATCGGCGTAGACACTCTCTTCTCCTGCCAAGAGAAGATCCGCAGCGATAACAGTGATATCGATTGAGTGGCCGTTCACTTGGTTATTCGTATGCAAAAAAAAGCCCCGTTAACGGGGCTTTTTGGTGAGGTGAGGTTAAGGGTGACGGTGGCGAAAACGCTGAAACTCGCGCTTCACATTTGGCCAAGAAGCGTAGAGTCCCACACCCCCCATTGTGACTACGATCAGTGCAAGGATGAGGAGTCCAGCAGCTGTCTGGCTCATATCATTCCTCCAGAGTCATCAATATACCTAGACCCCACAGTACCAACCCACTCACGGCAGCGCAAGCAGACAGCAAAGCAGTGTTACCAATGAACATGCTGATTAGCGCAGCTGCAACAGCAGTCGTACCAACCTTGCGAAGGTCCTCGGCAATTGCCTTCTTTCGGATTGAGTTCATGTGACAGTCCTTTGGTTTGAGAGCAGAAACGACTGGCTGAGACAGGCGCTTCTGCTTGAGGTGAAGTCAGATCAGCGCATCCAGAGAGCTGCGCGGACCTAAGGCACGAGGGAACGATGGAGTGTGCGCTGGCCCCTGATCGTCTGATGAAACATCAGCGAGGCCATCCCAGCCGAGCAGAAACACCTGGGGTGTCTCTCCTGCAGAGGAAGGCTCATCGATCACGGAGAGGTTTCGAGCCTGCCAAAGGGACAGATCGACTCCTCGACGCACCATCGTTGGGGTAGCTGCAAGCACGTCGTAATCCACATCTTGTGGCACTTGGCGCTCAGTACGGGATGCCAAAACATCGCGCATGCTGGAGACCAGCGGGCGGACGAGCAGGCCAAAACGATAACCAGCATTGAAGCTGTTGGATGACTGCATGGTGAAACTCCTATAGATCGGAGGTCCACCTGCCCTGTCGGGGAAGTGGATTCCCCGTAGAGGTGAGAGTAGGCATTCATCATCGGATCGATGACCGTTCGCGCTTCCGAATGCTTAGCGAACTTGGGTTTGGTCATGCGTCGAAACGCACCGTAACCTGAGACCTGGTTACGTGGGCATGTCGCTGACAACGTCAGCAGTACATAGGGGAATCATCACGCTCGCTGAAATGCATGTCAACATACTGACGCGCGCGGGCGGATAGACGGAATTCGGGCGCTCATGGCGCAGGATCAGTTGCGATCAGGAAGGAAGAGGGAACAGTTGCCGAGGGAGAACCCTCGGCTTACATGAGTGAACCACCTATGACTTGCTCATTGCCGGCCCCTGGCATTGACCTGGCGATGATCCAATTCATCCGACTCTTATCGTGGCTTGAGTCGATATTGTCTGGCACACATCCGCGTACAAAAGGAACTCGTTGTTTCACCGGCGAGTACCGGCAGTGACTACGGTAGCCCCGGAGGGGTGGCCTAAAAACCGTTCGTTACGATTTTTAGGGCACCCTTCTGTGGGCTACCTCACAAAAAAGGGAGGGCTGTCACACCGGAGCAGCCCTAGGACAAGCAAACTTCGAACTTCCGGTCTATGCCATCCCATCTACGAGTTGACGGCTGCGTGTCTGAGGTGACAGGGAGACTCACGAAAGTGCGCACGCCCTTCCCGAAGTTATGCGCGCTTTGGGTTAGGAGCCGGAGGCGAGTATCAATCACTTACGGCTCCTGGGTTGCTACTGATGACCGACAGTAGCCAACGGGGTGATACAAACTCATTATGTTGATGGTCTCTGGTACACGCAAGGGATATGCCCCGCTCTTCCCTGTCAATATTGACGAATTCCATTGCATAAACGTTCCGAACGCGTCTAGCTCGCAGCAGCAGCCTTGCGGTTGGGTTTACGCTTGGAAACAGATTTTTTGCCTTTCTGCTCGATGCTGATTGTTCCGTTGCAGTCTGGGTACTTCATACATGACCAGAACGGCCCAGTCTTTCCGGGCCTGCGCCGCATCTGCCCTTGGCATACAGGGCAAGGAGGGCTCGGCTCGAGCTTGAAACTCATCTTCGTCGACGAGTATTTCGTGACCATTTGAGTGATCCAGGTGGACTGTCGGGAAACGAAATCATCCAACCCCATCGTCCCCTCCTCCACCATGGTCAATGCTTGCTCCCAAACGGCAGTCATGCCTGGGTTCGTTAAAGCCTCGGGGGCACTGTCGATCAGCGTAAAAGCCGCATCAGTAGCTCGCAATGTGCGCCCTTTCTTGACGATGAAGCCACGTTCTAGAAGCGTCTCGATGATCCCGGCCCTAGTTGCCTCCGTCCCAATACCTACCGTGTCGCGGAGCTTCTGCTTCAGCCTCGGATCGGAAACGAGCTTTGCAGCCCCCTTCATCGCTTTGATCAAATCCCCCTCGGTCATGTGTTTGGGTGGCGTCGTCATCATTTTTTCCCCCGCGGCAGCAATGACTTTGGGCCGGTCCCCTTCGACCAGGTCAGGCAGTACCTGCGCGGACGATTGGCCAGCCTCATCCTGGCCCGCCTCCTCTTCGTTCGCCTTTGCACTCTGATCGGTCATCACAGCCTTCCACCCAACCACCTGCTGCAACCGGCCAGACGCCTTGAACTCTTGATCTGCAATCGTCAGTTGCACGATGGTTTTGTCGTACTCGTGAGCGGGTAGAAATTGCGCAAGAAAGTGCGCTCGAATAAGCCGATAAACCGACGCCTCCCGCTCTGACATTCGCTCAATGTTGGCGGGCTCGATCGTCGGGATAATGCCGTGGTGAGCGGTGACCTTCGCGCTGTTCCACGCCCTAGATTTAACCTGCGGATCTAACCTCCCCACCAACGGGGCCACTGAGGGATCGGTGCGCACCATCGCAGCGAATATCTGAGGCACCTCGCTATGCATGCTCTCGTCGAGATATCCATTGTCTGCACGCGGGTAGGTCGTGGCCTTATGGGTCTCGTATAGCGATTGCGCTATATCCAAGGTCTGCTGAGCCCCCAGCCCCAACTTGGCGGAACAAGCCTGTTGCAGGTCTCCCAAGCTAAACGGAAGTGGAGCCGCCTCTACAACGCGCTCCGTAGCTACGGCCGAGACGCGAGCAACCCCGGTGTTGAGCACAGCCGCCTCGGCCTGCCTGGCAGCCTGTTCACTGCTACAACGCCCTTGTTCATCCATAGCTGATGCCGGCAGCCATTTCGCAGTAAACGTCGCCTTGTTGTGGCTCAGGGTAACGCTCAGGTCCCAATAGGGTTTGGCGACAAAGTTTTTAATGGTCCGGTCACGGTCAACAACGATACGGAGAGTTGGGGTTTGCACCCGTCCGATCGAAAGCACGCCCTGATAGCCAGCTTGGGCACCGAGAAGCGTAAAGAGCCGAGACATATTCATCCCGACCAACCAATCTCCCCTGCCACGTGCCAGAGCCGAGTAATACTGGTTGATGGTCTCAGACGCTGGCCGAAGGCTGGCCCATGCCTTTTTGATCGCAGCCTGGTTGAGCGCTGACAGGTGCATCCGCAACGTTGGACCTTTGTAGCCGCAGTGCTCAATGACCTCCCACGCGATCAGCTCCCCTTCTCGATCAGGATCAGTTGCGATCACGAGTTCTTTCGCTTTGTCGAGCAGAGCCTTGACCGTTTTCAGCTGGCTCTGCGTTTTGGGCTTGGCCTTCATCTTCCATTCGGAAGGAATGATAGGAAGATCCTCTAACGACCATTTCTTGTATCGGTCGCCATAATCCTCTGGCGCAGCATTCTCCATGAGATGACCGATGCAATAGGTGACCGCAAGGCCGGTTCCTGTAAAGCAACCCTGGCCCCGGTTGGTTGCACCGATGACCTTGGCCACATCAGCCGCTTGGGATGGTTTCTCACAAAGAACGACGCGCATAGTGCCCCCTCGGTTTTCCCCGAAGATTCCACTGGATGCGTCCAGCCCGTAAGGCGAAAAGTGAACCTAAGAAAATTGCTTTTCTAGACCTGGCTGTTGCGGCCCGCAACACTATGCGACCGCTGCTAGCTGCCTCATCGCGTCCTCAGCGGCTTGCTCAGGCTCGAGCAAATCGCTCGCCAGTGCCTGCTTGCTAAGTAGCATTTGCCAGAGTTGTTGGTCGATTGATGACTCGACCAGCGGAAGCAGAACCATGACTGGGCGGAGCTGACCATTTCTATAGGCGCGATCCTCTGCTTGGGCCTGTAATGCTGGCGTCCATGGAAGACTGCAGAACAGAACGTAATTGGCGGCAGTAAGGTTGATGCCCGTACCTGCAGCTTTCGTTGTGCCTACAAAGACGCGGCAATCGGGGTCCTCCTGAAAGCGATCGACAGCGGCCTGCCGCCGCTTCCCGTTGTGATGCCCCATAAGGCTGGCCGTAACAATGCCTGCATTGGCACAGCACTCCTCAATCACAGCAACCGTTTCCTTGAACTCACAGAAAACGATGGCTTTGTCGTCTGGACCCATTTGACATAGCCGATCCACGATCGAGGCTACCTTCGCCCGTTCCAGCAACCGACGCAGCTGGCCGATGCGAACAAGAGGCGTGTCCGCTCCGCCTAGTATGGACTGGTACTCATTGCGCTCCGCGTCGTTCATTTCAATGGAGAACGGCTGCCTGTGCTTGCCTTTTAACTGCGGTAGCACATCCTTACGCCGGCGTAGCATCCAGTCAGCCAAGCGCTCCCTGAGCGCATTGCGAAACTCCTTGCTGCCGGCGAACTGTTCGCAGAATTCACGGAGCTGCATCTGTCCGATTGGATGGCCGGACAGGCGCAGCAGCGTGTGAAGCTCGGCCTCACGGTTAAGAACTGGAGTGCCTGTCAGTAGGTACCTATTTGGGATCTGCGCCGCGATGTCGAAGGCATGCTTAGTGCATTCAGCCGTGGGCTCCTTCAATCGGTGAGCCTCATCGATGACCATGACCGAGAAGCCTGCGGCCACGGGAACAAATGCCCCCAACCGCTCGTAGTTGGTGACAACCCACTGGCAAGATGGATCGTCTGTTTGGAGCGATACAGCCGCATCCGGCTGGATCAGCCTAATCTCGCGCTCGATGTTCAGTATCAGAGAGGCCAGTGTGATGATTAAGATTCGCCCCCCCTTCGCTTGTATAAGCGAGGCGGTCAGCGCCTGACGGGTCTTCCCTAGCCCCATGTCGTCCGCAAGCAGTGCTGAGCTCCTGGTCACCAGGAATCTGACACCAACCGTTTGATAGTCATAAAGCGAGAAGGGCTCGATGGCGTGGTCAAGCTCATCAGCTTCCCACGTGTGTGCAAACATGTGAGGGACATCAGCAAGATATACCTCGTTTGCTCCATCCTCTCCCTGAGCGCTGCGCTCTGGTGATTCCCCCCCGACCTTGAGCGAAACGACGTCTGACTCGACCGAAACCGTTCCATCGCTATGCAAAGTTCGCGGGATGCCCGAGATCTCAACCTGGTCCTCGGAAAGACCGACCTCTGCGATTAGCTGTTCATAGATAAACTCCAAGGAGCTGTCCAACCGCCAACCTCTCATGGGCGGTAGGAACAGTCCTCGAAGCGAGCGGTAGAGAGCTACTACGGCAGGATGATAGTCCCCGATTGATAAAGCTCCGCCATCGGTAAGCGGGAACAGTTGCAGCTTCATCCCCCACAAGAATGCATCCAAACGCGGACTAGCTCGCGCTGCGTCCAGCTTCTGGATGAAGCTCTCGTACGACTCTCTGCACTGTCCGTCAGCCAACTCCATCAGCTTAGTGAACAGCTCCTCCGGCTCGGTATGTAGCTTCGCCTTCGGAATCCGCCAGGCGCGGTAGCAGGGGTGATCCGCATCCCCTATATAACTTCCGCCGAACTGTTGCAGCAGCCGGCCCGCGCCTTGGACGAAATGGAGTACCAGCCCATAGTCATAGCCGTCGAACACTGCCCTCTTGAGCAGTGCCGGTCTTTTGACCTTGAAACTGGCCACCTAGGCTTTCCTATTGCAGTGCCTTTTCAGCCCGAGCTTTTACCTCGCGCATAACCGACTGAATGTCTTTGCCGCCTGAGCGCTTTTGCTCATAGGTGATGACCGCCTTTGCCCCGTTACCGGCACGGGTGACTCTCGTCGACAGGTCACCGTTGTACGCCTGCGTTTTCATGAAGTAGAACGCACCCGGAGATGCTTGATAGGCGTACCCTGGACCAGCAAACGCCATCTTTCCTGCGTTGCCCATCTGGGCTATCGCTTCGTCCTGGGTCATGTACCCGAATGCATCCTTCAAGCGCATCCCGACCGTATCCACGTTTTGCGCGTACGCGATCTCGACTTGCTCCCTGGCAAGCGTGTGCGGAACGGATCGGCTACCTGAAGCAGGGCTCTGGCTTGACGAGATGGCCGTCGAATACTCGGTGGGGTCATAGTTGACCGGTTCGCCTGTGATCGGGTTGTTGATACAGGTCATGCACTCGTTGCCGTAGGTCACATGGTTGCCGGAGCAGCCGGCAAGCGCCGCCGCCAGTGCCAACAGCGCAGTTCCAACAAATGCTTTGTTCATTCGGTGTTCCTTCTTGGCATCCGCCCTTCAGGCGGCACGCTGGAGATGTCGATCCGGCGGAGGTTACTCATGACCGTGTCTTCTGCCGGTGAGCGTTTTTTCGATGCGCCCAGCATGACCTAATGGGCAGCCCTCGCCACAATGAATGCGGAACTGCACCTGTCACATTTCAGGCCGGCTTTACCCCACAGACGGCAAAAATAAGCCCGACCATCTGGTCGGGCTCAGGTGTTGCGGGCCGCAACGTCTAGGCCTCCTCGGCCTCCCGCTGACGGCTTCTCGCCGGCCCCATAACCACGCTCTCGACGCGGTACGGAAGAATTGCTATTCGGTCAGCGCGAACCTTGATGGAGAGACGATCCTCGCCTTCGTTATCCTCGAATGGCTCCATTTGAAGCGTTCCCTGAACGTGTACCCGCATACCCTTCTTGTACAGCGCACTGAACTGCTCTGCATTCTGATGCCACCACTCGACCCGTGCCCAGAAACCACCCCGGTCTTCAAAGCCTTCGTTTTTGGGGACCGGATTGTCAAAGTAGACTGAGCATTGCAACAGGGCTCGGTCTTCCTTCCCCGACACGCGAACCAGCTTAAACTCTGGGTCAGCGCCCAGATTTCCTTCGTTATCCCATCTCGTAGACATGCGAGCTTCTCCTCTTCGGTGAACTATCGGTCGAGCCGGCGAAGCAGCGCTGCCTCGGCCTGGGCCATCTTCTCGGCACATTCAGCTGCCTGACGCGCGATGGTGTGCGTCAAGCTGATCTGCATGTTGATGACGATCCTCTGCAGTTCCTGCTCGTAGAGGTCGCGTAGCAACGAGGTTGGCGTCTTTGGATCAGCGATCAGATCCTCCCAGACTTGAACGCCCATCCTGGCGCGATCAACTCGCCGCCAGCGAAGAAAGACTGTGCCGGCCTCTGTGCTCTGATGTTTGAGCTGAGCCGGCAGCATCGAGAATGGCTTCTTGCTGGTCTGACCCAGAACATGATTCATCGCTACCTGGATCAAATCCCCTCTGATCTGCTCACAGCGTTCCCTCAACAGGTCCAGATCCCCCTTACCCTTAAAGGGCTTTAAAAAGCCCTTTAGGGAGGCTGCATGTTCCAGTGCTGCGTAGGCAGTCTGTTCCAGCGGCCGGAAGGCACCCTGTTTCAACTCGTCGGTGGCAGTACCTGGCAGCAGCTTTAGCTGCGGATTTGACCCAGCCATAAATCACTCCTCGGTACTTGCTGCAGCGTCCCCTGACGTATCGGAAGCTGCTTCCCCCCGTCGGAGGATTGGTGGTGCAAACTGCGATCGTCGCGTTCCCTCGAGGACGTCTTGGGGCAGCTCTCCGTATTTCTCTACCGCATCCCGCCCCCGAGCGTTTTTGGCTGCTATGTCGTCTCGGGTAGCCCCAGAGTATTTGTATTGCTGCGCTAGGCCGAACACGCTGCGCAGGATCTTGGCCCCCTCATTGATCCAATGCTCCATATCGCGCCGACCAATCAGAGCTGTGTGATGTGCCAGCAATAAGCGGCGAGTCAGATCATCGTAATCAGTGAGCAGGTAGACCGCTTTGAAGCCGAGCTGAGCATTGACGAACAGCGGGACCTGTACAGGGCTGATGTTCAGGTTGTCGCCAATGCTCAAAGCCTTTGGGAGGCCGGCCATGATGCTATCTAGCTGATCCTGGATCTGCCGCATCTGCAGCTTGGCTTCCTCGAGGCGCTCCTCCATGCGGATGATCCACATGTCGGAGTAGGGGTCATCTTGCTCGGCGCCGCGTTTCATCTTGTTCATGATGTTCACGAAACCGGTAAGCCCCAGAATCCCATTCTTACCGTCGCTGGCAGGACGGCCGTGCCAAATCCGAGCGGCATGATGAGTATGGAGAGTCAGGTTCATCGCGCTGCGCAAAGAACCCAGATTGAGCTGAAATTGGTCGGACACTGGGACTCTCCTTAACCACGGCAGTCATTGGTAGGGTGATTTCGACAGCTTCTTCCCTTGCTGTCTGCGCTAAATTCGAACTGCATAAAAAGTATTTCCCCCGGGCTAAACACGTTCATTTCAGGCTTATCACCCTTTTTTGCTGTGTTGCGGGCCGCAACGCACTGGGCGCTTTGCCTGTTACTAAAAGTCATTCTCTCGGTGTTGCGGGCCGCAACACCTATTCATCGATCCCGTTTCGCTTGGAATCGTTCATCCAGGGCTTGAGCATGTTGCGAATGTCGGCAAGTCCCAAACGTCCCTCTTCAATCGATCCCCTATCTGCATCCGGACGGCGACCTGTAGGCAGCGAGGGCGAGCGGGAGCCATGCCGAGGTGAACATGAACTGGCACTATGAGTTGGGCTATGCGATGAGCCTCTTTGCTGCGCTGCCCAAACCACGAATTCTCCCCTGACCGCCCTCTGGACCAATCCGAGCAGATACCCGAGGGGCTTGCGTATGGCATTGGTTGAGCAGCGCGCAGCCCACTCATCGAGCACCGCTTGGCTTACTTCGGGTTCAAGGTGCCGCAGCGCATCCAGAGCCTTGGTTCTCTGGTCTTCTGGCAATGCTGCCAACGCCGGGCACAGTCCCAGTTCGGTTTGCCCCAGTACTGTTTTTTTACAAACAGAGGTATTTGTATTAACCGTACTGTTTGAGTTCGGCATCCGAACCCTGTTGATTTCTCTGGGCTGTATCGGCTTCTCAGGATCCGAACTCGGCCCAGTTCGGCCTAGTTCGGATTCGGAACTGGGGCGGAAAGCTTTCGAACTCGGCCCAGTTCGAAAACCGAACTGGGCGACGGCATCCTCTTGTGGAGCTGCCCATGCCTGGCGCGACAGCCGCTCGGCAAAGACTCCCAGTCGGGACGGAAGGGCATCGTGATCAAGATTCTGATCTCTCAGCACCTCGGCAAGCTCGTGCTCGGCCAGCACTTGCACTGTCTTGTTTGCGTGGCTGAAGCTGTTACTGATGAGCTCAAGGTATCCGGGGTCAAGCTCGGCTGCTTCCGAGCACGAAATAGGCTCGTCATGCAGCATGTAGACATTGCCCTGATTTTGTCCTGTGGCTTCATCGCGCAGTCGGGAGCAAAGTGTCAGCCACCTGGTAAGTCGGAGGACAGTCAGGCACTTCGCTACAGATTCGCGGGAAGCGCGCTTGAAGGGTTGGGCTGAAAGGAACTGCTGTAGGTGGTCGTAGCTGGGAAAGGCTGTAAGACCATCTTCGCGAACAAGCATCCTGAAGATCTGCCAGGCATTTCGTTCCAAGGGGCTCAACCTAGGGTCAAGCAGTAGCCGCCGAGGCACTGCGTCGTGCGGGTTTCCAGTGAATACGAGTCCCTCGCCCGGCTCGCATGCGGGCTTACCCTCTTTGACTGAGGTTCTTTCCGAGGATGCCTTCCGCTCCATCAAATCACGTTTGATCTGCTCGGAAGCAGAGGCAATAAGCTGTGACAGGGGGAGCCTGGGCGGCAACCCCCTTCGAACGGGCGGGGTCAAGGTGCTCATCAGAGCAGACCTTGATCCGCCCAGCCGGTGATCGTGCTCCAAATCTGAGAGAGGCTAACTACCGAACCGTCAGCCAAGGGTAGGTTCGCAAACTCTTCAGCAATGAGAATCACGACGTCCAGAAGTGCCATGGGATCGTCTATGTCTACATTATTCTCTTTGGACAGGTAGTCCCATCGATGCCAGAGGCTGCGCTCTGTTTCAGCGTCCAAGATGGGCCAACGTCCGCGGCGCTGCGGGACATCAAGAACCACCCGCCGATGTTTGATCTCCTGGTTCGTCAAGCCGAACAGCTGGGAGATCAAAGCTGTGCTTGCCCCTAGACGAAGGGCTCGGTCAATGAGCCGATTCTGCTCTTCCGTGCGATCCGCTTGAACAATCAAGCGCTGCACGACCTCAGGGTTCACCTTGACTTCACACCAGGTGACCGCAGAATTCATCAAAATCGACAAGTATTTAGGCGATTGGAACGCCTTTAACTCAGCGTCTCCGAACCCCATAGCTTTGCACTTGCGAAGCTGCCCAGTGCGAAGGTTGTGCAAAACCTGATGCACGATTGCTTGGTTTAGCGGTTGTTGAACCGACGATGAATTCGGCATGGCTCCTACTCCTGACGAAGGTCGCTATCTAGATCGATGAGGCGTCTTGCCAAGCGGATTACGCGGAACAACTTGATCACGGCAGCATCGCTTAACCTGCCACTAGAGGAGGGCGTGCCCTCACTCACTTCAGCGGGGTGGCCCATCAAAAGCTGGCCCAGGTGGGCCGAAAACTGAAACTCCATAAGGCCTTCCGCCTGAGCGGTTCCGGCCTCCAGCGACTCCTGCACAACGGCATACACTCCACTGAGTGACTCAATCAGCATCAGTGTCGACAGCGCGGTATTGCTGAGGTCCTCGGGTTGGTCGTTCCAAGGACGTGCATAGTGAAATCCGATACCACCGTCTATGGAATGGAAGTTATCGGGCAGTCCAGCCTCGGCAGCAATGCCGCGGACGAGCTCCAGAATCTCGACACGAAGTTCGTTGGGCTCATCTCGAGATTGGTCGATGTGCCAAATATCCAGATGGACTGCGCCAACCGGGGAGGTAGGAGCATCTCCTGTTGCAGAGGACTCCTTCTTCTTGGCACGCCCAGCCTTGGTGACAGCGGAATCTATCTTCTCGGAAGCTGATTCAGGCTCACCATGCTGCTGGTTGGAGTCGCTGCCCGGCTGAGCATTCGTTTCCTCTTCCCCGGTCGCGCCTACGGCTTCACCGCTTTCAACGCTATGCGGGGCGGGCGCATCAGCATCAGTGGGCGGAACAACTGTCGGTTCAGGGCGGCGGGATTTGCTCGACTCCTCCTGAATATCCAGGCTAATGAGGTTGTAATCCACGCCGAGGGCGTCACTCATTTGGCCAGTAAGCTCATCGAGCACCCGCTGGAAGTTCAGGGTGTCCTCGTTCTCATTGAAGGCGCTCAGTGCCTCGATGAACACCTCGTCGAACTCGTTCTCTGCTCCAGGTTTGTGCTTTGCCCAAGCTGCTTCAGCGGCTTTGCGCAAACCGATGAGCTTCACCGCCGGATCGATGCCTAGCCCTGCATACAGAACCTGAGGAATAGCCGGCAACAGGTAGCGGATTACGTCCTGCATCCGGCTGATATGCGAGTTGGAAATCGGATACCCATCGGCCTTCAGCCTGCGAGACAGCTCCCGCTGGGAAATCGGACCGCCCTCGGCTTGTTCATACTCTGCTCGCGCCGCCTCCACACCAAGGGCGCGTTCAATTAGCGAGAGCCCTCCGCGGACATCGTTTTCTGCAAGATGCCCGGTCAATGCGCGGATCTCGCCCTGCCAGGGCCGGTACAGGACATTCAGGCGGAAAAAACGATCATCCCGGGTTTCCAGCCACAACTCGTTGAGGATCGAGAGTCGAGTATTCCCCCCATCTCTGATGATGTAGAACTCTTCTCCTGGTCGGCGCGTGATGCCAGGTATTTGATCAAGACCTCGTGCCCGAATCGACTCCTTGATCTCGTCATACTTAGGGTTCTTGTTGATCCGGGGATTTTTGTCATACGGGCGCAGCTGATCCAGGGTAAGGACCATCGGCGTATCTGCGACCGGGTCCGAGGGGGCAACATTTTCATGCGGAGCATTTCGCCCAGCGAAACCCGGCGACAGCAGCTTGTTGCCGATCTGCTGGATGTCGAGTTTTTTATTCTTGGCCATTATTCATCTCCGGAAATGCATTCGAACCGAACAGCGCGTCTACTAGACGACGCAACCGATCAAGTTCCTGACGCAAGAATTCGGCGCCCTGTAGCTGAGCAATAATTTCGGCGTTCATCGTTCTGTGGTTAAGTCGCGCTTGTTCAGCGATCTGTTCGTGCATGCCGTTAGCGGGTAGGCGGAGCGTGAAACGGTCGGTGTTGCGGTCCGCAACACTCTGCTCTTGAGAGGGAAGACTCACGGCTTCACCTCCGTATCAAGGTGAGAGCTATGAGTAGCGACATCGCCGCTTTCGATGTGAACGACCTCAGCCACACCGGTTACCTCAAGTCGCAAGCTCAATTCGAACAACACGTCCGCGAGGCTTGGCTGACTCTCTGGCAGCTCAAGCACTACTGTGCAAAGCGCTGGGGTTGCAGAGTGGCTAACGCAGGGCTGACGCCCGAGCTTTTTGTAGTAAGCAGGGAGCCAGTCACCCCAGAAGAAGTGGAGAAGCACGCTGGGTGGGCAAACTCGAGTCACCGTAACTGGCTGCCCAAGGGCCGGAGAGGTAGAGCTGAGGCGTATCAAGCCCAGCTGATCCAGGGGCTTGAGTATCTTCGCCAGGGCGCCGCAAACCGGCTCAGCCTGGTCGCTGTGATAGAGCTTAGTCATCAGCTGGTTCAACTCGAAGAGCTGTATGTCGGTCCGAGCAGTTGCTGCGACTTCTTCGTAGGACACATTCGGCTGCTGGTGAGCCCTGACGTCGGTAAGAGCGCTGTTCATCACGAAGCTCCCAACGAGCGATAGCTCGCGTCGAGGTTTTCGAATCGCGTCTCGGCTGCAAGAAACGCGGTGCGTACAGTGCCAAGAGGACCGTTTCGCTGTTTACCGATGATGATCTCGGCGATACCAGCGTCCTCAGTGTCAGGGTGATAAACCTCGTCCCGGTAAATGAACATGATCACGTCAGCGTCCTGTTCCAGAGCCCCGGATTCCCGGAGATCCGCGTTCAGGGGGCGCTTGTTTGCCCGTTGTTCAAGGCTTCTATTCAACTGAGACAGAGCAACCACGGGGCAGTCCATCTCCTTGGCCAACGCTTTAAGCGAGGCTGATATGTCAGCTACTTCTAAATTGCGGTTTTCCTTGCCCGAGCTCTGCATTAACTGCAGGTAATCGACCATGATGATTGCGGGGTCCCCGAACTTACGAGCCGCCCGGCGAGACCGTGCTCGAAGTTCGGTCGGGGTGAGTTGAGGCGTGTCATCTATGACAAGGCGATCACCATAGCTATGGAGCGCTGCCACAGCAGCAGTCAGCTTTGGCCAGTCGTCATCCTGCAATCGACCGCGTGTCAACAATGACAGGTCGATACGGCCCAGAAAGGCGAGGAATCGGAACACGAGCTGCTCGGCCGGCATCTCTAGGCTGAAAACCTGTGCAGATTTGCTGGTATTAGCCAAGGCTGCGTTTACCAGTTTCAGCGCAAAGGCAGTTTTGCCCATGGAAGGCCTGGCCGCGACGATCACAAAATCCTTGGGCTGCAAGCCACCCAGAAGCTCGTCAAGATCGGAGAGTCCGGTTGTAACGCCCGTAATGTCTTCGCCGGAGTTGAACCGGTGATCAATTTTGTCGACCACAGCGCTCAACATCTGGCCCATATCAGTGAAAGCAGAGAGACGATTCTGTCCAAGAGCGAACAACTGCCGCTCCACTGACTCCTGAACATCAGTCACAACCGCTCCAGGCTCGGAGGACAGGCGGCTGCATTCATAGCCGAGAGTTACCAGTCTCCTCAAATGAGACCTTTCGCGAACGATCTTCGCGTAAGCCTGGATATTCGCGACTGAAGGCGTGTTCTTCGCCAGCTCACCCAGATAAGCCAGGCCTACTTCGTGGTGGACCTCTACAGATTTCTCCGAGAGTGTCACCACATCGAAGGGGGTACCTTCCTTCGCCAAATCAGCGATTGCTTTGAAGATCAGGCGGTGCTCGCGAATGTAGAAATCATCAGCGGTTAGGGTGTCAGCGATGTCATCCCATGTGGAGTTATCCAGCATGAGTCCGCCCAGCACCCCCTGTTCCGCGTCAACCGAATGAGGCGGAGTGAGATCGATGGGGGACATAATTCATGCTCCCCTTCCATCTTGGTATACCGAAGCGAGGAAGCCGTAAGGCTGATCGTAATCCCGCCACCCTATAAGGGCTGGGTTGCTTCCCGCATCGTCAAGGACAGTGGCCCGGCGCAGTGTCGGGTTGGCGTACGGCATGAACGAAAACAGGGCAGGGCGTTCCGTGCTTGGATACCAAGCGATTGTCAGTTTCCCTGTACGGCCAACCAGTGCAGCCCATGCGGCCACGTCGGCGGGCACTGTAGGAATGGCCCCGATCGAGCCCTGCTCTGCAATTAGATTCTGTTCGGCGCCTAGATGGCTGAACACGAGATCACCGCAAGATGTCACCTGCAGGAGCGTGACTTCGAAATCGCAAGGGCGGCTCATGAGTTAGCCCCCTTCACGATGTCTTCAACTACATCAGCAGTGAGAGCTTCGTACCGCTCACGCCATTCTGGGAAAAGCTCGATCGCGAGCGAACGCAAAATATCGAGGGCTGCGGGGGCTTTACGGTCTGTTGGCGCGCGGTATTCCAAACGATGAGTGGGGATACCTTGCGTTGCCGCACCCCGGAACGAAACAGCCTGAGGAATGGCCGTTTCAACTACCTCGAAAAGGCCTTGGTTGAAGTTCGTCCGGATCAGATCAGCGATCATCCGAGCATCTGCCGTCTGATCGAGCATGTTGATTACGATCTTGCAGGGGGGGATCGTCAAACCGAGTGCCTTGAACCCCTCCAGGTCGCTAAAAAGCTGACCGGTACCGCGGTGGAATTCCCTCGCGGCAAGCATGTGAGGCTGAATTGGGGAGATCGCTAGTTCTGAGGCGAGCACGGCCATTTCTTGAATGACTGTGCGGGTGCCCTGAGTGTCGATGATCACCAGGTCGAAGTCAGAAAAGCTGCTGATCAGATTTTTAAGACGGATACGTCCGTCCGGAGCCTGCAGCATCATGTTTACGAGCTGCGAATGCGGATCGTTGTTGGTGATGACCGACAGGTTGGGAATAACGGTTCGAGAAATGATTCGCTCAGGGTTGGTTTCGTTCTGGGCGATTAGCTCGTAGAAGCCGCAAGGTGCCTCGTACTCGAGCTGGAAGAACGAAGAAACCGAGGGTTGTGGATCCGCATCGATCAGGAGTGTCCGCAGGCCTGCATCGGCGCTGATTGCTCCCAGGTTGGCACCAGTCGTCGTCTTCCCAATGCCGCCTTTGGTGGCAATGATGGTCGTTACTTTCATGATACTCGCCTCTAAATAAGTTTAGAGGGCTGGGAACTACAAGTAACAGATAAGCAAGATGGAACTGACCCGACAGGATCAGATTATCCACGTGATAGCCGTCATATCACGTAATTCAGGGCTGATAAACCCAAGCGAATTGTCTCGTTTCTCCAGAATACTTGTAAGAAAGAATATCTATGCAGACACCCAGCCGTCCCGATTGAAATTAGTAAAGAATGATTCTGATGTCAACACGACGCCTGGATTAATAGCTGCCGTTCATCACCTAATCCAAGCGGAGCGGCGGAGGCCTCAAGAATGCGGCTTCCAGAGGCCACCTAAGCCGAGCGAATGACGCCGCTGCGGGCCGCGCTGCATGATGCCCGAAGGGCATGATAGCCGCCACAAAATACCATCAGTGGACAACAGAGTTTGTGCGGCGATACCCGCGCAGCGGCCGGTCTGTCGACCTACCTCGGCACCGCGGGCTTGAATCCAGCGCCGTCGATTTTCGCGGGACCAAGAGGCTCGCCCCCGCGAAAATCGCACTGCGCGCCCCATTTACGCTTTTGTTGTTCTCGGTGTTTAAGCGCGCATCTGCGGGTGCAGGGAGCGCAGCTCCTTGCCGAGGGTCTGGGGCGAGTAGCCCCAGGTTCAGTGCCGTGCCGTAGGCACGAAGTGCACTGAGCATTACTAAGGCACGTAGTGCCGTGTGAACTGAATAGAAAAAGCGGACTGATTAAGGAGCGACACTTAAAGTTATACCTTTCCGACACTTAACTTATATTTATCCACAGCATCCGCTGAAACATGGCTTCGCTGCTAAGTGAATTGGATGGAAGGAGCGCCGGAATAGGAGATTCCTAACCAGGCGAGGACTGGAAGCTGCACCTCAGAGCAAAAAAAAAGAGCGCAGGGCGCTCTTTGGACGGATTAATCCCGTTAGGCTTTAAATCGAGCCCCTAGCAATCTATCTACTTCCGCATTTAGTTCCTCTGCCTTCCAGCCAGGGCGCTCCTGGTAAAGAGCCATGAGCAAATCATTCCTGGCTCTGCTGTAGGCCTCGCGGTCAACGCCTGCTCCCACCGGTGAGCGACTAGCCGGATCGTGTCGTCTGCCGGCACTCTTCACGACTCCACCCACAACCAGGTGGTTTCGAGCCCACTGGGTCAGTGTCCCACCCTGTTTCTTCGTCTTCTTGTGAAGCCTGGCGGCTGCTCGATCTCTCTCATGCTTGAGCCAGCGCGCAAGGCCGAAGGCAGTGAACAAGTGGCGGCTGACCGCTTTGACCGCAGCCAGTCCACGCCAGGAGCCGTCTTCGTTCAGCTGACGCGGCTGGGCTATTGTGAGGATGTTTGCGTGCTTCAGGTCCGCCAAAGCACGCTCCATGCGCCTCAACCCCATGCCAGTGAATTTGACCAAAAAGTCGATCGTGAGTGAGACGAAGCCTTCTCGCGTGGGTATCCCGCAGCGCAGAGAACTCAGGTCCGTGAATTCGAGAATGGCCGAAAGCGCTAGCAAGCATGCTTCACGGCGCTCACTGCGCTGTTGCCGCTTGCTTTTGTTGGCAGCATTGAGGGAGGGGAGCCGAGAAGGCGAGCGGTAGTACTGCCGGATCTCTTCTTGCAGGCGGGCAAGCACGCGGGGGCGGGCCTTCAGGGTCGAAGCCACCGGCAGCTCCAATCGCGGGGAGTCGGGGGAGTGCCCACAGAAATTACCGCCGGTATTGACCCGAGGTACGTAGGTGCGTGCTACATGCATAGCCCACCGCCACGGAGGCGGTGAGCTTGCGATGAACGTGCATTTTTTAGGTTGCACGAACTCACAGTGAAAGCCATAATCTGCTCACCAAGTGGTTGAAGGGTTCCGCTCCGCCAAGAACTGACCCTTCACTTTTCCTCCAAGAAGCCCCGGTTTGCAGACCGGGGCTTCTTGGTTTTCAGGATTCTATTTTTTTCCGTCGAGATGCAGCGATAGCTGATCCTCTTCGTTGTTGTCTACTCGGTCCAAGAAGTCATAGATGGCCTGCCGCAGGAAAACGGACGAGTTTGTCCCACGCTTCTGCAGGATCTCCTCGAAACGTTCCTTCTTTGACTGGGGGAGCTTCACCCCAATGGTCCGCAAGGGCTCATCACTACCCATGGTCACTCCTTGGGTGTATATGGTTAACCAAAGTTAACCTTAGTTTCCCCCTTCGTCAAATCGCTTTTACCTTCCACAGCTGATCAATGTCCGTCAGGTAGCTCGGGCTGAGCAAACTGCGTCGCATCGCCCACCTCGGATCAGCAGCTACTGCCGCAGGCCTTAATGTGCCTCGACCCCATTTAGCATTGATCTGGTCCAGCACAGCCATGACTGAATCTGCTGCAGGCGGTTGCTCTGGACTAAACAGATCAGCCGTAAATTCTCCTCGCTTTCGCAGGTCCATAAGCAGGACCTCCGCCTTGCTGTACTTGAAGCCCACCCGGAAAATTTCCTCCAGTCCCCGCATAGCGGATGCGGTGAGGACCCTCACGTCGTCGGAAGGGTAGGGCAGAGCGCATACGATCGAGCGGGCGTACTTAGCACCTTCGCCGTGGAAGCTTGTTTGGATTCCTACCTGGAGATGGCCTGCCAACGAGGACTGCTTTCTCAGCTTGCCTGCCGCCCGGTCGACATAGGTGGCCACCGCAGCTTTGATGGCTGCAAGCGTCGTTATTCGCTCTCCGAACATTCTGCTGCAGCAAATGGATTGCTTGTCTGGCTCAGCCTCTTCGAGGTCCAAGCAGCTTTCGCCACGTAGCTCACGTACGGTGCGTTCTAGCACGACGTTGTATCGGCGTTTCACTCCGGCTGGATCAAGCTGGGACAGTTGCCAGGCGTTCTGAACACCCTCGTCCGCCAGCCGTGCTTTGAGTCGCCTACCAACACCCCAAACCTCCTCAACAGGCATGCGCTTCAGCAGCCATTCAGAAGCCTTTGGCGACCGCAAATCCACCACACCTCCGGTCTTATCAGGGGTTGTACGCCGGAATCCCAGAAATTTCCGTCAGCCCAGCTCCAGTCCCGCCACGAGCGCATCCAGGTCGATGAACTTGCCGTCAGTCTGGAAGGTGTAATGCCCGTTCAGCAGGATGTGCCGCCAGGCCGCTGGCGACATCTGCGTGATCAACGCCAGCGCCTTGGCATTGCCAGCTGCCTCGTACTTCGTCAGCAGCAGGGACAGGATCGCCGAGTTGTAGAAGATGATCGCGTTGCCGATCAGCCTGGCGCACTGGTTGCTGATCTCGATTTCGATGTCGGTGCGGCCGGTCAATTCCTTCTTCCCACCGACTTGGGCGATGGTCGAGCGTAGCTGGTGATAGGACTCAATGCGGTTCTGCGAGCGGTGAACATTACGCTCCAGTTGCGGGTCGCGCAGGTAGCGCAGTGTGTAGATACTGCGGATGAGCTTGTCGAACTCGAAGATTGCGCGCCGCGTCGGGTTCGGCGCCGTATAGGTGCACAGCTTGCGGATCAGCGTGCCCTGCGTCATTTCCTTCAGGCCCAGTGTGGCGACGATTCGGTCGATGTTCGCCTTCTCACCGACGATGAGTTGCCGGTCGATCTGGCCAGCCGGCCGGATCAGGCATTTCTCGTACAATGCCAGATCATCGGCGCAATACAGCTCCTGCAACTGGTCGTCGAGGTCGGTGAAGCGCGGCTCGAAACGAAGTCCGAACCAGTGCAGGATGGCGAAGTTGGCCTTGTTGATGCTGTGCATGTCGCCGGTGATCTCGCTCGGCACGATGTCCGACGTGTTGCGGTACCAGATGTCGAACACGTGGTGAGCCTCGTACTCGTGTGCGCCTATCAGGTAGCCGTTCAACGGCACGTGATTGCACAGCAGCGTGTAGGCGACGACGCCCTTGCCGCGGCCGAAATATTTGCGCGAGTAGCGCGCCTTCACAGTTGGTCGCTCGACGCCGAATTTCTGCCCATCAACGGCACCGTACAACGAATCGAGGTCGAACGAGTAATGCGGGAAGATCGGCAGTGCGGCGATGGCGTTGCTGATGCAATCGTTGGCCACATGTAGCGTCGCCTGGCGCAGGTACTGCTGGTAGGTACTCTCCAGGACGTGGTACGGGATGTCGCTGGTACGTGCCATAACCTGGTTGCCGTGGTTCATGGCTTGGGCAATGATCACCGCCATCAGACTGTCGGCGTCGGCTACCTTCTTCGCATAGCGTGGCTGCAATGGTGTCAGCGCCGACAGGAACTGGCACTGGCCGTTGACGAAGCGAAACACGTCGGCGACATCGCAGTATGGCAGTTGCTCGTAGAGAGCTTGCTCGCGCGCCTTCTGGTTCTCCCCCTTGGGCTTGCGCCAGGTCAGTCTCTGCGTGTCCTTGTCGTATTCCAGGTGCGTCAGCTTGCCCTGTTTCAGCTCGCGATTGAACGCCACCCATTGCGCACGCAACTCGGCCGCCAGTGCATCGAGCTGGGCACTGACCGGCTGCCGCAGGAAGGGGATGTCCATCTGCGCGAGCACGGCGGCTTTCTCGTCCATCGAAACCAACTCGTCGGACAAATGCCGGTGCTGCAAGCTGTCGTCAATGTAGAGCTCGCCCGCCTGGAAGCGTTTCCTGACCTGACGGTAAAGCCAGAATTCGTAACGATCGGCATGCAGGCCTGTCGGCGTGCTTTCGGCATCGAACATCAGCAGGTACGGACGCAAGCGTTTCGGCAGCGTTGCCGCCGGACATTCGTCGAGTGGCCGTTGTGATAGGCGCTGCTGCTTGGCGAACACGCTCTTGGCCCAAGTCAGCGCCGCGAGCCATGGGTTATCGGGGGCCGTGCCGGCGAAGTCGAGCGCGACGTACAGCGGCCGTAGATGGCGTCGAATGCGTTCGGCCAGGCCGTCCACCGCCTGCCAGTGCAGCGCCAGTTTGTTCAGTGGCTTGACGCTCATGCGCTGCGCCGTGTTTTGCAGCAATTCCCTGGACATGATTTTGTAGGCGCGTTGGCGCACCTCGCCGAACGGCGTCGGATCGGCCACGCTGTCGTCCACGTACAGCGACAGCAGGCGGCCAACCTGCGGCGTTTCCTGATGGCGTCGCAGCTGTTCGGCGACAAAGGACTGTTTCGCACCCGTGCGGCTCTCGTCCTCAAGTTTTTTCATGTGGAAGGCCATCGCGTCGACCAGGTTGTCGGTGAGCTGCCGGTAACGTACCCAGGCATAGCACAGCAGGTAGAGCCGGGTCTGCTCCGCCTTCAGGTGGCGCAGGTCATGGACGGTATAGAAGTTCGCCAGGCTCGCGTAGTACAGCAGGTTCTGCTGCGAGATGCCGAGCTTGGGCAGCAGCGCCTTGGCGATCCCGTGCAAGGACTTCAGCGTGGCGCGCTTCTCGCGCTCCCCTGCCATCTGACGCCAGCCGAAATCTTTAGCGTCCTGCTTGAGCGCTGCCAGTTGAGACAGGGTGTCGTCACGCACCAGGAGCTGGCCCAGCGCAGCTTTGGCCGATTCGTCCAACACTTCTGCCAGCAAGCCGCCCAAGCGCCTGCGTTCGGTGGACAGGGCTTCACTGACCAGCTCTTGTAAGGTGGTGTGGCCGGGCCGGATGATTTTGTGCTCGCTGAGCCAAACGATCAGTTCGGCGGCCACGAATCCTGGCATTACGTCGCGCCGCACGATCTGTTCAGCCTGCTGTGCCAGTTGCGGCAGGAAGCTAGCCGCCCACGACCGGTAGCCGAACAGTTCGGCGATCTGACCCCTCTGGCTGTAGTGCTCATGCTTGGTGATCGCCTTGCGTTCGAACGCTTCGCCGTGGAAATAGCGACTCAGCACGAAGGCGCAATCGTCCTCGACCTCATGCCAATCGAAGCGGAAGAAAGCATGCTTGGCCTTGAAGTAGCCGATCTGCAAGACGCAATAGACTTGGGCCTGCAGGCTAGGCCGGCTGCTGGCGAACGCCAGTTCAGATTCGGTCAACGCCAGGTATTCCAGCCGCTGAGCATCGTCGAAGTCCGGTAGGCCGTACAAGGCTTCCTGCTCTGCGTCAGAAAAGACGGTGAGTAGCTTATTCTTGTTGCTCATCGACCGTCCTTCCCGCACCACGCCAACCTGCTCGCGTCAATGTTTCGATCAACGTAGTGCGCTTGACATTGAAGTTGCGGCACACCGCCGCCTTAGACATGCCGCCATCGAGCGCGGCGACGATGGCGTCCAGCTTCTCACCAGTGATCGCCTGCGGCCGGCCGCCGATCCGGCCGCGTTTGCGTGCGGCGGCCAAGCCCGCGACGACGCGCTCCTGAATCAAGGCGCGCTCGTACTGCGCGAGCGCACCGAACACCTGGAACAGGAATTCGCCCGAGGGCGTCGTAGTGTCCAGGTTCTCTGTCAGCGAGCGGAACGCCACCCGCTTGTCCTTGAGCGAAGTCACAATGGCGAGCAGGTGCGACAGCGAGCGACCGAGCCGGTCGAGTTTCCACACCACCAGCACATCGCCGGCTCGAACGAACTCAAGCGCCCGCGCCAAGCCGGCACGGTCATCCTTCGCGCCAGAGGCACGATCCTCAAACAGGTGACGCGGATCGACGCCGGCGGCGAGCAGCGCGTCGCGCTGCAAGTCCGTGCTCTGGCGGTCGGAGTCCGACGATACGCGCATGTAGCCAACCAACATAGGCGGATAACCATCAAAAACAGGTTTCCGCATAATAGTGAATAGCGATAGAGTTTTCCGTACATTTTTGAGGGGGTGTTGCACAGGTAGCTGTCATTTTCAGAAGGCGATAGCACGAATTATCAAAAGTCGGCCGCACGGTTTTTTCTGACGGTTGACGTCACCTCAGAAAACGGAAAATAAAGCACGCTTAGGCGTAGTTCCCTTGGCTACACCGCGTCGGTACTGCGCGGTTCTTTCTTCCCTTGCAGTGAAGCAATCAGCGGGCAAGAAACATTCCCCTGCCGCAGGTGGCAGGCACACACAAGTTCGGAAAGCACCGACTCCATACGCGCCAAGTCAGTCATTTTTTCGCGCACGTCCTTGAGCTTGTGCTCGGCCAGACTACTGGCTTCCTCGCAATGGGTGCCATCCTCCAGCCGCAGCAGTTCGGCTATTTCATCCAGACTGAAGCCCAGCCGCTGGGCTGATTTCACGAACCGCACCCGCGTTACATCCGCCTCGCCATAGCGGCGGATGCTGCCGTAAGGCTTGTCCGGCTCCGGCAACAAGCCCTTGCGCTGATAGAACCGGATGGTCTCTACGTTGACCCCGGCCGCCTTGGCGAAAACGCCGATGGTCAGATTTTCCAAATTGTTTTCCATATTGCTTGACTCCGTACATGACTACGGAGGTAAGGTTACGCTATCCAATTTAAATTCGAAAGGACACGCGCATGTCTGAACCACAAAACGGGCGCGGGGCGCTCTTCGCCGGCGGGCTGGCTGCCATCCTCGCCTCGGCCTGCTGCCTGGGGCCGCTGGTTCTGGTCACCTTGGGGTTCAGCGGCGCTTGGATCGGCAACCTGACGGTATTGGAGCCGTATCGGCCGATCTTCATCGGCGCGGCGCTGGTTGCACTGTTCTTTGCCTGGCGGCGCATCGTCCGACCGACCGCAGCCTGCAAGCCGGGCGAGGTGTGCGCGATTCCGCAAGTGCGCACCACCTACAAGCTCATTTTCTGGTTCGTCGCCGTGTTGGTCTTGGTCGCGCTTGGTTTTCCCTACGTCATGCCATTTTTCTACTAATCAGGAGTTCATCATGAAAAAGCTGTTTGCCTCCCTCGCTCTCGCCGCTTTCGTTGCCCCCGTGTTCGCCGCCACTCAGACCGTCACGCTGTCCGTGCCTGGCATGACCTGCGCCTCTTGCCCGATCACTGTCAAGCACGCGCTTTCCAAGGTTGAGGGCGTGAGCAAGACCGACGTAAGTTTCGACAAGCGCCAGGCCGTCGTCACCTTCGACGATGCCAAGACCAACGTCCAGAAGTTGACCAAGGCGACCGAGGACGCGGGCTATCCGTCCAGCCTCAAACGCTGATCCGTTAACCGAACTCGGGAGCGACACATGGGACTCATCACGCGCATCGCTGGCAAAACCGGCGCGCTCGGCAGCGTCGTTTCCGCGATGGGCTGCGCCGCCTGTTTTCCTGCCATCGCCAGCTTTGGCGCGGCCATCGGACTGGGCTTCTTGAGCCAGTACGAGGGGCTATTCATTGGCATCCTGCTGCCGATGTTCGCCGGCATCGCGTTACTCGCCAATGCTATCGCTTGGCTCAATCATCGACAGTGGCGACGCACGGCGCTCGGCACGATAGGCCCGATCTTGGTGCTGGCAGCGGTGTTTTTAATGCGGGCTTACGGCTGGCAGAGCGGTGGACTGCTCTATGTCGGCCTGGCCTTGATGGTTGGGGTGTCGGTCTGGGATTTCATCTCGCCAGCACATCGCCGCTGCGGGCCGGACAGCTGTGAATTGCCAGAACAACGTGGCTGACGGCAACAGCCGTAGCCACCACAGAAAAGGAAAAATACATGACCACCCTGAAAATCACCGGGATGACCTGCGACTCGTGCGCGGCTCACGTCAAGGAAGCCTTGGAGAAAGTGCCCGGCGTGCAATCGGCGCTGGTGTCCTATCCGAAGGGCACAGCGCAACTCGCCATTGAGGCGGGCACGTCATCGGATGCGCTGACTACCGCCGTGGCCGGACTGGGCTACGAGGCAACGCTTGCCGATGCGCCACCGACGGACAACCGCGCCGGCCTGCTCGACAAGATGCGCGGCTGGATAGGGGCCGCTGATAAGCCCAGTGGCAACGAACGCCCGTTGCAGGTCGTCGTCATTGGTAGCGGTGGCGCGGCAATGGCGGCAGCACTGAAGGCCGTCGAGCAAGGCGCGCACGTCTCGCTGATCGAGCGCGGCACCATCGGCGGCACCTGCGTCAACGTCGGCTGCGTGCCGTCCAAGATCATGATTCGCGCCGCCCACATCGCCCATTTACGTCGGGAAAGTCCGTTCGACGGCGGTATCGCGGCGACTGTGCCTGCGATTGACCGCAGCAAACTAGGGGTTGGGGGAGCAACGGAACAGAAAGTGCACTTAAGCTCAGTCGCTGCCCCGCAAACCCTTGCAACGTCTGGATAGTTTCGAAAAACGACCGTTTTATGAAACCGTTTCCGCTATCGCGAGGAAAGGTCACCAACACCCGAAAATCAGTGCAATAAACCTTTCTCACGAATCAAAGTTCGTTAATTCGCAGTCGCTGACGAGTAAAACGAACTCTAATTCGGCTTACGTTGGTTTTCAGTTCCATTGCTCCCCAACCCCCATATTCGAGCTCGCTGCTGCGATACGCCGGGTTGATATTGACCAGAATTGCGCCAACCTTGGCGCTGGCCAGTTGGGCAATGCACCACTGGGCGCAGTTCGGTGCCCAGATGCCGAGGCGTTCGCCGGGCTTGAGCCCGAGCATCAGCAGGGCCCGGGCCACGACCAGCACCTCGGCGGCCAGTTCGGCCCAGGTGTAGCGCAGGTTCTGGTGGCAGACCACCAGCGCCTCACGCTGCGGATAGGCGGCCACCGTGGCATCCAGGGCTTCGCCAATGGTCATGGCCAACAGGGACTTGTCCCGGGGGCCGCGGGTGTAGGACTCGATCATGCTGACTTCCCTTGTTGTTCTTGTTGGTCGCCATCAGCGGGCCGGTACCGGGGTGCCGGCCCGCTGGTTTTCTCAGGGGGCCTTTTTCTGGCGGGCCATATAGTCCTCGTACTCGCGGGACATCACGTACAGCTTGATCTGCTCCACGTCCGCAGGCTTGAGCGAGTCCTCGAAGGACGGCATGCCCGCAGGCTTGAGCAGCCCCTGCAACACGATCTGCTGGAAGTGCTCGCGGGTGGCATCGCTGGACTGGCGCAGGTCCGCAACCAGGCCGCCGCTGATGGTCCCCATGCCATGGCAGACGCTGCAGAACTGCCCGTACAACTGTTTACCCGGCGTGACATCGGCCGTGACGGCAGGCGGTACGCGATCACTCTTCGCGGCCGTCGGCGCTACCGCCGGCAACTGCGCCTTGCCATCCAGGGCGAAGACCAGCAGACGACTGCGGTTTTTCATGCCCGGCTGGTTCATCGATTCGCCGCCGGTCAGGGTAGCCACGCCGCCCCAGCCCGCCATGATCGCCACATACTGGCGCCCGTTCTGCTCGAAGGTCATGGGCGCGGCGACAATGCCGCTCTGCGCTTCGTAGCTCCACAGTGGTTCGCCCTTGTCCGCCGAATAGGCATGCATCTGTCCGGTCGCGGTGCCCTGGAAGACCAGGTTGCCGCCGGTGCTCAGGGTGCCGCCGTTCCAGTGGGTCGGATACGGCACCTTCCAGGCTTCCTTCTGTTTCACCGGGTCCCAGGCCAGCAAGGCACCGCTGACCACGGCCGACGGCACATCGGTGGCATCGGCAAAGCCGGCGCCGGTGTTGAATGCCTTGCGTGAGACGAAGTCCTTGCCTTCATTGCGATAGACCCCCGGCACTTCCTGGTAGGGAATATAGACCAGGCCGGTTTTCGGGCTGAACGACATCGAATGCCAGTTGTGGGCGCCAAAGGGGCTCGGCCACATCACGATCGGCTCTTTCTCGTAGCGCGCACCGGGTACCTCTACCGGACGGCCGGTGGCCAGGTCTACCTTCTCGGCCCAGGTCACCTTGCCGAACTTTTCCGCCGAGAGCAGTTCGCCGGTGGCGCGATCGAGCACATAGAAGAAGCCGTTCTTCGGCGCCTGCATCAGCACTTTGCGCGGCTTGCCGTCCAGTTCCAGGGTGGCCAAGGTGATCTGCTGGGTGGCGGTGAAGTCCCAGGTCTCGCCCGGCGTGGTCTGGTAATGCCAGAGCAGTTTGCCGCTGTCCGGGCGCAGGGCTAAGATCGACGACAGGTACAGGTTGTCGCCGCCGCCCGGGCTGCGGATCTCGCGGTTCCACGGCGAGCCGTTGCCGGTGCCGACATACAGCAGGTCCAGGTCCGGGTCGTAGGCCATGCTGTCCCACACCGTGCCACCGCCACCGAGTTTCCAGTACTGGTCGCCCTTCCAGGTCTTGGCCGCTTCGCGCAGTTCCGGGTGCTCGTAGGGCAGCGCGGGATCGCCCGGCACGGTGTAGAAGCGCCACACCATCTTGCCGCTCACGGCGTCATAGGCCGAGACAAAACCGCGCACGCCATATTCGGCGCCGCCGTTGCCGATAATCACCTTGCCCTTCACCACGCGCGGTGCGCCGGTGATGCTGTAGGGCTTGCTCGGATCGGTGGTCTGCTGGCTCCAGAGTTCCTTGCCGGTCTTGGCATCCAGGGCGATCAGCCGGCCGTCCAGGGTGCCGACATAGACATTGCCGCCCCACAGCGCCACGCCCCGGTTGACCGCGTCGCAGCAGGAGGTGCGCGCCTTGACCCGCTCGACCTGCGGGTCGTAGCTCCACAGTTCCTTGCCGCTGACCGCGTCCACGGCGATCACCCGGCTCCAGGACATCGAGGTGTAGATCACCCCGTCGTGGAACAGCGGGGTCGATTCAAGGCCCCGGGTATTGTCCAGGTCCTTGTACCAGGCCAGGCCAAGGCCCTTGACGTTGCCGGCGTTGATTTGCTCCAGCGGGCTGTAGCGCTGTTCGGAATAGGTGCGGCCATGGCTGAGCCATTGCCCGCCCTCGTGTTCGGTGGCGCGGATCGCCGCTTCGTCCACCGCCGCGGCCAGCAACGGCATGGGCACGGCGAGGCACATCAGCAGCACGCAGCTGCGCAGGGAACTGGGGAAAGACAGAGTATTGAACATTGCAAGGCTTCCTCGGTGAACGCTGGGGGCGCGGATCAGAAAATCTGCATCAGGCGGAGGTTGATGCGATCACCCTCCCTGAAACCGTTTTCCACCGATTGGTCGCGGCCATAGTTGACCAGCAGTTGGGTCTTGGGCGCGACAAACCAGCCGGCGCCGACCGTGAACTTCTGGGTCTTGGGTTCATCGCGCTGATCCAGGCCATCGAGACGGGTCTCACCGCCCCAGAGCCGCGAGTAGCCGACGCGCACATCGAAGGTCGGGGTGACCTGATAGCGCAGGAACGCCTGGCCCTGGTACAGGGCCGACTGGCGCAGGGTCAGGCCGGCTGCCGTGGCGTCGTCGTTCTTGCCGAACCAGGTGACGTCCCCCACCAGATCGAGCCACCACTTGTCGCCCAGGCCCTGGATATAGCCGGCCTGAAGCGCGAATTTCCAGCGGTTCTCGCCAATGTTCAGCGCATCGTCGCGGTCGTAGCGACCGGTGGGCACATAGAGGAACGGCGTAATGCCGAAGTAGGTTTTCTCGGCGGGTTGCTCCACCAGCCAGATGGTCGACGCCAGGATCAGGTCGCCGATGCCGCCATCACTTTTGCCCAGCCCCTTGGTGTCGCGCTTGCCTTCCAGTTGGCCGAACGGCAGGAGAAATTGCGGGTCGATGGTGAAGCCGCCAAGCTTCATGAAGTGCACGCCCCGCAGGATGCCGATATCCGAATCGAGCCCGGCGCGCAGGGGTTGCTTGTGGCCGTCGGCATAGAGCGAGCGGCGTTCGGCGTGCTGGTAATAGACCATGCCCAGGGTGGTGCCTTCGGGCAGCGCGGTGTAGTCGCCGGCATCGACGTCGACGGCCTGAGCCTGGCCCGCGAGGCCGGCAGCCAGGGCCAGGGTGCAGGCCTGCAACAGTGTGGCGAGGGGGCGGCGCCGCACAGGGAGCGCGGGCACGGTTGACAGTGTGGTCTTGCTCATCGTGTCACCTGTTTATTGTTTTTGTGGATGAGCCACCCAGTGGGCAGCACTCAGGCAATAGCAGGCTTCATGCCAATAAAATTAATCCTTTTATATCAGCTACTTAATCAATATCCCCAGTAACCGGCCGGATGGGCAGTGGCCGGCGCAATGGCGGCGAAGGCCCGATTTACCGAGGCTTTGGCGCCGTCTCGGGGCTGTCTCAGCTGTCTCATCGCGATTCTCATCATGCGAGACAAACGGCCTCGGTAAAAGCCTTCAAACCCCTGAAAAACAAGTACTTTGGTACTGGTTTGAAGCTGGCATAGGGGTTGCTGAGGCAAAGCGTCACTTTCAATAAGAAGAGAGCCACTCCATGTCCCATGCCTTCCCGATTCACCCGGATACCCAAGCGTTCCTCGACCGTCAGCACCGCATGCTGATCGGCGCCGACTGGTGCGCCGCCAGCGATGGCGCGACCCTGCAACTGGTCAACCCGGCCAATGGCCAGGCCCTGGCCCAGGTGCCTGCCGCCACCGCCCAGGACGTCGACCGTGCCGTGCGCGCGGCACGCCAGGCCTTCGACGATTCGCCGTGGAGCCGGATGCGCCCGCGCGAGCGGCAGAACCTGCTGTGGAAACTCGCCGACCTGATCGAGCGGGACGCCCAGGTGCTGGCCGAGCTGGAATGCCTGAACAACGGCAAGAGCGCCCAGGTCGCCCGGGCCATGGATGTGCAGATGGCCATCGATTCCCTGCGCTATATGGCCGGCTGGGCCACCAAGATCGAAGGCAGCACCCTGGAGCCTTCCGTGCCGTTGTTCGATGGCCAGTTCCATGCCTTTGTGCGCCGTGAAGCGGTGGGCGTGGTCGGCGCCATCGTCGCCTGGAACTTCCCGCTGCTGCTGGCCTGCTGGAAGCTCGGCCCGGCCCTGGCCACCGGCTGCAGCGTGGTTCTCAAGCCGGCCGATGAAACGCCGCTCAGTGCCCTCAAGCTGGCCGAACTGGTGCTCGAAGCCGGCTACCCGGCGGGCGTGCTCAACGTGGTGACCGGGGTCGGCGCAGTGGCCGGTGCGGCGCTGTCGGCCCATCCGCAGCTGGACAAAGTGACCTTTACCGGCTCCACCGAAGTCGGCAAGTTAATCGGCAAGGCCGCCATGGACTCCATGACCCGGGTGACCCTGGAACTGGGCGGCAAGTCGCCGACCATCGTGCTCGCCGACGCCGATCTGGACACGGCCGCGGCCGGCGCCGCCAGTGCGATTTTCTTCAACCAGGGCCAGGTCTGCTGTGCCGGGTCGCGCCTGTATGTGCAGCGCAAGCACTTCGACCGGGTCGTTGCCGATATTGCCGGGATCGCCAACCGCATGAAGCTGGGCAATGGCCTGGACCCCAGTGTCGATATGGGGCCGCTGATCTCGGCCAAGCAGCAAGCGCGGGTTTCGCGCTATATCGACATGGGCCGGGAGATGGGCGCGCACCTGGCGTGTGGCGGTGAACACTACGGGCCGGGTTACTTTGTCCAGCCGACGGTGATCGCCGATGTCGACCAGCAATGCTCGCTGGTCCAGGAGGAAATCTTCGGCCCGGTGCTGGTGGCGATTCCCTTCGACGATGTGGAGGACGCGATTCGCCTGGCCAATGACAGCACCTACGGGCTGGGCGCCAGTATCTGGTCCAACGACCTGGGCCAGGTGCATCGGATGATCCCGCGCATCAAGTCCGGTTCGGTCTGGGTCAACTGCCACAGCGCCCTTGATCCGGCGCTGCCGTTTGGTGGCTACAAGCTGTCCGGCGTCGGCCGGGAGATGGGCGCCGCCGCCATCGAGCACTACACCGAGCTCAAGTCGGTGCTGATCAAGCTCTGAGGTACGCCGACGCGCCCCAGCCAATCCGGGGCGCGCCGTTGTTATTGCTTGAGCTTGCGGTACAGGGTCGCCCGGCTGATCCCCAGCGCGCGGGCGGCCGCCATCACATCGCCCTGATGCCGATCCAGCGCCTGCTGGATCGTCGCCGCGCCCTGCCCGGATCCGTCCTGGCGCGTACCCAGCGCGGGCTCGCGCAAATCATCGAGGGTGCAATCGGGCAGATGTTCGAGGGTCAACAGCGTTTCACCTTCGTCACGCATGGCCATGGCGGTGCGCAGCAACATTTCCAGCTGGCGGATATTGCCCGGCCAGTGGTATTGGCTCAGCAGCTCGTTCAAGGCCTCATCGAGGCGAATGCCCTCGCCGCCCATACCTGACAACAGTTGGCGACACAGGGCTGGCAGATCGTCACGCTCGCGCAGCGGCGGCAATTGCACGCACAGGCCATTGACCCGGTAATAGAGGTCTTCGCGAAAGCGCTGGGCCTGGACTTCCTGCTTCAGGTCGCGGTGGGTCGCGCAGATCAGCGCGATATCCAGCGCCTGCTCTTCGCCACCGCCCAGGGGCGCGACCTTGCGTTCCTGCAACACGCGCAACAGGCGGGCCTGCAACGCCAGGGGCATATCGCCGATTTCATCGAGAAACAGCGTGCCGCCATGGGCCTGGACCAGACGCCCGACCATGCCGCCACGGCGCGAGCCGGTAAAGGCACCTTCGCGATAGCCAAACAGTTCGGATTCGATCAGCCCCTCGGGAATGGCCGCACAGTTGACCGCGACAAAGGCCTTGTCCGCACGGCTGCTGGTGTCGTGCAGGGCCTGGGCCACACGCTCCTTACCCGTACCGGTCTCGCCCTGGAGCATGATGGGCAAGGCATTGCGCAAACCGCGCCGCGCCATACCCAGGCTGCGGGCAAAACGCAGGTTGCCGCCGGCCAGGGCCAGCAGGCGGTCTTCATCGGTTGTGCGCTCGCGGGCGACCGGCGGGCGCTGCGCAATTTCGTGCACCAGCAAGCGCAACGGCGCTTGCAATGCGCGATAGAACAGTTCGCCACGGGGGCTTTGCAGGCTGGCGGTGGCGCCCTGGGACAAGCGTGCGAGTTGATTCGCCTCGTCGCCCAGCAAGGCCTGGATCGTCTTGCCCAGCAGCGCTTCGCGGGGCTGGCGCAACAAGGCGCAGGCATGCTCGTTGGCGGCCAGCAGCTCGCCGTCAGCGCCAATCGCCAGCAGGCCCTGCCAGGAGGATTCGAGGTATTCACGACGGGGGTGGAAGGCCAGGATCAACTGGCGCGGATAGCAGGCGCTGAACAGCCGGCTTTCGATCTGGCTGGCACTCAGGGCCAGCAGCGACAGGCTGTCATGGGGCTGGCGATTGTGGCCCTGGCGGGTCAGGTCGAGCACGCCCTGCACCCGACCGGCCGGATCGCGGATAGGCACCGAGGTACAGCAGAACGGGCTGAGACGGTCGAGAAAATGCTCGTTGTAGTCGATCACCATCGGCCGCACTTCCACCAGCGCCGTGCCCAGGGCATTGGTGCCGCGCGAGGCCTCGCTCCAGCAGACGCCGGGGGCGATATCGCGCAATTCGCGCTGCGCCAGGGCCTTGTGCCCTTCCACGGCGACGATGGTCGCCTGGGCATTGGCCAGGATCACCAGGCTGTCGCCGTGGGTCTTGCCGAACTGCGCCGCCAGTTGCTCCATGATCGGCGTGGCCGCGTCGATAAAGGGCCGGTTGCTTTCATAAATCCGCGAATGGCTGGTGCGCGGCGTATCGCAGCCATCGTCCAGGCGGCGGCCATGGCCGAGGCTACGGCGCCAGGACGCGTCGATTTCATCGCGCAACAGCCCATCGGGAATCACGCCTTCCTGGCGGACGATACTGCGTACATCGAGGAATTCACGCAAAACAGCTTCGTTTCTTATTTTTGTCTGCATGCCAACTCCAGCACTCACCTACGGGCGTCAGGCAGCGGCCCGTCAGGAACACACCCGCCACATAAACATGCAGCCGGCGCCAGGGCAATGACCGACGAGTCACAATCGAACGCTTTCGTCATCGACCCTTACGCTTACATCAAGGTAAGACAGATCGCCAGCCGATACAAGCCACCTGCTGCGCCGACAGCCCGAGGCCCCGACCCGCCCTGAAACGCCCGTAAAAACGACCGCCAACCCTGCCGCACATATAACCTAATGGAATTTATTTTCCATATTTTATTCTTTCTACTGCTATGAAATTCCAGTCATAGTTTCCCCACTGCCCTCGGCAGGGCGTACCCCTATACCCAGGTCGCCGGTTGCACACTCACTGCCTGCCACCCTTCGCTCCCTGCGGCGCAGCAGCTTCTTGCGTGATTCGCCATGGCTACTTCCCACGTTGCCGACCGCGAGCTGGTCGGCCAGCTGTTCAAACTCAACTATGACTGGCTGCGGGCGCGCGTACGCGCACGCCTGGGCTGCCCCCACGATGCCGACGACATTGCCGCGGAAACCTTTGCCCGCGTGCTGGCCCTGCCGGATCCCAGCGCCGTGCGCGAGCCCCGGGCGCTGCTGACCACCATCGCCCAGCACCTGATCTATGAAGGCTGGCGCCGACGTGATCTGGAAAAGGCCTACCTGCGCGCCCTGCATGATGTACCGGAGCAACAGCAGCCGGCCCCCGAGGAACACCTGATGCTGATCGAAAGCCTGCTGGCCATCGACAAGCTGCTCGACGGCCTGTCGAGCCAGGGCAAGGCGGTGTTTGTGCTTAGCCAGCTCGAAGGGCTGACCTATACCGGCATCGGCGAGCGCCTGGGGCTGTCCCTGGGCAGCGTGCATCGGCATATGAGCGATGCCCTGCGCTGCTGCTACCGGGTCTTTGGCGCATGAAGCGCAACGCCAGCACGGTGCTGGACGATGCAGTCGCCGAAGCGGCCATTTTGTGGATGGTGCGGTTGCAGTCCGGGGAAGTCAGTGCTGCCGAGCAGCAGGCCTTCGACGCCTGGCAGGCCGCCGATCCGCGCCACGCCAGCGCATTCGAGCGGCTGGCCGGGGGCCTGGCGATCGCGCGCCGGTCACCCTGGCAGGGACGCCCCAGCGGACCGATGCTGCAAGCGCTCGAAGCCCCTTCGAGCCGCCGTAGCTTTATGCGCAACAGCCTGGCCCTCGGCGGGCTGGCGCTGTCGGTTGGCCTGCTGGCACGTGCCGGGCTGTTGCCCTGGTCCCTGCCCGGTGATCTGCAGACCGGCACCGCCCAGCGCCGCGACTGGCAACTGGCCGATGGCAGCCGCCTGCAACTCAATGCCCGCAGCCGGGTGGCCACCGCGTTCTCGACGCAACGCCGCGACCTGCGGTTGTATCAGGGCGAGCTGGTGCTGGAGCTGGCCGCCGACCCGACGCGCACGTTCCACCTCAGCTCACAGCAGGGCCTGGTCAGCGCCAGCAGCGGACGTCTGTTGCTGCGCCAGCAAGGCGACTCGACCCGCCTGATCACCCTCAGCGGCGCCGCTCGACTGACCCCGGCCAATGGCGTGCAGCAGATTATCGAACCGCGGCGCAGCGTGCTCTTCGACCAGACCTCGATCCTCCAACAGGCGCCCATGAGCCGCCGCGATACGGCCTGGCTCGACGGCTGGATCGAGGCACGCAACGAGCCTCTGGCGCAGATCATCGAAACCGTGCGCGCCTACCGGCGCGGCATTGTGCGCCTGGATGCCAGCCTGGCGAACCTGGCCGTCAGCGGCCTGTACCCGCTGGACAACAGTGACCAGACCCTGGAAATGCTCCAGCAGCAACTGCCGATCCGGGTCACGCGCTACAGCCCCTACTGGATCGAAATCGAGCGCGCCTGAGCGGTTCTATCCATAGGCCCAAACGGTCTAGGGCGGCGTGGAAAATTCAGCCCGCTCATTGCTCATGGTGAATAACTCCACCCTGAAACAGTGAATTTTCCATGCCGACCCCAGCCCGCCACTTCGCCCTTGTTCCCCTTGCCTACGCGCTGCTGGCCGCCACTGCCGCGTTGCCGGAGCGCGCCCATGCCGGCGACACCCCGGTCGTGCATTCGCTCGAATCGTTCTCGATTGCCGCCGGCCCGCTGGCCGATACCCTGCTGGCCATCTCGCGTCAGACCCATACGCCGATTTCCTTCGACCAGGCGGCCCTCGACGGTTTGACCAGTGCGCCCATCGAAGGGCAGCTGAGCCGCGACCAGGCCATCGACCACGCCTTGCAGCGCAGCGGCCTGCGCGCCCACTACACCGCCAGTGGCGCCATCGTGATCAGCCAGGACAGCAGCGGCGCCAGCGCCCGTCCCAAGCCCGCAGCCCAGCACAACCGTAGCGCAACGCCTGCGGGCGGCGCCGATCCGGTACTGGCCACCGTCGTCACCCTGGGCACGCGTCGCCAGGATGTCACGGCCCTGCAAAGCCTCGCGCCGGTGGAGCTGATTACCCCCGAGCAGATCACCCGCACCGGCGCCGTGACCCTGAACCAGGCCCTGAGCCAACTGGTGCCCTCCTTCAACTTCCCCCAGGGCCAGAACGCCTCCAAGGGCACCAGCGCCGTGCGCGCCGCCTCGCTGCGCGGGCTGAGCCCGGCCTATACGCTGATCCTGGTCAACGGCAAGCGGCGCAACCCGACCGGACGCCTGTCCGGTGTCGATCCATGGGGCGCCGACCAATTGGTGGAGCTGAACAATATCCCCATCAGCGCCATCGAGCGGGTCGAAGTCCTGCGTGATGGCGCCTCGGCGCAATACGGCTCCGATGCCATCGCCGGGGTGCTGAATATCGTGCTCAAGGAGCGCGACAGCGGCGGCGGTTTCCAGACCCGCTACGGGCAATACAAGGAAGGCGACGGCGAAACCCGCAACGCCAGCGGCTGGTGGGGCACCAGCCTGCCCGGCGATGGTTTCCTGACCCTGAGCGCCGATGGCCTGAGCAACAACCCGGTGGACCGCAGCGGCACCGACCATCAATACGTCAACGCCGGCCCCGCCGGTGACCTGCGCACCGGGCGCTGGGGCCAGGGCGGCCGTCAACAGGGTTCGGTGCTGGCCAACGGCGAGCTGGGCTTCAACGACGAGACCCGCGGCTACGCCACGCTCAACTACGGCTACACGGAAAACTTCAACGACATCAACCCCAACTTCAGCCGCTCCAAGGACAATATCCTCGCCGTCTACCCCAACGGTTTCCAGCCGCGCACCCGGGAGAAGCGCTTCGACCTGTCCTCCGTGGTGGGGGTCAAGTACAGCGAGGCGCAACTGGGCAACTTCGACCTGTCGCTGTCCTACGGCAAAAACGAGGTCAAGGGTTACCTGGAGAACAGCCTGAGCCCCAGCTACGGCCTGGCCAGCGCCACCCACTTCGCCCTGGGCGCAACCGAAAGCAAGACCACCAATCTGACGCTGGACTGGGACCGCGAGCTGAATTTCAACTGGGCACCCTCGCCCTGGACCCTGTCCGCCGGCACCGCGTATCGCCATGAATACTTCGCCATCGACGAGATCGGCGACGAGCAATCCTGGAATTACGGCGGCGGCCTGATTCCCGCCGGCCAGCTCAATGCCGGGCAACCGGCACGCTTCGGCGCGGTGGACCTGGCGGGGATCAACCCCGATGACCTGGGCAGCCAGTCGCGCAATGTCTACAGCCTCTATGGCGGGTTGGAGGGGCATCTCACCGATAACCTGGAGCTGGGCACCGCGCTGCGCGCCGAGCATTACTCGGACTTCGGCGCCACGGTCAATGGCAAGCTCTCGGCGCGCTACACCTTTACCCCGGCGTTTGCCGTGCGCTCGACCTTCAGCACCGGCTACCGCGCCCCGAGCCTGGGCCAGTTGGCGACGCAGACCACCACCTACACCGGCAGCTGGAGCTTCGACGGCGGCCAGGCGGCGCCCGGGCGTACCCGCCTGTTCCGTCCCGGGGACTCAGCGGTCGCCGCCTTTGGCGCCAAGGACCTGGACCCGGTCAAGGCCCGCAACTACTCCCTGGGTTTTGTCTGGACCCCTACCGAGCGCACCTCGCTGACCGTGGACGCCTACCGGATCAATATCGAGGGCAATATCCTCGCCACCTCGGTGCTGCAGGACCCGGCCGACAACAGCTCCACCGCTGTGCGCGACCTGCTGGCCCAGGCCGGCCTGAGCAATTTCTCCGGTGCCTCGTTCTATACCAATGGCTACGACACCCGGACCAAGGGTATCGACGCCCTGCTCAAGCACCGCCTCGACCTGCAGCGCTTCGGCAAGCTGGAACTGGGTGCCGGGGCCAGCGTGACCGACACCAAAGTCAGCAACGTCAAGCAGGGCACCGTCCTGACCCGCACCGGCACCACCCTGTTCAACCGCGATGTGCTGCGCAACCCGGAAAACGGCACGCCGGAAAACAAGCTGATCCTCTCGAGTGACTACACCTATGGCGACGTGGGCGTAAACGTGCAGGCCACACGCTTTGGCGAGTACACCTACAACCACCCGACCCTCGCCAGCCGCGACCAGACCTTTAGCGCCCAATGGGTGGTGGACCTGGACGTGCGCTACCAGTTGACCCGTGAACTGGGGGTGAACGCCGGGGCCAATAACCTGTTCGACACCTACCCGGAGAAATTCAAGTCCTTCAACCAGGTCAACGGCATCAACCGCTACGGCTTTATCGCCCCGGCGGGCGCCTCCGGGGCCTTCTATTACGTCGGCCTGAACTATCAGTTCTGAGACGTACCAGTTCTAAGACGGAGCGCAGCCCATGACCACCAATACCCTCCAAACCGTGACGCCCTCACCCGGTCCCCTGCACTGGCTCGCCATCCAGCTGGCGCGCCTGAGCCGCCAGCGCGTCAGCGCCCGGGCGCTGCTCAAGGGCGTCTGGCTGACGCCCTTCCTCGGCCTGATCGGCGTGCTGTTTGTCTGGCCACTGGTGATGCTGGTGGTCGGTGCCTTTCGCAGCCGTGCGCCCTTTTTGCCGGGCGAATGGACACTCAGCGCCTGGAGCGTGGCGTTTCATAATCCGGGCATGCTGGCGGCGGTCTGGGCCTCGATCAAGATTGCGCTGGTCAGTACCTTCGCGGCCCTGGTGATTGCCGCGGCGCTGGCCTTTATCAGCGAGCGGACCAGCCTGTGGCTGCGCCGCGCGATCATGCCGAGCATGTTGCTGGTGTTCGTCACGCCGGGGATCTTCTACGCCATTGCCTTTACCCAACTGGCCAACCCCTGGACCGGGCTGGTGAACGATGCCCTGCGCTATGCCTTCGACCTGCCGACGCCCTGGCTGAACGTGCAGGGCTGGTGGGGCATCTACACCGTGCTGATCCTGAAAAAGGTCGCGCTGAGCTACCTGTTTATCGTCGGCGCATTCCGGGCCCTGGACAGCGCCCAGGACGAAGCCTCGTACCTGTGCGGGGCCGGGCCGCTGCGCACCTTCGTGCGGATCAACCTGCCGAGCCTGGCCCCGGCCCTGACCAGCGTCGCGCTGCTGGGGATCATCGCCGGGTTGCAGGTCTTCGAGCCGATCCTGATTCTCGGCGGGCCGGACAATATCGTGGTGATCGCCACCCTGCTGCTCAACCTGCTCGGCGGGGGCGCGGGGCCGGCCGATTACGCCCAGGCCAGTATTCTTTCCAGCGTATTCGTGGCCTTTGTCGCCGTGCTCTATGTGCTGCAACTGCGGGTGCTGGGGCGCAAGGGCTATGTCTCGGTCAGCGGCAAGTTTTCCCGCACGCGGCTCTTGCCGCTGCGCGGTGTACGCACCCTGGTCAGTGGGCTGGTCATCCTGTTTCTGCTGCTCTCGTTCGCCCTGCCCCTGGGCGCCCTGCTGTTTTCATCATTGCAGCCCTACCCCGGGATCTACAGCGGCTTCTCCCTGGCGCGCTACAGCGATGTACTCAGTCAGCCACGGGTGGTCGAGGCGATCCGCGTGACCCTGGTACTGGGGGTGATCGTCGGTGCGGTGGTGATGACCCTGGCCTTTAGCGTCACCCGTCTGTCCCAGCAGATGGGCCGCCGCAGCCGCGCCGCCGTGCGCTTTGCCACCCTGATTCCGCTCGCGATGCCGGGTGTGGTCACCACGGTGGCGATTTCCTGGGCCTGGCTCAGCCTGCCGGCATTTGCCTCGCTCTACGGCTCGATCTGGCTGGTGGCCCTGGCCTTGATCGTCACCGCCATGCCGTTTGCCAGCCAGATCGCCCTGTCGGCCATCTCGCAAATCGCCCCGTCGCTGTCCGAGGCCGCCCGCATGAGCGGGGCCGGGCCGACCCAGACGTTTTTCGAGATTGTCCTGGCGCTGGCCGCGCCCAGTTTTATCGCCGGCTGGTTTATGAGCGCGCTGATGGTCTCCGGCAATCTGGAAGTGCCCCTGCTGCTCAAGTCGCCGGGGGTCAACACCCTCGCCGTGATCACCTACAACCTGCAAAGCGCCGGCGACTACAGCCTGGCCGCCGCCTTGCTGATGGTGCTGATGGCCTTTTCCATCGCCCTGTGGCTCGCCAGCCTGCTGACGCTCTGGCTGTTTCGCCGCGCCCGCCATCTCAACCACCACCGTCACGAACAACGTGCCCTGGCCCTGGCCAGCAGCACCAACCCAAGGTTCTGAGCATGAGCAGTGTCACTCTCAACGGGATTCGCAAGGCCTTCGATGGTCGCGTCAACGCCATCGAGCAACTCGATCTGCATATTCAGGACGGCGAATTTTTCGTCCTGCTCGGTCCCAGTGGCTGCGGCAAGACCACCACCCTGCGCTGCATTGCCGGGCTGGAAGAGCCCGACAGCGGCACCCTGCTGCTGGGCCAGCGGGCCGTCGCCGACAGCCGCCAGGGCCTGTTTGTCGCCCCGGAAAAACGCAATATGGAGTCGCCTCAGAAAACGGAAAATAAAGCACGCTAAGGCGTAGTTCCCTCGGGCTACACCGCGTCCGCACTGCGCGGTTCTTTCTTCCCTTGCAGTGACGCAATCAGCGGGCAGGAAACGTTCCCCTTCCGCGCATGGCAGGCGCACACCAAATCAGACAGCACGGCCTCCATGCGCGCCAGGTCAGCCATCCTCTCGCGCACGTCCTTGAGCTTGTGCTCGGCCAGGCTGCTGGCTTCCTCGCAATGGGTGCCATCCTCCAGCCGCAGCAGCTCGGCGATCTCATCCAGGCTGAAGCCCAACCGCTGGGCTGATTTCACGAAGCGCACCCGCGTTACATCCGTCTCGCCATAGCGGCGAATGCTGCCGTAAGGCTTGTCCGGTTCCGGGAGCAAGCCCTTGCGCTGATAGAACCGGATGGTCTCCACATTGACCCCGGCCGTCCTGGCGAAAACGCCAATGGTCAGGTTCTCCAAATTGTTTTCCATATCGCTTGACTCCGTACATAACTACGGAAGTAAGCTTAAGCTATCCAATTCAGATTCGAAAGGACAAACGTATGTCTGAACCTCAAAACGGGCGCGGCGCGCTCTTCACTGGCGGGCTGGCCGCCATCCTCGCCTCGGCTTGCTGCCTCGGGCCGCTGGTTCTGATCGCCTTGGGGTTCAGCGGCGCTTGGATCGGCAACTTGACGGTGTTGGAACCCTATCGCCCCATCTTTATCGGCGTGGCGCTGGTGGCGTTGTTCTTCGCCTGGCGGCGCATCTACCGGCCGTCAGCCGCCTGCAAACCGGGTGAGGTTTGCGCGATTCCCCAAGTGCGAGCTACTTACAAGCTCATTTTCTGGGGCGTGGCCGTGCTGGTTTTGGTCGCGCTCGGATTTCCCTACGTCGTGCCATTTTTCTATTGATCACAGGAGTTCACCATGAAAAAGCTGCTTTCCGCCCTTGCCCTCGCTGCCGTTGTTGCCCCCGTGTGGGCCGCCACCCAGACCGTTACGCTGTCCGTACCGGGCATGACCTGCTCGGCCTGTCCGATCACTGTCAAGAAGGCGATTTCCAAGGTCGATGGCGTCAGTAAAGTTGACGTGACCTTCGAGACGCGCGAAGCGGTGGTCACCTTCGATGATGCCAAGACCAGCGTGCAGAAACTGACCAAGGCTACCGAGGATGCGGGCTACCCATCATCAGTCAAGAACTGATCATGAAAGACCCGAAGACACTGCTGCGGGTCAGCATCATTGGCACAACCCTCGTGGCGCTGTGTTGCTTCACCCCTGTTCTGGTCATTTTGCTCGGTGTGGTCGGCTTGTCCGCGCTGACCGGCTATCTGGACTATGTGCTGCTGCCTGCGCTGGCGATTTTCATCGGCTTGACCATCTACGCCATCCAACGAAAACGCCAAGCCGATGCCTGCTGCACCCCGAAATTCAATGGAGTAAAAAAATGACCGAAATCACCGTGAATGGCATGACCTGCACATCCTGCGCCACCCATGTCAAAGATGCTTTGGAAAAGATTCCCGGCGTGAATGCCGCTGTGGTGTCCTATCCAGAAAGCCGCGCGCAAGTCATGGCAGACACCGCCGTGAGCCACAACCAACTGCTGGCCGCCATCGCCGCATTGGGTTATCAAGGCTCGATCCGGGTTGGTGATTTCAAAGATGAACCAAAAATCCGTGATGCACTTGAGGGCGCCGGTTTGCATATCGCCATCATTGGCAGCGGCGGGGCCGCGATGGCGGCGGCGCTGAAGGCCGTCGAGCAAGGCGCGACGGTCACGCTGATCGAACGCGGCACCATCGGCGGCACCTGCGTCAATATCGGCTGTGTGCCGTCCAAGATCATGATCCGCGCTGCCCATATTGCCCATCTGCGCCGGGAAAGTCCGTTCGACGGCGGTATTGCGGCAACTGTGCCTGCGATTGACCGCAGCAAACTGCTGGCCCAGCAGCAGGCCCGTGTCGATGAACTGCGGCACGCCAAATACGAAGGCATCCTGGACGGCAATCCAGCCATCACCGTTTTGCACGGTGAAGCGCGTTTCAAGGACGACCAGAGCCTGGTCGTCCGTTTGAACGAGGGTGGCGAGCGCGAGGTAACGTTCGACCGCTGCCTGGTCGCCACCGGTGCCAGTCCGGCCGTGCCGCCGATTCCGGGCCTGAAAGAGTCACCCTACTGGACTTCCACCGAAGCGCTTGTCAGCGACACCATTCCCGCACGCCTGGCCGTGATCGGTTCGTCGGTGGTGGCGTTGGAACTGGCGCAAGCCTTTGCCCGGCTCGGCAGCCAGGTCACGATCCTGGCACGCAGCACCTTGTTCTTCCGGGAAGACCCGGCCATCGGCGAGGCCGTGACAGCCGCTTTCCGCGCCGAGGGCATCGAGGTGCTGGAGCACACGCAAGCCAGCCAGGTCGCCCATGTGAACGGCGAATTCGTGCTGACCACCGGACACGGTGAATTGCGCGCTGACAAGTTGCTGGTTGCCACCGGTCGGGCACCGAATACGCGCAGCCTCGCGCTGGACGCGGCGGGGGTCACTGTCAATGCGCAAGGGGCCATCGTTATCGACCAAGGCATGCGCACGAGCAACCCGAACATCTACGCGGCCGGCGACTGCACCGACCAGCCGCAGTTCGTCTACGTGGCAGCGGCCGCCGGCACCCGTGCCGCGATCAACATGACCGGCGGCGACGCAGCCCTCAATCTGACCGCGATGCCGGCAGTGGTGTTCACCGACCCGCAAGTCGCCACCGTGGGCTACAGCGAGGCGGAAGCGCACCACGATGGCATCGAGACCGACAGTCGCACGCTGACACTCGACAACGTTCCGCGAGCGCTTGCCAACTTCGACACACGCGGCTTCATCAAGCTGGTCATCGAGGAAGGTAGCGGACGGCTCATCGGCGTGCAGGCGGTGGCCCCGGAAGCGGGCGAACTGATCCAGACGGCGGTGCTCGCCATCCGCAACCGCATGACGGTGCAGGAACTGGCCGACCAGTTGTTCCCCTACCTGACAATGGTCGAGGGGTTGAAGCTTGCGGCGCAGACCTTCAACAAGGACGTGAAGCAGCTTTCCTGCTGCGCTGGATAAAAAAAGGAGGTTTTCAATGAGCGCCTACACCGTGTCCCGGCTGGCCCTTGATGCCGGGGTGAGCGTGCATATCGTGCGCGACTACCTGCTGCGCGGATTGCTGCGTCCGGTGGCGTGCACCCCGGGCGGCTATGGCCTGTTCGATGATGCCGCCTTGCAACGGCTGTGCTTCGTGCGGGCGGCCTTCGAGGCGGGCATCGGCCTGGACGCGCTGGCGCGGCTGTGCCGGGCGCTGGATGCTGCGGACGGCGATGAAGCGGCCGCGCAGCTTGCCGTTCTGCGCCAGTTCGTCGAGCGTCGGCGCGAAGCGTTGGCCGATCTGGAGGTGCAGTTGGCCACCATGCCGACCGAGCCGGCACAGCACGCGGAGAGTCTGCCATGAACAGCCCCGAGCGCTTGCCGTCCGAGACGCACAAACCGATCACCGGCTACCTGTGGGGCGCGCTGGCCGTGCTCACCTGTCCCTGCCATTTGCCGATTCTCGCCATTGTGCTGGCCGGCACGACGGCCGGCGCGTTCATCGGAGAGTACTGGGGTATCGCAGCCCTCACGCTGACCGGTTTGTTCGTCCTGTCTGTGACACGACTGCTGCGGGCCTTCAAAGATCGATCATGAGCGCTTCCCATTGAGACAAACCACGCTGTCGCTACGTTGCCTCATGCCGGCATCAAATTCGGCTGAGTAGCTTCTCGCCATCTGGACGTAGCTCACCCTTGGGTGAAACATGCCGATACAGGGTCTGCCGCGTGACGCCAAGTTCCTGGCACAGGTCGCCGACCTTGGTCTCTGGCTGACCCATTGCCGCCATCGCCAGCCGCAGCTTGGCGGCGGTCATCTTGAACGGCCGGCCGCCTTTCCGCCCGCGCGCGCGGGCCGAGGCTAGGCCGGCAATCGTGCGCTCCGCGATCAACTCGCGCTCGAACTCGGCCAGGGCGGCGAAGATGCCAAAGACCAGCTTGCCGGCGGCGGTCGTGGTGTCGATGGCCGCGCCGTGCCCGGTTAATACCTTCAAGCCGATGCCGCGCCCAGTCAGGTCGTGCACGGTGTTGATGAGATGTCGCAGGTCGCGTCCGAGCCGATCCAGTTTCCACACGACCAGTGTGTCGCCAGTTCGCAACGCCTTCAGGCAGCTCGTCAAGCCGGGCCGATCCTCGCGCATGCCGGATGCCTGGTCCTCGTAAAGATGTACTGGATCGACCCCGGCGGCAATCAGCGCGTCGCGCTGCAAATCGGTAGCCTGGGAGCCGTCCGCCTTCGATACCCGCATGTAGCCTATCAGCATGTCGTACCTGTCACATATACGTTCGATTATGTGACAGTGTGAGCCAGAAAGTTCTCGCCGTCAAAAACTGTCACTTAACCCGTCATTTAGTCTAAGACCTGCAAACGGCCATTCAGGCTCGTAATGTGACAAAAACTCCGGCGGGATGCCCTCCTTGGTGAACGTGGCGCGCAAACGTTCCAGGGATTCGGGGTCGCGTCGCCCGTAGGACGCCAGTGTGAACAGCAAGCGGGCCGTCTCCGGGTTGTGTCGCGCTTCAATGATGGCCTCATCGATGGCCTGGGCTGCTCGTTGCCAGTGGTTGATGGGTTCCGGCTTCGGCACCTTCGCCGGCAGGCCGTTGGTGAAACCAGTGTGCGGCTCCGTCTGAAACAGCGCGGCCTGTTCCCCGCGCGGGATCAGCGCCTTTGACTCGATCAGCGTGATGGCGGTGGCCGCCGCCTCCAGCATCTGCCACTGCACCGCCGGGGCCAGAATCTCGTAGGGACGCCACAGACTCTGCCCGGCGCGCAGCGGATGGCCGCAGCGCTCCCAGACATGGCGGATGCTCGCCGAGCAACTGCCGCAGTGCGAGAGCGGCGTGTTCAGCTCATCAAGCAGGGTGCGCAGCAGCCGGAACCACAAGCCGGCGTGGACACGCCGACGCGGCAGCTCCACAAAACCCGTCGTCAGCGCCTGCCAGGTGCGCCGGTCCATGCAGGCGATTGCGTCATCGGCAGGGCGCGGCGCAGCATCGGCGATTTCCCACTGAAGATACCGGCCGTGCATGCCCCAGTAGGACTCCAGCCAGCAGCCATGCTGCGGGCAGCTCAGCATCAAGGGGAGCTGCCAGACGAGTAGCACAGCTTGATTCGTTGGATCGTTCAGACACTGCGGACACGCCCGGCGAATCGTCTGGCTCGGTAGCCAGGCACGCCAGCGAGTGATGGACCGCACCTTGCGGGTGCGCTTGGGCAGGAGCACCGCGCATTGGAATGTATAGGTTTCCAAGGCTGCTGGTACCGAATCGTCGAGACTGTCGAGCAGCCACGGCACCCAGCCTGCAAGACTCATGCTGCGCAACCGCTCCAGCTCGACGCCACTGCGCTGGCAGAGCGCCGTCAGCAACGACAAGGATGGTGCGGTATCCAGGTCATCAAGTTGGCTGTGACCAAGATCGTGGGCCAGCAGCTCGTGCACGTCCATCTGGTAGCAGGCGGCGACCCGGTTGAGCCATGAGGACAGGGCTTCGCCTTCCTTGGGTGCCGGATGCAGCGGCCAGCGCGGCGCGGACTTCACATCAGTTCCCGCTCGAACTGTCGCCGCCGCTCACTGGGGCCGATGTAGTCGGCCATGCTGAGCGTGCGGTGGTTGATCGCTTCCTCGCCACTCTCCACGGCGGCGACGGCCGCCGCCACCAGCAGATGTGCAAGCTCGCCGATGGTGCCTTCGCTCCGGGTGAGCAGGTAGCGGGCCATGTCCAGCGTGGCAATCGGGGATGGCCGCCGTAGCGGGAGTGACGCCGCGAAGCTGGCCAGCAGCGAGCAGCAGTCCTCATTGGCCTCCCACGGCGGCAGCAGCATCGGCTCGAAGCGGTTTTCCAACTGATCGTCCGAACGGATGGCCAGGTACGCCTCGCGCGTGCCGACCCCGACCAGGGGGATACGCAGCTCGTTGCCGAGGAAGCGCAGCAGGTTGAGGAACTCGCGCCGGTTAACGCTGTTGCCAGCCAGTACATTGTGCAGTTCGTCGATCACCAGCATGCGCACGCCGACCTTGCGCAGCAGGGCCAGCGCCAGTTGCTCCATTTCCGGCAGCCGTGGGCGCGGGCGCAGCGGCGCGCCCATCGCAGCCAGCAGCGCGACATAGAAGCGGATCACCGATGGCTCTGACGGCATCTGCACGACCAGCACCGGGATATGTTCTTGGTCAGCGTCGGTGCCGACCGGGTGCGCCCGCCGGAATTTCTCGACGATCATCGACTTGCCGTTGTTGGTGGGGCCGACCAGCAGCAGGTTTGGCATGCGTTGCTTGTTCGGCCACGCATACAGAGTTTCCAGCCGGTTCAGCGCCTCGACCGCGCGCGGGTAGCCGATCCAGCGGTCGGCGCGAATGCGCTGGATGCGCTCGTCTGCCGGCAGCCTGGCCAAACCCTGTGCCGCTGGCAGCAGGTGGGACAGGTCAATGACGGGATATTCGTCCACGGCTACCACTCCTCGATCTGATCGAACGGTTTGGCCGGCGGCAGGTTGTCTGCCTGCGGGTCAGCCATGTCCACATCCGGCGGTATGGGCTTGGCCGGTGGCTCCGACGTCTTGAGGTGCTGGCGGCGATCAGCGTCGCGCCGCGCCTTGCGCGTGGCCTTCTGGGCGGTGGTCACGATCTCGCGCATCTGCCCGATCATGCGGAACAGCGCCGACTCGTCCACCTGCTCGCGCCCGAGCTGACGCAATTTGGCCAGCGCCTGGCGTTGTTCCCAGAGGGTGACGGCCGGATGGGACAAGGTGCGGTAGTGGATCTCCAGATAGTGCTGACCTTCCGGTTCCAGTACCCAGATGCGGCTGATGTCGCGCGGATCGCGCCGGATCAGGAAGGCGGGCAAGCGCTCGCGCCGGGCAATCCACGGCTTGAGGGCGTCGGCGTAGTAGTGGATGTGGTCGATGACAAAGCCGGTGCGGGTCAGGGTGCGGCGGATCACCGGCAGGAAATCGACCAAAAACGCGGTGGGGCGGGTAACGACGGCCGGGACGCCAACGCGCTCCACGGCCTCGGCCCAGCGCGCGGCCGGCGGCTGGAGCAGGCCGTTGTGCACGGAGCCGTGATAGGTGCCTACCGCCAACGCGAGCCAGCGCTCCAGCTCGCGCAGCGTCAGGGTGGCCATCTTCTCGGAATCGTACTCGCCGCGCTGGCCGGGATTGGAGAAGGTCGTCCCCGGTAATTCGTCGTGGATCATCTGCATCGCCGTGCCGATGATCCGTTCCACGATGCCGCCGTAGTGCGGCTGGCCTGGTGGGCGATAGTCCAGCCGGATGCCATGCTGTTCGCAGCCACGGCGCAGCGCTTCGCTTTTGAACTCGGCCGCGTTGTCCAGATAGAGCAGCCTGGGCTTGCCGCTCATCGGCCAGTCCATTTCCACATTCAGCCCTTCCAGCCAGGGCCGCTTGTCGCAGGCGGCATGCGCGAGGCATAGGCCGACCGAGACGGCGGACGGCGCTTCCAGCGTGACCACCATGCCGAGTACGCAGCGCGTGAACACGTCGATGGCGAGGGTCAAATATGGGCGGCCAATCGGTTGCCGGTCGCGCTCGTCGACCACGATCAGGTCGATGACGGTGTGGTCGATCTGCACCTGTTCCAGCGGCATGGTGACTTCGGGCGGAATGCCACCCGCGCCTTGCAAGGGACGGGCAGCGTCCTGCCCGCCCCGGCTGCGGGCTATTTTCGCCGGGTGTAGTCCGGCAATCCGCTGGGCCACGGTGTTGCGCGCCGGCACCGGCAGCTTCTGGGTTTTGCACGCCTGCGCGACTTCGCGGTGGAACGCCGCCAGGCTGCGTTTCTGCTTGGTCAGGAAGCGCTTTTGCAGCAGCTCGCGGATGATGCGCTCGACCGGTTCCGGCAAGCGCCCCTTGCCTTTGCCGCCGCCGGATCGGCCGGGCGTCAGGTCTGTTACCAGGCCAGTACCCTGCCGGGCGCGACGGATCAGGACATATACCTGTCGCCGGGACAGGCCCAGCGCTTGGGCTGCCTCATCGGCGGCTTCATGCCCGACCACCTCAAGCGCTGCCAGTGGCCCGATGATTTCCGTCCGGTGCCGGGCTTGCGCCCATGCCTCGTCGGGCAGGGTGGCCACGCCTTGCGCGGCAATCGGTGGAGTGTCTGATGTCATGCCCAAACCTCGCTTTGGTGCACACGAGTATTGAGCATAGTCGAGATTGGTGCAGACGACTCCTGATATTGGGCTGTCAGGAGCCGTATGCACACCAGGCGTTACATCCAGTCAGATGGTGCGGTCGTCTTCTGAAAACGACAGTAGCACAGCGGCGGCTGACAGCCTGTCGCAAAACAAATGTTTTACGACACCTCCTTGAGGTTGCCGCGTTTACATCATTACCTGAACAGGTATAAAATTCCGTCATGACAAACAAAGAAAAACCGCTCGAATGGATCGCGAGCAGCCACAAGGATTTGATGGCGTTGCCGTCCGACGTGCGTCGCCGTTTCGGTTACGCGCTCTCGTTGGCGCAGATAGGCGATCAGGATGACGCAGCAAAGGTGCTCAAGGGGTTCGGTGGTGCCGGCGTGCTGGAGGTCGTCGAAGACGATGCCGGCGGCACCTATCGAGCGGTATACACGGTCAAGTTTGCGGAAGCGGTGTTCGTCCTGCACTGCTTCCAGAAGAAGAGCAAGAGCGGAATCGCCACGCCAAAGGCCGACATGGACATCATCCGCGCTCGGCTGAAGGTGGCCGAGGTATTGGCACAGGAGCTACGAAATGCAAAAACGAATCATTGAAGGCGTCGAGGTTCAGCGCAGCTCGGGCAACGTCTTTGCCGACCTTGGACTGCCTGACGCTGAAAAGCTCAAGATCAAGACCGGCCTGGTGGTCGAGATCAGGAGGGCCATGCGCGCCCTTGGGCTGACTCAACAAGCGGCGGCCAAACGCATGGGCATCCCGCAACCGAAGGTGTCGGGCATGATGCGCGGCGACTTCACCAATCTATCCGAACGCAAGCTGATGGATTGTCTGAATCGCCTCGGCTACGACATCGAAATCAAGGTACGGCCAGCAGCCGAGCCGATCGGGCATCTAACGCTCGCAACCGCTTAATCGGAGCTCTCCTGATGGCAGCCCGCATCACCGACGACGAATGGGACGAACTGACTCCCGAGAATTTCGATACCACGGCACTGCTGCGTGCAGTCGATGCCGTGGACGTGCTGCGCGGCGATTTGAATGACAGCGCAGACGGCGCACCTCCGCAACTGCGCACCGACCTGTTGAAGCTGCATCAACTGGCAATGGCCGCGTTCAACGAGGGATCACGCAGCCGAGTGGCTGAGCTATTTGATCTCGCCGTGGATCTTCAGGATCAGGTTGATCATCTGATGACCTCGCTGGAACAAGTGCAAGAAACCCTGTCCCGGTTGACGGCGCTCTACCCAGAAAGCCTGTCCTGAATGTTCTTGGAGACAACCACATCATGAGCCGCAGCCGCCGCAAAACGCCCATCGTTGGGCACACGACCTGCCGTAGCGAGCGCGAGGACAAGAAACTCTGGCATCAGCGCTGGCGAACCCACGAGCGCACCGCGCTGGCCAGCGCGTCGCCGAAAGCTCTATGCGCCCATCTGCCTCTACTGGAAAACCAGGTCAGCAACGTCTGGTCGATGGGTAAGGATGGCCGCTCCTACTGGCCCATCAAGCGCCAGGCCGCCACGGCGGATCGCATTGCCAACCACAAGGGACGCAATCCGCAAGAGCGCGCCTCCCTGAAAAAGCGTCTGCTGCGCAAGTGGATGAGCAAATGAACCTGTCCACCATCGAGGCGCTGGCTATCGCTTGGGCGCGAATCGCTGAAGAAGCAGAACTCCCAGCCGGCTACGAGGGCACGGCGACGCCAGAGGCGCATCGGGCCTGCGAGGTGATCCAGGAGCGGATTCGAGAGCACGTCGTCGCCACCAATGACATGCGGCTGTTCGGCCTGCTGCACCTGCTTGGGCAGGCGTCGCTGCGCATGGAGCAAGCGCTGTGGCCGGAAGAATATGCGCGGATGACCCGCGAGGTCGAGGAAGCTCTCCGAGAGGCCGACGACCCCAACGCCAAGTCGTACACCCACGAAGAAGTCATGCAGGCGATGCAGGAACGCATCGACCGAGCGCGAGACAAAGCCATGTTGATCGGCTGACGGAAATTTCGGCGGTTCCGGCTGATCCAAGAATCTTGGCGTGACCTTACCTCCGCTCTACCGCTGGGTGCCAGCCTCGGCGCACGCCTAACCACCCAACTCAGAAAGGAAAATAAGTTGGTAAAACGCATTCCCGTATCCGAGCTTCGTCTCGGCATGTACATCCACAAGCTCGCCGGCTCTTGGGTTCGACACCCATTCTGGCGCGGCAGCTTCCTGCTGACCGAGCCTCAGGATCTCTCTGCCATTCGAGAATGTGGCGTCGGGGAGGTCTGGGTCGACTTGGCCAAAAGCCAAGTCGACCCAGAGAGCCCAGAGAGCCCAGAGAGCCCAGAGAGCCCAGAGAGCCCAGAGCCCAGAGCCCAGAGAATTGTCGGAGGAGCAATCTCTGCCGTCTAGTCCACTAAGCAAGAAAAGTGACGGCGCAACCTCAATGGAGAGCGAAATGTGTTATGCACGGAAACTCTGTCTTGCGGCCAAGTCCCAAGTCATGGACATGTTCCAGGAAGCCCGGCTTGGCAAGGCCGTCGACCCAAGCACGACGTTGCCGCTGGTCGGAGAAATCGCTGCCTCGGTGCTGCGCCAACCTCATGCCCTCATCAGCGTCGCACGCATCAAAACGCACGACGATTACACCTACCTGCACTCGGTTGCCGTCTGCGCCCTGATGCTATCGCTGGCCCGGCATCTCGATCTAGACGAGGAGCAAACGCGCCTGGCTGGCATCGGCGGACTGATGCACGACCTAGGCAAGGCCGCGATGCCGCTGGAAGTGCTTAACAAACCAGGCAAGCTCACCGATGCCGAGTTCGCCATCATGAAGCGCCACCCTGTGGAGGGCGCAAAGATGCTGCGCGCAGGCGGGGCCGAGCCCGGGGTGGTGGACATTGCCCTGCACCATCACGAGAAGATCGACGGAACCGGCTACCCGGATCGCTTGGCCGGTGACGCCATTTCACTCCTGGCCCGCATGGGCGCAATCTGCGACGTCTATGATGCCGTGACGTCGGAGCGAGCCTACAAAAAGCCGTGGGACCCGTCCGCGGCGATGCGGCAGATGGCCAAGTGGGAGGGCCATTTCGACAAACGCATCTTCCACGCCTTCGTCAAGGCCGTGGGCATCTACCCCGTCGGCTCCTTGGTTCGCCTGTCCTCTCAGCGTCTGGCCGTTGTCGTTGAGCCGGGAATGGAATCACTGCTGACTCCCAAGGTTCGCGTGTTCTTCTCGCTACGCTCGAGAGAGCCGATCCCGATGCAGACCATCGACCTGGCGGCCACGAGTTGCAAGGACAGTATCACTGGCCCCGAAGACCCGACGCTCTGGAACTTCAAGAACCTCGACGACTTGTGGATGGAATAGCCCCCACAAAACGACGGCCCCGTGAGGGAGCCGTTGAACATCGTCGAGCGATGCCCGTCCAGGGAGGGATGGCCGAGCTCGATTCTCCAGAAGGTAGCTGGTGACACGAGTGTTGAGCCCACCCAACTAGGGTGACGGAAATTTCTGGGGTTCCGGCTTACATCCCCGACTACGTGCTGCCGGCGGTGGAGATCATCGACTCGAGATTCTCCGGCTTCAAATTCGACCTCGCCAGCGTGGTTGCCGACAACGCCTCGTCGGCGCGCTTCGTCGGCGGCGGTCGCCCGCGCTACGTCGAGGATCTGGACCTGCGCACCCTTGGCGTGGTGATCGAGATCAACGGCGAGATCGTCGCCACCGGTGCGTCGGCGGCGGTCATGGGGCATCCGGCCGAGGCCATCGCGATGGTCGTCAACATCCTCGCCGAGCTGGGCGAGAGCCTGCGGGCCGGCAGCTTCGTGATGAGCGGCGGAATCACCGAAGCCGTGGCGGTGAAGCCCGGCGACAACGTGGTCGCGCGCTTCCAGGACCTGGGCAGCGTCTCGATGCGCTTCGTCGACTAACCGGAGAACCACTCATGCCAATCATCGAAATGCACATGGTCGAGGGGCGCACCCACGAGCAGAAGAGTCGCGTCGCCGCCGCCGTCACCGCGGCGGTTGCCGAGAGTCTCGACTGCGCGCCGGAAACGGTACGGATCCTCATCACCGAACACGGCAGCGGCGAGTTCTATGTCGGCGGCATGACGCTGGCCCAACGCGCCGCGAAACGGGAGCAGGCACAATGAAAAAGATCAAATGCGCACTCATCGGCTCGGGCAACATCGGCACCGACCTGATCTACAAGATCATGCGCAGCCCGGTGCTCGAGCCGATGTGGATGGTAGGGATCGACGCCGAGTCCGAAGGCCTCAAGCGCGCCCGTGAAATGGGCCTGAAAACCACTCATGAGGGCGTCGACGGCCTGCTGCCGCACGTGCTCGAAGACGGCATCCAGATCGCCTTCGACGCCACCAGCGCTTACGTGCACGCCGAGAACAGCCGCAAGCTCAACGCCCTCGGCGTGCTGATGGTCGATCTCACCCCGGCGGCCATCGGCCCGCTGTGCGTGCCGCCGGTGAACCTCAAGGCGCACGCCGAGAAGCTGGAGATGAACGTCAACATGATCTCCTGCGCCGGTCAGGCGACGATCCCGGTGGTCTATGCGGTGTCACGCATCCAGAGCGTGGACTACGCGGAAATCATCGGCAGCCTGGCATCGAAATCCATCGGTCCGGGCACCCGCGCCAACCTCGACGAATTCACCACCACCACCTCAGGTGCGATCTGCAAGGTCGGCGGTTCGCGGCGCGGCAAGGCGCTGTGCATCATCAATCCGGCCGAGCCGCCGATGATGATGCGCAACACCGTCTACTGCCTGACCGACGAGGAGCCGGACCGCGACCGCATCACCGCCTCGATCCTCGAGATGATCGGCGAGGTGCAGAAGTACGTGCCGGGTTACCGCCTAGTCAACGGGCCGATCTTCGACGGCAACAAGGTTTCGGTATTCCTCGAAGTGGCCGGTTTGGGCGACTACCTGCCGACGTACGCCGGCAACCTCGACATCATGACCGCCGCCGCCACCCGTACTGCCGAGATGTTCGCCGAGGAAATCCTTGCCGGAAAAATCCAGCTGCCTGCCGTGGAGGTTGCGTGATGAGTCAGTCCAACAGTTTGAAAGGCCGCAAGGTCATCCTGCATGACATGTGCCTGCGCGACGGCATGCACGCCAAGCGTGAGCAGATCAGCGTCGCGCAGATGGTCAAGGTCGCCACCGCGCTGGACGATGCCGGCGTGCCCTATATCCAGGTCACCCACGGCGCCGGGCTGGGCGGCAACTCGCTGCAGCACGGCTTCGCGCCGCACAGCAACGAGGAATACATCAGCGCCGTCGCGGCACAGATGAAGCAGGCCAAGGTTTCGGTGCTGCTGATTCCCGGCCTCGGCACCATGAAGGAATTGCAATCGGCCTACGACTGCGGCGCGCGCAGCGTGCACGTGGCCACCCATTGCACCGAGGCCGACACCTCGCCGCAACACATCGCCTATGCGCGCAAGCTGGGCATGGACACCTCGGGCTTTCTGATGATGGCGCACCTCAACGACGCCGAAGGCATCGCCCAGCAGGGCAAGCTGATGGAGTCCTACGGTGCGCAGACCGTCTACGTCACCGATTCGGCCGGCTACATGCTGCCCGAGGACGTCAAGGCGCGGGTCGGGGCGCTGCATGCAGTGCTCAATCCCGAGACCGAGATCGGCTTCCACGGCCACCACAACCTGGGCATGGGCATCGCCAACTCCATCGCCGCCATCGAGGCCGGCGCGACGCGCATCGACGGCTCGGTGGCCGGCCTTGGTGCCGGTGCCGGCAACACGCCGCTGGAAGTCTTCGCTGCCGTGTGCGAGCGCATGGGCATGGAAACCGGTGCCGATCTGTTCAAGCTGATGGACGTCGCCGAAGAGATCATCGTGCCGATGATGGAGCACGTGGTGCGGGTCGACCGCGAGTCGCTGACCCTCGGCTATGCCGGCGTCTACTCGACCTTCCTGCTGCACGCCAAGCGGGCCGCCGAGCGCTTCGGCGTGCCGGCGCGCGACATCCTCGTCGAGCTGGGCCGCAAGAAGATGATCGGCGGCCAGGAAGACATGATCCCGGACACCGCCATGACCATGGCCAAGGAGCGCGGCATCGCCTTCCGGGCCTGATGCCACGCACAGCGCAGGAGGGCGGACAGTGGCCAACGAACTGGCGGTGGTGGTGGGGGCCTCGGGCGACTTCGGGCGGCGGATCGTCGCGCGGCTGATCGACAGCGGCCTCGATGTGCTCGCTGTGGCGCGCAGCGAAGCGCCGCTGCAGGCGTTGCGCACGCAGTATCCGCGGGTGATTCCCTGCGTCGCCGACATCGCTGCCGATGAGTCGGTCACGGCCATCGCTGCGGCACTCGACCGGCCGGTGCGGATGGTGGTGCACGGGCCGGGCGTGGCAGTCGCCGGTGGCATCCTCGATGCGCCCACTGCGGCGCTGGTGGATGCGGTCAACATCAAGGTCGGCGGTCTGCTGCGGCTGGTGCGTGCGGTCGATCCGCATCTGCGCGCCGGCTCGCGGCTGGTCGCCATCGGCGGGCACTACGGCTTCGAACCGACCGTCTACGCCGCCTCGGCCGGCATCGCCAACGCGGCACTGGTCAACGCGGTGCGCCAGCTGAGTCTGGCCTACGGCGCGCGCGGCATCACCGCACACCTGGTCGCCCCGGGCCCGGCCGACACCGAGCGGTTGCACCGGGTCGCCGCCGACCGCGCGCGGCAACGCGGCATCGACAGCGCGGCAGTGCTGGCCGAGATGTGCGCGGAGTCCTCGCTCGGCACCTTCACCACGCCCGAGCAGGTCGCCTGGGCGGTGGCGCTGCTGCTGGCGCCGGAAGCCGACGCGATGACCGGCTCGACGCTGATGCTCGACTCGGGGCGCCGCCGCGGATTGCCCTGAGCCAGGCAGCCAACCGAAACGAAGCGGACGAACAATTACAACGACGCCGTGGAGACAACCCCAATGCCCATCGTGAACTTCCACCTGGCGCAAGGCTGCGCCAGCCCCGAACAGCAGATCGAGCTGCTAGGCGAAGCCTCGCGGCTATATAGCGAGGTACTTGTCGCGCCGATCGACCGGGTCCGGGCGATGATCAGCCTGTACCCGCGCGAGTGTTTTGCCGTGGCCGGCGAAGTTGGCAGGCAGGCGCCGTATTTTGAATTCCGCGTGCTCGACGGCCGCCCGCTCGAGCAGCGACGGCGGCTGATGGCCGGCTTCACCGAACTACTGGTACGCATTCTGGATGTGCAGCCGCAGCTGGTGCGCGGGCTGTGCATTCGCGTCGAACCGGAGGACTGGTCGATCGGCGGCATACCGGCCGACCTGCTGCGCGCGGCCGAAATCGCGGCGCGCGAGCAGGCAGGGGAGGTCGAGCCATGACGCAGGCCGAATTCCTCCAACCCCAGGGGCTGCGTCTGGACTGGCGCGGCGCCGCCGTGGCCGCGCAGGCGGCGCTGGACTGCGCCGAGCGGCTGGGCATCCGTGTGCATGTGGCGCTGGTCGACCGCAGCGGTAATACGCTGGCCTATCTGCGCATGGCCGAGGCCTTCCTGCATTCGGAGAGCATCGCCATCGACAAGGCCTACACGGCCGCCAGCTTCGGCTTTCCAACCGGCCAATGGCTGGAGGTGATCGGCGACAACCCGCGCCTGCACGCCGGGCTGACTACGCGGCCACGGCTGGTGGTGCTCGGCGGCGGCTTGCCGATGGTCGCGGACGGCCGCTGCATCGGTGGCGTCGGCGTTTCCGGCGGCAGCGAGGAGCAGGACGAAGCCTGCGCCCGCGCGGCGCTGGCAGCGCTGGGTCTCAATACGGCAGAGTGAGGGCGCGATGATGAAACACCAGATAACCATCGAAGACACCGCCGAGCACTATCCCTGCGACGAGCACGAGTCGGTCCTGCATGGCATGGCGCGCCTCGGTCGGCGCGGCATACCGCTGGGCTGCCGTGGCGGCGGCTGCGGTGTGTGCAAGGTGCAGATCACCCAGGGCAGCTACGAGGCGAAGGTGATGAGCCAGGCCCACGTCAGCGCCGAGGAACAGGCGCAGGACATAGTGCTAGCCTGCCGGATCATGCCGCACAGCGACATTTGCCTGCAGGTGCTCGGCAAGATGAAGGAGCGCGTATGCGCCCGAGCGGCGCCAATTTCGGAAGCTTAAGGACCGAGGCGGCCGCTGCAAGGCTAATGGACCACACCGTTGTTTCTCGTTTTCTTGCATGGCCATTCGGTCTGGACGAGCTCCCTAGTACCGGGTGCTTACGTTATAGAGGCTGCTATGGGGGTACCGACGAGAACTCGCGCCATCAACTCTTGGATCAATCGAGGAAGGCCCGGCGGGGCTATAGAGATTCACGAGGTAGCTGCTCAGATTGTTGACATTCAGGCACTCCTCGACGCTGCGCGTGAAGTGCTAGGCGGACGTGATTTCGGGATTGAGCGACTAGAACAGGCGTTGCTGTTCTCCCAGCAACTGCCCCTATTTCAACAGGACCAACAGGACCAACAGGACCAACAGGAATCATCGCTGGCGTCTTGGCTGAACACGATGTTGCGCGACGTCCTTGGGGGCGCGCATATCATCGTGGAACGAGGAGTTGCGTTGATTCATCACCTCCAGCCAGCCTTCCAGAGTCGACGGTTAGCCCTTCCTTCTCGCGGCTGTTGAGCCGGGCGCCGCGGAAGGTTGTTGCAATGGCCTGCTGTAGTTGTTCATCAGGACTGGCTTTTCTAGTCGCCCGCACTGGCCACGCGGACCAATGCGGGGAGGTTTGGGGGCGGGCGGCGGTCAGTCGGCTTCGCTGGGGCGCTGGGCGCGCACCCCGGGGGAGGTGAAGCGCAGCAGGTGGGTGCGCTCGATCAGCAGGTACAGCACGGCGCCAGCGGCCAGGCCCCAGCCCGCGCCGTACACCGCCAGCACCACACCCATGGTGCCGGCGATACCGCGTTCGGCGTTGTTGTTGAGCTGCTCGAAGCCGACCATCAGGCAGATGTAGCCGGTGAGGATCAGCGTCAGCGACAGGGCGATCGGCAGCACCGGCTGGAAGAAGCTCACCAGCGGCAGGACGAACAGCGCGAGAAAGCCGGTGATCCAGAAGGTGCCGGCGCCGCTGTAGATCGACTCCATCGCCTTGCTGCCGTACTTGTAGCGCTCGGCCATGGTCGCCGCCACGGCCGTCCACAGCGGGCCGGCCAGGCCCGGGTAGGGCGCGAAGAAGGCATGCAGGGCGTTGCGGATGGCGCACACCAGGTGGATGCGGTCGACGTTGATCTCGATCTTCTCGTCGGTGCGCAGCTCGTCGGCGCGCTGCATCAGCGACTGGCCGACGATGATGTCGCCGAAGGCGATGATGTAGGCGATCACCGCGGTGGGCACCGCCAGCATGAACACCTGGGCGTCGGGGAAGCCGGCGGTGAAGGGCAGGTACTGCCAGAGCTGGTCGAAAGCCGGCACGGTGATGCCGAAGCGCACGTCCGGCATCCTGTACTCGCCCACCGCGATGCCGGCGACGATGGCCACGATCATCCCCGGGACCATGCCGTAGTTGACGATCTTGCGCGCCAGCGGCACCCGCTCGGTAAGCCCGCGGAACGACACCGAGAACATCAGGTACAGGCAGATCAGGCTGCCCAGCACCAACGAGATCGGCGTGTTGGCCAGGCGCCCGCCGGTCTCGATCTCGCCGATCAGCGCGGCGATGCCGGCGCCGATGATGATCCCGCCCTTCATCGAGTTGGGCACGATGCGCACCATCACGCTGCCCAGGCGCGTGACCCCGAGCAGGAAGAAGATGACGCAGACCAGGATCTGCAGCGCGAACAGCGCGCGGATCGCCTCCGGCCCCGGCTCGAAGTTGCCGAGAAACAGCAGCACCACCGGGATGCCGGGGGTGATCCAGCCCGGCACCAGCGGCACGCCGAGCAACGCCGGCAGCATGAAGCCGATGCCGCACACCACCACGTAGGCCAGCGCCACCTCGTAGGGCAGGCCGAGGTATTTCTCCAACAGCGGGATCATGCCCAGGCTGACCACGAACATGATCAGCGCCTGGAGCATCTCCGCGGTTTCCCAGCGGTAGTGCACGAAGGGCAGGCGAAGCTTGAACGGTCCGGCCTTCCAGCAGGGTTGTTCATCGCCGTCGTTACGTTTGTACAGTTGCATGGAGCCTCCGTTGACGCCGTGTGGCGCCTTCTTGTTGTTGTGAACGGATGCCGCCGGCAGCCGCCATCCCTGCAACGGGATGGCAGTACCAGGCAGAAAAAAGAGGGGTCAGGCCAGATTGCGCAGAGGTGCAGGCTGGGGTGGCGACAGGTCGCGTGCCCGTTCGCGCAGGACGTACTTCTGGATCTTGCCGGTCGAGGTCTTGGGCAGCGCCCCGAATATGACGGTGCGTGGCACCTTGAACGAGGCCAGGTGCTCGCGGCAGAAACTGATGATGGCGTCTTCGTCGACGGCCTGGTGATCGGCCTTGAGGTTGATGAAGGCGCAGGGGGTTTCGCCCCATTTCTCATCCGGTCGAGCCACCACGGCAGCTTCCAGCACGGCAGGATGGCGGTACAGCACACCTTCGAGTTCGATGGTGGAAATGTTCTCCCCGCCGGAAATGATGATGTCCTTGAGCCGATCCTTGATCTCCACGTAGCCGTCCGGGTGGCAGACGGCCAGGTCGCCGGTATGGAACCAGCCACCTTCGAACGCTTCGGCCGTTGCACTGGGGTTCTTCAGATAACCCTTCATCACCGTGTTGCCGCGCATGAAGATCTCGCCGATGGTCTGGCCGTCGCGCGGGGTCGGCTCCAGGGTTTTGGGATCGGCCACCATCAGCCCTTCCAGGGTCGGGTAGCGCACGCCCTGGCGTGCCTTGATTTCCGCGCGCTCCTCCAGAGGGCGTTCGTCCCATTCGGCATGCCAGGCGCAGATGGTGACCGGCCCATAGACTTCGGTCAGGCCGTAGACATGCGTCACCTTGATGCCCATTTCCTCGACTGCGCCGATCACCTTGGCCGGCGGCGCGGCGCCGGCGACCATGGCGTGCACGGGGTGGTCGATGGCGGCTTTGGCCGAAGCGGGCATGTTGACCAGCGCATTGAGCACGATCGGCGCGCCACACAGGTGAGTGACCTGATGCTCGCGAATCAGCCCGAGAATCTTCTGCGGGTCGACGCGGCGCAGGAACACATGGACGCCGGCCAGCGCGGTAATCGTCCATGGGTAGCACCAGCCGTTGCAGTGGAACATCGGCAGCGTCCAGAGATACACCGGATGGTTGCCCATCGCCCAGGTCATCTGGTTGCCCAGCGCGTTCAGATAGGCGCCGCGGTGGTGATAGACCACGCCCTTGGGGTTGCCGGTGGTGCCGGAGGTGTAGTTGAGGCTGATCGCCTGCCACTCGTCTTCCGGCCACTGCCAGGCGAACGCCGGGTCGCCTTCGGCGAGCAGCGCTTCGTAGTCGAGGCTGGAAACCGGCTCGCCTTCGCCGTACTCGGGGTCGTCCACATCGATCACGAGCGGCGGGTGATCGAGCATCCCGACGGCCGCGCGCACGACCGAGGCGAACTCGCGGTCGGCGATCAATACCCGGGCCTCGCCATGCTGCAGCATGAAGGCAATGGCTTCGGCATCCAGTCGTACATTGAGCGTATTGAGCACCGCGCCGATCATGGGCACGGCAAAATGGGCCTCGAGCATCGAGGGGATATTGGGCAGCATCACCGCGACGGTATCGCCCTTGCCGATACCACGCCCGGCCAACGCAGAGGCCAGGCGTCGGCAGCGCATGTAGGTTTCGGCCCAGGTGCGACGGATCGAACCGTGGATCACGGCGGGGTAATCCGGATAAACGCTGGCGGTGCGCTCGATGAAGCTGAGCGGACTGAGGGCAACATGGTTGACTGCGGCGGGCGCAAGGCCCTGTTCGTAGATGGTCATGCAAGACACCACTTGGCTGATTATTAGCTCTTGTTCTGCATCGCCTGGGAGCTTCTCCCGGGCGGCTTGCAAATCTTATAGATCAGTCGGAAGGCATATGGAAGTATTGCTGGACGAATATGGTAATACTCCTATATCTATTTCCGTGCGGGCCAGGGGGTTTCTCCCGGCCAACCTTTCAGACGGATTGCTTATGAGCACAACTCCCGTTCGCCTTCACACCTGGCTGCGTCTGCAGCGTGAACAGGTAGCGCTCGACGCGCGCGCCGATGCCCTGTGCCGGGTGCTGCGCGGCTGCGCCGGGGTACGCCAGGCGTACTACATGACCTGGCAGGCCGGTGCCGGCATCTACACCCATGAGGGCAGTGGCGCACAGCTGCCTCCCGGCCTGGGTGATCCGCTGCAGGCCAGTGATCGCCTGCTGCATGAGCGGCTCGGCGGCGAGGGCCTGCTCGACCTCGCCGTTGTCCGTGGGCTGGACTGCTGGCTTGCCGGCCGCCTGCGCCGGGCAGGTATCGTTCAGGGCGCCGTGCTGGCGCTGGATCTGGATGAAGCCGTACCCGGGTTGTTGCTGCTTGCCACCGATGGCGATGTCGGTCCCTGCTCGCTGAGCTGGGTACGCGAGCTGTTGCTCAGCCTGCTCGCATGCGCGAGCGGCCTGGCGCGTCAGTCGCCGTTGCTCGGCCTGGATCCGCAACCGAGCCTGCTGCTGGACGAGCACGCGTATCCCGTCGAGCTGAACGCTGCCCTGCTGGCGCTGCTGGCCGATCGCCCTCTGGATGAGCTGCTGCGCTTTCTGCCCGTCAATCACGCCGCGCTGGTCGGCGCTTGTCTGGCGCAACAACGGGCTATCGAAGGGGTGGAGGCCGAATACGACCAGCGCATCCTGATCTGGACCTTTGTTCCCGACCCCGCGCAGAACCGGGTGCTCGCGCGCTGTCGAGAGGCGACCGCACAGGTCCTGGCCGAGCGGGATGCGGCACGCGCCCGGCGTCTGTATCGGCTGATCACCGAAAACACCACCGACCTGATCTCCCGGCACGCGCCCGATGGACGCTTTCTCGACGCCTCGCCAGCGGCCTGGCGGCTGCTCGGCTATTGGCCGGAGCAGTTGCGTGGCCAGCTCGTGGAAACGCTGTTCCACCCCGAAGACCGGGCCCAGTTGCCGGCGCGCAGCCGCGACGCGCTGGAGGTGGACGGCTATCACACGATGACCTACCGGGTGCGCCATCGGGATGGTCACTACCTGTGGTTCGAGACCGCCAGCCATGCCATCCGCGAGACCTATACCGGCGCGGTGGTCGAGGTGGTCAGCGTGTCGCGCGACATCACCGCGCGGGTGCAGGCCGAAGAGAACCGCCGGCGTCTGGCCGAGGTGGTGGAAGTAAACACTGACCTGGTGTTGTTCATCGATGCCGAGGGGCGGGTGACGTATCTCAATCCGGCGGCAAGGCGAGCGCTGCGTCTGCAGGATGGGCAGATGCCGGCGCTCGATGCGCTGTTCGATACCGAGGTACTGGCGCTGCTGCACGGAACCGGCCGCACGACCGCCGAGCGCGAGGGCGTCTGGAGCTGCGATTCGCGTCTGCTCGCACAGGACGGCGGTGCCTCGGTGCCGATTTCCCTCGTGCTGCTGGCGCATCGGACGACCGGCGGCGAGCGTTATTACTCGCTGGTGGCCCGCGACATGAGCGAGCGTGAGCTGCGCGAGGCGCAGCAGCGGCGCCACCAGGACGAGCTGGCGCATACGGGGCGCCTCATCACCCTCGGCGAGCTGGCATCCGGCATCGCGCATGAGATCAACCAGCCGCTCGCGGCGGTGGTCAACTACGCCAGCGCCAGCCAGCGCTACCTGCAGAGCCTGGGGCAGAATCCGCAAGCAGCCGAGCGCGTGGCCCAGGGCCTGGAGCGGATTACCGAGCACGCCAACCATGCCTCGGAGGTGATCAAGCGCTTGCGGGCGTTCCTGCGCAAGGGGCAGCGGCGCATGCAGCCGCTCGATGTCGCCGAGGTCGCGCGCGACGCGGTGCGCCTCTGCGCGTGGGAGACCGCTGCCGCCCAGGTGACCGTCGAGCAGGTGCTGGCCGCCGACCTGCCACGGGTCTATGCCGACCGCGTGCTGCTCGAGCAGGTCTTGATCAACCTCTTGAGCAATGCGATAGAAGCGAACCGCGAAGCCCACCCGGGGCAGCCGTCGCGTATCGTATTGCGCGCCGAGCGACAGGCCGATGAGGTGGTCCTGGCCGTTGCGGACCAGGGCCGTGGGTTGGATGAGCAGGAACTCGAGCAGGCCTTTACGCCGTTCTTTACCCGCAAGCCGGACGGTCTCGGGCTCGGGTTGCCGATGAGCCGCAGCATCATCGAGGGGTTTGGCGGCGCGTTGCAGGGCCAGCCGGGCGAGAACGGAGGGCTCTGCATGCGCTGTTGCCTGCCGATCAAGACAATAGCAACAGAGGAACGCTGATGAGCGATGCTCACGAGCAGGTGGTGTATATCGTCGACGACGACCAGGGCATGCTCGACTCGACGGTCTGGCTATTGGAGTCGGTGGGGTTGTCTGCCAGGCCGTTCATCGGCGGGCGGGAGTTTCTCGAAGCCTGCAATGGCGCGGATAACGCCTGCGTGCTGTTGGACGTCAGGATGCCGGGTATGGGCGGTCTGCAGGTTCAGGAGGCCATGCGCGCGCGCGGGCTGCAGTTGCCTGTGATCTTCGTCAGCGGCCATGCCGATGTGCCTATCGTGGTTCGCGCATTCAAGGCCGGCGCGGTGGATTTCATCGAGAAGCCCTACAACGAGCAATTACTGCTCGATAGCGTGCAGCAGGCGCTCAGTCGTCAGGAACGTGCCGGCGGCACCGGCGAGCACGTCAGCCTGCAGGCCCGCCTGGACAGCCTGACCCCGCGAGAGCGCGATGTACTGCTGCCGCTGGTGCAGGGCTACACCACCAAGGAAATCGCTCGCCAGCTCGACATCAGCATCAAGACCGTCGACCTCTATCGGTCCCGGGTGATGAAGCGCATGCAGGCCGAGCGCCTGGCCGATCTGGTCGGCATGGCCGTAGCGGCACGCCTGGTGGATCCGCTGCGCTTGCGCGGCTAGGCGTTCAGGCCCGCGCCGCTTCCCGATAGGCGCGTGGGCTGTCGCCGGTCCACTGACGAAAGGCACGGGTGAAAGCCGAAGGTTCGGAGAAACCGAGACGCTGGGCGATTTCACTGATCGGCAGCCCAGCCTGACTGAGGTAGTGGATGGCCAGGTCGCGGCGCAGGCCATCCTTGAGCGCCTGGAAGCGGGCACCTTCGAGGGCAAGACGCCGCCGCAGGGTGCGCTCGGTGATATGCAGCGCCGCTGCCGCGGCTTCGATACCGAGGTCCCTGAACGCGCCATCGTATTGGAACAGGTCACTGACGCTGCGCGTGAAGGCGGCCTGGTAGGACGGGCGCGTGAACCATTCCAGCGGCGCCCGCCGCAGGTGTTCACGCAGCGTGGCGGGCGTCTGGACCACCGGCATGTCCAGGCATTGAGGGTCGAGCACCAGGCGGCAATCGGGCATCGAGAAGCGTGCCGGGCAGGGAAACATCAGCCTGTACTCGGCATGGTTGGCCGGTTGCGGGTAGTCGAAGTGCACCTCCCGCAATCCGATGCGCTGGCCCACCAGCCAGCTGGCGAAACGATGCCAGAGCAGCATGAACACTTCCCGCAAGAGATGCTCCGGGTCATGCTCCGGATCGGCCAGGCGCATCACGAAAGCGGTTTGCCCGCCATCGGCGGCCAGCTCCAGACGCAGCGAATCGTTGACCAGATTGTAAAAGCGCGCCATTCGGTAATAGACCGAGGCCAGGCGACGACAGCCGATGACCTGGCGGGCCATCAGGGCGAACACACCGTGGCGGCTACGGGAGGGCGCAAGGCCCATGAATTCGTCGTCGCCAACGCGCCATAGCGCCAGCATCAGCCGGCTGAACTGCAGTGAGGTCATGCGCATCTGCGCGTTGTCGAGCAGGCGCTGGCCGATGCCGGCTTCCTGCAGCAACGCCTGTTCGTCGAGCCCACTGCGCTGCGCCGCCTTGATGGCGCTGCAGGCGAAGTGGACCGAAATGCTGTAGCCCTCGTAAGACATGTGAGGCTCTCGGATTGTCCGTTTATGTCAAGTATTAGTCAGCTTTGGTTATGGCTGGCGCCTGCGTGAGCGGCGAAGCTAGCGGCGCTTTACGAACGAGCGAGCGGCGACGTGCTCGGCTGGTGCAGTGGCCGGCTCGAGGCCTTCCTGCGCGCTATCCGGCAACTCTACCTGAGCAGGGAGCCTTCCATGCAACTACGAGAGGTGGTGATCACCGGCGCTTTGCGCACGGCGATCGGGGATTTCGGCGGCAGCCTCAAAGACGCCAGGCCGAGTGAGCTGGCAACCCAACTGGTTGCCGAATCGGTCAAGCGCTACGGCGTGGCCCCGGCGAGCGTGGGGCACTGCGTGTTCGGTAACGTACTGCCGACCGAGTCGCGCGATCTGTATCTCTCGCGGGTGGCTGCGCTGGAAGGGGGCCTGACCGAGCGCTGCGTCGCCATGTCGGTGAACCGGCTCTGTGGTAGCGGCCTGCAAGCGGTCATCAGTGCGGCGCAGCAGCTTCAACTCGGCCTTTGCCAAGCGGCGATCGCGGGCGGCGCCGAGTCCATGAGCCGCGCGCCCTACCTGCTGCCCGCGGCCCGCTTTGGCCAGCGGATGGGAGACGGCCAGACACTCGACCTGATGGTTGGCGCGCTGACCTGTCCGATCAACCGTTATCACATGGGAATCACGGCGGAAAACGTCGCCGAGCGCTACGGCATCAGCCGTGCGCAGCAGGACGCTCTCGCCCTGGAAAGCCACCGCCGGGCGGCCCGCGCCATCGCCGAGGGGCGCTTCGCCGGGCAGATCGTCCCCGTGGAGCTGAAAACCCGCAAAGGCACGCGGTCGTTCGACACCGATGAGCACGTGCGCCACGACTGCACGCCGGAAGAGCTGGCGGCTCTGCGCCCGGCGTTCAAGCGCGAGGGCGGCACCGTTACCGCGGGCAACGCGTCTGGCCTGAACGACGCCGCCGCGGCGCTGTTGCTGATGGACCGCGATTACGCCGAGGTCAACGGCCACCAGGTCATGGCGCGGCTGGTGGACTACCAGGTGTCCGGCGTGGCACCCGAGATCATGGGCATCGGCCCGGTGTCGGCGGTGCGCGAGCTGCTGGCGCGCAACGGGCTGGAGATCGGCGATATCGATTTCTTCGAGCTCAACGAGGCGTTCGCGGCACAGGCGCTGGCGGTGGTGCAGCAGCTCGACCTGCCGCTGGAAAAGGTCAACCCCAACGGCAGCGGCATCTCCCTTGGCCACCCCATCGGCGCCACCGGGGCGATCCTGATGGTCAAGGCCGTGCACGAGCTGCACCGCAGCGGCGGCCGCTTCGCCGTGGTCAGCCTGTGCATCGGTGGCGGCCAGGGCATCGCCGCATTGCTGGAGCGCCTCTGATGACTCTTTATCAAGGGCAGGCGCTGCGCCTGGAAATGCTTGGCGACGGCTTCGCCGAGCTGGTGCTGGATCTCGACGGCTCGTCGGTCAACAAACTGGACCGCGCCACCCTGGCGGATCTGCGCGCGGCGCTGGAGGTGCTCGAGCACACCGCGTTGCGCGGGCTGCTGGTGCGTAGCGCCAAGCCGGCGTTCGTGGTCGGTGCGGACGTCAGCGAATTCCCCGCGCTGTTCGAGGCCGGGGAGGGCGCGCTGCACGCCTGGATCGAGCAGGCGCTGGACAGCCTCGGGCGCCTGGAATCGCTGCCCTACCCAAGCGTTGCCGCGATCAACGGGTTCGCCCTTGGTGGCGGCTTGGAGCTGGCGCTGGCCACCGACTACCGGGTGCTGGCCGAGGATGCGCAGGTCGGCCTGCCGGAAGTCACCCTTGGCATTTGCCCCGGCTTCGGCGGCACGGTGCGGCTGTCGCGCCTTGTCGGCGTGGCCGATGCGCTGGACTGGCTGCTCGAGGGCAAGCCGCGGAAGGCCGGGGCGGCGTTGACGGCCGGTGTCGCCGAACGTGTGGTGCCCCCAGAAACCTTGCGCCAAGAGGCGCTGGCGCTGCTCGGTGAGGTTGCCGAGGGCGGCGACTGGCAGGCCTGGCGCGCACGCAAGCGTCAGCCGGTGGCTGTGCCGGACGGCATCGCCGCCCGTGGCGATACGCTCGACCCGCGCTACCCGGCGCCGCAGGCGATTCTCGCCGCGGTGCAGACCCACGCCGGGCTGCAGTTCGCCGAGGCGCTGCGAGTCGAGCGCGAGACCTTCGTGGCCCTGGCGCGTGGGCCCGAGGCGGCCTCGCTGGTCGGGCTGTTCCTCGCCGATCAGGCGGTGCGCAAGCAGGCCCGTCGGCATGCCGAAGGTGCCGCGCCGGTGCGCCGCGCCGCAGTGCTCGGCGCTGGCATCATGGGCGGCGGCATTGCCTACCAGGCGGCGGCCAGCGGCACGCCGATCCTGATGAAGGACATCCGTGCCGAGGCGCTGGAGCTGGGCATGCGCACCGCCACCGCCCAGCTCGACCGGCAGGTCGCCAAGGGCAAGCTGAGCGAGGCACAGAAGGCGGCGATCCTCGAGCGGATCACCCCGACGATGGACTGGCAGGGCTTCGCCGAGGTCGATCTGCTGGTTGAAGCGGTGGTCGAGCGGGCCGACGTCAAGGCCGCGGTGCTCGGCGAAGCCGAGGGGCTGGTGGCCGACGCCGCGGTGCTGGCCTCCAACACCTCGACCATTTCCATCGACCGGCTGGCCGAAGGGCTGCGCCACCCCGAGCGCTTCTGCGGCATGCACTTCTTCAACCCGGTACCGATGATGCCGCTGGTGGAGGTCATCCGCGGTCGCCACACCGACGACGCGACGCTGTCGCGCACCGTGGCCTTCGCCCTGGCGCTGGGCAAGACGCCCATCGTGGTCGGCGACTGCCCGGGCTTTCTGGTCAATCGGGTGCTGTTTCCCTACTTCAACGGCTTCAACCGGCTGCTGCAGGACGGTGTCGATTTCGAGCGTATCGACCGGGTCATGGAAGCCTTCGGCTGGCCCATGGGCCCGGCCTATCTCGCCGACGTGATCGGCCTGGACACCATGGTGCATGCCGACCGGGTGCTGCAGGAGGGCTACCCCGGGCGCATGGGGCATGACGGCGAGCCGGTGATGGAGCAGTTGCTCGCGGCCGGCTGCCTGGGCCAGAAGAACGGCCGCGGTTTCTACCTCTACGGCACCGATGAGCAGGGCCGGCGCCAGCGCGAGCCGTCGGCCGAGGCGCGGGCGCTGCTGGGTACGCCGGGCGCCGAGGTGAGCGACCAGGACATCGTCGACCGGCTGATGATCCCGCTGTGCCTGGAAACCGTGCGCTGCCTCGAAGACGGCATCGTCGCCAGTGCCGCCGAAGCGGATATGGGCCTGGTGCTCGGCCTCGGCTTCCCGCGCTTTCGCGGTGGCGCGCTGCGCTACATCCAGAACCAGGGGCTCGCCGAGTTCGCCGCCCGCGCCAGGCGCCATGCACACCACGGCGGGCTGTACCAACTCACCGACGAGTTCCGCGCGCGGCTGCACAGCGGCCAGCGCTACCACTAACGCACCGAGAGAAACGCACATGGCCGATTACGTCCATCCGTACCGCGACACCGAGTTCGTGCTCAATGAAGTACTGGGCTTCGAGCGCCTATGCGCCGAGCTTGGCCTGGGCGATATCAACAGCGAGCTGGCGGCGGCAGTGCTGGCCGAGGCGGGAAAACTGGGCGCCGAAGTGCTGGCGCCGCTGAACGCGATCGGCGACCGGGAAGGCGTCCGGCTGACCGAGCACGGCGTCAAGGAGGCGCCCGGTTTCGCCGACGCCTATCGGTTGTTCAGCGAAGGGGGCTGGTGTTCGCTTACCGCGCCCGAGGCGTTTGGCGGGCAGGCGCTACCGAATGTGCTGGGGACCGCGGTCAGTGAGGTCTGGCACGCGGCGAACATGGCGTTCGCGCTTTGCCCGCTGCTGACCCAGGGCGCCATCGAGGCACTGGCGCATCATGCGTCGGCACCGTTGCAGGCACGCTATCTGCCCAGGCTGGTCAGCGGCGAGTGGACCGGCACGATGAATCTCACCGAGCCGGATGCCGGCTCCGATCTGGCGGCTGTCAAGGCGCGCGCGGTTCCCGAAGGCGAGCACTACCGCATCACCGGGCAGAAGATCTTCATCAGCTGGGGCGACCACCAGATGACATCCAACGTGATTCATCTGGTGCTTGCTCGCCTGCCGGATGCGCCTGCTGGCGTAAAGGGTATCTCGCTGTTTCTGGTGCCCAAGTTCCTGCCGAACGCCGCAGGCGAAGCCGCCGAGCCGAACGATGTGCGCTGCGTGTCGCTGGAGCACAAGCTCGGGATCCACGGCAGCCCGACCTGCACCATGAGCTTTGGCGAGCAGGGCGGGGCGATCGGCTACCTGGTCGGCGAGCCGCACGCCGGGCTGGCCTGCATGTTCACGATGATGAACCACGCGCGTCAGGCCGTGGGGCTGCAGGGCCTGGCGATTTCCGAACGCGCCTGGCAGGACGCCCGCAGCTATGCCCGCGAGCGCTTGCAGGGCACCCAGCGCGACGGCAGCCGCTACCCGATCATCCGCTTCCCCGATGTGCGCCGCATGCTGATGCAGATGAAGGCCTCGACCGAGGCCATGCGCGCCCTGGCGCTGCTCGCGGCGTCCGAACTGGACCGCGCCCGCCATGCGCCCGACCCGGCCAGCCACCGTGCCCGCCAGGGCCGCGTGGATCTCTACACGCCGATCATCAAGGGATGGCTGACCGAGCTGGCGCAGGAGGTGACCTCGCTGGCCGTGCAGGTTCATGGCGGCATGGGCTATGTCGAGGAGACCGGTGTTGCGCGGCATTTCCGTGATGCGCGCATCCTGCCGATCTACGAGGGCACCAACGGCATCCAGGCGATGGACCTGGTAGGGCGCAAGACCCTCGCCAACGAAGGAGCGTTGCTGGCCGAGCTGCTCGATGACATCGACACGACCCTCGGCCACCTGCGCCAGGATGCGCGCTGCAGCAGGCTGGCGGCGCCGCTGGCCGAGGCGCTGGCAGCTGCACGGCGAGCGCGCCAGTACCTGCTGGAAGGTGCTGCAAGCGATCCCGCGCTGCCCGGCAGCGTCGCCTTCAACCTGATGATGCTGTTGGGTTACCTGTGCGGGGGCTGGGCCATGGCGCGCTCGGCGCTGGCCGCGTCCGCCGCGCTGGCCGCAGGGCGCGGCGATCCCGCCTTTCTCGAGGCCAAGCTGGTCACCGCGGGCTTCTACACCGACCACCTGCTGCCTCGCACCGGCGCCCTGCTTGCCAGCGTGCTCGCCGGTAGCCACAGCACCATGGCGCTCGTCGAAGAGCTTTTCTGAACCGACCCGGCAGGTGCTCGCCTTACCCGCCGGCTGGGCGGCGGGCATCCGCTCCCGTGAGATCGAGAGGTTTTCCACATGAAAGTACTGATCGCCGTCAAACGAGTGGTCGATTACAACGTCAAGGTCCGCGTCAAGGCGGACAACTCCGGCGTTGACCTGGCCAACGTCAAGATGTCGATGAACCCCTTCTGCGAAATCGCCGTGGAAGAAGCCGTGCGCCTGAAAGAGAAAGGCGTGGCCAGCGAAATCGTGGTCGTCTCCGTCGGCCCGAGCGCTGCCCAGGAGCAGCTGCGTACCGCCCTGGCGCTGGGCGCCGACCGCGCCGTGCTGGTCGAGTCCGCTGATGAACTCAATTCCCTGGCGATCGCCAAGCTGCTCAAGGCCGTGGTCGACAAGGAGCAGCCGCAACTGATCATCCTCGGCAAGCAGGCGATCGACAGCGACAACAACCAGACCGGGCAGATGCTCGGCGCGCTGACCGGCTACGCCCAGGGCACCTTCGCCTCCAAGGTGGAAGTCGCTGGCGACAAGGTCAACGTCACCCGCGAGATCGACGGCGGCCTGCAGACCGTCGCGCTGAACTTGCCGGCGATCGTCACCACCGACCTGCGCCTGAACGAGCCGCGCTACGCGTCGCTGCCGAACATCATGAAGGCCAAGAAGAAGCCGCTGGAAACCCTGACGCCCGAGGCGCTGGGCGTGACCACCACCTCGACCGTGAAGACCCTCAAGGTCGAAGCGCCGGCTGCCCGCAGCGCCGGTATCAAGGTCAAGTTCGTGGCTGAACTGGTCGAGAAACTGAAGAACGAGGCGAAGGTGATCTGATGGCTATCCTGGTTATCGCTGAACACAACAACGCGGTCCTGGCGGCTGCAACCCTGAACACCGTGGCGGCGGCCACCAAGATCGGCGGCGACATCCACGTGCTGGTCGCCGGCAGCGGCTGCGGCGCCATCGGTGAAGCGGCGGCCAAGATCGAGGGCGTGTCCAAGGTGCTGGTCGCCGACGACGCGGCCTACGCCAATCAGCTGCCGGAAAACGTCGCGCCGCTGATCGCGCAGCTTGTAGGGGAAAGTGGGGCGAAAAATTACAGCCACGTGCTGGCTCCGGCCACCACCAATGGCAAGAACTTCCTGCCGCGCGTGGCGGCGCTGCTGGAGGTCGACCAGATCTCCGAGATCATCGCCGTCGAAAGCGCCGACACCTTCAAGCGCCCGATCTACGCCGGCAACGCCATCGCCACCGTGCAGTCCAGCGCCCCGATCAAGGTCATCACCGTGCGTGCCACCGGCTTCGACGCGGTGAACGCCGAGGGCGGCTCAGCGGCCGTCGAGCAGGTCTCCGGCAGCGGTGACGCCGGCAAGTCCGCCTTCGTTGGCGAAGAGCTGGCCAAATCCGACCGTCCGGAGCTGACCGCGGCCAAGATCGTCGTTTCCGGCGGCCGCGGCATGCAGAACGGCGACAACTTCAAGCACCTGTACTCGCTGGCCGACAAGCTCGGCGCCGCAGTCGGTGCCTCGCGAGCCGCGGTCGACGCCGGCTTCGTGCCGAACGACATGCAGGTCGGCCAGACCGGCAAGATCGTCGCGCCGCAGCTGTACATCGCCGTCGGCATCTCCGGTGCGATCCAGCACCTGGCGGGCATGAAGGACTCCAAGGTGATCGTCGCGATCAACAAGGACGAGGAAGCGCCGATCTTCCAGGTCGCCGACTACGGCCTGGTCGGGGATCTGTTCGAGATCCTGCCGGAGTTGGAAAAGCTCGTCTGAGTCGAAGTAGGTATCATTAATCGAAACCATCGGCCTGTAGCCAACGGTAATAGGCGAACTAGGCGGCTGTCTGCGTTCCTTTGCCTGTCCTGAGAAATAGACCACTAACGGTTGTTTCAGGGAAATACGGTGGTGTACGAATTGACGACGGTCTTCGCAACTCTCTGCGGAGCAAGCACTTGCTCCGCTATGTTGTCTGCTGGCTATAGTATTGCTTAATGGTTATATGGGGCGCCTCGAGGCGGAAATACTGGATGACGGTACTTCTGCTGTAGATGAACCATAATCCATGCGCTTTTGTTGGTGCAATCTTTAAGCGTGCGTCGGTTGCCGGGTATTAGTAAATGAAAGGCTACCGAGACAGTAAAGGTTTGAAGTGAGCAGCCTTCAAGTTAATCAGGCGAGCTACAATAAAGCCAACGTCTAACCGAGTCGCATTGAAGCCAATTTAGTCAATAAACGTCTTTATCTATAGCGCGCCTCGGTTGCATGCGGCTTTTGATTAGGAATGCAATGGCGGGACATTAGCGCT
>Ga0208645_1000115_pt1 | contig 122879 bp, 119 predicted proteins | sample VirMetDEL_Sep_01_FD_184519 | JGI IMG/M metagenome (GOLD analysis project Ga0208645, IMG submission 184519) | Aqueous microbial communities from the Delaware River and Bay under freshwater to marine salinity gradient to study organic matter... | ecosystem: Environmental > Aquatic > Marine >...
AGCCAGCACAAATCCCAAACAAAAAGCCCCCTCCCACCTTTGATCTGTGAATACATTCAAATGTGGGAGGGGGCTTGCCCCCGATGAGGCCCTCACAACCAGCGCAAATCCCAAACAAAAAGCCCCCACCCAAGCCACTGCGGATAGGGGACGCAATGACCTGGGCGAGGGCTTCTTTTACGACTGTTTTACTGCGCGATCGTTTTCACCGACACGCCACGTTCCACCGGCGTCGAGCGACCGTAGATATCCTCAAACCGCTCGATATCGTCTTCGCCCAAATAGCTGCCCGATTGCACTTCGATGATCTCCAGCGGGATCTTGCCCGGGTTGCGCAGGCGGTGTACCGAGGCGATCGGGATGTAGGTGGACTGGTTCTCGCAGAGCAGGAACACGTTCTCGTCACAGGTGACTTCGGCGGTGCCGCTGACCACGATCCAGTGTTCGGCGCGGTGGTGGTGCATCTGCAGCGACAGGCACGCGCCCGGCTTGACCGAGATGTGCTTGACCTGGAAACGCCCGCCCATGTCGACCGAGTCGTAGGAGCCCCACGGACGGTAGACTTCGCAGTGGTTCTGGGTTTCGCTGCGCCCTTGTTCGTTGAGGGTGGCGACCATCTGCTTGACGCCCTGGACCTTGTCCTTGTGGGCAATCATCATCGCGTCCTTGGTTTCCACCACCACGATGTTTTCCAGGCCGATCACCGACACCAGCTTGCCGTTGCCGTGGATCATGCAGTTCTTGCTGTCCTGGATCACCACGTCGCCTTTGGTGACGTTGCCGTTGACGTCTTTATCGTTGACCGCCCACAGCGACGCCCAGCAACCCACGTCGCTCCAGCCCGCGCTCAGCGGCACCACGCAGGCGCGCTGGGTTTTTTCCATCACCGCGTAGTCGATGGAATTGTCCGGGCAGCAGGCGAAGGTGGCTTCGTCGAAGGTCACTGTGTCGGCGGTCTGCTCGCTGCGTTCCAGGGTCAGCACGCAGGTGTCGTAGATGTCCGGGTCGTGCTTTTTCAGCTCTTCGAGGAAGCGGCTGGCGCGGAACAGGAACATGCCGCTGTTCCAGAAGTAACCGCCGCTTTTGACGAACTCGACGGCGCGTTTTTCATCGGGTTTTTCCACGAACTGTTGCACGCGGCTCACGCCTTCGGGCAGCAGCGAATCGTTGGCGGACTTGATGTAGCCATAACCGGTTTCCGGACGGGTCGCCGGCACGCCGAACAGCACCATCTCGCCACGCTCGGCGGCCACGGTGGCCAGGGCCAGGGCGCGTTGCAGGGCTTTCTGGTCGTCGATCACATGGTCGGCCGGCAGCACCAGCATCAGCTCATCGCGGCCTTCGTTGACCAGCATCATCGCGGTCAGCGCCACGGCTGGCGCGGTGTTGCGGCCGAAGGGTTCCATCAGGATGCGCTGGGCTTCCAGCTTGCGCACGCTCAGTTGCTCGTTGACGATGAACCGATGGTCTTTGTTGCAGACCACGATTGGGGTGTCCATGCCATCGAATACCAGGCGCTCCAGGGTTTGCTGGAACAGCGTGTGCTCGCCGGTCAGGGCCAGGAACTGTTTAGGAAACTGTTTGCGCGAAAGCGGCCAAAGACGTGAGCCGCTACCACCGGAAAGGATTACTGGGATCATGCTGTTTCTCCTTGAATCGATTTGGGTCAGAGCTACGAAGGTTTGTCGTTCCACTCTTGTTTTTGTCTCGGTCCGAACTGACGCCTCTGCCCTCTGTAGGCGCGAGCTTGCTCGCGAAGAACTTCCAGACACCGCGTACATCCAGAATGCTCGCGTCATCAGTGGCGATTTTCGCGAGCAAGCTCGCTCCTACAGTGGGTTGCTGTCAGTCCGAGAAATGTTTAGCGGGTCGACACGGGGCGTTTCACCCACACTGGCGACAGGCTTGAACCGGAGCCGGTGATGTACAGCACCGCCGCCTCACCACGCTCCAGGGCTACCGGTTTCACGTCGCCGACTTTCTTGTCGCCGTCGTACAGCGCCAGGCTGACCTTCACCGGGTTGATTTCACGCTCGCCACGGCCTTTGGCGGCGACGGCCTTGACCACGTCGGTCTTGCCGTCGGCGGTTTTCAGGGTCAGGGCCTTGTCGCTGAGGTTCTGCACGCGCACCAGGGATTTCTGTTTGTTCTTGAACGGCGGTTCTTCGATCAACTGCGGCTGACCGCTGCTGTTGTTGACCAGGGTGTAGTAGTGGTCGGCGGCGAGCTTGACCGACACGGTCTGGCTGCCCACCTTGGCGCTGTAGTCGCCGCCGGGCATGAAGCTGAAGTCGCTGCTGGCCAACGGGGCGACGTCGCTCAGGTTGGTGGCGCCGACGGTGGCGCTGACTTCCTGATTGGAGGCGTTATAGACACGCACGAAGCTCGAGCCTTTCGGTGCGACAGGGCCGTACAAGGCCGCGTCACCGGCGAAGGCGGACATCGATACAACGCTCATGCCGGCAACCAGGGCCAGGGTCTTGGCGAGACGACGCGGAGTAGTAGTGAAAGTCATGTGAGTTACCTCTCTTTCAGTTTTGCGCCCGTTCGGGCGTCTCGGATTTTGGGTGTTTAGCTGGAGTGTTCAGAGCCATGTTCTGTTGGCGCGCACCGGCTTGTTTGAGTTGCGCGACCCACTGCGGGTCGGCATCGCCGATTTCGTTGTTGACAGGCAGATAGCGTTCGGGGAACTCCCAGATCAGCACCTGGGGCGGGCGGTTCTTGAAGTCATCGCTTTTGAGGTAGCTGAGCATCGGCAGGATCGGGCCATGGCCGTCTTCGGCGTAGCTGATCACGTCGCTGCCCAGGGCTTGCTTGAGCGCCCCGACGAAGTTCCAGTTGGGGTTGGCGCTGTAGCTGGTGCCGACCAGTGCCACCGGGGTTTCGCTGTCGCTGAACAGCGCGTCGTCGCCTTTGGTTTCGGCCAGGTGCGTGACGCGTTTTTCCAGCGGCTCCTTGGGCGGCATCAGGTTTTCGAACAGCGGGTCGAGCGGCAGGAACAGGCGCAGGTCGCCCTTGTGCGGTGCGGTTTTCTCGGCTTCGGTGACAAAGCGCTGCGGTTCGCCGCTCAGTGGGGCCTTGTCGGCGATCGCCTTGGCCAGTTGCTTGGCGGCGATTTCGGCACCGTCCGGGGTCCAGTGGGTGTCGGTGCGCAGGAACACTTGCTGGCCGCCGAGCTTGGCCTGTTGCAGCGGGCCAAGCAGGTCGGGGGCGAGGATCTTGTCGGCGGCGACACGGGCGTGGAAGTCCTGGTACAGGTTGGCGTGGATGCTCGCCGGTTTCACGTCACCCAGGTGTTCCGGGTACAGGCGCACCTTGGCCGGCACGATGGCGAGCACCAGTTGAATGCCTTGGGCCTTGAGCTGCTGGCGCACGCCTTCGACCAGGGCGTAGTTGCCCTCCAGGTTCTGCTCTTCGTTGACGGTGGGGTTGAACTCCTCGTCGCTGTACAGCCAGTGATCGCGGCCCAGCACTACGCCGGGGCGGCCTTCATTGAACAGCTTGTAGTCCAGCGCAGCCCAGAGGTTGGTGCCCAGGCGCTTGATCGGGAACTGTTCGTCGTAGTGGGTCTCGACGGCTTTGGTCCAGCGGCCGTTGAGCACGGTGGCGTCGGCATTGGTGCTGAAGCCGAAGAAACCGCGCAACGACCAGGCGCCCAGGGCGAGCAGCACCACCAGGAACAGGCCGATATAGAGGACGCGCAATGATCGGGTCATGGTCGGCTCCCTCAGAATTGGAAGTAAAGGAACGGCGAGAAACTCTGCGCCGACAGTTTCAGAATCGACGCCACGAACAGCAGCAGCACCGCCGCGCGCATGGCGTAGCGTGGCCAGTCAGCGGTCCAGTAGGCCGGTTGCACGGCGGCGTCTTTGCCTACGGTGAAACCTGGCTGGTGGATGCTGCCCGGGTCGTCGCCCGGCACGGCCTTGATCAGGCTCGGGTCGGCCGCCTTGGTTTTCTCGGCAGGGCGGTTGCTGTAGAAGTCGCGCAGGCCAAAGAACGCCAACGTTGCGTAGGCCACCACCAGGGTCGCCACTTGCAGGCCGGTGAGGCTGGCGCGGTTGAGTTCCGACAGCGACCATTCGCCAAAGCTGAACATCGCGCCGTACATGCGCCCGGCGACGTGCAGGTTTTCGGAACGGAAGATCACCCAGCCCATCACCACCAGCAGGAAGGTCAGCGCCCAGCGGATCGGGTTGAAGCTGCGCGGCGAGGTGTTCAGGCCGATGGCTTTCTCGATCGCCAGCCACATGCCGTGCCAGGCGCCCCACACGATGTAGGTGATGTTCGCGCCGTGCCACAGACCACCGAGCAGCATGGTCAGGAACAGGTTGCGGTAGGTGATCAGCGTGCCTTTACGGTTGCCGCCCAGGGTGATGTAGAGGTAGTCGCGCAGCCAGGTCGACAGGCTGATGTGCCAGCGCCGCCAGAACTCGGTGATCGACTGGCTGATGTACGGCTGCTTGAAGTTTTCCATGAAGCGGAAACCCATCATCAAGCCCAGGCCGATGGCCATGTCGCTGTAGCCGGAGAAGTCGAAGTACAACTGCGCGGTGTACGCCAGCGCACCGAGCCAGGCATCACCGGTGGTGGGGTTTTGCAGGGCGAAGCAATGGTCGGCCACCACCGCCAGGGTGTCGGCGATGAAGACCTTCTTGATGAACCCCTGCATGAACCGCGTACAGCCTTCGGAGAACTTGTCGAGGGTGTGGGTGCGGTTGTTGAACTGGTCGGCCAGGTCGCGAAAGCGCAGGACGGGGCCGGCGATCAGGTGCGGGAAGATCGCCACGAACGCGGCAAAGTCGATGAGGTTGCGCGTGGCCGGAGTGTCGCCGCGATACACGTCGATGATGTAGCTGATGGACTCGAAGATGTAGAACGAGATCCCGATCGGCAACAGTACGTGGGTCAGGATGAACGGCTCCAGGCCCGCCGACTTCATCATCACGTTGATACTGTCGACGCCGAAGTTGGCGTATTTGAAGTAGCCGAGGATGCACAGGTCGACCGCCACGCCCAGCAGCAGCCAGCGTTGCGCCGGCTTGGTACGCACGCCGGCGGCACCGACCTTGAGGCCGATCCAGTAATTCCACAGCGTGACGGCGGCGAACAGCGCCAGGAAGTCCACTCGCCACCAGGCGTAGAACACGTAGCTGGCCAGTAGCAGCAGCAGGTTGCGATAGCGTTGCCCGCTCAAGTAGTACAAGCCGAGAAAGATCGGCAAGAACAGAAACAGGAACACATTGGACGAGAAAACCATCCCGATCTCTCCATGTTTAACCAACAGTCAAGGGCCGCAGCCCCCCCAAACCCCCCCACGAATCCGGGGGGAGGTTGTATTGCTCAAATGTGGGAGGGGGCAAGCCCCCTCCCACATTTCTAACCGCGTTTCGTCAGATGCCTTTGTTGCCTTTTTCGTGCGTCGGGTCGTAGACCTTGGTCAGGTCGCCCCCGAGGCGGAAGGTCTTGAACGGCTGCATCCCATGTTTGCGCTCGAGCACATCCGGTGCGCAGGTGTAGAGGGTGCAGAAGGGTTCAAGCCAGGCGAATTTCATGTCTTCCTTGAGGTCCTTCATGTCCTGCTCTTTGCCGTTCTTCTGCTCGAAGATCTGCGGGTCCTTGACCCCGGCCAGCACCTTGTCGCCCAGGCGTTTGAGCGCGCCGTTGTTTTCCTGGCGCAGATCCACGCCGTTGACCAGGGCAAAACTGGCGATCATCGACAGCGGCGGCAGGGCGTAGTTGTGGTACGACAGCGCGCGTTGCTGGCGCTTCAGCTCGTTGGGCAGGAAGCCCTGGTCGTCGACCTGGTTGGCGCCGACTTTGTATTCCTTCACCGCCCAGTCAAACAGGTCGCGACGGTTGGTGGCGATGGACGTCGCCATCACCGACCAGGCGGCCCAGTAGGAGTGGTTGTTGGTTTTTTCCAGCGGCAGGTTGTCCCAGTCGCTCACCACCTGATCGGCCAGCCGGTTGAACCAGGCTTCGATCAGTTGCGATTCCTGCTGATGGTTGGCCAGCGGGTGCGAGTCGGAGAACTTCAGGCGCACATAGGCCGAGGCCATGCTGCCCAGCGCCCATTTGCGCATGGATTTGCCGGTGTGGTTGAAGTCCTTGGACATCAACGCATCCGCCTTGGCCCAGCTGGTCAGCCAGTTGAGTGTGCATTCCAACTGTTCCGGGCGACCGTCGCGCATGAACTGCATCACGCGCTTGCTGGTGTCTTTTTCCAGCTTGGTGATGTCGGCGGTGCTGTCGCGGAAGGCTTTTTCCGACTGCACGTTCAGCGTGGAACGGGCTTTGTCCGAGCCTTCGTACTTGCTGCGAAACTGCAGCGAGCCGGTGTACGGCGCCGGCATGGCGTCGCAGCCGTCCTTGAAGTCGCCGGTCTTGAACGCTTCCACCGGGGCGAAATAACCCTGGGGCGGACGCAGTGGCGCGGCGGCATTCACAGAACCGGCGAAGATCGCCAGGCCCAGCAATGTGGGGATCAATAACTTCTGCATAGGTAACCTCATTGCCCGAGTGAGGCAGTCTTCTGACCGCCGCTTGGGAATACGTTGCGTGTGCAAATTTTCGCTTCGACTTTCTGCGCGGCAGCACCCGCTTCGGGGCCCTGCACTTCCACGGCCAGCAAGTTCTGCGAGGCCCAGTCTTCGTCGGTGCGCAGTTCAAAGGCGAAACGCCCGTCTGTATCGGATGTTTCGGGTTTTTCGATCTTGATGTCCTCGTGGCGCCCGTTCATGTACCAGAGGGTGGCTTGCAAGGTTTTCACCGACGGGTCGGCGAAGCGGATGTCGACCTGATGGTTGGCGTTGCGCAGGTCTTTGTTCGAACTGTTGACCAGCAATTCGTTCTTGCCGGGTTTCAGGGTGGCGCTGGCGCTCATCTGCGCGGTCTTGCCTTCGCAGCCGTTGTCCAGCAGCGCCATCATCTGGCGGTAGATGGTTTCCTGGTCGAGGCGGTACAACGGCGAGAATTCCCAGATCAGGATTTTCGGCGGCGTCTTCTGGAACTCGTCGCTGCCCAGGTACTGGATCATCGAGCCTTCCAGGCCGCCGCCGGGGAAGGCGACGTTGAGGATGTCGGCGCCGATTTCCTGTTCGAGGAAGCCGGCGAAGTTGTAGTTCTTGCCGCTGTGGCTGGTGCCGACCAGGGTGATCTGCGGGTTGCCCGAATCGCCGAACAGGTCGCCGTCGCCCGCTTCGCCCTTGGGCTCAGTGGTGAACTGGTCCATGTACTGGATCGCGTAGCTGGTGCCACACAGTTGCCCGGCCATGTTGTGCAGGGTGCCGGTCTTGCCCATGCGCCCGGAGCGCTTGGTTTCGAATTCGCGCTTGGGAATCTCGGCGAACTCGGGCATCGCGCGCACTTTGGCGCCGACGATTTTCGCGGTGCGCTGGGCGCCGTAAGGGGTCCAGTGCTGGTCGCCGCGGAAGTAGAAATCGTGGGCCGGCAATTCATCGGGCAACTGCTCGTTGGTCAACGGCGACAGGTCCGGCACCACGTAGCCCATCTTGGCGAAACGGCCGAGCATGCTCTTGTAGTTGCCCAGGGCCTTGTCGAAATCGAACGCGGCTTTCTCTTCGGGGTTGAGCTTGTTGCGGTTCACCAGGCCACGGGTCGGCTGGTAGACCACCACCAGTTCCACGCCCTTGGCCTTGAACGCATCGTGCAGCTGTTGCATGCGTTTGTAGCCGGCGGGGCTGGTGTCGAATTCGGTGCGCAGGTCTTCCTGGGTACGGAACAGCCAGTCGCCCTGGGCTTGCACCAGGGTGGTGAAGTTCTGCTGGTAGCGCGTGGTGTAGTTCTTCGCGTCGTGGGCCGCCGGGCACAGGCTGCAGCACGGTTCGGCGCTGAAGGTCGGCGCCTTGATCTCGTCGGCGCGCACGCCCTGGCTGGCCGCGAGCAGGCCGAGGGTCAGACCCGAGAGGCTCAACAGTTTGATCATGTGTGGGTGCATAAGGGTCATCCTCAGTCCTGCATTTCGGTCTGGCGTTCGACAGGGTCGATCAGCACGGCTTTCTGCTGGCGTACCAGCAGGTCGAGAATTTCTTCCTGACGATCGCCCAGCACGCCGGAGAAGCTGATGCCGCTGGATTTGGTCGGCGCCAGCATCGACACGCGGTACAGCTCGATACTCAACGGCGAGTCGATCGACAGCGGCCCGCTGCCGTTACCGGCCAGTTCGCCGCCGACCACGATCAGCGAGACCTTGGTGTCGAACGGGTCGAGGGCGATGTCGCGGTCGGTGTCGGTCAGGTCCTTGATGTGGCCATAGACGCCGGTCAGCCCGTTGGCCATCGAGGTGTTTTCGTACAGCTTGATGTTGACGCTGTTGCGTATGCGGATGCCGTGGCGACGGTTGGCGATCACCTTGTTGCCCCACAACAGGTTGTCGCCGCTCTCATAGAGCGTGATGCCGTCGGTGTGGTTGCGGTAGATCTCGTTGTCGGCGATCAGGTTGTTCACGCTGTTACGGTCGATCACCAGGCCCGAAAGCTTGTTGTCGTAGCTGCGGTTGTTGAAGATGAAGCTGTCGTTCACTTCCCGGGAAATGATGATGCCGTGCTTCTTCTTGGTGCCGTAGACGGTGTTGTCCGCGATGATCAGGCCGTGGGAACGGTCGTGGGGGTCGATGCCGTAGACGATGTTGTCTTTGTAGGTGTTGCCCTTGATCACGAAGCCTTCGGTCTCGTAGCAGTAGAAGCCGTACCACATGTCCGAGAACTCGGAATCGATGATCCAGCCGGTCGGCTCAGGGCGCTTGAGCACCTTGGCCATGTTCGGCGTGTACTGGGAAATACTCACCCCATACGACTTACTGTTGGCGTAACCGAAACTGGCCATTTTGGTGTTGGCGATGTAGGTCTCGGTGCCGCCCCAGGCCAGCAGGAACGGGCGGAACTCATTGGGCGACTGGTAGGTCGCCGGGCCGTTGGCCTTTTCTTTCCAACCGGTGATCTTGGTATCGCGCACAAACAGTTGGCCGTCGTTGATCAGGAACGCACCGGCTTCCTGGGACAGGCGCAGTTCTTTGGTGTGCTTGTCGATATCGAGGATGCCCTTGCGCCCGACCACGATCGGCAACTTGGCGAGGAACACGCCCGGCGAGGTTTCGCTGAGGTACTGCTTGGGCACTTTGCCCAGCAGGTCCTTGAGGTTCATGTAGCCGTCGTCGATAAAGATCGCCTGGGGAATGCCGTGCTGGCGCACCACCCACTCGGCCATCTTGTTGTCGCCGCCGATGAAGTCCTTCAGCGCGTCTTCCTGCATCATGCGGCGGATGCTGATTTTGCCCGGCTTGGTTCTGACGATTTTCTTTTCCATCGCCGCGGCGGTGTAGCCCGACAGGTCCGGCAGGGCCGGCTTGGGCATTTCCAGCGGCGCGGTCGGCGGGCTGGAAATGGTGTAGGTCTTGGCCTGTTGCAGTTCTTTGGCGATGGTCGGCGCCTTGACCGGCTGCGCGGTATCGGCGAAGGCTGTGGCATTGGCCATCAGCATCGCGGTCACCAGCAAGCATCTGCCTGTGAAGGGGTGAGCAATCATTGCGCGGGCTCCCATCAGAACTTCCAGATCACGTCGACAAAGGCGCGATGCATGTACGAGTCGACCTGGCTGCCATAAGCGTCGCCCGGTTTGAACACGCCGGCACGAAAGCGCACCAGGGCCGACGGTTCGTCGATCGACTGGCTGAGCGCGGCCGGCAGCAGGCCTTTCTTGAAGTACTTGGTGACGACCAAGTCCATCTCCTGGCCCAGGTCTTTCTTGCCGTCTTCAAGGGGCAGGGAAGTGCTGGACAGGATCGCGCCGGTCACGTCGTCGGTGTTGTTCTGCACGGCGTCGATGCCGTTGCTGCCCACCGGCTTGTTGCCGTCGACGCGCCAGAACTTGTGGTACACCAGGCTGGCGTCGTAGTCCTCGCGCAGTTGCCAGGAGCCGAACAGGCTCATGGACTGCATGTTGTTCATCTCGCCGCGGAACGCTTCGCCGAAGCGATGCAGGCGGGACTGGGTGCCGGTGAAGTTCGAACGGTTGCTTTGCAGGCCGTTCTGTTCGTACTCGGCGCTGGCGCGGGCATAGGCCGCACCCACTTGCCACTGCGGGTCGAGGCGCAGGCGGATACCCAGGTCGGTGGCCCAGCCGCTCACGTCTTCGCTGCGCTTGGCGTTGCTCGGGCGGGTGCCGTCGGCGTTCAACGCGTTGACGGTGTCGCGGTCGCCCTGCATGCCGGTGACGCTGGCCCAGTAGTTGACGGTGTTGGTGTTGCGCCAGTTGTAGGCGTCGCTGTTGGCTTCGATGCCGAGCCAGGTCAGGTCGCCGTTCTCGCGCTTGTCCAGCGGGTCGCTGGCCACGCCGGGTTCGGCGTAGTCGAGCTTGCCGTCGTCATGGGTGTGGTGCCCGCGCAGGCCGATCCACTGGCCCGGCGTCCACTGGTAGGCGGCGTCGGCGTAGAAGTGCTGGCGGTCCTTGTCCTTGGGCGACAGTTCCTTGAGGTCGGTGCGGTATTCGCTGAAGCGTTCGGCGGCGCCGACGTTGGCCTTGAGCAGGGTGGTGTCGAAGGTCCAGTTCAGCGCTTCGATGTTGGTGTCGCGCCATTGGCCGTCGTCATTGCGCAGACGCTGGCGGCCGAACTTGAGGAGCTCGCCGGGGTAGGGCGTGAAGCCGCTGTAGCCGACCCAGAACTCGCGCAGCGCCAGGTAGTTTTTCTTCGCTGTGCGGTCGCTGTTGCTCGACTGCTCGGTGGTGTCATCCGAGGACTGCTGCAGGGTGTCGGTCTCGATGATGTCGCTCGAGGCAACGGCCTGGCCCATGGCGTAGGCGCTCCAGTTGCCGCTTTCGCCGTAGATCCACGGGCGCAGGTCGAGGCCGATGCCGTTGACGTCGCCACCCTTTTGGGTGCCGAGGTCGCGGTCGTCTTCGGACTGGCCGGTGACTTTGACTTCCAGGCCGAAGTTATTGGCTTCGGTCAGCGCGGCCAGGGTCGGGCACGACCACAGCAGGGCGAAGGTCAGGCCGATACCGGCCTGCACGAATGGATTGAGCTTCATAGGGATTCCTCGCCGTCTTCTTCTTGCAGGGCGTGCAGTTGCAGCGTGCTCTGGGCCAGGGTGCCGCGCGCGGCCAGTTCCTGTTGCACCAGGCGTTGGCCTTCGGCGCGTTGTTCCGGCGTCAGCGGGATTTCGAGCTGCGTGGCCAGGTCATTGGCCTCTGGTGTGCCCTGGGCTTTAGCCAATTGGCTGAAGACATAGGCGTTCAATGGGTCGGGCTTGGTGCCCTTGCCTTGGGAAAACAATTGCGCGATGGCGAAGTCGGCGCTGTTCTGGCCGTTGCGCGCAGCAGTCAGCAGGTGGTCCAGGGCTTTTTGCGAGTAGACCTTGCCCAGGTAGCCACGGCGGTAGATCTGGCCGAGGTAGTAATCGGCGGCCACTTCGCGGCCCAGGGCTTTCTCGAAATGCGCTTCGGCGGCCTTGGCGTCCGCCGGCACCCACTTGCCATCGTAGTAGAGCTTGCCCAGCAACAGCTCGGCGCGCGGCTGGTCGGCGGCGCGGCCGTTGTCCAGGTACTTCATCATCTGGTCGACGTCGCCCAGTTCCGGGAAGTCGTAGAGCAATTGCGCCAGGCTGACCCAGGATGCGGGGTAGCCGGGGGCGATTTTTTCCAGCAGCGCCTGGGCGGTTTTCTCGTCGGTCTTGCCCAGCGTTGCGTCGCCCAATACGCGGGCCACGCTGTCGATGCGCTGTGCGGTGACGGTGCCGCTGCTGTAGCCGGCTTCCATTTGCTTGAGCAGTTCGGCCTGTTTTTCTGGCTCGGCTTTTTTCTGATAGACCGTGGCCAGTTCGACGTAGCAGATGTCGGTGGTGTTCAGCGCGGCCTTGCAGATGCGCTCGACATCATCCAGATGCTGGTCGTAGGTGTCCTGGGTGCGATACAGCAGCACCTGGGCCAGACCGGCTTCCGGGTAACCGGCGGCCTGCCATTTGTTGATCTGCTGCTGGGCGTTCACGTTGGGGAAGCTGTGCGGGTATTGCAGGTACAGCATCGCCAGCGGGATCAGGGTGTTGCCTTCGCCATTGGCAAAGGCTTTTTTCAGCAGGCCTTCGGCTTCATGGTGTTCGGCGTCGGTGGCGCCGGGCTTGGCCACCAGCAGGCGCCCCAGGCGGGCCTGGGCGCGCGGCGAAATATCCGCAGCGGCGCGGTAAGTGGCCTCGGCCTGTTTGATCTGCGCCGGATCGCGTGTGCCGACCTGGATATCGGCCAGGCCCACCTGGGCCTCGCTGTAACCCAGGGTCGCCAGTTGCTGGTAATTCTGCTGCGCGGTGAGCGTGTCGCCCCGCTTGAGGGCTTCGTTGGCCAGGCGCTGGTCGGGCAGACCGGCGCAACCGGCGAGGCTGACCGCAAGGGCCAGCAACGCGACAGGACCCTTGTGGGAGCGGGCTTGCTCGCGATGCAGGCCGTGCGGTCCGTCAGGCAAACCGCACTGATCCCATCGCGAGCAAGCCCGCTCCCACAGGGATTGCGGTGTTTTCAGGAGAGTCGTCACAGGCATGTCCTCGCTTACAGTCCGGCAGCCATGGCTTTATCGATCAGCCAGTTCAGCGATGGGCCACGGTCGCTGGTGACTTCCACCGGGCGGCCAGCGTAGGCGCTGTCCAGCGGTGCGTCCGGCTTGATCTGCACGCGGATGTCGGAGGACAGGTCGGCGCTGTTCAGGCTGGTGCTGCTGACGATGGTGCCGGTGCGGGTCTGTTCTTCGTCGGCGACCTGGAAGTTCACCGGGGTACCTGGGCGAACGTCAGCGAACTGGCGGTAGGAGAAGCGTGCTTCCACGTTGGCCAGGCTGCCGCGAGGCACCAGTTGGAAGATCACGTCGCCTTTGCTTGCGTATTGACCGTCGGCCACCATTTGCTGGGCCACGATGCAGTCGCAAGGCGAGGTCAGGGTGCCGGTCATTTGCTTGCCGAACAGTTCTTCGACCTTGGCCGGTTGCAGTTGGTCTTCGTCCAGATGGCCCTTGAGCACGTCGAGCATGCTGGTGCTGAAGGTCGCGAGCGGCGCGCCTTTGGCTGCCACCGCGTCGCCTTTGAGCAGGCTTTGCACGGTGCCGTCGCGGGGCATGGTCACGTTCATGCCGGGCACGCTGACCAGGCCGGCCTGGGCGTGGCTGACGAAGTACATGCCGTACAGCGATTTGAAGACGAAACCGAATGCCGCCAGGCCCACCAGGAAGATCGCCAGGCTGAACGTCACGGCGCGCAGGCGGCCGAAGACGCTCATGTTGCTGCCGCCGTCCTTGACCTTGCGCGCCTTGGTGAAGTTGTCGCGTTGCAGGGTGGCGAGTACGTCGCCCATGGTCACGATATCGCCCGACAGGTGCGACGTGATCAGGTGCCGCAGCGTGGAAATATCCTGCGCGTCGAGGTTCTGGAACTGGCAACCGGTGCGCCCGCTCTGGCGGTCGTAGGAGCGAATCTGCAGCTCCACATCCATCGCCAGGCCGAGGTTGTCGATGACAAATTGCAGGCGACCCTTGTGCACTTCGCCAACGATCAGCGGCTGGGTGGCGGTGAACGCCAGGCCGCCGGCGGACAGGTCGATGACCCGTGCTTCGGTCGGCGTGCGGTCAGTGTTGAAAAAGCGCAACTTGGCCGGGATTTTGACCCGGGCGTGCTGGCGTTGGGCTTCGGATTCGTGGACAACGTTGGCGTTTACTTGGCTGTTCATCAGGGCAATTTCCTAGAGTTAATTCAGGCTTGGCAGGGTCAGACCATCATCAGCAACACGGCGACGAAAATGCTGCCGGCGGAGAAGGTCATGGTCCGAGACGACCAGGTGTTGAACCAACGTTGAAAGCTGGCCAAATCGCGGGTCAGTTTGGTGTCCTGGCGGGTCCAGGACTGTTGATCGAGGCGGAAGAACACGTAGATTTTCACCAGCGCGCCCATGATCTGGTTGTAATAGAGAATCACCGGGTACGCCGGGCCGATCCTGTGTCCGGAGCACGACAGCAGCACGGTCAGGATCAGGCGGGTGATGCCGATCCACAGCAGGTACGCGAGGATGAACGCGCCGCCGTACTTGAAGGTGGCGATGATCGCCACGGTCAGGCCGAGCAGCGAGGTCCACATCGACACGCGCTGGTCGAACAGCACCACGCTGGTGAACAGGCCGAGGCGACGTACACCCAGGCCCAGGGCGCGGGAGTTCTGGCGCAGGTTGTTGCCGTACCAGCGGAACATCAGCTTGCGGCTGGCTTTGATAAAGCTCTTTTCAGGCGGGTGCTCCACGGTGTTGATTGCGGCATCCGGTACGTAGAAGGTGTCGTAGCCCAGGCGCATCAGGCTGAACCAGCTGGACTTGTCGTCGCCGGTCAAAAACTTGAAGCGGCCCAGGCGCCAGTGTTGCAGCGAGTCGCTTTCCACATCGGCGATAAAGCCCGGGTCGGTGACCACGCTGGCGCGGAACACCGACATGCGCCCGGTCATGGTCAACACGCGCTTGGACAGGGCCATCGAGCACATGTTGATGTGGCGCTGGGCGAAGCGCAGTTTGTGCCATTCGCTCATGATGTAGCCGCCGCGCACTTCGCAGAACTCGTTGGTGGTCAGGCCGCCGACATTGCCGAACAGCTGGAACCACGGCACGGTTTTGCGCACGACGCCTTCGGCGAGCACGGTGTCGCCATCGATCACTGCAACCACGGCGCGGTCATCCGGCAAGTGGCGGGAGATGGCGCGGAAACCGAAGGCCAGGCCGTCGCGCTTGCCGGTGCCGGCGATACGCACGAAGTCGAGCTTCACATGGCCCGGCGGGTTCATGCGTTCCCACAGGCTTTTCACCAGCAGTTCATCGGACATTTCCACCAGCGAGCAGACCACGGTGGTGGGGAAGCCGCATTCGATCGCTTCGCGGATCACCGAGCTGTAGACCTGCGCGGTGGTCAGCGCATCGATCCGGAAACTGGTGACCATCAGGAACACATGGGACGGGTCCGCGGCCTTGCCCAACTTGCGCACTTTGCGCCGCAGGTGGGGGTAGACCACGTACAGGAACAGCATGCCGCGAAAGAAATGCGTCGCACCCATCGAGTAGCGCCAGATACCGACGGCGCCAATCAGGAAAATAAAATTCTTCGACTCGGAGTCGAACGTACTCGCCGGCAACAGCAGGGCGAGTCCCATCAGCAGGCTCAAGAAGAACAGCCAGCCGGCGGATTGGAGCAGTACGTGTTTTAACTTGGACATAGGCGTCATCCGCAGGTGAAGGAGGTTTCGAGCTGCAAGCGCTGGGGATCAGGACGCTGGCAGCCCGAAACTTGCGGTTGCTGTTACCAGCAAATACCTTCGGTACGGCCGCTCACACTGGTGGCCTTGGACATGAAGCCCACTAGGTCGACCACTTGCTTGCCGTGCGGTGCGTTATGGGCCAAGGCCCGGAACTTCTCGTCACGGTTGCCGAGGATGATCACGTCGCAGTTGTTGATCACTTCGTCGAAGTCCGAGTTGAGCAGGGACGACACGTGCGGGATCTTGCCTTCGATGTAGTCCTTGTTCGCGCCGTGGACACGGGCGTATTCGACGTTGCTGTCGTAGATGCTCAGGTCGTAACCCTTGCCGATCAGCATTTCCGCCAGCTCCACCAGGGGGCTTTCGCGCAGGTCATCGGTGCCGGCCTTGAAGCTCAGGCCCAGCAGGGCGACTTTGCGTTTGTCGTGGCCGGCGACGATGTCGAAGGCGTTCTGCACCTGGGATTCGTTGCTGCGCATCAGCGAGTTGAGCAGCGGCGCTTCCACGTCCAGCGAGCCGGCGCGGTAGGTCAGGGCGCGCACGTCTTTGGGCAGGCACGAGCCGCCGAACGCGAAGCCCGGGCGCATGTAGTACTGGGACAGGTTGAGGGTCTTGTCCTGGCAGACCACTTCCATCACTTCGCGCCCGTCGACGCCGACGGCCTTGGCGATGTTGCCGATCTCGTTGGCGAAGGTCACCTTGGTGGCGTGCCACACGTTGCAGGTGTACTTGATCATTTCGGCAACGGCGATGTCCTTGCGGATGATCGGCGCGTCGAGTTCTTCGTACAGCGATTGCAGGACATCACCGGAGGCTTTGTCGAATTCGCCGATGACGGTCATCGGTGGCAGGTCGTAGTCGGCGATGGCGGTGGATTCACGCAGGAACTCCGGGTTGACCGCAACGCCGAAGTCGACGCCGGCTTTCTTGCCGGAGCAGTCTTCGAGGATCGGGATCACCACATTGGCCACGGTACCCGGCAATACGGTGCTGCGCACGACGATGGTGTGGCGGGTGGTCTTGTCACGCAGGACAAAGCCGATCTCGCGGCATACCGATTCGATGTAGTTGAGTTCCAGGTCGCCGTTTTTCTTGCTCGGCGTACCGACGCAAATCATCGACAGGTCGGTAGCGCGGATGGCTTCGGCGAAGTCGGTCGTACCGCGCAGTCGTCCGGTCTCGATACCCTGGCTCAGCAGCTCGCCCAGGCCCGGTTCAACGATCGGCGATTTGCCTGCGTTGATCAGGTCGATTTTTTCCTTGGAGATGTCTACGCCGACCACTTCATGGCCGCGGGCAGACAGGCAACCGGCACAGACTGCGCCAACGTAACCCAAACCAAATATGCTGATACGCATCGCATTTACCTCTGTATTAAATCATGCCATTAAATGGCCGGAGTTCATGTTTGCAAGCGTCACTGATGCCGCGAAAGTTAGGCGAATAGACGCCGACTTGCCGCGTGCAGGCATGTTGAATAACGAGTGACTAACTATTGCACTCAAGTTGTGCGCAACTTGGCCTTGTTGTTGGTGCTTGCCCTGAAATGCAGCCGGCCTTCCTGGGAGAAGGGCCTGGCGCCAGTGCAACAGGGCCTTGATAAAAGGCTGTAAGCCTATAATTATCAATGCCTTGGGTTGTAGCACTGACCCATTGGGGTAAGCACGGCCTTGGCCTTATAGTGTGTGGCAATCGATCCTTATCGCCGCTCTTAACTAATCGGTTGGTAATATGAGCCCAGAGTCAAAGTTTAATGTGACAACTTTGCTACTTCCGTTGGTCGCCATGTAAGTCATCTCTTACAGAAGCAGAGAATTCCGTTACCGGTGGTATGAGCGGTGCTTTAGGGCTAAGTTCCTGGCCGCTCATCCTGTTTCCGGAAATTTCTTGAAATATCAGCAAAGATGGCACTGGTACTATATTGATAGCACTTGCTATTTGGGCCAGTAGTTACGGGGAGTTGGCGCGCGGGAATAGTTTTGTGCCACTAGTGATTTAAAAAAGTGGTGCCACTACGAAAAAAAATGACGAATGTCGAGTGAAATAATTGTTAGAGATGCGTCAGGATATTTTTTGACGCCAAATAATTGACGATTTGCGCTGTGAAATGCAGACAAAAATGTGGGAGGGGGCTTGCCCCCGATGGCGGTGTGTCAGTCTATCCATGTATGACTGATCCCCCCCCATCGGGGGCAAGCCCCCTCCCACATTTGATCTTTAGCGTCTATGAGGGCGGAGCAGGGCCTTATTCCGGTGCGTGATCGCGCAGGAACACCAGGTTGTCCGGCTTGGACTGCTCGGCATTGAAGCGATAACCCTGCACATCGAACTGCTTGAGCTGGGCCGGGTCGTTAATACGCTCTTCGATCACGAAGCGGCTCATCATGCCCCGGGCCTTTTTCGCGTAGAAGCTGATGATCTTGTACTGGCCGTTCTTCAGGTCCTTGAACTCGGTATTGACGATCCGCGCATTCAGCGCCGTGCGCTTGACCGCCGAGAAGTACTCGTTGGATGCGAGGTTGAGCAGCACGTCATCGCCTTGTTCGGCCAGGGCTTGGTTGAGCCACTCGCTGATCCGGGTGCCCCAGAAGGCGTACAGGTCCTTGCCGCGGGCGTTGGCCAGCTTGGTACCCATCTCCAGGCGGTACGGCATCATCAGGTCCAGGGGGCGCAGCAGGCCGTACAGGCCCGAGAGCATGCGCAGGTGGTCCTGGGCGTAGCTGAAGTCGGCGTCGCTGAAGGTGTCGGCGTTGAGGCCGGTGTACACGTCGCCCTTGAACGCCAGCAACGCCTGCTTGGCGTTGGCAGGTGTGAACGCCGGGGTCCAGCTGCCGAAGCGCGCGGCGTTGAGGCCGCCGATCTTGTCGGACACATGCATTAATTCGCTGATCTGCGCCGGGCTCAGGTGGCGCAGTTGCTCGATCAACTCCTGGGAATGGTCCAGGTACTGCGGCTGGGTAAAGCGCTGGGTCGCAGGCCTGGACTCGAAGTCGAGGGTCTTGGCGGGGGAAATCACCATCAGCATGAAGTTGGCTCCTGTAATCGTGCTTGTAACGTGGGCGGGATTCTAGGGGGTTGGGCACTTTGACTCCACCTATGATGGCGATAGGCGCGATCCGTTATGATGGCCGGTGATTCTGGAGAGGGAGACCCTGTGTGCGAATAGCGCTTTTATTGTCGGCGTGCCTGTTTTGCCTGAACGCCCACGCGGCGCCGGTGGACGTGGCCAGCCTGGATCGCGGCGTCTGGCCGGAAAAACTCAGCAGCCCTGCGCTGTTCGACGTGGCCTCACGCGCCGAAATATTGATGTTCGCCCGCAGCCTGATCGGCAGCGAAGCCCTGGATGAAGCGGCGCTCAAACAGCGCCTGGGCCTGAAGATCATCAACCTGGCGGCCATCGACGATCTGCGTCGCCAGCTCTGGCGGCGCCTTCTGGAGAATTACATCGCTGCCCAGGAAAGTTGCGAGGAGGATGCGTCGTTCTGCTACCTGGTAGAAAACATGGACGACCTGCGCGAGCAGGCCGGCAAGTTCGAGGTCAGTGACAACTCCTTCTATATAGGCTGGGCCGGCCCAAGCCACAATTTCCACGAGCGTTACCTGGACGAGCTGCTGCGCAAAGCCGCGCTGTTCCCGCAGATCAGCAGCGAAATCGCACGTTTCGGTGACCATGAGCGCAATGGCGACGAATTCAACGACCGCCTGTTCCTGCTGACCTTCGACGGCGGCCCGGCACCGGTCAGCGGCAATACCGACTGGCTCACCGATTACCTGCGCAAGCAGAAGATGAACGCCACGTTCTTCGCCCTCGGCAGCAGCCTGCAAAACCGTGTGGAGCGCAGTTCCGTCGCGGATGTGCAGGCGCTGTATCAGGGGCAGTGCGTGGGCACTCAAGGTTGGCAGTACCGTTCCCACAGCCATTGGGTCGACTGGCAAAGTTCGATCATCCGCAGCGCCGCGCTGGCGCAGAACCTGATGCCGGAAAACTACGTGCCGCTGTTCCGTCCACCCTACGGCCAGCGCCGCGCGGACAGCCAGGGTTTCTTCCAGTCCCAGGGTTTGCAGGTGGCGTTGTGGGATATCGACTCCCAGGACGAACCGGGCAAGCTCAAGGCCGATGAGTCGGCGCAGCGGGTGCTGACATTGATGTTGTTGTGGCGCAAAGGGGTGATTGTGTTTCACGACACCCAGGACAAGGCGCGGGTCGCATTACCGATGGTATTGCAGGCAACGGCGCAAAGCGGGCTGGGTTGGCAGGACTGCCGGGAGGCGTTTCGCTGAAGAGGCTGAAGTGCCCGCTCCCGTTGGGGATGCGGCATTTTCGGGGTGATTTTGTACGATATTTCTATGCGGGCCGACTTCCGACTTTAACGGGGTAGCTGGCACTCGGCTAGTGCTATTCGTCATCCTGAAAAATAAACTTCAAAAAAACGTCAAAGTGCTTTTTCCTGTCATGGGTTTTGCGGTATTACGAAGTCAGATCGCCGAAACCTGCAACACAGGTGGCGTCTTCCAAGACTCCTCATGTGGGCACTGCACTTGACGTCACGCAAGGTGCAGTCGGTGGTCGAATCGAGGCGCAGCACTGTTGTGGTATTGCGTCGACTGGCTCCCACAAAGGTGACCGAGTATGGATGATCATGGACGTAACCCTTCTTCCGACCAGCCAATCCTTTATGTGCTTGATACCAATGTACTGATCCACGATCCAAACGCACTGCTTAACTTCGAAGAACACCACGTCGCCATCCCGATGATCGTGCTTGAGGAGCTCGACAAACTCAAAAGCGGGCACCACAGCGTGGCTGCCGAATGCCGCCAGGCCATCCGCCTGATCGACAAGACCCTGGGCGAAGCGTCACCCGAGGACGTTGAGGTCGGCGTGCCGATCCAGCGCGGCAAAAGCGGGCCCAAGGGCTTGCTGTCGATCCTGATGAGCAAGCGCAGCGAGCCCAACAGCCTGCTGCCGGAAAACCTGAACGACAACAAAATCATCAACCAATTGATCGACCTGCACGCTCGCGACAAGGACCTGCGCGTGGTGCTGGTGACCAAAGACATCAATATGCGCCTCAAGGCACGAGCGTGTGGGATCGCTGCCGAGGACTACAGTACCGACCAACTGGTCGACGACGTGTCGATGCTGTCCCGTGGTTATCACACCATGACCGGCTCGTTCTGGGACCGCGTCAGCAAGGTCGAAACCCGTCAGGACCACGGTCGCACCTGGCACCAGGTGCAACTGATCGACAACCTGCCGGCGGTACACGTCAACGAGTTCATCATCGACGAACAGGGCTTCGTGGGCTGGATCAAAGAGATCCAGGTCGACAGGCTGCTGATCCTCGACCTGCATCAGGAACCCCTGTTGCACCAGGAAGCCTGGGGCCTGAAACCGCGTGATATCTACCAGAGCCTGGCGCTGTATGCGCTGCTCGACCCGGACATCCATCTGGTCAACCTGACCGGTGCCGCCGGCTCGGGCAAAACCATCCTGGCTCTGGCGGCCGCCATCGAACAGACCATGGTGACCAAACGCTATCGCCGCATCATCGCCACCCGCAGCGTGCAGGGCCTGGACCAGGAAATCGGTTTCCTGCCCGGCACCGAAGCGGAAAAAATGGAGCCGTGGCTGGGGGCGATCACCGACAACCTCGAAGCTTTGCACATGGATGACGAAAACACCCATGGCAGCGTCGACTACATCCTCAGCAAAGTGCCGTTGCAGTTCAAATCCCTCAATTACATCCGAGGTCGCAGCTTCCAGCAGAGCCTGATTTTGATCGATGAGTGCCAGAACCTCACGCCGCACCAGATGAAAACCATCATCACCCGTGCCGGCGCCGGTTCCAAAGTGGTGTGCCTGGGCAACCTGGCGCAGATCGACACCCCTTACCTGTCCGCGACCAGCTCCGGGCTGACTTACCTGACGGAACGCTTCAAAGACTTCCCGAACGGCGTGCATATCGCGCTGCAGGGAGTTCCACGTTCGATCCTGGCCGAATACGCCGAATCTCACTTGTAAACGCGGTCCATGTAGGAGCGAGCGTGCTCGCGAAGAGTGTCTACGATAACGCGGGTCTCTGGAGCCCCGCGTTGTTCTTTGGTTTTTCGCGAGCAAGCTCGCTCCTACAGGGTTTACAATCGACGCTCCTGATCAGGAGTATCCCTGTGCTGACTCATCTCGATTCCCAAGGTCGCGCCCATATGGTCGACGTCACCGACAAGTCCGTGACGTTCCGAGAGGCGGTGGCTGAAGCGCGGGTGCGTATGCTGCCCGAGACACTGAAAATGATTGTCGATGGTGCCCATCCCAAGGGCGATGTGTTTGCCGTGGCCCGTATCGCCGGGATCCAGGCGGCGAAAAAAACCAGTGATTTGATCCCCTTGTGCCATCCGCTGATGTTGACCGGCGTCAAGGTCGAACTGAGCGCCGAGGGCATAGACTCCGTGCACATCGTGGCGCGCTGCAAACTCTCGGGCCAGACCGGCGTAGAGATGGAAGCGCTGACGGCCGCCAGTGTCGCTGCGTTGACCATCTACGACATGTGCAAGGCCGTGGACCGCGGCATGACCATCGAAAACATCCGCCTGCTGGAAAAGCTCGGCGGTAAAAGCGGGCATTTCAAGGCGGACCAGGCATGAGCATCAACGTACTGTTTTTTGCCCGCTACGGCGAAACGATCGGCCTGGATTCCCTGGAGATGGAAGGCGACTTCGCCACCGTCGACGCGGTGCGCCAGGCATTGGTTGGCGATCCGGGCTTTGACGTGCTCAACGAGACCAGCTTGATGTGCGCGCGCAATCAGGAAATGTGCAGCGTCGACGAGCCGCTCGAAGCCGGTGATGAAGTCGCCTTCTTCCCACCCGTGACCGGAGGCTGAGCATGGCCATCCGTGTACAGCCCGCGCCGTTTGACCCCGGCGTCGAAGTCAACGCGATGCACGCTGCCAATGTCGGCGTCGGCGCGGTGGTGAGTTTTGTCGGCTATGTCCGCGACTTCAATGACGGCCACGACGTGGCGGGGATGTTCCTGGAGCATTACCCCGGCATGACCGAAAAGGCCCTGGCCAAGATCGCCGTGGAAGCCGAACAGCGCTGGCCGCTGCTCAAGCTGGAAGTGCTGCACCGCATCGGCGCGTTGGAACCGGGCGAGCCCATCGTCTTCGTCGCCGCTGCTAGCGCGCATCGTCAGGCTGCGTTTGATGCCTGCGCGTTTGTGATGGACTACCTGAAGACCCGTGCGCCGTTCTGGAAGAAAGAAAGCACCAGCGAAGGTGCGCGTTGGGTGGACGGGCGCGACAGCGACCACGCCGCAGCGGATCGCTGGAAGTAGCCAGCCGAACACCTATCTCAAAATCAGCTGAAATCAAATGTGGGAGGGGGCAAGCCCCCGATAGCAGTGGGTCAGTTGGCAAATTCTGCGACTGACACTCCGCTATCGGGGGCAAGCCCCCTCCCACATGTTTGACCGCATTTGAGCTTAGGGGCGTTTGCGTTCTACAGCCCGGAGCAAGTGCGTCGGCGGTGTCTCGCAGCTGATCTTGCGGCCCAGCAGCGTCTCGATCGACGGCAACTGATACGAGTCATCCTCCCCGGCAAAGCTGATCGACACGCCCGCTGCCCCGGCACGGCCGGTACGGCCAATACGGTGTACGTAGTCGTCGGGCATTTCGGGCAGGGTGAAGTTGATCACATGGCTGATGCCGTCGATGTGAATCCCGCGCCCGGCCACGTCGGTGGCCACCAGCACGCGGATCTTGCCTTCGCGAAAGCCTTCCAGGGTCTTGATGCGCTTGTGCTGCGGCACGTCGCCTGACAGTTGCGCGGCGTTGACGCCATCACGCACCAGGCGCTCTTCGATACGGCGCACTTCGTCCTTGCGGTTGGCAAACACCATCACGCGCTCCCAACCGTTGTCGTTGATCAGGTTGTAGAGCAGCTTGTACTTGTCGGCACCGGCCACGGCGTAGATGTGTTGCTCGACGTTTTCGCTGGCGACGTTCAGCGCCTCGATCTCGACGATGGACGGCTCGGTGGTCCACTGCTTGGCGAGGTTCATCACGTCTTCGGTGAAGGTCGCGGAGAACAGCAGGGTCTGACGCTCGTTTTTCGGCGGGGTCTGGCGAATGATCTGGCGTACTTGCGGGATAAAACCCATGTCGAGCATGCGGTCGGCTTCGTCCAGCACCATCACTTCGACCATGTCCAGGTGTACGTCGCCGCGCTGGTTGAAGTCGAGCAGGCGGCCCGGAGTGGCGACCAGGATGTCGCAGTGACGCGCTTCGAGGTGCTTGAGCTGCTTGTCGAAGTCCATGCCACCGACAAACGTCATGACGTTGAGGCCGGTGTACTTGGTCAGGTCGGCGGCGTCCTTGGCGATCTGCACCACCAGCTCGCGGGTCGGGGCGATGATCAGCGCGCGCGGCTCACCCATGTAGCGTTCTTTCGGCGGCGGCGTTTGCAGCAGTTGGGTGATGATCGAGATCAGGAACGCGGCGGTCTTGCCGGTGCCGGTCTGGGCGCGGCCGATGGCGTCTTTGCCGGCCAGGGTGAAGCCCAGCACCTGCGCCTGGATCGGTGTGCAGTACGGGAAGCCCAGGTCCTGGATGGCGTGCATCAGTTCCGGTGCGAGCTTGAAATCGTGGAAGCGGGTTTTGCCTTCCTGGGGTTCGACGACGAAATCTTCGAGTTTCCACGGTGTGACGGGCGGCTTGGGCGCGCGTTCACGGCGTGCGGCTTTTGGCGCAGGCGCAGGCGCGGTTGCCGCAGCGGCTTCGGCCGGTTTCGGCGGTTCGGTTGGCGTCACCTCGAGCGGTTTCGGCGCGGTCACAGGCGCGGCCAGGCCAGGCTGTTTACCGTCGTGGCGGCTGCCGGGTGTCGGGACGGGAGCACTGGGAACTGGCGCGAGCGGCTCAGCCTCGCTTTTGCCGAACATCTTCTTGAGTGCTTTGAGCACGGTGATCTCATTAATTGGTTAAGGAATATACGCCGGCCAGTGTAATGCAAGAATCGGGCGCGGCGTAGTGCGTCTGTCATGTGGCTAAATAAACGGCGGCGTTCAGCGCAGTCGTTCGGCCAACCACGTACCGATATCGCTGATCTCTTCGGGTAACACTTCGTGACCCATTGGGTATTCCTGCCATGTCACGGTGACACCACGGGTCTTCAAGTGCTCGTAAGCGCTGCGCCCCATGGCGTTCTGTACCACCTCGTCGTACTGGCCATGCAGGCACAGCACCGGAATGCGCTGTTGACTGGCGGATAATTCCAGCTCGTCGTCGAAGGTCGGCGCATAAGTGGAGAGGGCAATCACGCCACCCAAGGCGCCTTGCCATTTATGGAAAGCGGTGTGGTACACCACGGCGCCACCCTGGGAGAAACCCGCCAGGAAAATCCGCGAGGCGTCTATTCCGCTGCTTTTTTGTTCCTTGATCAAATCCGTGACCATTTTGGCCGACTCTTTCAGCTCTTCCAGGCTGATGGACCGCGCCGGGCTCATCGCCCTGATGTCGTACCAACTGGGCATCTCATAGCCGCCGTTGATGGTCACCGGGCGGGTCGGTGCTTGAGGCAGGACGAAGCGGGTGGTCAGCAGGTTTTCCTGCAGCGCTTGGGCCACCGGTTGGAAGTCGTAGCGATCGGCACCCAGGCCATGCAGCCAGATTACGCAGGCGTCTGCAGGCTTGGTGGGCTGAAGAATCAAGGGGTTGCTCATGTCTGCTCCATTAATGTGCGTGCGCTCCGATTGAGTGCGACGGAACGGTGCGCAATAGTTTGATCTGTTACGAGAATGTCGCAAGGTTGAATCTTTTGCCATTGACCTTGGGCTGAATCGACTCAGCAGCCACTCTGGTACGCGCTTTGCTATGTGTAGGTCGATGTCAGATCTTTCCTGGGACGGTAACACTATCAGTGACTGCCGTTTGTGGGATAGCAACTGGAATTACTGCGACTGCCTCATGCTGCTTGACCCTAATAAAAGCCAACACGGGTCGATATCGCCTCATAAGGGTGCGCTGAGGTTCTAGCTCCGACACAACAAGAGCAACTGGAGGTTTGAATGAAGGTATTGAAATCCACCCTGGCCATCGTTTCCGCGGCCGCTGTATTGGGTGTCAGTGGTTTCGCCCAAGCCGGCGCCACCCTGGACGCCGTGCAGAAGAAAGGTTTTGTGCAATGTGGCGTGAGTGACGGCTTGCCGGGTTTCTCGGTACCGGATGCCAGCGGCAAGATCCTCGGGATCGACGCTGACTTCTGCCGCGCGGTAGCCGCTGCTGTGTTCGGCGACGCGAGCAAGGTCAAATTCAGCCAGTTGAACGCCAAGGAGCGTTTCACCGCGCTTCAATCCGGCGAAGTCGACATTCTGTCCCGTAACACCACCATGACCAGCTCCCGCGATGCGGGCATGGGACTGAAGTTCCCCGGCTTCATCACTTACTACGACGGCATCGGCTTTCTGGTAAACAACAAGCTGGGCGTTAAAAGTGCCAAGGAACTGGACGGTGCAACCATCTGCATCCAGGCCGGTACCACCACCGAGCTGAACGTTTCCGACTACTTCCGTGGCAACGGTCTGAAATACACCCCGATCACCTTCGACACCTCCGACGAAAGCGCCAAGTCGCTGGAATCCGGGCGTTGCGACGTACTGACCTCCGACAAGTCCCAACTGTTCGCCCAGCGCAGCAAGTTGGCCTCGCCGAAAGACTACGTGGTTCTGCCGGAAACCATTTCCAAGGAACCGCTGGGCCCGGTCGTGCGTAATGGCGACGACGAGTGGCTGGCCATCGTGCGCTGGGTTGGCTACGCCATGCTCAACGCGGAAGAAGCCGGTATCACTTCCAAAAACGTCGAGGCTGAAGCCAAGTCCACCAAGAACCCGGACGTTGCGCGTCTGCTCGGTGCCGACGGCGAATACGGCAAAGACCTGAAAGTGAAGAAAGACTGGGTCGTACAGATCGTCAAGCAGGTCGGCAACTACGGTGAAGTGTTCGAGAAAAACCTCGGCAAGAGCACGCCACTGGAAATCGACCGTGGCCTGAACGCGCTGTGGAACAACGGCGGCATTCAATACGCACCCCCTGTGCGCTGATCGCTGATGGTTCTATCACCCGGTGGGCCAACCGCCGGGTGATGTTCTGTTCCATTCTTTCCGGGGCACTTCATGCAAAATAAAATCGGCGCACCAAAGCAGAAGCTCAGCTTCAGCGATCCCAAAGTGCGTGCGTGGCTCTTCCAGATCATCACGATTGTGGCGGTGGTCTCGCTGGGCTGGTACCTCTTCAACAATACCCAGACCAACCTTCAACACCGGGGCATTACCTCGGGCTTCGACTTTCTTGAGCGCAGTGCCGGCTTCGGCATCGCGCAGCACCTGATCGACTACACCGAATCGGACAGCTATGCCCGGGTGTTTGTGATCGGGCTGCTCAATACCTTGCTGGTGACCGTGATCGGCGTGGTCCTGGCGACCCTGCTCGGGTTCATCATCGGCGTGGCCCGCTTGTCGCCCAACTGGATGATCAACAAGCTGGCGACGGTGTACGTGGAAGTGTTCCGCAACATCCCGCCGTTGCTGCAAATCCTGTTCTGGTACTTCGCGGTGTTCCTGACCATGCCGGGGCCACGCAACAGCCATAACTTCGGCGACACGTTCTTCGTCAGCAGCCGTGGCCTGAACATGCCGGCCGCGCTGGCCGCCGACGGGTTCTGGCCGTTCGTGGTCAGCGTGGTCGTGGCCATCGTGGCCGTCGTGCTGATGACCCGCTGGGCCAACAAGCGCTTTGAAGCGACCGGTGTTCCCTTCCACAAGTTCTGGGCGGGTCTGGCGCTGTTCATCGTGATCCCGGCATTGTGCGCCTTGGTCTTCGGCGCGCCGTTGCACTGGGAAATGCCCAAGCTGCAAGGCTTCAACTTCGTCGGTGGCTGGGTGCTGATCCCTGAACTGTTGGCGCTGACCCTGGCGCTGACCGTGTACACCGCGGCGTTTATCGCCGAGATCGTGCGCTCGGGCATCAAGTCCGTCAGCCACGGCCAGACCGAAGCCGCACGCTCCCTGGGCCTGCGCCCCGGGCCGACGCTGCGCAAGGTCATCATCCCGCAAGCCCTGCGGGTGATCATTCCGCCGCTGACCAGTCAATACCTGAACCTGGCGAAAAACTCGTCGTTGGCCGCCGGTATCGGTTACCCGGAAATGGTTTCGCTGTTTGCCGGCACGGTGCTCAACCAGACCGGCCAGGCCATCGAAGTCATTGCCATCACCATGAGCGTGTACCTGGCGATCAGCATCAGCATTTCCCTGCTGATGAACTGGTACAACAAGCGCATTGCGCTGATCGAGCGGTGAGGAAACGAGCATGAGTTCGCATACGTTCAAACCTGATATGCCACCGCCGAGCAAAGTCTTCGGGCCGATGGCATGGATGCGCGCCAACCTGTTTTCCAGCTGGCTCAACACCCTGCTGACCTTGTTGGCGTTTTACCTGATCTACCTAGTCGTGCCGCCGATCCTGCACTGGGCCATTCTCGACGCCAACTGGGTCGGGACCACTCGCGCCGACTGCACCAAAGAAGGCGCCTGCTGGGTGTTTATCCAACAGCGCTTCGGGCAGTTCATGTACGGCTACTACCCCGGCGACCTGCGCTGGCGCGTAGACCTGACCGTGTGGTTGGCCATCGTGGGCGTGGCGCCGTTGTTCATCTCGCGTTTTCCACGCAAGGCGATCTACGGCCTGGGCTTTCTGGTGTTGTACCCGATCATTGCCTTCTTCCTGTTGCGCGGCGGCATTTTCGGCCTGACCAGCGTGGCCACCAGCCAATGGGGCGGCCTGATGCTGACCCTGGTCATCGCCACCGTCGGCATCGCCGGTGCCTTGCCGCTGGGGATTGTGCTGGCGCTGGGGCGGCGTTCGAACATGCCGGCGATTCGTGTGGTCTGCGTGACCTTCATCGAATTCTGGCGCGGCGTGCCGTTGATCACGGTGCTGTTCATGTCCTCGGTGATGCTGCCGTTGTTCCTGCCCGAAGGCATGGGCATCGACAAGCTGCTGCGGGCGTTGATCGGCGTGATCCTGTTCCAGTCGGCCTACGTGGCGGAAGTGGTGCGCGGTGGCTTGCAGGCGATTCCCAAAGGTCAGTACGAAGCGGCCGCGGCGATGGGCCTGGGTTACTGGCGCAGCATGGGCCTGGTGATTCTGCCGCAAGCCCTGAAGATGGTGATCCCCGGCATCGTCAACACGTTTATCGCGCTGTTCAAGGACACCAGCCTGGTGATCATCATCGGTTTGTTCGACCTGCTCAACAGCGTCAAGCAAGCCGCCGCCGACCCGAAATGGTTGGGCATGGCCACTGAAGGCTACGTGTTCGCCGCCCTGGTGTTCTGGATTTTCTGTTTTGGTATGTCGCGCTATTCCATTCATTTGGAACATAAGCTCGACACAGGCCACAAGCGTTAGGAGTTGATGTTATGAGCGAAGCGATCAAACAGCCTGTGAGCCCTGAAGGCATTATCCAGATGCAGGGCGTGAACAAGTGGTACGGCCAGTTCCACGTATTGAAAGACATCAACCTCAACGTCAAGCAGGGCGAGCGTATCGTGCTGTGCGGCCCGTCGGGTTCGGGCAAGTCCACCACCATCCGCTGCCTCAACCGCCTGGAAGAACACCAGCAGGGCCGCATCGTGGTCGATGGCGTGGAGCTGACCAACGACCTCAAGCAGATCGAAGCGATCCGCCGCGAAGTTGGCATGGTGTTCCAGCACTTCAACCTGTTCCCGCACCTGACCATCCTGCAGAACTGCACGCTGGCACCGATGTGGGTGCGCAAGATGCCCAAGCGCAAGGCCGAAGAAATCGCCATGCATTACCTGGAGCGCGTGCGTATCCCGGAGCAGGCCCACAAGTTTCCGGGGCAACTCTCCGGCGGCCAGCAACAGCGCGTGGCGATTGCCCGGGCGCTGTGCATGAAACCGAAAATCATGCTGTTCGACGAACCGACCTCGGCCCTCGACCCGGAAATGGTCAAGGAAGTGCTCGACACCATGATCGGCCTGGCCGAAGACGGCATGACCATGCTGTGCGTGACCCACGAAATGGGCTTCGCCCGCACCGTGGCCAACCGCGTGATCTTCATGGACAAGGGCGAGATCGTGGAACAGGCGGCGCCGAATGACTTCTTCGACAACCCGCAGAATGACCGGACCAAGTTGTTCTTGAGCCAGATTCTGCATTGATCGATGGTTGATGCTTGAAGCGATAAACCCGGCACCAGGCCGGGTTTATTTTTGCCTGCTGTTTTTACGCGGACGCTTGAGTTGCAAGCTGCGCATCTTTTGCGATCAGCAGATGGTTCAGGTCTTCGCCGGCATTGAGTGCCTCTATTTCGGCCAATAGATGCGGATGTTTATCCAGTAGACGCATCAATGTGAGCAGTGGTGCGGGCGGAAAGATCTCAGCCCTTTCGTAGCGGGAAAATGCGTTATGGCCGCGGCCGGTCAATAGCCTCACCGCGTCTTTCTGCGTCAGATGCAATTTGCGGCGAATTCGTTTCATTTCGGCGGCGATGATTGTCCTGGCATCCATTAACAACTTATCGCTGGCATCGGAATAACGCTCTGCGCTATCGGTGTCCGAATCGAATTCGACCTCGTGACAGGCCTGGCATTCCCAGCCTGCAATATCAGGGATATCCCGGATCATGCCGCGTGTGTTGATCGTGAAGTTGCGACCTTCGAAATGCTGCATTGCGTCATGGGTTCCGCAGCTCACGCATTGTTGGGTTTTCATAAGGTTTTCTCCTTGACGGAGATTACGGGAGGACCACCGCCTGGGCGGTAAGTCACTTTGATGTAAATCTCCGTAGCATAAATCTTGATCAGATAGACGTCCTGCCACACACGGTGGTCTGAATAGGTCGTCATTGACGTGTACAACATTCGATTCTCAAGGGCGCAGACCGCGAGTCGCATCTGGCCGATGTTCAACTCAAGTTGTCGAGCCGCCTCCCGCGCGCTTGCGGTGAATGCTCTGCTACCCAACCTGATGACATCCGCCTTTATCACCGCCAAATCGTAATGAGGTGTGTACTTTTCCATAAGACACCTAAGGCTGAAATTACCCTTTAAGGGTAATTTTAACAATCGAAAATACTGCTCCGTTTCCCTGCCTGAAAACCCTAGTGCGTTGCCTTTGTAGGCAAGTCCGAATAGGCTGTAGGTAAATTCATCCTATGATTGGACGAAAGCGCAAACCTCATGACAGACATCTCCCCGCTGATCAAACGCTCCCTGGTCGACCAAGCCCTCGAGCAGCTGCGCCAGCGCATCACCCAAGGCACGTGGGCCATCGGCGAGCGCCTGCCCACCGAGCCTGAGCTGGCGGCGGAATTGGGCATCAGCCGCAATACCGTGCGCGAGGCCATGCGGGTGCTGGCATTCTCTGGATTGATCGAGGTCCGCCAGGGCGACGGCAGTTACCTGCGTTCGATGACGGACCCGCTGGGCGCCATGCGCGCGTTATCCCATTGCAGCCTGGAACAGGCGCAGGAGACGCGGCAGATCCTGGAAGTGGAGGCCATCGGTCTGGCCGTCCTGCGTCGCACCGAGCAAGACTTGCACCGGTTGCGCGAGGCGCTTGATGCCAGCGCCGCGCTGTATCACGGTGAGCTGGAGGCCTACATCAGCGCCGATCTGGTATTCCACCAACGGCTGGTGGACGCGGCGCACAACCCGGCGTTGAGCGAGTTGTACCGGTACTTTTCCAGCATCATCGGCGCGCAACTGCGCCAGACCCTGAACATCTCGCCGCGTCGCCAGGCGGTGTTCGACCTGCACACCGCCTTGCTTGATGCCGTAGCGCAGCAAGACCCGGAGCGCGCCAAATCCCTTTGCCGGCAGTTGATCAATGAACCCTGACGCCCCACGCACGCCTGAGTTGGAAGAATTGCTGATCGACGCCGAGGCCGACGACGATGCAGTCCAGCACAGCCCCCCGCCGACGAGCCGGCCATGGCTGTTGCTGCTGGGCCTGGTGCTGGTGGCGCTGAACCTGCGCCCGGCGCTGTCGAGCCTGTCGCCGCTGCTCAGTGAGGTCTCGGCCAGCCTGGGCTTGTCGGCGGCCAGGGCCGGTCTGCTGACCACCTTGCCGGTGCTGTGCCTGGGCCTGTTCGCGCCGCTGGCGCCGCTCCTTGCGCGGCGCTTCGGTGCCGAGCGGGTGGTGCTGGGGATCTTGTTGACGCTGGCCGGCGGTATTCTGCTGCGCAGTGCGTTCGGTGAGGTCGGGTTGTTTGTTGGCAGCCTGATCGCCGGGGCCAGCATCGGCATCATCGGCGTGTTGTTGCCCGGTATCGTCAAGCGCGACTTCGCCAGGCAGGCGGGCGCGATGACTGGGGTCTACACCATGGCGCTGTGCCTGGGCGCGGCATTGGCGGCGGGGGCCTCGGTGCCCTTGAGCGACTCCTTCGGCAACCGTTGGAGCATCGGGTTGGGCTTCTGGATGGTGCCGGCGTTGCTGGCCGCGCTGTGCTGGTTGCCGCAAATCGGGCAGAAGCACGGCGCGCATCGCGTCGCCTACCGGGTGAAGGGCTTGCTGCGCGATCCGCTGGCCTGGCAAGTGACCTTGTACATGGGCCTGCAATCGTCCCTGGCCTACATCGTGTTCGGCTGGGTGCCGTCGATCCTCATCGACCGCGGCCTGAGCGCCACCGATGCCGGGCTGGCGCTGTCCGGTTCGATCATCGTGCAACTGCTCAGCGCCCTCACCGCGCCTTGGCTGGCCACGCGCGGCAAGGACCAGCGCCTGGCCATCGTGGTGGTGATGCTGCTGACCCTCGGCGGGCTGATGGGCTGCCTGTACGCGCCCCTCGACGGGCTGTGGGGCTGGGCGATTCTGCTGGGCCTGGGGCAGGGCGGTACGTTCAGCCTGGCGCTGACCTTGATCGTGCTGCGCTCGCGGGATGCCCACGTGGCCGCCAACCTGTCGAGCATGGCCCAGGGCTTCGGTTACACCCTGGCGTCCCTGGGCCCGCTCGCGGTGGGCCTGATTCACGACTGGACCGGCGGCTGGGCCGCCACCGGCTGGGTCTTCGCGGTGATCGGCCTGGGCGCCATCGTCGCTGGCCTCGGTGCGGGGCGCGCGCGGTACGTCGAGGTCAGCAGCGAGAAAGTCTAGAGGTACTCCACCTCCAGCGTCGCCGAACCGTCCATGAGGATGTCGGTACTCAGGTCCAGATTCTGTTTGGCGTTGATCACCGTCTCCAGGCTCAGCGTGCTGGTCAGGTTCTGGATCGCCATGGGGCCGGCGGTGCTGCCCGCGGTGTCGGTGAAGCCCAGCAGGCTCTTGGCGCCGATGTTGATCGGGTTGCGGTTGGCCGCGCGCCAGGCCACGCCGCCGGTGGTGGACTCGGTGCCGTGGACCTCGGCCACGCCACCCACCACGGTCTGCTGCGGATCGAACGTCAGCGAGTACACGCCGATCTTGTTCGCGCTGTTGTCCAGGCCCAACCCGTAATAAATCTCGCTGTTGACGTGGGCCGAGCCGTCGCGGTTGTCGTGCATGCGCAAGGCATAACGCACCGGGCCGTTGCAGATCACCGTCAGGTTCAGGGACTTGACCGGCAGCCGCGTGCCGGTCGTGAGGTTGAGGTCTTGCTGGGCGATCTTGCCGAAATCCACCACGCCGTTGGCCGACAGGCTCGGCGCGCAGGACACCGGGATGATCCGGCCGTTGACGTTCAGGTCGACGAGGGCGGCGGCCTGCGCCGGTTGGCTGAACAACAGGGGCACGAGGATCAGGTAGCGAGCAATCATGGGAGGCTCCGAGGGGCTTAGAAGTAGTTGATTTCCAGGGTCGCCGAACCGTCGAGCCGCACTTCGCTGCGCAGGTCCAGGCTGTCGAGCGGCGCGATGAAGGCTTTCAGGCTGAGTAATGCGCTGAGGTTTTGCAGGGCATTCGGGCCTTCGGTGCTGCCGGCCGTGGCGGTAAACCCGAGGAGGCTGCGCGCGCCCAAGGGGATCGCGCTGGCGCTGGCGCTGCTCCAGGCGGCGCCGCCTGTGGTCGAGTCGGTGCGATACAGCTGGGGCAGGTTGTCGGCGCTGGCCTGGGCGGGGTCGGCCAGCAGGTAATAACGGCCGACTTTCTGCCCGCGTGCATCCAGGCCCAGGCCGTAGGCGGTTTCATCGATGCCGCCGGTGGCTGAGCCGGCGCGGTTGTCGTGCATGACCAGGGCAAACGGAGTCGGGCCGTCACAGCTGACCGTGAGGCTCAGCGCGCGGGCGGGCAGGGCGGTGTCTTTGTCGCGGTGCAAGTCGCTGACCGACAACTTGCCGAAGTCCACCGTGCCGTTGTTGGCCAGGGTGGGCGTGCAGGCCGTCGGTGCGAAGCGCGCTTGCAGCTGCAATTCCCGTGAACGCCCGGAGGTGAGCGCGTCCACCTGCGCCGAGGCTTCCCAGGTTTCGGCATCGCGCACGCGGATCGCTTCGTCCCGCGCCCACGCACTCACCTGCAGTTGCGCGGCAAAACTGCGCCCGGTGGCGGGCTGGCCGTTGTGCAGCGGGACGATGCCGTGGTCGGCGCGCCAGGCCAGGCTCGTGCCGATTTGCGCGGGCGCCTGGCCTGGGCCGGCGAGCAAGCCGAGTTGCACCGCGTGGCCATCGAGCACCGCGTCATGCACTTGCACGCGGTAACTGCCGCCGTCGCCCAAGCGCAAGCGCTCGGTGCCGGCAGCCAGGGCGCGGTAGAACAGGCTCATGTCGCCCGGTTGCGGGCAGTTCAAGGTCAAGGACAGGCGCCGTTCGCCGAGCAGGTGTTCCGCTGCCGGTGCTGACGCGACGGCGCGGTTCATCAGGCCAAAATCCAGGCGCGATTCGCTCAGGTCCAGGCGGCAGTCGTCCTCGGCCAGGGCCGTGCCGGCGAACAGCAGCAGGGCTGCCAGGCTGTGTTGAAGCTTCATATTGGGGTCCTCAAGGTCGCTGGCAGCGGGCCGGTGCGGTTTCGAAATACACGTGGGGGTCGGCCTTGGCCGGCAGTTCAAAGCGCAAGTGGCAGCGCGGCTGGTCAGGGGCCTTGATCCATAGCGGGCGGGTGTCGAGCACGTCGGGCAAGAACACTTGGTTGCCTTCCTGGACCAGGGTGATGAACTCGCCGTCCTCCGTGGTCACGGTCGCGCCGCGTGGCATCGGGGTGTCCAGGGTCAACAGCGCACGCCGGGTGAGCGACACGCCGAACTCGATGCGGTCCACCGCGCCGCGGCCTGCCGATACCACCGCAAGCCCGTTGTGGATGTCGGCATTGCGCGGCAGCGAACGGGTGTGGACTTCCAGCGGGCTGCGCCCATAGGCGCTGAGCTGAGGCGCCACGGCCTGGCCTTGCCAGTCGGTCCACACCGGGCCGCTGGGGGTGTTGACCTTGATCCCGGGCATATCGCCCACCGCCAGCACGGCAAAGGTGTCGCGCACCGGGTAGGGCGAGAACGTCAACCCGTCGGCGTGCAGCACCATCCCGCCGCGTGCGCCGCCCTGGTAGCTGGAGCGTTCGGCGTCAGCGCGCGTGTAGTTGAAGTCCAACTGGCTGTAGAACGGCAGGGCCGACACGCCCAGGGACGATTCGACTTCGCGGTCGCGGGTGTCATGTTCGACGCCGACGCGATACGCCAAGTGGTCGTTGATCTGCTCGTTGAGCCCCATCCCGGTGCGGTGCTCGCCGCCGGAATTGCGCACCCAGGCGCGGCCACGACGGCTTTCGCCGAGGGGCAGGCTGACCGTCAGGTACAGGCTGTCGTCGTTGTAACGACGCCCGCCCATGTGCCATTCGGCGGTGGTGGAAATCGACATACCGGCGACCTGCGTACCCCAGGAGGCGAGGGCGCGGCTGCTGCTGTCGCCCTGGAACGAGGACGAACGGGAAACCCCCGCGCTGAAGGCGCCCAGCCACGGGTGCGACCACGAGCTGGTGGCGCTCTGCTGGTCGCGGTAACGCGCGCGTTGCTGCTCGCGGGTGTCGGCGATGTAGGTCGATTCGGTGAGGTCGCGGTAGCCCTGGGTGCGCCAGGAATTGGCTGCCGTGAAGGCCCAGCGCTCACTGAGTTTGTGCGACCACGACAGGTCGGTCTGCACCCCGCGTTCCTGGGTGCGCCGCGAGGCTTCGGAGGCGACCACGGCCACTTGCACCTGACTGTCCGGCAGCGGCAACAGGCCCAGGCTCAGGCCCGCCGAGCGATAATCCGCGGCCGCCAACAGCCCGCTGCCGAAGCTGAGCTGCGGATGCGGCGCGGCGCTCCAGCCGGCGCTCAGCACCCAGGGTTCGGCGCCCGGGCCGTCGCCGATATTGCGCACCCGCCCGGCCGCCACCGAGTAGCCGGGCGCGGGCAGCCCCAGGCCGAGCATGGCGGCGGGCACGGTAAAGCGCCGTTCCTCGCCGGTGCTTTCCTTGACGGTGACTTCGACGTCGGAGCGCCCGTTGAGGCGCGGTACATTGCTCAAGCTGAACGGGCCGGCGGGCACCACTGTGGAGTGAATCAACGCGCCGTTCTGGCGCACTTCCACCTGCGCCGGGCCGTTGGCGATGCCGTTGATGGTCGCGCCCTGGTTCTGATCCTGCAGGGCCTGTTCGGTGAGCACCTGCACGCCGGTGATTGGCGCACCCGCGAGCACCGGGTTGTAGAGGTTGATCTGCCCGGCCTGCAACACCGCCTGGTGGCTGGCGAAGGTGCGCTGGGCGTAGGCGTCCAGATGGGTGGTGCTTGAGCGGCTGTCCTGCCAGGTCTGTACCTGGCGGCTGCGCACGATCCAGTCGCCGGCATTGAAGCCGACCTCGGTATTGGCCGAGCCAAAGCGGCTGGAATCGTTGCGGTAATGGTTGTACAGGCCGGTCACGTCGTAGTTGAGCAGCGCCGCGAAACCGCCGGTCTGATAGCCGGAAATGTCCTGGGTGAGCGGGCGCAGCGCCTGGGTGGGCACCACCAGGTTCAGGCTCAGGTTGGCCGGGTCGTGCTCGACCACGGTCTGTGGGTATTGCTCGAGAAAGGCATAACAACTGCTTTCTTCTGCCGGGCCCGAAGACGGTGTCACCAACTGCGCGGCGTCCAGCAGCGGCGGGTCGAAGCATGTGGCGCCGTGCTGATCCACGCTGACATCGACGCGCCCGCGCCGCTGGCCGTTGACCGTCAGGTTGAGCGCATGGCGCCCCTGGGTAAAACGCGGGGTCTGCATCAGCAGGCTGGCGAGTTCGGGATCGATGCCGCGCTGGAGCAGGGTCTGTGGATCAAACGAACCTGTCGACGACTGCTCTGCCCATGCCAGGTTCGTCAGCAACCCCTGACTGAGCGTCAGCACCAGTAATGCCAGGCGCGGTGAAACGCCGGGCACGGCTTTGCCGTCACGGTAATGGATGACTGTGTTCACACAAATGCACTCGGATGATGGAAGTACCCGGCGTGATTCCCTATCGCGTCAGGTCTTCCCGGTGGCCTTCAGTGGGTGGCCACTTCGTGATAGTGGCGCCGTCGTGTCCCTGGGCGCCGTTGCATCACAGGCTTATGGGCGCGTCGTGGGGCGCGACCGCAAAGCCATACACCGTGGCCGGTTGCAGGCGCACGCTGGTGGCGCCGGCGCCGCTGGCGGTGACGGTCAGCGTTTCACCGGGCAGCACATAGGTGCGCGGCAGCATCGCCGAAGCATTGCCGGGCAGCAGTTGCAGCTCCTGGGCCAGGCGCACCACATACGGGGACGGGTTGTGGACGCTGAGCTGGTCGGCTTTCAAGGTCCATTGCAGGCCCAGCCACGGCGTGCGATTCGGCGCCAGCCCCTTGGGATGAATGATCACCGGCAGGTTCTGCCGCACGGTCACGCCCACTTGCGCGCGCCCGAGCTGGGCCGGGTCGCGCTGGGCGGGCATGCCCTCGAAAATCACCCGTTTGAGGCGCTGGGTTTGCAGCGGCGCCTGGGTTTGCAGGATGAAGCGCACCAACTGGCTCTTGGACGCCTCGACGCGGGTCAGGGGTGGAGTCACGAACAGCAGCGTGTCGCTGTCCTCGGGGATGTTTTCGAGGGTGACGTGCAGCAAGGCCATTTTGGTGTCGGTGTTGGTGACCGAGACCGTGGCCTCGCCATCGGCCTCGTTGACGATCACCACCGAGGTGTCCGGGACCATGCCGTCGGCACGCGCGACGGTTGCACCGAGGACGGCCAGTGCCACGCAGCAGAGACGCGGCAGCCAGCGCCAAACGGAAAAAAACGAGTTCATAACAGGGCTCTTCTATACAGGGCGCTTCAAATGGGCCGACATGCGCGCGGTGGGTGACCGGGGCGCCGACGGCACGGTGTCAGAGGTAACGCAGGTCCAGCGTGATCGAGCCATCGAGGGGCACCTCTTCGTGGAGCGTCAAGGTGTTGGCCGGGCTGATCGAGGTGTCGACCCGCAGGGACGCCACCAATTGCCGGATCGGCGCGGGCAGCGTATCGCCGGCCCGGGCAAAGCCCATCAACAGACGCGGGTACATGTTAGGTTCGGGTTTCCAGCTAGCCCCCTGGTCGGATGAGGTCAGGGTTTGCATCGGCTGCGAATCGCCTACCGGGCCGCGCAACGACAGGCTGACCGACCCGAGGCGTTCGTCGGGGGCATGGGGGTTCATGCCCAGCCCATAAAAATAATCCGGCGCCAGCGATGACTCACGCTTGTTGTCGATGCCCACCAGGGCGAACAACACCAGGCCTTCGCAACTGATGCTCAAGCCCATCTGCTGGTTCGGCAGCACGGTGAACTCACTCGGATGCAACGTCGTCGCCAGGATCTTGTCGTGGTCGACAAGGCCGTTGTCCGACAGCGATACGCTGCACGCGCTGGGGGTGATTCGCCCGTTGACGTCCAACTCCACGCTCGAGAGCGCGAAGGCCAAGGGCGCCGCCGCCAACAGAAGGGTGAGGGCCGGCAAGCGAGTAAGCAGGTTCATGGCTTGAGTTACCTGGTGTTGAACGGGTGGTACGGGCATCGGGCAAGGCGGTGGCGTTACAGGTAGAGGACTTCGACCGTGACCGAACCGTCGATCACCGTGTCTTCGGTAATCGTCAGGCCCTGGGCCGGCAGGATGAATGGCTTGACCGAGAGCGCCACCTGCGTGTTCTGGGCCGGCACAGGCACCCGCGCCGCGCCGATCTCTTGGATCGAGATCAATTGATTGGTTTGCCAGCCCATGTCTGGCCGCATAGAGTTCCAGGTGGTGCCGTTGTCCGACGACCGGATCATCCCGACGGGCGTGTTATCGGCGACGCCCTGGTCGAGGAACATGAGGTAGCCGCCAATACGCTGACCGGCACTGGTCTTACCGATGCCATATTCGATGATGCTGTTTGCCGAGTCGGTGCGGTTGTCGGTGGCCGTCAGGGCAAACAGGGTCGAGGCTTCGCAGTCGATGCCCATTTGCAGGGTGACCGGGGTGAGTTGGGTCCGGGTGTCCAGGTTAAGGTCCTTGACCGAGACTCGGCCGACGTCGATGGTCTCGGCCGACAGGCTCGGCATGCACGCCGAGGGCACAATCAGGCCCTTGACGGTCAGGTCAACGGTGGAGGCGGCGAGCACCGGGAAAGCGCAGCCGATCAGTACGCCGGTAACGCTGGTACGCAGTAGCTTTTTCATGACGGGTGAAGCTCCAGGGATGGATAGGAATACAGGGGGTCCAGGGGGACAGGGGGTTACGCTGTTACAGGTACTTCATCTCAAGGGTCGCGTGCCCGTCGACGAGGACTTCGTCGGTGAGGGTCAGGCCATCGGCACGGGCAATTCGGGTGTAGAGCACAATGTCTGCTTCGAAGATCGTCACGGCCATTGGCTGAGTAGGGTTGTCCATTGCGGCAATCGCGAGCAGGTTGAGGTGGCCCAACTGCGTACCGGGGGTCCACGTGGTGCCGCCATCCAGCGACACGATGGTTCGCACGGCCATGGTGTCCGCCATGGGGTTGCTCAAACTCAGCGAAACGCTGCCCAGTTTCTCGTCGTTGGGGGTCGTGCCCAGGCCGTGGTGGTTGGGGATCACCGATGTGCCGTGGCGGTTGTCGATGGTGGTCATGGCGAAGAGCGTCGAGCCTTCGCACCGCACGTTCAGGTGCAGGGTGTTGCGCGGCAGCAACGTGTCTCGGTCTTGGTTGAGGTCGCGCACGGTCACCTTTCCGTGGTCGATGGTGCCGCCTTCAGCCAAGCCCGGCGTGCAGGCTTTGGGCGTAATTACGCCGCTCACGCTCAGCTCGGCCTGGCTGCTGGCTAAAGCGCTGGGCACGTTCGCCAGCAGCAGACTCGCCAACAATGCGGGGAAATATTTATCCATGAAATGAACAACCTCTCTGGGCAATGCCCTGCGTGGATGATGAGTTACAGGTACTTGACCTCGATCGTGGCGGAGCCGTCGATCAGCACTTCGTTGCTCAAGTCCAGGCTGTTGGCGGCGGCGATCTGGGTGTCGATCACCAGCTCGCTGATCACGTTCTTGATCGGGATCGGCTTGGGATCCTGACCGTTCGACCTGTCGCCAAACGCCGCCATGTACGGGTTTTGCCAAACCACATCGTCAATGGCTTGCCAGCTCACGCCATCCAATGACTCGATGGGCTCGACGGCGACGTTGTCGGCCACCGGATTTCTCAGGGAGAGCCAGAACGTGCCGATTTTCTGCAGGTTGTTGATCAGGCCCAGGCCGTAGCCGAAGCCGTAGATTGACGACCCGGCGCGGTTGTCGGTGGTGCGCAACGCAAACAGGGTTGCGGCCTCGCAGTCCACATTGAGTTGCAGCCTGGCGGTGGGCAGGCTGGTCGGGCTGTCGAGGTTGAGGTCTTTTACCGAGACCTTACCGTGATCCACCACACCACTGGCGGACAACGTCGGTGTACAGGCGCTTGGGGTAATCACGCCTTTGACGGTCAATTCCACGGTACTGGCGGCGAAGGTCATACCGCTGCCGACAAGGGCGATGACGGCGGTGAATGCGGCTAAGGGCTTTTTCATGTGATCGAGCTTCCGATGCAAAACTGATTGCCGAGGGGCAAAGGGGGACCCGTCGGTAACTAGGTGGCGACCGCCTGGAGTGGCCGGTCGCGTCCCGCTCTGGGGATGCCGGGCAATCTATCGGGGGGAGGGCGTCGGGCAAATACAACAAATACGACAATGGGCGGATGTCGCACACGCCCAATCGACTTGTCGGAACTCGTTTTTTTGTGTGTAGGAAATATAAGGGTTTCGTAGTTGTTGTATCGCGCAGGCGGCCTAATTCAAATAGCGTTCCGGCCGATACATCTTCACAGCACATTCGAACAGCCAGGCGTGTTGCGTGCCGTACCCGGTACCTATGTCGGCGGATGTTCTGTCGGCCATTGAGGTTGCCGATCCCCGCGCCGTGCGCTTATTGAATTTGAGGTAGTCATGTCATCAGGCCCTATCCCAGGCGACCGAGCAGGGGATGACCTGGCCGCACAGCCGGCGTCAACCCGGCATTGGCGTGAGCTCAAGGTGTTGTTGGTAGACGATCATCCCGCGTATTGCCTGCTGATGGGCGCGATGCTGGAGCGGTTGGGGCTGGCATTTGCAGTGTGCGCGCACGGCCAGGCTGCCCTGGCGATTCTGGACGTCAGCCGCGCCGACCTGATTTTCAGCGACTGCCAAATGCCGGTGATGGATGGCTATGCCATGACCCGCGAGCTGCGCCGCCGCGAACTGCGCGACGGCGCGGAGCGCGTGCCGGTCATCGCGTTCACCGGCAAGCTGGGCGCGCGCGAAATCCAGCAGTGCCAGGCTGCGGGCGTGGATGCCTGGCTGGCCAAACCGGTGACCTTTCAACAACTGCGCCAAGTTCTCGGCGACTGGCTGCCCGGCCCGCGTATCAGCGAGACCGCGCAGCCGGTCACGGCGGTGGAGGGGCGCTGGCCGAGTCGTGGCCGGCTGGGGCAACTGTTCGGCTGCAGCGAGGCGCTGCCCGGCATTCTGGCGAGCCTGGTGTATGAGGCCGAGCTCGATCTGCATGCACTGGCCCAGGCCACCGACGGCCTGCAAGCGCAGGCCACGGTCGAGCATTTGCACCGCTTGATCGGCAGCGTGGCGTTCTTCGGCGCCACACCGCTGGAAATGCGCGGTCATCAGTTGATCGAGGCGATCAACCGCGACGGCGTGGCCATGCACCTTCAGCGCTTGCTCGCCTTGCGCAGCGACTTGATGGGGTATCTGAAATATTTGTCGCTATTAGGAAAAGGATGACAGCTAAGACCGATGGCTTCTGTAGGTCTTCAGAGTGGGCAATTTCCTTTTTTTCTGTGGGGTAAAATTCTGCTCCCAGGGATTGCTGGGCTATCTGCCATTACGGCGTTTGGGGGCGGTTGTTGCCGATCCGATCCGGGAGTATTTTGCGCGGATTCAAGTTGCCATCATGGTGGTGCTCATGCTTCGCGTAATTATTGCTGACGATCATCCCATCGTGCGTATCGGGCAGAAAGTGGTGATAGAAGCCAATGGCCGGTGCAAAGTTGTCGCCGAGGCCGACGGCCCGGATCAGTTGCTGGCGCTGGTGGACAGCACCCCGTGCGATATCCTGGTGACGGACTTCGCCATGCCGGGTAACCAGCAAGCCGACGGCTATGGCTTGCTCGGCCTGATGCGGCGCCGGCACCCGGACTTGCCGGTGATTCTGGTGACCATGTTTGCCAACGTCGCCACGTTGCGCGAATCGTTTGCCCAGGGCGCGCGGGCGATCCTGGCCAAAAGCGCGTCGGCCCGCGAACTGCCCCTGGCGATTGCCGCCGTCAGTGAAGGGCGCACCTTCGTCAGCGAGTGTCTGCGCGCACAACTGGCGGAGGCCGGGACGGGCAATCAGCAAGCCGTGCCGCAGTTGTCCGGCAAAGAGCGCGAAGTGGTGCGGATGCTCGCCAGCGGCATGACCGTCAGCCAGATCGCGGCGCGGGTCAACCGCAGCATCTCGACCATCAGCAAGCAGAAAAGCACCGCGATGACCCGGCTGTGCATCTCCACCGATGTGGATTTGTTCGCTTATGCGCGTGCGGCGGGCATGGTGCCGTAGAAAGTTGCAGTTTCATGACGGTGCTAGAGTGAGTCAGGCAGTGTCTGAGTATCGTATTACTTGTATTAAGTTTGAATGAGTTATCCCTTAACTTGCGATGGCTGTCCTGGCATTGTTTGGTCGGGGCATACACTTCATTCTAATAGTTTTGTCTTGCTGGCGAGTTAAAGTAAGCGCGTCTGTGCGCTTGCCTGGCTCATCAAGTAATGACCGAAAGTGAGCCTGTTATGCAACCGTCCCGTGTACTTGTTGCCGCCGCGTTTTTACTGGCCGGTGTTTCTAATGTAATGGCCGCATCCAGTGTGGATATCAGCGTGGTCGGTACTATCATTCCGTCGGCCTGTACGCCAACTTTATCTGATGCCGGTACGGTGGATTATGGGAAGATCTCGATCAACGATTTTCCTAGACTGGGGGAGATGGTACTGCCAGCGGCGACGATAAACTTGGAGGTTACTTGTGACGCGCCGACTTTGATGGCAGTCAGGAGTCTGGACAATCGAGCCGGAACTGCGGCTGTTCAATCACCGTCACATGACCCGCTCACCGTGTATGGTTTGGGCTTGGCAAGTGGTGGGCAAAAGATCGGCAGGTACGAACTTAAGATGAACGATGTGACAGCCGACGAACAACCGAGAGTCGTGATTGAGTCCATCGATAAAGAGACGTGGTTTGCTGCCGATAACGCAACGTGGCAACCACGTTGGCTGCGCACCGTGAGTAACGGTAATATAATTCCCGTGGCAGTGACGACCCTTAAGACAGACCTGATGTTGAGTACAGTCCTCGCGCCCAAAGACTCTCTGCCGGGTGAGGAAGAAATCCAGATAGACGGCAGCGCCACTTTGGACGTTATCTACCTTTAACCCCGCCAGGCATCACTTATTCTCGTGACGAATAACCATGGCTTTCCCGTGTTACGAGGATTATCGTTCAGCACCCCTGACCATCGTGCGAATGTTGCCCATGAGTGATGCCCACAACGTCCTGATCACCGAGTTCTATACGGCCTTCCAACATCTGGATGCCGAAGCCATGGCCGCCTGCTACACCGACGACGTGGTGTTCAGCGACCCGGCGTTCGGCGAGCTGCGCGGGCGCGATGCCGGGGATATGTGGCGCATGCTCACCACGCGGGCCAAGGACTTTTCCCTGACCTTCGACCACGTGCGCAGTGACGACAGTACTGGCAGCGCCCATTGGGTGGCGACGTACCTGTTCAGCGCGACCGGCAACACGGTGGTCAACGACATCGGCGCACGCTTCGTGTTTCGCGACGGCAAGATCTGCGAACACCACGACCACTTCGACCTGTGGCGCTGGTCGCGCCAGGCCCTGGGCCTCAAGGGGCTGCTGCTGGGCTGGTCGCCCGCGCTGAAAAACGCCGTGCGCGCCCAGGCGCTCAAAGGCCTGAGGGCATTTCAGGCCAGTCGTTGATAAGATTGGCGCTCTTCTGGCAGGCCGAATCGACCCGTGACTGATCTTCCTGAACCCAAGCCCTGGTTCGTGTACCTGGTGCGTGCCGCCAACGGCTCGCTGTATTGCGGCATCAGCAATGACCCGCTGCGCCGGTTTGCCTCCCATCAAAGCGGCAAGGGCGCGCGGTTTTTCCTCTCCAGCCCCGCCGTCGCGCTGGTGTACACCGAGCAGTGTGCAAGCAAGGGCGAGGCGCTGCGCCAGGAACGCTTGATCAAGAAATTGAAGAAGAGCGCCAAGGAATGCCTGGCGGCGAGTGGCTCATTGACCTGATTGATGGGGGCCTATTTCACCCACGCGTGATTTTGCAGGCTAAGCTGAATGCTCATTTAATTGAGCGGAGCCTGGCATGTCTGAGTTGATCCTGCACCACTACCCGCAATCCCCTTTCGCGGAAAAAGCCCGCCTGCTCCTGGGCTTCAAGGGCTTGTCCTGGCGCTCGGTGCTGATCTCGCCGGTGATGCCCAAGCCTGACCTGATCGCCCTCACCGGCGGCTATCGCAAGACTCCGGTGCTGCAGATCGGCGCCGACATCTACTGTGACACAGCACTGATCGCGCACCGCCTGGAACAGGAAAAAGCCGGGCCGGCGCTGTTTCCCCAAGGCCTGGAACTGGTCGCCCAGGGGTTCGCCGCCTGGGCCGATTCGGTGGTGTTTGCCCATGCCGTGGCCTTGGTATTCCAGCCCGAATCCCTGGCGGCCAAGTTCGCCAAAGTGCCGCCCGAAATGCTCAAAGTGCTGGTGGCCGATCGTGCCAAGCTGTTCAGCGGCGGCACCGCAGCCCGTCTGCATCTGGAGCAGGCCAAGCATCAATGGCCGGCGATCATCAGCCGCATCGACCAGCAATTGCAGCACCAAGAGGGAGATTTTCTGTTCGGTGAGCCTTCGATTGCCGACTTTGCCCTGGCCCATCCGCTGTGGTTCCTCAAAGGCTCGGTGGTGACCGCGCCGTTGGTTGACGCACATCCCGCCGTTGCCACCTGGCTCGACCGGGTGCTGAGCTTTGGCCATGGCACCGCCACCGAGATGAGCACCGAGCAAGCCCTTGACGTAGCGCGTCACGCCACCCCGGCGGCGTTGCCCGCTGAAGTGTTCGAGGACTTGAATGGCTTCACGGCCGGCCAGCAGGTGAGCATTGCGGCCACCGACTACGGTACCGACCCGGTGCTCGGTGAGTTGTTGTTTGCCGGCCGCGAAGAACTGATCCTGCGCCGTACCGACGAACGCGGCGGCACCGTGCATGTTCACTTCCCGCGCCTGGGTTTTTGCATTCAGGCGCAATAAAACCGGATTATTTTCAACCGGAGGTGAGGTAAACCCGACGCCCATCCGTGTAGTGCTTGAAACTGCGATCTATTCGCATTAACAGCGTTTTCTACACGGGTGCTCACAAGCATGAAATCGACGGCGGGCGGTTGGGTTAAACAGTGGCTGGGAGCCTCGGTCTTGACGGTATCGGGGCTGGCACTGCTGCCCCTGAGTGTGGCGCAGGCGCAGGAACAACAAAGTGCCCAGTTCAACTTTGCCCTGGCGGCCAAGCCGCTGCCCCAGGCGCTCAGTGATTTCAGCCGGGTCACCGGGCTCAGTGTGATCTACACCGACGAAGCCCCCTACGGCCTCAATGCCCCGGCCGTCAGCGGCCCGATGAGCGCGACCCAGGCCCTGCAATGCCTGTTGGGCGGCTCCGGTTTTACCTTCCGCCAGATCGACGCCCGCACCCTGGCCCTGGAGCCGGTGCCCAGCGACGGCGCGCTGAACCTGGGCGCCACCACTATCAGCGCGGTCGCCGAACCCGCCGACAGCACCAGCTACCAGCCGCCACCCACCAGCTCGGTCATGCGTTCCCGTGGCCTGCTGCTGGAGACCCCGCAAACCGTCAACGTAGTGCCCGCCCAAGTGCTGCGTGATCAACAACCGCGCAACCTGGATGACGCCCTGGCCAATATCAGCGGCATCACCCAGGCCAACACCCTCGGCAGCACCCAGGATGCGGTGATGCTGCGCGGCTTTGGCGACAACCGTAACGGTTCGATCATGCAGGACGGCATGCCCGTGGTGCAGGGCCGGGCGCTGAACGCTACGGCCGAACGGGTTGAAGTGCTCAAGGGCCCGTCGTCGCTGCTGTATGGCATCCAGGACCCGGGCGGCGTGGTCAATATCGTCAGCAAAAAGCCGCAGTTGCTGCAGTCCACCTCCTTGACTGTCCGTGGCTCCACCTTCGGCAACGGCAAGAACGGCAGCGGCGGCAACCTCGACACCACGGGGCCCATCGGCGACAGCGGGCTGGCGTATCGCCTGATCGTCGACCACGAGGACGAAGACTACTGGCGCAACTACGGCACTCACCGCGAGAGCCTGATCGCGCCATCCCTGGCCTGGTATGGCGACACCACCCAGGTGGTGTTCGCATACGAACACCGCGAGTTTCTCTCGCCGTTCGACCGGGGCACCGCCATCGACCCCAAGACCAATCACCCGTTGGACATCCCCGCCACCCGGCGCCTGGATGAGCCGTTCAACAACATGGAAGGCCGCTCCGACCTGTATCGCTTGGAGGCCGATCACGACCTGAACGACGATTGGAAGGCGCACGTCGGCTACAGCTGGAACCGCGAAACCTATGACGCCAGCCAGGTGCGCGTCGCCTCGGTGAATGCCGACGGCACTTTGACCCGCAGCATGGACGGTACGCGTGGCGCACTGACCACCGACCGCTTCGCCACGGCCAGCCTGGAAGGCAAGGTCAAGCTGGGCGGCATGCAGCATGACCTGGTGTTCGGCCTCGACGATGAGTACCGCAAGATCTATCGCGCCGAACTGATCCGCCAGGCGCAGCGCAGTGCCTTCAGCTACGTCGACCCGGTGTATGGCAACGATGTGCAAGGCACCACCGTCAGCGCCAAGGACAGCGCGCAGACCGACTTGCTGCGCAGTGACTCACTGTTCTTCCAGGATACGATTCACCTGACCGACCAGTGGATTCTGGTGGGTGGCGCGCGCTATCAGATGTACGACCAATACGCCGGCAAAGGCGTGCCGTTCAAGGCCAATACCGACGGCAATGGCCAGAAATGGGTGCCGCGTGCCGGCCTGGTGTACCGCTACACCGACGAACTGTCGTTTTACGGCAGCTACACCGAGTCGTTCAAACCCAACTCGACCATTGCCGCGCTGAACGATGGCAGCGTGCTTCAGGGCGACCTGCAGCCGGAGCAATCCAAGGCCTGGGAGCTGGGGACCAAGCTCGACATACCGGGGCGCATCACCGCCAGCGCGGCGCTGTTCGATATCACCAAGCGCAACGTGCTGGTGTCCGTCGGCTCCGGTGTCGACACGGTCTACAGCGTGGCCGGCGAAGTGCGCTCCCGTGGCCTGGAGCTGGACGCCAGCGGCCAGCTCAGCGAGCGCTGGAGCCTGATCGGCAGCTATGCCTATACCGATGCCGAAGTCACCAAAGACCCGGCGCTGCAAGGCAAGCGCCTGCAGAACGTGGCCAAGCACACCGGTTCGTTGTCGGCGGTGTACGACGTCGGCAGCCTGATCGGCGGGGATGATCTGCGCGTCGGTGCTGGCGCGCGTTACGTCGGCCAGCGCGAAGGCGATGCGAATAACAGCTTCAATCTGCCGGGTTATACCGTGGCCGATGTGTTCGCCTCCTACAACACCAAAATCGAAGGGCAGAAGGTCAAGTTCCAGCTCAACGTGAAGAACCTGTTCGATCGCACCTACTACACCTCGGCGGCCAGCCGGGTGTTTGTGTCGATGGGGGATGCGCGGCAGGTGTCGGTGTCCAGCACGCTGGAGTTTTGAGCCGGCGGCGAGGGCGGTGGTCGAGCCTGTCAGGGGCGCTTCGCCCTCCAGCGCGAGCACGCTCTCTCGCCACAAACGGCATGAGCTGTTAGCGTTGCCGCCACTGACGGCTTTGCGGAAAACGGTACTGATGCGGTTTGCACGAGGGTTACACACCAGCGCGATGCTGGTCGGCTTGAGCGTTTTATTGGGGGGCTGCGCCAGCGTTGCGCCGACCGCCGGCCCTTCAACCCTGGACCGCCTGTTGGCCGACCCGGCCCTCAATGGCGCCACGGTTTCACTCGTGGTGCGCGACGCCCGCAGCGGCAACACGCTCTATCAACACAACCCGCGCACGCGGCTGGTGCCGGCCTCCAACCTCAAGCTGCTGACCACCGCGGCGGCGATGGACGTGCTGGGCCCGCAGTATCGGTTTTCCACCCAACTGCTGAGCAACGGCACGCAGCAAGGCGAACGCCTGAACGGCAACCTGTACCTGCGCGGCCTGGGCGACCCGACCACGCAGTTCGCCGATTACCAGGCACTCGCCGCGCAACTGGCGAGCCAGGGCGTGCGTCAGGTGCAGGGCGACCTGGTGTTCGACGACAGCTGGTTCGATGCGCAGCGCCTCGGCGTGGATTGGGCTCAGGACGATGAAAGCACCTACTACGGCGCGCAGATTTCGGCGCTGACCGTGTCACCCAATTCTGATTTTGATGCGGGCACCTTGATGGTCACCGCCACCGCGCCCATGAGCCCCGGCCAGCCGGTCAGTGTGGCGATCAGCCCGGCCACCGATTACGTGCAACTGAGCAACCGCGCGGTGAGCGGCCCCGGCAACAGCTATGGGATCACGCGCCAGCACGGCACCAACCTGCTGCAACTCACGGGCGCGCTGGCGCCGGGTAAGCACAGTCGGCAATGGGTGAGTGTGTGGGAACCGACGCAACTGGTGGCCAATCTGTTTGAACAGGCATTGGCGCAGCAGGGCATCCAGGTGCTGGGCCGGCGAGTGATCGGGGGCAGCAGTCCGGCGACGGCGCGGCTGCTGGCGGAGCATCAATCGGCCCCGTTGCAGGAACTGATCACGCCGCTGCTCAAACTTTCGAACAACAACATGTCCGAAGCCTTGCTCAAGGCCATGGGCCGCCAGACCACGAACGCCGGAACCGCGCAGGCGGGCGTGGCGGCGGTGGCGGCCTTCATGCGGCGCCAGGGGTTGGACCCGGCGAGCCTGAATCAGGTGGACGGTTCGGGGTTGTCGCGGCGCAATCTGGTGTCGGCGCAGACGCTCACCGACCTGCTGCTGGCGACGTCCAGGCAACCCTGGTTCGACGCGTGGTACAACGCCTTGCCGATTGCCGGCAACCCCGCGCGCATGAGCGGCGGCAGCCTGCGTTATCGCCTGCGCGGCACGCCGGCGCAAGACAACCTGCATGCCAAGACCGGCTCCATGGGCGGCGTGTCGTCATTGAGCGGTTACCTCACCGACGCCCACGGGCGGCGCCTGGTGTTTTCGATGATCAGCAACAACTACCTGAGCGACGCCGCACCGGTCCGCGCTCTGGAGAACCGCCTGGCGGTCGCCCTGACGCAATGGCGCGACTGACTCAGGGCTGGTAGCCCATCCGCCAACTCACCGCCCGGGTCGCCGCCAGCAGGCGCTGCGCCGCCGGGCCGTCTTCATCGGCATGGAACAGCGAGGTGGGGCCGACCACGGTCATCACCGCCGCCACCTGGCCGACCGCGTTGAACACCGGCGCCGACAACGCATCCACACCCGGCATCAGCAGGCCATGCACAAAGTGCAAGCCACGCGCGCGGATCTGTTCGCAGGCGCTGGCGTAGGCCTGGTCGTCCGCCAGGGCGTGGGCGATGCCCGCCCGGATCTCGCGCTCGCGCAATTCGATGGTTTCCCGCGCTGGCAAAAAGGCGCTGAACACCAGTCCGGTGGATGAACTGAGCAGCGGCAACACCGAACCCAACTGCGTCACCACGGTGACCGCGCGCACCGCCGGTTCGATCTGCACCACGGTCGCACCCTGGTTGCCCCACACCGCCAGGAAGCAGGTTTCATTCAATTCGTCGCGCAGCTCAGCCAGGGGCAGGGCGCCGACTTTGAGCACGTCCATGCTGCCCAGTGCGGCGAGGCCTACGCGCAACGCTTCGCGACCCAGACCGTAATGGTTGGTGGCGCTGTTCTGCTCGGCGAACCCCGACGCGATCAGGGCCTGGAGATAGCGGTGAACCTTGCTCGCCGGCATCTGCACATGCTCGGCCAGGCGCGACAGCGAGGTGGAGGGCGACAGTTCGGCCAGGGCCTTGAGGATGTCGGTGCCCACTTCGGCCGAGCGGACTTTCTGTTTACCGGTGTCGCGGGGCTTTTCCATGGGGCAACGGGAATCCGAGAGATGAGTGGGCGTCTTTATAGCTTGACGGTCGACAGCGATCAAATTACGTTATGCGTAACTGGATTACGATAAAAACAACTTCCGTCAGAGGATGATCCATGAACCTCGAATACCTCTCGGGCTTCGGCAATGAATTCGCCAGCGAAGCCCTGCCCGGCGCGCTGCCGGTCGGCCAGAACTCCCCGCAAAAAGCGCCTTACGGCCTGTACACCGAACTCTTCTCCGGCACGGCCTTCACCATGGTGCGCAGTGAAGCGCGCCGTACCTGGCTGTATCGCATCCAGCCGTCGGCCCATCATCCGGCGTTCGTCAAACTGGAGCGACAACTGGCTGGTGGGCCGCTGGGCGCGGTGACGCCGAATCGGCTGCGTTGGGACCCATTGGCGATACCGAGCGAGCCGACCGACTTCATCGATGGCCTGGTCGCCATGGCGGCCAATGCCGGGGCGGAGCAACCGTCGGGCATCAGCATTTACCATTACGGCGCCAACCGTTCGATGCAGCGCGTGTTCTTCAACGCCGATGGCGAGCTGTTGATCGTGCCCGAGCAGGGCCGCTTGCGTATCGCCAGCGAACTCGGGGTGTTGGAGGTCGAGCCGTTGGAAATCGTCGTGCTGCCACGCGGCCTGAAGTTCCGTGTCGAACTGCTGGATGCGCAGGCGCGCGGTTATGTCGCCGAAAACCACGGCGCCCCGCTGCGCCTGCCGGACCTCGGCCCGATCGGCAGCAACGGCCTGGCCAACCCGCGTGATTTTCTGACCCCGGTTGCCCACTACGAAGACCGCCAGCAGCCGACGACCCTGGTGCAGAAATTCCTCGGCGAACTGTGGGCCTGCGAACTCGACCATTCGCCCCTCGACGTCGTGGCCTGGCATGGCAACAACGTGCCGTACAAATACGACCTGCGTCGGTTCAATACGATCGGCACGGTGAGTTTCGATCATCCCGACCCGTCGATCTTCACCGTATTGACCTCGCCCACCAGCGTGCATGGCCTGGCCAACCTCGATTTCGTGATCTTCCCGCCGCGCTGGATGGTGGCCGAGAACACCTTCCGGCCGCCGTGGTTCCACCGCAACCTGATGAACGAATACATGGGCCTGATCCAGGGGGCCTACGACGCCAAGGCCGAAGGCTTCCTGCCCGGTGGCGCGTCGTTGCACAGCTGCATGAGCGCCCACGGCCCGGATGGCGAGACCTGCACCAAGGCGATCAATGTCGAGCTGGCCCCGCACAAGATCGATGACACCATGGCGTTCATGTTCGAGACCAGCCAAGTGCTGCGCCCGACGCGCTTCGCCCTGGACTGCCCGCAACTACAATCTGCTTATGATGCGTGCTGGGCCTCGCTGCCCGTCACCTTCGACCCGAACCGGAGATAACCCATGACGCAATCAACGCTCGCCCGCAGTTGGGTCACCAGCGCCAACGGTCATCGTGATTTTCCCCTGCAAAACCTGCCGCTGGGGGTGTTCAGCATCAACGGCGCGGCGCCGCGCAGTGGCGTGGCGATCGGTGACTGCATTCTCGACCTGCTGGCCGCCCGCGATGCGTTTGACGGTGAAGCGCTGCGCGCCGTCGATGCCACTGCCGGCGGGCAGTTGAACGCGTTCTTCGAGCTGGGCCGTGGCCCGCGCGTTGCCTTGCGCGAGCGCCTGTTGGCATTGCTCGGGGAGGGCAGCCCGCTGCAAGCACGCGAGGCCGAAGTGCTGCACCGCGCCGCCGATTGCCAGATGCACCTGCCCGCCAAGATCAATGACTACACCGATTTCTACGTTGGCATCGAACACGCGCAGAACGTCGGCAAACTGTTCCGCCCCGACAACCCGCTGCTGCCCAACTACAAGTACGTGCCGATCGGTTATCACGGCCGTGCATCGACCATTCGCCCGTCCGGCACCGAGGTGCGCCGCCCCAAAGGCCAGACCCTGCCGGCCGGCCAGACCGAGCCGACCTTCGGCCCCTGCGCGCGGCTGGACTACGAGTTGGAGCTGGGCATCTGGATCGGCCAGGGCAATGCCATGGGCGACTCGATTGCCATTGGCGAGGCGGCCGAGCACATTGCCGGTTTCTGCCTGCTCAACGACTGGTCGGCGCGGGATATCCAGGCCTGGGAGTACCAGCCGTTGGGGCCGTTCCTGTCGAAGAGTTTTATCACCAGCATCTCGCCGTGGGTGCTGACGGCCGAAGCGCTGGCGCCGTTCCGCCAGGCACAACCGGCACGTCCCGCAGGCGATCCGCAGCCGCTGCCGTACCTGCTGGATCAACGCGATCAGGCGGCGGGCGCGTTCAATATCGAGCTGGAGGTGCTGCTGACCACGGCGTCGATGCGTGAACAGAACCTGCCGGCCCAGCGCCTGACCCTGAGCAACACCCAGTACATGTACTGGACCGTGGCGCAAATGGTTGCGCATCACAGCGTCAATGGCTGCCAGTTGCAGGCCGGCGATCTGTTCGGTTCGGGCACCTTGTCCGGGCCGCAGCCGGGGCAGTTCGGCAGCCTGCTGGAGATCACCGAGGGCGGCAAGAAGCCTATTGAACTGGCGTCGGGCGAGGTGCGTAAATTCCTCGAAGACGGTGATGAAATCATCCTGCGCGGCCGTTGCAGCCGTGACGGTTTTGCCTCCATCGGCTTCGGCGAATGCCGTGGCACGGTGGTCGCGGCGCGCTGAGGGGCAGGGCGATGGAGCTTTACACTTACTATCGGTCCACTGCGTCGTACCGGGTACGGATCGCGCTGGCGCTCAAGGGCCTGGATTTCACCGCCGTGCCGGTCAACCTAGTGGCGCCGGCGGGCGGCGCCCATCGCCAGCCGGAGTACCTGGCGATCAACCCACAAGGTCGCGTCCCGGCGCTGCGCACCGATGACGGCGAACTGTTGATCCAGTCGTCGGCGATCATCGAATACCTGGAGGAATGTTATCCACAGGTGCCGCTGCTGTCCCAGGACCTGGCAGCCCGCGCCCATGCGCGCGCGGTGGCGTCGATCATCGCCTGTGACATTCACCCGCTGCACAACTCCAGCACCCAGAACCTGTTGCGCCAGTGGGGCCATGATGAAACCCAGGTGCTGGCCTGGATCGGTCATTGGATCAGCCAGGGCTTGGACGCGGTCGAGCAGTTGATTGGCGATCACGGGTTTTGCTTTGGCGAGCAGCCGGGGCTGGCGGATGCGTTTCTGATTCCGCAGCTGTATGCCGCCGAGCGCTTCAAGGTGGCGTTGGCGGGGTATCCGCGTATCGGGCGGGTGGCGGCTTTGGCGGCGCAGCATCCGGCGTTTATCCAGGCGCACCCTGCCAACCAGCCTGATACACCCTAGACGCGCTCGTTGTGTTCAGTGAATCACCGAGTTGGGCGGCAAGTGGCCCAGCCGCTGGGTCAGGCGCAGGCGCTGGATCGGGTCTTCGCTGAGCAGCAGCGCGTGCTCCAGGTCGAAACGCTCGGCGCTTGGGCAGTCCAGGCGTTGATACAGGCTGGCCCGCGCCAGGTAATCGGCGGCGCTGGCATGGCCCAGTTCCAGCACGCGCTCGGCGTCGACCAGGGCGGCCAGCGGGTCGTCATTGGAGAGGTACAACTGGCGCAGGTTGCGCGACAGCCGTTGCAGGATCGAGCGTGGGCTGGCGGTGCGCAGGTGGTCGGCCTGCAGCTTGAGGTCAGGGCCGTATTGGCGTTGCAACAGTTCGCGGCAATCGTTGGGGTACAGGCGTCGGCCGCCGCAAGGGTCGAGCAGGTGATCGGCGCCGGGTACCCGCAGCAGGAAGTGGCCGGGGAAGTTGACGCCGACCATCGGGATATTCAGGCGTTGCGCCAGTTCCATCGCGATCAGCCCCATGGCCAGGGGTTGTCCGCGCTTGCGCTGCAACACCTTGTCCAGCAGCGCGGCGGCGGGGCGCAGCGGGGTGAAGTCATCCTGGGCGAACCCGAGGTCATTCAGGCGTCGCAGCAACGGCTGGCCGAGCTCATCCGCCGGCAACAGGGGCATGCCCAGGCTGACCTGCTGTTGCAGCACGTTGAGCTCCTGCAGGATCAACAGCGGTTGCACCGTTGGGTCATGCTCGGCCGCAATCCACAGCGCAGCTTCAAACAGCGCAGGGGGCGAACGTTCCAGGCAGGCGAAAAAGGCGTGACGGGGGTTCATTGCATTCTCCGGCGGATGCTCCCGTTTTAGCCTTGCTGAGAATTTTCGTCCAGTAGCTTGAGAGATATCCTACTTGCTTATGTCGCAGGCCCCGCAAAACCGGGTGGCTTATTCCCGCGCACTTCGGCAGTTTTCTGCCGCAGGCCTATACTTGGCGACACCAGAAGTGATTCGGGAGCTTGACGATGTTTGCTCTCATGCACAGCACCCGCCTTGAATCGCTGCACCTAAGCATCGACCCGACGACCGGGTTGAAGGCGATCATAGCCATCCACAACAGCCGCCTGGGGCCTGCCCTGGGTGGTTGTCGTTACCTCGCATATCCCGACGACGAAAGCGCGGTGGCCGACGCCGCACGCCTGGCCCAAGGCATGAGCTACAAGGCCGCCCTGGCGGGTTTGCCGGTAGGCGGCGGTTGCGCCGTGATCCTGCGCCCCGCCCATGTGGAAAGCCGCGCAGCCCTGTTTGAAGCCTTCGGGCGATGTGTCGAGCAACTTGATGGCCGCTATATCACCGCCATCGACAGCGGCACCTCGGTGGCCGACATGGATTGCATTGCCCAGCAAACCCGCTTCGTCACCAGCACCACCGCCGCCGGCGACCCTGCGCCCCATGCCGCCATGGGCGTATTCGCCGGTATCCGCACCACCGCGATGGCGCGCCTGGGCAGCGACAATCTCGAAGGCTTGCGCGTGGCGATCCAGGGCCTGGGCAACGTCGGTTACGCCCTCGCCGAACAACTGCATGCCGCCGGCGCCGAACTGCTGGTCAGCGACATCGACCAAGGCAAAGTGCAACTGGCCATGGAGCAACTCGGCGCACACCCGATCGCCAATGACGCCTTGCTCAGCACCCCCTGCGACATCCTCGCGCCCTGCGGCCTCGGCGCCGTGTTCAATCGCAACAGCGTCGGCCAACTGCGTTGCGCCGCCGTGGCCGGTTCCGCCAGTGCGCAACTGACCAACCTGCAAGTCGCCGACCAGTTGGAAGGGCGCGGCATCCTCTACGCCCCGGACTATGTGATCAACTCCGGTGGCCTGATCTACGTCGCCCTCAAACACAGCGGCGCCGAACTGCCGACCATCACCGCGCACCTGTCGAACATCGGCACGCGCCTGACCGAAATCTTCGCCCACGCCCAGGCCGAAAAACGCTCCCCCGCACGGGTCGCCGATGAACTGGCCGAGCGCCTGCTTTACCGCTAGCCCACGCATTAAAAAGGCCCTGAATCATCGATTCAGGGCCTGTTCAATTCGGACTTTATTCCGCCGGCGGGTTCAGCAACTCGGACAGCGCGTCCGGTTGGCTCTTGAACGCCTTGGCAAAGACATCGCGGTTTTTCGCCATGTAGATCCCGGCCTCTTCAACCTGCTGCTCGCTCAACGACGGCACGGCTTTTTGCAACACTTCTGCGAGCAACTCAGCGAGTTCAAGCATCTTGTCATGACGGTCAGCTTCGGCTTTATCCATGAACAAACGCTCCAGATCTCGGCTGCTGCGGTATACCACTTCGACGGCCATTCACCACCTCACATGCCTTCACGATAGTTGTCTTTTGCGACTACTGTATTTATATACAGCTAAAAGGGTAAGCCAAACCGTGGGGTTTGGGTAGCAGTTTTTTAATGTAGCCCGGAAATACAGGTTTGGAGTGTCTCATGTCACCCCGCCATCATCTTACCCCTGCCGCTGGCCTTTTTTCTGCATGCAGAACAACCGTCACGTCCAAGCGGCACTATCCGGTCGAGCCGACCTAAGGAAGCATCATCGTGAAAATCAACCGGGTCGAAAAGCTGCGTCAGAATATCCACGGGCTGGCTGAGTCGCTGGGCAATCTGTTTGTCGAGTCGTTCGACTACCTGGCGTTGGGCGCCATGTTCTGGATTTACTTCAAGAGCAAGGTCAAGTTTACTTATATCCTTAACGTTGGCCTGTTTTTAGGAAGAACTCCGCAAGATCAATTTGTTACTGTGTAGCCTCGGATACGGGGGCTGGATGAGCCGTGCGGTAGAGGCAATGCGTGGTCTTTTTTTTCGGTTTGACGTGCGATGGGGAGTGGGAAGTTATGAAGTGGGCAGATCGGATGCGGGTGCGGCTTCATGCTGGGGCTAATAGCTTAGGGAACCTGAGTGTAGAGTTTTTTCACTATCTAGCATTGTTCGCAATTGGCGCAATCACCGTATGGGCGGGTATTTCGGCGTTTGTTGATATGCTGCATCAAGAGAAAGTCAGTGTCGATGACATCTTGCTGCTTTTCATTTATCTCGAATTACTCGCCATGTCGGGTATCTATTTTAAAACGAATCATATGCCATTGAGGTTCCTCCTTTACATTGGAGTGACGGCATTGATTCGGCTACTGATTAGCGATGTGTCGCACCACAAAGCTCCTGATGAAGGGATTCTGTATATCAGTGGCGGCGTTCTGCTTCTCGCTTTTTCGATTCTGGTTGTAAGATATTCTTCGTCAAAATATCCATCCGTGAAAGAAAGGAGTGATTGAGTATCAAGGTTGTTTTGGGATTGAGTATTTTTGTTGTTGGGGGTAATTCAATATGCTGAGACTGTTTATTGTATGACGGTGGTGACTATGAAGGAGGATTTTCCTTCATAGTTACGTTGAATTATTGCGTCAGATGGCTAAGGCTATCCTTATCTAATAGATCCGCTATCGCCTGTCCAAAAGCCTGAGCCATAAGAGGGGGGACAGCGTTGCCTATCATCTGAGACACAGGGTTTATCAAATCAGGAAATACAAAGTCGTCATCGAAGCTTTGCAACCGCGCGGCCTCACGCATGGTAATTGCTCTATCCTCGACTGGATGTGCGAATCTACCCGATCCGACATGATAAACCCATGTGGTGATTGTCAATGCCGGCTCGTTCCAGTCGAGCCTTCTATAGGCACTGCCATAGAAGCTTCGAGTTTGTAAGCTTTCATCGACATGTTTCATTCTGCCTGTACCTACCGCGTTAATACGCTGTAAGCTCTTTTCACTGAGAATTCTCGCAATATGGTTGCGAACTTCACCTGATTTTGAACGCATCAAGGTCGCAAACGCATTCTGACTTTTCCTGTTGTAGGGGAGTCGTGTCCCTTGTACATAAGAGGGTTCAGGAAGGTCACCAATCGCATCGCTGACAGTGTTGTAAGGCTTGTCGGCAATAAGGTCCAGTTGGTTGCTGCTGGGTTTGACATGCGTAGGGGTAGGGAAAGGTAGCTTCGATGTTGGGATATCCATATAGCCGCGATGGATGCCAATAAATATTACCCGGTTGCGGATTTGAGGCACTCCATAATCGGCCGCGCAAACTTTTCTGTAATCGGCGGTGTAACCCAACTCATCTAATCGCTTTAATAAGTCTTCGGCAAATCGCCCTCCACCGAAACTCAGAAACTCTCTAACGTTTTCAATAAGAACAACCTTAGGCCTCAAGGTCTCAATGGTGCTCAAAAATGCACGGTATAAATGGTTTCTCGGGTCGTCATAGAAGCGTTTTACCCCGCACTCCTCGTACTGCCGAACGCCATTTCTACTGAAACCTTGGCAGGGTGGGCCGCCCACCAATAAGTCCAGTTCTCCGGGAGTATCCAAGCCTGTAGGGCGTAGCCAATCACTGATGTTCTTTGTTGCGTCTGGTCCCGCTATTTCTCTTATATCGCCTTGGTACGAAAGTGGCGGAGACCCTGCTGAATTGAGATGGTTGGCCACAAATGTCCGTATTGGATGTGCTTCTATCTCGATCCCAGCTTCAATTGAGTAGCGCCCAGTGCGCTCAAGTCCCCTGCTGATTCCACCGCACCCACAAAAAAGGTCAATAACGCGATATTTTTTTTTCATTTCAAAAGGTACTGATAGTCCGTGGATTCATGGTCTTCATGTCCGGACTATACGCATCTCATGAGAGGGGTGCAAATGACAGCTGACGATATGTGGGGGGCCAAGGTAAAACAGGCTTTTGGTGATCGACTCCGGGATCTACGCCATCAGCTATCTATTACCCAAGAAGGCTTGGCGCTCCGGTGTGGACTTGACCGTAGCTATGTCGGTCAAGTCGAGAGAGGGGAGCGGAATATTAGTCTTGAAAATATTTATAGACTTGCGGAGGGGTTGGGCATTCCTCCCAGCGAACTACTAGTGGAATTAGACGGTTTAACCAAGAATACAAGTTCTGGAGTGTAAGGTGAGCTATCTCTCGAAAGATCAGCTGGTGGAGCTGTCACGTCTGCTTAGAACTTTTTTCTGTTTGCCGTACTCGACCGATTTGGATGGCAAGGATGCAGAAACGTTAATCAGAATCGTAAAGAAAGCAGTTGGCCCCAGGTCGAAACGCAAGGAGCTTTTCGATATTATCGATGGGGATGTTGGGTATTCTGTTAAAACTTTATTCAAAAGTCCCAATGCGGTCAGGGTGGATCTTCAAGAGCAGCGATTTTGTGATGTGGATGAAGTTCGGGTTTTGCGTGCGGCGGGTGGTGATAATGCCGCAGCTCAAGGGAAAATACTTTTGAGCTATATGTACTCTCGAATCAAGGAGCAGATGGATGCGCGCGGTATAAAAACTGCTAAATCCTTAATTCTTTTGAAACACTGGAATGTCAGTCGTACCGAGTTTGAGTTTGTTTATTGGGAAGAGGATTTTTTAGGGTTTGTCGAAAACCTGCTTGTTCGTGACGAGGCAGGCGAAATTGAATGGGTGATTCAAGGTGCGGGTCTCCATGCCAGGGACCGGTTGAGGCTCGCGCAGAAACGCGGCAAGAGCGAATCAGATCCTGAGGCCGTCAGGATGCTGCGAATGCATTATAAGCATAACCAGATATTTACAGATCACGATATTCCAGTGGGGGCTGACAGGATTTCGTTTTCCGCTTCTCCCTTGTCGTGGGATGATACGAATAGTTTGATCGATCTACACTTTGCTAATCAGCTTCGTGCTAATTAGTGCATAGATGTCGAGCTGGTTTTCCAGCTCGAATTTCTTTCCTGTTGCATTCTCTCGTTCGCTGGATTATTGGAAGTTATTCCGTTCGCGTATTGGTGCTTTACTGGGGCTACGGCTGAACAGCTCATTGCATCAAGGGCCGATAATTACGCGGGATACGTCTGGACGGTCAGCGTTTATTTCTTAAATATAGCTGTTCTGCTGAACGCTATCGATTATTGAAATATAGAGAAGTCAGTGTGAGTTTAAGGCGCGTTTCGAGTAAGAAACAGCTAGTCGATGGCTTGATGCACTCGAGAATGAATCGTCCATCCCTCTCGCGCAGTTCTGCCAGTCTCGGTGGTGATCAAAAACGTACCCATGGTTATTCTTCGGCGTTTCCGTCGGTGAAGGTGCAAGGCCCGCGCCGCATGGGTGAGAGCCCTGAAACAGCGTTTAAAACCTGACGCTCAAGGGCTGGGCGCGGGTGGGCGGTCGCTGCAACAGCTTGTGACTGTCCCCGTCCGTCATCACTGCCAGGATTTCCATGGCGCTGTGGCCCTGCTCGATGGCAATGCCGAACTGGATGCTTTGCACCAGGCGCTTGAGCCGTTGCGGGTCGTTGCGTTGTGCGGCGCTGATCATGCGCTTGACCACCACGCCCTGCTCATTCGAGAGGGTCAGCATGATGCTGCCATCCAGGCGCTGGATGCTCAGGTTGACCCGGTATTGTGGGGTGAAGGTGTCGGTGATGATCTGAAAAGGATTGTCCATGGTGCGTTACCGCCTGATAAGAACATGCAGTCATTGACGACCGAGGTCTGGATTAGTTCGCGTTGCCTGACCACCGGCCACTCCGTCGCTGAGGGTTCACAACATCCGTTTGCCTCATCAGCTGTACAGCAAGGGCCGTGCCGTACAGCGACCTGTCTGACGCTGGAACACACCTGTGGGAGAGGGCTGGCCCGCGATTGCGGGGGATCAGCTCATGAATCCTCGGCTGAGAGACGGCTATCGCGGGCCAGCCGGCTCCCACGTGGGTTGGTGTCGTGCTTTGTTTCAGGGCAATAGCGAGAATGCGGTGCATGATTGGTCGGCGGCGCAAGCAGGCGCGCGCGGGGCAACGATGAAGATTGCGGGGGGTAGGAAGATGTAACTAACTCCCCACCCTACCAGCGTTTTTGCTTGTAGTCAGGGTTAATTTGTAATGTGGGATTTATCTTTGCAAAGGGGTTGAATTGTTTCTCTGACTGCTCAATTGTGTAATCAAGAGGTCATGGTTTCACCACCCCGGTGTTGCAGTTTGTGACCTCTCGCGAGCTAGCTGAAATAAGGGAAGAACTATGCAAATCCAAGTCAATAGCGATAACCATATTGAAAGCAGCATCCGACTGGAGGAGTGGGTACGTAATACCATTGAAAGCACGCTCGAACGTTATGAAGAAGACCTGACCCGCGTTGAGGTCTACCTGCGGGATGAGAACGGCGACAAGCCCGGTCCCCACGATTTAAGCTGCCGCCTGGAAGCACGGCCAAAGGGCCATCAACCGCTTTCGGTGCTGCATAAAGCCGATACGCTGGAACTGGCGATCGACGGTGCCGCGACCAAGCTGGACCATGCGTTGGAACACCTGTTCGGCAAACTGCAAGGCAAGCCACGCGCTGCCGCGAAAAATGTGCCGGCCAACAAAGTGAATGATGACGCGCTTGAAGAGGAATTCCTGGAAAACGAAAACGCTGCAATTAACAGCTGACAGTTTTTTCATTCCCCACTGAGAACGGGCCTGCAGATGCAGGCCCGTTTTTGTTTACCTGCTGCGTCGGAAAAAATACCCGCTCAACCACGCCAACCCACACGCCCCTACGCCCGCAAACAACATCGCCCAACCTGCGCCGTGGCGCAGCGCCGCTTGGGCATCCGCGCGCGCCAGCCCCATCGAGCTCAGCACTTCCAGCTTGCCCGCTGCAATGTGCTGACTGATCGCGGGCCAATCCAGTGCGCTGGTTTCGGGCAGCACTTCGGCCAGTTGATGGCTGATCCCCAGCAAGAGCACCAAACCCATCAGCGCAATATTCAGCGCCAGGGTGATCAGCCGCGCACTGAGGTCGATACCCGAGGCCATGCCGGCGCGATCCGCCGAGACCGAGCCGGTGGTGGTGTTGGTGGTCGGTGAGTTGGTCAGCGCCAAGCCCACGCCGGCCATCGCGCAACTGAACAGCACCAGCACGATGTTTGGATGCGCGGCGCCATTGGCGGCGGCCATGGCCAGAAAGCCGGTGCCCATCACCCCCAGGCCCAGCGGGATGATGCGTGCGGCGCCGTAGCGCAGGGCCAGGCGTTCGGCCAGCGGCGGTACCAGCAAGGTGGGCAGGGTATAGGCGAGCAGGGCGCTGCCGGTGGTCAGGGTGTCGTAGCCCAGGCCCGCCTGGAAGTACAACGGCAGGTAGATCATGAACGGCCAGAAGCTGAAGTTCATGCCGATCGACCCCATCAACGCGCCGTTGAAGCGTTGGATGCGAAACACCGAAAAATCGAACATCGGATGGGCGCTGCGCCGCTCAATCAAGCTGAACAGCAGCAGCGCGGCCAGCGACAGGCCGGCCCAGCCCAGCATGGCCGGTGCGCCAAAGCCATTCTCGGTGCCTTGGGTGATGAAATAAACCAACGCAAACACCGACAGCGTCAAGGTGAGCATGCCGGCGATATCGAGGCGATGGCTGGCCGGGTCGCGCGACTCCTGCACGCTGACATGCAGCAGCACCAGAGTCAGCAAGGTCAGCGGCACATGTACGAGAAACACCCAGCGCCAGTCCGCCACCGCCAGGATCAACGCCCCGACCATCGGCCCGAAGCCCAGGCCCAGGCCCGCGATCACGCCCCACACCGCAAAAGCCCGCGCCCGCGCCGCCGGTTCACGGAACTGGTGCGACAAAATCGCGAACTGGCAGATCATCATCGCCCCGGCGCCCACGCCCTGGACGAAACGCGTCGTGATCAGCTGGGACGCGTCTTCAGCCAGCCCGCAGGCCAGTGAGGCCAAGCCAAACAGCCACAGGCACAGCACCAGCATGCGTCGCCGGCCAAAGCGGTCGGCCAGCGTGCCGGCAGCCATCAGTACGCTGGTGCAGGCCAGGGTGTAGGCGTTCATGATCCATTGGGCATCCTGGAAACCCGTGCCCAATTGTTGTTCCAGCGTGGGCAGGATCACCGGCACGCTGGAGATTTCCAGGCCGAACATCAGCGCCACCAGGCACACGGCGGTGAGGGCGAGCGCGTTTCTGGCGGAGCTTGATGGGCTGACAGCCGATACAGCGACGGCGGGAGGCATGGGGTCTTCCTTTCGAGAGGTGGAGCGTGTCATTCTCGCGGGAAGTAGATTCTTTATTCGTGACAAGTTTTCCTTCAATCAGGGAATCAAAGGCGACAATTACAGCATGGCCACCCCACGTTTTGATGGCGTTGAACTCTTTCTGCAGATCGTCGAGAGCGGCAACCTGACCGAAGCCGCCGAACGGCTGAACCTCACCCGTTCGGCCGTGGGCAAAGGCTTGGCGCGCCTCGAGGCGCGCCTGGGCACGTGCCTGTTGCAGCGCTCCACCCGCCGCCAGCGGTTGACTGAGGACGGGCAGGCTTATTACGAGCATTGCCTGCGCGCGCTGGCCGAGCTGGAAGCGGCCGAATCTGTGCTCGAAAGCGGTCGGCAGCAGCCTCGCGGGCGCTTGAGGGCGAGCCTGCCGCTGGCTTTCGGGCATCACTACGCGGCGCCGGCGTTGTGGGGTTTGCTGGACCGTTTTGCGCAGTTGGAGATTGATATTTCGTTTTCTGACCGGCTGATCGACGTGGCCCAGGAAGGCTTCGACCTGGCGGTGCGAATCGGCGCGTTACCCGACACCGACCGCTTGAGCGCGCGGCGCCTGGGCGAACAGGCCATCGGCCTGGCGGCGGCGCCGGCGTATTTGCGCCGCGTCGGTCGAATCGAGTGTCTCGAGGATTTGGCCGGGCACCGCGGCATTGCCTACCGCTGCAATGCGCCACGCCTGGAGTGGGAACTCAATGATGCCCAAGGCCGCCCGCACCGCGCGCGGGTCGCCTCGCCGCTGATGATGGACGACCTCCAGGCCGTGGCCGATGCCGCCATCGCTGGCGTGGGCCTGGCCTGGTTGCCGAGCTGGCTGATCGCGCACTATGTGCTGCGCGGGCAGTTGGAAGCGGTACTGCCGAGCTACCGCGAGCAACCCGCGCCGATCCATGTGATCTGGCCCACCGCGGCGCACATGCCGGCCAAGACGCGCTGCGCCATCGACGCCCTGGTCGCGGGCACCCCGAGTTGCCTGGCGGGCAGCTAGATCTCACGCCTTCGAGCAGGTGATTCATCCGTTCTCTTTTGCTTATGAGAATATTTATCATTAATATTGCGCTCTGATGAACCTGGCGCTCCCCGCATGAAAAGCAAAACCTCGCTTCCCGCCGCTTACCGCCTCGCTGTCACGTCACGCGCATTGGCCGCTGTGGTCGGCGGCTATCTGATGGCGTCTCTGGCCGCCGTCTGCCTGGCGCTGTGGCTGCCCACGTCCCGCGCCGACGCAGTGATCACCGGGATGATGAGTTCGTTTGTGTTCTACCTGTTGGCGGTGCTGTGGTGCTTTGCCTGCCGCACGGCATGGCGTGCCTGGTGTGGCGTGATGCTGCCGAGCGCGTTGTTCGCGACCCTGGCAGGTGTGGGTGTATGGATGGCACGCACATGAAAGAAGGATTCCGCCAGGCCATGGCCTGGTTGCACACTTGGGCCGGACTGATCTTTGGCTGGCTGCTGTTTGCGATTTTCCTGACGGGCACCTTGTCGTATTTCAAGGATGAAATCAGCCATTGGACCCAGCCCGAAGTGCAGGCCAGGCCGTTGGACGATGGGCGCAGCCTCGCGGTGGCCCAAGCCTACCTGCAGCAGCAGGCGCCCACCGCCGCGCGCTGGATTATTACCTTGCCGAACAGCCGCGACCCTGGCCTGTCGGTGATGTGGCAAGACAAGGTCGACCCGGGCAAACGCGGCAACTTCATCCAGAAAGTCCTCGACCCGGTCAGCGGCCAAGCCGTGCAAGCCCGCGAAAGCATGGGCGGCGAGTTCTTCTATCGCTTCCACTTCCAGCTGCAAATGCCGTACCCCTGGGGCCGCTGGTTATCCACCTTCGCCGCGATGGTGATGTTGGTCGCGTTGATCACCGGCATCATCACCCACAAAAAAATCTTCAAGGACTTCTTCACCTTCCGCCCCCGCAAGGGCCAGCGCTCCTGGCTCGACGGGCATAACGCCGTGGGCGTGCTGGTGCTGCCGTTTCATTTGATGATCACCTACAGCAGCCTGGTGATCTTCATGAGCATGGTCATGCCGGCCCCGATCGTGGCCTCTTACGGCAACGACAGCCGGGCCTTCTTCAACGAGGTGTTCCCCGCCACCGACAACGCCCCGGCGCTGGGCCAGCCCGGCACATTGTTGCCGTTGCTGCCGATGTACGAACAGGCGCGGGCGCAGTGGGCGGGCGGGCATGTCGGGCGCTTGGTGGTGAATAACCCGAGTGATGCGAATGCCTCGGTCAATGTGGTCCGCGCCGGCGCCGACCGCGTGGTGCATGATTTCGGCAGCACCGTGTCGTTCAACGGCAGTACCGGCGAGCGGCTGCGGGTCAGCGCCGAGCAATCGCTGCCGGCGGCGATCGGTGGCAGTTTCTATGGCCTGCACATGGGCCGTTTCGCCGGCCCGGTGTTGCGCTGGCTGTACTTTATCTGTGGGCTGGCGGGCACCGCGATGATCGGCACCGGCCTGGTGATCTGGCTCGGCAAGCGCCAGCTCAAGCACGCCAAAACCGGCGGCATGCCGTTTGAGCTGCGCCTGGTCGAAGTGCTCAATATTGCCAGCATGTCCGGGTTGTTGATCGCCATCGCGGCGTTCTTCTGGGCCAACCGTTTGTTGCCGGTGAGCTTCGCCCAGCGCGCCGACTGGGAAGTGCAAATGTTCTTTATCGCGTGGGGCCTGAGCCTGTTGCACGCCATGCTGCGCCGAGGGCGCCAGGCCTGGGTCGAGCAACTGAGCTTTGGCGCGCTGTTGTTTGGCGCGATCCCTGCGCTCAACGCGCTGACCACCTCGCACCACTTGGGCGTGTCACTGGCGACGGGCGACTGGGCCATGGCCGGCTTCGACCTGACGTGCCTGGGCAGCGGGGTATTCCTCGCCTGGGCCGCCTGGAAGATGCACCACCGCACGGCGCCCCAGCCCAAGGCCGAACGGGCGCGCGCGCTCACTCTCAAACCGGAGGCGCATTGAATGCTGCTTGCATGGCTGATGTGCTACGTCGGGTTCACCGCACTGTGCCTGTCCACCGACCGTCACCATGGCGAACTGCTGCGCAGCAAGCCGTCGCCGCGCCGCCGCCTGGGGTTGCGCGCGGTCGGTGGGGGGGGCTTGACGCTATCGATCTGGCCAGCGGTGGCTGCCTCGGGGTGGGCCCAAGGCCTGGTGGAGTGGTGCGCGGTGTTGATGCTCAGCGCGCTGCTGCTGGTGCTGCTATTGCCGTATTGGCCGAGGTTGGCCTTGAGCCTGGCGGGCGTCGGCCTGCTGGCCGGTCCCGTCGCAGCCTTTGCCACCCTGTGAGCCGCGCATGATGATCAGTACGCCACCGGAACCCCAGGACAGCCCGCACGCGGACGCGGCGGGTGGGCGCGCGCATTTCCTGCAGGTGTTTTTGTCCCAGCGTTCGCAGATGGAAGCGCTGGTCAGCCGGCGCGTGGGCTGTCGTGCCACTGCAGCCGACCTGGTGCAGGACTTGTTCCTGCGCTTCTGGCGCCGGCCGCTGGTGCAGGTCGAAGAACTCAGCACGTACCTGCTGCGCTGCGCCGGCAATATCGCCATCGACCACCTGCGCAGCGAAGGCGCGCGGGTGCGCAGCAACGAAGGCTGGTTGCCCGAGCAGCAGGACAATCAGGGCTCCGAACCCCAGGCTGCACTGGAGGCCGGCAACGACCTGCGCCACGTCGAGGCGGCCTTGCGCAGCTTGCCCGAGCGCACCCGCCAGATCTTCCTGCTCAACCGCATCCACGGCCGCAAATACGCGCAAATCGCCAAGGCCATGGGGCTGTCCCAAAGTGCCGTGGAAAAACATATGATGCGTGCCCTCGAAGCCTGCAAAGCCAGCCTTCGCGAGCCATTGCCTCCACGCACGCCAGGGAAAGCACCGTGAACGTCACTCCCACGCCCGACCAGCAACAGGCCGCACTGGCCTGGCTGAGCCTGTTGCACGACCAGCCCAGCAGCGGCGACCAGGCCACCTTCAGCCTTTGGCTGCGGGCTGATCCGGCACACGTCGAGGCCTATTCCCAGGCCCAGGTGTTATGGGAGTTGAGCGAAGTGCCGGCGCGTAAACTGGCGGACGAAGACGCGTTGGCCTTACACGGCTACCTGAATGCGATGCACACCTCGCAGCGCTCACGGGCCATGCGCGGGGTGGGCGCCCTGGCCATGGCCGCGTGCCTGGTGTTGATGGTGTGCATGGGCGGCGGCTGGCAACCGTCGCGCTGGGTCGATGACCTGGGGGCGGACTACGTGACGGCGCCGGGCGAGGTGAAAACCGTGACCCTGGCCGATCAATCCCGCGTCACCCTGGATGCCGACAGCGCCATCGCCGTGGATTTCAGCCAAGGTGAGCGGCATGTCCAACTGCGGCGCGGCGCGGGCTTTTTCAGCGTGACTCACACCGGCGCGGTATTTGTGGTGGGCGCGGGCAGTGGTGAAACACGGGTGCTGGGCACGCAGTTCGAAGTGCGTCTGCAACCGGCGGGCGCGCAGGTGACAGTGTTGTCGGGGCGGGTCGGCGTCACGCCGGCCAAGCAGGGTGCGCAGCAAATTCTTACGGCGGGCCAGCAAATGAGCTACGCCGAGAGCGTGGCCGAGCCCCTGCACGCGGTCGACAGCGAATCTCGCCTGGCCTGGCGCGACGGCTGGCTCAACTACTACAAGGCACCGCTGGCCGAGGTGATCGAGGATCTGCAGCGTTACTACCCTGGGCGCATCCTGCTGCTCAACGACGAAGTGGGCTCCCGGCGTGTCAGCGGCAGTTTCCCGAGCAACGATCCGCAAGCCGTGCTGAATGGCTTGCAAGCGGTGCTGGGGTTCGAGCAGCACACGCTGCTGGGGCGGCTGATCGTGGTGCGCTGATTACTTCAGCGCCGCCATGATCTTCTCGGGGCTGTAATCGCGAATCAACGTGCCGTTCACGTCCACAAACGGAATCCCGCCGCCGCCCAACGCTTCATAGGCCTTGCGCGCCTGGGCGTCTTTTTCGATATCGAGCGCCTGGTACGGAATGCCTTTCTGGTCGAGGAAGCGGCGGATCTGTTTGCAGTAGCCACACCACTCGGTGGAGTAGAGCACCACGCGCGCCGAAGCCCGCGTTTGCTCCGGGACCACCTGGGACGGGTTGAACAGCCGTTCGACCTTGCCCCAGTTCTGGATCGCCACCACCACCAGCAACACCAGCAGGACTTTTTTAAGGACCCCGCCGAGCATCAGTTGCGGCGCTTGAGCTGGTCGGTCAGTTGGGTCGGCAGGCCCTTGATGATCAAGGTGCCGGCGGCTTCGTCGTACTCGATCTTGTCGCCCAGCAGGTGCGCTTCAAAGCTGATCGACAGCCCTTCGGCGCGCCCGGTGAAGCGGCGGAACTGGTTGAGGGTGCGTTTGTCGGCCGGGATCTCCGGCGACAGCCCATAGTCCTTGTTGCGGATGTGGTCATAAAACGCCTTAGGCCGATCTTCATCGATCAGCCCCGACAGTTCTTCCAGGCCCATCGGCTCGCCGAGCTTGGCCTGGCTGCTGGCGTAGTCCACCAGGGTCTTGGTCTTTTCGCGGGCGGTTTCGTCCGGCAGGTCCTCGCTTTCAACGAAGTCGCTGAACGCCTTGAGCAGGGTACGCGTTTCGCCCGGGCCGTCGACGCCTTCCTGGCAGCCGATGAAGTCGCGGAAGTACTCCGAGACTTTCTTGCCGTTCTTGCCCTTGATGAACGAGATGTACTGCTTGGACTGCTTGTTGTTCTGCCACTCGGACACGTTGATCCGCGCCGCCAGGTGCAACTGGCCCAGGTCCAGGTGGCGCGATGGCGTCACGTCCAGTTCGTCGGTGACCGCCACGCCTTCGCTGTGGTGCAGCAGGGCGATGGCCAGGTAGTCGGTCATGCCTTGCTGGTAGTGGGCAAACAGCACGTGGCCGCCGGTGGACAGGTTGGACTCTTCCATCAGCTTCTGCAGGTGTTCGACGGCGGTGCGGCTGAACGTGGTGAAATCCTGGCCCCCGTCGAAATACTCCTTCAACCAGCCGCTGAACGGGTGCGCGCCCGACTCGGCATGGAAGAAACCCCAGGCCTTGCCTTGTTTGGCGTTGTAGCTCTCGTTGAGGTCGGCAAGCATGTTCTCGATCGCGGCCGACTCGGCAAGTTCGGAGTCGCGGGCGTGGAGAACTGCGGGTGTGCCGTCGGGTTTTTTGTCGATCAGGTGGACGATGCAATGACGGATCGGCATAGGCTTCTCGGCTGGTTGATAGGGGAGCGGTTGGCCTCCCCGAAAAGTCGCCCAGTGTACCGCACCCATTGGCCAAGACGTGCTTTGAAGGTGTTTTGGAAGGCCTCCGACGGGCCATATGCCTTTTTTTCACGGTTTAGAGCGATAAAGCTGACCAAATGGGTAGGTAGAAGCGGATATTTCCCCGTCTCTGTGCTAGTTTTGCCCGGTCTTACGCCCAAGACTCGGCGTTAAGCGTGCATTCAGTATTTGTCAGGTCGAACCAATCCTCGTTTCAAGCATCTATAACCCCGATCTCCGAGGTTATAGCCGGGGATGCCAGGCCTTGACGGTCGGGCTCGACGGCTGACACTGCACTCTGCAATCCATATGAATTTGATAGGGAAGGAACACCACAATGGCTATTACTAAAGACCAACTGATCGCTGACCTGGCTGAAGCAGTAGACGCACCGAAAACCACCGTGCGCGCTCTGCTGGACCAACTGAGCCAAGTTGTTGCTGATCAGCTGGAAAACGGCGGCGAAATCACTCTGCCAGGCGTTGGCAAACTGAAAGTGACCGAGCGTCCTGCCCGTACTGGCCGTAACCCTTCGACTGGCGCTGCCATCGAAATCGCTGCCAAGAAAGTTATCAAGCTGGTTGTGGCCAAAGGCCTGACCGACGCTGTTAACAAGTAAGACGCAGCAAAAAAAAACCGTGCGCCGGAGCGATCCGGGCACGGTTTTTTGTTGCCCGGGATTTAGGCTCAGTCTTTGCGCGCCCAGCGCTGGCGCCATACCTGCTGCTCGGATGGGGTCTGGAAGGTCCAGGCGACAAAGCGGCTCTGTTTCTGGCCCTGGGACATTTCCACCACCTGGCTTTGCAGCACGCCGGCTTTTCTCAGCGCGGTCTCGATCGCGGGCAGGTTCGAGGCTTTCGACACCAGGGTGCTGAACCACAACACCTTGTGGGCAAAGTGCGCGCTCTCGGCGATCAATTGCGTCACGAAGCGCGCTTCACCGCCTTCACACCACAGTTCGGCCGATTGGCCGCCGAAGTTCAGCACCGGCAACTTGCGTTTTGGGTCAGCCTTGCCCAGGGCGCGCCATTTGCGTTCGCTGCCTTTGGTGGCCTCGTCCATGGACGCGTGGAACGGCGGGTTGCACATGGTCAGATCAAAGCGCTCGCCCGGTTCCAGCAGGCCCAGCAGGATCTGTTTGGGGTTGCTTTGCTGGCGTAGCTGGATCGCCTTGTTCAGGCCGTTGGACTGCACGATGGCCTTGGCGGCGGCGACGGCGGTGGGGTCGACTTCCGAACCGAGGAAGTGCCAGCGGTATTCGCTGTAGCCGATCAGCGGGTAGACGCAGTTGGCGCCCATGCCGATGTCCAGCACCTTGACCGGCGCGCCGCGGGGAATTTCGCCGTCATTGACGCTGGCCAGCAGGTCGGCGAGGAAGTGGACATAGTCGGCACGCCCCGGCACCGGCGGGCACAGGTAATCCGCCGGGATGTCCCAATGCTGCACGCCATAGAAGGACTTCAACAGCGCCCGGTTGAATACGCGCACGGCGTCCGGGCTGGCGAAGTCGATGCTTTCCTTGCCGTAGGGGTTGATGATCACGAATTGCGCCAGTTCCGGCGTGGTCTTGATCAGCGCCGGGAAGTCGTAACGGCCCTGGTGGCGGTTGCGCGGGTGCAGGCTGGCCTCTTTGCGCGGCACGACGGGTTTGGCCGTGGTGGCGGTCTTGGGCTTCTTGCGCGGAGGTTTCGGTGTGCTGGGGGCGGTCATGATGATTCTGGTGTTGGCTCAAAGTGGTGGGCATTGTCACACATCCTGAGGTCAACTCGATCAAATGTGGGAGGGAGCAAGCCCCCTCCCACATTGATCGGGTTTGCAAAGGAAAAAAAAGAGACCCGCAGGTCTCTTTTTTCACACGGCTAGCCCTTACAGGCTGGAAATCCGCGCATGTTGCTCCGCCAGCTTGCCCAGGGCCTGTTCGGCCTCGGCCAGTTTGGCGCGTTCTTTGTCGATTACTTCAGCCGGTGCCTTGTCGACGAATGCCGCGTTGGACAGCTTGCCGCCGACCCGCTGCACTTCGCCTTGCAGGCGTGCAATTTCCTTGTCGAGACGGGCCAGTTCCGCGCCTTTGTCGATCAGGCCGGCCATCGGCACCAGCACTTCCATGTCGCCGACCAGTGCGGTCGCCGACAGTGGCGCTTCGGCGTCATCCGCCAATACGGTGATCGATTCGAGCTTGGCCAGCTTCTTGAGCAGCGCATCGTTCTCGCTGAGACGACGCTGGTCTTCGGCGCTGGCGTTCTTCACGAACACCGCCAGTGGCTTGCCCGGGCCGATGTTCATCTCGGCGCGGATGTTGCGCGTGCCGAGCATCAGGGTCTTGAGCCATTCGATATCGCTTTCGGCAGCCTCATCGATGCGGGCTTCGTTGGCCACCGGCCAAGGTTGCAGCATGATGGTCTTGCCTTGGATACCGGCCAGCGGCGCGAGGCGCTGCCAGATTTCTTCGGTGATGAACGGCATGAATGGGTGCGCCAGGCGCAGTGCCACTTCGAGGACGCGCACCAGGGTGCGACGGGTGCCGCGCTGGCGTTCGACCGGCGCATTTTCGTCCCACAGCACTGGCTTGGACAGTTCCAGGTACCAGTCGCAATACTGGTTCCAGATGAACTCGTACAAGACCTGCGCGGCCAGGTCGAAACGGAACTGGTCGAGTTGGCGGGTCACTTCGGCTTCGGTACGCTGCAGTTGCGAGATGATCCAGCGGTCGGCCAGGGTCAGTTCGACTTCTTCGCCGTTCTGCCCGCAGTCTTCGCCTTTATCCAGCACGTAGCGCGCCGCGTTCCAGATCTTGTTGCAGAAGTTGCGATAGCCTTCGACGCGGCCCATGTCGAACTTGATGTCGCGACCGGTGGACGCCAGCGAGCAGAAGGTGAAGCGCAGGGCGTCGGTGCCGTAGCTGGCGATGCCGTCGGCGAACTCGTCGCGGGTCTGCTTCTCGATCTTCTTCGCCAGTTTCGGCTGCATCATGCCCGAGGTGCGTTTCTGCACCAGGGTTTCCAGGTCGATACCGTCGATGATGTCCAGGGGGTCCAGAACGTTGCCCTTGGACTTGGACATCTTCTGGCCCTGGCCATCGCGCACCAGGCCGTGGACGTACACGGTCTTGAACGGTACTTGCGGCGTGCCGTCTTCGTTCTTCACCAGGTGCATGGTCAGCATGATCATCCGGGCAACCCAGAAGAAAATGATGTCGAAGCCGGTGACCAGCACGTCGGTGGAGTGGAATTTCTTCAGGAACTCGGTCTGCTGCGGCCAGCCCAGGGTGGAGAAGGTCCACAGGCCCGCGCTGAACCAGGTGTCCAGTACGTCGTTGTCCTGCTGCAGCGCCACGTCCGGGCCGAGGTTGTGCTTGGCGCGCACTTCGGCTTCGTCGCGGCCGACATAGACCTTGCCCGACTCGTCGTACCAGGCCGGAATGCGGTGGCCCCACCACAGCTGACGGCTGATGCACCAGTCCTGGATGTCGCGCATCCACGAGAAGTACATGTTTTCATACTGTTTAGGCACGAACTGGATGCGGCCATCTTCCACGGCTGCAATCGCAGGCTCAGCCAGCGGCTTGGTAGACACGTACCACTGGTCGGTCAGCCACGGTTCGATGATGGTGCCGGAGCGGTCGCCCTTCGGCACTTTCAGGTTGTGGTCGTCGACGCTGACCAGCAGGCCGGCGGCGTCGAAGGCGGCAACGATCTGCTTGCGCGCTTCGAAACGGTCGAGACCGACGTATTCGGCCGGGATCTTGCCGTCGATGCTCTCGTTCAGCGTGCCGTCCAGATTGAAGACCTGGCAGGCCGGCAGTACGGCGGCATTCTTGTCGAAGATGTTCAGCAGCGGCAGGTTGTGGCGCTTGCCGACTTCGTAGTCGTTGAAATCGTGGGCCGGGGTGATTTTCACGCAGCCGGTGCCGAATTCGGGGTCGCAGTAGTCGTCGGCGATGATCGGGATGCGGCGGCCGACCAGCGGCAGCTCGACGAACTTGCCGATCAGGGCCTGGTAGCGCTCATCGTTCGGGTTCACGGCCACGGCGGCATCGCCGAGCATGGTTTCCGGACGGGTGGTGGCGACGATCAGGTGGTCGTGGCCTTCAGCGGTCTTGGCGCCGTCGGCCAGCGGGTACTTGAGGTTCCACAGGAAGCCTTTCTCGTCGTGGTTTTCCACTTCGAGGTCGGAAATCGCCGTGTGCAGTTTGGTGTCCCAGTTGACCAGGCGCTTGCCGCGGTAGATCAGGCCGTCTTCATGCAGGCGCACGAAGGCTTCTTTCACGGCTTCCGACAGGCCGTCGTCCATGGTGAAGCGCTCGCGGCTCCAGTCGACGGACGAACCCAGGCGACGGATCTGACGGCTGATGTTGCCGCCGGACTGGTCCTTCCATTCCCAGACTTTCTCCAGGAATTTCTCGCGGCCCAGGTCGTGACGGTTCTGGCCGGTGGCTTCGAGTTGGCGCTCCACCAGCATCTGCGTGGCGATACCGGCGTGGTCGGTGCCCGGTTGCCACAGGGTGTTGCGGCCCTGCATGCGGCGGAAACGGATCAACGCATCCATGATCGCATTGTTGAAGCCATGGCCCATGTGCAGGCTGCCAGTGACGTTCGGTGGCGGAATCATGATGGTGTAGGAATCGCCCGCACCTTGCGGAGCGAAATAATTCTCGGACTCCCAGGTCTTGTACCAGGAAGTTTCAATAGCGTGCGGCTGGTAGGTCTTATCCATGCGCGGCGGGACCCTAGTTGGCATTAATTCAGGAAAGCCGGCAAGTATAACGGGGGATAGGGGCGAGGGGTAGGAGCGAGCTTGCTTCGCGAAAACCTGAAGGGCCGCGCGTTCATTCAGGATGTCCGCGCCATCATTGACGTTTTTCGCGAGCAAGCTCGCTCCTACAGGGGCGCTAATTCTGGTACTGGCTGAGCAACCGTTCCATCCGCGCATCCATCCGGCGCTTGATCTCGGTTTCGATATGCGGGGCGAAGTCGTCGATCACGTCTTGCATGATCAGTTGCGCGGCGGCGCGCAGTTCGTTGTCCAGGTGCAGCAGCAAGGCATCCGGGGTTTTTTCGGCAGGCGCGGCAGCGGGTGCCGCTTCGACAACCGGTGGGGCCGGCGCAGGTTGCGGTTCGAGCGGTTCAACCGGCTTGGCGCCGACCATGTCGAACAACAAGGGGATCTGCACGTCGCCATTGACGGTTTCTGTCAATAACGGCGGTTGAAGGTTGTCATCACCCAGCAACTGACGGATCGACTCCAGGTCGTCCAACAGGTGGTCGTCTTTTTTTAGCGTGTTCGGGGTGTCCATCATGCACTCAAAGTCGTTGTAGCCGGTGATCCTGCAAAGGATAGCCCTGTTCGCGATAGAAACGGAAACTCTCCCGCGCGGCCTGACGAATAGCCGGATCTTCCACCACCACTTCCGCCACGCGGGCGAACGCCTTGGCAAAGGCCGGGACTTTCAGGTCGAGGTTGACCAGCAGGTCATGGTGATCGCCGCAGCTGTCGCCTACGCCCAGGACCACCTGGCCGTCGGGTTCACTTTCCGCAGGGCCGTGGGGCACGAAACTTTCGCCCTTGAAGCGCCACAGGCGTGCGTCGAGCTCGTCGCGTTGGGCGGCATCGCTGCAATGCAGGTAGATGCGGTGGCCCATGCGCCAGGCTTTTTCGGTGAGTTTGCAGGCAAAGTCCAGGCGCGCGAGCGGATCGGCGCTGGGCAGTATATAGAAGTCAACTTGGGTCATTGCGGTTCCTGGAGCCCGAGGCGGCGGTAACGCCGCCCCGGAGTCACGGTTTTCAGGCCTTGGCGCGATCCAGCAGGTACTGGGTCAGCAGAGGCACCGGACGGCCGGTGGCACCCTTGTCCTTGCCGCCGCTGGTCCAGGCGGTGCCGGCGATGTCCAGGTGCGCCCAGTTGAAGTTCTTGGCGAAGCGCGACAGGAAGCAGGCTGCAGTGATGGTGCCGGCTTTCGGGCCGCCGATGTTGGCGATGTCGGCGAACGGGCTGTCCAGCTGTTCCTGGTACTCATCGAACAGCGGCAGTTGCCAGGCGCGGTCATCGGCGGCCTTGCCGGCGCTGAGCAGTTGCTCGATGAGCTCGTCGTTGTTGCCCAGCAGGCCCGAAGTGTGGGAGCCGAGGGCGACGATGCAGGCACCGGTCAGGGTGGCGATGTCGATCACCGCCTGTGGCTTGAAGCGTTCGGCGTAGGTCAGCGCATCGCACAGCACCAGGCGGCCTTCGGCGTCGGTGTTGAGGATTTCGACGGTCTGGCCGCTCAGGGTGGTGACGATATCGCCCGGACGGGCCGCGCCGCCGCTCGGCATGTTCTCGGCGCAGGCCAGGATGCACACCAGGTTGATCGGCAACTTGAGCTCCAGCACCGCGCGCAGGGTGCCGAACACGCTGGCGGCGCCGCCCATGTCGTACTTCATCTCATCCATGCCCAGGCCCGGCTTGAGGCTGATGCCGCCGGTGTCGAAGGTGATGCCTTTACCGACCAGGGCGTAAGGCTTCTCGGCCTTCTTGCCGCCGTTGTATTGCATCACGATCAGGCGTGGCGGCTGGTCGCTGCCCTGGCCGACCGCATAGAACGAGCCCATGCCCAGTTCCTTGATCTTCTTCTCATCCAGCACTTCGACTTTCAGGCTTTTGAATTCCTTGCCCAGCGCCTTGGCCTGCTCGCCCAGGTAGGTCGGGTGGCAGATGTTCGGCGGCAGGTTGCCGAGGTCGCGGGTGAACGACATGCCGGCGGCGATGGCCTGGGCGTGGCTCACGGCGCGTTCGACTTCGGCCTGGGCGGCCTTGATGGTCAGCAGGGTGACTTTCTTCAAGGCACGCGGTTCGGCTTTCTGGCTCTTGAACTGGTCGAAGATGTAGCCGCCGTCGAGCAGGCTTTCGGCCAGCAGGCGGGTCTTGCCGTAGCTGTCACGGCCCTTGACCACGATTTCATCGAGTGCCAGCGTCGCGTCGCTGCCGCCCAGGCCCTTGAGGGTGGTGAGAATGCCGCTGATGATCTTGCGGAACGGGCGGTCGCCGAGTTCGGCGTCCTTGCCCACGCCCACCAGCAATACGCGCTCGGCCTTCAGGTTCGGCAGGCTTTGCAGCAGCAGGCTCTGGCCGACCTTGCCGGCCAGGTCGCCGCGCTTGAGGACCGCGCTGATGGCGCCGCCGCTCAGTTCGTCGAGTTGTTTGGTCGCAACGCCGAGCTTGCGGCCTTCGCCGACAGCGACCACGAGGGTGGCGGTTTTCAACGTTTCGGGGCTAACGCTTTTTACAACCAATTCCATGTTCGGGTCCCTTATAAAGGTCTGTGAGCCTGGAGTCTGTGTGCTCCGGCTTTTAAAGCCTGGCAGCCGTGTAAACCGCCAGCGACAAAGGCCGCAGTTTGAACCTCGGCGGCGGAGCCTGACAACCCTTGCCGCAGGCTTTGTGTACGCGCATGAGTAAGCTCCGTGACAGGCGCGGTCAATCACAGGATAATGCGCAATCTTTTTAGCCGGCCTGTTTAAACGGGCCGACTCGTTATGCTTGCTTGTTTGGCCGCCTTAGCCTGACAACCCTGGAGTGTCTGGTTTGATTGTCTTCCGTTATCTGTCCCGCGAAGTCCTGTTGACCCTGAGTGCCGTGAGCGCGGTATTGCTGGTCATCATCATGAGTGGTCGTTTCGTCAAGTTCCTTGCCCAGGCGGCTTCTGGCGCCCTGGATCCGGGCTCGTTGTTCTTGATCATGGGCTTTCGCCTGCCAGGCTTTCTGCAGCTGATTCTGCCGCTCGGCCTGTTCCTCGGCATTCTTCTGGCCTACGGCCGGTTGTACCTTGAAAGTGAAATGACTGTGCTCTCGGCCACCGGCATGAGCCAGCAGCGTCTGCTGGCCATGACCATGGTGCCGGCCGCCGGTGTTGCCCTGCTGGTGGCCTGGTTGAGCATGAGCCTGGCGCCGCAAGGTGCCATGCAGTTCCAGTTGCTGCTGAACAAGCAGGACGCGATGACTGAGTTCGACACCCTCGAGCCCGGGCGCTTTCAGGCACTCAACGACGGCACGCGGGTGACCTACACCGAAACCATGACCGATGACCGCGCCAACCTCGGCGGCGTGTTCATTTCCCAGAAAAACCTTGGGCAGAACCAGAAAGACCGTGGCATTTCGATTCTGGTGGCCGACAGCGGCCGGCAGGAAGTTCGCCCCGACGGCAGCCGTTACCTGATCCTGGAAAATGGCTATCGCTATGACGGCAGCCCGGGCCTGGCGGATTATCGGGCAATCAAATACGACACTTATGGCGTAATGCTGGCTCGTCCTGATATCAGCGAAGAAGTCACCGACCGCGATGCACTCCCGACGTCGTCGCTTTTCGGCAGCCCGGAACTGCGCTCCATCGCCGAGCTGCAATGGCGTATTTCCCTGCCGTTGCTGGTGTTCATCGTGACGCTGATGGCCGTGCCGCTGTCCCGCGTCAACCCGCGCCAGGGCCGCTTCCTCAAGCTGCTGCCGGCGATCCTGCTGTACATGGCCTACCTGACCATCCTGATCTCCGCCCGTGGTTCCCTGGAAAAGGGCAAGCTGTCGCCGACCCTGGGCCTGTGGTGGGTACACGGGGTCTTCCTGATGATCGGCCTCGGGCTGCTCTACTGGGAACCTATACGTCTGAAAATGAAGAGCCGTCGTGGCCAGAAGGAGTTGGCTCGTGGCTAAGCTCGATCGCTACATCGGTAGCAGCGTACTGATCGCCATCCTGGCGGTGTTGGGCATCATTCTCGGGCTGGCGTCGTTGTTCGCCTTCATTGATGAAGTGGGCAACGTCACCGACACCTATACCGTGACGGACGTATTGAGCTTCGTGGCGCTGACCGCCCCGCGTCGTCTCTACGAAATGATGCCGATGGCCGGGTTGATCGGCTGCCTGATCGGCTTGGGCGGCCTGGCCAGCAACAGCGAGCTGACGATCATGCGTGCGGCCGGGGTTTCCATCGGCCGTATCGTCTGGGCCGTCATGAAACCGATGCTGTTGCTGATGGCGTGCAGCGTGCTGATCGGCGAGTACGTGGCGCCACCGTCCGAAGCGACTGCCCAGGCCAATCGTGCCCTGGCCCAGGGTTCGGGCGATGCACAAAGCGCCAGGCACGGCCTGTGGCACCGTCAGGGTGATGAATTCATCCACATCAACGCCGTGCAGCCCGACGGCCTGCTGATTGGTGTGACGCGCTACACGTTCGACAAAGAACGCCACATGTTGTCCTCCAGTTTCGCCAAGCGCGCGCAGTACAGTGCTGAGAAATGGACGCTGAGTGATGTCACCACCACTTACTTCCGCAATGTGGGCCAAGGCATCAAGGCCAGCACCGAAGTGATCAGTGTGCCGACCGAGCAATGGGACATCGCCCTGAAGCCGGAACTGCTCAACACTGTGGTCATGGTTCCGGAAGCCCTGCCGATCTCCGGTTTGTGGAGTTATATCCACTACCTCAAGGATCAGGGCCTGAATAACGGCCGTTACTGGCTGGCGTTCTGGGTCAAGGTGCTGCAGCCCGTGGTCACCGCCGCGCTGGTGCTGATGGCGATCTCGTTCATCTTCGGCCCGTTGCGCTCCGTGACCCTCGGTCAGCGGGTCTTCACCGGCGTGCTGGTGGGCTTCGCGTTCCGGATCGCCCAGGATTTGCTTGGCCCGTCGAGCCTGGTGTTCGGCTTCTCGCCGCTGTTTGCGGTGCTGGTGCCGACCGCGATCTGCGCCCTGGCCGGGTTCTGGCTGCTGCGCCGCGCCGGGTGAGCCTGCGCTTATGAGCAAAAAATGCCCCGTTCGAGAGATCGGGGCATTTTTGTTCTGGTCAGCAAAGATGACGTCCTGCCCGAGCATCAGGTACAATTCCCGGCTATTTTTCAGCGGGCAGTCTGCCTGCAGCCTTTTTGAGTGTTGATCCGTGAGTGATTTGAGTCATATCCGCAATTTCTCCATCATCGCCCACATTGACCATGGCAAGTCGACGCTGGCCGATCGATTCATCCAGATGTGCGGCGGCCTTGCCGAGCGTGAAATGGAAGCCCAGGTACTGGACTCCATGGACCTCGAGCGCGAGCGCGGGATCACCATCAAGGCCCACAGCGTGACTCTGTACTACACCGCCAAAGACGGTATCAAGTACCAGCTGAACTTCATCGACACCCCAGGCCACGTCGACTTCACCTATGAAGTCAGCCGTTCCCTGGCGGCCTGCGAAGGCGCGCTGCTGGTGGTGGACGCGGGGCAGGGCGTCGAAGCCCAGTCCGTGGCCAACTGCTACACCGCCATCGAGCAAGGCCTGGAAGTCATGCCGGTGCTGAACAAGATCGACCTGCCGCAGGCCGATCCGGACCGCGTGAAGGAAGAAATCGAAAAAATCATCGGCATTGACGCCACCGACGCCGTCGAGTGCAGCGCCAAGACCGGCCTGGGCGTCGACGAAGTGCTCGAGCGCCTGGTCAAGACCATCCCCGCGCCTACCGGCAATATCGAAGATCCGCTGCAGGCGTTGATCATCGACTCCTGGTTCGACAACTACCTGGGGGTTGTCTCCCTGGTACGCGTGCGCCATGGCCGTGTGAAGAAAGGCGACAAGATCCTGGTCAAATCCACCGGCAAGATCCACCTGGTGGACAGCGTCGGTGTGTTCAACCCGAAGCATACTGCCACCGTTGATCTGAAAGCCGGTGAAGTCGGCTTCATCATCGCCGGCATCAAGGACATCCACGGCGCGCCGGTGGGTGACACCCTGACCTTGAGCAGCACCCCTGACGTCGACGTGCTGCCGGGCTTCAAACGCATCCAGCCGCAGGTCTACGCCGGCCTGTTCCCGGTCAGCTCCGACGACTTCGAAGACTTCCGCGAAGCCCTGCAGAAGCTGACCCTCAACGACTCGTCGTTGCAGTACACCCCGGAAAGCTCCGACGCCCTGGGCTTCGGCTTCCGTTGCGGCTTCCTCGGCATGCTGCACATGGAGATCATCCAGGAGCGCCTTGAGCGCGAATACGACCTGGACCTGATCACCACCGCGCCAACCGTTATTTTTGAGCTGTTGCTGAAAAACGGTGAAACGATTTACGTCGACAACCCGTCCAAGCTCCCGGACCTGTCTTCCATCGAAGACATGCGTGAGCCGATCGTGCGCGCCAATATTCTTGTGCCGCAGGAGCACCTGGGCAACGTCATTACCCTGTGTATCGAGAAGCGCGGCATCCAGCACGACATGCTGTTCCTCGGAACCCAGGTACAAGTGACCTACGATTTGCCGATGAACGAAGTGGTCCTGGACTTCTTCGACCGTCTCAAATCCACCAGTCGCGGCTATGCTTCGCTGGATTACCATTTCGATCGTTACCAATCGGCTAATCTGGTGAAACTGGATGTGTTGATCAACGGCGACAAGGTCGATGCCCTGGCACTGATCGTGCACAAGGACAACGCGCACTACAAAGGTCGACAGTTGACCGAGAAGATGAAAGAACTGATTCCGCGCCAGATGTTCGACGTCGCGATCCAGGCCGCCATTGGCGGGCAGATCATTGCGCGGACTTCCGTCAAGGCACTCAGAAAGAACGTACTGGCCAAATGCTACGGTGGCGACGTCAGCCGTAAGCGCAAGCTGCTTGAGAAGCAAAAGGCCGGTAAAAAACGCATGAAGCAAGTGGGCAACGTGGAAATTCCACAAGAAGCCTTCCTTGCGGTGCTCAGGTTGGATAGTTAGGTCCTATGTCGCTAAATTTCCCGCTGTTGCTGGTCATCGCCGTTGCCGTTTGCGGACTCCTGGCGTTGCTCGATCTGGTGTTCTTCGCCCCGCGTCGGCGGGCGGCTATCGCGTCCTATCAGGGCAGCGTCAGCCAGCCCGATGTCGTGGTGATCGAGAAGCTGAACAAAGAGCCTTTGCTGGTTGAATACGGCAAATCGTTCTTTCCGGTGCTTTTCATCGTGCTGGTGCTGCGCTCGTTCCTGGTGGAGCCGTTCCAGATTCCGTCGGGGTCGATGAAACCGACCCTGGACGTGGGCGACTTCATCCTGGTGAACAAGTTTTCCTACGGGATCCGCTTGCCGGTGATCGACAAGAAAGTCATCGAGATCGGTGACCCGCAGCGCGGCGATGTGATGGTGTTCCGCTACCCGAGCGATCCGAACGTCAACTACATCAAGCGTGTGGTCGGCCTGCCAGGTGACGTGATTCGCTATACCAGCGACAAGCGCCTGTTCATCAACGGCGAGTCGGTGGCCGAGAAGCTGCTGGGCGCCGAGCCGAACACCCTGGGCAGCGCCGAGCTGTATCAGGAAAAACTCGGTGCGGTGGAGCACGAAATCCGCAAGGAAATGAGCCGCTACCGCGCAATGCCCGATGGCGAATGGAAAGTGCCGGCCGGGCACTATTTCATGATGGGCGACAACCGCGACAACTCCAACGACAGCCGCTATTGGGATGATCCCACCATTCCCAAGGACCTGCTGGGCATGGTTCCCGACCAGAATATCGTCGGCAAGGCCTTCGCGGTCTGGATGAGCTGGCCGGAACCCAAGCTCAGCCACCTGCCGAACTTCTCGCGGGTCGGGCTGATCAAGTAATACAGACGGCGCTGTGATCACAGCGCCGAATGCTTTTCTGGGGCTGGGACAATTTCCGGCCTCATGCAGCACCAATCAGGATTTGAATTTGAACACTGCGTCAATCGTCGATGGCCGCCGGTGCCACCAAACAGATATGGGTAAACCGTGAGCGTTTCTCTAAGCCGTCTCGAGCACCTGCTCGGCTACACCTTCAAGGACCAGGAACTGATGGTCCTTGCCCTCACACACCGCAGTTTTGCTGGGCGTAACAACGAACGCCTGGAATTCCTCGGTGACGCCATCCTCAATTTCGTTGCCGGTGAAGCGCTCTTCGAACGCTTCCCGCAAGCCCGTGAAGGCCAGTTGTCGCGCTTGCGTGCGCGGCTGGTGAAGGGCGAGACCCTGGCCGTGCTGGCCCGTGGTTTTGGCCTGGGCGAGTACCTGCGCCTGGGCTCCGGTGAGTTGAAAAGCGGCGGTTTCCGTCGCGAGTCGATCCTGGCCGACGCCCTTGAAGCGCTGATCGGCGCCATCTATCTGGATGCGGGCATGGAAGCGGCCAAGGCGCGCGTCACCGCCTGGCTGACGTCCGAGATCGAAAGCCTGACCCTGGTCGACACCAACAAAGATCCCAAGACCCGCCTGCAGGAATTCCTGCAGTCCCGCGGGTGCGAACTGCCACGCTACGAAGTGGTGGATATCCAGGGTGAGCCCCATTGCCGCGTCTTTTTCGTGGAATGTGAAATCACCTTATTGAATGAAAAAAGCCGAGGTCAGGGTGTGAGCCGTCGTATTGCCGAACAGGTAGCGGCCGCTGCAGCACTGATTGCCCTGGGCGTGGAGAATGGCCATGACTGATTCAACCGCAACACGCTGTGGCTATGTCGCCATCGTCGGCCGTCCCAACGTGGGCAAGTCCACGCTGCTCAACCACATCCTCGGCCAGAAGCTTGCGATCACCTCGCGCAAGCCGCAGACCACCCGCCACAACATGCTGGGCATCAAGACCGAAGGCGCCGTACAAGCGGTCTACGTCGACACCCCGGGCATGCACAAAGGCGGCGAGAAAGCCCTGAACCGCTACATGAACAAGACCGCCTCGGCCGCGTTGAAAGACGTCGACGTGGTGATCTTCGTGGTCGACCGCACCAAGTGGACCGACGAAGACCAGATGGTTCTCGAACGTGTGCAATATGTCACCGGCCCGTTGATCGTCGCGCTGAACAAGACCGACCGCATCGAAGACAAAGCCGAGCTGATGCCGCACCTGAGCTGGCTGCAGGAACAACTGCCGAATGCCCAGATCATGCCGATCTCGGCCCAGCACGGGCACAACCTCGAAGCCCTGGAGCGCGTGATCGCCGGCTACCTGCCGGAGAACGAGCACTTCTTCCCGGAAGACCAGATCACCGACCGCAGCAGCCGTTTCCTCGCCGCCGAACTGGTACGCGAGAAAATCATGCGCCAGATGGGCGCCGAGCTGCCGTACCAGATCACCGTCGAAATCGAAGAGTTCAAGCAGCAGGGCAAAACCCTGCATATCCATGCGCTGATCCTCGTCGAACGTGACGGCCAGAAGAAAATCATCATTGGCGACAAGGGCGAGCGCATCAAGCGCATCGGCACCGAAGCGCGCAAGGACATGGAATTGCTGTTCGATTCCAAGATCATGCTGAACCTGTGGGTGAAGGTGAAGGGTGGCTGGTCCGATGATGAGCGCGCATTGCGCTCCCTGGGTTACGGCGACCTGTAAGAACACCGCAGGGCAAAAAATGTGGGAGGGGGCTTGCCCCCGATAGCAGAGTGTCAGTCACTAAATATTTTGACTGAGCCACCGCCATCGGGGGCAAGCCCCCTCCCACATTAGGTTTGTGTCGTTTTCACTAGTGCATTCCAGCAACGAGAACCCATGTCCTCAACCCCGCCTCCCAGCCAGCCCGCCTACGTGCTGCACAGCCGCGCCTACCGCGAGACCAGCGCCTTGGTGGACTTCCTCACGCCCCAAGGTCGCCTGCGCGCGGTGTTGCGCAGTGCGCGGGGCAAGGCGGGCACGTTGGCGCGGCCATTCGTGGCGCTGGACGTGGAGTTTCGTGGCAAGGGCGAGCTGAAAAACGTCGGCCGACTGGAAAGCGTCGGCAACTCTGCCTGGCTCAATGGCGAAGCGCTGTTCAGTGGCCTCTATCTCAATGAATTGCTGATCCGCCTGCTGCCGGCCGAAGACCCGCACCCGGCGGTCTTCGATCACTACGCCGCGACGCTGCTGGCCCTGGCCGAAGGCCGTCCGCTGGAGCCGCTGTTGCGCGCGTTCGAATGGCGCCTGCTCGACGACCTCGGCTATGGCTTCGAACTGAGTAACGACCTGCATGGCGAACCCATTGCCGCCGACGGCATGTATCGTCTGCAGGTCGACGCCGGCCTGGAGCGTGTGTACCTGCTGCAACCCGGCCTGTTCCAGGGCACCGAGCTGCTGGCCATGAGCGAAGCCGACTGGAGCGCCCCCGGCGCCTTGTCCGCCGCCAAGCGCCTGATGCGCCAGGCCCTGGCCGTGCATCTGGGCGGGCGGCCGCTGGTCAGTCGCGAGTTGTTTCGAAAGCCCTGACAACCCCGTGTATGCTGTGCAGCGTTTCTTTCCCCTTTTCAGGAGCGCTTCCGTGACCACCAGCAATCGCATTCTTCTCGGCGTCAATATCGACCACGTCGCCACGCTGCGCCAGGCCCGGGGCACCCGTTACCCAGACCCGGTCAAAGCCGCGCTGGATGCCGAAGAAGCGGGCGCCGACGGCATCACCGTACACCTGCGCGAAGACCGCCGTCACATCCAGGAGCGCGACGTGCTGCTGCTCAAGGACGTGCTGCAAACCCGCATGAACTTCGAAATGGGCGTCACCGAAGAAATGATGGCGTTCGCCGAGCGCATCCGCCCGGCGCATATCTGCCTGGTGCCGGAGACCCGTCAGGAGCTGACCACCGAAGGCGGCCTCGACGTGGCCGGCCAGGAAGCGCGGATCAAGGCTGCGGTGGAGCGTCTGTCGCAGATCGGCAGCGAAGTCTCGCTGTTCATCGACGCCGACGAGCGCCAGATCGAAGCCGCGCACCGGGTCGGTGCGCCGGCCATCGAATTGCACACCGGGCGTTATGCCGATGCGACCACGCCGAGCGAAGTCGCCGCCGAGTTGCAGCGCATTATCGACGGCGTGGCCCAAGGTCTGCGTGAAGGCCTGATCGTCAACGCCGGCCATGGCCTGCATTACCACAACGTCGAAGCCGTGGCGGCGATCAAGGGCATCAACGAGCTGAACATCGGCCACGCGCTGGTGGCGCATGCGCTGTTCGTCGGTTTCAAAGGTGCGGTCGCCGAGATGAAGGCCCTGATCCTGGCCGCTGCCAAACACTAAAAGCAATGAAGATCCAATGTGGGAGGGGGCTTGCCCCCGATAGCGGTGTGTCAGTCAACTCATCTCTAGCTGACCCACCGCAATCGGGAGCAAGCCCCCTCCCACATAAGTCCTCGGTGTTTTTGGCATGCGGCAATGCGAAGTCTTACTGTTTAGCCGTCGCAGGTGTATCGTATCTGCCCTTTGCAGGCCCTCGGCCCGCAGCAGATACGTGAGGTTGTTGTGTCCCGATCCTTTTCCCGTCGACAAATCCTGGGTGGTCTTGCCGGCCTGGCCGTAGTGGGCGTCGGTGCCGGTGGCGGCTACCGCTACTGGCTGGGGAAAGTCGCCGAGGCCGAGGCGGGACACGACTACGAACTGATCGCCGCGCCCCTCGATGTGGAACTGGTGCCGGGGCACAAGACCCAAGCCTGGGCGTTCGGCCCGTCGGCCCCCGGCACCGAGCTGCGCGTGCGCCAGGGCGAATGGCTGCGGGTGCGTTTCATCAACCACCTGCCGGTCGCCACCACCATCCATTGGCATGGCATCCGCCTGCCGCTGGAAATGGACGGCGTGCCCTACGTCTCGCAATTGCCGGTGTTGCCCGGCGAATACTTCGACTACAAGTTCCGCGTGCCCGACGCCGGCAGCTACTGGTATCACCCCCATGTGAACAGCAGCGAAGAACTCGGCCGGGGCCTGGTCGGCCCGCTGATCGTGGAAGAGCGCGAACCCACTGGTTTCAAGCACGAACGCACCCTCAGCCTAAAAAGCTGGCACGTCGACGAAGAGGGGGCCTTTGTCGCCTTCAGCGTGCCCCGTGAAGCGGCGCGTGGTGGTACGGCCGGGCGCCTGTCGACCATCAATGGCGTGGCCCAGGCGGTGATCGATTTGCCGGCCGGGCAGATCACCCGTGTGCGCTTGCTCAACCTCGACAACACGCTGACCTATCGCCTTAATATTCCCGACGCCGACGCGCAGATCTATGCGCTGGACGGCAACCCCATCGAGCCGCGCCCCTTGGGCAAGGAATACTGGCTCGGCCCGGGCATGCGCCTCTGCCTGGCGATCAAGGCACCGCCGGCGGGCGAAGAATTGTCGATCCGCAACGGCCCGGTGCGCCTGGGCACGTTCCGTTCGGTGGCCAACGCCGACGCGCCGAGCGCATGGCCGCCGGCGCTGCCCGCCAACCCGATCAGCGAGCCGGACCTGGCCAACGCCGAGAAACTCAACTTCAATTTCGAATGGGTCGGTTCGGTGTCGGTCAACGTCGACAACGGCAAACCGCCGAGCCTGTGGCAGATCAACGGCCAGGCCTGGGACATCACCGACAAGGCCTGCGCCGACCGCCCGATTGCCAAGCTGGAGAAGGGCAAAAGCTACATCTTCGAACTGAAAAACATGACCCAATACCAGCACCCGATCCACCTGCACGGCATGAGCTTCAAGGTGATCGCTTCGAACCGCCACACGGTGATTCCGTACTTCACCGACACCTACCTGCTGGGCAAGAACGAACGTGCCCGCGTCGCGCTGGTGGCGGATAACCCGGGCGTGTGGATGTTCCACTGCCATGTGATCGACCACATGGAAACCGGCCTGATGGCCGCCATCGAGGTAGCGTGATGCGCCAGTTTCGCCCCACGGCGATCATCGACCGCAGCCGCGACCAAGACTTCATGCGCGAAGCCCTGGCCCTGGCGGCACAGGGCGCGGCGTTGGGCGAAGTGCCGGTGGGCGCGGTGCTGGTGCAGGACGGTGTGATCATCGGCCGTGGCTTCAATTGCCCGATCAGCGGCAACGACCCCAGCGCCCATGCCGAAATGGTCGCCATCCGCGCCGCCGCCCAGGCGCTGAGCAACTATCGCCTGCCCGGCAGCACGCTGTATGTAACGCTGGAACCGTGCAGCATGTGCGCGGGCCTGATCGTGCATTCGCGCATTGCGCGGGTGGTCTACGGCGCACTGGAGCCGAAGGCGGGGATTGTGCAAAGCCAAGGGCAGTTTTTTACCCAGGGCTTTCTCAACCATCGGGTGCTGTTTGAAGGCGGGGTACTGGCCGAGGAATGCGGGGCGGTGTTGAGCGAGTTCTTCAAGGCCCGCAGAGCCAAACCAGCCCTCTAAAGAACACTGATGACCAAATGTGGGAGGGGGCTTGCCCCCGATGGCGGTGGGTCAGCTATAGATAAGCTGACTGACACACTGCTATCGGGGGCAAGCCCCCTCCCACATTTTTGATCTCCATTTTTTCAGGGAGATTGGGGTTACTTCCTGGCGATGATCACCGCCCGCATCGGCGCCGGCAGCCCTTCGATGGTCTTGCTGTGATCGTCCGGGTCGAGGAAGTCACTCAGCGACTGATACTTCATCCACTCCGTCCCCCGCTGTTCTTCAACCGTGGTCACACTCACATCCACACAGCGCACCTCACTGAACCCGGCCCGGCGCAGCCACAGCATCAACGCCGGCACCGATGGCAGGAACCATACGTTGCGCATCTGCGCGTAGCGGTCTTCCGGCACCAGCACCTGTTGCTGATCGCCTTCGATCACCAGCGTTTCCAGCACCAGTTCACCGCCTTTGACCAGGCAGTCTTTCAGCGCCAGCAAATGCTCGATCGGTGAGCGACGGTGGTAGAACACGCCCATGGAAAACACAGTGTCGAAGCCTTCCAGGTTCGCCGGCAAGTCCTCGAACGGGAACGGCAGGTGCCAGGCGTTCGGTGCCGACAGGTAACGTTGCACCGCCTGGAACTGGCAGAAGAACAGCCAGTTCGGGTCCACGCCGATCACACTGTCGGCACCGGCGCCGAGCATGCGCCACATGTAATACCCATTGCCGCAGCCTACATCGAGAATGCGCTTGCCCTTCAGGTCCAGGTGCGGCGCGACCCGCGACCACTTCCAGTCCGAACGCCATTCGGTGTCCACATGCACGCCGAACAAGTGGAACGGGCCCTTGCGCCACGGGCACAGGCCCATCAATGCGCTGTGCATCTGCGCGCGCGTGGCATCGTCGCAATCGCTGTCGAGGGTCAGGCCATTGAGCAAATCGACTTCGCTGGGCTGGATCTTCGGCAATGCATCCAGCGCGCTCTGCCAGCGCTCCAGGTCGCCATGCCCCTTTTCCATCTTGCTATCGAGTTGCGCTTGCAGGCCCTGGGCCCACACGGCCAGGGGAGTGCCGACCAGATGGCGGGCGAGGGGGGACAGATCAATCATGGCAAGGCAATCAACGAGGCAAAGTTAAGACACTGGAACCACGGCACGACTTTCGAGAACCCGGCCGCCAGCAGGCGTTCGCGGTGTTCTTCGAGGCTGTCGGGCTTCATGACGTTTTCGATGGCGCTGCGCTTCTGGGCGATTTCCAGCTCGCTGTAGCCGTTGGCGCGTTTGAACGCGATGTGCAGGTCGGTGAGCAGCGCGTGTTCTTCAAGGTCATTGAAGCGCAGCTTTTCCGAGAGGATCAGCGCACCGCCGGGCAACAACGCCTGGCGGATGCGCCCGAGCAACGCCAGGCGCTGATCGGGGGCGATGAATTGCAGGGTGAAGTTCAGCGCCACCACCGAGGCCGGCTGGAACTGCAGCGCGAGGATATCGCCCTCGATCACCTGGACCGGCAGCAACTCCTGGAACATCGAGTCCTGGCCATTGAGGTACTCGCGGCAGCGCTCGACCATCGCCGTCGAATTATCCACCGCGATGACGTGGCAGCCGTCGGTACGCACGTGGCGGCGCAACGCCTGGGTGACCGCGCCGAGGGAGGACCCCAGGTCGTACAGCACACTGTTGGGCTGGGCGAACTGCGCGGCGAGCACGCCGAGGTTTTCGACGATGGTCGGATAACCGGGCACCGAGCGCTTGATCATGTCCGGGAACACCCGCACCACGTCTTCGTTAAAGGCGAAGTCCGGCACCTGGGGCAGGGGCTGGGCGAATAGGCGATCGGGTTCTTTGCTCACGGTTGTTCCGGCGACGAGGGGGGAAAGGCGGGCATTTTAGCCAAGTTGCTCCTTGGATGCGCGGGTTGTCTGATGGAACGCCGAGGCGGTGATGCCCCATTGGCCGAGCCAGTAAGTGGCGATCAGCAGATACGGCGCCGCGTCGAAGCTCAGCACAAAGCGATTGATACCGATCAGCGTGTCGGAAACCACAAACGATACGGCCCCCGCCGCCGCCAGTAGCGCCGAACGCTTGGGCACCGCGCTGCCCAGTCGCGCCAGCGCCCGCCAGAGCATCGCGCTGATCACCAAGGCGTAGACCACCACTGGAATCAGCAAGTCGCCGAGGCCATGGGCGATCAGGATGCTCAGCAGCATCGCGCCGACGCCCAGCGCCAGCACCAACGGCAGCCATGCCAAGCGTCGGCAGTCGCTGAAATAGGCTTTGAGGTACGCCAGGTGCGCGCACAGAAACGCGCCCAGGCCAAAGATAAACAAGTCGCCCGGCCACGCCAGCAACACATCGCCGACCAGGGAGAAAATCAGCCCCAGGCTGATCCAGCGTCGATAGTCGCTCGGCGGCGCATCATGCAGCCAGCCCAGCAGCGCCAGCACCGGCAACGGTTTGACCAGCAGGCACAGTAACGCCGCGTGGACGGTCAGGCCGTAGATAAAGGTGCCGGCGCCCATCAACGCAAGAATCAGCCATGGCATATCAGTTCACCGTGATGGCGCAGTCGAACGTCTCGGCCGGTTCGGCTTCCGGTTCCCAGGGTTGCTGGGAAGTCAGGCGCAAACGGCCCTGGCCGGCCGCAAAGGCTTGGAAGCGCCAGGTGGACTGGCCGCCGCCGCCGATCACGCCGGATTCCGTGCTGCTGTAGACCTCGGGCCCCAGGGCGCGCAGCACGCCGCCGGCGGAATCCTGAATGGCCCAGCGGTAGCCGGTGGTGGGGTTGCTTGGCAGGGTCAGGATCAGGTTTTGTCCGTTTTTGAGCTGGAGCGGGCAGGCGCTCTGTTTTTCCACGCTGACGTTTTGCTGCGGGGCACTGGCGCACGCGGCCAGCAGGGCAAGGCTCAAGGGGAGAAGCAGGCGGGCAGCGGTCATGAAGACTCCGTTGATGTGCGACGAAGGGCGAGCATAACCGAAGATGCGACAGGGTGTGACAAGAGGGCGGCGACGGACGCCATCGCGCGCAAGCCCGCTCCCACATCTTGGCCGCCTTCCAAAGGATGTACACGGTCAAGTGTGGGAGCGGGCTTGCGCGCGATGACGCCCGCCCAAGCGCTAAAGGACGATCAGAACAGCACCTTGGCCACGTCCGCAAAGCGCTTGGCGAAGTGCACGGTCATCCCTTCCTTCAGATACTCCGGCAATTCCTCAAAGCTGCCGCGATTCGGCTCCGGCAAAATCAGCTCGTGAATCTTCTGGCGCCGCGCCGCGATCACCTTCTCACGCACCCCGCCAATCGGCAGGACATGCCCGGTCAGCGTCAGCTCGCCGGTCATGGCCACGCCTTTCTTCGGTGGCTGGTTGCGTGCCAGCGACAACAGCGCACTGGCCATGGTCACGCCAGCGCTGGGGCCGTCCTTCGGCGTGGCGCCTTCGGGGACGTGCAGGTGGACGAAGGCTTCATCGAAGAACTTCGGATCACCGCCAAACGATTTCAGGTTGGAGCTGACGTAGCTGTAGGCGATTTCAGCGGATTCTTTCATCACCTCACCCAACTGCCCGGTGAGCTTGAAGCCGCGGTTGAGCGTGTGGATGCGGGTCGCCTCGATCGGCAGGGTCGCGCCGCCCATGCTGGTCCAGGCCAGGCCGGTGATCACGCCGACGCCAGACAGCACTTGTTCGTTGCGGAACACCGGGATGCCCAGGGAGCTCTCCAGGTCCTTGGTGCCGATCTTGATCACCGCGTCCGGCTCATCCAGCAGCTTGACCACCGCCTTGCGTACCAGCTTGCCCAGTTGTTTCTCCAACTGGCGCACCCCGGCTTCGCGGGCGTAGCCGTCGATCAATGCGCGCAGGGCGCCGTCGCTGATGGTCAGGCTGTTTTTCGACACGCCGGCTTTTTCCAGCTGCTTAGGCCACAGGTGGCGCTTGGCGATGGCGACTTTCTCTTCGGTGATATAGCCCGACAGGCGAATCACTTCCATGCGGTCCAGCAGGGGGCCGGGGATCGAGTCGAGGGTGTTGGCGGTACACACGAACAGCACTTTCGACAGGTCCAGGCGCAGGTCCAGGTAGTGGTCGAGGAATTCGACGTTCTGTTCCGGGTCGAGGGTTTCCAGCAGCGCCGAAGCCGGGTCGCCCTGGAAGCTCTGGCCCATCTTGTCGATCTCGTCGAGCATGATCACCGGGTTCATCACTTCCACATCTTTGAGCGCCTGCACCAGCTTGCCGGGCAGGGCGCCGATGTAGGTGCGGCGATGACCCTTGATCTCGGCCTCGTCGCGCATGCCGCCGACGCTGAAGCGATAGAACGGCCGCCCGAGGGATTCGGCAATCGATTTACCCACGCTGGTCTTGCCCACGCCCGGCGGGCCGACCAGCAGCACGATGGAACCGGCGACTTCGCCTTTATAAGCGCCCACCGCGAGGAATTCGAGGATACGACTCTTGATGTCGTCCAGCCCGGCATGGTGTTTGTCCAGGACCTTGCGTGCATGTTTCAGGTCGAGCTTGTCCTTGCCGTACACGCCCCACGGCACCGAGGTTGCCCAGTCCAGGTAGTTGCGCGTCACCGCGTATTCCGGCGAACCGGTTTCGAGGATCGACAGTTTGTTCAGTTCTTCATCAATGCGTTTCTGCGCCTGGGCTGGCAGCACTTTGCCTTCCAGGCGCTGTTCGAACTGTTCGACGTCGGCGCTGCGGTCGTCCTTGGTCAGGCCCAGCTCCTGCTGGATGACCTTGAGCTGTTCCTTGAGGAAGAATTCGCGCTGGTGCTCGCCGATCTTGCGGTTCACCTCGGCGGAGAGTTCTTTTTGCAGGCGCGCGACTTCGACTTCCTTGCGCAGCATCGGCAGGACTTTTTCCATGCGTTTGAGCATGGGCACGCAATCCAGCACTTCCTGCAACTCATTGCCGGTGGCGGAGGTGAGGGCGGCGGCGAAGTCGGTCAGCGGCGACGGGTCGTTGGGGCTGAAGCGGTTGAGGTAGTTCTTCAACTCTTCGCTGTACAGCGGGTTGAGCGGCAGCAGTTCCTTGATCGCATTGATCAGCGCCATGCCGTAGGCCTTGACCTCATCGGTCGGCTCGGTCGGCTGGTGCGGGTATTCGACTTCCACCAGGTACGGTGGGCGATGGTGCTTGAGCCAGGTGCGAATCCGCACGCGGGTCAGGCCCTGGGCGACGAATTGCAGTTTGCCGTTTTCGCGGCTGGCGTGGTGGACCTTGACCAGGGTGCCGTACAGCGGCAGCGCGGAGGTGTCGAAATGCCGCGGGTCTTCGGGCGGCGTGTCCATGAAGAACAGGGCCAGGGAGTGATGGTCGGATTTGCTCACCAACTCCAGGGTTTCGGCCCACGGCTCTTCATTGACGATCACCGGCAATACTTGCGCCGGGAAGAACGGTCGATTGTGAATCGGGATGATGTAGACCTTGTCCGGCAGGTTCTGCCCAGGCAGGGCCAGGCCGGTATTGGACGAGTGAACCTCGGCGTTTTCAGGGTCGGCGTATTCGTTGGCGTCGTAATCGGGGGTATCTTGCTGGTCGCTCATGGGGCACCTGCATCAGGAAGTATGCAAGTTAGATGGGGCGGGCCAGCGGCGGTTTCAATGGCGGGGGCTAGATAGCAACATATTGCATGAAATTACTGCAGAGACTCGGTCAAGGTGGGAGGGGGCTTGCTCCCACAAGGTTAACCGCATGCCGTCAGCTGATTTTGTGCAGGTAGGCGGGCAGGGGCTGTTCCGGCAACACCGACAATACCTTCAACCGCTGCAACATCCGCTGCCGCGCCCGTTGCAGGTGCTCGCGCAGGTTCAACGCCGCCGCATCGAACGCGCCGTGCAGCAACAATTCAAGGATCAAGCGGTGTTCGGCGAGCATCGCCGGGTCGGCGCCGATCCCCAGCAAGCGATAGAAAATCCGACTGATGATCATCGGGCTCTGGCCCTGGCGGATCAGCGCGGCGATCTTGCGGTTCTGCAGGCCGGCGAGGCAGCGTTGGTGCAAGTCTTCTTCGATCTGCTCGATGGCTTCGAGGCTGCACTGCGGGCTGTCCTGGGCGTCGAGCACGCGTTGCAACATGGCTTCGAGCAGCGCGCGGTCAAGGTTCGGCGCGCTCTGGCGCAGCGCCTCGGGCTCCAGGCAGGCGCGCAGTTCGTAGTCTTCGGTGACTTCCCGCGCCGTCAACGGCCCGGCCAGCCATTGGGAGTAGGGCTCTTTTTCCACCAGGCCACGGTCGCGCAGACGCATCAGCGCTTCACGCACCACTGCGCGGCTGACGCCATAGTGGTCGGCGGCGGCTTGCTCATCCAGGCGATAATGGCCAAAGGCTATGCAGGTGGACAGCGCCGCGCCGATTTCCTCGACGATCCGCTCGCCCAACGGCCGTGTATCCACCAACTCGTCCTCGTCGTTCAGGCCCAGGTGCGCAGCGCTCAGCGGCAGGCGCAGCGGTTCCATGGCCACGCCCTCGGGGTTGATCAGGTAACCGCGCCCGTTGAAACGGCAGATCAACCCTTCGGCATGCAGCAGGTCCAGCGCCTTGCGCACCGGCACGCGGCTGGTGCCGAACAATTCGGCCAGCGGTGCTTCGAGCAGGACCAAGCCGTGGCGGGCGGTGCCGTTGACGATCGCGTCACGCAAAAGCTGGTGAATCATCGCGTAACGGGAGGCCGAGGCGGACACTGCTTTCATCGTGTTCTCTGAGGTAAAGAGGTCTGGTGTATGTAGGACGAAGCCGGGGATTCTCTCATAGATGCGCCTGTCACTCCGCGCCACGTCGGTGGCACTTTTTTGGGGCCTTGAATCTAGGACTGTTACTTTTCTGCACTAAAATGTACTTATTAATAAAAGATACATTATTGGCTTGGGCGTGCGTTGCAGAGTCCGCGCCAGGTTTTTTTGCTTCCTACAAAACCATCTAGCCCGGCGCTCTGGTCGATAAAGCGCAACCGCGGGAAAAGCCATCGACACAGACTGGCACGAAAGCTGCCTTTATTAAATGTACATTTTATTAATATGTACGTTTTATGAGGGTCAACCTGATGTCAGACGCCACTTCAATGGCCGAGGATTTCGCCAGCGGTCGCAGCGACCCGGTGCAAGCCCTCGAACAGGCGCTCGACCACGCGAGCCGCGCGGCCGCGGTGTTTATCACCCTGACCGCCGACCGCGCCCGCCGCGAAGCCGAAGCCGCCGCCGCCCGGTGGCGCGCCGGCCAGCCCTTGAGTGTGTTCGACGGCGTGCCCCTGGCCTGGAAAGACCTGTTCGACGTGGCCGGCAGCGTCACCACCGCCGGCGCCGCCTACCGCCGCGACGCGCCCGCCGCCTTGCTCGATGCGCCGAGCGTGGGCCTGTTGTGCCGCGCCGGGATGGTCAGCGTGGGCAAGACCAACCTCAGCGAGCTGGCCTATTCCGGCCTTGGCCTGAACCCGCATTTCGGCACGCCGCACAACCCCCATGGGCGTGACCAGCCGCGGATTCCCGGCGGTTCGTCGTCCGGTTCGGCGGTGGCCGTCGCCGCCGGCATCGTGCCCATCGCCATGGGCACCGACACCGCTGGTTCGATCCGCATCCCCGCCGCCTTCAACGGCCTGGTCGGTTACCGCAGCAGCAGTCGGCGCTACAGCCGCGACGGTGTGTTCCCGCTGGCCCGCACCCTCGACAGCCTCGGCCCGCTGACCCGCAGCGTGCGTGATGTGCTGGCCATCGACGACCTGCTCAACGGCCGCCGGAAAACCCATCGCGCCCGCAGCCTCAAGGGCCTGCGCCTGGTGCTTGAGCAACGCCTGCTGGATGACGTGCAACCGGCGGTGCGCAACAACCTGCTGCGCGCCGTCGAGCAACTCAACGCCGCCGGCGCGCTGATCGACGTGCGCCCGTGCGCCACCTTCCAGGCCACCCTGGAACTGATCCAGCAGCAAGGCTGGCTCGGCGCGTTCGAAGCCTTCGCCCTGCACGAAGCGCTGCTCGACAGCCCCGACGCCGCTCGGCTCGATCCGCGTGTCCGGCGCCGCCTCGAAGCGGCGCGGTCGCTGCCGGCCAGCCGCCTGATCCAACTGATCGACGCGCGTCGCCGTCTGCAACAGCAACTGGTCGACGAACTCGACGGCGCCCTGTTGATCACCCCGACCGTCGCCCATGTCGCCCCGGCGCTGGCAGCGCTGGAAGTCGACGACGAACGCTTTGCAAGCACCAACCTCGCCACCCTGCGCCTGACCATGCCCGGCAGTTTGCTCGACATGCCCGGCGTCACCTTGCCCAGCGGCTGCGACGCCCTGGGCTTGCCCACCGGGCTGCTGCTCAGCGCCCCGACGGGGGAAGACGCACGCCTGTTGCGGGCGGCGCTGTCCGTCGAATTCCAACTGACTATCTAAGGAGACACCCCCATGGCTAAAGACATCCTCTGTGCATTCGGCGTCGACGTTGACGCCGTCGCCGGCTGGCTCGGTTCCTACGGCGGCGAAGACTCGCCCGACGACATTTCCCGCGGCCTGTTCGCCGGTGAAATCGGCGCGCCGCGCCTGCTCAAACTGTTCGAGCGCTACGGCCTGCGCACCACCTGGTTCATCCCCGGCCACTCGATGGAAACTTTTCCCGCGCAAATGAAGGCGGTGGCCGACGCCGGTCACGAAATCGGCGTACACGGCTACAGCCACGAAAACCCGATCGCGATGACCGCCGAGCAGGAAGAAATCGTGCTCGACAAGTCCATCGAACTGATCACCCAAGTGACGGGCAAACGTCCGACTGGCTACGTCGCACCGTGGTGGGAATTCAGCAAGGTCACCAACGAGCTGCTGCTGAAAAAAGGCATCAAGTACGACCACAGCCTGATGCACAACGACTTCCACCCCTACTACGTGCGCAAGGGCGACAGCTGGACCAAGATCGACTACAGCCAGCACCCCGACACCTGGATGAAACCCCTGGTACGCGGCGAAGAAACCGACCTGGTGGAGATCCCGGCCAACTGGTACCTCGACGACCTGCCGCCGATGATGTTCATCAAAAAGGCGCCCAACAGCCACGGCTTCGTCAACCCGCGTCACCTCGAAGAAATGTGGCGCGACCAGTTCGACTGGGTCTACCGCGAACACGAACACGCGGTGTTCACCATGACCATCCACCCCGACGTGTCCGGCCGCCCGCAAGTGCTGCTGATGCTCGAACGCTTGATCGAACACATCCAGAGCCATGCCGGCGTGCGCTTCGTCACCTTCGACGAAATCGCCGATGACTTTATCCGTCGGCAACCGCGTACCTGATCCCCAGCCCTTGTAGGAGCGCGCTTGCTCGCGAAAAACCTGAGAACGCCGCGTGCATCCAGGATGCCCGCGTCATCGTTGATGATTTTCGCGAGCAAGCTCGCTCCTACAAGATGGGTTCAAACCGCGTAGCTGATCCCCCCCACCTTTGAGGCGCGATTCATGTCCATCTACAACAAGCTTGACCTGACTGGCTGGAAACCCCGGCAACTGACGTCCCAGGAAGTGCGCTTCGCCACCTGGATCGCGTTTTTCGCCTGGGTGTTTGCGGTGTACGACTTCATCCTGTTCGGCACGTTGCTGCCGGAGATCGGCCGGCACTTCGGCTGGGGCGAGGTGGAGCAAGCTGAAATCGCGACCTGGGTGGCGGTGGGCACGGCGGTGGTGGCGTTTGCCATTGGCCCCGTTGTCGACAAGTTGGGGCGACGCAAAGGGATCATCTTCACCGTGGCCGGTTCCGCAGTGTGCTCGGCGCTGACCGCGATCGGTGGGGCGTGGGGCAAGTCGCCGCTGATTCTGATCCGTTCGTTGGGCGGTCTGGGCTATGCCGAGGAAACCGTCAACGCCACGTATTTGAGCGAGCTGTATGGCGCCTCGGAAGACCCCCGACTGACCAAGCGTCGCGGGTTTATCTACAGCCTGGTGCAGGGCGGCTGGCCGGTCGGTGCATTGATTGCCGCCGGTTTGACCGCGCTGTTGCTGCCAATCATCGGCTGGCAGGGGTGCTTCATTTTTGCTGCGATCCCGGCCATCGTGATTGCGATCATGGCGCGCAAGCTCAAGGAGAGCCCGCAGTTCCAGATCCACCAGCGCATCAGCGAGCTGCGTAAAAGCGGCGCGGTGAGTGAAGCGCAAAACGTTGCCGTGACCTATGGCGTGGACTACGACGAGCACAGCAAAGCCGGCCTCAAAGCCGCCTTCCGAGGCCCGGCCCGCCGCGCCACCCTGGTGATCGGCGCCGCGCTGTTGCTCAACTGGGCGGCGATCCAGGTGTTCAGCGTGCTCGGCACGTCGGTGATCGTCAGCGTTCACCACATCTCGTTCGAGAACTCACTGATCATCCTCGTGCTGTCGAACCTGGTGGGTTACTGCGGTTACCTCAGCCACGGCTGGATGGGCGACAAGATCGGCCGCCGCAATGTCATCGGCCTGGGCTGGATGCTCGGCGGGCTGTCGTTCGCCGGGATGCTGTTCGGCCCGAGCAACATGGCGATGGTGGTCGGGCTGTACAGCCTGGGCCTGTTCTTCCTGATCGGGCCGTATTCGGCGGCGTTGTTTTTTATCAGCGAAAGTTTCCCCACCAGCATCCGCGCCACCGGCGGCGCGATCATCCATGCCATGGGCCCGATCGGTGCGGTGGTCGCGGGGTTCGGCGCGACGCAAGTGTTGTCCGCCGGCAGCGACTGGCAGACCGCTGCCCTGTGGTTCGGCGCCGTGCCGTGCTTTTTGTCCGGCGTGCTGATGTTCGCCGCACGCCATGTGCGCCCGGAAACCGTGCAGTAAGGAGTGTTCGATGAACCGTAAAGTTGCCTTGATTACCGGTGCCGCCAGCGGCATCGGCCAAGCCCTCGCCGTGGCCTATGCGCGTTGCGGCGTGGCCGTGGTGGGCGGGTATTACCCGGCCGATCCCCATGACCCGCGCACCACCGTGTCCTTGGTGGAGCAAGCGGGCGGCGAGTGCCTGATGCTGCCGCTGGACGTCGGCGACAGTGCCTCGGTGGACGCCTTGGCGGCCCAGGCCGTGCAGCATTTTGGCCGCCTCGATTACGCGGTGGCCAATGCCGGTCTGCTGCGTCGGGCGCCGCTGCTGGAAATGACCGATCAGGTGTGGGACGAAATGCTCAATGTCGACCTGACCGGGGTGATGCGTACCTTCCGCGCAGCGACCCGGCATATGCCCGCAGGCGGTGCGCTGGTGGCGATTTCGTCGATTGCCGGCGGCGTATATGGCTGGCAGGAACACAGCCATTACGCGGCGGCCAAGGCCGGTGTGCCGGGGTTGTGCCGCTCGCTGGCGGTGGAACTGGCGCCGTTGGGGATTCGCTGCAATGCGGTGATCCCGGGCTTGATCGAGACGCCGCAATCGCTGGATGCGCAGAACTCCCTCGGGCCGCAAGGCCTGGCCAAGGCGGCGCGGGCGATTCCGCTGGGCCGGGTGGGCAGGGCGGATGAAGTGGCGTCGCTGGTGCAGTTTTTGACCAGTGATGCGTCGAGCTATTTGACCGGGCAAAGCATCGTCATCGACGGTGGCCTGACCGTGCGCTGGCCCGACTGACCCCACCTGGGTTCTGTGTTTTTTCAGGAGTTTGTGTATGCCCCAACTGACTAACCGCCGCGCCGTGATCACCGGCGCCGGCAGCGGCATCGGTGCCGCCATCGCCCGTGCCTATGCCGCTGAAGGCGCGCGCCTGCTGCTGGCCGACCGCAATGCCGTCAGCCTCGCCGAAACCGCCGTCACCTGCCGCAACCTCGGCGCGCAAGTGTTCGAGTGCCTGGCCGATGTCGGCACCGTCGAAGGCGCCCAGGCCAGTGTCGACCGTTGCGTCGAACATTTCGGCGGCATCGATATTCTGGTCAACAACGCCGGCATGCTCACCCAGGCGCGCTGCGTCGACCTTACGATCGAAATGTGGAACGACATGCTGCGCGTCGACCTCACCAGCGTCTTCGTCGCCAGCCAGCGCGCCTTGCCGCACATGCTGGCGCAGGGCTGGGGACGGATCATCAACGTCGCCTCGCAACTGGGGATCAAGGGCGGCGCCGAGCTGACCCACTACGCCGCGGCCAAGGCCGGGGTGATTGGCTTTACCAAATCCCTGGCGCTGGAAGTCGCCAAGGACAACGTGCTGGTCAACGCCATCGCGCCGGGGCCCATCGAAACGCCGCTGGTGGGCGGCATCAGCGACACCTGGAAGCGCGCCAAGGCCGCCGAACTGCCCCTGGGCCGCTTCGGCCTGGCCGACGAAGTGGCGCCGATCGCTGTGCTGCTGGCCAGCGAGCCGGGCGGCAACCTGTTCGTCGGCCAGACCCTGGGCCCGAACTCCGGCGACGTCATGCCATGAGCGGGGTATAGCCATGTGCGGACTCTGCGGGCTGCTCGGCGAAGACCTGCACTGGAGCGACCCCCTGGGCGACGAGTTGCCCCGGCGCCGCGAACGCCTGCGCCGGATCGCCGCGATCAACCAGGTGCTGGCGGTGTTCCGGCTCAAGGTCGAAGACTTCCAGGGCGCGTCGTACCTGCTGCTCGGCGCGACCGGCAAGCAGGCGTTGGCCAGCGGCCTGGATCAACTTTGGCAAGCGGCCGAAACCATGCTCGGGCGCCAGTTGGACCCCCTCGACCCGCAACTACTCGATCACTTGGAATGCCCCTTGTAGGAGCGAGCTTGCTCGCGAAAAGCCCGAGAGCGCCGCGTGCATCCAGGATGCCCGCGTCATCGTTGATGATTTTCGCGAGCAAGCTCGCTCCTACAAGGGGCGGAGGTAACATATGAGTATTGCCCTCAACGTCATCACCGGCTTCCTCGGCAGTGGCAAGACCAGCTTGCTCACGCGCCTGCTGCAGGGCGAAAGCCTCGGCGACACGGCGCTGCTGATCAATGAGTTCGGCGATGTCGGCATCGACCACCTGCTGGTGGAAGAGGTGGCCTTCAAGCGGGTGATCCTGGAAACCACCGGCCTGGCCGACCCGGCGCCGATCCTCGCGACCCTCAACAACGACGTGCAACTGCGCGGACGTGTTCATATCGGCCTGGATCAACTCTGGCAAGCGGCCGAAACCATGCTCGGGCGCCAGCTGGATCCCCTCGACCCGCAACTACTCGATCACTTGGAATGCTCCCTGTAGGAGCGAGCTTGCTCGCGAAAAGCCCGAGAACGCCGCGTGCATCCAGGATGCCCGCGTCATCGTTGATGATTTTCGCGAGCAAGCTCGCTCCTACAGGGGGCGGAGGTAACATATGAGTATTGCCCTCAACGTCATCACCGGCTTCCTCGGCAGTGGCAAGACCAGCTTGCTCACGCGCCTGCTGCAGGGCGAAAGCTTCGGCGACACGGCGCTGCTGATCAATGAGTTCGGCGACGTCGGCATCGACCACCTGCTGGTGGAAGAGGTCGCGCCGGACACGGTGCTGCTGCCCGGCGGCTGCGTGTGCTGCTCGATTCGCGGCGAACTCAAAGACGCATTGCTCAGCCTGCGGCGCCGATCCTCGCGACCCTCAACAACGACGTGCAACTGCGCGGACGTGTTCATATCGGCCTGGATCAACTCTGGCAAGCGGCCGAAACCATGCTCGGGCGCCAGCTGGACCCCCTCGACCCGCAACTACTCGATCACTTGGAATGCCCCTTGTAGGAGCGAGCTTGCTCGCGAAAAGCCCGAGAGCGCCGCGTGCATCCAGGATGCCCGCGTCATCGTTGACGATTTTCGCGAGCAAGCTCGCTCCTACAAGGGGCGGAGGTAACATATGAGTATTGCCCTCAACGTCATCACCGGCTTCCTCGGCAGTGGCAAGACCAGCTTGCTCACGCGCCTGCTGCAGGGCGAGAGCCTTGGCGACACGGCGCTGCTGCCCGGCGGCTGCGTATGCTGCTCGATTCGCGGCGAACTCAAAGACGCATTGCTCAGCCTGCGGCGCCGATCCTCGCGACCCTCAACAACGACGTGCAACTGCGCGGGCGTGTTCATATCGGCCTGGATCAACTCTGGCAAGCGGCCGAAACCATGCTCGGGCGCCAGCTGGACCCCCTCGACCCGCAACTACTCGATCACTTGGAATGCCCCCTGTAGGAGCGAGCTTGCTCGCGAAAAGCCCGAGAACGCCGCGTGCATCCAGGATGCCCGCGTCATCGTTGACGATTTTCGCGAGCAAGCTCGCTCCTACAAGGGGCGGAGGTAACATATGGGTATTGCCCTCAACGTCATCACCGGCTTCCTCGGCAGCGGCAAGACCAGCTTGCTCACGCGCCTGCTGCAGGGCGAGAGCCTTGGCGACACGGCGCTGCTGATCAATGAGTTCGGCGACGTCGGCATCGACCACCTGCTGGTGGAAGAGGTGGCCTTCAAGCGGGTGATCCTGGAAACCACCGGCCTGGCCGACCCGGCGCCGATCCTCGCGACCCTCAACAACGACGTGCAACTGCGCGGGCGTGTTCATATCGGCCTGGATCAACTCTGGCAAGCGGCCGAAACCATGCTCGGGCGCCAGCTGGACCCCCTCGACCCGCAACTACTCGATCACTTGGAATGCCCCCTGTAGGAGCGAGCTTGCTCGCGAAAAGCCCGAGAACGCCGCGTGCATCCAGGATGCCCGCGTCATCGTTGATGATTTTCGCGAGCAAGCTCGCTCCTACAAGGGGCGGAGGTAACATATGAGTATTGCCCTCAACGTCATCACCGGCTTCCTCGGCAGCGGCAAGACCAGCTTGCTCACGCGTCTGCTGCAGGGCGAGAGCCTTGGCGACACGGCGCTGCTGATCAATGAGTTCGGCGACGTCGGCATCGACCACCTGCTGGTGGAAGAGGTCGCGCCGGACACGGTGCTGCTGCCCGGCGGCTGCGTATGCTGCTCGATTCGCGGCGAACTCAAAGACGCATTGCTCAGCCTGTTGCAACGCCGCGAGCGCGGCGAGATCCCGGCCTTCAAGCGGGTGATCCTGGAAACCACCGGCCTGGCCGACCCGGCGCCGATCCTCGCGACCCTCAACAACGACGTGCAACTGCGCGGGCGTGTTCATATCGGCCTGGTCATCACCCTGGTCGACGCCAGCCACGCGGCCCTGCAGGAACGCCTGCACCCGGAATGGCTGGCCCAGGTGGCGGCGGCGGATCGCTTGCTGCTGAGCAAGACCGACCTTGTGGACGACTGCACGCCGCTGCGCCTGCACCTGCAGGCGCTGAACGCGGGCACGCCGATCCTTGATAGCCGCGACATCCACAGCGGCGATCAACTGCTGCTCGGCGCAGGTCTGCGCAGCGCCGAACCGGCCGCCGAAGTCAGGCGCTGGCAACTGCACCGGACCACCACCGCCCGCCACGGCGCCGCGCAAGTCTGCTGCCTGAGCTTCGACCGGCCGCTGGATTGGGTCGGTTTCGGAGTGTGGTTGTCGATGCTGTTAAGATGCCATGGCGAACGAATCCTTCGCGTCAAAGGACTGCTCAACGTGAACGCAAGCTCGGCCCCCATCGTCATTCATGGTGTGCAGCACTGCCTGCATGCGCCGGTCCACCTGCCAGCGTGGCCGGGCAGCGACCGCCAATCGCGCCTGGTGTTTATCCTGCGCGGCCTCGACCCGGTGCTGCTGCGCCGCTCGTTTGAGGCGTTTTCACGGCGGTTCGCGGCATGATCACCTTAAGAGTCCTCGGTACGTCGGTGACCTTGCTCGAATGCTTGCGCGTGCGGGCCGAACAGGAACTGGGCATTCGCCTGGTGTACCAGGTGCATGACGTCGAACAGGCCCAGCGCATCGCCGTGATGCAGCCCGACAGTTACGACCTGTACGACCAGTGGTTCCACAACGTCGACTTCGTGTGGCCCGCCCGCGCGATCCAACCCATCGACACGCGGCGCATCGCCTTGTGGCACGAGATCAACGACCTGCCCAAGCGCGGTCGCCTGTCGCCCAGCGACCGCCTGGGCAGTGGCAGCGTGCCCAGCGAGCGGTTGTTTGTGCAGCACGATGGCAGCCTCGGCAGCACGGTCACCGAACGCATCAGCATGTTGCCGCTGACCCACAACGCCGACAGCTTCGCCTACCGCCCCGAGCGCCTGCCCGAGGCGTTCAGCCGCAGCAATGAAAGCTGGGGCTGGCTGCTCGACCCGCTGTTGCGCGCGCGCACCGCGTTGCAAAGTGACGCAGCCATCGGCGCGCTCGATGCCGCGTTGGCGGTGCAGGGCGCCGGGCTGGCGAGGTTCAGGGACATCGGCAACATGAGCATCGAAGAGATCGACGTACTCGCCGATATCCTGGTGCGCAAGCAGAAGGAAGGGCACTTCGCGGCGTTCTGGTCCGACGATGAAGAAGCCGCGCAATTGATGCTCAGCCCGAACATCGATATCCAGAGCCTGTGGTCGCCGACCCTGATGCGCCTGCATCGCGCCGGGGTGAAGTACCGCCTGGCGGTGCCGCGTGAAGGCTATCGCGCCTGGTTCGGCGGCCTGTCGTTGTCGCGCCATGCCCAGGGCCCGGTGCTCGACGCGGCTTATGCGTACCTCAATTGGTGGTTGTCCGGCTGGCCGGGCGCGGTGATGGCACGCCAGGGTTACTACATCGGCAACCCGGCACGCAGCCGCGATCACTTGACCAGTGCCGAATGGGACTACTGGTACGCCGGCAAGCCCGCGCGCGAAGAGTTACCGGGCAGCGACGGCCTGCCGCTGATCGATATCGGCGAAGTGCGCGACGGCGGCTCCTATGAACAGCGCATGGGGCATATCGCGGTGTGGAACTCGGTGATGGATGAACACAACTACCTGGTGCGGCGCTGGGGGGATTTCATGCGCGCGCGAGGCTGATGCCAACCAAAAAAGGCGGCTACCTGTGAGGGTAGCCGCCTTTGTTTTTCTGCAGGTTTTGCTTAATCCGGCAGTTTGAACGCCATCACATAGTCACCCTGCTTGGTGCCCAGGGAGCCGTGACCGCCGGCCATGACCAGCACGTATTGCTTGCCGTCCTTGCCGGTGTAGGTCATCGGTGTGGTTTGCGCACCGGCTGGCAGGCGACCTTCCCACAGTTGCTTGCCGTTTTTCACGTCATAGGCGCGCAGGTACTGGTCGAGGGTGCCGCTGAGGAAGGACACGCCACCGGCCGTGGTGAAAGTGCCGCCCAGGCTAGGCACGCCCATGGTCAGCGGGAGCGGAACCGGCGAGCTGTCGCGCACGGTGCCGTTCTTGTGCATCCAGATGGTTTTGTGGGTGGTCAGGTCGACCGCCGCCACATAACCCCACGCCGGTGCCTGGCACGGCAGGCCCATCGGCGACAGCATCGCTTCGAGGATCACGCCGTAGGGCGCGCCTTTGTTCGGCTGCACGCCTTGGGTTTCGCTGATGCGCGGGCCTTGCTTGGCAATGTCGGCGGCCGGGATCAGTTTCGATTTGAACGCCATGTAGTTCGGGTTCACGAACGCGATCTGGCGCACCGGGTCGACGGAAATGCCACCCCAGTCGAACACGCCGAAGTTACCCGGATAAACGATGGAACCTTGCAGCGAAGGCGGGGTGAACGCACCGTCGTAGCGCATGGATTTGAAATCGATGCGGCACAGCATCTGGTCGAACGGGGTCACGCCCCACATGTCACGCTCTTTGAGCGGCGGTGGCATGAAGTTCAGATCAGACTTCGGTTGCGTCGGCGCGGTGTGATCGCCCGCGACTGCGCCTTGCGGCACGGCCACTTCGTGGATCGGCACCACCGGTTGGCCGGTGGCGCGGTCCAGCACGTAGATGCTGCCTTGTTTGGTCGACGCCATCACCGCTTGTTTCACGCCGGCTTCGGTCTTGATGTCGATCAGCGAAGGCTGGCCGCCCACGTCCATGTCCCACAGGTCATGGTGGGTGAACTGGAAGGTCCACTTCACGTGGCCGCTGTCGATGTCCAGGGCGGTCAGGCCGGCGCTGTATTTTTCCGAGTCTTCGGTACGGTCGCCGCCGTATTGGTCGGGCATCTGGTTGCCCATCGGCAGGTAGAGCATGCCGAGTTTTTCATCCACAGAGAACATGGACCACATGTTCGGCGAGTTGCGGGTGTAGGTCTTGCCTTCGGCCAACGGGGTGGTGTCGTCCGGGTTGCCGCTGTCCCAGTTCCACACCAGCTTGCCGGTGTGGACGTCGAACGCGCGGATCACGCCGCTGGGCTCGTCGGTGGAGACGTTATCGGTGACGTGACCGCCGATCACCACCAGGTTTTTGGTCACCGCCGGTGGCGAAGTGGAGTAGTAACCGCCTGGGGCGAAGCTGCCGATATTGGCACGCAGGTCGACCTGGCCTTTGTCGCCGAAGTCTTCGCACATCTTGCCGGTGTCGGCGTTCAGGGCGATCAGGCGGGTGTCGGCGGTCGGCACGAAGATGCGTTTCGGGCAGGCGTTCGGCGCGGCAGCCGGGCTGGCGCTGCCGGTCGGGCTCTGTTCGGAGGCGTAGGCGGCGTCATCGTGATACGACACGCCACGGCAGGTCATGTGCGCCCAACCCTTGAAGTTTGCGGCACCTTCGGTGCTGATCTTCGGGTCGAAACGCCAGATTTCCTTGCCGGTATCCGGGTCCAGGGCAATCACCTGGCTGTGCGGGGTACACACGTAGAGCATGCCGTTGACTTTCAGCGGGGTGTTTTCCGCGGTGGTCTCGCCCGGGTCGTTCGGGCCTGGGATGTCGCCGGTGCGGTAGGTCCACGCTGGAACCAGTTTGTGGGCGTTTTCCGGGGTGATCTGCGCCAGGGGCGAGTAGCGATCGCCGTAGGCCGAACGGCCGTAGGAATTCCAGTCGCCATCGGCCTGGGTCGGCGCGGCGCTGGCCATGCCCGGTACTGCGTCGCGGTCCAGTTGGCCTTTGATTTCACCCGGGTGGGTGAATTGGCTGGCCACGGCGGCAGCGCCGGCCAGGACCACGGCCACGCTCAGCGCGCCGGTGCCCAGCGGTGCCGATTGGCCACGCAGCAACGGACGGCGAAACCATGGGAGCAGCATGACGATGCCCAGGGCGAACAGCAGTGCCAGGCGCGGTACCAACTGCCACCAGTCCAGGCCGACTTCCCACAGTGCCCACACGGTGCTGGCAAACAGTACCAGTGCGTATAGGCCCAGCGCGGCGCGGCGGGTGGCCAGCAGCAGAAGGCCGGTCAGGGTGATGCCGATGCCGGCCAGCAGGTAGTACAGCGACCCGCCGAGCAGGCTCAGCTTGATACCGCCGGCCAGTAAGGCCAGGCCCATGATCAGCAGCAAGACGCCTAGCAGCCTGGGCAGTAGGCGGCTTGGGCTTGAGGCACCATCAGTGCTCATAGTGTGTTTCTCCGTGACGTTGGAATTATGTGTCCCCGTGTGTCTTCACTGTAGATGACGATTTGGCACGGGCTTGGTTCAGCGTGAGTCGGTTTTTCCTGGGGATAGCGGGGGGTATCCACAGGGGGGTGATTTATTTTTAGGCGCGGTCGGGTGTGAGACAGCGCTGTCTTTGTGGCGAGGGGTGTTCGGTAGGTTGGGGTTGACCGAGAGTGAATCGTTTCAGGTTATTGCCGCCAAGGATAATGCGGTGGGGCGTTGAGAGAAAGTGAAAATCGCAAGATGCATTATTTCGGATTTGGTAACAGTGACAGAATGTCGCTGTGGGATGAGGGGGTGGGGTTGTTGTTAGGGGGCTGGTGGATGGCCTTGGGGGAGGGGGCATATCCGTTTCTTCGGTAACGGCGGCTATGGGTTCCGCCCTTACGGCGGGTCACTTTGGAAAAGCCCCAAAGTAACCAAAGGGCTCTTGCCCCACCACTCGGCACCTCGCTAGTGCTCGGTGTGCCCTCACTCCGGCTTGAATCCGTGGGCCGCCGTCATGGGCCATCCCTGGCCCAGGACGGCTAACCCGGCGTCCTGCCGGGTTGCCCACGGATTCAAGCCTGCGTTCGGCCAGCGTGGTTTAACGGGGCGCCTCAGATCAAGATCAAGAGCCTCGCTTCGCATTGTGGAGTTGTAAGCCAGCGCCGGATTTGGCACCGCTTAGCGCTTTAATTGGCATGCCTAAAAGCAGTTCAACCCGGCAAAATTTGCAGGAAGTTTGGCACCGCAGGCCATTCAATAACCTCTGGAAACCCGGCTTGCTGCTGAATTCGGTTCAATAACATGCGATATCGCTTCCAAGCCGCTAACCTAGCCTCTTCATCAGCGGTAGCCTCTCCCAGGTCCACCGCATCCTGTAACGGGCCCATTTTGATTGTTGCGTCGCTCAGCAAGCTGTCTCGCCGCCTGATCGCTATCTCTTCTTGGGCAGGTTCAGTGTTGCGGATAAGTACGGGTAAACCACCCTTTCCAGGCCCCACTACTCCGTCTATGGTTGCGGTGAAAAGCTCGCGATACAGGGCTTCCGGGATCTCAACAGCATCGAAGGGCATTCGGTCATTCAACGAATCGATGTAGGCACCGTTGGTGGATGGGCTATAAAAATACTTCATTGGTAGCACCTTCTAATGATTAAAAACCAACGCACAACCAAGAGATAGTCGCCCCTCCGATTGCTGCATTCGTCTCGTTATATGAAACCTTAATCTCCGAACGGCTTAAGAATTGACCGGACGACACCCGGCAGGCGGCACCGTCGCCAGATACGTCCCCGTAAATGGAGGTCCATACCTGCAATGCCGTAGCAGGGAAACTCAGAGGGAGGGAAACGGTTGTCGATGCCCCATCAAAAATGGTCGCAGTTCGCCCCCACTGGATAACCAGCCCCCCCAACCACGTCGGAAATGCGATAAAGCCGTTCGCGGTAAAGCTTGAAAGGAAGCCTGCGCGCATCTTCTTAGGAGTGATGCTTGTCGCATCATCAATACCAGCATTGGTCTGGTTCTGGGTTGAAATGGCAATGATGCCCGCGAACGATTCTGTCGCCGCCGCTTTACTTGCCTTTCCAGCCAGTAGTCCGTCTACCTGGGTAACGGTATACGCATCTGTAATGTTGTAACCCGCTAGGGTGACGGCCCGGCTGGCGAACGATTGGCCTGCCTCAGTCTTCGTATAGGCATCGACAATGCCGTATCCCGCCAGCGTCGTAGCGCGGCCCACTTTGCCTGACAAAAGACCGTCAACCTGGGTAACGGTATACGCATCTGTAATGTTGTAACCCGCTAGGGTGGTGGCCCGACTGGCGAACGATTGGCCTGCCTCAGTCTTTGTATAGGCATCAACAATGCCGTATCCCGCCAGCGTCGTAGCACGGCCCGCTTTGCCTGACAAAAGACCGTCAACCTGGGTAACGGTATACGCATCTGTAATGTTGTAACCCGCTAGGGTGGCGGCCCGACTGGCGAACGATTGGCCTGCCTCAGTCTTCGTATAGGCATCGACAATGCCGTATCCCGCCAGCGTGTCAGGTTTTTTGGTGATGTTTGGGAACTCGGCAGCAGAAGCTGCTAGACGGGAGACAGCCTTCAGTGCCTGGCTGTCGTCCGCCCCATCCAAAGGTATACCAGCTCCTGCAATAAGGTTGATTAGCTCACGCTGAATTGTATTCAGCCACCGCGCCTTTATAAGTGTGGCATCAACCCCCGCCCCTGGATTTCCTTCGGTGTATTCACCATCGGCATTTGCCGTACTGGTGCTATCACTGATCTTTTGCATTAATTGTCTCCGTAACCAAACAGCAAAATGGATTCGGCTGGCATCAACTGACGTAATCGGCATTCGAGGGCTCTATTCCCCCATGCAGATAGCGGATCGCCTGCCCCAGCAATGCCAGCTCGGGCATGACTGGTTGTCACGGCGGGAGCATTGACGCGCCAGGTGTAGTTCCACTCGCCACCATTGAGAGGGTCACCCGCACTCGCAATCCCTGCTCGGGCTGGCCTAAAGGTGGTGATGGTGATGTCATAGCCCATAGCCTTAGCCAAGGCGATGAAAAAAGGTTTGCTCTGCCCAGCACGACCTTGCAGCTTGCTGACAACGGCTTGCACGCGTTGACCGACCGTCTGTGCTTGACCCACCAGACAAGGGTCAGGCAGGGCCAGCACCCGCTCCCAATCGGCCAGACCTTCACCCGAGTCAGGAAAAATGGCGTTGTAAACCATGCCTGCTTGGGCATCGACCAAGTCCATGGCATTTGCCTCGGCCTCAATGGTGGCCGAGAGGTATGGTGCTGAACCGTCATAAGAAACCGGAGGCAGCAACAGCCGGAGTTGATCAGCGAGCGTGGTCATTCCATGAGCCCCAACGCGATGACCCCAGGGCGAATCCAGCCAATCAAGGATGGATCGTCAGACGCCTTGACGTTTCCGGCCGGAGCGGTGACGGACCGATCCAGCACACCGGCCAGGTTGTTGATCATCGCTTCAATCTGGGAGCGCTTGAGGGTGTCTCCCGGCTTCAAAGCGCCCAAGAGAATGTTGTAGGCCTTCTGCGCCGCCGCCTGCACGTCCGCCAGCGTGAAGTCCGGGGCAAGTTCGACCTTGGCGGTAGAATCGACGGTTCGTTCTGTTGGTGCGTAGACCCACACATCGACAATGACTGAGCACTGGTTTTGTATGTGTGCCAGACAGGCAGCGATTACCTCGGCTGAAGGCGCACCTGTGCTGGCAGTGATGACGATATCAACAGTGCCGCCACCACGTCGCCGAGGGATAACCAGAGCGTCGGCGACGCCTTCCACCTCCAGCGCCCAACGGCGGTAGTCGTAATCGGCACCGCCAGCCGGGGGCGATTGGAGAATGTCCAGGTAGCGCGCCAGAAGGGATTCAATTTTTTCCTGATCTTCGCCGCCCTCGGTCTTACCGGTGAATGCCGCAGCCGCATCCATGCCGAGGGGCGGACTGGTAAGAATCAGGGCGCCGGTTAGGTCATTGAGAGCTGTTCCGACGGTCTGAGCCTCGACCAGCACTGTAGCGGTGCCATCGGTGCCAATCTTCGCGCCAGATTTGGCGGTGAACAGCTCACCCGTCACAACGTGCTTCAAGGTCGCGCCGACCAGCAGCTCGACATCGAGTGTGCCCTTTAAACCTGCGGTGCCGGTTGCCGCTACTGGGGCTTTGCGCAAGACACCACGAAGCGCGGCCGTGCGGACCAGTTCGTCTTCGTCGGCGGTATCCGGGAATATCTGCCGATAGAGCCAGGCCAGTTTCTGATAGAGGCCTTCGATAGCAGACGCTACAGCCGCTGATCGGACGTAGTTGTCGCTGTCCGGGCCGATATCGGCCTCGGCTTGAAGGTTGCGAATATCACGCAGGATGTCCCGCAGAATGGCGTCCAAGGAGCGACCGAAAAAGGCCATGTCAATTCACTCTTACAGGTTGGCGAAACACCTGCGGATTGCCGGTGGCGTCGGTGATGTCGATTTGCAGGTTGAGCCAGCCGTTGTGGGGCTGCTCGACGGTGATGGTGATGTCCTGGGCCCGGCCGTCATCGAGCAGCGGCTGGAGCGCTTGTTCGGCGTATTGCTTGGCGAGTTTGCCGACCCGAGGCAGGTCTTTGGAGCGTTTCAGCTCATGCAGGCGGGAGCCCACGGTGGTGTCTTTCCACCAAGTGCCGAGGGGTGTCATGAGGCGGATATAAACGGCGTTGCCCAGCGTATTGATACGCTGGCCCGTCAAGTCGCCAGTGGTTGGGTTTATGCCTGCGTCCATGGGGATGCATGGTGCAGGCCTATTGGCGAGGAGTGTGTTTCAGGGGGGTTTAAGATTCCCCAAGCAGCGCGGTGAATTCAATCCCTTTTGGACGTATCCATAGCTTTCCGTTCTTAGCTGATTTACCGAGCTTGCCGAAAACTAAAAAATGCATACCGTCCAGCTGTGCCGTAGTTACCTTGTGGTGGGCAAGGAAAGGCTTTAAGTCTTCGTGAGCTATCAAAACGCTGACATCGTCCTTGAATCCAGTATTGATCCACTGAGGCCCCATGTACCCTTGTTTGGTGTCGAGAATATCACCCCAGAAACCTTTGAACTCTCCGACATGGTCATCAGTTACGTCTGAGAAGTTCAGAAACAAGTCTTTGACACGATAAGTCCCTACGTCGGGTAGCTCAATCGTCTGTTCAGATTGGCGAAATGCTTCTGAGTAAATCAAGTTTCTGAGAATTGGTCTGAGACGCCTGTGTGATACAGAGTTCTTCCGACCACCTACTCCGTTGTACCGCCCTCCGCTGGAGCCTCCCTTGCCACCAACGCCTGGATCACCGTTGACTTGGTCAGCTTGACCGTACTTGAGATCAAGAACGATATGATCGCCTGGGTTATGCAAGATGTCTTTTTCATCTCCGCCGCCTTCGCCCCTTTCAGACTCGGGGGCCGCTAACGAGCAATTAGGATGAGGGCGCGCACGAAAATGCGGACCCTGTCCGCTCTTGGCCTCTTTAACGAACAATGCTCTGGTACCGCATCTAGTGCAGACCAAGTTCCGTCGTTTTGAAGCAAGCTCGGATGACGGAAGCTTGGCGAATTTCGACGCATAGTATTCGACGCCATCAAGTGTACATTTAGCAATATCCATTAACGGTTCCTCCTTTTCATACAGGAGGAATAACAGAAATTCACTGACTTGGCGACGGCTTGGGGCCTCCACCATGGGCATGCTGGTTATAGATATCTCGGTCTGCTTGCATCGTTCGCGAATGGTCCGATATCTCGACATTAGCCTTGATGCTACCTTCGACTTGTAAATTCCCAGATAGCTCCACCAAGGGCGTTTCAAAGCGGACCTTGGTCTTGGCTTTGACCACCAGTGTGTCGGTTTCGATTTCAATCAACCGACCACGCTTCATATGGATTCGGTCGCCCTCATCGGTATACAGCGCCACCTCGCCATCCTTGACCACTACCCGATAACGCCCGTCCTCGCTGGCTACAACAACCGTATGTTTGCTGTTGCCTCCCACAGGAATCGCGATAAATTCAGCGCCCGGCAACGGCCCCGAGCTGAACCCGTAGTGCTGCATCAGTTCGCCGGAAACCGACTCGCCCGCAAGCCCTTCCATTTCAATGCCAATCAACGTGCCATGAGTGTTACGCGCAGCCGTACCCCGAAAGGCCTGGCGAACGTTCATCATTGCCCGGCCGATCTGCTCGCGCACCAGGCGCGCCATGTTGCTCATCAGAGTCCCTTGATCATTTCGATAAACGCCGCATCCGGGTTTGCTTTCTTACCCTTGCGCTTCTTGGTGGGGTTGCCGTCGAGCACCCACATTTTATCTTCCCGCAACCGCAGCTCGGTTATCGCCCCTTGACCCCGAGTCAGGCGCAAGGTGCGGGCCATCAGGAAGTAAGTGGCGTCCAGCCCATGAGGCTGGCTACGCACAATCACGCGCTGGCCTGGGTTCCACACTTGGCCGTTGTCGGCACGGTGGCCCATGACCACGGCGCGGATCTCGAAACCCTCCAGGCGACTGTCAGCCAGCAGCTTGCGCGCCCGAGTCGTCGCCATGTCCTGGTTCTCGCTGGAACTGTCGATGATCACCTTCGGCCGGAAGATCCCGCGCCGAGCCAGGGTTTCGTCCTGGATGACAGAACGCAGGTGGGAACGCTTGGTGTCCAGGCCGTCATTGTCGTACTGGCCGTGTTGGCCCAGGACGGTGATCTGGCTGTAACGGTTGGCAATTGAGCGCCTTACGCTGAGACGCTCCACGTTATTGCCGACGCCGTCTTCCCGGAGGATCAGCGTGGCCACTGGCGCGGCGTTGTAATCAGGCCCGCCAATGATCAAGCGGCCGTCGGGCTCGACCCAGGGCCACAAGCCGTTGGCTTCGGCAACTTGGAGCAACGCCTCCCACGCACTTTGACCAGGTTCAACCTGAACGCGGCGCCTGGTCTTGGCCTGGGCGGCACGAATCTCTATTTGAGTGATGCCCAGCGGCTTTACGACCTGATCCAGGATCTGCGCCAACGTGGCTTCGCGCATCGAAACGAACGGTGCCGAACAGTCGACCAGGGGCGCCGAACGGTCCCGGCCGGTGATACGCATGGAAATACCCTGACGGGAGATGTCGTGTTCAAACTCGTCGATCTGGCCGGTCAACACGCGATCTTTACCCAAGGTCAACGAGCAAGGCGCACCCTCGGCCAGCACGCTTGGCAAGCGTGTAGAGTTCTTGGTGTACAGCTCCAACTCGAAACCGTCAGCAGCGGTTAGCAGGTCCGACTCAATTGACCAGCCGTCCCACTCTTCATGCGCCAGGCCACCAATGGACAGGCGTATGGATTCGTCCTGGACGTTACTTGGCGTAGGCACGCAGCACCTCACCAGCTTCAATGTTATGCGGGGTTTTCAGGTCGGGATTTAAACGGACCAACTCGGCGGCACGGGTATGATCGCCGTACCAGCGGTGGGCCAACAGACGCAGGCTTGCCGGAGTCTCAACCACACGTTCCAGCATCGGCGGGCTTTGCAAAATGACCTGGCGAGCGCGGGCCTGGATCAATGCGGCGACGTTGCGCAACGCCTCAATGATCGGCCGGGCGGTCTCCACGTCGTAGAGGTGACGTTGCAACAGGATGGAAGACTGCACCAGGGAGCGTACCAGGTTAACCAGTCCCTCCAGTTCCAGTGGGCTCAAGGTCGGCGTATCGGCTTCGTCCTCAATGACGGCGGCCACCGTCTGGGCGTGAGCCAACGCCAGTTCGGTAATGACCAGTACGACCAGGGCGAAACCGCTAGCGGCCACAGGATCATCCGGCATGCCGTCGGGCAGCAGTACCAGAATGCTACCTGGAATAGTGGGGGCGCCATCGATCAGCGGCCCGACAGTTGGAGCCACACCCTGGCGCGCACCGATCAAAAAGCCCGCGCCCGCACGCGCAGCATCTGCCGTCAGGCTGGCATTGCCTGGTAAGGCCGCGGGCACGCCAGTACGAGCGAGCAGCGCAGTCGACGAACTCGGCGTGCTGCCCTGGATAGCGCCCCGGATTTCCGAGGGTGTACGCATCAGGTCGACCAGGGGATCAAATGCCCCTGACGGCCTCTTGGCCATCGACCCAACGCCGGAAACAACACCGAGGATCTGCGAGCGCAGTTGTTGCAGGCGCAGACCAATGCCAGGCAAGCCAAGTGCCTTTTCGATCAGGCCAACCCAGCCCCCGCCGATCCACGACTGAATTTCGCCGACCAGGGAATCAATGCGGCCGAACAGGTCGAAGATGCCATCCTGCCAGGTGTATTCATCCTCCAGCCCCAACACGCCGATATCGACGAACTCAAACTGCCGTTCAAAGAAAGGCGCATCGGGGGTGTCTTCCACAAACACGATGCTGATCTCGGCATAGTCCGGTCGTTCGGCATGGTGTTTGACCTCGCCTGTGCTGCTGACGACGTTCATGCTGCCGTAGATCGGGTGGATCAGCTCGCCCGTACCTGGTGTATTCAGGGTACGGAGGATGTTCTGGAGTTCGATTTCATAGTTGACGCCGAACACCACCACTTGCATGGGGATGCGCCGCGCACCACGGCCCAGGTCTTTGACCCGGTCGCCATCTTTGAACGGCGTTCCATGCTCGGACAGAGCGCGTTGCCATTGCAGGCTTTCGCTTTCGACCTGGAGCGGGACGCCACGGAAAGAGCCGTCCAGCAGGTTCTCTGCCCAGCTCATCCGCCGCGCCTCATCTGAATGTTGGTTCGGCGTTCAACCTCGGCCTGGATCATGTTCGAGTCAGTACGCACTTCAATGACCAACGGCTGGGCGAGCAAAGAACGGAGGCGTTCCTCGACGGCTTGCGCGGCAGGATTCGCACCGATTGCACCAGGTGCAGCGCCGTTGCCGGCAATTTCAGTAAAGCCAGCCGTGTTACCGCCCGACAGTGGGTTAGCCAGGCGCTGCGCCTGGGAAGCCAACCAGGTGGAAGGCTGGCCGGTGCCGGATTGCGACATCATGTCCCGCAGGCGTTGTTGTGCGGTGAAGGTGTCAGCACCCGCAGCCAGGGCACGGTTGGCGATACCTTGCGCCCAGGTGTTGGCGCCGTCGATGGGCAGGCCCGCAGCCGTCAAGCCTGTTTCATGGTGTGCCAGGCGTTGGGCCTCGGTGGACAGCCAGTCAGATGACTGGTCGGGGTTCTTGTCCGCCAGGGCCATACGGTTGCGGTAGAAAGAAGTTTGGTAGGCGCGCTGGTCGTCGTTGAGCAGCTTGCTGCGCTGGGTTTGATCAAGCCTAGTATCATCGTTTTGAGGCGTAGAACCTGGAATAAATGCCCCAGCAATATAGGGCGACCTACGCATCAGGTAAGTTGCAGTTGCTGCGATTGCCCCCCGGCTTCCAGTATCTGCTGCTTTTCCCGCTGTACCGACCAAATCAGGTATACCGGCACCGAGAGCACCGCCCACAGGCCAGTTGGTGACGAACACTGATGTAACGCCAGTGGCCTCTTCCAGCACCTTACCCACTGCTATGTTCTTCAAGGTCTCAGGGCCGCCCATGAACTTGTTGAGCAACGCACCTGCACCCGCTTTAGCACCGCGCCCGGCGTAATAGCCTCCAACACCCAGTGCAGCACCACCAGCAAGCATTTGCTCGCCAGACAAGTTCAGGTCATCAAGGAGATAACTACCAAGGTCCGCGAAGCCTTTGTTGAGTGGCCGCGCCATTCGGTCAATTGCCTGGCCGAGCGTTGCTTTCATCCGAGAGCCAACAGCAGTTGAGCTGCTGAGGTTGTCGGTTAGGTCCTTTTCAATAACGCCCTTTGCGTTATTGATGTCGCCTGTGCTGGACGCGAACTGCTCCAGACGATTACCTGTCATGAAGGCGTTAACGCCTTTCTGGGTGTCCTGGTCCATCTTCCCGAAAACTACACCCATGAACTTAGCTCGATCACGGTCAGTTTTTAGAGCGCCGTATTTCTTTTTTAGATCCAAGAAAACATCTTGAGTGTTGCGGGTTTCCCCCGCCTTACCGAAGAAGTCGACCCCTGTTGTTTTGGTGACGTTCTTCCGGTATGCATCATTGTTGAACGCTCGCAAAGTAGACTGAGCAAGTGTCCCCAACCGGTCCGGTTCCAACTCAATCAAAGACAATGTTTCAACAAACGAAAGTGACTGAGCCAAGCTCATGCCTGCCTTCTTTGAATCAGCCCCCACTTTTGGAAATATGCTGGAAAGGTTTTCAAGTTCAGCATTGCCCAGACGCCCGGCAACAATCATTTTTTGGAGCAGGTCTAACGCCGCCTCTGGCTGCGCCAAGTCGATATCAAAAGCGCTTGCACCTGTCACCAGAGCTTTCGCCAATATCCCAGAGTCGGCTCCAGTGACTGCCGTTGATTGAGCGATCGCCTCTGTGCTGATCTTCGCCTTGTCGTAAGAAAGACCGCTCGCTACCAAGGTATCGAAACCGCTCTGAACCTGTTCACGCTCGATGCCGTAGGTTTTGGCGAGACGCCATTGATCATCGCGCCATTCCTCCCGTTGTTCACCGCTCATGCCTGCTGTCTGCTGAGTTCGGATCAATTGGCGATCCAAGCGCGCACTGCCAGTCACCCCGGACACAACGCCGATGCCGACCCCCAGACCCGCCAGTTGTCCTTGCATACTGCCACCCAGACCCTTGATGCGATCAAACTCCTGACGCACACCCATGGCGATGGTTTTCAGAGTACGCAGGCTGCGCCCGCTGTTCTGCGCCATGCGCCGGAAGGATGTTTCAGTCTTGTCCACGCTCTGACGCAGCGGCTGTACACCCTGACGGTCGGTACTCATTAGCTCGGTTTTGGCGTCACGTGCAGCCTTACGGGCAGCGGTGGCCATTTCCTTGAGTTCAGTGCTTGTCTTGCTGACCTCGATGCGTGTGCCGGAACCAGCCTTGGCGGTTTCACGCATGGCACTACGGATGGTTTTATAGCTGTTGGCCCCAACCTGGCCGACCTTGGTGATAGCCGAGGACGCCTTCCAGCTTTCGTCCGCAAGGGACTTTGCGCCTTCCTTACCGGCTTTGCGTAGGTCGCGATTGATCTGCTCGATCTCGCGTCGACTGTTACCCGCATGGGCTTGAAAACGAAGCGCGACGCGCAGATCGGAACTCATGGATTACTCCCGGACAGGGTCTTACAGGGACAGGAAAGGCCCGCTGTCGAGCCTGTTACCTTGGTTTGGGCAACGCCTTGCGTTGGCGTTGGCTGACGTAGCGGGTGCCTTTGACTTTGCCGATGACCAGGTCGATACGAGCGTCGATCTCCGCCCTGGTCATCTGCCGCAGCTCATCTAGCCGGTAGCCTCGCTGGACAAAGGCATGTTCGATTCGTCGCCAATCGGCGTTGCCGCGCTCGGCGGCGCGAGCTTTTTTTCCAGTTCGGCATCGGCATCGGCAATGATGGCCAAGTCGCTTTCAGTCAGTTCGCCCAGGAGCAGTTCTGTGGTCAGCGCCTCGGCTGGGATTTCGCCCAGGGACAGCAACTGGCGACGGTAGACCTCAAGGGTGATCAGTTGGAACGGCGCGCCGGGGTGCAGCTCCTGCGCGGCGACCAGGTCGCCCGCAACGGGAACACGCAAGGTAAAGGTCTTGTGACGAAGACCGGAGTAATAGACCCCCATTTTCAGGTCGCGGGTAATGCTCAGGCCTTCCCAGCGCTTGCTTGATTGCTCAGTCATCGTGTTATTCCGTGTAGTAGTTGAGAGCAGCAATGGTCAGGTCGCGGGTGGCTTCGCCTTCAAGCTGGTACTTGCTGCCCAGTTCGATCAAGGAGCAACCTGTCCAGGTTTCACGCTTACCGCCGCCGTCTTGGGCATAGATCGTCAGCTTGGCATCCATCAACGCGCGCCATTCCGGCTCGCCGCTTTTGGGAATGACCACCGAGATTTTCAGCTCATGTTCCTCAATACCCTTTGCCGTGCCTGTCGGTCGGCCGGTGCGGTTCATCGTCTTGACTACCTTGCGCCCGGTCTTGAGGCTCGGCTCAACGCTCGTCACCTCATAATCGGTGCCGTTGATCTCCAGGACGATCTGCCCTACGTAGTTATCAGCCATCTAAAATCACCTCTTACAGGAGCAGGTCAATGCGACCGGCGAACACATGCAGGCCGTTGACGACATCGGCGGGAATGGAACTGTTAAGGCGGTTCGCGTCCTGGGTCGAACGCTCGACCACCAGTCCGTCCGCGTTGGCCTCGACTTCTTCGACGATCTCCAGCTCCTGAGCCTTGAGCAGCACGTCCAGCAGCTCGCCGCGCACCGCTTCCGGGGTTTTCTTCGAGAGCTTGGAGCGAGGGAAGCGCAGACGGATACGGTCACGGCACGCCATGCGGATGTAATACAGCGTGCGGATGGTGGTCAGATCCAAGAGCGACACGTCCGTGGCGCCCGCCGCAGACTTGGTGTACGTGGTCACGGCGCGGACGATCTGAATGACATCGCCCGCCGCGACTTCCAGCGGCGTGACACCGTTCGCCAGAGCAGTTTCCTGCTCGGTGCGGCCGAGACGTTGAGTGATGGGCGGCACTTTAATCCCGGCCAGTACCAGGGTGTTCAGCGGCCGCGCAGGATCTTCCTCCGAGGCGATCATCGCGGCATAAGCAGCGGCTACCTGGCGCGCCGTCGATGCTGTACCTGGCAACACCGCCAGGCTGATCGCGCCGGAGTTCAGTGACGTAGCCAAGGTGGTCGCAGCGGATAGCGTACTGGTCAAAGCTGCAACGCCAATAATGCCTTGCTGCTCCATCGAGTTGGTGTAGACCTTGATATGTTCGCGCAACGCGGTCAGTGCCGTACTGCTATTCCAGGCCGGTACCAGGATGGTAAAACCACCCAGCGCGGTGGCGTCCAGTGCGGGCTTGATGTCCGGCTCGGTTTCGTCCTGGACGACCACGCCCACGGCCGACACAGCGGCGTAGCGATAAGCCGTGATAAAGGCGTGGGCCATTTCCTCGGCGACGGTGCCCCCGAACAAGGCTTTGGCCTCCGGCGCGCTGTAGAACGGTGTCGGCACGTTGGCCGCAACGGTTGCACCTTCGCCCAGAGGGACGATCAGGCACACGCTCTGCTTGTTGGTCGGCAGGTTCCGTACTGCCAGGCTGGTGTTGAACTCCATGTAAACGCCAGGCTTACGAATAGACGCGGGGATCGTGTCGAATTCAATGGTCATACAGCGGATTCCTGTGCGGGTTGTTTGGCACTGGCGCGCGGTTTCTTCACGGTCAGCAGCTCCAGCGCTGCCACACGGCGCCGGTAGTAAGAGGTGTCCGGCACGTCGACTGCCTCGGTCTCTTCGATGTACGTGTACGGATCGTTTTCCGTGGGCACCCGATGACCAGGTGCAGCTTTAACGTGCATTACACGTCCCTCAGTTCGATGTTGTCGGTAGCCACCGGCTCGGAGTTGTCCGATGGGGTGTGGTAATCCATGGTGATGCCCAGGAAGTCGGGCAATGCCTCTTTGGGCTTTTCCCAATCCAGTTCGATGACGAACGATTGCCCCAGGACTGAAAGGTGGTCACTGGCCAACTTGCCGTTTACCAGGCTGGATAGTTCGGTCGGCCGAATGGCTGCGCGATCTGTCCAGGGTTGCCAATCCACCAACTGGTGCATACAGGCTTCCCAAAGTGCATAACTTCCAATGTCATTGGCCGTCGTGCCTCGCCTGGTTTCCCGCTCGCCCCTTGAATGACGTGTCGCAATGACCAGCCGGAACGTGATGGGGACGGTGTAACGAACGTTGGATTTGCGGACGAATGTCACCTTGGGCACCATCAGCAAGATCGCGGGACAGCGTTTGAGCAGGCCCGACAACAGGTCAGGGTCGCTCAGTTCGCCGCCGTAGCTAGCGACCGTCAGGCGGGGAAGTTTTACGTTCAACTCCCGAAGCCGCGCCTCAATCAAGTCCTCCAGTTCTCCCAGCATCACAAGTTCCTCAACGTGGTGCGCGACATCAGCCGGGGCTGATGAGCGATCTGGAGGCCAGACTCGCCGCCATCCGATGCACCACGTTCCTTATCTTCCTTGGCAAGGGTTTCCAGGCGTTTGATAACGTCCTTGTAAAGCACGCGCACGGTGGACTCTTCCTTGCCCGCGTCGTCGTACAGGTGATAGCGGGCGATCTCAGCCAGGTCATCCGTGACCCATGCGGGTGCATCCTCTCCAACTGAACGGAACCGCAGATAAAACGACACTTCGCTACGCGCCCTGGTTACGGCGTCGGCTATCCGGGCCAACGTCGCAACGGCAGTAGCCACGTCTTCGGGCGGCCATTCGTCCAGGGGCTGACCAGCCGCAGCCGCTACCAACAAATCAGAGTCGATAACCCGCTCTGTGTCCGGGACTGCAACCTGCGCAATATCGCGGGCGCCGAATCGGACCAGAAGCTGGCTGGCGGACGGTAGCGAGAGGTTCATTTACCGGCTTCCTTTGCCTTGATGGCACGGGTTTTCGCAGGCTTCGCCACGGGAGCAGGAGTCGGCGGCGCAGGCGGCACGGTGTTGTCCTGGTCGCTCAAAGGGCTGATACCGCCCTCGGAAAGATCCAGGGCCGGTCCCACAAAGTCAGGTCCAGGCTTGCTGTTGTTTTGGCCGGTGGGTTCGACGATGACCACAGGAGCAACCACTGGCGTAACGACTGTTTCAGACGCTTGCGGCTGGGCGCCTGGAATGGCATCGGACGTTTCCGATGGCGAGGCTTGCGAGGGGGTGTCATCGAGCACGTCCTTTACCTGGTCGAATGCTTCCCCCGCATAGGCGAGGATCAATTGGGGCTCTTTATCAAGTGCCGCAAGTTGTTCTTCCGTGAAGAAGTCATCCGGGTAAAAAGTCGGCTTGCCTGGGTGGGCAATCCCGCAACGGCGGAAGCCATCGCGCTTTGAGGTGATAACGATGGTCATAACGCCCCCTTATCCCAGCCAGCTCGGTGCCAGAATTTCGGCGGTGCCTGCCCATTCGTTGCCGCTGTTGGCATCCTTGACCAGGAGCTTGCGTGCAGCACCTTCCAGCGGAGATGGCACCACCAACAGACCTGGGTTAACTCCGAGTGGGCGGCCACCATCAGCATGGAAACCCTTCATGGCTGCTCGCGCAGCGGCATAGTTCTCGGCGGTAAGAGGTGCTTTCGAGCAGAATGCGAACTGCCAGAAGCCGAACCCGACGTTCGCACGGGCGTCAACGCCATAGCGGTATTCATCGCGCATGAAGACATTTTCGTCGTCCATGCTGGTCATGGCTTTGAGGTCGTACTTACGGCGCAGCTGGAAGATGATTGGCTTGATTGCCCGGCTCACATCGAGCAGATACCAGGCTGGACCTTCGCCGTCCTGGTAGTTGCTGACGGAGATTGCAGTGCCGGTGCCCTCGGTGTTGGGGTAAACCGGATGGTCGGTGTCGAAGAAGTTCTGGCCGTCATAGCACAGGGTGGTCAAGCCAGCTTTCAGCAGACTAAACACCAGCTCATCCGGGTGCGCAGTCGACGCACGGCCCATCTCGGCAAACAATGGCTTATAGACGCCGATCTGGTCATCTTCAATGGCGTCACGCGGTACGCCCACGGACGACTCGTACTTCTTGTTGGTGATCGAGTAGCTGTGCGCCGCCATGTTCTTGAGAACACGATCGCCGATCCACTCGCGGAAGTTCGGGAACTGACCCAGCCAGCCATAGGTGTTGCTGGCCGATGTCGATGGCACGGTCGTGGCGATGCGCGCCCAATCGGTCGGCGTGGCTGCCTGGGCATTTTGGAACTCGGCCCGGTACGCGGTGAACAACGCGGTCAAGGTGCCAGAAGTAATGATCATGAATCGCTTCCTATATATAGAGGGAGTTACGCCTTGCCCTTGATGAAGTACTCGTCGCTCATGTCCAGCAGTTTGGCGACGTGCTGCTCTTCGGAGTTGAGCGCAGTGGTGGTTTTGTCGTGCTTGCGCTCGTCAAGATTGGAGGGGGCAGCGACGACCGGCGCCGCATCGACGAATGCCTTGAAGCGCGCCAGGCCTGTTTCGTCCTGGCAGGCGGCGCGGTGGTAATCGACCGTTGCCGGGGTGATCTTTCCGGCCTGGGTGGCTGAGGTGATCAGCGCGTCGACTTGCTTGGTGTGTTCGGTTTTCTTCTGCTCGGCCAGGGCTTGCTCGGCGTTGGTGGCGCGCTGCAAAACGCTGTCGTAGTCCGCCCGTGGCATGAACTGCTCAAGGTTGGGCTTCTCGGTGTTCACCGCTTGCGCGGTTGCTCTGAGTTGAGCGGTGGCCGCAAGGGCCTGTTCTTCAGTTGCCGTTGCAGGCAAACCGAGTGCAGTCAGAAGCGCAGGTGAAAGCGTCACAGGCGTGACCTCCATGTTTTCTTGATTGAGGGCGGTCAGCAGGAAGTTGGGTTTGTTCGTCAGGCCCGCGCTGACCAGGCGAGCGATACGGGTGGTATCTGGGTCGAAGTCGAAGACAGGGGAAAGGAAGCGGTATTCGCGATTGATGACCTGCTCAGAGGCCCGAGGGGTCCAATCAACCAGCCCCCAAAGCGCGCCGTTGCGCAGTTCCAATTGCTTGATCCAGCCCGCAGCCGGGGCAGATTCGCCCTTGCTGGCGCGGTGCTGGGTGGCATGTTCCCAATCAATGGGCAGGTCGATGGCACGACCGAGGAAGCTGGACTGGACCAACATCCCGGCTTGTTCGTCGAACAGCCATTGCCGACCATCGCGGCCGGTGACGTTGGGACCAGGGGGGATTAGTTCGACCCAGTCCGGGGCCTTGCCGTCAGAGACGGTGGCGGAAAGGTCGGTGTTGAGTGCGAGTTGAGTTTTCATGCCGCCAGTGTGTGAGGACTGGCGGGATGAGGGAGTATCAGCGGGGTTTAAGGTTTAAGGGCTAGCTTGCGATTTTCTTTTTCTGAGCCCGAAGCCTTGTCATCACTGTGTCTCCATAAGGGGTAAGAGTCCAGTAGCTTTCCGTGTCTTTTACACTACGGGCTCGGTTGCTTTTTGTGATTAGCCCCAGAGCGCGCAACTGAATTTTTATAGTTTGAAAGTCATCGCTTGTAATTTTAACTCTTACTATTGTCTGGTTTTGAAACTGATCGTCCTCGCCATAAGTTTCAATGCAATAGTCTCTCAGCATAGAGTTTAATGCGTTCAAGATGGCCGCTTCGTTTGCCTCATCCATCATTAGTGGAGACACCGCAGAAAAGATGTTGTCCCACGCTATACCAATAGTGCTCTTAAAAGTTTTGGTATTACGGCCTGTTGGACTTGCCCCTACCAGACCGGACACCAACTCCCCGTTAAATTGATGCTGCTGCCAAACGCCTAAACTCTCTCGGCGACCGATATTTCAAGGCGCTGTGCGGATGCTGCTCGTTGTAATGCTCGAA